>VOFC01002137.1_pt1 | contig 209150 bp, 218 predicted proteins | sample 5384161 | NCBI WGS metagenome assembly VOFC01 (sample SAMN12384722, study PRJNA508395) | human gut metagenome | isolation source: healthy gut B | host: Homo sapiens
TTCTTGGCGTTATCGTGATCTGTTCCCCATAGGAAAATTCATAATCAAGCGTTCTGCCCATATAAAAATCTTTTGTTTTGTAAGTTGCTGCTGTACACATATCGAACACCTCTTCTTTCTGCTATAATAGTCCTGCAAACAATCTCATAAACAACTGTCCGAGCCATAGGAACCGTAATAATTCTATTCAAATTTTCTTTCTGATTCACTTCACTCTGCATGTACGGTCACCTCACTTTCCTTTTTTTAGGCATAAACCAATAAAATATAACACAAAATGCTAAAGCAAACACAACACCAAAAACATTTTGACTCACTCTAAGACTAACCGCTCCTTGTAGTCCATAAGTCTCTGCAGCAATGGCTAAAGCACCAAATGTGTTAAATACTGCCTGCCAGCCATATTGTGCTGAAAATCCTACACCGATTCCACCAAGAATTCCTATATATGCATAGATTGACGAAGGAAGCAGAAAATATAATACTGTAAAACATATAACACCTGCAATATTTCCGACAATCCTTTTACGGACTCTGTAGTGCATATCTTCCATAGACGGCAAAATCACGGACATGGCCGCAATACCAGCCCACATTGCACGTGGCATATTACAAAGTTCTGCAATGCAAAGGACAATCGGTACGCATAAAATCTGACATATCTGCCATTTTGTTCTGGAAGAAGTGATATCAAATTCTTGTATCAGATCTTTCAGATTTTTTTATAAGTTCTGTTTTTATGATTTCGATAAAATACGAAGCAGGTAAGTGCTGCACCTAAAGCCATTCCGACTAATCGCATCTGATAGCTTTTTCCCGTAACATCATAACCATATAGCAGCAGATACCCAAGAACCAATGTAGATTGATTAAACATGAATGGATTATGGCATCCGAACAGAATCAACACAGCCAGTGCCGCAATATTTAACAGCATTCCCAATACCGGTGAAAACTGATTTGCTAAATGCGGACATACAGTCATAATTACAAAGAACAAAGCCAAAAGCATCGTAGATTGTCCGGTGTGGATCCCCAGATCCGCATTTCTAAACACCATGAGACATAATAAGACTACTACACCTACAATGCTGTTCTCATTTCCAAATAGGATGCTGAAAATACTAACAAAGAAAAAACAAAATGCCATTGTAGCAGCTATCTTCACCAAATATACCCACATATGATATAATTTTTTCTTTTAGTGTTTCACTCTTTTTTCAACAGGTTTTTAGAACCTGCCTGATTTAACTGCAACTCCTGATAAAATGTCATATAAATTCTCCCATCTTCTAATTTATCTTAAAACTAGATAATCCCATCTTTCTGCTTTGGCAGCTCTATAACAAATCTGCATCCACCATATTCACGGTTTTCTGCTTTGATTGTTCCTCCGGCACTATCTACAATCCGTTTTACAAGTGCAAGACCTAGGCCATTTCCTTCTGCTTTATGAGATCCATCTACCTGATAGAACTTGTCAAATATTCTGGATTTTACATCATCCTCTATTCCTGGTCCTTCATCTTCCAGAATGAACTTAACAGAATCCTGTTCTTGTTTCAGAAACATCGTAATTGTCCCCTTTGAAGGGCTGAACTTAATCGCATTATCTAAAAGATTTATCCAGATATGCATAAAAAGTCCTTCATTCGCAGTATATTTAACTTCCTCCAATTCTACCTGAAAACCAATTTCTTTTTCTGTCCATTTTGTTTCCAATGAAAGAACTGCCTGGCGGATCTGTTCATCCAGACGATATTCTGTTTTTTTCATTGGTATATTCTGATTCTCTAACTTGGATAACAGCAAAATATTACCAACCAATCCGGAAAGTCTTTGGGTGTTAAATAAGATTTTTTCTACATATTCCTCTTGATCCGGAGACAGTTCTTCTCCCTGAAGCAGCATTGTATATCCTTCAATGGCATTAATCGGGGTCTTAAACTCATGAGAAACATCAGATACAAAATTCATCTGCAGCACCTCTGTTGCACGAAGTTCTTTTGTCATAACGTTAAAACTTTGATAAGATTCTCCAACTTCTGCTATACGGCTGTTCGTTTCCAAATGCTGTTCAAAATCTCCCCTGAGAAACTTCCTTCATTGCTTTACTAAGTCTGGTAATTGGTTCCAGTAACTTTGCATTAATAAAGGAAGTGATCAGCCCTGCAATCAATGTATTATCATAATATCAGAAATGATCAGATCAATATATTCCTTATCCAATACTTCTAATGCCTGTGCTCCATCCGATGCACTTTTGACTTGATATCCATTCTTCTCAAGCACTTTTTGGAATAGCTGGCTTAATTCTTTATCATCTTCTACAATCAATATTTGAAACACGTTTTCCTTCCTCCTTATTAAAACAGATACCTTGCCCATCCAAGCAGATGCTGTACCAAAAATATTTTTCTCTGACGTTTCTTTGTTAATTCGATTGGCTCTACATGATATGGATCACGATAGGTTCCATCTTCCAATACCTGGCGGGACACTCTTTCATATCAATCCAGCTCTTCATTCCATCTACTAACAGACGAATATGTACGCCTCTGTCTGCCGCATCATGCAGTGCTCCTAAAATCAATTTTCCACTTTCATCGGATTGAAATGCAAAAGTAGAAAGAATAATTTCCTTTTTTGCATTCTTGATCAAACGCACTCTTTGTAAAAGTGCTTCTGGATTCTTTTCTATGATTACTGCCAGTTCTGTATTTTCACTTCATTCGTTCCATGACCCATTTTTTGTTTCTTTTTTGGTTGTATTGGACACTTCCGGCTGCTTTTTATATGCAACGCAGATTCCGAGCAATTCATAAAAAGCCACACATAAAAAAATTGCCAGTATAACAAGAAGGATTTTATATATTAAGGATTTTTTACATATTTTATACTTTTTCATTGTACATCACCTGATTCCTTTTTATTTCATACTTATACAATACAAAGTCAATCTCAATTTAACCTCAACAAAATTTATTTTTCATCTAATTTCCAGATAATATATCCTTTATTTTCAAGACTTTTTACCATCTTAGATGTTTCTGGAATCGATAATTTCATGTATTCTGCCACTTCTGAAAGATATACTCTTTCATGACAGTCTGATTTTTCAACACATTCCTTTATACTATAAAGGAACAAATAATCTGTTCTTTCAATAAATTCAAATATGCTTTCAACATTGACGCTCTTTAAAAAAAACTCCTCTGCACTGGTTCCTGCTCCCATATTATCGTTCCTCTCTTTCTATATATTCTTTTTTTTTGCTGACTAGACTCTTATATGCCGGTCGAATGATCTTATCTGTAGTTATCAATTCTTCCAGGCGATGTGCACTCCAACCAGCAATTCTTGCTATCGCAAATAATGGCGTGTACAATTCTCTTGGAATATTCAACATATCATACACAAAACCACTATAGAAATCTATATTAGGACTTACTCCTTTGAATATCTGACGCTGCTTTGCAATCAACTTAGGTGCAATCTTCTCAATATTGTTATAAAGGGCCATATCTTTCTCACGTCCTTTATCCCTTGCGAGTTGTTCTACAAAGCCTTTGAACACCCTTTCTCTCGGATCTGAAATAGAATACACAGCATGTCCCATTCCATAAATAAGTCCTTTCTGATCAAACGCCTCTTTCTTCAAAATCTTACTCAGATATGATGTAATTTCCTCTTCGTCTTCATAATCTTTCACATGACTTTTAATATCATCCATCATATTCATTACCATCAGATTTGCACCGCCATGTTTTTTCCCTTTTAAGGATGACATTGCTGCTGAAATAACAGAATAAGTATCTGAACCTGAAGATGTTACTACCCGTGTAGTAAATGTAGAATTGTTACCACCACCATGTTCCATATGTAACAATAATGCTATATCCAGTACTCTTGCTTCCAGTTCTGTGAATTTTGTATCTGGTCTTAATAGGCGCAGGAAATTTTCAGCAATAGATAAATCTTTTCAGGTCTATGAATATACATACTTTCGTTTTTTTTCATAATGACAATAAGCATGGTATGCATATACTGCTAACATAGGAAATACTGCGATCAACTGCATACTCTGCCTTAGCACATTCGGAATTTCAAGACTTTCTTTCTCCTTATCGTAAGAGCCCAATGTAAGAATACTTCGAGTCATAGAACCCATAATATCTGATGTAGGTGCTTTCATAATGACATCTCTGGTAAAGTTAGTCGGTAGTTCCATACAATCAGATAGTCTTCCCTGAAATTCCATTAACTGTGTATCAGTTGGCAATTCTCCGAATAAAAGAAGATATGCTCCTTCTTCAAAGACAAACCTTTTTCCTTTACCTCCTGTTACTAAATCTTTTATATTATAACCACGATAAGATAACTCGCCATCACATGGGCTCTTTACTCCATCACGATATTCAAAAGCTTTTATATCAGAAATATTTGTAAGCCCCGTCAACACACCTTGGCCTTTTTTCATCTCGTAAGCCTCTTTTTTACACCATACTCTGAATACAGATTCTTACTAATGCTATCATTTTGTTCGCAAAAAATTGCTTGCTGTTTCATATAATTTTCCAAATTGCTCATTTGAATCGCTCCTTTCATTCTGTTACGAACTTACATACTATACTCAGATATTCTTGTTTCCAGAGTATTCAGCATTGTCTGTTCTTTTTCTTATTCTTATTCATTAGCAATACAATACAATGGAAAACTCAATTTAACCTCAACAAGGTTTGTTTTTTTCATCCATGCAAAATCTTCTTTGTACAACAGACTGTTAGATATAGCAAAAACGGCCTTCCAAAAACAGTTAACTTCTAAATCAACTGTTTTTTAAAATGTCGTTTCATCAGACTCTTATAGCAATCCAGCAAATAATCTCATAAATAATTGTCCCAGTCGCAAATATTCACTTCGTTCGGTTTGATATTGGTCTGTCACATCACGACATTCTCCCATCGTTCTTATCAGATCATTTTTTATTTCCACAACTGCCTGACGACTTACAAAAACTTTTTCTGCAAGCTCATCCTGCGACATTCCCTTTTGAGTACGAAGTTCAAGTATAACCTGTTTTGTATCCACTATGCAGTACCTTCCTTACACCTTTATTATAGTCTCACGCATTATCTCAAACAAGCAACTCGCAGTTGCTGTCCTTATTACTTGGCTTTTTCGTTCACGGCTACCCAAATTTCACAACGATAGTTTGGGGCGGTTGTATCCGCAGACGGATAAACTTCAAACTCCACGCCCTTGGCATATTCATGCTGCGAGCTTTGCGGGAAGATTCTGCCGTTTCTTGACATCGTATGCTTTGGAGTGTTAGATTTCCTGTCCTTTGTTTTCTTTTTCCTGCATACCCTCATCGGCTTGTGCAATCATCTGTCTGTACTGTTCTTTTACACTTTCCGGTGCAAGTATCTGTACCTTGCCATTAAAGCCAAACACCCAACCGAAAAAGGTTGGACTAGCTGATACTTCGGTCTGTACTCTGAAAGACGTAATATCATACGCAAGGTTGTCACATCTTCTCCGAAGCGGTCAACCATTGTTTTCATCAGGGTGTTATCACACCGTAAATCTTCAAGAACTTTCTCGCCTGAGAACATAGAGAACACTTCTTTTGTAAAATTCTCTTCTCAAAGGGCAAGTTGGCAAACTGGAAGTTGTATCATCATTTATCTTTATCTTTTTTTTGAAAAAATAAGACTGCCAGATATACCAAAAGATATACCCAGACATATTCCGATTCCAATTCCAGCCATGCTATTTAAGACATTTATAAAAACAACGCTCCAAAGTATTGCTGCGATTATTCCAATAGTGACTCCTATAATTATCCTTTTGTTGTTCATCAGCTTTATCCTCCATAAATTCCGATTTATCTAATTTCTATTAACATCTATTTCACTGTTCATGAACCCCTCAAAACGGTCGAATTGCAGGATTGCCTGTCAGCTTTTTGTTCTATAAAATTCTCTCCAAACACACTGACATCTAATCCACTCACTCAATTTGCATTATCTAATCCGAGGCTACAACCTGAACGAAATTTTGTGTTGGATATGTTTCCGCAAGATACAGCCAAGCATTTGCAGCAGTTGTGCGTATAATTTAAACTGCTGCAAAAGTCAGCAAACAAGCCGCATTATAGATTGTTTGATTATTTCCTTGACATCAATACTATGGTTTCAATATGGCTCGGTTGTTCAACGAAAAACATACTCACCCCCTATTGTACACGGGAATGGCGGAACGCACCTTTTCCCTTGAAATCCAGTGGTTCGAGCCTGTGATAACCTTGAATTGCTCTATCATTTGTATAGGCAAACAGGGAAAGCTCTGTTCCTTAAACTTCATTTTTCATGTCATCCCTACAAACTGGAATTTAGCACTTCCATACCATTGTAAATTCCTTTTCTCCCGTATTATCATCTACACATTCAGATTGGATACTAAATTCTTCTCGCAGATAAAATTGAATTGCTCTCTCATTTTTTTGATAAACGTTCAATTTTAGAGTGGACTTGATTTTCTTTACCTGATCCAATAACTGTTTTCCGGTTCCCTTTGACTGTGCTACATCTTTTATAAAGATTCCTTCAATATAGTCGTTATTTAATCCAATAAATCCATCTATCTGATTTGCATTGTCAACTTCATGCACATATATTTCTGCAAGTGGAATCATTTCTTTTACCATATCAAAGTTGCTTTTCCAGTAATCTTGAGATATAAAACTATGTGCCTGAATATTCGTATTCAACCATATTTGCATTACTGAATCTATATCACAAGCAACGTATTTCCTAATCATTTCATTGTCTCCTCAAATTCCGATTTATCTTTCTACTCAACTACACGCCAACTTCTTTAAAATATTAACATAATATTTAAGCTCATTCAAGGAACTCAAATAAACACACAAGTGGAATACCTCAAATTAAGTTTGGAAAAAGCTGATTAATGCTAAGCATTCGTTTCGCCGTTTTGAGCAACGCTCGAAAATACGTCACTGAGAGGACTGTGAACAAACGACAGAAACGATTTATTCAGCGTTTCCTTTGTTTATATGAAATTGCAATATAACTGCATATAGAAATCAGGAAACTTATACAGTACAAAACAACCGCTCCAAAACTAAACAATATTTCTCCCAAATAAGTTAGTCCTGGCATAAATCCATATCCAGGAAGATTATTAAAGTAAATCATCAGTCCTATGGATATAAGCAGCGGAACTAGTTCTGACGAAAACAATATCCGCCAAAGTTTTTTTATTTTCTTGCGAATGGTTATCACAAATAATATTATTTGAAATGTAAAAATTACTATATATGTAATCAGTAAGAACAGTGCCATTACTATTTTCCTCCGTAAATTCCGATTTGTCAATTTCATTAAATATGAAATTTGTCTCTCTATCGTGGATTCAGATATGTAATCGGATTCTGTGCCGACTGATTCAACTTCAGTCTGGCTATCGACTTTCCAATGTAGAATGTTTCATTCTCATCCAACGGAAATCCCTGCTCATATCTTTCATCCACGAAGAACACTCTGTTTTTAGTGCCTTTTCCAATATAGAAAATTTGCTTACTGCGTGGATCTATGAGTCCATACACATAATGATCTCCGAGTGAAAGAAGACTCTTCTCTGAAAATCTATCCATTCGTTTCTCCTAGTGTGCTGTCTGCATTCCCTTATTTGTATCCAAATCAAAGCCAACCTGCCAAAACAGCACAGCCTGACCAATACGCACAAACCACACCGTTAAGCCACCTATCCCGATTTACTCCTCTTTCCTTGACATCACCACCACGCACTCAATATGCGCTGTATGTGGGAACATATCTACGGGTTGGATTTTTTGGATTTTATATGTGCTGTTCTTATCTATGTATGCCAAATCTCTTGCTAAGGTTTCGGGATTGCAGGAGATGTATACTACTGTTTTTGGCGACATTTTTATAAGGGAAGAGAGGAATTTTTCGTCACTGCCTGCTCTCGGCGGGTCCATAAATACTACATCGGGCTTTTCGCTTTCTCCTGCGACTGCCTCCATAAATTCGCCTGCATCGCCCTGATAAAATCTTATATTCTTCAAATTGTTTGCTCTTGCGTTCTGCACCGCATCCTTGACTGCGTCTTTGTTAAGTTCAACGCCTATAACTTCGCCTGCACCGTGCTTTGCGGCAACAATTCCGATTGTGCCGATTCCGCAGTAGGTGTCAAGCACTGTTTCTTTGCCTTTCAGATTTGCAAATTCAATTGCCTTGTTGTAAAGCACCTCGGTCTGCACAGGGTTAATCTGATAAAAACTCTTTGGTGAAATTCTGAATTTACATCCGCACAAAATATCTTCAATGTATCCTTTGCCGTACAGTACCTTTTGCACATCGCCGAGCACAAGGTTTGTTCTGTACGGATTTATATTTTGAACAACTGTTTTGATTTCGGGAAACTGTTTGGTAATCGCTTTTACGAAATTATTTTTTGACGGAAAAACAGGAGTGCCTGTTACCAAAACAAGCATTACTTCGTTTGTTGCAAAGCCTCTTTTTACAAGTATATGTCTTAAAAAACCTCTCTGCTTGTCCTCGTCATAGGTTGTGAGCTTGAAAGATTTAAGCATTTTTCGTACGGCAACTATGATTTTATCCGCCGTTACATCTTCTGTCATACATTCGTCAATGCCGATGATGTGGTGAGTTCCCGATTGGTAGACACCCGAAATTATTTTACCGTTTTTATCTGTTCTGAACGCTGCCTGAACCTTGTTGCGGTAATGATATGGTGTGTTCATACCGATTATTTTATCTGCCTTGCAAAATTTTGAGAGCAGTTTTTCAACTTTTTTCTGTTTAAAGCTAAGTTGTTCGGCGTAGGTGAGATTCTGCAACTGACATCCGCCGCATTTTTTATATACGGGGCAGCTGCCTCTTTTTATGTTTTCTTTTGTATTGCTCATAATTTATTCTCCGTATCAATATCTGAAAAGAGCCAAGGCTTTGGGTGCTTGGCTCTTTATTTTGTATGTATTATTCTTCTTTTTCTTTTTCGTCTGTTGATTTTTCGCCGCTTGAATCCTCGTCAACAAGTCTTTTTACAACAACACGAATAATTCTCTGATTTGCCACTTCCATAATCGTAAAGCGGAAACCGCCTGCCTCTACGCTTTCACGCTTATTCGGAATACTGCCTGCATTTTCAAGAATGTATCCGCCGACGGTTATGCTGTCACTGTCAATGTAATCTTCGTCAAGGTCGAACAGCGCAAGCATATCGTCAAGCTCGAGGTCGCCGTTTACAAGAAATTCATTCTTGCCGATTTTGTAGTAGTTGTGCTCAATTTCTTCGTCCTCGTCCCATATATCGCCGACGATTTCTTCAAGCAGATCTTCCATTGTGAGAATACCGAGAGTTCCGCCGTATTCGTCGGTAACGATTGCAAGGTGAACTTTTATTCTCTTGAAAGTGCTGAGAATTTTTGAAAGAGGTTGAGTTCTGAACACAAAGTACGGCGGTTGCATTATGTCACGCACATCCGGTGCGATGCCGTCCGCAAGTTTTTCGAGATAATCTCTTGTGTGAAGTACGCCGACAATGTTGTCAACGGTATCTTTATATACAGGAATTCTTGAGTATCTGTTTTCAATAATTAAATTCTTAATTTTCTCCGGCGAATCGTCCACGCTTATGAATGTAACATCAACTCGAGGTGTGATGACTTCTTCGGCGGTTTTTTCGTCAAAGTCAAGTGCAAGGCGAACCATCTCGCTTTCGCTTTCTTCAAGCACGCCCTCTTCTTCAATGCTTTCTACTATATATTTAAGCTCATTTTCGGTAACGCTCGGTGCATCCTCTGTTCCGCCCGCAATCTTAAGGGCAAGGCTTTTGAATTGTACAAGGATAAACACAAGCGGGGTTAAAATGAACATCAAGAACTTTATTATGCCTGCTGTTTTAAGAGAAAAGCTGTCGCAATTTTCTTTTGCCAAACATTTAGGAAGCACCTCACCGAATGTGAGTACAAGCAAAGTAGTTGCACCCGTTGCAATAGCTGAACCGTAGTCGCCGAAAAGTGCCATACACAATACCGTTGCAAGTGATGAACAGCTAAGGTTTACTACATTGTTGCAGATAAGAATGGTGGTAAGTGCTTTGTCAAAATTTTCAATAACAAAAAGAGCGGTTGTTGCTTTTTTGTCGCCGTCTTCGGACTTCTTTTGAATACGGATTTTGTTTACAAAAGAAAATGCCGTTTCCGTTGCGGAAAAGAACGATGACAATGCAATAAGTACGAAAATTACTATCGCCATTACTATGTTTGATGCCAATTAAATTCACTCCAAAAAACATTATTACTTTTATACTACTATAATTCTTTTATATCATTATTGTTTTTAAGAAAAAAGAGCAAAAAGATTGAAATATATTGCTATAAATGCTATAATATTTAATTGCAAAATACATTATTAACGCATTTTTGGAAAAAATATTTTTCGGAGGTGCATTAATATGGCACAAAAAGCAAAAGAAAAGAATACCACAGCAAAAAAATCGGGTAAGTCAAGGGTTGATAATACAGTAAAAAATCCGAACGAACAGCCCGAAAAAAAGTCGCTTGAAAAAGACAGTCCCATTGACGAACAGCATACGGATCAGGTAGAAGAAACAGGTTCGGTGCTAACTACGCATAAAGACAGCGTAATTCATTGCCTGACAATTATAGGACAGATTGAGGGTCATTACATTCTTCCGCAACAGAATAAAACGACCAAGTATGAGCATGTTATTCCGTTGCTTGTATCTATTGAAGAGGACGAAAGAATAGATGGACTGCTTATTTTAATAAATACGGTCGGCGGAGATGTAGAGGCAGGTCTTGCCATTGCCGAGGTTATTTCGGGAATGAAAAAACCCACGGTTTCAATTGTGCTCGGCGGAGGACATTCTATAGGCATACCGCTTGCCGTTGCGGCAGACAAGAGTTTTATTGCACCGAGTGCGTCTATGACGGTGCATCCTGTGCGAACTACGGGACTGACGCTCGGCGTTCCGCAGACTTTTGAGTATTTTCAGCGTATGCAGGACAGAATTACAACCTTTGTTGCGGAAAATTCCGATATTTCAAAAGAACGGTACAATGAGCTTGTTCTCAACACGGGCGAACTTGTAATGGACATCGGAACGATTCTTGAGGGGGAAGAGGCTGTCAGTGAAGGCCTTATTGACGAGGTCGGCACGGTTTCGGATGCAATTGACTGCCTGTACACAATGATAAAACGCAATAAGACCCGTAAAAAACGTGGCAGATAATTTTATTTTTTACAGTAACCGCATATAAATAAATTAAATGCGGTTATATGGGCGGTCAAAAGTCGCCCTTACATATTTTATGGTTAAAGGAGTACATATTATGTCAATTATTGATGCAATCATTCAGGGCATCGTGCAGGGCTTAACAGAGTTTTTGCCTGTATCGAGCAGCGGACATCTTTCTATTACACAGCATATTTTGGGCGCAACGGAAAATAACCTTTTCTTTAATGTTATGCTCCATGTGGGAACACTTGTAGCGGTAGTTGCTTTTTACCATAAGCTTATATGGAGTCTTATCAAGGAATTTTTCTCACTTGTTAAAGATGTATTTACAGGTAAATTTAAATGGAAAGAGATGAATTACGAAAGAAATCTTATTATGATGCTCATTATAGGACTTCTTCCGCTTTTCCTGTTATTCCTGCCTATTCCTGGCACGGATATGAAAATTAAAGATCTTGCCGATGTTCTTACAGGAGAAAGATACTTGATTGTGGTTTCGATTTCTTTGATGATTACAAGTATTTTGCTTACTGTCGGTATTATCTGCAACAAGAGAACTATCGGTTCAAACGCAGGTTTTAAGCATTTAAAAAATGTAAAGCACAGCGAAAATTCGGCAGGCAAAGAGAGCTTTAATGTTCTTGACGCTGTATGCGTAGGTCTTATGCAGTTTGTTGCTGCAATTTTCCCCGGTATTTCCCGTTCGGGTTCAACTCTTGCAGTCGGTGAGATGAGAGGTATAAACAAGCAGAAAGCGCTTGACTACACATTTGTTCTCGGTGTTCCGTCAATACTTGCGGCAGCTCTTCTTGAGGGTGTTGACGCAATAAAAAGTCCGGAGGGCATATCAATTGACCCTATGGTAATTATAGTTGGTATGGTAGTTTCTGCAATTGTAGGCTACTTTGCAATTCTTATTTTCAAATGGTTCTTAAAGACCGACAAAATGATAATTTTCGTAGTATATACTGCACTTGTAGGTATAGTATTCCTTGTTATTTCCTGCATTGAAATGAACACAGGAGCAAATGTCTTTACCGGTGCAATGATTCAATAATGCTTTTAGCGGAGGTAGTATAAATTGGCAAACCAGAAAAAGACAACCAAAAAGAAAGCTTCAGGTAAATCAACCTCCTCAAAAGCAAAAAGCACTAAAAAAAGTCAACCGATACCTGAATCACAACCTTTGCTGACACCAAGGATAAGAGCAATTATCCTTGGTGCTTTATCACTGTTTTTTGTAATTTTAATATTTGTTCAGAGCGTAAATTTATGGAGTACGGTTCGTTCCGCACTTTTTGGAGTATTTGGCTTTGCAACATTTCTTGTTCCCGTCTTTCTTATGTATATGGCAATTATTACGGACAAGGAAAAGCAAATACAGCATTTTAAAAGTAAGGTAGCACTCTGCGTACTTATTGTTTTGCTGATAGGAGCATTGATTTATGTTGCAACAGGCACTCCTCATTCGGAAAAAGGTTATCTTGCCTGTGCAGGCGAACTTTATCTCGATATTTTCAAAAGTGAATCTTACTTTACATTCGGCGCCGGTTTTATCGGAGGATTGCTTGGTTATCCTATGGCATCGTTAATCGGAAATGTTCCGACGGTATTGATTTGTATTCTTGTATTGCTTGCCGTTATTTTCGGCATTACAAATCTTTCAATCAATGATATTGCAGAAGCTGCCGCATCAAAGGTTGAGCAAGGTGTTACATATGTAAAGCACAAGAGCGAAGAAAAAGCAAGGGTAAGGCGTGAGTACATTGCCGAGCGTGAGTCGGAAGAGGCACAGCGTGAGATGTTTATTGCAGGCGGAGAGAATGACAAAACCATAGTTTCTCCTCAAAAGAAAAAACGCAGAGGCAAGAGGAGCGGCATTGATATTCCTCTTGATGAAAGCACTCACGATGATAATAAAACAAAGCTTAACAGAAAACTTGAGGTTGACTGTGACTACAAAGCAGATGTTAAAGATGCGTCAAAAGTTGCAGATGAAGTTGAAGAGCCGCAGTTTTATGAAAGTCCCGAAAAGGAAGTATACGGTGAAGAATACGAAGAAGAAATAATACAGAATGAACATAACGAAAATGAAAATGTTTCTGACGATTTGATGGACATAATCAACAGAGCAAGCAAAAACTTTGATGAAAAGAATCATAAAGCAGAAACAGAACCCGAGCCGGTTCCGTCATACGAAGAGAACAGACATAACGAAGAAAACAGCTTTGAAGAAGAACTTGAAAATGCAAGCTATTCTCCTGTTGAAATCAGAGAAAAAGAAGAAAAGCCCGAGTATCATTTTCCGCCTATTCAGCTGTTAAGTCTTTCAGAAAACAATAACGATAAAAATGCTGCGGAAGAAATGCATAACAATGCGAAAAAACTCATTGATACGCTTGACAGCTTTAATGTAAAAGCATCTATAGTAAATATTTGCCGTGGTCCGTCTGTTACAAGATATGAACTTTCACCTGCTCCGGGTGTAAAGATAAGCAAGATTACAAACCTTTCAGACGATATTGCACTTAACCTTGCCGCAAACGGAGTAAGAATCGAAGCTCCTATTCCGGGCAAAGCCGCAGTCGGTATTGAAGTACCGAACAAGGTTGTAAGTATGGTTACTATGCGTGAGTTGATTGACTCCGATGAATTCAGAAGAGGAAAGAGTAAACTTACCTGCGTACTCGGTAAAGATATTTCGGGTGAAATTGTGGTTACCGACCTGTCAAAACTTACTCACTTGCTTATTGCAGGTACAACGGGTTCGGGTAAATCTGTTTGTGTAAACTCAATTCTTATGAGTATCCTTTACAAAGCTACACCCGACGAAGTAAAACTTTTGCTTGTTGACCCAAAAATGGTTGAATTTACAAAGTACAGAAGTATTCCGCATTTGCTTATTCCTGTAGTAACCGACGCTAAGAAAGCGGCGGGTGCGCTTGGATGGGCGGTTTCCGAAATGGAGCAGAGATATAAGATTCTTTCGGAATACTACTGTAAAAATATTGACGCATACAATGAGCTTATAGAAGAAAATCTTAAGTATATGGCAGAAAATCCGCCTGTAGAAAATGAAGACGGCGAGCTTGTTCAGCCTGTACTTGAGAGAAACGGTTTACCCGTACCAAAGGAAAAAATGCCGAGAATTGTAATTGCAATTGATGAGCTTGCCGATCTTATGATGGCAGCTCCGAGTGAGGTGGAAGAGTACATTGCCCGACTTGCTCAAAAAGCAAGAGCCGCAGGTATGCATTTGCTTGTTGCAACGCAACGACCTACGGTAAATGTAATTACAGGTCTTATCAAGGCAAATATTCCAAGCCGTATTGCGCTTAAAGTAAGTTCAAATATTGATTCAAGAACTATCCTTGATTTCAGCGGTGCGGAAAAACTCATAGGCAGAGGCGATATGCTGTTCCTGCCTGTTGGTGCACCAAAGCCTATGCGTGTGCAGGGTTGCTATGCTTCCGATGAGGAAATTGAGGGTGTAACAAATTATATTAAAAAATCTTCTTCCGCTCAATATAATGCGGAGATTGAAGAAAAAATCAAGAGAATTGCCGCAGAAGAAATTACTCAGGGTAAAAAAGGCGATGATAGAGGCGGCGATGATATTGAAATTGACTCAAAAATGGAAGACGCAATTAAATGCGTAATTGAAGCAGGACAGGCATCTACTTCACTTCTTCAGCGCAGACTCAAGGTAGGTTATGCAAGAGCCGGCAGAATGATAGACGATATGGAGCAGATGGGTGTTGTAGGCCCTCATCAGGGTTCAAAACCGAGAGATGTACTTATGACCTATAATGAATGGCTTGAACACCGTAATATTATGGGCAGTGACGATGAATAAATTATATAGGTGATATTATGGCATTTTTACCGATGAATATAAAAGAGGTTAAAGCCCGTGGATGGGACGAAGTTGACTTTGTATATGTAATGGGCGACAGTTATGTTGACCACCCGTCTTTTGGTGCTGCCATAATTACAAGAGTGCTTGAGGATTGTGGCTATAAGGTTGCAGTCCTTTCTCAGCCTGATTGGAAAAATGACGCCGACTTTTTACAGTTTGGCAAACCAAGGCTCGGATTTTTTGTTACGGCAGGCAATATAGACAGTATGGTTGCACATTATACCGTTGCAAAGCGTAAGCGAAGTGATGACGCTTATACAGCAGGTGGTAAAAACGGCAAGCGTCCTGACAGAGCTGTAACTGTTTATTCAAATATAATCCGCAGACTTTATCCCGATTCGGTAATAATTATCGGCGGACTTGAAGCCTCGCTAAGAAGATTTGCTCATTATGATTATTGGAAAAACACCGTAATGCCGTCTGTACTTTTTGACAGTAAAGCAGATATTATTTCTTACGGAATGGGCGAGCTGCAAACTATTGAAATGGCAAAGCGCTTGTCGGAGGGTTATCCCGTAGAGGCTTTGTATGACATCCGTGGTATTTGCTACGCTGTAAAGACAAGCGATTATGTTCCGAAAACCGTTGTGGAACTGCCGAGTTACGAAAGAGTTTGTGAGAGCAAAAAGGACTATGCAATTGCTGCCAGAAAAGAGCTCGAAGAGGCAGATGCGGTAAGAGGCAAAACTCTTATTCAGCGCCACGGCAACTGTATTTTAATTCAGAATCCGCCTATGCAGCCGCTTGACACAAAACAGCTTGATTATGTGTATTCGTTACCGTATGAAAGATGGTATCCGCAGTGTTACGAAAAACTCGGCGGTGTACCGGGTATTCAGGAGGTACTTTTCTCAATTACTCATAACCGTGGTTGCTTTGGCGCTTGTAATTTCTGTTCGCTTGCGTTTCATCAGGGAAGAGCGGTAACGGTAAGAAGTAAACAGAGCGTTATTGACGAGGCAAAGTCTTTTCTTAACGATAAGAGATTTAAAGGATATATAAGTGATGTGGGCGGCCCTACAGCCAACTTCCGTCTGCCATCCTGCGAAAAGCAGAAAAAGGCGGGACTTTGTAAAAGCAGAAAGTGTCTTGCCCCGACTCCTTGCCCTAATATGCAGGTGTCGCATACGGAGTATCTTGATATTTTGCGAGAATTGAGAAAACTTGACGGCATTAAAAAAGTATTTATTCGCAGCGGTATTCGTTTTGATTATCTTATGGAAGATCAGAGTGACGAATTTTTCGAAGAGCTTGTAAAGTATCATATAAGCGGTCAGTTAAGAGTTGCGCCGGAGCATTGCTCGGCTGCAGTTCTTGACAGAATGGGTAAACCGCACATAGAAACTTATAAAAAGTTTTGCGATAAATTCTATAAACTGACAGGTCGTATGAGTAAAGACCAATACATAGTGCCGTACCTTATGAGTTCGCATCCGGGTTCTACTTTGAAAGATGCGGTGGAACTTGCGCTGTTCTGTAAGAGGGAGAATATACATCCAAAGCAGGTGCAGGACTTTTATCCGACTCCGGGTACAATTTCGACCTGTATGTTTTATACAGGCATAGACCCTTATACAATGAAAGAGGTTTATGTACCGAAAACAGAGGAAGAAAAGTCAATGCAAAGAGCGCTTTTGCAATACTTTATTCCCGAAAATAAGCAGAAAGTAATTAAAGCACTTATAAAAGCAGGCAGAAAAGATTTGATAGGTTATGATTCAAAATGTCTTGTTCAGCCAATGAGTAATCAAAATAATTATAAGGGAAATAATAAAGGTCAGAAATCTTCTTACAATTCAAATAAAAACAATTCCCGTAACAGAAACGGAAAACAGACAAAAGATAAGTTTGCAAAATACAGAAGAAAAAAGAAATAAATTAACTGTAAATGCAAACCGTCAAAGCCCTGTTCTTATATGTAAGTTTAGGTATTGACCTATTGTAAATTTTGATTTATAATTAACAAATGAAAACAAAATCAGAAAGGATTTTATAATAAAATGGGAGTTTATGAGGAATTAGTAGCCAGAGGTCTTATCGCTCAGGTTACAGATGAAGAAGAAATCAAAGAGCTTGTCAACAACGGTAAAGCTGTATTTTATATCGGTTTTGACCCTACTGCCGACAGCTTACATGTAGGTCACTTTATGGCACTTTGTCTTATGAAACGCTTACAGATGGCAGGCAACAAGCCGATTGCTCTTATCGGCGGCGGTACAGCTATGATCGGTGATCCGTCAGGCAGAACAGATATGCGTCAGATGATGACTACAGAAACTATACAGCACAATGTTGATTGCTTTAAAAAGCAAATGGAGCGTTTTATCGACTTTTCAGACGGTAAGGCACTTATGGTAAACAATGCCGATTGGCTGCTCGACCTCAACTATGTTGATGTTTTGCGTGAAGTCGGTGCTTGTTTCTCTGTAAATAATATGTTAAGAGCAGAGTGCTACAAGCAGAGAATGGAAAAGGGATTAAGTTTTCTTGAGTTTAACTATATGATTATGCAGAGCTACGATTTCTATGCTCTCTATAAGAAGTACGGTTGTAATATGCAGTTCGGCGGTGACGACCAGTGGAGCAATATGCTCGGCGGTACAGAGCTTATCAGAAGAAAACTCGGTAAGGACGCATACGCTATGACTATTAATCTTCTCCTTAATTCCGAGGGTAAGAAGATGGGCAAAACCCAGTCCGGTGCTGTATGGCTTTCAGCCGAAAAGACAAGTCCTTATGATTTTTACCAGTATTGGAGAAATGTAGCCGACGAAGATGTAATCAAGTGCTTAAAGATGCTTACATTTATACCGCTTGAGCAGATTGATGAGCTTGCTAAACTTGAGGGCAGTGAGCTTAACAAGGCTAAGGAGATTCTTGCATATGAGGTAACAAATCTTATTCACGGCAAGGAAGAGGCAGACAAGGCACAGGAGGCTGCAAGAGCATTGTTTGGCAGCGGTGCAAATACAGACAATATGCCTTCTACAGAGCTTACGGACGCTGACTTTACAGATGACGGTATCGCAATTCTTGATCTTCTTACAAAGTGTGCGCTTATTCCGTCAAAGGGTGAGGGCAGAAGACTTATTCAGCAGGGCGGTGTTTCTGTTGACGATGAAAAGGTAACAGATGTATATGCAAATGTTCCTAAGTCTGCTTTTGAAAAAGGCTATGTTGTAATTAAAAAAGGCAAAAAGAAATTCCATAAGGCTGTTTTATAATTCAGTTTATTAACTCAATCAAAAAAAATTTTCCTACTATTATTAGTGGGAAAGTGTTTGTCCTGCATTATTCTGTATTTTTGCGGTTATAGCAACTGCCAAAAATATCTTAACAGAGGAGTTTAGGAAATGAAAAAGTTTTTTGGCGAGTTTAAAACCTTTATTATGAGAGGCAATGTGCTTGACCTTGCAGTCGGTGTTATTATCGGTGCTGCTTTTCAGGCAATTGTAACTTCACTTACTTCGGATATCATTTCACCGATTCTCGGTTTGTTCGGCGGAATGAATTTTGACCAGTATGCGCTTACAATAGGCGATGTTTCGATTGGATACGGTAAGTTTTTAACTGCGGTTATTAACTTTATTATAATGGCATTTGTCATTTTCCTTATTGTTAAATTAGTAAATAAGATTATGGCAATCGGCAAAAAGCCTGAAGAACCAGCAGAACCCACAACAAAGATTTGCCCGTTCTGTCAGAGCGAAATTTCAATCAAGGCTACAAAATGCCCACACTGTACAAGCGATATTCCTGCAGAAACAGAAACTAAGGAATAACTTTAATACATAACTGTAACTAAAAGCTCCCGATTTTTGTATTGGGAGCTTTTGTGTTGATTTATAATTTTTGCTTAGCGGAATAAATTTGAAAAGCAATTATAAAAGTTTGTCGACCTTTGAAAAGGTCGTGGGTGTGGGCAAAGTCCACAACTATTTTCCACATTTTTTCGTGATGAGTGATTTGTTTTACGGGTTTTGTTGGAATGATAGAACGCAATTCAAAATAAAAAGCTGAAGTCGTTTTTTATATCGACTTCAGCTTTCGCTTTATCCGTTATACGGTTTGTAATAAGTATCAAGAATCAGTTTATAAAACTCGTCTTCGTTTACATAAAATTCGGTATAAACTTCACCCTTTTTCAGCTCACCCGGTACGGAAATCATTGTCATATTCATACCGTTGTGGCTAAGCATATTCTGTGATAAATAGCAAATTTTCGACGGGTTCAGATTTGTGCATGAGTATGGGGCAGAGGCATTAAACAGGCTTACAGGTGTTGTAATATCATTTTTAGTCTGCGCAAGAACCGTATTCATAAATGAATCAAGATATACCTGCTGTCTTTGCATACGCTTGCTGTTTGCGTCTACGCTTTCCATATCTCTTGAACGAACAAAAGCTTCTGCATTCTGACCTTCAAGATGGTAGCTTTCGCCCTCTTTAAAATCGCCTATGGTTTCGGGAGAAACAACATCAACTCCGCCTACGGCATCATTAAGAGCTGATATACCGTCAAGGTCAAGCGCAAAGTATGAATTAATCGGAATGTTGTAGAAAAGTCTTTCAACGGCGGTAACCGTATTTGCACAACTTGACTCCTTGCCGTCGCCGTAAGCGTATGAAAGACAAATCTGTTCTTTTACAGTTTCCACATAATAACCGCTTGCAGAATATACCGCAACATCGGTCATTGTATCTCTTGATATATTAATAAGCTTAGTTTCGCCTGTCGAGGTGTCCATAGCAACAAGTATAAGGACATCGGCTTGACCGTTTTCACCTTTTATATCGCTTGCACCGTCAAAAGAACTTTTATCGATGCCCATACAAAGAATACTTGTCATATTCTTGTTAAATTCATATGTTTGCCCGTTATACACAACATATTGACCGCCGTTTTGAACAACTACATTTGACGGAGCCGAAATTATATTTGTATTGTCAAGCAATTCTTTAGAGCCGTTGTAAATAAAACATACCAAAAGCCCGCTTACAACAAGAACAAGCGCAAGAATTGTACTGATAATTGTGAGTATTACTCTCTGCCATTTTTTAAAACGCCTTTTCTTGATTTTTTGATTTTCTCTAATTGCTTTTTTCTGTTCCTTAGAACCCATCGCAGGGTGATTGCTTTTTACAAGTTCGTCGTATTCCAGCAAATATTTTTCGTTGCCTGTACTCAAACTTTTTTTCTTTATTTTATTTGAACTGCCTTTTGCAGGGCGTGAGCTTTGTACCAATAATACATCATCGGAATTTTCTTTGCTTGAATGATGATGGTGATGGTGTTTATGATGACCGTGGCTTTTATACGATTTAACAAACTTATAGTCGTTAATATCATCTCTTATACTACGGTCGGCGTATTGCAAATTTCCTTTTTCATCATTACTTGCCACGCTTTCGCCTGTTTGAGAAGGCTGCTTATTTGAATTGCTGTAAATATTATCGTAAGGTTTGGTTTCTTTATCAGCAGTATCCGTATTATTGCTGTTTTCGTTATTATTTTGTGAGTTCATCTTTTATTAACACCCCCTGTAAAAGAAGTCGTCCGTCACCTGAATTAAGGCAGGTGCTTAGCGTGACAATTTTGTCATTGATTGTCAGCTCCGAATTATCTCTTACAACTTTTGTGAATGATCTGGGATTTTGAATATAATCAAGGTATTCCTGAAAAACCTTGTCGTCATCAAAATCAAACGAATTCATTATATGTCGGTCGTCATATGAATAAACCGACACTATACGGTAGGTAAGTTTGTGCTGAGGTCTGTAGATGTAAAAATACTCATGGTCATTGAAAAAATCCGTATTTGTAAATTTATATAAATCGGCAAACATACTTCCGTCTGCCATATTGTGGCCGTAGAGTACGGTTACCCTGTCATGCATATATATAGAATTACAATACTGTGAATAAATAGAGCCTGAAAAGCTGTAATTTCCGTAAATATCATGATCCAGGTAAAAATTATCGTTTGTGTTACTCCTGCAAACAGGGTAATTTATGTTGGTATCGGGAATATATATCCAAGAATAGATTTCGTCATTTTGAGATTGTAGCGACTCAAAATCTATAGGATTATCTATAATAGGATTGTCGGCAAGAGTTTCGTCAATTGACGGGGAAGTAACTTCTTCGGCTATGCTCGGAGCCACAGAACTTGCAAGTTTGCTGTAATCGTCCTGCTCTTTGTGTTGAGTATTCATTTGATACATAACATAAATTACGCACAGAATTAACAGAATAATTGTAATAACAAGAATTGTGATAAGAATTTTATTTCGATTTTTTTTCATAATAAATCACATCAAATAATTATAACAAATATTGACAACCGTGTCAATATTTCTGTAAATTTTAACTATAATAAGCATTAAAAAACAGCTTTCGAAAACCGAAAGCTGTTTTTATTAGCAAAATTAGTTTGATTTCTTTGACTTAACAATAGTTACGCTGACAGCAACAGCTATAAGTGATAAGCCGATTATTACATACGGCATTGCGCTTGAAGGACCGGTCTGCGGCGATTTATCAGAAGTATCTGTTGTTACAGCCTGTGTAGGTGACTCACCGTTGATTGTGTAATAAGGAGTTACCTTAATATCACCTGTGATTGTAATATCAAGATTTCCATCTGTAAGCGGCTGATTGGTTTTGTAAGGACCTTCAATTACCCAATGGTCAAAAGAATAACCGGACTTTGGCTTTGGAGTAAGGTGAACATTCTGGTTACCGTCCTCATCAATGCCTGTAGTGAACTCATAGTCACCGCTGCCGCCTGTGGTAGGAATAACAACTACTACATAAGTGTATGTACCTGTAGGACTTGGTGCGGCAAATACCGGAATAGACACTGCAAGCATCAGCACAAGAGCCAATGCGAGGGAAACAACTTTTTTCATTGTACTAACCTCCTGTTTATATTATCCAATTAAAATATTAAGCAGAATAACCTCTACTTGTATATATTAAGTATTATATCACAATTAAAGTATAAAGTAAAGACAAAAATTCAAATAATTTTCGGCAATTGTGATAATTTATAATTCTTTTAACCATTAAATATAAACAATATTTTTAAAATAAAAAGACCTATTGCAATAGTAGGCAAAAAAATGTATAATAAATTTAAAAGGAAAAATGAAGGGAAATGTATGTATGAATATTTCTGAAATTCAAAATAAAATTCTTGAGTTAAAAAAAGAAAAAGATGTTTGTATTCTTGCCCACAGCTATCAGGCAAGAGAGATTTGCGAAATTGCCGATTTTACAGGCGACAGCTATAAATTGAGTGTAGATGCAAGTAAAGTTACAAATAAAAACATTCTTATGTGCGGTGTTCGTTTTATGGCAGAAACCTGCAAAATTCTTTCACCCGATAAAACGGTTTATCTTGCTCAGCCGAGTGCCGGCTGTCAGATGGCTGACCAGATGGATAAAGAAATGATTTCTTCCGTAAAAGAAATGTATCCCGATTATGCGGTAGTTGCATACATAAATACCACAGCAGATTTAAAAACTATTTGTGATGTTTGTGTAACAAGTTCATCTGCTGTTAAGATTGTAAGCAATATGCCTGAAAAGAATATTCTTTTTATCCCTGACTGCAACCTTGGCGATTATGTAAGCCGTCAGCTTCCGGATAAGAATTTTAAACTTTTGCACGGCGGTTGTCCGATTCACGCTTGCGTTACAGCGGAAGATGTTAAAAAGGCAAAGGCACAGTTCCCAAATGCCGAACTTCTTGTTCATCCGGAGTGCCAGCCTGCTGTTGTTGATCTTGCGGATTATGTAGGCTCGACATCGGGCATTATGAACTACGCAAAGAACAGTGATAAAAAGGAATTTATCATCGGTACCGAAATCAGTATTGCAGAACATTTGCAGTATGATTGTCCCGATAAGAAATTCCATATTCTTACACAAAAGCTCATTTGTCCTAATATGAAAGCTACCACTCTTATGGATGTGTTCAATTGCCTTAAAGGCGAGGGCGGCGAGGAAATTATCCTTGATGAGCAGACTATTACAGACGCAAAGAAATGTATTGACGAGATGATAAGACTTGGCGGTTAAGGAGAATAATATGACCGAAAGGGCATTAATAGCAATGAGCGGAGGAGTTGACAGTTCAGTAGCGGCTTGCTTGATAAAGGAGCAGGGCTATGACGCTACGGGCATTACTCTTAAGCTTTTTGATAACGAGGATATTGGCGAAAAGAAGGAGAAAACCTGCTGTTCGCTTGATGATATTGACGATGCGAGAAATGTTTGCAGAAAAATCGGAATACCTTATTATGTTTACAATTTTAAAGACAGCTTTAAAGAAAATGTAATTGACCGTTTTATTTCTGCATACGAAAACGGCTGTACGCCTAATCCTTGCATTGACTGCAACAGATATATAAAATTTGAAAAGCTTATGCAGAGAGCCGATGAGCTTGACTTTGATTATGTAGTTACAGGTCATTACTCTGTCATTGAGTATGATGAGGGATTGCAAAGATATTTATTGAGAAAGTCCCCCGATGTAACAAAAGACCAAAGTTATGTACTTTACTCGCTTACTCAAAGACAGCTTTCAAGAACCTTGCTTCCGCTTGGAAAACTTACAAAGCACGAAGTAAGAAAAATAGCGGAAAAATATAACCTTATTAATGCTCAAAAACACGACAGTCAGGATATTTGTTTTGTACCTGACGGAGATTACGCAAAGTTCATTGAGCAGTACACGGGCAGAAAGTATGATTTTGGTGACTTTGTTGATGAAAACGGCAATGTTCTCGGTACACATAAGGGCATTATAAGATATACGATAGGGCAGAGAAAGGGACTTGGTCTTGCTTTGCCTCACCCGATGTATGTCAAGGAAAAGGATATTGCAAACAACAAGGTTATACTTTGCGAAAATGACAGACTGTTTTCAAAAGAGCTTTACGCAAAAGATATTAATCTTATTGCTTACGAAAAGCTTGACAAACCTTTGCATATAAAAGCAAGGGTAAGATACAATCAGCCTGAACAGGATGCAACGGTAGAACAGCTTTCAGATAACAAACTGCACATTGTATTTGATAAGCCGCAAAGAGCAATTTCAAAAGGTCAGGCAGTGGTTCTGTATGACGAAGATGTAGTAGTAGGCGGCGGAACAATAGAATAATTTTAATCTGCTTGCTTTAGGTGAGCCGATTTTTATGCAAAAGGCACAGCGAAAATGCTGTGCCTTAATTACTTCATATAAACGAAATATTAATTATAAGTAATTAAAATATCTTCACGGATGATTTTTTCTTTGAGAATTTTGCATCTGTAAGATCTTATAATAAAGTTTCCTTGACCGTCAAACCTGAAAGTAACGGTTTTGGTAAACGGCTTATCGGGTTCGTATTCGGTAATAATAAGACTTGCCTTTGAATTTTTCAGAGTATCAAAAGTTGTCATAAAACCTATGCCGTTGCCGCCGCTTTCTTTGTGAGTGGTAACTCTTTCGGTACCGAGTTTTTGTAAAGTATCGGTTTCAAATTCAATTCCGTTGTCGCTTACGGAAATTTCATATATTCCGTCAACCGAAGAAACAGATGTCAGAATATTTCCGTTCCTTTTGCCTGTGCTTTCAACGGCTATGACAGCGTCTTTTATATGGTCGCAAAGCAGGGTTTCAAGTTCGGTTTGCGAAAGAAAATGATTGATAAGGTAGTTAATATCTGTATTTGCTATCAAATCAAAATTAATTTCGTGAGCAGAGGCTTTTATATACATATTAAGCAGAGCGCCGTCAATAACAGAATTTCCCGTAGATGCAAGCACTTTATTTTCTGCCTGTTCTTTTTGCACGAGTTCGTTTCTTTCTTTTGCAAGAGTAAGAAGTTCAGTGATTATTTTGCTTTCCTTTTGTTTATCGTTACAATTGCAAAGTTCTTCTAAAGAATATTGTAAAGAGCTCATAAGGTGGTTGTCACGGTGCACTATTTTTGAAAGAAAGGCATTGGATTTTGTAAGTTCCTCAATATTACTGTCTTTTTCCGCAATAATTGAATTGAAATGTTCGTCTGCTTTTTGCTGCAGCCGACTTTTATAGTACCGTGTTATGTTTGTTCTTATCCAAATTACAGCACCTATACAACAAATTATCAATCCTATAAACATATATACAAATATAGATTTGTAGTCATCGCCGTCTTGTGCAAGCAGAGCTATGATTAAGAAAATAAAACCTGATATTAACAGACCTATGCCAAAGTTATCGGAATTATTGAAAAAGGCAAGACCGTTTTTTAATCTCTTAATTTTCATTATATAGAATGTTGATAATAAATGTATTATGCCTATAAAAATTGCCGTAAAAATACTTTTCGGATTCAAGAAATCATATGTAACTAATGATATATAGTGTGATGCAATTGCAAAAATCAAGGCAATGATAAATCGTACGCAATAGGAAAGTCCCATTGAAACAATGGAGATGGAAATGGTATTTTTTATATTGTTTTTAGTAAACAGTGTGATAGTTACAATAAACAATATACAACTTGCCAAGAATCCCAAACTGTTGTCAAATAAAAGTACAACAGACGAAATTATATTGACGACAAAAAATGCAGTCAAAAGCAAAGCTAACTTTGATTTGCTGCATTTAATGTTTGTTGTTTTAATAAAAATATAGGCTGATGAAAATAATGTCGGAGCTTTAATAAAAAAATTCATAGCAAAATTATATAAAAGCTCTGTAATGTTTGTTGACATAATATTTAACTCCGTATTACTATAATGATAATATTATATCATACAAGCTAAATAATGTCACTATATTATTTTCCTAAAAGTTGTTTTAAAAATTCATAAATATCATCCCACATACTTCAGTACCTCCTTTACTTTTGTTTTACAAGTAAAGTGTACCTTTTTTGCGGGAAAATTCTGATTTGTTGCTGTAATTGCTTTATTTTTAATACAGTGAATAAATATCACATAATGTAAAAATAATAATTAGAAATTGTTATTTTATGATGAATTTATAAATTTTTGTTGCAAAAAAAATCCCGATGCTAATAAACATCGGGATAAATTTACAGGCTTTTCTTGATTTTGGAAGAATAATAATAGATAAATTCCATAACTGTGGGAACGCCTTTCTGCGGATTTATGTATGTGGTATAGTAGCGTTCAAGACTTTCAATATCGGTGTTTCGCCAAGCGTGGTTTATGGCAGTTTGCATTGCACGCTCAACACTTGCATCGGTTTTTTTATATTTTTGCGCCACAATACTGCAAAGATTGGTTACTCGCTGATTGCAAGTGATTTCAATAGCGTCTGCAAGGTAATTCCTGCCCTTGAGTTTTGGGCTGATTCCTATTAAATCAAGCTCAACAGAGATTTTATTTCTTATAATTTCGCTGTTGCTTATGCGTTCAGCGGCTTTTGCGGCGCTCGGTGAACTGAAATTTGAGGTCAGCGTTGTTTGTACAATTGAACTGAGAAACTCAAGTACCATTTTACAGCTGAAATCATTTTGATTTTTAGTTATTACAAAGTCTGCACCTAAATTTCTTGCTATGGAATGAGTAACATTACTGATATTATTGGTAACTACCAGTATAAAAGGCTTGTTTGGCAATGCAAGTTCAGACAACCCTTTTAAAAATAAAAGACCGTTGCCACTGCCCTGATGTAGTTCCAAGTCGAGAATAACAGCATGAGGACAGTATTCTTTTACCATTTCTACGGCTTTTGAGGAGTTGTTTGTAGTGCCGACAATATAAAAATTTTCAAAACCTTTAATATCAGATTTATACTCTTCTACAGTATTATTATCATCTTCTACAATAAGTAAGTTAACTTTGTTCACAATATCACCTCATTATTATATTATACTACAAAAACTAACGAAAACCAACATTTTATAATATTTTGTGTAATAAAAAGTAATATTATTTATTATGTTTGAGTTTTATAATTATACTAAGATTATATTATGAAATCAATGAATAATTTGTAGTATTAAAGGTGAGGGTTATGAGCGATAATTTTGGCGATTTCATTAAGGAAAAAAGGGCAAGATGTAACTATTCTCTTAAATATGTGGCAGAAATAATCGGTATTTCTAATGTGTATCAGTCAAGTATTGAAGCAGGCAAAAGACCTGCGCCGTCATATGATGTTTTAATGAAATTGAGAGATGCGCTAAAACTTAATGATGATGAATTCGGTGAAATGCTTGACCTTGCAGCCGAAAGCAAAAATTCAAGGGCGGTTGCTTATGATCTTGCCGATTACATAAACCAAAATGATTTTATACATAAAACACTGCGATTTTCATTGAAAAATAAAATTCCCGAATCGGAGTGGGTCAGATTTTTTAATGCAATGAATGAAAAATATCAATAATATTTCGTTATGTAAAACTGTTATAGTTGACTTTTGTCATTTATAGCTGTATAATATTATCAGTAGATATTTATGCCGCTATTAGTGATTAAAAAATCTCCTTTTATTCACTATTTAAGCTGTACCGTTTCCTGCTTTTACAGAAAATCGGTGCAGCTTTTTATTATTTGCGTTAATTGTATTGCTGACAGACGGATTTGGGAGTATAATAGTAGCATATTACGAACAGCAGAGGTAAGTATGAACAGAGAAGAATATGAAATTTCTATTGAAGAATTAAAGAAAGTTGATAAAAACACTTGTACGGTGATTGATATAAGAGATGAGATTTCTTATAACTACGGAAATATTCCAAACTCGGTAAATATTCCGCTTGAGAAAATTAAAAATGATAAAAGCATTTTGCCGAAAGATAAGAGATTGATTATTTGTTGCAAAAGCGGTCAAATAAGCGATACTCTTGCAGAAGAGTTGCGGGAAGACGGCTACGATGCGGTAAATCTTGTGAACGGATATTACGGCTGGCTAAAGGATAAATTTACCGATGACGATTATGCGGCAGATGTTGAAAAAAGTATAAGAAAAAAATTCAGCAAGACCATATGGGGCAGATTTACAAAAGCTGTAATTGAGTATGAACTTGTAAAGCCGAATGACAAAATAGCCGTATGTATTTCGGGCGGCAAAGATTCTATGCTTATGGCAAAACTTTTTCAGGAACTTAAAAGGCATAATAAATTTCCGTTTGAGCTTGTATATCTTGTAATGGACCCGGGATACAGCGTTGAAAACAGAGATGTTATTGAGAACAACGCAAGAAAGCTGAATATTCCGATTACGGTTTTTGAAACACAGATTTTTGAGTCGGTATATAATGTGGAAAAGTATCCGTGTTATCTCTGTGCAAGAATGAGAAGAGGATACCTCTACAAAAAGGCTAAGGAACTTGGCTGTAATAAAATTGCACTCGGACATCATTATGACGATGTTATAGAAACCATATTAATGGGTATGCTTTACGGCGGACAGGTGCAGACTATGATGCCGAAACTGCATAGTACAAATTATGAGGGAATGGAGCTTATAAGACCGCTTTACCTTATAAGAGAGGCGGAAATAAAGCATTGGAGAGATTACAATAAACTTAATTTTATACAGTGTGCGTGCAGATTTACGGATACCTGCACATCGTGCAACCCGAGCAATACAGGCTCAAAAAGACAGGAAATAAAACAGCTTATTGCGCAGCTTAAAAAAATAAATCCTCAGATAGAGAGCAACATTTTCCGCAGTGTTGAAAATGTAAATCTTAACACGATTATCTCGTATAAGAAAGATGATTATCAGCACAGTTTTCTTGATGATTACGATAAATAATTTTTAATCAAACTCAGTCATTTTGTGGCTGAGTTTTTTCTTTGATTTTTAATAATCGGAGTTTATAAAAAAGCGGCTGCTTGTCTTAAAAATTGCCAAATCATAATTTTATTACTATTTTTATAGAATTATTAAACGAGTAATTGTATTTATCTGCCAAATAATGTACAAGTTTGAAAAAACACTTGACTTTTTGGCGATATGGATATAAAATATCTCTATCAAGCAAACATACTAAAATGATAGGTATTATAGGTTATTCAAAAATAAGTATGTTTGGCATTATGAAAGGCAAGGGTGGTTTGTATGAAAAATCATTTTAACCGAATAAATAAACGAATGTGCGGTTCTTTTGGCGGTAAGTCGATGTGTTAAAACATTTTATCGGTTTACTTATTAATTTATGATAAAGCTAAAAGAAAGGTTTGATTAAAATGAAAAAAGTGTTTACTAAAAGACTTATATCCGCAATTCTTACAACAGCCCTTATCGGTACTTCTGCCTTTGCTCTTTTCGGCTGCGGAAAAGCTTCTAAAGATACTTCTAATGATGCTAAGGTACATATAACCAATGTTTCATATGACCCTACACGAGAACTTTACGAAAGCTATAATAAAATTTTTGCCGACCATTGGAAAGCAAAAACAGGTCAGGAAGTAGAGGTTACTCAATCGCACGGCGGTTCGGGCAAGCAGGCTCTTGAGGTTGCAAACGGACTTGAGGCAGATGTAGTCACACTTGCGCTTGAGTACGATGTTAATGCCGTAAGAGATGCAGGTCTTATAAATGACGGTTGGATAAATAATTTTGAAAACGATTCTTCACCGTATACATCTACAATTGTATTCCTTGTAAGAAAAGGCAATCCGAAAAATATTAAGGATTGGAACGATCTTATAAAGGACGGCGTCGGCGTTATTACTCCAAACCCTAAGACCTCGGGCGGCGCAAGATGGAACTACCTTGCCGCATGGGCATATGCCGATAAGCTTTATAACGGTGATGAAAGCAAAATTGAAGACTTTGTAAAAAAGCTTTATCAAAATGTACTTGTACTTGATTCGGGTGCAAGAGGAGCAACAACCACTTTTGTGGAAAACGGACAGGGCGATGTGCTTTTAGCTTGGGAAAACGAGGCTTATCTTTCTATTAAAGACCATCCGGACGAATATGAAATTATAACTCCGAGCGTAAGTATTCTTGCACAACCGTCGGTTGCCGTTGTTGATGAAGTAGTTGACAGCAGAGGAACAAGAGAGGTTGCTACCGAATATCTTAGCTACTTATACAGCGACGAGGCACAGAGGATTGCAGGCGATAATTATTACCGTCCATACAATCAGGATATTTTGAAAGAGTATTCAGATATATTCGATTTAAATATTAACCTTGTTACAATTAGTGACTTCGGCGGTTGGGACGAGGCACAAAAAACACATTTCGCGGACGGCGGAATATTTGATAAAATTTACGAAAAATAATTAACTATGCGTATGTGTTCGGCTGTTTTGCGGCTGAACACTATGCTTTGTATTTACAAGAAAAGCGGGTGTAAGAATGAATAAAACTAAAAAAGCAAAACGAGTTATCCCCGGCTTTGGCTTATCTATGGGAGTTACTGTATCAATACTTAGCATAATCGTATTGATTCCGCTTGCTTCTCTTGTGATTTACACAGCACAGATGAGCTGGTCGGATTTTATAAATACGGTTACAAGCGAAAGAGTAGTTGCAAGTTATCAGGTAAGCCTTATTACCGCATTCATTGCCTCTGCAATAAATGCGGTTATGGGTGTTATACTTGCATGGGTGCTGGTTCGTTATAAATTTCCGGGTAAAAGAATACTTGACGGAATGATTGAACTTCCTTTTGCACTGCCGACAGCGGTTGCGGGTATTGCGCTTACTTCTTTAACAGCCGATACAGGTTACATAGGCAGTTTTTTTGCACAGTTTGGCATAAGCATTGCGTACACAAGGGTAGGTATTACTTTTGCACTTGTATTTATAGGTATTCCGTTTGTTGTAAGGGCGGTTCAGCCTGTACTCGAAAAACTTGACCCTGTTTATGAAGAGGCTGCAGGTGTAATGGGTGCGAGCAGAATAAAGATTTTTTGGAAGATTATTTTTCCCGAAATTCTCCCGTCAATTCTTACAGGTTTCGGACTTGCGTTCGGCAGATGTCTCGGTGAGTACGGCTCGGTAATTTTTATAGCAGGCAACAAGCCTTTTGAAACTGAAATTACACCGCTCATTATTATGTCAAAGCTGCAGGAGTTCGATTATAAGAGTGCTACAGCAATTGCACTTGTAATGCTTGCGGCATCATTCTTAATCTTGTTTGTTGTAAATCTTATTCAGGCAAGAAATTCAAAAATATTAAAGGGAGGAAGATAATATGCACGAAGAAACAAAAGGTTCAAAGGTCGTAAAGTGGATATTAATAGGTATCAGCGTTTTGTTTTTATTCATTATGCTTGTACTTCCTCTTGCAACAGTGCTGACAGAGGCGTTAAAGAGCGGCTGGCAGGTATTTTGGGACGCAGTAAGCGACGAATATACTTTAAAAGCTGTTTTGCTTACACTTGAGGCAACAGCGTGCGCAGTTGTTTTTAATACAATATTCGGATTGTTCGCTGCGTGGTCTGTAACAAAGTTTCACTTTAAAGGTAAAAAAATTCTTACCACACTCATCGACTTACCGGTTACCGTATCGCCTGTAATTGCAGGTCTGATATTTGTACTTACCTTTGGCAGACAAAGTGTTTTGTATCCTCTTTTACAGGAACTTGATATAAAAGTAATTTTTGCGGTTCCGGGTATTATTCTTGCAACAATATTTGTTACATTTCCGTTTATCTCACGAGAGCTTATTCCCGTTCTTGAATCGGAGGGAACAGATGAGGAAGAGGCTGCCGCATTAATGGGAGCAAAGGGACTTACAATTTTCAGAAAGATAACATTTCCGCATATTAAATGGGCGTTTCTGTACGGCATAGTTTTGTGTGCGGCAAGAGCAATGGGCGAGTTCGGCGCAGTGTCTGTACTTTCGGGACATCTGCGTGGAAAAACCAATACATTGCCACTCCATATAGAAATTTTATTTAACGAATTTAAAACCGTACCTGCTTTTGCGGTATCGGCAATTCTTGTAATTATGGCGGTAATAATTCTGATTATCAGAAGTGTAATTGAATACAAAGGAAAGAAGGAATCGTAATGTATGTAGAACTTAAAAATATAAATAAAACCTTTGGCAATTACAAGGCGTCTGATAATGTGAATTTCACAATTGAGCAGGGAAAACTTATAGGACTTTTAGGTCCGTCGGGCAGCGGAAAAACCACAATTCTAAGAATGATTGCCGGACTTGAAACTCCCGACAGCGGCGAAATTATTATTGATGGCAAGGTTGTTAATGATGTGCCGGCAAGTAAGCGTGGAATAGGTTTTGTTTTCCAGAACTACGCACTTTTCAGATATATGACTGTATTTGACAACATTGCGTTTGGTCTTAAAATTCAGAAAAAGGACAAAAAATATATAAAAGAAAGAGTAAGCGAACTTGTTGAACTTATCGGATTAAAGGGACTTGAAAAGCGTTATCCGAGTCAGCTTTCGGGCGGTCAGAAACAGAGAGTAGCATTTGCAAGAGCACTTGCACCTAACCCGACGCTTTTGCTGCTTGACGAGCCGTTTGCGGCTATTGACGCAAAGGTAAGACAGGAACTTCGCTCGTGGCTTAAAGAAATGATTGAAAAACTCGGAGTTACAAGTATATTTGTAACTCACGACCAAGATGAGGCTATTGAGGTTGCCGATGAAATCATTATTACAAACAAAGGCAGAATCGAGCAGATAGGCACACCGATGGAAATATATCAGAAACCGCAGACAGCCTTTTCCGCATCTTTCTTTGGTCAGACAACCGTGCTTGACGATTATACAAAATTTAAAACCTTTGATGTTGTGGATGGTGCGGACAAAGCTATTGTAAGACCTGAATTTATAAAGATTACCAAGTTGAACGAACCGTTCAGACAAAAAGCATCCGTATCGGTCGGCGAGGTAGTGAAAACAGCTTTCAGAGGTAACAACATTGAAGTTACGGTAAAATGTGACGGCGGCGTAATTAACGGAGTACGAGGACTTGAAGAACCTGCAGTTTATCACGGCGAGAAGGTAAATGTATTCTTATACAGACTGTTTGTTACAAAGGGAGATAACGCATTTATTCTTGAAAACAAATCTCTCACAGAGGAATCCGTAGTAATTTAATTTACAGACAAACTAAAACACACCGATTGGCTTTTCAATCGGTGTGTTGCTCTATAGATTATTTTATTAAATCTTTAACCACTTCGCCTGCAATTATAAGACCGACTACTGACGGTACAAATGCTATACTGCCGGGCACTTGTCGCCTTTGTGTGCATTTTCTTGCAGTTTCGGGAGGGCAGATGCAGTTTGTTTTGCAGCTTATTGCCATATCTTCAATAGGGGTGATAGGCTTTTCCTTTGAATATACAACTTTAAGTTTTTTAATGCCGCGCTTTTTAAGTTCATTACGCATTACTCTTGCAAGAGGGCATACGGAAGTTTTGTAAAGATCGGCAACTTCAAAAGCACTTGCATCAAGTTTATTTCCCGCACCCATTGAACAGATTATAGGGGTGTTCGCTTTTTTTGCCTGCATAACAAGTTCTATTTTGCCTGTTACCGTGTCGATAGCGTCTACTATGTAATCATACTGTGTAAAATCAAATTCGGCGGAGGTTTCAGGAGTGTAGAATTTCTGATGCTTGTTTATGATTATATTCGGATTGATTTCTTTCAGCCTTTCTTCGGCAACATCTACCTTGTATTTGCCTACTGTTTTTCTTGTGGCAAATATCTGACGATTAATATTTGTAAGGCATACTTTGTCATCGTCTATAAGGTCAAGCCGGCCTATTCCTGTGCGTGCGAGCGCCTCGGCAGTGTATCCGCCTACACCGCCTATTCCGAATATTGCAACCTTTGCATTTGCAAGTTTTTCCATTGCCTCTGCTCCGAGCAAAAGCTGTGTTCTTGAAAATTGATTAAGCATTGATTTTCTCCTTAATATAAAAACTTAGTTTATCGTCCGAAATTTGTATCTTGTAATTCATATTACGAAAAAAGTTTTCTGCGTGTTTTAATACTTCATCACTCGGTACTTCGTCAAACGAAAAATATTGTCCGCCGCAGGCATCGTGAAAATGCAGATAAGTATTAAAGTTATCCATAAGTTCGGCTTTCAAAATTTTTACCGTATCAAATTTAACTGTCATAGCTGCTCCTTAATTTATAATTCCTATCTATACAATAAGTATTATATTTCAATCATTTGTTTTGTCAATAGCAAAATTAAAAAATTATTGACTTTACTTATCGGTAATAGTATAATAAAACATATTAATTCAATAGGTTTAATATGATATAGCCCGTTTGTTTATTTTTATTATAAATCTTAACTTGAAAATAATGCATAAAATTGACAACGCTATACCTTAGTATTAAAATAACAGGGTAGAATTAAATTGGGTGGATAAAGATGTATTGCATAAGTGTAAATTATAAAAATTCAGATGTGAATATCAGAAAAAAACTTGCTTTTTCCGAAAATGTACAAAAAGAATTTCTAACTGAACTTATAAACGGAAAAACCGTAAGCGAGTGCGTTATTCTTTGCACCTGTAACAGAACAGAACTTTATTTTTGCGGAAATGAAGACAGCCTAAATACAGTGCAAAATCTGCTTTCAAACTATTCGGGAATAGAATGTGATTTGCTTAAAAAGCATTTGTATTTGTTCTATTCCGATAAAGCAGTAATGCATCTTTTCAGAGTGGTAAGCGGTATTGAATCTATGGTTATAGGTGAGGACGAAATTCTCGGACAAATAAAACTTGCTTACACTATGGCAAAAGACTTGGGTATGACGGGTTACGAGTTAAATATGACTTTTCAATCCGCAATGGCTTGCGCAAAAAAAATAAAAACTCAAACCGCACTTTCAAAAACCTCGGTGTCAACGGCAACGCTTGCAGGAAATGAAATTGCGCATTTTAAAGACAGGGTGAATGTTCTTGTAATAGGCGCAACGGGGAAGATAGGCACTGTACTTGTAAAAAATCTTTTGTCGCATAAAAATGTAAGCGTTATTGCAACATCAAGAAAACACAGTGCGGAGTCGGTACAGACCAAAGCAAACATTACAATTGCTAATTATGCCGATAGGTACAGTTATATGGATTCTGCCGATTGCGTAGTCAGTGCTACCGCAAGTCCGCATTACACTGTTACATATTATGATTTAAAGAAGAATATAAAAACCGATAAGCCAAGACTTTTTATAGATCTTGCCGTACCTCCTGACATTGACGGCTCGGTTGCAGAGATAAAAGGTTTAAAGCTGATCGGAATAGATTATTTTGAAAAACTCGCAAAGGACAACAATGAGCTTAAACTTGACAGTGTGGAAAGCGCAAAAGAGATTATAAAAGAAGAAAGCGATGTACTTAAAAAAGACATAGCTTTTCACTTTTTTTTACCGCATATGGAGAGTGTAAAAAATAAACTCAGTGAAAATTCGTTAGAAGAAATATTATATAAATTCAAAGCCGAGTTACCGTCAGAAGAATTTATAAAGATACTTGATGCATTTAAAAGTTGTGGAGAAAAGATATAATGGCATATTTTCCTTTTTATATTGATATAGAAAATAAAAATATTCTTGTAGTGGGTGGCGGAACGGTAGCTTTAAGAAAGATAGAAAAGCTGTCGCCTTTTAAGCCGAGTATTACCGTGGTATCCCCGAAAATCTGCGAGGAGATTTTAAAGTTTAATGTGAAAGTCATTGAGCGTGAGTTTGATGACAACGATTTAAACGGTGCTTTTTGTGTTATCAGTGCTACCGATAACGAACAGGTGAACTCGCATATATTTGAATTATGCAAGGAGAAAAATATTCTTGTAAATACTGTTGATGACAAAGAAAAATGCGGATTTATTTTTCCTGCGCTTGTACAAAAAAATTCCGTTACTGTCGGTATTACCACATCGGGCAAAAGTCCGATATATGCAAAGTATTTAAAAGAGCAGTTTTTAAATATGCTTGAAAATACAAATTCCGATATCGCAGAAACATTGTGGCAGTACAGAGAATACATAAAGGAAAACACGGCGGACGAAGAGTTAAGAAAGAAAGTTTTTTCGGCACTTATGGGTATGTGCCTTTGCGGAGAAAGTATTGATACCGATGTTGTTAATAAAATTATAAAGGAAAACAGCTGATATGAAAGTAAGAATAGGTACAAGAAAAAGCAAACTTGCCCTTGCACAGACAGAGATGTTTGCAAATGCTTTGAAAAAGAGATTTGACGATATAGATACAGAAATAGTTTGCATTTCAACAAAAGGAGATAAAATTCTTGATAAGCCGCTTGCAATGATAGGCGGAAAGGGAGTTTTTATCTCTGAACTTGAGAATGCTTTATTAAGCGGAGCGGCAGATATGGCAGTGCACAGCGCAAAAGATCTGCCTCTTGAACTTGCAGACGGGCTTGAAATATCCTCTGCTTTAAATCGTGGCAATTATCGTGATGTGCTTGTTACAAGAAAAAATGAGCCGATAAAAAACGAAGAAAAATTTATTGTCGGTACAGGCAGTCTTAGACGCCGTGGCTTTATAAAAAAACAGTATCCGTTTGTACAGATTAAAGATATAAGAGGAAATGTTGACACAAGAATTAATAAACTTATTAATAAAGAATATGACGCAATTATTCTTGCGGCAGCAGGACTTGAAAGATTGTCGCTTTATAACAGTGAAAAATACGATGTAACACCTTTTGAATATTCTGATTTTCTCCCTGCGCCTTGTCAGGCAATCGTAGTTGCGGAGAGTAAAACAGGCAGTGCGATTTCAGAAAGGTTAAAAGAAATTAGTCATACAGAAACTATGCTTGAATTTGAAACAGAAAGACAGATTCCAAAGTTGCTAAACGCAGATTGCGGTATGCCTGTCGGCGCTTTTTCAAAGGTAACAAACGGCAAAATAGAGCTTATAATTTCTACAGATTGTAAAAAAACAATATCGGGCAGTGCCGATATTAAAGACAGGTTTAATCTTGCAAAAAGGTTGGTGAGTGAGTTGTGAACAACGGAAAAGTTTATCTTGTGGGAGCAGGGTGCGGCGATTATGACTTAATAACTCTGCGTGGACAGAATTGTCTGAAAAAATGCGATGTCGTTGTATATGACAGCCTTACCGACAAGCTGTTGCTTGAGTATGCGGATAATGCAGAAAAAATTTGTGTCGGAAAACGAGCAGGAAAGCATAGTGAAAAGCAGGAGAATATAAACGAAATTCTCATTGCAAAAGCAAACGAAGGCAAGACTGTTGTGCGCCTAAAAGGCGGAGATCCGTTTGTTTTCGGCAGGGGAGGAGAGGAAGTACAGGCACTTCAAAGTCACAATATTCCTTATGAAGTTATCCCCGGTATTTCCTCGGCAATAGCAGTTCCCGAAATTGCGGGTATTCCTGTTACTCACAGAAATTTAAGCCGCAGTGTACACATAATCACAGGTCATACGGCGCAGGATACCTTACCGAAAAATATACGGGAATACGCAAAACTTGACGGTACACTTGTATTTTTAATGGGACTTAGAAAATTACCCGAAATTGTAAAAGGTCTTACAGAAAACGGCAAAAGCGAAAATACGCCTGTCGCAATTGTGTCAAACGGTGCATATGCAAAGGAAAGTACGGTAAGAGGTACTTTAAAAAATATTTGCAGTCTTGCAGAGCAAAGCAAAGTTGAACCGCCTGCAATAATCGTAGTGGGAGAAGCAGTGGGGCTTGATTTTTCCGCTACAATAGAAAAGCCGCTCAAAAATAAAACCGTTGCGGTTACAGGTACGCATAAATTGTCTGCGAAACTTGGCAGAGAACTTATGTCGCTCGGTGCGAGAATCAACCGTATTGATTATCTTAGTGTAAAGGAATACAGACAAAACGAGCAGCTTGACAAAGCGCTTTCAAACATTAATAATTATAATTACATAGTGCTTACAAGTATGAACGGAGCTGAAATTTTTATTAAAAAATTGAGAGCGTTAAAGGTCGATGTTCGCAAACTGTGTAATATAAAATTTGCCGTTATCGGCAGCGGAACAGCGGGTATTCTTGAAAAATACGGCATTTTTGCCGATATTATTCCAAAGGTTTATACTTCTGCGAATTTGGGAAATCTTTTGTCAGATACGGTAAACAAAAATGAGCGTGTGTTGATTTTGCGTGCGGAAAACGGCTCAAAAGAACTTACTGAAATTTTAAGTCGCAATAATATAATTTATGACGATGTAAAGACCTATGACATTCAGTCGGAAAGTAAGTCGGAGGGCGGAATTATTACCTCCGATTACATAACCTTTGCAAGTTCTTCGGGCGTAAACGCTTTTTTTGAAAGCGGATATGCTGTTAGCGAAAACACAAAAATTGTTTGTATTGGCGAGATAACCGCAAAGGCTTTGCATAAGTACAATATAGCCGATTACAAAATTGCAAAAACAAAAGATGTAGTCGGAATTATCAATACAATTATTTCAGATGTTAAAAAAGAGAGTGATTTTTAATGAGAAGATTCAGACGACTTAGATCAAATGAAAGTATACGCAGTCTTGTGCGTGAAACAAGAGTAGATAAGAAAGACCTTATTTACCCGATTTTTGTTGCCGAGGGCGAAAATATAAAAAAGCCCGTGGAATCTATGCCAAATGTTTATCAGTATTCACTTGACAGATTAGATGAAATTTTAGCGGAAATAAGCGAGAGTTCGATTGCGGGAATATTAATTTTCGGTATTCCGAAACACAAGGACGAGCTTGCAAGCGGCGCTTATGACGAAAACGGAATTACCCAGCAGGCTATCCGATATATAAAAGTTAAATATCCGTCAATGCTTATAATTGCCGATGTGTGTCTTTGCGAATATACAAGTCACGGACATTGCGGCGTTGTATGCGGTCATAAAATATTGAATGACGAAACCCTGCCGTTGCTTTCAAGAATGGCGGTAAGCCTTGCAAAGGCAGGTGCGGACATTATTGCTCCGTCAGATATGATGGACGGCAGAGTGTCTGCAATCAGAAATGCTCTTGATGAAAACGGCTTTGCAGATACTCCTATACTTTCTTACAGTGCAAAGTTTGCATCTGCATATTATTCACCGTTCAGAGATGCCGCCGAGTCCGCACCTGAATTCGGCGACAGAAAAAGCTATCAGATGGACTATGCAAACGGCAAAGAGGCACTGCGAGAGATTGAAGACGATATAGAAGAGGGCGCAGATATGGTTATGGTAAAGCCTGCGCTTGCGTATCTTGATGTTGTAAAAGCCGCAAGAGAGCGTTTTGATTTACCGCTTGTAGTGTACAATGTCAGCGGCGAATATGCGATGGTAAAGGCAGCGGCAGAAAAAGGTTGGATAGACGAAAAGAAAGTTGTTTCCGAAAATTTAATCGCTATGAAAAGGGCGGGTGCGGATATTATAATTACATATCACGCACTTGACGCCGCAAAGTGGATTGACGAATTTTACAAGTAAGAGGTGGCAAAAATGAATATTCAAAATTCGGAAAAGTTTTATGCCCAAGCTCAAAATTTTATGCCCGGAGGAGTAAACAGCCCTGTTCGTGCGTGCCGTGCGGTTGGCAGAGCGCCGTTGTTTATCGACCACGCAAAGGGGTCAAAAATCTATGATGTCGACGGCAACGAATACATCGATTATATTTGCTCATGGGGCCCGAATATTCTCGGACACGCTAACGAAAGAGTTATAAATGCAGTAACCGAAACCTGTCAAAGAGGACTTACATTCGGTGCTTGTCACAGCGGAGAAATCAAACTTGCCGAACTGATAAAAAAGCATTTTCCGTCAATGGAAATGTTAAGACTTGTAAATTCGGGTACAGAGGCGGTTATGAGTGCAATCCGTGCCGCAAGGGGTTATACAAAGAGAGATAAAATAGTTAAGTTTGAGGGTTGCTATCACGGTCATTCGGACGGCCTGCTTGTGAAATCGGGTTCAGGACTTCTTACCAATTCTATCCCCGACAGTGCAGGTGTTCCTAAAGGATATACGGATAATACCCTGCTTGCAAAGTACAATAATAAAGAGTCGGTAGAAAAACTTTTTGAGGAGCACGGTGATGATATTGCCTGCGTTATTGTAGAGCCTTGTGCCGCCAATATGGGTGTTGTACCGCCGCAGGAGGGCTTTTTACGGTTTTTGAGAGATATTACGCTAAAATATAATTCTCTGCTTATTTTTGATGAAGTTATTACGGGCTTTAGACTTAGCATTGGCGGTGCTCAAAAATATTACAATGTTAAACCCGACCTTACCACACTTGGCAAAATTGTAGGCGGAGGTATGCCTTTGGCTGTGTACGGCGGTAAAAAAGAAGTTATGCAGTGTGTTGCTCCGCTCGGTTCGGTGTATCAGGCGGGCACACTTTCAGGTAATCCCGTTGCCGTAAGTGCGGGAATTGAAACCTTAAAAATCCTTGAGGAAAACGAAGCTGAAATTTATACAAGGCTTGAGAAAATTTCATTGCAGCTTGAAAATGCCATGCAAGAATCGGGAATGAATGTGAATCGTGTAGGTTCAATTATGACGGTTTTCTTTACCAATGAAAAGGTAAAAGATTATGATACAGCCAAAACTGCCGATACTGCCCGATTTGCCGAATATTTCAGACATATGCAGGACAACGGCATATATACAGCTCCGTCGCAGTTTGAGGCAATGTTTGTTTCGTTTGCACATACCGATGAGGATATAGATAAAACAATCAATGCAATCAAAAGTTTAGAATAATCACGAAAAGAAAAAGTGCAGCAATTCTATAATCTTGCTGCACTTTTTTTCTTTATTACACAGCCTTAGCCTGTGCAATAATTTCGTTTTGTTTGTAATGTTCCGCAATTTCTGCCAGAGTTATACTTTCGGCATAGTTTTGCAGGTATGATGACATTGCGCTCCACAATCTGTCGTTTATAAGCTCCGTCATCATATCGTTTTTATCTCTGCTGTCAAAATAAACATCATTAAGCACCCTTGTGTCAAGAGCGTTTAATATGTCTTTAAAAGTAATTTTACTCAAATCTCTTGCAACTACATAACCGCCGTTAAGTCCCTTTTGCCCACGAATCAGATTTGCGGAGGTGAGGGACGGCAGTATTTGTTCAAGATATTTTTTAGATATATTGTGCCTTTTGGCAATATCAGGAGCGGTGACCGAACAGCCGTTTTGAGAATAAACCGCTATGTCGATTATCGCCATAATGCCAAATTCAACTTTTGTTGATATTTTCAATTAATAATCAGCCCCTTATACAGAAGAAAAGCCTGTTTTGGAGCAGAATATGCCTGACTAAGCGTATTAAATATAGATTAACATTTTTTAAGGAAAAAATCAATACTTACCAAATAAATATGTATTGTATATAATGACAGATTTTAGAATAATATGGAATAAAATTTGTAAAATAGGGAAAATCCTACAAAACCTATTGAAATACTAAGTTAAATGCGCTATAATCTACAATATCATCTTGCAGATAAGCTTTTGCAGGATAAGCATTGACTAAGCAAATATGATTTAAAAGGGATGGGAAGCTTATGGAGTTTAATACAGCGTTATTGCACAAAAATTTTAGCGGTGATAAGGCGTCGGGCTCTACTATGACTCCTATTTATCAGGTAAGTGCATTTTCGCACAGCTCTGCCGAACAGCTTGAAAAAGTGTTCAACAACAAAGCGCCTGGATATGCTTATTCAAGAATAGGCAATCCTACGGTGACTTCTTTTGAGGCAAGAATTGCCGCCCTTGAAAACGGTGCAGGTGCTGTTGCGTGTTCATCAGGTATGGCAGCAGTTACAATGGCACTTCTTAATATATTGGAGTCCGGTGACGAAATAATAGTAGGCGCAGGTCTTTTTGGCGGAACTATTGATTTGTTAAAGGATTTGGAGGCATTCGGCATAACCGCTCACTTTGCAGACGAGGTTACACCGCAGAATGTTGAACCGCTTATCAACGAGCGCACAAGAGCAGTGTTTGCGGAACTTATCGGCAATCCGAAACTCGATATTGTGGATATTGAATCGGTATCAAATCTTGCACACAGATACAATATACCTCTTATTATAGACAGCACCACGGCAACACCGTATCTTGTTCACCCGATTGATTTCGGCGCTGACATTGTTGTTCATTCAACCTCAAAGTATATTAACGGCGGCGGAAACGCAATCAGCGGTATAATAATTGACAGCGGTAAATTTGAATGGGATACAGAGAAATTCAAAGGTATGAAAGAATACAAAAAATACGGTAAACTTTCGTATCTTGCAAAACTGCGAAACGGTATATGGCGAAACTTCGGTTGTTGTCTTGCTCCGTTTAATGCATTTTTAAATTCTGTCGGTCTTGAAACATTGGGACTGAGAATGGAGTGTCTTTGCAGCAACGCATTGAAACTTGCACAATTTTTTGAAACCTGTAAAGATATTGAGGTTAATTACCCGGCACTTGAAAGTTCAGAGTATTACGCACTTACACAAAAACTTTTAAAAGGCAAAGGCGGTGCGATTCTTACAATAAGAGCCGGCAGTAAAGAAAAAGCCTTTGAACTTATAAATAATTTGAAGTTTGCAACCAACGCAACAAATATCGGTGACACACGAACATTGGTAATTCATCCGTCAAGCACAATTTACGCACACAGTACAGAACAGCAGAAAGAGAACGCAGGTGTGTTTGACGATACAATCCGAATCAGCGTTGGTATAGAGGACATTGCAGATCTGATTGAGGACTTCGAAAATGCAATAAGTAAAATAAACAATTAGTTTTGGGGGATTCACAATGGCAGTTGATTATTCAACATTAAAAAAAGGCGGATTTATGCGCCAAAAACAAAAAAATAATTTTTCCCTTCGTTTAAGAGTGGTAGGCGGAAATCTTACGGCAAAACAACTTGCCAAGATTGCAGAAGTAGCAGAAAATTTCGGTGACGGCTATGTGCATCTTACCTCAAGACAAAGTGTTGAAATTCCGTTTATTAAACTTGACGATGTTGAAAATGTAAAGGCGGCACTTGCCGAGGGCGATGTTGAACCCGGTGTATGCGGTCCGAGAGTAAGAACAATTACAGCATGTCAGGGACAGGCAATTTGCCCGAGCGGTTGTATTGATACATATTCACTTGCAAAAGAACTTGATGACAGATATTTTGCAAAAGAACTTCCGCATAAATTTAAATTTGGTATTACAGGATGTCAGAACAACTGCCTTAAGTCAGAGGAAAACGACCTGGGAATTAAGGGCGGAATAAAGGTTGACTGGAGAGAAAGTGACTGTATAGGCTGCGGCGTTTGCGTAAAGGCTTGCCGACAGGGCGCTATCACTCTTGAGGACGGGAAAATTTCCGTTGACAAGTCAAAATGTAATTTCTGCGGAAGATGCTATAAGGCTTGCCCGACCGACGCTTGGGATACCGTTCACGGTTACATAGTTTCATTCGGCGGACTTTTCGGCAACTCAATTAACAAAGGTGAAACAATCATTCCTTTCGTTGAAGATAAAGAAAAACTTTTGAAAATCTGCGATGCGGCTGTTAATTTCTTTGAAGAAAACGCAAAGCCAAGTGAAAGATTTAAGTTCACACTCGACAGAGTAGGCAGAGAAAAATTTGAAGAGAAGATATTGGAGGCATACAATGGCTGATTTTATTATTGACGATACAGTAGATATTACCGATGTTGTCTGCCCGACAACATTTGTTAAGGCAAAGGTTGCTCTTGAGGAGCTTGACGACGGTCAGATTTTAAGTGTTAAAATGAATGACGGTGAGCCTGTACAGAATGTTCCGAGAAGTATCAAGGAAGAGGGTCACCAAATTTTAAAACTTATTGATAACGAGGACGGCACTTATAATCTTATAGTTAAAAAGGTTGGTGATTAAATGCCGACAAGAATCAGTAAAGACAATTTTGAAAAAGAAGTTTTACAGGCAGATAAAACTGTACTCGCTGATTTTTATTCAGACAGCTGTGTGCCTTGTAAAAGACTTTCACCGGTACTTTTCGCACTTGAAGAAGAATATGCCGAAAAGCTCAAAATTGTTAAAATCAATATAAATTTTGATTCCGAGCTTGCCGAAAAATACGAGGTACAGGCAGCGCCGACTTTGGTATTTTTTAAAAACGGCGAAGAGGTTTCAAGACTGCGAGGCGCAGTAAAACAAGCAGAAATTAAAGAAGTTATTGAAAAATCAGTTTAAAGGGGTTATTATTATGACAATCACAGTTGCAGGTAATAAAAAAGAAGTAGCAGAAGGACTTACAGTAGCACAGCTTATTATTGACGAAGATGTAGAAACACCGGAGTATGTAACAGTAAGTGTAAACGACGAATTTCTTGCAAGCGGTACTTTTGAAGAAACCGTACTCAAGGACGGCGATGTAGTTGAATTTCTTTATTTCATGGGAGGCGGTCAGTAATGGCATTTACTAACGAACAGCTTGAGCGTTATTCCCGTCACATCATTCTCAAAGAGGTTGGTGCAAAGGGACAGAAAAAGTTGCTTAACGCAAAAGTGCTTATAATCGGTGCAGGCGGACTCGGTGCACCCGTAGCAATGTATCTTGCCGCTGCCGGTATCGGTACAATCGGTATTGCCGATGCTGACGAGGTTGACCTTTCAAATCTTCAGCGCCAGATTATTCACGCTACAAAAGATGTAGGCAAGCCAAAGGTAGAATCGGCAAAGGAAACTATGGAGGCTATGAATCCAGATGTTACGTTAAAAACTTACCATACCTTTGTTACAAGTGAAAATATTATGGACCTTATCAAAGATTACGATTTCATCATTGACGGTACCGATAATTTCCCGGCAAAGTTTCTTATCAATGACGCTTGCGTAATGGCTAAAAAACCTTTTTCACACGCAGGTATTATCAGATTTCAGGGACAGCTTATGACATATGTGCCCGGTGAAGGTCCTTGCTACCGTTGTGTATTTAAAAACCCACCGCCAAAGGACGCAGTTCCTACTTGTAAGCAAGCGGGTGTAATCGGAGCAATGGGCGGTGTTATCGGCAGTTTGCAGGCAATGGAGGCTATTAAGTATATTCTCGGCAAGGGTGATTTGCTCACAGGATATTTACTTACATACGATGCACTCAAAATGGAATTTCGTAAGATAAAACTTCCGTCAAACACACATAATTGTGCGGTTTGCGGTGATCATCCTACAATTACCGAGCTTATAGATTACGAACAGGCAGAATGTGACGGTGTTCATTTATGATTAAATTATCAAAAGCTGATTATAATAAAATTGTGGCTCACGCAGAAAGTGAGCTGCCGAACGAGGCTTGCGGATTGATTGCGGGTACGGTTGACGGCGAAAACAAGGAGATTAAAAAAGTTTATCTTCTTTCAAACATCGACCATTCAAACGAGCATTTTTCGCTTGACCCAAAGGAACAGCTTGCGGCGGTAAAGGATATGCGACAGAACGGTTTTGTACCGCTCGGTAACTGGCATTCACATCCCGAATCTCCGTCAAGACCGTCGGATGAGGACAAGCGACTTGCATATGACAGCAAGGCAAGCTATATGATTTTGTCACTTATGGACAGAGAAAATCCCGTGCTAAATTCATTTAAAATCAACGGCACAGCTTCAGAAAAGGAAGAATTGGTTATTTACTAAACAAGGAGGGAAATTATGTACGACATAGTTATTATCGGAAGCGGTCCGGCAGGACTTTCTTCGGCAATTTATGCTCAACGAGCAGGACTTAAGGCAGTTGTGGTTGAGAAAAACTACCTTGGCACAGGTCAGATTGCAGAAAGCGAGCGTGTAGATAATTACCCGGGATTATACGGCGAAAACGGCTTTGATTTGGGCGAAAAGTTCAGATCACACGCAGAAAGCCTCGGTACTGAATTTATAGAGGGAGAGGCTGTTAAAATCAGCAAAAACGCAACTGATTACAGCATTGAACTTGACAACGGAAATTCATTAGAAACTCACACTGTAATTTATGCGGTCGGTACGGAACGCAGAAAACTTCAGGTTGAGGGTGAAAAAGAGTTTTCGGGCAGAGGAGTATCGTATTGCGCAGTTTGTGACGCTGCATTTTATAAAGATAAAATCACAGCTGTTGCAGGCGGCGGAGATACCGCACTTGGTGATGCGGCTTTGCTTTCAAAGTTTGCGAAAAAAGTTTATCTTATTCATCGCAGAGATAAATTCAGAGCCAATAAAACCTTACAGCAAAAAGTTGAAAATATTTCTAATGTAGAAATATTGCTTAATTCGCAGATAAAAAAGATTAACGGCAGTAATAAGGTTGAGTCGATCACAGTTGATAAAAACGGTGCAGAAACCGAAATCAAAGTTGACGGCGTTTTTGTTGCAGTCGGCAGTGTGCCTAATTCGGCAATTCTCAAGGATTTGGTTGAAGTTGACAATAACGGCTATATTGTTGCAAATGAGGACGGAGTAACTTCGGCAAACGGAATATTTGTTGCAGGTGATGTTCGTACCAAAAAGTTAAGACAGGTTGTAACAGCTGTATCGGACGGTGCTAATTGCGTATTATCTGCGGAAGATTATCTTGAAAAAATAAAATGATATGAAAATAAGGTGAGTGTAAAAGGGAGAGGCAGCCTATGAAAATTGAAAAATTAAGTACAGATATTCTGATAATAGGCGGAGGTACAGCAGGCTGTTATGCCGCACTCACTATTTCAGAAAATTCAGATAAAAAAGTTTTAATTTGCGAAAAGGCACACATCAAGCGCAGCGGATGTCTTGCGGCAGGAGTAAACGCTCTTAACGCATACATCGTTGAGGGAAGAAAGCCGCAGGATTATGTTGATTACGCAAAAAAAGATGCAGACGGAATTGTAAGAGAAGATTTACTCCTTACAATGTCCGAAAAGCTGAATGAGGTAACGGATAGGCTTGAAAAGTTAGGCCTTGTTATTTTAAAGGATGAAAACGGTAAGTATGTTACAAGGGGTAATAGAAACCTTAAAATAAACGGTGAAAACATTAAACCTATTCTTGCCTCGGCTGTTGAAAAAACAAAGAATGTTGAAATCCTCAACAGAGTAAACATTATAGATTTTGCCGTAAAAAACAATAAAATCAACGGTGCTTACGGTATAGGCATTGAAAACGATACTTTCTACATAATCAAGGCAAAGGCGGTTATCGTTGCCACAGGCGGTGCGGCAGGCCTTTACAAGCCGAATAATCCGGGCTTTTCAAGACACAAAATGTGGTATCCGCCGTTTAATACAGGCGCAGGCTATGCAATGGGCATTAATGCGGGTGCGGAGATGACAACATTTGAAATGCGCTTTATCGCACTTCGTTGTAAAGATACAATTGCTCCGACAGGTACACTTGCACAGGGCGTCGGCGCAAAACAGGTAAATTCGCTCGGCGAGGTATATGAAACCAACTACGGACTTACAACTTCACAGCGAGTTTACGGCACAGTAAACGAAAACCAAGAGGGCAGAGGTCCGTGCTATCTTCGTACAGAGGGTATAACAGCCGAGCAGGACGAATCGCTGTTAAAGGCTTATCTTAATATGGCACCGTCACAGACAATTAAGTGGATAGAAAGCGGCAAGAACCCGTCGCAGCAAAATGTTGAGATTGAGGGAACGGAACCGTATATTGTCGGCGGTCACACAGCGAGCGGCTATTGGGTTGATACCAAAAGAGCCACAACAATTGACGGATTGTTTGCAGGCGGTGATGTTGCAGGCGGTTGCCCTCAGAAGTATGTAACAGGTGCACTTGCAGAGGGTGAAATCGCAGGTATGTCGGCTGTTGAGTATGTGAACAGTCACACGCAAGCACCGCAGCTTGAAGATGAAATAACCGATAAGCACATTGCCGAAGTTGAAGAATTTTTAACAAAAAAAGATACCCGTTATACAACGGAACAGCTTGAAGAGGCAATGCAGACTGTAATGGACAGCTATGCAGGCGGTATAAAAACAAACTACCGTTTTAACGAAAAACAGCTTGATATTGCAAACTACAAAATCAAACAGCTTATTAAACTTTCAGGCAGTTTATATGCGGAAGATTTTCAGGAGCTTATGTATATTTACGAGCTTAGGGAAAGACTTACGGTTTGCAGAAGTGTAATTGCTCACTTAAAGGCAAGAAAGGAAACCCGTTGGCACAGCTTTGCGGAAAACCTTGATTATCCGAATAAGGATGACAAAAACTTTAATAAATATGTAAATTCACGCCTCGAAAACGGCGAAATTAAAATAATTATCCGAGATTTGGTAGAGGGAGGTAAAAGCTATGAGCATTGCGATTGACAAGCAGAAGTGCGTAGGCTGCGGAAGATGCCGAAATGTATGTCCCGGCAGTCTTATAAAGCTTGACAGTGACAACCGTGCTTACATAAAGTATCCGAAAGATTGCTGGGGCTGTACTTCATGTATTAAGGAATGTCCTGCATATGCAATCAGCTTTTATCTTGGCGCAGATATCGGCGGTATGGGCAGTCTTGTTCATACCGAGAAAAAGGGCGATATACTTAGTTGGATAATTGACAAGCCCGAGGGTGAAACCATTAAGATAGATATTAACCAAAAGGAATCGAATAAGTACTGAGGAGGAATAAGAATGAGTCAGCTTTCACATTTAGATGAGCTTGAAGCAGAGGCTATATATATAATCCGAGAGGTAGCCGCAGAGTGCGAAAAGCCTGTTATGCTCTATTCAATAGGCAAGGACAGCTCTGTTATGTTCCACCTCGCAATGAAGGCTTTTTACCCTGAAAAGCCGCCGTTCCCGTTTATGCACATAGACACTACATGGAAGTTTAAAGATATGATTAAATTCCGTGACGATACAGCAAAAAAACTTGGCATTGAGATGATTGTTTATTCCAATGAAGAGGGAATAAAGCAGGGTATCAATCCGTTTGACCACGGCGCTGCTTATACGGATATTATGAAAACACAGGCTTTAAAGCAGACACTTACAAAGTACGGCTTTACAGCGGCATTCGGCGGCGGCAGACGAGATGAAGAAAAGTCAAGAGCAAAAGAGAGAATTTTCTCTTTCAGAAATCAGGCGCAGGCTTGGGACCCTAAAAATCAGCGCCCCGAGATGTGGAAACTTTACAACACTAAAATCAACAAGGGCGAAAGCATAAGAGTTTTCCCGATTTCAAACTGGACAGAAAAAGACATCTGGCAGTACATAAAGAGAGAAAATATAGATATTGTTCCGCTTTATTTTGCGGCGGAAAGACCTGTTGTATATCGTGACGGCAATATTATAATGGTTGACGATGACAGATTCCCGCTCAAAGAGGGTGAAGTACCGGAGTACAAGTCGGTTCGTTTCAGAACCCTCGGCTGTTATCCTCTTACAGGCGGTATTGAATCAACCGCAACTACCCTTGACGAAATCATTGACGAAACTTTAAGCTCTGTGTCTTCCGAGCGTACCTCAAGAGTTATTGACAACGAGGCGGCAGGCAGTATGGAACGCAGAAAAAGGGAGGGCTATTTCTAATGAAAGGTTTATTGAAGTTTATTACCTGCGGAAGTGTGGATGACGGTAAATCTACACTTATAGGTCATATTCTGTATGATGCAAAGTTAATTTACGCCGACCAGGAAAAAGCTCTTGAGCTTGACAGTAAGGTAGGCAGCCGTAACGGTGACATTGACTATTCGCTTTTGCTTGACGGTCTTATGGCAGAGCGTGAACAGGGCATCACAATAGATGTTGCTTACCGTTATTTTACAACCGATAACAGAAGTTTTATTGTAGCCGATACCCCCGGCCATGAGGAATATACAAGAAATATGGCGGTAGGTGCGTCTTTTGCAGACCTCGCCGTAATTCTTATAGACGCATCTCAGGGTGTACTTGTGCAGACAAGAAGACACGCAAGAATCTGCAAACTTATGGGTATAAGACATTTTGTTTTTGCGGTAAATAAAATGGACCTTGTAAATTACAGTGAACAGCGTTTTAATGAAATCGTAGCACAGATTGACGAGCTTAAAAAAGAGCTTTCTCTTGAAAATATCTACATTATTCCGCTTTCTGCCACAGAGGGCGACAATGTTACGGTAAAGTCACAGAACATTCCCTGGTATAACGGAGTTCCGCTCCTTGAATACCTCGAAAAAGTTGATGTATCTGCCTCGGAAGAGGAAGAGGGCTTTTATATGCCTGTTCAAAGAGTTTGCCGTCCCGATCACACATTCAGAGGTTTTCAGGGACAGATTGAGTCGGGCAGTATAAATGTAGGCGATGAAATCATTGCATTGCCAAGCAACGAAAAGGCTAAGGTTAAGCAGTTGCTTGCGGCAGGCAAAGATGTAAAAACCGCATTTAAGGGTCAGCCTGTTACAATTACACTTGATAAAGAAGTTGATGTGTCAAGAGGCTGTGTAATTGCAAAGGACACAAAACTTGCGTCTTATCAGAAACTTAATGTATCAATTCTCTGGATGGACGACGAACCGCTTGCGGTCGGTACAGATTATCTTGTAAAACTCGGTACAAAGACAATCAGCGGTATTATTACAGGTATTGAATATGCTGTTGATGTAAATACAGGCGAGCATATCAAGGCAGATGCTTTAAGTAAAAACGGTATTGCGGTATGTAATCTTTTACTTACCGAGCCGATTGTTGCCGACTTGTTCTCTGCTCACAAAACTTTGGGTGAACTTATACTTATAAACCGTGTAACGAATATGACTTCGGCATGCGGTGTGGTTGAAAAGGTAAGTCAGAAAGGCGTATCGGGTTCTGAAAAAGCTTCGTTCAAAAACGGTGAGCTTGAGGCAAGAGGAGATATTTTTGAAGAATTCTACTATGATACCACAAGCCTTAATGTACTTAAATATCAGCCTGTAAGAGAAACTTACACTGTCGGTGACGAAATTCCGACAAGCGGCGACAGCTACTCATATCCTGACAGCTTTGACATTATTGTACTTCGTGATCTTGTTGCGGTAAGCGTTCGCAATAAGGTGGTTACTGCAATTACTCCTGCAGATGATTACAAATACAGCGCTGTTCCTGTTATCAACGGCAGGGGTTTTGAGATTCTTGCCGACAGTGACGAGAAAATCAAAACAATGCTTGACGAATACAAAAATCTTGAAGATATTAACGATTCAAAATTCTTTGCGAAATGGGTAAAGTTTAATACATACAGAAAAATTGTAATTCAAAAGCTATAATAACCACAATACATAAAAACAGATGTAAAACGAATTTGAGTTTTGCGTCCGTTACTGTGTTGATGACATTCGGCTTTGTAATAATTATGATAAAAGGTATAATCGTACCGTGCATAATTTTAGCGATAGTATGGCTTTGTCACCTGATTGATTTTATATTCTTTGTGAAAACAATTGCAGAATAAATTAAAAAGAAAAATATACGACAGTGTGTGATTTTTATTTCATACACTGTCGTTTTTTGTAAAATTGATGTATATGTCGAAATTTAATTGACAAAAATAATCGTTAATGATATTATAAAATTGTATTAACTTTATATTTTATATGCAAATATTACACAGATTTATTTATGGGTGAAAAGAAATGAAGATAAAAAATATTAATTTCTTGGCAAAAGCAAATATCAAAGGTAATCGAAAGAGTATATTTATTACAGCTTTTATGGTTATACTTGTTATTTCCCTTACATTGATTTCAAGTTATGCCGTAACAATTAACAGAGCCGTAACTGATTATAAAAATGATATTCGTGCGAGAATGATTACTTTCAGTCCGATAGACAACGGTGCCGTTACCGACGAATTAAAGAGCAAGTTAATGTCTTTTGACCATGTGGAAGATATATACGAACTTAAGGGAATAATAAATCAGTATATGGATGTAGTTGATGTAAGTGACGAAAACGGCGAATATAAAGATTTTTATAAAGGCAACGAAGATTTAAACTGCAGTTTAAATTTATATCCGTTGATAGGCGATGAAAAAATGGATGTAATGGCAGGAAAAAGTCTTGATGAAAGTCCCGTGTACAGTTGTATAATACCAAGTCTTTTTTATCCTTTTGAATATGAAAACACTGATTCTGACCTTAATTATATAGACGGCGAAAGTCTTATCGGAAAAACAATTACAGTAACGCCTTCGAATGGTGACGGACTTGAAGTTTTTTATAATATCGACCCTGAATTGGCAATGTATGAAAATAAAACTATGTATTTGCCTGCAATTGAATATAAGTTGAAAGTTGTGGGTGTATTATTCAGAGCCTACAACTAAGGGCTATTATAACCATATATTTGTTTCGGAGGATACGGGGGTGCAGATAATTCAAGACGCTTTTGACGCTTCAATAATAGATTTGAATGATGAAAGGTCAAATGCCGTGCATTGGTACAAGACCCCGTCTTTGCACGATCACTTTATAGTCGTTGATGATTACGATAACATAGTACCGTTGTGTAATGAACTTAATGAGGCAGGGTATTTTGTATTTTCCGACCCCGAACTCGGAATACAGGAGGAAACGGTTAAATTATCAAAAGTTTTCAAAATATTAAGTGTTTTTATGATTTCGGCATCGCTTATACTGTGTGTTGTTATTCTTATACAATCGACGGTGCTTTCTCTGCTTAACAGAAAGGGTGAAATCGGTTTGCTGAAAGCTATAGGTTATAAAAACAGTCAGATATTTAAATGTATGTATTTTGAACAGTTGATTCTTACAATAAGGGGCTGTGCTATAGGTGCGGTTATTTCAGCATTGGTAATTGCGGTTATGAATTTTATGTTTAATCATGATACATATATAAATCGTTTGTATGTTGTAAATTGGACTGATTACCTGATTTTCCTTGCCGTTTCATTGGCTTTGGCAGTTGTTGTTCCGCTTATATGTCAGCTTATTTCACTCTGCAAAATTAATAAAATACAGCCAAAGGACGCTATGAATTAAATTAAACGAGGTACTGTTATGAACGCAATAGAATTAAAAGAAATTTCAAAAATATATAACAACAGTGTAGTTGCCGTGGACAATGTTTCGCTTACGGTAAATCAAGGTGAATTTATTGCCGTTATGGGACAGTCAGGCAGCGGAAAAAGCACTTTGCTTCAAATTGCGGGTTTACTTGATACTTGCACATCGGGGCAGGTAATTATTAACGGCAATGATGTATCGACCCTTGACAAAAATGCGATTGCAGATGTTCGTATGGAAAATTTAGGCTTTGTGTTTCAAGCCTTTCATCTTAATTCACATTTAAAACTCTACGAAAATGTTATGGTACCTATGCTGATAAACGATAAATTCACCTCAATGAATGATATGAAAGAACAGGCAATGCAGCTGATAGATTCGGTAGGTCTTACTAACCGCAAAGAACATTATCCTTTCGAACTTTCTGGCGGTGAACAGCAGAGAGTTGCCATTGCAAGAGCGCTTGCCAATGACCCCGATTTTATTCTCGCCGACGAACCGACGGGAAATCTTGACAGTAAAAACGAACTTATGGTTTTTGAAGAATTAAAAAAGTTGTGTTATCTTGGCAAAGGTGTGCTTGTTGTAAGTCATAATGACGCCGTTATTGATTTTGCGGATAAAATATATACTATGAAAGACGGAGTATTGGGAGAAAAGTAAAATGAAACTTGCAAAACTTAATATTCTGATAAAATCATCGGTAAAAACCAGAAAGCTGTCTTCCGCATTTTTCTGTATATTTGTGATATTATCAACAGTTCTTATGCTTTTGTCGATTGGTTTGATTTTACCTATGACTGACAATGTGGTAAATAAAATTAATAATCATATTTCAAGACGAGAACTTGAAACTGATTTTACGGATAATATACCGGACGACTATATAGAAAGTAAAATCACAAAGCTGAAAGAAAATCAATATGTAACCGATGTTTATAAAATTCCGTCAAAACTGACTTTTTCCGATAGTTCTAAAACTTTGTCGTCACAATACACATTGGCGTTTGTTCATAACGAAAGCTCTCCTTTAATTACTTCGGGCAGAACTTTTGACGAAAGCGAAACCGGAGTAGCGCTTGTTCCCGAAAAAATAAAAGATTACAATGAAAACGAACGCAAATTCAGTGAGATAAACGGTGAAGATTTAATCGGAAAAACTCTTGAATTAAATGTAGGAGAGGATACGGTATTTAAAATAAAAATAATCGGCGCTTACAGTACATCGGATCCTATATTTGAAAATAAAGAAATACTTGTGCCGAAGAATGATTTGTTTAAATACGATGCGGCAGTATCGGGTGAATATTCGGGCGATAAAAGTTATATGATTGTTGTAGATAAACCCGAAAATACCGAAACGGCGCTGCAGGAGTTGTCTGATATATGTAATGTTTATAAAAGAACGGATGTTATAAATGTACAGACTTATAATACAGCAATGTATATTTCTCTTGCGACAGCGGTTTTATTTATTGCTTTTGTTATAGTCGGATTTTTTATTTTTTTAAAAAACAATATAAGCAACCGTACAAACGAGCTTGCTTTGTACCGTGCTCTCGGCTACAAAACAAAGCATATATTTTATATAATTTTTACAGAGCATATAATACTCGCTTTGATTTCGATATTTATAGGTATAATTTTCGCTTTCTTGTTAGGAAATCTGCTTATAAATCCTTACATATATTCATTGCTTGGCAATACAATTATGGAAATGACCGTAAAAATAACGATTGGTGAAATTTCAACGGTAATACTGATGATTATATTGCTTCTCTTTATAGTTTGTAAAACAGCGGTAAAACGGTCTGAAAAAACAGACTTAACCGTCTTACTTAGAGAAAGATAAAGACAATCCCTCAACGGTAAATTTCATAATTTGCTGTTGAGGGATTTTTATAATGCAGGTTTATTAATATGTTATACAATTAAAAACTCTCTTGACAAAGAGATAAATTAATGATAAGATAACAGTGTTATATAACGCTGTTATCTTTTGCGAGGTAATTTAAATGACAGGTAATGAAGAAACAAAGGCAAAAATCGAAAAAGCGGCTCTTGATGAATTTATGGAAAAAGGTTTTGCCAATGCCTCATTAAGACAAATAGTAAAAAATGCAGGACTTACCACAGGTGCGTTTTACAAATATTTTCCTACTAAAGAAGATTTATTTGTTTCGCTGGTTGAACCGTATGCAAATAAAATATATTCTATTTATGATGTTACTTTGCAAAATTTTAAGACTTTGTCGAGCAGTGAACAGCAAAATGCTATGACCGGAGTTTCAACGGATTCCATCACGCAAATGCTCAACTATATTTACGAACATTACGATAATTTTAAATTGCTGCTTTGTAAGGCTGACGGCACGGAGTTTACTTCTTTTATACATAATCTTGTTGAAAGAGAAACGCAGTCAACCCTTACATTTATTGAAGATATGCGAAAAAGCGGAACGGAAATTCCGCAGCTTGACAAGGACTTTATTCATATGGTGTCGAGCGGTATGTTTTCGGCAATGTTTGAAATTGTGGTTCACGATATGGAAAAGAGCGTTGCGATTGAGCGTGTCAAAAAGCTGAAAATGTTTTATACCGGAGGCTGGGAAAAACTTTTCGGTATGTCATTTTAAAATCAGTATAATTTTTTCGTATCTGTATAGGTAGATACGAAAATTTTTAAATAATAGTTAGCCTAAACTAACTGATTTATTAAAGGAGAGTGGAATAATGAAAAAAGAAAAATCCTCTGCGGCATGGATTATGCAGTGGGCAGGCAGGTGCAAGTATTTCAGGTGGTGAAAAACAGAGAATTTCAATAGCAAGAGCAATTATGAAAAATGCACCTATAATTATTTTGGACGAGGCAACCGCCAATGTTGACCCCGAAAACGAAAAAGAGCTTGTTGAAGCGATTGACGCTCTTACAAAGGAAAAAACAATAATTATGATTGCGCACAGATTAAAGACGGTGCGCAATGCAGATCGGATTGTTGTTGTTGACAGCGGAAAAATAGCACAGCTCGGAACACATACGCAGCTTATGCAGGAGGGCGGAATTTACAAGAACTTTGTTAATGCCCGACAGCAAGCGGCAGGTTGGAAAATTAATGCATAAACTTGTAAAGAAAGACTGCTTTTTACAGACTTTCTTTGCATATTATAAAACAGTAATATAAGGTGGTGGAAGATGCTTTATCAACAAACAGCAATACTTTTAATACCGTTTTTAGGAACTTCTTTGGGTTCTGCAATGGTTTTCTTTACAAAAAATAAAATTAACGAAAAATTCCAGAAATTTTTACTCGGTTTTGCCTCGGGAGTAATGATAGCCGCATCGGTGTGGTCGCTGATTATTCCGTCTGTTGAAATGTCCGCTAAACAAAATGTAATCGAATGGCTACCTGCTGCGGTGGGATTTTTGCTCGGAATAGGATTTTTGCTCTTGCTTGACAGTGTAATCCCTCATTTGCATCTTAACAGTGACAAACCTGAGGGTGTAAAGTCAAGACTTTCAAAAAATACTATGCTTGTGCTTGCGGTTACATTGCATAATATTCCGGAAGGTATGGCTGTAGGCGTAACTTTGGCAGGTGCAATTACAGAAAATACGGGTATAACCGTGGCAGGTGCGATTTCACTTGCAGTCGGAATTGCAATTCAGAATTTCCCGGAGGGAGCAATAATATCTCTGCCGCTCAAAGATGGCGGCTGTTCAAAGTTAAAATCATTTTATTACGGCGTGATTTCGGGTGTGGTTGAACCGATAGGTGCAATGATTACTTTGATTTTTGCGGGAATAGTAACACAAATTCTGCCGTATCTGTTGTCTTTTGCGGCAGGTGCTATGATTTATGTTGTAACGGAAGAATTAATACCCGAATCGCAGAGCGGAAAACACTCAAATATCGGTACAATCGGAGTTGCAATTGGGTTCGTAATTATGATGATTTTAGATGTTGGTTTGGGATAACCTACAAATTTCGGTTAGGCTTTTCTTACAGTATTGACAAATTGTGACAAATGAGTATAATATAATTATCATAAATCTTAGGAGGAACAGTTATGAAGAATTTTTTAAAAAATGAAAAATTATGGTGCGTTGTTGCAGGTGCAGCAGCAGTTATTGTAGGTAAAAAAGTATTTACTTCACCAAAGACTCGCAGCGTTGCAGTAACCGGTCTTGCAAAAGGTATGAAGCTTCAGAAAGATGCTAAGGCTAAATTCCAAAGCATGAAAGACGATGCGGCAGATCTTTGCTACGATGCAAAGGCAGAAGCCGGCATTGAAGCAGAAACTGAAACAGAAGTTGAAGAATAATGAAATATTCTATTGTATATGATAAGCCGCAGCGAATCAGATTCCGCTGCGGCGCATATGCTTTTGATAAGGCGTATGAGGGTTGTATTTATAATTTTCTTATAGAGAAAAATTATGTAAAAAAGGTTGAAGTAAATTCTGAAAACGGCGGTATCCTTGTTATGTATGACAAAGGTTATCGTCAGAATGTAATTGATGTTATAGCGTCAATAGAGCGCAGTTCTCTTGTAAAAGTTGAGGCAAAGAAAACTGTCAGCGTTCAAGATATTGACAATAATTTTAAACATAATCTGATTTCTTGCGTGGCAAAAAGACTTTTGCAAAAATGGCTTTTACCTGCACCTATCAGAATGGTAGTTACAATTTACACAAGTATAAAGTACATAAAAAAGGCTTTAAAGGCACTTTGGAACTGCAAACTTAATGTTGATGTGCTTGACGGTGCGTCAATTGCAACCTGCTTGTTACAGAGAAACTTTAAAACCGCAGGAACAATAATGTTCTTGCTTACCGTATCCGGTATGCTCGAGGATTATACTCATGCCCGTACAAAAGCTGTGCTTACGGACAGCCTTGCTGTTAAGGCGGACAAGGTATGGCTTGTAACCGATGATAATTCAGAAGTACTTATTCCTATGTCTGATTTGACAGAGGGTGATAACATCAGAGTACAGACAGGCAATGTTATTCCTGTTGACGGTGTTGTTGTATCGGGTGAGGCAACAGTAAACGAGTCGTCTATGACAGGTGAGCCGCTCCCTGTTGCAAAGCGTGAGGGCATAACCGTATTTGCCGGTACTGTTGTGGAAGAGGGAAACATTGTAGTTAATGTAAAGGCTCTTTCTTCAAACACAAAAATAAGTAAAATTATTGACCTTATTGATAATTCGGAAAATCTCAAGGCAGGAGTACAAAGCCGTGCCGAAACTTTGGCGGACAGAATTGTACCGTTCAGCTTTTTAGGTTTTTTGGCTACTTTGGTTCTTACAAGGAATATTACCAAAGCTGTTTCTTTGCTTATGGTTGACTATTCCTGTGCTATCAAACTTTCTACTCCGATTGCGGTTATTTCCGCAATCAAGGAGGCGGCCGACCACGATATTACCGTTAAAGGCGGTAAGTATCTTGAGGCATATGCTCACGCAGATACCATTGTATTTGATAAAACAGGTACACTGACAAATGCCGAGCCGAAGCTTGAAAAAGTAATTTCTTTCAGTGATTATTCAGAGGAAGAAATACTCAAAATTGCAGCTTGTCTTGAGGAGCATTTCCCTCACAGCGTTGCGAATGCCGTTGTAAATGCAGCGAATGAAAGAGGATTATCTCACATAGAGGAGCACTCTGATGTTCAGTATATTGTTGCACACGGAATTGCAACCACACTGCACGGCAAAAAGGCTGTAATAGGCAGTAAGCATTTTGTAGTGGAGGACGAGCAGATTTCTGTAACCGAAGAACAGCAGAAAACTATTGATGAAAAATCAGGCGCTTGCTCTGTGCTTTATCTTGCTATCGGCGGTGTGCTTGTCGGTGCGTTATGTATAAGTGACCCACCACGAGAAGAGGCTGCGAGAGCTATTCAAATGCTTAGAAATCAGGGTATTGAAAGAGTTATAATGCTTACCGGCGACAGTCAGAAAGCGGCTCAAATGACCGCAGAAATGCTTGGCATTACCGAATATAAATGTCAGGTACTTCCCGAGGATAAACATAAATATGTTGAAGAACTCAAGAAGAGCGGCAAGGGCGTAATTATGGTTGGTGACGGTATTAACGATACACCGGCGCTTGCGGCTGCAAATGTATCTGTTGCTATGCGAGATGCGTCTGATATTGCAAGAGAAACCGCAGATATTACAATCAAAAGCTCCGACCTTACCGAACTTGCGAGAATAAGAACAATAAGTCAGACATTAATGGATAGAATTAACCGCAATTACAGATTTATTGTAGGTTTTAATTCAGCACTGATGGCTTCGGGATTTTTAGGTCTTATTTCTCCGTCTATGTCTGCATTATTGCATAATTCTTCCACCATGCTTATTTGTGCCAAGAGTATGACTCCGCTCACAGAGAAAAAGCATAAAAGAAGAAAACCAAAAGAGAATAATTAACTTATAAAATTAACCGCTCTGTATTTTGTGGTGACCCCCAAAAGTTAGATTTGAAAGCGTAGTGGTTTTTAGCTGCTACGCTTTTGTTATGCAACTAAGGCATTAATCCTGTACTCAACCGGACTTAACCAGCCGAGTTTCTGTTTGATTCTCTTGTTGTTGTAGTAATCAATGTATTTGATAATTGCTTGTTTAAGCTCTTCATAGCTGTAATAAACTTTTCCATAATATATTTCTTGCTTTAATATTCCAAAGAAATTTTCCATAACAGAGTTATCGTAACAATTTCCTTTTCTTGACATACTCTGAAATATTCTGTTTTCTTTCAGCTTTTGTGAATATGCTTTCATCTGATAAGCCCATCCTCTGTCAGAGTGAGTCCTGCGATATGAACAGTCATTAGTGATAGTAATAGCTTCATCTAATGCACTCATAATGTTCTCGGCAGATGGCTTTTGAGATATGCCAAAACTCAGAATTTCTCCGTTAAACATATCCATAAATGGATCAAAATAGAGCTTTTTGATTATCATTCTGCCCTTGCTGTCAACCTCATAATACTTAAATTCACTTGTATCTGTTGTGATTTTCTGATGCGGTACACTTGTGTTAAATCTACGGTTAATCCTGTTTGGAGCAATCTTTCCTACTTTACCTTTGTATGAACTGTATTTTCTGCTTTTATGAGTAAATGAGGTTACTTGCAGGTTCAATTTCTGAACAATTCTTTGAACTTTTTTCTTGTTTACAAAAATATTTCTGTTTCGCAATTCTCCCCAAATTCTGCGATAACCATAGTCTTTATGCAATTTTCGTATATCAAGAATTTCTTTTTCTAATTTTTCATCCGGGTTCTCTCGCTCAAATCTATTTTGCCAATACATATATGTTGACTTTGGAAAACCTGTTACGGCAAGAATATCTTTTAGCCTGAATTCTCCTCGGAGACTGTGTATTATTCTTGCCCGTTTTTCGGAGGTTTTTCTTCCTCCAAACGCAATCTCCTCAGCTCTTTTAAATACGCATTTTCAATCCTTAATCTTAAATTCTCATCTTCAAGCTGTTTCAGATATTCTGATTCAGCTTTTTCTTTTCCTGTGTTAGGTATTATCTTTTTTGGTTTAGACACTTTGGGTTTCCGTCCTTTTCTCTTTGGTCGTAACGCATCAGCTCCAACTGCACGGTAAACGGTTACCCATTTTGCTATCATTGGTGGATTATTGATACCTAAACTCAATGCAAGTTCTCGATACGATACTTCCGTTGTTAAGTATAATTCTACCACATGCATCTTAAATTCAAAAGAGTAATTTTTCTTTTCTCTTGATCGCATTAATCCTTTGTTTCCAAATTCTTTGTATGCTGTGATCCAATCTCGTAATATTGTTTGACTCGGTATCCCATTTTCTTTACATAAACTTTTATATCCTCCTTTTCCATTTATGTAGTCCATTACTACCTTCTTCTTGAATTCATAACTGTATTTTGACATAAAAATACCAACCTCCAAAGTTAGATTTTTTAGGTCTAACTTTTGGGGGTCGGGTCATTTTATGTGCAGAGCGGTTTTTATATGAAAGTTGAGTAATTATGGTTTAGCAAATTGATTTGCCAATCAATTATAAAAGTTTGGTCAACCTTTAAAACTGAATTTTTTAATTATTCCGCTTAACTTGTGCGTTAAACCATAATTTATTAAGATTATCGGCAAATTAAAGACAAAACCTTAAATATAAAATCCGATAATCAATCTGCCGCCCGAATATTCGGTATACGGCTTTATTCTATGCAGTTTGAGAATATGCTTTACTATGGAAAGTCCTATACCTGTGCCACGCACCTCTTCGTCTTTTTCCAAACGGTTATACGGTTTCCATATCTTTTTTAAATCTTTTTTAGAAATTTCATCACATTCGTTTGAAATATTGAAATTATTATTTGCAAAGGATATTTCAATATCGGAATTATCTTTTGAGTATTTAACAGCATTCTCAATCAGATTTTCAAACACAAGCTCCATAAGTTCTTTGTCTGCAAAAATTTCCTTGTCATCTGCAGTTACGATAATATTTTTACTTGAAATATTATTGTATTTCTTCGCAATATTTTCAAGTTCTGTTTTAATATTGAACGATTTTATATTAAGTTTTGCAGAGTCTGTTTCAAGTTTTGAGAAATCAAGCATTTTATGTACGAGTATATCCATTTCATTTGCTTGTTCCTGAATAACATTTATGTAATGTTGCTTTGTAAGATAGCCGCTTTCTTCCCGCAGATTTTCGGAAAAACCGTTTATTATGCATAGAGGTGTTTTAAGATTGTGGGCAACTGCGTTTGTCATTTCCATTCTGTGTTGTTCTCGGATTGCCCTGTTTTTAAAGTTTCTCCAAATAATCAGAGAAAGCAAAATGCCGATTAAAATAAAGAAAGCAAGAATAATGCTGTTGCCGATTATAAGAGTAGCCATACAGGCTTTCAGAGGTTCAAGTTTTTGATATACGGTAATCTTGCATGTTTTTTGATTATATGAGTTCATCTCATCAACAGATGAAAATCCATCTGTATAATTTGGGTTTGCTTCATAGATTTGTCTGTATATAAATGAAAAATCATCAAGTGGTATATATGCGGTGAAAATATCAGAATCTTCGGGATTATTTTTGTTGTATTCTTTTAATTCGTTTTCCTTGCCTCCGTTAAAGAAAAAATCCTTTGTAATTTCATTTTTTCTTTATATCGCCTATTGAGCGAATAGGTCCGATTAATACGGTATTGGAAGCGCTATCATTAATTTTTTTGTAATTTTCTTCCGCTTGTTTTTGTAATTCTTTTTATCTCGCTTATTTTGTCTGATGATAAGTCAAAATACTCAATATGTTCATCTTCGGCATACCAAACATGGTTTTCGTTTGTGCGCAGAATTTCTAATCGTATCGGTATCATCTCGTCTGTACCGACGCCATTGTAATTATCTGTTGCATATTGATTGACGGACAAAATATAATAATTACCGTTTTCGTCCGGTTCGGTATATAAGAAATGTTATCACAAACATTTAAGTAGCATATATTCTGTCCAATTGATTATCAAACAGTTCTTCCGGTGTGTGATAGTTAAGAATTTTTCTTGGCAGTCCATTGATTGTATCAGAAAAGAATAGTATATCTTCTGCACTATAGTCATCTATGCTTTTTCCTTTAGGAATAAACCGTCTTAACATTTTGTTGTGACATTCATTAGTTCCTTTTTCACAAGATGTGTATGGATGTGTAAAATACACGGATATTCCGTTATTTTCTATGTTTGATAGATTGGCAAACTCAGAACCGTTGTCGCCTGTGATACTTTTAAACACTTCGGATTTCTTAGTTCCAAAGCGATTAATCAGACTTTGTAGGGCTTCATCAATAGCCATTGATGAATGATCTTTTATTTTTATCCACAAAGACATTCGTGTTTTTCTTTCGACTATTGTCATTATGGCCGGCTCTGTATCTTTCTTTTTACCAAGCACACTGTCTATTTCCCAGTGACCGAATTCTTCCCTTAAATTCACTGTTTCGGTGCGTTCTTCAATACTTTTGCCCAGTATTTTTCTGTTTTTTCGAGTGCTTGATGATTTGGTGTTTCGCTTAAGCTTTTCAGGCAAATCTATGTTTTTGATTGGCAGTATCCCTAAATCCACATAGTTGTAAAGTGTTTTGGTACATACCATTTCATCAGTTGAAAACAGATTGTTTTTTTGGGCATATCCGACACTGGCATCTAATGACCAACCCTTTTTGTTAAACATTTCAACTACATAATTGAGAAATTCAACACATTCAAGACAACGGTAGTTTCTTTTACTGTTTGCTCGCTTATCTTTGTATTTCTGTTCAGCAATATCAGGTTTATACCTTTTGACTTTTCCGTTATACAAATACACCGTTCCATTCTGTACTTCTTTATTGATTGTATTATATGGGCGATGAAGTTCTTTTGCTATTTTGTAAACTGACCAGTGGTCTACATTAAGCCTGATTGATATATAGTAGCGTTCTTCTCTTGTTAAGTGTTGACCTTTCTTGTGGTTTGGTGTAAAATTAAGCATATCCATAGTGACGGTTTCCTTTCGGCCCCAGAAAGCGAATACTGTGAAAAGAGCAGTGTTAAGAATCTGACTGATAAGTGTTGAACCGTTATTTCTAAGCCACAAAAATCTGCGTTTGCTGCCAAACCTCTTTTCTGTAAAATTCCACCATTTATGGTAAAGCCAAACATCAAACATCTGGCTTACGGCATATACAACAAGAGATGCAAGAATCATTCGTGGTGTGTTTGAGAACACTGCTTTTATTGACGGCATAATTGTATCTGTTGCGCTTGGCGTATAAAGCATCCAGCTTTGCGAAAGCACAAGGAAGAATATTGAACAGAATATACCGGCATATACGGCGGTTTGTGCGGCTTTTTTGCCTTCACATTCCGACAAAATATCGGTTATCAAAAATGTTACGGCAAAAAGAACATTACCGAGTGTTTGTTCCATTCCGAATGCGTTTATCATTATTGTAACTTCAATATTTGCAAGAATAGTTGCAATTACAGATATACAATAAAGTCCTGTTTTTCCAAAAAATTTGTATCCTAAAAGTGCTGCACCGTAAATAAATACTACGGAACATATAAGTATAAGTTCGTTTGGCATATCAGTCACCCACTCCAAAATCAGTATTGTTAATTAAAATATCGGCTCTGTCGTTATCCTTATATATAGGATAAATTTCTTTTATAAAAGCCTTTATAAGTTCTTTATCGGGTTTTACGCTTGTGGAATTTTCGCACATTATATTAATGCAAATTCGTTCAAAATATTTGAGTCCAAGTTCAATATCGTTTCTTATAGACTCAACGGTCTGACCTTTAATTCCAAAAAGGAAATTAGCTTCATCAAAATTTTCAGAGATTTTTTCGGGATTTTTTTCTTTGATTCCCTTTTTAAGCACATTCTCTCTGAAATCATAATCAAAGGTTTCAAGACCGAGTTTCATTTTAAGCGTAAAGTCGGAAAACTCTTTTCTCAAATCAGCAATTCTGTTGTTGTAAAGATAGTGCGACTCAAAATGAATTGTGTGGATATTCTTTTGTTTGCAAACCTTTTTTATAAGCTCGACGGTATTTTTGTCAAGTTCAAACACCGACCCCGAGTTTATTACTTCAAGGTTTTGAAAGATGCCTGTTACATTTTCAAGCACCTTGCTGTTCAGCCTGAAATTTTCTTCTTCATTTTTACAGCTGTCACTGTAATAGTCGCAGAATGTGCATTTGGTATAAACACACCCACTGCCACGCAGAAGGACAATTTCACGACTGTTTTTTTCGTGAATTATACTGTACCTTTCCATAAATTTGGCATAAAAAAACACCCACAGGGGGTGTACGGACACAGTAAGTCCTATGCCTTTCCTCCTTAGTTTTGATTGAGCAAGCCCCTTTTGGTTAATTGCTCGAGCAGGATGGTTACGAACTGCTTGACTAATATGTTATCACAATAGAGGCTTTTTGTCAAATTATCAAGAAAAATATATTTAATAGCAATTATACTTGAATTTATAAGCAAAATTGTATATAATTTATATGGCAAATGATAATATGATATGGCAAATGATAATATGAAATTGTCGTTTGTTGATAAATATTTTATGAAGTTTTGAAAGGTGAAAAAATGAGAGGATTTAGTTTTTTTATGGAGATACTACTGACAGATTTCCGTTTAGCGGAAAAGAAATGCAGCAGTATCAGGAGCAGATAAAGCGTATTCGCAGTAATCACAGACTTACGGTGCTTTCTTTTTGTACTGTTGGTACTTGCAATAGTCGAAACTATGTTTTTTGTTACGGTTCAGTTAATGCTTAAAAGTTCGGAGTATGTCGGTTTGCTCGGCGTAATTCTTGAGGCTCTTACATTAATAATTGTTGCCGCCACAGTACATGGATACAGAAAAATGTCAATTGACTTGCGTTCGGTTGATTTAGCGGTTCTGATAATAGCGGAATTGCTGTTTGGTTTTTCCGAATTTATGATGTATGTATACAAACAGCCGTTTTATATGTATGTCATTGCAGGCATATCATTTGTACTGATTTTGTATATTCTGCTTTTTGTTAAGGCAAAAATAAAAGAAAGAGTTACTTTTTTTGCCGCTCTGCCGCTTGTAATGCTTGTTGCGGCAGGTTTTTTGAGTATAAATACATCAATATTTACGGTAAGATATGTCTATCTTTCTTCCGATGGTTATTATAATGATGTGAGCAATAATGATATGGCTCATTTTTACTACACAGAGTCTGTTAATGTAACAAACTTTTCAAAGCTCCCGTCATACGGCACAAAAGGAATATACAGTATGAGCGAGTATGAAAATTTTTGCAGCTCTTACAAAGGTTCGGTAAATATGAGTGAATTGCTTAATTTCAGCCGCAACTACAGTGACGGATTTTTTAACAGCAATTGCCTTTATGTTGCTCCTGTTGAGCTTGAATCGTCGGCAGACAGAGTCAGCTTTAGGGGACTTAGCTATGCAATCAGTTCGCAGGTTCCGTGTGTTCAATATCAGAAATCAAAGGACAGCAATCAATCAAAGGGCGTTTGTCTTATGCTTATTGAAGTACCTCTAAAAGATGACGAAAAAATCAATAACATAGTAGAACTTAAAACCGATAGCGTGATTATGGCTCGATAATTTTTTTAAATCAGATTAAATCAGTCCTAAGTGTCATATAAATACATTACATTATATCTACTCATAAAACAGGAGATTTGCTATGAAAGCAGTAAAAAAAGCTTTTGCTTTTTATGATAAAATAATGAAAAAATATGATCCTATAATAAGCAAATGTATTCACGATAATATTTTTGCCATAGCCGGACAGTCTGCTTTTTTTATTGTGCTTTCATCTGTTCCTTTGTTAGCGTTTTGTTTGTCGATTCTGCAAGGCTTGCATATATCGACTTCGTTTATTGAACAGGCGCTGCAAAGTGTATTTACAGATGTATTTCTTACACAGATAAAGTATTTTTTAACCGAAACATATCAGAATACTATCGGAATTTCTTTTGTTTCAATTGTGGTTACATTGTGGTCTGCATCGCAGGGAATACATGCAATCACTAACGGACTTAACAGAGTTTATGATGCATATGAAAACCGTATGTGGATAGTTTTGCGCTTTCGTGCAATGTTTTATACTGTTATTTTCTTTATATTAATGTCTGCGTCGTTGGTAATAATTGCTCTCGGTTCATATCTTGACGATTGGATCCAACCGTTTATAAGCAGTTTACCAAACATAATTACAGCAATTTTCAGATCAAGATATTTACTTGTATTTTTTAATTCTGACTTTTACTTTTGCGTCTATATACAGGAATTTCCCGTGTATTTCCAAAGAGCAGAAAAAGGAATATAATTTTAAATCTCAACTTCCGGGTGCGGTTTTGTGTACAATTTCGTGGTTTGTATTGGCTCTCGGAATCTCAATATATGTAAAAAGTTTTAACGGTTTTTCTGTTTACGGCGTAATCACAGGTCTTGCTATCATAATGGTTTTGCTGTATTTTTTAATGCTGCTGTTAATGATATGTGCTGAAATAAATTATGTTTATCACGACACTATAAAGAAATTTTCATTTAAAAAGTTAGTTTCACTGATAAAACGGAAAGTTAAAAGGAAAAGTAAATAATAAGTGTGTTAAAGCGCCTTTTTTTGAGTTATACTAACTCAGGAGGTGCTTTTTATGTTAAAAAAATTTACCTGTACGGCACTTGCTGTTTCAATAATGATTTCCGGTATGATATGCGTATCTGCAACTTCAAAGGCAGATTTTTCACTTGAAAATGCCAAAGAATACTTTACACTTATGAACGGATGTTCAAGGACCGCTCTGAAAAATTATAATGACGAAGATACTGTAGACGCAATTGTATATTGCGGTCTTGATTTAAGCAGTCCGAAAATAATGTTTTATTTATCAATGTTTTATATTGCAAATGATATTGATACGGAAAAAATAACCGCAGACCCCGCATATTGTACACAGATAATCGGTAATCTTAACGCATATCTTGAGAAAAAAGGTATTGTAAACGGCAAGTCGGACGAGTTTTTCAGTAATTATAAAAATGAAATTTCACAGAATAAACTCAGGTTTTCAACGGTAGGCGCATACACTTTTAAGGCTAAAAAAACCGTAGTGCAAAAAATGCTTGATGACGGCAATACGGATTTTGTGATTGTGGGAACAGGATTTATGCTGAAAGAGTGCGATGTAAATGCCGACGGTAAAATTAACGATAACGATGTTAAAACAGTGCAGAATTTGAGTGCGGATATTATTAAAACAGAATGTTCTGATGAAGAAAAATTTGTGTTATATTCGGCAGATTTAGATGATAACGGAAAAATTAATATAAATGACGCTACAGCGCTACAACAAAAAATGACAGCGTAAAGCTGTCTTACATAAAATTAAAATTAGTTCTTGACAAATAAAAACAAAAAGACTATAATGTTATAAAAGTTCGGTATCAAACAATTTAATATATAACAGTTTTATACCGAACTTATATTGAGTTACGATTCGGAGGTGTTTTTTAGTGTGTGATATGTTTGGGGAGGACGAAAAATTAAATGCGGATACAGAGAAAAATTTTGAAAAGGATTGCCATATATGTGACGCAATAGGTCACGAAATTAAGGCGGTAAACCACCTTATGCACAGGAAAATGCTTGAAAGTGCGGCAAAAAACGGTGTGGATAAGGTAACGATTATGCACGGCTGGATAATCGCGTATCTTTACAATAATCAGGACAACGATATTTTCCAGAAAAATCTTGAAAGCGAGTTTTCAATTTCACGCTCATCCGTAACTAATATTTTACAGCTTATGGAAAAAAAGGGGTACATAAAGAGAGAGTCTGTTGAAAATGATGCAAGACTTAAAAAAATTGTGCTTACCGAAAAGGGAATGAGCATAAAAAGCTCGATAGATAAAGCAATTATATCTAACGAGCAGGAATTTGACAGTATTTTTACACCCGAAGAAAAGCAAACCTTTTTGTTTTTAATACGAAAACTTAAGACAGGCATTTCGGGACAATAATATGGTAAAGGAGAAAAAGTATGATAAAAACTTTATCAAAACAGATTAAGGGATTTGTAAAAGAATCTGTACTGACGCCTGTTTTTATGATACTTGAGGTTGTTTTTGAAACGCTTATCCCGCTTCTTATGGCCTCAATTATTGATGACGGTATCAACAAAGGCGATATGAATCATATTCTCTTTGTCGGAGGAGGAATGGTTCTTTGTGCTATCGGCGGACTTATCTGCGGTATTCTCGGCGGCAGCTTCGGTGCAAAGGCATCAGCCGGTTTTGCACGAAATCTTCGCCGCTCAATGTTTGCGAATATTCAGACATTTTCGTTTTCAAACATTGATAAATACTCAACCGCAGGTCTTGTTACAAGACTTACTACCGATGTAACCAACTTACAAAATGCGTATCAGATGATACTCAGAATGTGTATGCGTGCACCGACAAGCCTTATTTGTGCAATGGTTATGGCATTTATAATCAACGCAAAACTTGCAAGTGTGTACCTCGTTGCAATTATTTTTCTTGCGATTGTTCTTGCTTCCCTTATGAAATTTACTATGAAATACTTTAATCAGGTATTTAAAAAGTACGATGATTTGAACGCAAGCGTTCAGGAGAATGTATCCGGTATCAGAGTAGTAAAGGCTTTCGTTCGTGAGGATCACGAAACCAAAAAATTCTCAAAAGCCGCAAACAACCTTTACAAACTTTTTGTTAAGGCTGAAAACTGTATGGTATCTGTAACGCCTATAATGCAGCTTACCGTTTATGCTTGTATCATTGCAATAAGCTGGTTTGGCGCAAATATGATTGTCGGTTCAACACTTACAACAGGTGAGCTTACAAGTATGCTTACATATTGTATGAACATTCTTATGTCACTTATGATGCTCGGTATGGTATTTGTAATGATTACTATGAGTGCCGCAAGTGCAAAGCGTGTAGCAGGTGTTCTCAACGAGAAGAGTAACCTTACAAACGGCGAAAATCCTGTTAAAAATGTGCCTGACGGCAGTATTGAATTTAAAGATGTATATTTCAGTTATAACAAAACAGGCGCAGAACCTGTACTTGACGATATTAACTTAAAGATCAAGTCAGGCGAAACAGTCGGTATCATTGGCGGTACGGGCAGCTCTAAAACAAGTCTTGTAAACCTTATCGGCAGACTTTACGATGTAACAAGCGGTGAAGTTCTTGTCGGCGGCAGAAATGTTAAAGAGTATGACCTTGAAAAGCTCCGTGACGAGGTATCTGTAGTTCTTCAGTCAAATGTACTTTTCAGCGGTACAATTTTAGATAACCTCCGTTGGGGTAACGAAAACGCAACGGAAGAGGAATGTGTAAATGCCTGCAAACTTGCGTGCGCTGATGATTTTATTCAGACATTCCCCGAAAAGTATAATACATTTATTGAGCGTGGCGGTACTAATGTATCGGGCGGTCAGAAACAGCGTATCTGTATTGCGAGAGCATTACTTAAAAAGCCTAAAATTCTTATTCTTGACGACTCTACAAGTGCGGTCGATACAGCAACGGATGCAAAGATAAGAAAGGCTTTTGCAGAGGAAATTCCTAATACAACAAAGCTTATTATTTCACAGAGAATTTCAAGTGTTCAGAATGCCGATAAGATTATAGTTCTTGATAACGGTAAAATCAGCGGCGTAGGCTCACACGATGAACTCTTGAATAAAAATGATATTTACACCGAAATTTATGAGGCCCAAACTAAGGGCAGCGGTGACTTTGACGCAAAGGGGGAGATGTAATGCCGGGTCCTATGGGTGGCAGAAGACGCCAGATGGGTGCAAAACCCAAGGTTAAAAATCCGGGTAAAATTCTCGGAAGAATTTTAGGATATACCTTTAAGAATTATAAAATTCATATGATAATCGTGTTTATCTGTATTATCGTAAGTGTTCTTGCTAATGTTCAGGGTACTTTGTTTATTCAGTCGCTTATTGATGATTACATCACTCCGCTTATGAATACAAGTTCGCCTGATTTTACTCCCTTGCTTTTCGCAATAGCAAGAGTAGCAGGTTTTTACTTGCTCGGTGCTGCTTCAACTTTTGCGTATTCAAAACTTATGGTTTATGTAACACAGGGTACAATGCGTAATTTGAGAATTGATATTTTCTCACATATGGAGAGTTTACCGATTAAATTCTTCGATACTCATTCTCACGGCGATATTATGTCGGTTTATACAAATGATATTGATACTCTCCGTCAGATGATTAGCCAGAGTATGGTTCAGCTTTTCTCAAGTACAATTACAATCGTATCTGTAATTGTAAGTATGATTTCAATCAGTATTCCGCTTACACTTCTTACACTTGTTATGGTTGCGGTAATGTTTATTGTATCGGGCAAAATCGGCGGCAAGAGCAGTAAATATTTTACGGCTCAACAGGATGACCTCGGCAAGGTAAACGGCTACATTGAAGAAATGATGAACGGTCAGAAAGTTGTAAAGGTATTTAATCACGAGGGTAAGGCTGTTGAAGAATTTAACGAACTCAACGACAAACTTTTTGACAGCGCATATAATGCAAATAAATTTGCAAATATTCTTATGCCTATCAATGCACAGCTCGGTAATATCAGCTATGTGCTTTGCGCAATAGTCGGCGGTGTGCTTGCGTTTAATCACTTTGCAGGACTTACACTTGGCGGACTTGTGGCATTTATGACATTTAACAAAAATTTCAGTCAGCCAATTAATCAGATTAGTATGCAGCTCAACAGCATTATTATGGCTCTTGCAGGTGCAGACAGAATTTTCAAACTTCTTGACGAAAAGCCTGAAGAGGATGACGGATATGTAAATCTTGTAAATGCAAAAATTGTTGACGGCAAGATTGAGCCATCTGAAGAGAGAACAGGTGTGTGGGCATGGAAACATACTCATAGCGAGGACGGCACAACAGAGTACCGTCAGCTCAAGGGCGACCTTGTAATGGACGATGTTGACTTTGGTTATACAGATGATAAAATGGTTCTCCATAATATTGACCTTTATGCAAAGCCGGGTCAGAAGATTGCGTTTGTCGGTTCAACAGGTGCAGGCAAAACAACAATCACAAACCTTATTAACCGATTCTATGACATTCAGGACGGTAAAATTCGTTATGACGGCATAAATATCAATAAGATTAAGAAAGCTGACTTAAGACGCTCTCTCGGTATTGTATTGCAGGAAACGCATCTTTTCACAGATACAGTAATGGAAAATATCCGTTACGGCAGACTTGACGCTACCGATGAAGAAGTTATTGCGGCGGCTAAACTTGCCAACGCAGACAGCTTTATCCGTAAACTTCCGCACGGATACGATACGGTTCTTACAGGTGACGGCGGAAACCTTAGCCAGGGACAACGCCAAATGCTTGCAATCGCAAGAGCCGCAGTTGCCAATCCGCCTGCACTTATTCTTGACGAGGCAACAAGTTCAATTGATACCCGTACAGAAAAGATTGTACAGGACGGTATGGATAAGCTGATGAAGGGCAGAACAACATTTGTAATTGCTCACAGACTTTCAACCGTAAGAAATTCAGATTGTATTATTGTTCTTGAGCACGGCAGAATTATAGAAAAGGGCACACACGAACAACTTATAGAGCAGAAGGGTAAGTATTATCAGCTCTATACAGGTAAAACCGCTTAAGGATAGTTAAACACTTTATAATATAGCGCCGACCGATACATAAAGACTGTATCGGTCGGCTTTTTTTAGTAAATATTAGGTTCATCACGATTTTTTGTGGGATGGTGAACGGACAGAAGGAATAGAAAGATAGCGAATCAAGGTAAAGAAGAAGTCATCATCACGGTAACCGTAGCCGATTCGTTTAGCAACCTTGATCTTGTTGTTGAAGCCTTCGAGCTTCATCCAGACGAACAACACCGAGAACATCTCTGCCAAATTGCGACTGCATATGAAACCGATCATATACAATCTGTGCTTTGGGCAAATGCTTTGTTACAAGCTTGTTGTAAGATGCGTTCATGTCCATCGCTACCGTGATGAGGGAATTAATTTAAAATTTATTCTGAAATTTCAAAAACTCGAAATCCGGTCAATCTGAATTTCGAGTTTTTCTACAGGCTGAACTGCATTCCTACCTTTAGGTTATAATGCAGTCGTTTTTTATTTGGGCTGTTTTTTTACAGCTCACTTTTGATTATTTTTATTCTTCACCGTTCCAGCAATAAGTACAGAGTTTACATTTATCTATACCGCAGGAATCAAGCATATCGTCAAGGCGGTTAAAGCGAAGTGAAGTAAACTTGAGTTCCTTACAAATCTCGTCAACCATCTTTTCATATTTTTCAGAATCCGGATTTGTGTATTCCTTTAAAACTTCATCGGTAACATTGCCGTTTTCAAGTCTTTCGATAACTCGTCTTGTAATAAGATCCATCTCAGAAGATGAGCGTGAGAAATTGAGATACTTACATCCGTAAACAAGAGGAGGACAAGCAGGTCTGATATGAACTTCCTTTGCACCGCTTTCAAAGAGATACTCTGTGGTTTCTCTAAGCTGAGTACCACGCACGATTGAATCGTCAATTAAAAGCAGGCTCTTATCTCTGATTAAATCTTCAACTGCAAGCAATTTCATCTTGGCAATAAGATTACGCTGGCTCTGAATTGTCGGCATAAATGATCGTGGCCATGTAGGCGTGTATTTAATAAACGGTCTTGAGAAGGGAATACCCGACTCATTAGCATATCCGACTGCGTGTGCAATACCCGAATCAGGAACACCTGCAACAACATCAGGCTTTACATTATCTCTCTTTGCCATTTTTGCACCGCAGAGGTAACGCATCTGCTCAACGCTCATTCCCTCGTATGAGCTTGCAGGGTAGCCGTAGTAAACCCAAAGGAATGTGCATATTTTCATATCATTTCCGGGCTGTTTTAAGGTAACGCAGTTTTTATCTGTAATAACAACAATCTCACCAGGGCCAAGCTCTTTGTAATTGCTGTAACCGAGGTTTTTATATGAAAAGCTCTCAAAAGCGGCACAGAAAGCGTCCTCTTTCTTGCCGATAGCAATAGGAGTTCTGCCGTACTTATCTCTTGCGCAGTAAATGCCGTTTGGATTCATAAGCAAAAGTGAAAGTGAACCGTCTACCTTTTCGAGTGCGTAATTAATACCGTCAATAAGATTTTCTTTCTGATTTATAAGTGTTGCAACAAGTTCTGTAGGGTTGATTTCACCGCCGCTCATTTCAAGAAAATGAGAATTGCCGTTTGAGAAAATCTCCTGAACGAGCTCGTCTGTATTGTTAATTTTACTTACAGTTGTGATAGCGTATGTACCGTGATGTGAACGCACTATAAGCGGCTGTGGCTCATAATCGGAAATACAACCGATGCCAAGTCTGCCTTTCATACTCTGCATATCTTTATCAAACTTAGTTCTGAAAGGTGCATTTTCAATATTATGAATAGATCTGTCAAAACCCTTTTCGTCATCGTAAACTACCATACCGCCTCTTCTTGTGCCGAGGTGTGAGTGATAGTCAATACCAAAATACAAATCAAAAACGCAGTCCTCTTTGGCTGCTACTCCCATATATCCGCCCATATCTTTTCTCCTTTTTAATTCTGTCTGCCATATGCAAACTAATATAACAGTAATATTAATTATATTATTATTTCTTGCTGTTGTCTATACAAAAATAAAATAAAATGTCATAATTAAGGTAATATTATCATAACTGATTTTTAACATATATACTTTTTTGCTTATTTGTTTATTATATATAATATTTCACGCAAAGAATCACAATTATTTTTAAATAAGAGATTTACACAATTTATATTTTATGTTATAATATAGTAAATTATTATCAAAACAGTAAACATTAATTTTAAATAAAGGAATATTAATATGACTCTGCAACAACTGAGATATGTTATCACGGTTGCTCAAAAAGGTACAATAAGCGAGGCGGCAAAGGAACTTTTTATTTCACAGCCTAGCCTGACCAATGCAATTCGTGAACTTGAAAAAGAAATGAACATTACAATATTTAACAGAACCAACAAAGGCGTTGCTGTTTCTACCGAGGGTGAACAATTTTTAGGCTATGCAAGACAGGTGCTTGAACAGGCTAACCTGCTTGAAAGTGCATATAAAACCTCGGTAAGGGATAAGCAGCGCTTTTCTGTTTCCACTCAACATTATGCATTCGTTGTAAATGCGTTTGTAGATTTAATTAAAGAGTTGCCTCAAAACGAGTATGACTTCTCAATCAGAGAAACTCAAACTTACGAGATAATTGACGATGTAGCTACAATGAAAAGCGAAATCGGAATTATTTATTTAAACGCTTTTAACGAAGCGGCTCTTACGAAAATCATTAAATCAAAAGGTTTGTGCTTTAATGAGCTTTTTATAGCAAAGCCTCATATTTTTGTAACGGCAGAACATCCGCTTGCAAATAAAGAATCCGTTACTATGGAAGAGCTTGCAGACTATCCTTATCTTTCTTTTGAACAGGGCAATCATAACTCTTTTTATTATTCGGAAGAAATTTTCAGCACTGTAGAACGCAAAAAAAATATTCGTGTAACAGACCGAGCCACACTTTTCAATTTATTGATAGGTCTTAACGGTTATACGGTTTGCAGCGGAGTAATTGACAGCGGTCTTAACGGTTCGAATATTATTTCAATCCCATTAATCAAGGAAGGAGATATGCGTATAGGATATATCAGTCATAAAAAATTAGTTTTAAGTCCGCTTTGCAAAAAATTCTTAAATCACTTGAACAAATACATTAAGTGATATTTAATACAAGGAGGCATAAATGAAAAATTTTATCAGTGCATTTAAAGAATTAAAAATAGTAAATTTCCTGTTCTTAACGCTTGCAGGCATTATAAATGCTTTTGGCGTAGTTGTGTTTCTTGCTCCGGTAAAACTTTACGACAGCGGAATTTCAGGTACATCAATGCTTATTTCGCAAGAAACTCCTGCATGGTGCAGTTTATCACTTATACTTATTTTACTTAACATTCCTCTGTTTCTGCTCGGTCTTAAACGAGAGGGACTAAAGTTTACCGTATATGCAATTTACACGGTATTCATTTACTCTTTGGTTGCATGGATAATAACTGATATTTTACCGATAGATGTCAGCTTTATATCTCCCCTTGCGGGCAATGACCTGTTCTTATGCGCAATATTCGGCGGTGTAATTTCAGGCTGCGGCAGCGGTCTTGCAATGCGCTTTGGCGGCGCTATGGACGGAATAGATATTCTCGCCGTAATGTTTGCAAAAAAACTTCACTTAAGCATAGGCACATTCATTATGATTTACAATGTAATTCTCTATATCATTTGCGGCATAGTAATAGGCAGTTGGATATTGCCGCTCTATTCCATAGTAACTTATGCCGTGGCTGTTAAAATGATAGATTTCTTTGTAGAGGGTTTTGACCGTGCAAAAGGCGCTTTTATTATTACAACCAAGTCAGATGCTGTTTGTGAGAAACTTTCGCAAACATTTGAAAACGGTATTACTATGATAGACGCCAAGGGTTACTATTCAGGTTCAAAAAAGACAATGATTTACTTTGTAATAAACCGTTTTCAAGTTGATAAAATGAAAAGACTTGTACACGATATTGACCCGAAAGCCTATATCTCCATAAATGAAATAGCCGATGTTTATTCGGCAAATTCCGACGATAAAAACTAATATTTTTATTAACGACAGGTGCAGTCGGTTATAGTTAAAAGCTATAGCCAACTGCACTTTTTATGTATTTTACAAATATTGATTTTCGCCTTATACTTTTAACAAATGAACAAGGAGGTAATATTTATGAGTAAAAATAATGTACCATTCAGATTTGACTATGTAGGAAGTTTTTTAAGACCGGACTATCTAAAAAAAGCCAGAGCAGATTTTGAAAAAAGAAATATAACAAAAGAAGAACTTACAGAAATTGAAAACAAAGCCATTACAGACCTTGTAAAAAAGCAGAAAGAATTAGGATACAAGGTTATAACAGACGGTGAATTTCGCAGAGCAACATGGCATCTCGACTTTATGTGGGGATTTAACGGTGTTGCACACAAAAAGACAGAAAAGGGCGTAGCATTCCACGGCGAACCTGCGTTGATTGACGATACATGGCTTACAGGTAAAATCTCGGTTGACAACCATCCATTTGTTGAGCACTACAAATTTATAAAAACTTTTGAAGACGAAAACACTGTTGCCAAGCAGACAATTCCTGCACCTGCTCAGTTTTTCCAGCAGATGATTATTCCTGCAAATATTGAAACAACAAGAAAATTCTATGCAACCGATGACGAGCTTATTACTGACATTGCAAACGGTTATAAAAAGGTTATTAACGATTTATATAACGCAGGTTGCAGAAACATTCAGTTTGACGATTGCACCTGGGGCGTACTCGTTGCCGAGGGCAGTGTAATTCGTTACGGCAAAGAAAACAACCTTGAAGATATTAAAGAAAAGCTCTTAAAAGTAAATAATCTTGCAATTGAGGGCAAGCCTGAAGATTTGGTTATTACAACACACATTTGCAGAGGTAACTATCATTCCGCATATTTCTCAAGCGGTGCATATGACTCAGTTGCAGAGCCACTGTTCGGAAGAGAAAATGTTGACGCTTATTACCTTGAATTTGATGATGAGCGTTCAGGCGGCTTTGAGCCTTTAAAATATGTAAGCGGCAACAAAAAAGTTGTTCTCGGTCTTATCACTACAAAATCACCGAAACTTGAGGACAAGCAGACAGTAATCGAAAGAATTAAAGAAGCAAGCAAATACATTCCGCTTGACAGACTTTACCTAAGTCCGCAGTGTGGCTTTGCGTCATGCGAAATCGGCAACAAACTCACCGAAGAACAGCAGTGGGCTAAACTCGCACTTGTAAAGGAAATTGCAGAAGAAGTTTGGAAGTAAATTCTTTATCAAAAGTTGGGATAAATTATGGTTTAGCGGAGTGTCGGTCGGGCATTGAAATTTAGCTAACGCTAAATTATCCTCCAAAAGCAAAAAAGTTTACTCAATTTTTTCAAAAATTGCGGGTTTGGGCAGCGCCCATAAAATCTTCCGATATAACAATTTATCAGGCGCAAACAGCCACGCTGTTTGCGTGCTAAAACTAAGTTTGTTAAAACAGGCGACAGCCTTTTATAAAAAACGATTAATTTTTAAATTATATAACAATGGTTTTTCTTGTTGCTGTCACATTTAATGGCATTCGCCGTTGCGTTCAATCCACCAAACAGCGAGCTGTTTGGCTATCGTTAGATTGCGTTAGTTTAAAGTATTGTGGGCTTTGCCCACACCCACAACCTTTGAAAAAGGTTGACCAAATCACAAACAGAGAGAGCAGACAGCTGCATGCTACCTGCTCTCTCTTAATTACTATTAATGCAAGATAAAAATTTTACTTTTTAACATTAAAAGCTTTCATCTGTGGATAAACTGCGCTGTCGCCAAGCTCTTCCTCAATTCTCAAAAGCTGATTGTACTTTGCAACACGCTCTGAACGGCTTGGAGCACCTGTTTTAATCTGGCAAGTGTTAAGTGCTACCGCAAGGTCAGCGATTGTTGTATCTGCTGTTTCACCGCTGCGGTGTGAAGAAATTGCAGTATAGCCTGCCTTGTGAGCCATCTTGATTGCCTCAAGTGTTTCTGAAACCGAACCGATCTGGTTAAGTTTAATAAGAATTGAGTTACCGCAACCAAGCTCAATGCCCTTTGCAAGTCTTTCTGTATTTGTAACAAAGAGGTCGTCACCAACGAGCTGAACTTTGTCGCCGAGCTCCTTAGTAAGCTGTTGCCAGCCTTCCCAGTCCTCTTCGTCAAGAGCATCTTCAATAGAGATAATCGGATACTTTTCAACAAGCTTTTTCCAATGCTCAATAAGCTCTGCAGAAGTAAACTTTGTGCCTGCCTTTGGAAGAACATACTCGCCCTTCTTGCTGCCCTTCCACTCGGAAGATGCTGCGTCCATAGCAATCATAAAGTCCTTACCCGGCTCATAGCCTGCATTCTTAACAGCTTCAAGAATATACTGAATTGCCTCTTCGTCGCTTGCAAGGTCAGGTGCAAAACCGCCCTCGTCACCTACAGAAGTAGCAAGACCCTTAGACTTAAGTAAAGCTGCAAGTGCATGGAATACTTCCGCACACCAACGCAAACATTCCTTAAAGCTTGGAGCGCCTACAGGCATAATCATAAACTCCTGAACATCTACAGTGTTTGCAGCGTGTGCGCCACCGTTAAGAATATTCATCATAGGAACAGGAAGTCTGTTGCCTGAAATACCGCCGAGAAATCTGTAAAGCGGAATGTCAAGAGCAGTAGCTGCTGCTCTTGCAGTTGCAATAGAAACGGCAAGAATAGCATTTGCGCCAAGATTTGACTTGTCTTTTGTACCGTCAGCTTCAATCATCGCTTTGTCAACAGCATAAATGTCAGAAGCGTCCATACCTGTAATAGTATCGTTAATTACTGTATTAATATTTTCAACTGCCTTAGAAACGCCCTTACCGAGATATCTGCTCTTGTCACCGTCACGAAGCTCAAGAGCCTCGAACTCACCTGTTGACGCACCGCTTGGAGCAGTACCTCTTGAAACAGTACCGTCAATAAGAGTAACCTCTGCTTCTACAGTAGGGTTTCCGCGAGAATCAAGAATTTCTCTGCCAACAACTTTTTCAATTTCTAAATAAGCCATTTTTACAATCTCCTTATCATCTTATTCGCAGACTTCCTTCCGGAAGGTCAGCAATGCCCTCCGGCGAATAGAAGTAGAGGATTCATAGGAAGTCCACATGATTTATTCAATAGGTTAGTTTTAACTAACCGAATACATTATATACTACACTCAAAATAAAATCAAGTATTTTTTTACAATTTTATAAATTTTAATAAATTACAGTTTAATTTAATTCTTGCATATGTTATAATAATCAGTGCTGTTTATTATAACAAAAGTAAAAACAGTCTTTTATGTGACAGATTGTTTTTGTATTAAAAGTTACGGAGTAAAAAAATGGGTAGGAAAAATATAATAAAATCTAACCGAAAGGTTATAGCTGAGGGATTGCGTGACGGTGTTCCTATTGGACTCGGTTATCTTGCGGTGTCGTTTTCGTTAGGTATTGCGGCAAAAAATGCAGGGCTTAACTTTTTTCAAAGTTTTCTTGCAAGTTTGTTATGTAATGCGTCTGCGGGTGAATATTCGGGTTTTACGGTTATTGCTGCGGATGCAACATATTTTGAAATGGCGGTAGTAACGCTTATTGCAAATGCACGATATTTGCTGATGAGTTGTGCGCTAAGTCAGAGAATAAAAAGCGGCACTTCACTGATTCACAGATTGTTGCTCGGCTTTTTTATAACCGATGAATTTTTCGGAATTACAATATCAAGAAAAGGCAGTGTAAATCCGTATTATACATACGGAGCAATAATCTTTGCGGGACCTTGTTGGGCGGTAGGTACGGCGCTCGGTACAATAGCGGGTAATGTTTTGCCGCTTAGAGTTGTAAGTGCGTTAAGCGTAGCGCTGTTCGGAATGTTTCTTGCGATTATCGTGCCGCCGACAAAGGGCAATAAACCTCTTATGGGAATAGTTATTTTCAGCTTTATTGCAAGCCTTGCATTTGCTTATCTGCCTGTGATAAGCGAGATTTCTGAGGGTACAAGAACAATAATTTTAACTGTTATTATATCCGCAGCAGCAGCTTTGCTGTTCCCTGTAAAAGATGAGGAGGGCAGTGAAAATGTCGCATAATCCTTATATCTACATATTTATAATGGCAGGTGTTACATTTTTAATCAGAGTGTTGCCTCTGACCGTTGTAAAAAAACAATTCACAAATCAATTTGTAAAATCATTTCTCTACTATGTGCCGTATGTAACGCTTTCGGTTATGACTTTTCCCGCAATTATCAATGCTACGCAAAGTCCGATAGCGGGAGCAATAGCCTTTGCGGCAGGTCTTGTGGCGGCTTGGTTTGATGCAGGACTGTTTAAGGTATCGGTAATCTGTTGCTTACTTGTATTTGTTTGTGAATTTATAATTTGCTGAATTTAAAATGAAGGTTTGAAGTTTGTAAATTGCATTTTGGTAAAAAATGTAAATAGATTTCAAACCTTTTCGTTTTGCATAAATTAATGAAAACGGAAGTTGTTTTATAAAAATTTACCGCTTTAATTCGATAAAGGAATTGTAATTTTATGATTTTAAAAAATTGGTACAAAATATACTTTTATACGCTAATAATCCGACTTTAATTGTTGACAAATTACGGTAATAAGTATAATATATACTTATAACACAATTTGCCTACTATGAAAGGAAGTAATATATCATGGAAAAGCAGAATATTGATTGGGCGAATATCGGTTTTGGTTATATGCCTACCGGTGAAAGATTTGTAGCTAATTATAAAGACGGCAAGTGGGACGAAGGTGCAATGACAACCGATGCAACAGTCACAATGAGTGAATGTGCCGGTGTTTTGCAGTATGCTCAAACTTGCTTTGAAGGCTTAAAAGCCTATACAACACAGGACGGAAAAATCGTAGTTTTCAGACCTGACCTTAATGCAGCAAGAATGCAGGATTCATGCAAAAGACTTGAAATGCCTGTTCTCCCGGAGAATATGTTTGTAGACGCAGTTTGCAAGGTAGTAAAGGCTAATGCAGACTATGTACCTCCTTACGGTTCGGGTGCAACACTTTATCTCCGTCCGTATATGTTCGGTATTGGACCTGTTATCGGTGTTAAGCCTTCAACAGAATATCAGTTCAGACTTTTCGCAACCCCTGTAGGTCCATACTTTAAGGGCGGCGCAAAGCCTATCACAATTAAGGTTTCTGACTTTGACAGAGCCGCACCGCACGGTACAGGTCACATCAAAGCAGGTCTTAACTATGCAATGAGCTTGCACGCAATTGTTACAGCTCATGAAGAAGGTTTTGCCGAGAATATGTATCTTGATGCTGCTACCCGTACAAAGGTAGAGGAAACAGGCGGTGCAAACTTTATCTTCGTTACAAAGGACGGCAAAGTTGTTACTCCTAAGTCAAACAGTATTCTTCCTTCTATTACCCGTCGTTCTCTTATGTATGTTGCAAAAGAGTATCTCGGTCTTGAGGTAGAGGAGAGAGAAGTTTACTTTGACGAGGTTAAAGATTTTGCAGAGTGTGGTCTTTGCGGTACAGCGGCTGTTATCTCACCTGTTGGCAAAATCAACGACCACGGCAAAGAAATTTGTTTTCCAAGCGGTATGGAAGAAATGGGCCCTGTTACAAAGAAGCTCTATGAAACACTCACAGGTATTCAGATGGGCAGAATTGAAGCTCCTAAGGGTTGGATAAAGGTAATCGAATAATTACATATTATCGAAAATATAATTATAAAAATTTGTGCCCGAGCATTCTGCTTGGGCACTTTTTGCATATGTGAGGTTTTATCAAGGGTTGAGATAATTATGGTTTAGCCGTTTGCTTGATAAAGCAATCAGCTAAACCATAATTTAAAATAATAGACTTATAATAAAAGCAGTTGTAATCTTATTTGGATTGCAACTGCTTTTCTGTTATTTAAATTATAAAAAATGAAAAATAGCCGTAAAGAAGTGAGATTGCCATACCTGCTATGACATCGCTTATAAAATGCACCCCGGCAAGGACTCTTGAAATCATAATCAAAGTGCTGATTATAAGATAAGCAATTCCGAGCGGAATACTTACATACATAAATGCCATTGCAATTATAAAGGCACAGGCGGTGTGACGGCTCGGCATACTTTCGCCTTTCTTGTTTTTACCGAATACAGATGTAGTAGCAAATTTTTCGTACGGTCGAGGTCTGTTAAATATTTTTCTGAAAAAAGTAACTATTGCAAATACTGTAAGCGGTGACAGTGTAATTCTTGCAAAAATTTTAATATCGGAAAAAAACATAAAAACAATAAGAATGCCATACGATACAAACATTATAAGAGGGAGAAAGTTATAGCATAATTTTAATACGGTATTGCAAGGCTTATTTCTTTTAAAGAAACCGACAATGCTTTTATATGTTTCCGTACTTATAACAATCACCCCGTTTGAACATTCTTACGCTATTTTAACACAAGATTTAAACTATTTCAACATTATATTTTTCAAACCAATAATCAAGTTCAATAATATACGCAAGTATTTGCGGTGCTTGCATAAGCTGACCGTACCAAGGTGTTGTTATACTGTCGGGATTTTCGATTATATTCATTATACCTTCTTTGCTTAGCATTTCGGTAAGTGAATTTTTCTTTTGCAGAATATTTATAACTCGCTCTTTACAGATGTCAAAATATATCGGGTTGTGGGTTTTAGGGTAAGGACTTTTCTTTCGCCAACAAATTTCTTCGGGCAAAATATTCTCAAAGGCTTTTCGCACAATTCCTTTTTCACGGTTATTATATGCTTTGATTTTCCAAGGCATATTGTATGCATATTCCGCAAGTCTGTAGTCGCAGAACGGTACACGCACCTCAAGTCCGTTATACATTGAACAGCGGTCTTTTCGTTCAAGCAAACATTGCATAAACCAGTAAAAATTAAGATAAAACATCTCTCTCATTCGTGCGTCTGTTTTTGAATCTGTTTTCAGTTTTGGGGCAAGGTTAATTGTATCAAGATATTTTTGCCGCACATATTCTGAACCCTTTGGCAAAACTCCGTCTTTTAATATTGAGGAGCGGACATCCTGACTTTTTGACCATGGAAAATTATCTTCAAATAAAATTTCTTTGTTGTGGTACCACGGATAACCGCCGAAAAGTTCATCAGCACATTCACCCGACAACGCAACGGTATAATCTTTTTTGATTTCGCCGCAGAACAAAAGTAACGAGGAGTCAACATCTACATAACCGGGCAAATCTCTTGCTATTACACTGTCATAAAGTGCGTCGGCAACCGCCTTGTTATCAAGTATAATTTCCCTGTGCCGACTGTCAGCATTGCGTGACATAAGTGAAATATATTCAAAATCGGCATTTGGCTGAAACAGACTTTTCTTAAAATATTTTTCATTGTCACGATATTCAACCGAATAAGTGTTGATTTTGCCGAGCTTATTTTCCTTATAATATTGCGAGGCGGTTTTTACAATTATACTGCTGTCAAGTCCGCCCGACAGGAAAAAGCAGAGCGGCATATCGCTGACAAGCTGACGGTTTATAGCGTCGGTAAGCAAAAAGCGTGTTTTTTCAACAGTTTCTTCAACGCTGTCCGTGTGTTCTTTCGCCTGAATTGTAAAGTAACTTTTTTTAGTCAGTTTTTGATTTTTATAAAGTGCCGATTCACCCGGTTTTAATTCTTTAATTCCCCTAAAAATGCCGCATGACGGAGTACGGGCAGGACCTAAGAAGAAAATTTCATATAGACCTGTTTCGTCAATCTGCGGTTTTACAATCTTACTTGCAAGCAGAGCCTTTATTTCTGACGCAAACAAAATTCCGCCGTCGTATTCATAATAAAACAACGGTTTTACTCCGATTTTATCTCGGCAAAGAAAAATACTGTTTTCGCTTACATCATATATCGCAAAAGCAAAAATGCCGTTGAGCATATCGGCGCATTTCTCTTTGTATTTCATATATGATTTAAGCACAACTTCGGTATCGCTGTGCCCTCTGAAATGATAGCCGCTTGCTTTTAAATCTTCTCTTAATTCATCGGTGTTGTAAAGCTCTCCATTATAGACGATTATATATGTTTTTCCTCTGTGTCGTGCCGCCATAGGCTGTTTGCCGTTTTCTTTGTCAATAACAATAAGCCGTCTGTGCAGCAGAGCACAACCTTTATTAATGTAAAGCCCGTTTTCGTCAGGACCTCTCTTGCTAAGAGTTTGTGACATTTTATATAGAACAGGAATCTGTTTACTCATATCAATTTCGTTGTCAAACCAACCTGCAATACCACACATAAGTAACCTCCGTTAATTGTTTCTGTAATTTTTAAGTAAAAATAAAAAGCAAATCATCAGCGCCGTAAGTACAATTCCCGAAAATGCCGTGCCTCCGTAAACGGAACTGCCTGAAACCGTACCTACGGAAAATACGCTTTTGGTATCGTAAAATATCAGCATACCGATATAGGTGAAAAGTGCGGTTATTATTCCTTGAATAATTCTGTAACAGAAAAATATCAATTTATTAATCTTAAGATTGCCAAGCACTGAAAAAATTTGAAAGTGTACGCATATTCCGCCAAATCCCGCCACAAACGCAACTGCCCATACAGGTAATTCGGAAGAAGCCGTTTTTACACCCGTGCACACTTCAAATATTGACAGCACGGCGGTTTTTACAAATCCGTCATCAAGCACTGTCGAAAGAATACCTGCGACGGCGGAAAAAGCTATAACAAACGAGCATATTGAAAACATACCTTTTGATGCATCGTACACCGCTTCCACAAGAGATTTTGTAAGGCTTAGCCTGATTTTATTGCTTTCTTTGGCAGTTACGAAAATTTTCCCTCTGTTTATTATTCTATTCGCAATGCCTGTAATGAGTACCGACAAAATTTGTGAGCAGAGCATTATTATGCCGACTTTTTTATCGTTGTAAATTGACATTCCTATAAAACTTACTAAAAAACCCGGACCCGCACACACCATAAACATACTTGCTCTTTTACATTCTTCTGTTCCCGCATTTCCGTTTTTGTAAAGTCCGTTACAGCTTTTTGCACCGATAGGATAACCTCCTGTAACCGAAAGCAGTAATATGGGTGCAAAGCATGGACTTAGACCGAATACCGATTTCATAATTTTGCCGAAAGGTTTGCCTAAAAAATCGGAAATACCGCTTTTTACCGTAAACGATGACACTGCCATAAACGGAAACAGAGAGGGGATAAGCACATTTATGCACATTTCAACTCCCGAAAACGCTCCGTCTGCACATTCTTTTGAAAAAATTAAAAGCATTATGCATACAATAACTATTGCAAGCGAGAGCAGTGCGGCTGTAAATTTGTGAAAATTTGCCTTAATAAACATAGCAATCACCATTAATATATATGTAACACTCTGCATAAAAATAATAATAAAGCTATGAAACGGGAGAGATATATTTTGCAGAGAAAAAACGATAAGCCGAAAAACGAATCGGCAAGTTCGCTTACGCTTGATTTAAATTCAGGTTTGCCGACACTTGATATGCTTGGCAACAGGCGAATAACAATCGAGGGTTCGACAGGCGTGTTGAGGTATGAAAGCGAAAATATAAAGATTAACACAAACAAAATGGTTGTTTCCGTATGCGGCAGAGGACTTACGGTAAAGTGCATTTCTGCAGTTGATGTTGTGATTGAGGGATTTATAACGGGAATTGATTTTATTACATAAAGCGGGGCGTTAATATGCTGTTAAAGCTTATAAGATGGAGCAAGGGCTATGTCGATTTTTCTGCAAGCGGAAAATTTCCCGAACGATTTATTAATCTTACCACCCGTAACGGAATTAATGTATGGAATTTAAAGCCCACAGAAAAAGGCTTGACCGCTACAATGCAGGTATATGATTACAAAAATATACGCAGTATAGCTTATAAATCAAAACTGAAAATGCGTGTTACAGGCAGACACGGACTTCCTTTTTATGTACAACGCTATAGGCAGAGAGTGGGACTTTTGATTGGAGCAATAATCGGAATTGTTTTGATTGCGGTCTTGTCAAAATTTATATGGTATATTGACGCACCGCCTACAAAGAGTTTGAGTACCTCACAAATTCTTTCCGCTCTTGAGGAGGATAATGTAAAAGTAGGTTCGTATATAAATTCTATAGATACCGAAAATACCGAGCGCAGACTGATTTTGAAAAACGAGCAGATTGGCTGGATAAGTCTTAATATTACGGGCAGTACGATGAGTGTTAATATTGAAGAAAAAGCTCCGAAACCCGATACTCCGGACTTTAAAACTCCTTGTAACATAAAAGCAAATAATGACGGAGTAATAACAAGTATAAAGACATCAAGAGGGGAAACAAAGGTAATGAAAGGCAGCGGAGTTGTAAAAGGAGATCTGCTTGTAAGCGGTATAGTGGAAACAAAGCAGGAAACAATAGAATATGTGCACGCAAGTGCCGAGATAATGGCGGATGTAATATATAAAAAAAGAATATACATTGCCCAGAAGCTATGATTATTATTCGATAACCGATAACCGAACCGACAGATATATGTGCAGCTTTTTAAATTTTAAATTTCCCTGTTCAATAAGTTTTTTGTCTTATGATGACAGTGTGTTCGTAAAAAATAAAGAGAAATTGTGTTTTAACAATACAAATATACCGATAGAGTTTACGACGCAGAGTGAAATTGAAGTTAGTAAAAGCAGTGTAAATATGGATAAAGCTGTTCTTGATAAAAAATTACTTGCACAGTCAATGCTTTATGAAGTGTTTGAAAAGCAAGATAGTACGCTTGTAAGCAGGAAAATCAATATAAAAAAGAGAAATAATAATTTTGATGCTGAAATCAGCTATATTTTTAACGAAAATATAGCACAAACATCAGAATTAAGTGTGACAGATTAAAATATATGTGGTATAATTAAACTTATCAGATTATTATAGGGTGATATTATGCGGATTTTATGTATAGGTGATGTCGTAGGCAGTATAGGCTGTCGCTTTTTGCGTGATAAGTTGCCGACTTTGAAGAAAGTAAAAGGAATAGACTTTGTGCTTTGCAACGGAGAAAACTCGGCAGACGGCAACGGAATTACACCGTCATCTGCAAATTATCTTCTCGACAGCGGTGTAAATGTTATTACTCTCGGCAACCATTCTTTCAGGCGTAAAGAGGCTTATGACTTTATTGACGAAAATCCGTTTATAGTTCGTCCCGCAAATTTTCCTGACGGAACTACTCCGGGTATGGGAATTGTAAATGTTGATACAGGCAGAAAGATAATTACCGTAATCAATATTATGGGCAATACCTTTATGGACAACAACCTTGATTGTGCGTTTGATTGTGCCGAAAATATGCTTAAGAAAGCGGAGAGCAATATTATTATAGTTGACTTTCATGCTGAGGCTACGGGCGAAAAAAGAGCTATGGGATATTTCCTTGACGGTAAGGTATCTGCAATGTTTGGTACACATACTCATGTGCAGACTTCTGACGCACAGGTTTTGCCTAACGGCAGCGGATATATAACTGATGTAGGTATGACAGGAACAATTCATTCGGTTTTGGGTGTAAAAAGCGAAATAATTATCAATAAATTCAAAACCAAGCTGCCTGCAAGATTTGACCTTGCGGACGGTGAATGTAAAATGGAATGTGTGCTTTTCGATATTGATGACAAAACAGGCAAAACATTGACCGCAGAGTCATTCAGAATTGAATAAGGTAACCAAAATTTTAAATTTGCTATATTTTTGCGAATTTCACTTGCAAAATTTCGTTCTAAAATATATAATAACTATGTCTATGAATTTAATTGTATGATAAAGGATGTGTTCGCAATGTTTAACGGCGAAATCTTAAAGAATGCGATAATTTCTGGTGCAAACAATATAAGCTCACAGAAAAATCAGATTAATGATCTTAATATTTTCCCTGTTCCCGACGGTGATACAGGTACAAATATGTCTATGACTATAATGGCTGCCGCAAAAGCTCTTGCCGATTATGACGGTGACGATGCGGGCGAGGTAGCACAGATTACAGCTTCCGCAATGTTAAGAGGAGCAAGAGGTAACTCGGGTGTTATTACATCTCTTATTTTCCGTGGCTTTGCACAGGGACTTAAGGGTATGAAAGAAGTAAACGGCAAAAGCCTTGCCGCAGCTCTCGGTATCGGTGTTGACGCAGCGTATAAGGCTGTAATGAAACCTACAGAGGGCACAATCCTTACAGTAGCCCGTATGGCTTATGAAGAGGGTGTTGAGGCTTCAAGAATAAACTCCGACAGCCTTTATGTATGGCAGTGCATTTGCAATAAGGCAAACGAGGCACTTGCAATTACTCCGGAACTCTTACCTGTTCTTAAAAAGGCAGGAGTTGTTGACGCAGGCGGTAAGGGCCTTTGTGTAATCTTTGAGGGTATGCTTTCCTACCTTAAGGACGGTGTAATGATTGAGTACACCGAGGCAAAAAAAGAGGCTACTGTTGATAATTTTGAAAGTGCAGCTGCTGAATTTGACGATGATATTCAGTTTACTTACTGCACAGAGTTTATTATAGGCAGAAATATAGAGGACGCTCCCGACCCGGACGAGCTTAGATCTTATCTTCAGACTATCGGCGACTGCGTTGTAGTAGTTAATGACGAAGAGATTATTAAAGTTCATGTTCATACCGAACAGCCGGGTAAGGCTCTTACAAAAGCTCTTTTGTTCGGTCAGCTTTTGACAGTAAAAGTTGAAAATATGAAAGAACAGCACAAAAATGCCAAGGTTGCCGCTAAACCTAAGAAAGAAACTTTTGAGCCGGCAGAACCTGTTGAAGACTTTGGCTTTGTTGCGGTTGCGGCAGGCGAGGGACTTAAAAACCTCTTCAAGGATTTAGGTTGTGCCAATGTTGTTTCGGGCGGTCAGAGTATGAACCCGAGCACAGACGATATTTACGCAGCGGTAATGGCTACACCGGCTAAAAATGTATTGGTGTTCCCGAATAATAAAAATATCATTCTTGCTGCCGAGCAGACTATACCTATGGTTAAGGACAGAAATGTTGTTATTGTTCCTACAAGAACAATTCCGCAGGGTATGACAGCACTTCTTAACTTTGATTCGGAGATTTCTCCCGAAAGCAACGCTCAGCTTATGATGGATGCCGCAACAGGTGTAGGTACAGGTCTTGTTACATTTGCAGCAAGAAACAGTGAGTTTGGCGGTAAGAAGATTAAAGAGGGCGACATAATTGCTCTTGAAAACGGTAAGCTTACCATTACAGAGAAAAATCCTGTAAAGGCAGTTGTAAAGCTTGCCAAGAATATGGTAACCCGTGATACTTCGTTTATCACACTTATTTACGGTAATGACATCAGCGAAGAAGATGCAAAGACAGCATTCAATGAGCTTTCGGATAAGTTCGGTTCACGCACAGATGTTACTCTCGTAAAGGGTGATCAGCCGGTTTATTACTTTATCCTCAGTGTAGAATAATTTTGTAAGCATTGTCTTGCTTGCCCTGTGGCTGAGTATAAAAGTAGAAAGTTATTTGATTGAAAGGGGCGTGCATTCACGCCCTTTTGTTTTTCGGTGGAATTATGGCTTCTCTGTATAAAATTTCAATTGATAAATTAAACGGAATAGGCAAAAAAAGAGCCGAGCTTTTTAATAAGCTGGGCATTTACAGCATAGGAGATTTGCTTAGTTTTTATCCGAAAGGATACGAGGATTGGAGTTCAACCGTTAAAATCGAAGGTCTGCAAGACGGTATGAATGTATGTATCAAAGCGGTGCTCGGAGCACAGATAAAAGACGGAGTCTTGCCCGGAGGACGAATTATATCCAAAGGTATGGTGTATGATGACACGGGTACACTGCAGCTTGTCTTTTTTAATAACCGATACATAAGCGCTATGATTCACGCAGGTGAAGAATATTATTTTTACGGCAGAGTTACAGGCGGAATAGGCGGTTGGCAAATGATTTCTCCGACTTTTTCACCTGTCGGCGAGGGTTCAAAAATTCACCCGATATATAAGCAGACAGCAGGTCTTAATTCAAAGATAATTGCAAATGCGGTAAAGCAGGCTCTGTCGTATTTGCCTGAAAAGGTAAACGACCCGTTGCCCGAAAGCGTACGAAGCACATTTGCTCTGTGTGATTTGAAATATGCAATACAGAATATACATTTCCCCAATAATTCAGAGTCGCTTGCGTCGGCAAGAAAAAGGCTTGTCACAGAGGAACTCCTTGTGCTTAATCTCGGTATGCGTTCACTCAAAGAACACAGTCGAGGTGAAAGCGGAGTTGATATTACTAAAAGTTATTTTGATGAATTTAAAGAACTTTTACCTTTTACAATGACGAATGCACAAAGTCGGGTTGTAGGCGAATGTATATCTGACCTGACAAAAGGTACAAAACCGATGAACAGACTTGTTCAGGGTGATGTAGGTTCCGGAAAAACGGCTGTTGCAGCCGCCGTTTGTCATACTGTAATACGCAACGGATTTCAGGCGGCTTTTATGGCTCCCACCGATATTCTTGCAAGACAGCATTATAAAACCTTTACCGAACTTTTTAAAGGTACCGATATAAAAACAGCTTTGATTACGGGTTCAATGAAAGAGTCCGAGAAAAAAGCTGTAAGAGCGGAACTTGAAAACGGCGACATCTCTTTTGTAGTCGGCACTCATGCACTGATAACCGAAAAAACCAATTTTTACAATCTCGGAATAGCTGTAACTGATGAACAGCACCGTTTCGGAGTATCGCAGAGGGCAAAACTTTTATCAAAAGGCAGTAATCCGCATTTGCTTGTTATGAGCGCAACCCCTATTCCGAGAACTCTCGGACTTGTTATTTTCGGAGATCTTGACATTTCGATAATCGACGAACTTCCGCCGTCAAGAAAGCCTGTTAAAACCTATGCAATTAGCACGCTTAAGCGTAAAAACTGCTATGGATTTATAAAAAATGAAATAGCACAGGGCAGGCAGGCGTACATAGTTTGCCCGCTTGTCGAAGAGGGTGAACTTGAAAATGTAGCCTCGGCGGAGGAATATGCGGCGGAGCTTATGCTGAATGATTTTTCCGATATTTCAGTCGGTATTGTTCACGGACATATGAAACCTGCCGAAAAGGACGAGGTTATGAAAAAATTTGCGGATAACGAAATTTCTTTGCTTGTTGCAACGACTGTAATTGAGGTAGGCGTAGATGTTCCGAACGCTACCGTTATGACAATAGAAAATGCGGAGAGATTCGGTCTTTCTCAACTTCACCAGCTAAGGGGAAGAGTAGGTCGAGGTAAGTATGATTCTTATTGCTTTTTAATAAGCAATAACAGAAATCCCGAAACTATGCAAAGACTGAAAGTTATGTGCAGTACAAATGACGGCTTTAAAATTGCCGACGAAGATTTAAAATTGAGAGGTCCCGGCGACTTTTTCGGAGAGCGACAGCACGGTCTGCCGCAAATGGCGATTGCCGATTTTGCAGATACCAAAAGTTTGGAGCTTTCGCAAAAAATGGCTGATTTTATTATATTTAATTATAAAAATCTTTATCATGATGATTTAAGATTGTTGAGGGCAGAGGTTGACCGACTTTTCTCTTCAAACGGTCATAATTGTCTGAATTAATATATTATTAGGAGTAATCGAGTTTATGAAAAGGAAATTTATCAGGGTATTGTCGGTGCTTTGCACGCTTGTTGTGCTTGCCTGTGTATTTGCACCAACAGCAGGAGCTGCTTCGTTTACAAACAGCGTTGCAACAAAATCGGAGTCAATCTTACTTGTAAATACGGATACAGGTCAGACTGTTTATGAAAAAGAGGCTGATACCAAGCGCTATCCGGCATCTACCACAAAGATTATGACTTACATAGTTGTTATTGAAAATGTGGACGATATTGAAAATACAAGGGTAACTATCAAAAAAGATGTTCTTGACAAGCTAAAGGGTACGGGAAGTTCTGTTGCCAACCTTGAGGCTCATATCGGAAAAACAATGTCTGTTAAAGATTTACTTTACAGTATGATGGTTCCGTCCGGCAACGACGCCGCAATGACTCTTGCCGATTATGTAGGCGGCGGAAGTATTGACAAATTTGTTGATATGATGAACGATAAGGCAAAAGAGCTTGGCTTAAAGAATACACACTTTAAAAACCCCGACGGCTTGCACGATGAAGACCACTACACAACAGCAAGAGATATGTATACTATGGCTTCATATGCATTAAAACTCCCTTATTTTGAAGAAATTACAAATACAACCGAATATTATTGTGAGGGCGATGACGAACCGCTTACCACAACAAACTACCTTATCGACCAGTGGCGTGGCGGAGATTATTACTATATGTACGCAAAGGGTATAAAGACAGGTACTACAGACCAGGCGGGCAGATGTCTTGTTACATCCGCATCGGCAGATGGATATTCGTACTTGCTTATACTTTTAAAAGCTCCTTATAAAGAGGGTGTTGACGAAGAGTATTATACCTTTACAGATGCCGCCGACCTTTTTCGCTGGGCGCTTACAAGTCTTGAACTTAATACCGTAGCATCAACAAAAACTCCTATTTGTGAGCAAAAAGTTAAACTTTCGTGGGGTAAAGATTCTGTTCTTCTCGTTCCCGAAAAGAACTTCAGTGCTATTGTTCCATCGGACTATGAGGAAAAATGGATTACCATAGAAACCAATGTTCCGGACGAAGTTGACGCACCGCTTGATACAAATACGGTTGTAGGCACAGCTACTATTTATTACCAGGACGATAAAATGACTGAAAAACAGGAACTTGCTACAGTTAATCTTGTGCCGAGTGAAAAGGTAGAACTCAGCGGATTCCTTTATGTAATGAATGTAATAGGCACAATTATGAAATCTTATTGGTTCTTGGTAGCAGTCGGAGTTATTGTAATAATTCTTGTAATTTACTATATTACCTCTAAAATCAACCGCAAAAAAGCCAAAGCAGCCAAAAAGGTAAAGCATTACCGCAATCTTTAATTTTTAAACTAAGCCACCGCAAAGCTAAGCGGTGGCTTTTGTAATGCCTATAAATAAGATTTAAGCTCTCCTATGTTTTCTTCTTCGGTATCCAGCATCTTTTTGGCGAGCATCGTTATATGCGGGTCACTGCCGTCGTATTCACGCATATGTCTTGCCATTTTGTTTACGCCCATTGTGTTGCCTTTAATCATCATTTCCGCAATGTGCGAGGCTGATGAATCACGCTTTAAATCACGGTTTGTGGCATAGCTTGTCATTGCCTTTGTCATCGGACTGACATGGTGTACATCCGCACCTCGCCTTTTAAGCATTGTATTTGCACAATGGTATAACTTGCTATATTTTATAAGCTGTTCGCAAAGTACACCGTCAACTTTGTTGTCCTTTAATTGCTTGCGAACAGCAGAAATACCGTTGCAGCCCATCTCGGCATTTTGCAGAACATAATTAAGCATTTCGTTATCGTTAATCACAAAAATCACCTCTGAAAATATTATTATTCAACATTTGGAAAATATACATCTTGCAAGAGGCTTTGATTTGTGGTTTAATATAAATGGTGATATTAATGGTTAATTCAGAATTAAAAACTTTTACACTTCCATTTCCGAACGAAAGAGGAGAGCGTAAAATTTGGGTATATATTCCAAGTCATAGCGAAGATGAAAAATTACCTGTAATTTATATGACTGACGGACAAAATCTGTTTGACGAAGAAAGTACGGAATACGGAAGTTGGAATGTTATTTCTGCTGTTGAAAATGAGCAGAATAACACAGGACTTTCAGCCATTATAGTCGGAATTGACAATGGCAATATATATCGTGACAGTGAGCTTACTCCGAAATGCATAGGTGAAATTCAGCACAGAGATTATTTTAATGATATTTTCTCTCCCGAGGGCGAGGTGTTTGACAGCTTTCTTACGGATACTGTTATCCCTTATATCGAAAATAATTTTCCTGTAAAGAAAAATAAAGAAAGCGTTTCGGTATGCGGAAGTTCATCGGGTGGTTTGCAGGCTTTCTTTGAGGGAATGGAGCACAGCGACAAGTTTGGATTTGTAGGAGCATTGTCGCCTGCATTTGCAGTTTATACGGAAGACGATTGGAGAGCATATTTGCTTTCAAAAGTGAACGGTAATATGCCGTATATTTATATGTATTGCGGAAATGCAGATCCACTTGAAGAAATCTTGATGCAGAGCACGGAAATGATGTACGACATTTTACCGGAGGTCGGTTATCCGTACGATATGTTCAACGAAGTTTTGCTTTTTGAAAATGCACATAATGAAAAAGCATGGAGAGAAATTTTCCCTGATTTTCTGCACACATTTCTTGATAAAGCAAGGTAAAAAAGCTGTGAAAATCTTGAAAATTTATATTGGTAAGTTTAAATAAGCGATAAAAGCAACAAAAAACGCTCTGCCTTTAAGACAGAGCGTAAATGCCGATATGTAACTATTAAAGAATAACCTCGCCGTCAACAGTACCGCTAAGGCCTGCTGCGTTTGATTCATCGGTATCAATGTGCATTGCAGGAGCATAGCTTGGGCTTACTCTTACAACAACATCACCGAATGTTGTTGCTCTGCCTGTGCTTTCGCCAACCTTAACAGTAACAATCTGCTTATCGGTTACGCCAAATTCAGCGGCAGCTTCCGGAGTAAGGTGAATATGTCTTTTAGCAGCGATTACACCGCACTCAATTTCACACTCACCGACAGGACCGACAAGTTTGCAACCCGGTGTACCTGCAATATCGCCTGACTCACGAACAGGAGCGGCAATGCCGAGTTTTCTTGCATCTGTAAGAGCAACCTCAACCTGTGTAGCGCTTCTTTCAGGGCCAAGAATTGACATCATCATTTCACCCTTAGGGCCAACAACCTTAACCTTTTCCGCACAGGCAAACTGACCGGGCTGAGAAAGATCTTTCTTTTTAGTGAGAGTTGCGTCTGCACCGAAAAGTGTTGCGAAAACTTCCTTTGTCACATGGATGTGACGAGCAGAGGTTTCTACCATAATTTTCATATTTTTTACCACCAATCATAAATAAATACAGCCAATGGCTTTGAATATATTTTACTACTAAATTATTTAAATTTCAACACATTTACGCTAATGTATTTAATTTTCGGACATATTTTAGTTTGGATATTTTAATTTCTAAAAATAAGGAATGATAAGAAAATGTATAGAACATGGGAAGAATTATACAGCGAGTGCAAAGCGTGCCAAAAGTGTGAACTTTGCAAAACACGCACAAATGTAGTTGTGGGCGTGGGAAATCCGAATGCCGATATTATGTTTATAGGCGAAGGCCCGGGAGAGAACGAGGACTTACAAGGCGAACCTTTTGTGGGCAGAGCAGGCAAACTGCTTGACAAGATGCTTGCTGCGGTTGACCTCGACAGAAACGAGAATATTTACATTGCAAATATTGTAAAATGCAGACCGCCGCAAAATCGTGATCCTAAACCCGAGGAACAGGAAATGTGCATTGGTTGGCTACGCTCACAGGTAAAACTTATTAACCCTAAAATAATAGTTTGTCTTGGAAGAATTGCAGCGGCAAAACTTATTAAGCCTGACATAAAGATTACCAAAGAACACGGAATGTGGTTTAAAAAAGGTAATTTTGAAATGATGGCTATGCTGCATCCTGCCGCTGTTTTAAGAGATCCACGCAAAAAGCCCGAGGCTTTTGACGATTTTTTAAAATTGCGTGACAGACTTGAAGAATTAAATAAAGGAGAAGTTTAAAATGAATGAAACAGTAAACCTGATGATTACAAGAAGAAGCGTAAGAAAATTTAAATCGGATATGATTCCAAAAGAAATTATAGATGAAATCATTACAGCCGGTACATATGCGGCATCAGGCAGAAACAGTCAGTCACCTATCATTATTGCCGTTACTAATAAAGAATTAAGAGATAAAATTTCAAAAATTAATGCGGAGATTATGGGTAAACCCGACGGTTTTGACCCGTTCTACAATGCGCCCGTAATGCTCATAGTTCTTGCGGATAAAAGTGTACCTACTTATCTTTATGACGGTTCGCTTGTAATGGGCAATCTTATGCTTGCCGCTCACGAACTCGGTATAGGCAGTTGTTGGATTCACCGTGCCAAAGAATTTTTTGAAAGGGAAGAGGGAAAAGATTTGCTCAAATCGCTTGGCATAGAGGGCGATTATGAGGGTATCGGCAACTGTGCGCTCGGTTATGTTGACGGTAATTATCCCACAGAGCTTCCACGCAAAGAAAACAGAGTTTTTTATGTAGATTAAGAGGTAAGTTCTATGATTATTCTTGCATCGGCATCTCCCCGCAGACATGAGCTTTTAAAGCTGATTACCGAAAATTTTATTGTGATACCGTCCGATATAGACGAAGGTGTGCCAAATAATATTGAAACCGAAAAAAGTCCCGAATACCTTGCTGTGAAAAAGGCAAAGCATATATATGAAAACGGACATAAAAATGATGTTGTAATCGGTTGTGATACAGGAGTTTTTATTGACGGTAAAATGCTTGGCAAGCCTAAAAACAAAGAGGATGCAAAGCAAATGCTGACTGAACTTTCGGGCAGAAAGCACAAGGTAATTACAGGCTGTTGTATTTGCGGCAACAGTAAAGTAAACAGCTTTTCACAAGTTACGGAGGTTGAGTTTTACGAACTTACCGAAAAAGAAATCGAAAGCTATATTGCCACAGGAGAGCCGATGGACAAGGCAGGCTCATATGGAATACAGGGCAAAGGCTCATTGCTTGTGAAAGGCATTGTCGGCGATTATTTTAATGTGGTAGGTTTGCCTGTTGCAAGGCTCAATAAAGAATTAAACGGATAGGATAAAATGAATATTGAATTTAAAAGAGTAACAAAAAAACTTCCCGAATATAAGCAAATCAAACAGTTGTATTTTTCGGCTTTTCCGTCTGAAGAAAGAGCACCGTTTTATTTGATGATAAAACGAACCAAAAGAGAAAATGTCGATTTTCTTGCAATTTATTGTGAGAAAAAATGGGTCGGAATGATTTATATAATTAATTATCTTGACCTTTCGTATGTTTTTTACTTTGCTCTTGATGACAGTCAAAGAGGGCAAGGAATAGGCTCTGCCGTGCTCCGAGAGATTCGTAAGCTTTACAGTGGCAGAAGATTTTTTCTTGCACTTGAACAGCTTGACAAAAATGCGGAAAATTACGCTCAACGCCTTAGCAGAAGCAGATTTTATCTGAAAAACGGACTTAAAAAGCTAAGTATTTCTATTAAAGAGGGAAATGTGCTTTATGACGCTATGGGTTTTGGCGGAGAAGTAAAGCCTGAAGAATACAGAGAAATGATGAAAAATTATACAGGCTTTTTCTTCTCAAAGCTGTATAAGATAGAAATGTATGAAAACTGATATGAATTACGGTTTAGCGGAGTGTCGGTAGGGGATTGAAATTTAGCTAACGCTAAATTATCCTCCCAAAAACAAAAAAAGTTTACTCAATTTTTTCAAAAATTGCTGGTTTGGGCAGCGCCCATAAAAATCTTCCGATATAACAATTTATCAGGCACAAACAGCGTAGCTGCTTACGTGCTTGCACATAGTTTGAAAAACAGGCGACAGCCTTTTATAAAAGAAATAATTAACTTTTCATTATATAACGAATGTCTTTTTCTTGTTGCTTCCGCATTTAAATGCTTTCGCCTATTCGTTCAAGCCGTCAAACAGCAAGCCGTTTGGCTATCGTTAGTTTGCATAAACGGAAAATATTTGTGGGCTTTGCCCACACCCACGACCTTTGAAAAGGTCGACCAAACTTTTATAATTGCTTGATAAAGCAATCAGCTAAACCATAAATTACTCCAACTTTTGATAAAGATTTCTTACAAAAAGCAAAAAAGCTATCACAAATTAATGTGATAGCTTTTTCAGCGTTAATATTCAGTTGTTGGCAAGTGCTCTTTCGAGCCAGATGTCAGCAATATCCATTGCAACAAAAAGTCCGTGCTTTTCGCTTGATTTTACAAGCTGCTTTCTTGGTGAAAGGTCAGGGTCAGTGGCAAGTAACTGAACAGTAACTTTATCCGCAACCTGAAGTCCGTTTACCTCGTTTTTGCTTTTTACCTGAAGTCTGATAACATATGGTTCAGACATATTGCCGTAATAAATCTCATCGCCACACCTTACGAGCGGTCTGCCCTTATAGGTGGAAAATTCCTGAGCTGTTTTTTTTAGCTTCTGCCACGAAGCATCAGTCCTTTCTAAACATTAAGGTAAGATTTTACGAGTGCTTCAAGTAAGTCGTCACGGTCAATTTTACTGATAATGTTGCGTGCGTTGTTGTAAGTTGTTATATATGTGGGATCCTCACTAAGAATATAGCCTACTATTTGGTTTATTGGGTTATAGCCCTTTTGTCTGAGAGCGTCATAAACGATGGTAAGACTTCTTTTAATAGCATCGTCCCGTTCCTCACCAAGTGAGAAAATCATAGTCTTATCCAACATACCGAAACACCTCCTGTAAATTATTCTTTTTATATTATATACTAAATCAGTTAATTTTTCAAGCCCATTTTCGTGAATTTTATGTGAATTGTTTAAATTTGCTATTTTATTGGTTTTTATAAATCAAAAAGCCTCCCAATTCAGGAAGGCTGTAGATTGTGCCACAAATATGTAGCACATAATCAGACATTAAGTCCGAAAGAAATAGAAATTGCGTCATTTATTTCGCTCATATAGTTTTGGTCAACCGAGCCCATTTTTTCTTTGAGTCGTTTTTTATCTATGGTGCGGACTTGTTCAAGCAAAACAACGCTGTCTTTGGCAAGTCCCGAAGAATCTGCATTGAGCGGAATGTGTGTGGGCAGATTTGCCTTTGACTGCTGACTTGTGATGGCCGCCGCTATAACGGTAGGACTGAATCGGTTTCCCACATCGTTCTGAACTATAAGTACGGGTCTTATTCCACCTTGTTCAGAGCCTATCACCGGACTTAAATCTGCATAAAAAATATCCCCTCGTTTGATATTCAAGACTTTCACGCTCCAAATAATTAGATTACTGATATTTTTCCCTTTCCAAAAGTTTTTATACAGCTACTATATAATATTTTTGGGCGTAAAAATTGTGAAGGCTTTTAGTTTTCATTTTATTAACCAAGCTCGTATTGATTGCTGAAATCAATACGAAAATTTTTAGAATTTATTTGCGCAGATAATATATATCCGTTTTTATCTACGGAATATGTGCATTTGCCATTTGAAGTTTCCAGTATATATGTATCGGATTCATTATTTTTTTGATAAAGAATTTCTCTCCCGTCACAAATCTCTGTTGCAACACAATGTATAAGTTGCAAAAGATTGTCATTTGGCAAATATGCCTCGTCTGCAGTACTTGTTAAGTCATCTATTTCAATGGATATTTCACCTCCGTCATTGCCGATTTTTAACCCGTCAACAGTTTGCGGTTTGTTAAAAACAAGTTCGGTTTGACCGTCATTTGCCGTTATACTTCCTCCTGCCGAAAAATCTCCTTTGCTTGCCGTAAAATCGGCATTAAAATTTGTAATTATACTTTTTTTAACTTCATTACTTTGGCAAGCAGAAAAAATTATTGCCATTAAGAAGAATAATACAAAAAGCCTTAGTTTTTTCATATTACGCCACACTCCTGTCTTTGCTTAATTATATGTAAAAAGCAAGGCAAAAATTATTTATACAAAAAATAAATGGCAACATAAATAACTTTAATTATCTATGCTGCCAATATTTAATTTGTTTTTAAATTGTCAATTAAAACAATCCATTTGCCGTTTCTTTTTCCGCTTTCACGCTTTATAAAGCCTTTTTCCTGTAAAAGTACGGTTTTCCTTTTTATAGAGCGTTCTGATTTTCCTACCTTAACGGCTAAATCCTTTTGAGTGATTTGCGGATTTTCTTTTAACGCTTTTATGATTACTAAATCTTCAAGAGATAATTCCAAAGTGCCATTTTCTTTTCCAAAAGTGTCATTTTGGCACTTTGAAATTTCATATGTGGCACTTTGAATTTACATTAGTTTCAAATAAGCTGTTGGAATCATATCTATCATATCGGTTGGCAGCATTGATATTTTACCGAGTTTTTCTGCGGCAAGGTCGCCGATTGTGCCGTGAAGAAATACTCCTGCCGCTGCTGCATTGATAGGGGATGCACCTTGAGCAAGCAGTGAGCCGATTATTCCTGACAAGATATCACCGCTGCCTCCGGTTGCCATTCCCGAATTGCCTGTGTGATTAATATAAACTTCACCGTCAGGTGATGCTATTATTGTTCCCGCACCTTTTAAAACAGTTACTACACCGAATTTTTTTGCAAAATCAATCGCAGTATTTTCTCTGTTTGAATTAACCGTCTTTGGAGTTGAATGTAAAAGTCTTGCCATTTCGCCGGGATGAGGTGTAATAATGGCAGGCGCTTTTAAATTTTTAAGAATTTCCGGTTTATTGCAAATGCAGTTCAATGCGTCGGCATCAATCACAAGCGGCTTTTCGCAATTTGTAATTACAGATTGTACTAAATTTTTTTGTGTCATCACAAACCGAAAGTCCGCAGCCTATTACTACGGCAGAAGATTTTTCGCACATTTCAAGCAAAAAATCGGTGTTTTTACTTGAAATTACACCGTTTGAAGTTTCTTCAAGCGGATAATATACGCTTTCAAGAATATTTGTTGCACAGACAGGATAAATGCTTTTCGGTACGGCAATTTTTAATAAACCGATTCCGCATCTTAAGGCTGCCTTACCTGCCATAATTGCAGCGCCTGCCATTCCGTAACTGCCGCAAATGCACAGTAAACTGCCGAGAGTACCTTTATTGGAGTCATCGGGACGGTTAAAAACAGCCTTATTAAAAAGCAATCTATCTGTTTCTTTCATAATTTAGCCTCTTTTGTAAAAAATCTTGAGTACAATGTCTTTCTTAAGATGACCTTTCATTGCATTGAGAATTTTCTCGTTAGGCGCAAATACAAGCAAAGTTTTGCCGTATGCCGCAGAATTAAAAACAGCATAATAGTTGTTTTCGTCATTAATATCGGCACAAGCCTCAATGCGCTTAGCAAATCGCATTGTATCAATTACTTTTTCATCTTTGTCAAGAATTTCAATGTCGCTTATCTGCAGTTTGCACATTGTTTTTCTTTTTCTTAGAGCAATAATCTTTGAAACCTCAATAATTCCGCCTGAAACCGAATATTCATATTCTACACGCTGAATACTGAAAACATACCAAACTATGTATATTCCTATAAGGAAAATAAAAAACGCCACATAGATAAGGTAAGCAAGGTTGAGCGGATATGCAAGCGCAATGCAAAGGGCAGGAATTGTTATAAGCAATGCTACCGATAAAATTTTAATGATAAGCTGTTTTGGCTTTTTAACTCTTTTTACAAGCTGTTCGTTAAATATTTCCAATTTTTTTACTCCTTTTTTAAGTAGATTAATAGTATAATAACATAATAAACGTTTTTTTTCAATAAAACTATTGCAAAATCAAAAAGAAAATGATATTATACTAATGATAACACGCTGACGAAGAGAGTAGCGTTTTTTATGCCGAAAAGAGAGCAATGTCAAGGCTGAAAGCATTGTGCGGCGGAAATTGCGTGAAGTTCACTTCCGAGTGGTGAGACTGAAATAACAGTAGGTTTCAACGGCTGACTCCGTTACAGGTCGGGAAGTGTTTGCTTCTTTAAGCAAAAATCAGGGTGGTACCACGGATATTATTCGTCCCTGCGTAAGTGATTACGCAGGGATTTTTGTTTTTACGGAGGTATGTATGAACGAGAAAATCATAAGCCTTATGGGCGAAATCAACGCCAAGGTTTCAGAAATTTCCGATCTTGTCGAGCTTGACAAGCTCAGAGTTGCTTATCTTGGTAAAAAGGGCAGTATTACTGCACTTTTAAAGGGTATGAAAGATCTTTCTCCGGATGAGAAAAAGGCTTTTGGCTCTGAAGTAAACCAGCTTAAGGCTATGGCGAGCGAAAAGATTGAGCAGAAAATCGAAGAACTTAAGAAGAAAGAGGTAGAAAGAGAAATTGCCTCTATGCGTCCTTTTGATATTACCGCTCCGTCAAATATTGTAAAAGGCTCATATCATCCAATCACACTTGTACAAAGACAGTGTGAGGCTATTTTTAAATCAATGGGCTTTACTGTAGAAGATTATTCTGAAATTGTAACCGATTACGAATGTTTTGAGTCACTTAACATTCCTAAGCATCACCCTGCAAGAGATATGCAGGATACTTATTATCTTGATAACGGTCAGCTTTTGAAGTCACAGACTTCTGCCGCACAGAACGCTATTCTTAAAAAATACGGTAAAAACCTTATTGAAAACGGTGTGCCGATTAAGGCAATTTTCCCGGGCAGATGTTTCAGAAATGAGGCAACCGACGCTTGTCACGAAAACACATTTTTCCAGATGGAGGGTGTAATGGTTGACAAAAATATTTCAATTTCAAACCTTATCTTCTTTATGAAAACTATGCTTTCGGAAGTTTTCCAAAAAGATATTAATGTACGATTAAGACCCGGATTTTTCCCATTCGTTGAACCGGGATTTGAGCTTGATATCAGTTGTCTTATCTGCGGTGGCGAGGGTTGTCCTTCATGTAAGCACAGCGGTTGGCTTGAGCTTTGCCCATGCGGTATGATTCATCCGAATGTACTTCGTGAGGGCGGTATTGACCCGGATGAATACACAGGCTTTGCATTTGGTCTTGGTCTTACAAGACTTGCAATGATGAAGTACGGCATTAAAGACATCAGAGATTTGAACAGTGGCAGCTTAAAGGCATTGTCACAGTTTACAGACGATAAGTAAGGGGGAGAATAGTAATGTTTTTATCAATGAACTGGATTTCAGACTTTGTTGATTTATCGGGACTTGACAAGGTTGAGCTTATACATCAGTTTTCTCTCTCTACAGCCGAGGTGGAAAACGAAATTTTCTTCAAGGGTTCAGAATTAAGCGGTGTTGTTGTAGCTGAAATTAAATCAATTGAAAATCACCCTGATTCTAAGAAACTGCACTTACTCAAGGTTGACGCAGGTGAAAGCGAACTTGTTGATGTAGTTTGCGGTGCACCGAATGTAAAAGTAGGTATGAAAACCGCTTTTGCAAAGGTTGGCGCTAAACTCGGTGAAATTACCATTGCACCTCGTCAGCTCGCAGGTTATACTTCATATGGTATGTGCTGCAGTGAAGCGGAAATCGGAATCAGTGACGATAATTCGGGTATTATGGACATCACAGATGATGTTGCAAACGGTACAGATATTAAAGAAGTTTACCAGATTGACGATATAGTTTTTGAAGTTGACAATAAGTCACTTACAAACCGTCCTGACCTTTGGGGACATTACGGTATTGCAAGAGAGTTTGCCGCACTTTCGGGCAGAGCATTAAAGCCGCTTGAGGTTGAAGATCTTACTCCGTACAATGAGCTTGCAAAGGTTGATATGAAGATTGAAGATCCGCTTTGTCAGCGTTACAGCTGTTTGCAGGTTGAGAACATCAAGAGAAATGTAAGCCCTGTAAATATGAGAATCAGACTTTACTACTGCGGTCTTCGCGGTATTAATTTCCTTGCTGACCTTACAAACTATCTTATGCTTGAAATGGGTCAGCCAATGCACGCTTTTGACTCAAGAAAAGTAGAGAAAATTCGTATTAAGCGTTTTGACAAGCCTTTTGTATTCCGTACACTTGACGGTGTGGACAGAAATATTGACGAAAATACACTTATGATTTGTAACGATAATACTCCTGTTGCAATCGCAGGTATTATGGGAGGTCTTGATTCGGAAATTGTTGACGATACAACAACTCTTACTCTTGAGTCTGCTACATTTAATGCAGTATCGGTTCGTAAGTCAACAGTAAGACTTGCTCACAGAACAGACGCATCTATTCGCTACGAAAAGTGTCTTGACCCTGAAATGACAACTGTTGCAATCGCAAGATTTGTTAAACTTTTAAAGACATATGACAGCGATATTAAGGTGGTTTCAAGCCTTACAGACGAGTATGCTTTCCACTATGAAAAGATTACTCTTGAATTTGACAAGGCATTTGTTGACCGCTATACAGGTATTGAAATCAGCAACGAAAGAATCGTAAAAACTCTTGAAAGCCTCGGCTTCGGTGTGCAGCTTGCAGGTGATGATTTCACAGTAACCGTTCCGTCATGGAGAGCTACAAAGGATGTTACAATCAAGGCTGACATCATTGAGGAAATCACAAGAATTTACGGTTATGATAACTTTGCCGTCCATACAACCCGTTCACCTCTTTATCCTGTAAGAACAGGCGAGTTAAAGAGTAATGAAGATAAAATCAAGGATATTCTTGTTCAGAGATATAATCTTCATGAAGTCCATTCATATGTATGGGCATATAACGACGAGCTTAAAGCACTTGGCATTGAAGTTGAAAACAATGTTAAGCTTGCAAACGCTACTAACCCTAACATTGAAACAATCAGAAATTCAATTATTCCTACACAGCTTTGTCAGGTTAAGTCAAATACTTCGTATTCAAATGATTTCGGTATTTTTGAGATCGGCAGAGTTGTAAAAGGTCTTGACGAAAACAACCTTTGCATTGAGCAGAAAAAACTTGCAATCACACTTTTCAGCAAAGTTAAGGATATTAAAACACTTTACTTTGAGCTTAGAGATATGCTTGTTGTACTTTCAGAGGACATTAAGCACAAATCGCTTGGCTTTAAGAAAGCAGAGCCGACACACAGCTATGAACACCCTGTAAATCTCTACACAATTATGATTGACAATGAGGAAATCGGTACAATCGGTATTGTTCACCCGACTGTGGGCAAAAAGCTTGACAAGAAAGCAAGCGTGGTATTTGCTGAGGTTGATATGAATGCATTTACCGATGCGCAGACCGCTCCGATCGTTTACGATGAGCCGTCAAAATTCCCGCCGATTGATTATGATATCAGTGTAGTTGTTCCTGAAAAACTTTTCTTTGAGGATCTAAGCAAGTGCTGGATCGGAAAGGGCGAGGGTATCTTAAAGGGTACAAAAATTGTTGATACCTACGATACAGACACAGTACACAGTATCACAATCAGATTTGAATTTTCATCAGCCGAGAGAACTCTCTCATCAGCAGAGGTTCAGAATGTAATGGACGAAATCATTGCAGAACTTGCAAAAATCGGTGCAAATTTAAGATAATAAATTAAAACAACCGACCGTAATTAAATTTTACGGTCGGTTTTGCTGTGTTGTTATATTGACAGTAAAAGAAATGATTTCAAAATAAAATATATGAAAAATTTACATATTATAAAAAGAAAACTACCGCAAACAATACTATTGCGGAAGGAAATCAAGAGGTTGAACCTGACGCTTAAAATATAAAATTAACTAAAAAAATAATTAACAAAGGAGAAAACCAATATGTCAAGCAATAACAATCAGCTTAATGTACCACAGGCAAAGGAAGCAATGGAACGCTTTAAGATGGAATGTGCAAATGAAGTGGGCGTAAACCTTAAACAGGGTTATAACGGCGACTTAACATCAAGAGAAGCCGGTTCGGTAGGCGGACAGATGGTTAAAAAGATGATTGAATCATACGAAAACAGTATGAAATAATTTGATTTAATAAATAAATCATAAAAATATATCGGGGCATATGGCAACAGCTGTATGCTCCGATGTTTATTATGCAATATTATTCTTAAAATATCAGTTGATTTTCAAATTATGCTCTTTTATGTACTCCAAAAGTGCTCTGCAACCATTGTCAATGTCGGTGTAAGTAACATCAAAATTGCCTGTGTACCATGGATCTGCCACATCTCGTGAATAATTGGTAAACTCAAGCAGGCGGTGAATTTTCTTTTCATTGTCAAAACCGACTATACGCTGTAAATTGCGCAAATTCATAGAATCCATAGCAATTATGTAATCATAATTTTTGTAATCGTCTTTGGTAATCTGCACAGCATGGTGTGAGGTGAACGGAATGTTCATTTCTGTTAATTTTGCCTTTGTTCCACGATGAATACCGTTGCCGATTTCCTCCGTACTTGTCGCAGATGAATTAATTAAAAATTTATCTGCAAGCTTGTTATCCGCAACAATTTTTTTTTTCATTACAAATTCCGCCATAGGTGATCGGCAAATATTCCCATGGCACACAAACATTATCTTTATCATAACAAAATTCCTCCCGATTTGCCGTAATATGCCGTGATTTGCAAGGGTGAATTGAGTATAACAGGAATGAGTATCACTTTTAAAATTTCCTCAAAACACGCAAATCAGGGCAAAATGTGGCATATTAGATTTTCCAAAAGTAGTCAAATAGTAGTCAGTTAGGGGGGTGCAGACTACTTCCAAAATCAACCTTATAACGATAACTTTTTAGTAGGGGGGTGCAAAATGGATTTTTGCTTGTTATAATTCTTTATTGGAACTATTGCTACCGATTCAAGCTATCGTTAATGGGGTTAAAAGATGATTTTATTATAGCATAATGATCAATTTGCTACAATGGTGTATGTTTAAATTAAAATATATTTTTAATAACGATAACGGTTGAATTTAGCAAGTATTAACATAATTGAAGTTAGAGAACCTTTAAATTTTATGCTTGTATTTTGAAATTAATTGATATTTAAAAGTAGTACAATATAGCCAAAAATTGATATAATAATTATGAAAAAGCACTAATACTTTGCGATTTATCAAAAAAACTATTTGACTATTATTGACATATAATTTATATGATGTTAAAATTCATATATATTATTGTCAACACTTGTTTTTTAGTTGTTGATTTGTGAGAGGAAGTTTTGCTTGATATGACTTTGGAACAGAAAAAACATCAAGAAGAATATTATAAAGCTAAAAACAGATATGAAAATGCTACATACGAGAAACGACGTGCGGAAAATGAAATAATCGACATAAGAAATCGTAAGCCTCAACTGATTAACAAAATAAATCAGTTGAATGCTGAGAAAAAATGTAATTTGACATCATTAGAAGAAATATCAAAATCAGTAAAAACTAATGGCTCATTTGAACAAAGCATTAAGGATACTGAAACCAAACTTGAAACTGCATCAAATGGGTTTCTTGCTATTGGAGAGTCATCCTTAGGAAAACCTCAAAATTTGACAACTGTTTTTGATGGTGTTAATCGTTCGTCTAAAAACAACATATCTAGTGCTTTTGTAAATTTGAAAAGAACACAAGCGTTAATTAATAATAAAATTAATGATATAAATTCACAAATAAAAAATTTGCAAACGGAACTTGAAAATAAAAAAAACAGAGAACGTTCCTTGCAGTGTATTGTTAGTGAGAAACAAAGAACTATGAATAATGCCGCTGTTGAAATGGCATATCATAAAAAGCATATGTATTGATTTGAGTGAATAAATTATGGCGACAATAACATTATACAAAGAAAAGGTAAACGGTGTTGGTGGACTGATAGATAATTTGATAAAATCATCAAGTAATTTGAATGTTCAGCTTGGAACACTGAAAAATACTCTTCAAGGTGTTGATAGCAGTACTTGCAATTTGCAGGATACTGTTGATAGTATCAGTTCCTCGTCAAAAAGTGAAAAATCAAAAATCGAAGATTTAAAAAGTTAAATAATAAGCTTAGCGAATTCATTGAGACTGCATCAAGAAAAGATTCAGCGGCAGAAGAGGAAATAAAGAAATCAAAAGAAGATTTTTACACAAAGTATTCCTATCTGAAACCTGAATGCGAAAAAAGTGTTATTGAACACATTTGTGATGGTGTACAATCGGTAGCAGATTGGTGTAAAGAGCATTGGAAATTATTAGTTACAATAGTTTTAGTGGTAGCTGCAATTGCTGTTATCGTATTTACGGCAGGAACAGCAATAGGTCCAATTGCTGCCGTAGCTGTAGCTGCCTCAAAAGGAGTGTTGATAGGAACAGCAGTAGGAGGATTAAGCGGTGGAATTTTTAATACCATCGCAGGGAAATCTTTTTTTGACGGATTTGAAGAAGGTGCATTTAGTGGAGCCATATCTGGTGCTATAGCTGGTGGTTTATGTTCTTGGCTATCTGGTGCTGGTGAAATTGCATTATCAATTCCAAAACAAATGTTGGTGGGTGGATTTGGCGATGTTGGTGCCTCCATTATTAATGATTTTGGTGATATTATTATAAAAGGGAAAAATATGTCTTTCACAGATATCTTGATTAATGCTGGCTTTTTCCTTTTGGTGTAGGTGCTTTGTCTACAGGTGCAACAAATTATTTGGGTAATAGATTCCCATTACGAATAAGAGGAATAAACAAAGGTAGAGGAAGTTGGGAACATGTTTGGAAAACGCAATCAATTAGATCTTTTAGACACAGGAGTCGAGTCAATATAAAGACAATTATGAAAGGTCTAGGAGCTGATTTTATCAATGGTATATGGGATTATGGTTTTGAAGTGCCTAAAGGTATTTTAGGAAATTTAAAAGATAGTCTTGTAGAATAATTTTCACATAGGTGAGCGTTATGGAAAATTTAGAAGTAAGATTTTTTAAAAAAGATTTAGTAGGATTTGGGTTGATATATTTTGTATTTACAATACTATGTGTTGTAATGTTCGTAATTGGTTATAATTTTGCATTAAGCTTGATTTTTGCCATCTTTTTTTTATTTATTACGAGCATAATGGTAATCCTATCCACTTGTTTGTTTAGGATTAGAGTTATAGGAGATAACTTTAAAGTCAGAACGAAATTTGGACAAAAATATGAATTTAGTATTTCTGATATTCAAAAAATAAAATATATCAAACATAATAATATAAAGCGTGGTCCGCAGTACGCTTTGGTTATAACTGCTGGAAATAAAGAACTGGAACTGAACAAGCAAATGGAAGGTTTTGATATTATGGTAGAATACCTTTTGAAAAAATATGCTGATGGGAAAATAGATAATAAAGTAATGTCGAAATATTGTAAAAATTCATTAAGCAAGATAAATATTTGATAGAAGAAAGCAAAATAACTTATAAAAATAGCAAATAATTTCATAAAAGAATAAAAATTAGACATTATCTTGTTAAGATTATTTTTGTAGGAGGTTTCAAGTGGCGACAATAACACTATACAAAGAAAAAGTCAATGGTGTTGGTGGACTGATAGATAATTTGATAAAATCATCAAGTAATTTGGATGTTCAGCTTGGAACACTGAAAAATACTCTTCAAGGTGTTGATAGCAGTACTTGCAATTTGCAGGATACTGTTGATAGTATCAGTTCCTCGTCAAAAAGTGAAAAATCAAAAATCGAAGATTTAAAAAAGTTAAATAATAAGCTTAGCGAATTCATTGAGACTGCATCAAGAAAAGATTCAGCGGCAGAAGAGGAAATAAAGAAATCAAAAGAAGATTTTTACACAAAGTATTCCTATCTGAAACCTGAATGCGAAAAAAGTGTTATTGAACACATTTGTGATGGTGTACAGTCGGCAATTGAGTGGTGTAAAGAGCATTGGAAATTTATTGCTACAGTAGCCCTTGTGGCAATTGCAGTTGGTTTGCTTTGTACAGGCGTCGGTTCAGGTTTAGGTGCTGCAATTATCGCCGGAGCCTGTTGGGGTGCTATTTTAGGAGCAGTGATTGGAGGTGTCTCAGGAGGGATAAACAGTGCTATTCAAGGCGGATCATTTTTTGATGGGTTTGAAAGTGGAGCTTTTGATGGTGCTGTAGGTGGTGTAATTGGCGGAGCAATTACAGGCGGACTTACATTTGTAGCAGGACCGGCATTGTCTATGGTTGGAAGTATTGGCAGAGGAGCCGGAATAGGTGCTTTGTCAAACGGTGTTTCAAATATGTGTGTTACAACCATAGACTATCTCGCAGAACACGGAAATCTCAATGGTGCCTTAGATGACATCGCTATATCAGGTTTCTCCGGAGTATTGAGTGGTGGAATTATAGGTGGTATAAGCGGGGGACTTCAATTTAAAATAAACGATTTTCATTCGGGTTTAGAAAATACAAATAATAAAAATTTTGTCGATTCTATGAGCCCTGAAGATGCAAGCAGATACGATGACTTTTGGAAAAATAATGGAATAGGTTCTGAGAAAACTTGGAATGAATATAAAAATGCTAATCCAGAAAATAGTATTGATGATTATTTAAAATTAGTTAAAGAACAATCCCCTTGGCCGGATGGATATAATTCGGAAGAAAATATACTCATATTAAAGGAAGGTGATACTTTTAATATGGTATTGGATGAGCAACAAAGTGTTAGAGAACCTGGTGGATTTGCTTTAAAAGAAGATATTCCAAATGTCGATTTTGCAAGAAATGATATGGCTATAAAGGGTAGTTGGAAAACGGATTGCGGAAAGGTTGCTACATATCGAATAAGACCTGGTGTCGAGTTGAATGTAAGACAAGGTCCTATAGGTCCACAGATTGATCTCGAGGCAAATAAATATCTTCCGGGAAATTCTAATTTAACTCAGTATGAATTATTTAAGGGATTAACAGGAAATCGAATGGATTATATTGAATTTGTCAGTCTGAAAAGAATTAAATGATAGGTGGATAAAGTTAATATGGAAATTAATTTTAGTAGTGATAATAGGATAGTAAATTGGAAATATGAAAATAAATCATATAGTTATGTAGTTGAAGGAATTATATTTGCTACAGAAAGCAATGACATGATTTTTTTAGAAATATATGAAAATAAAACTTTTAGTTACAGATTTATTAACTTAAATGGTAAGGATATTCTTTGGTATGACGAAAATGGAAATTTAAAATTATTTGATAGTGATGGTCATTGTATAAATGAACATAGGTATAACGAACTGAAAACTGTGAAAGTTTCTAAAGATAATATTTATCTGATGTATAAAAATAGAATAAGCGTTTTGTCCAGAAAAGGAGACGAAATATCGAAGATATCTCCGCCATTTGGATATATTTTTTATCGCTTTATTGATGGAGAAAAATTATCTGTTATATGTCAAGGAAATAATAACACCGCTGATAAGTATGGAAGAAATGATTGGAAATTTAAATATGATTTTTTAAATAATACTTGGCATAAAGAATCTTTTGCTTATTGACTTTTCTATACAATGTCTTTTAACCATTAGTGAAATATGTATTTGCTGAAAGATTAAGTCTTAAGCTTTATAGAATGTAGTTCAAAAAATAATATGAACCATTTGGATCATTTTTTGATGGGTTTGAAAGTGGAACTTTTGATGGTGATGTAGGTGGTGCAATTGGCGGAGCAATTACAGGCGGACTTACATTTGTAGCAGGACCGGCATTGTCTATGGTTGGAAGTATTGGCAGAGGAGCCGGAATAGGTGCTTTGTCAAACGGTGTTTCAAATATGTGTGTTACAACCATAGACTATCTCGCAGAACACGGAAATCTCAATGGTGCCTTAGATGATATTGCTATGTCAGGTTTTTCGGGGATAGTTAGCGGTGGCATTTTAGGTGGTATAAGTGGGGGGATTCGATTTAATAGCCCATCCAAAACCGCTAAAAGTTGGCAAGGCAAGGATGATTATCCAGGTATAGATGATTATGTAGATGTTAATATGCATAAAGGTGATATACTTTATCGTGGAGAACCGAATGGCACAGAATATTTTACCACATTAGATGCGATTGAAGACTCTGGACGAAATGCTACTACCTTATTTGAAGGCTTACAAGTTAAGCCTCATCCAATTTATGGGTTTAGAGGACAAGTTAGTGGGTATAAATTTACAAAAACAGTAACCGTAGGATATGGTCAAGCACTAGCTAATCCGCAATTTGGTACAGGTGGGTTAGAGCAATTTTATGTGCCAAATGTTCAAAAGTTAATTGATAAGGGTATATTAGTGCTTGTTGAAACAATAAATTTGACGAAGTGAGGATAAAATGGACTTAAAATCTGGATTAATAGAAATTAACGGTGAGATTTTTACTCCCGGATATACATTTGAAAACTTTCAAAAATCTACTTTTTTTGAAGGGCAAGATGGGGTTAGAATTATAAGATTAAATAAAACTGTACAAATTAGTGGAAACAATTTTATCACTAGTCTATTCTTCCGTAACAAAATTTTGTATATGATATCAATGGTTTGTGTTGATATTAATCATTCTTTTTCGGAAGAAATTAAACGCAAGCAGTTCCATGATGCGATTCTTGCTAAGAACGGATTAAGCCCAGAAACTTTTTTTGATTGGGGTAACATTAAATCTGTGTATGATCCAAAAGGAAACGTTAGCAGCATTAATATAATATATAACGCTGGTAAGTAATATAAAATTAAAAGTATGTGTTTCTATGAATAATATTACATAAAGAAAAAGTTAGTGGTGCAGGTGGCTTTTTCTGACATCCAGATAAGTTTTTAAAATCGTATAGTTGGTTAATGGAAGATTATTAATTTTTGAGGTTTTTATAGATATGAATTTAGATGCTTTAAAAAACTATTTAAACAATTGAGAGATTACTTAGAATTGCATCATGACAATTCTATTATTAATATGCTCAAGTTAGTAAAAAATACCGTGAATGTGCTAGAATTGGGTGAATCGGAAGTTTTCAAATCTGAGTATGTTTTGGAATTATATAAATCGCTGTATACCGGAAGAGCTGACTTAACGGAGTATTACATTTGAGATAATGATTATAACACGAGAATGAAGTTGAATGAAGCCTTTTGAAAGAATAAGAAATGATTTGTGGAATATTATGAGGCAATACATTTAAAGCAAAATGACAGCTATTATGTGAGAGGAGGTGTCCTATGGCAACAATAACACTATATAAAGAAAAGGTAAACGGTGTTGGCGGACTGATAGATAATTTGATAAAATCATCAAGTAATTTGGATGTTCAGCTTGGAACACTGAAAAATACTCTTCAAGGTGTTGATAGCAGTACTTGCAATTTGCAGGATACTGTTGATAGTATCAGCTCCTCGTCAAAAAGTGAAAAATCCAAAATCGAAGATTTAAAAAAGTTAAATAATAAGCTTAGCGAATTCATTGTGACTGCATCAAGAAAAGATTCAGCGGCAGAAGAGGAAATAAAGAAATCAAAAGAAGATTTTTACACAAAGTATTCTTATCTGAAACCTGAGTGCGAAAAAAGTGTTATTGAACACATTTGTGATGGTGTACAATCGGCAGCAGAGTGGTGTAAAGAGCATTGGAAAGAGATACTTATAGCTATCGAATTGGTTGTAGCTGTTGTGTGCTTGTTTGTTCCAGGCTTACAGGGGATTGGTACAGTAATTCTTACTAATATGCTGAAGGGATTTCTAATAGGACTTGCGGTCGGAGCCATAGTCGGAGGAATATCCGGATACGCCCAAGAAGGCGTGGGAGGTATATTAAAAGGGGTGCTTAGCGGTGCAAAAGATGGAGCCTTAATGGGTGCCGCCTTCGGCGGGCTTAGCGGTTTCGGTGCAGGCTTAGGTACAATCGGTCAGTGCTCTACTGCAATTAATACCTTGTTTAATGTATCAGGCGTTATTTCGGTTGGAATGCAAAGTTTTGATATGTTAGCATTAGGCGATATGACGATGATGCGCTTAAGTAAAGACCTTGGGTTCAATTATAATGGTGGTCAAATTGCCGCAGCTAATGCTAAAGCACACTCGAATCCGTTTTATAATGCTGTTCAGATGGGAGCAGGAATGACTGCAGCTTTTACTGGAGGTTATAAGAGTAGTGCAAAATGTTTCATCGCAGGAACACTTGTACTGACAGCTAACGGAGTTGTTGCGATTGAGATGATTAAGACAGGAGATATGGTTTATGCTGCAAATGTAGAAACATTAGAAGTATCGCTTAAACCTGTTCTTGAAACCTATATTAGAGAAACATCGCACCTTGTTCATATTACTGTAAATGGTGAAGAAATTGTATCTACTTTCAATCATCCATACTATGTTAAAGGGCAAGGTTTTGTGAATGCCGTAGATCTTTGCATAGGGTATGAACTTATAAATAATAATGGAGAGCCCCTTGTTGTTGAACAGATATTCCGTGAAGATTTACATGAAGAAACAGTTAGTGTTTATAATTTTAAGGTGAGCCAAAACCATACGTATCATGTAGGAATCCATAGCGTATTGGTGCATAACGCAAATTATCCTTCTAATCGAGATAAATATATGGGTAAAACACCTAGTAAAAAATCGAAGGTGGGGCAAGCAGTTATAGACAAAATGAGATCTGAAGGAAGAATTAGAGAAGGTGCGGAGGGACTTGAATTTAAAGCAGGAGATGGAAACTGGTATTCTGTTGATCGTGCTGATATGGCTCATATCAAAGATGCAGTATCGTGGTGGAATGAAGAAGGTCGAAACTATGGTGCAAAATCTCCAGAAGTTCGAGCTTTTATGAAGGATCCAAATAATTATGAATTGGAATTGGATTCTATTAATCGCTCACAAGGTCCCCATAATCAAACGTATTTGCCCCCTAATAAGTAATGAGAATCAAAGAAAAGAGAGGATTTTTATGGAATTAAATGATAAAGTGTATGATGAAATAAAGCAAAGGAGTGCGAGGGGCAATGAACTCGCAGACTCCGAGTATTATCGAGAGGCACTTAATGAGTTTAAAAAAGCATTAGAATTATTGCCACAGCCTGTTTATATGTGGGAAGCTTCCACTTGGCTGTATGCATCTATTGGTGATATGTATTTTCAGCTAAATGATTATTCCGATAGCTTGGATTCCTTCTTGCAAGCACAGAAGTGTCCTGATGGCTTAGGAAACCCGTTTATCTGCGTTAGAATCGGAGAATGTTTTTTTGAATTAGGAAACATAGAAAAGGCAAAACAATATTTAATGCAGGCATATATGCTTGAAGGAGAGAAAATTTTCTTGGATGCCGATCCAAAGTATTTAGCATTAATTCTCCCATTAGTTTAGGCATAAAAATTAAAAGTTCAAGAGGATAAATTATTGCTGCTCTTAATGCCAAATTATACGAAAGCAAAGCGTATAACATTTTCCAAACAGGTGTAGCAGCAACTGCCGTATTTACAGGTGGTATGACTACAACAATGAAATGCTTTGTTGCAGGTACACTTGTTCTTACCGCAAGCGGCTTGGTTGCAATTGAAAATATTAAGCCAGGAGACATGGTCTATGCTGCAGATGCAGAAACATTAGAAGTATCTACTAAGCAGGTTCTTGAAACATATATTAGGGAAACATCAAGTCTTGTTCATCTCACAATAAACGGTGAAAATATTATTTCAACATATGACCATCCATATTATGTGAAAGATAAAGGTTTTGTCAGCGCCGAAGCCTTGTGGATAGGTGCAGAACTTATTGATAAAAATGGAAATGTCGTCCTTGTTGAACAGCTTTACCGAGAAAACTTAGGTGATGAATCGGTTAAGGTCTATAACTTTCAAGTTGAAGATTATCATACATATTTTGTTGGCTTAAATACAATTTTGGTTCACAACTCAAATTGTCGTTTAATTCAAAATTCGGACGGCTCATATGATGCTGAATTGTCTTATAAGGAAGGATGGACACCTGAACAAAGAGCACAGGCTGATGCTAAATGCAAAGCGTTGTCAGATGCATACACCGTTAAAACCAATGTCGCAGGAAAGAGAAATGGTACAAAAACATCACGCTATAGAAAAGATAATGCTATTCCTTCTAATCAAGATGTTGATCATACAATTGATCTGCAACTAGGTGGTCAAGATAATGTAATTAATATGAATGGATTAGATAAAAGCGTAAATAGAAGTTTAGGAAAGCAAATTAACATTCTTATTAAAAACCTTCATGAAGGTACGGTGCTTGGAAAGTTTACTATGAAGTAAGGAGAGAGTAAAATGTTTGAAATATTTAAAAAATATGTGGGCTTAAATGATGGGGTAATTAGTAATTCACCTGAGGAATTTCTGTCATCAGTTGAAGGAAAAACATTCTTAAATGGAATGTATCGTGTTTTTAATCTGTCGGAAATAGAAAAATGGTGTAAAATTGTTGTACATACTTTCCCAGCATATAAAGGTCAAATCAAGGTTTTTGCATATGATTGGCTTGGCAGAATATTTGCAGTTAAAAAATTACAGGGTACAGTACTTATGTTTGAACCGGGAACGGGTGAGGTCTTTGATATCCCGGTAACTATTGAAGATTTTCACAATGTAGAAATCGTAGAATATCATGAGGACTCGTTGGCATCAGAATTTTTTTAACGAGTGGTATGAAAAACAGGAACACTATGTATTAAAACACAATGAATGTGCCGGATACAAGGTACCGTTATTCTTAAACGGGGATGATGTTGTCGATAATTTGGAGATAAGTGATATGGAAGTATATTGGGAAATAATGATGCCGTTAATTAATTTATAATGATGAGTCAAGATACTGTACAGAGCTGACTTAACGGAGTATTACATTTGAGATAATGATTATAACACGAGAATGAAGTTGAATGAAGCCTTTTGAAAGAATAAGAAATGATTTGTGGAATGTTATGAGGCAATACATTTAAAGCAAAATGACAGCTATTATGTGAGGGGAGGTGTCCTATGGCAACAATAACACTATATAAAGAAAAAGTCAATGGTGTTGGTGGACTGATTGATAATTTGATAAAATCATCAAGTAATCTTGATGTTCAGCTTGGAACACTGAAAAATACTTTCAAGGTGTTGACAGCAGTACTTGCAATTTGCAGGATACCGTTGATAGTATCAGTTCCTCGTCAAAAAGTGAAAAATCAAAAATTGAAGATTTAAAAAAGTTAAATAATAAGCTTAGCGAATTCATTGAGACTGCATCAAGAAAAGATTCAGCGGCAGAAGAGGAAATAAAGAAATCAAAAGAAGATTTTTACACAAAGTATTCTTATCTGAAACCTGAATGCGAAAAAAGTGTTATTGAACACATTTGTGATGGTGTACAATCGGCAGCAGAGTGGTGTAAAGAACATTGGAAATTGATAGTTACAATAGCAATAGTAATTGTATCTGTTGCTGTACTTTTGATTCCCGGTGTAGGACCAATTATTGCCGGAGCCTGCTGGGGTGCTATTTTAGGTGCTTGTATAGGAGGCGTATCCGGAGGGTTGGAAAGTGTTGCCAACGGAGGTTCGTTCCTAGAAGGTTTCGAAGATGGAGCACTCTCAGGCGCAATAAGCGGTGCAATCGGCGGAGCGGCTTTTGCCGGACTTGGACAGTTAGGTGCAGTTGCCGGTAAAGGAATTAAATGTATGTCCGGCTTTGGTAAATTTATCAAAGGAACAGCATCGGTAACAAAGGTTATGAGTACCGCCATGGGCGGATTTGATACAATAGCACTTGTTGATAAAGCTTTTGGAAACGGTGATATTGCCACATTGAATGCCAAATTACACGAAAGCAAAGCGTATAACATTTTCCAAACAGGTGTAACAGCAACCGCCGTATTTACAGGTGGTATGACTACAACAATGAAATGCTTTGTTGCAGGTACACTTGTTCTTACCGCAAGCGGCTTGGTTGCGATTGAAAATATTAAGCCAGGAGATATGGTTTATGCTGCAGATGCAGAAACATTAGAAGTATCTACTAAGCAGGTTCTTGAAACATATATTAGGGAAACATCAAGTCTTGTTCATCTCACAATAAACGGTGAAAATATTATTTCAACATATGACCATCCATATTATGTGAAAGATAAAGGTTTTGTCAGCGCCGAAGCCTTGTGGATAGGTGCAGAACTTATTGATAAAAATGGAAATACTCTTTATGTTGAGCAAATTTATCGTGAAAAACTTGATAATCAGTTCAAAACTGTTTATAATTTTAAAGTAGAAGATTACCATACTTATTTTGTTGGAAATAATAGTGTTTTGGTTCATAATGCTGATTATGTGATAAATAAGTCTGGAAATATAGAGATCACTGATTGGGAAGGATATCCAGAGAATATGCCTAAACCCGAAGGCGAAATGAGCCTGATTAAGGGGGAAAAATATGTAAATGCTAGAAAAGCGGCAAATAATGAAAATGCCAAAATACACAGAAACAATCCTCAGTATAAAGGTAAACAAATCCATGAAATTAAGCCTGTTAAATTTAATGGAAGTCCAATAGATCACGATAATAAAATTGTATTAACTAGGAGAGAACACGCTAAATTAACAACATTTTGGAAGAGATTACAGTTACAGATAGATAAAGATTCTGCGATTAATAAAAAATCATAAAGGGAGGAATTGAAAAATGAATGAAACAATACTTAATGTTTTAAAGGCAATGGATAAAGAAGCACCGGCAACAATAGATATGATTGAAAAAGTTGAAAAAAAGAATGGAATGTCCTTTTACCAAATGAATATAAACAATTGTTATTATTTTCAAATGGGGTGGAAGGTCCAATAGGCGATATGGGATACTTATCAATATGGCCTATTGATGAGATTGTCGAATTGAATCAGGAATATGCTGTAGATGAGTTTTTACCCGGAATTAAATATTTTGGTTCAGATGGTGCAGACATTGCATATGGTTTTGAGTTTGATAAAGATGAGATTTTAATTATAGAAATACCATTTGATTCAGTAAGAAAATCTGATGCAAAAAAAGTACTCTGAGTCATTTTTTGATTTTTTGATTGGAAAAGATAGAAATGAATAGTACGCATAAAGTTGAAGTTTAAGTTTGAATTGTATCTTAAATGGAGGGATATATGAAACTTTATGATTCTGGGGAAAAACTTACAAAAGGTAGTTTGGAGCGTTTTGAAAAAATGTTGGGGAAATCCCTTCCATCTGATTACAAAGATTTTATGATGAAAGATAATGGCGGAACTCCGGAAGAAGACCTAGCTTTTAGTTTTATTGATGTTACAACTAATAGTACAAACAATTCTGACATACGAGAGCTGTTTGTTTTCTATGAAGATGAAGATAATGACAATTTTGATGATATTGTTCGCATCTACAATAGTATGGTGAATGAAAATTTGATTCCACACTTTTTTCTCCCAATCGGCGACGACTCAGGCGGTAATCCAATCTGTATGAACTTATCCGAGAATGAATATGGCTCAGTATGGTTTTGCGACCACGAACTTGAAAATAAAGATACTGGATTCCTTGCATCCAGCAAAATTGCAGACAGTTTTACTGGATTTTTGAGTGCACTTTATAAACTATCTTTTTAAGATGAATACTTAAGGCTAATAGTTTAAGTTATTAATATCGTTATCTTTGATTTGTCGTTAGTATTTCTCGCCCCCAAAATATGATGAAGTCTTTTAAATTTGTTAAACAAGCAATTTACTTGTATTCTAAGAGTTCTGGTTCTTATTAGTTTATATGTCCAAAACTTATTATAAATTTGCGTTTGAATTTTTAAAAATGTAATTTTGGAAATTATTGCCAACGGAGGTTCGTTTCTAGAAGGTTTCGAAGATGGAGCACTCTCAGGCGCAATAAGCGGTGCAATCGGCGAAGCGACTTTTGCCGGACTTGGACAGTTAGGTGCAGTTGCCGGTAAAGGAATTAAATGTATGTCCGGCTTTGGTAAATTTATCAAAGGAACAGCATCGGTAACAAAGGTAATGAGTACCGCCATGGGCGGATTTGATACAATAGCACTTGTTGATAAAGCTTTTGGAAACGGTGATATTGCCACATTGAATGCCAAATTACACGAAAGCAAAGCGTATAACATTTTCCAAACAGGTGTAACAGCAACCGCCGTATTTACAGGTGGTATGCCGACATTTAAAATTATTGATTTCAAAATATTGCGTTTTAAATTATTTATATCATTTTAATTTTAGTGAAGGAGTGATAAGATGGAAATTTCTATTGATGTATTGATAGCAGATTCTCGTCTTGCCTTTGTACAAGGCAGATATAATGAGTCATTAAAACTTGCAGACGAGGCACTCAAAGTTGATGAAAATAATTCTGATGCTCATCAATGTGCAGGTAATGCGTATATGTCTAAACAGGATTATGATAACGCAATAGAGCATTACAAAATTGCAGTTGAAAATGATGCTGATAATGGTGATCGGTATTTTAACCTTGGTTACGCATATGCCACATCTAATCAACCGGTTAAAGCATTAGAAATGTTCGCAAAGGCTGATGAAATTGGTTGTTCACCTAATGTGGTGGGACAGCTATACAAAATAATGGGTATGCTTTGTTTCGATCTTCACAGGTACAATGATGCAATAATAAACTTAATAAAATCTGAAAAAGTTGTCGGCATAGATATGGATGTACTTCAACGTAAGGCTTTAAGTTACAGTATGAGCGGTCAAACATCAAACGGTATAGAAGTAGCTAATCAAATGAAGTTGCTTGCTCCGACAGAGTATTTGGGATACAGAATTGCTTTTAATATTCTTTTGCAAGAGGAAAGGCTTGAGGAAGCAGAAAAAGAACTTGACCGTGCCGAACGTTTTGCAAAACCTGTAAAAGAACTGTTTTTTGATTGGGTTGCTTATGAAAACGCTCGTTATGAACTTGACGGTGATAAGGAACATCTTTATTTGGCAATAGATAAAATTTTTGAAGGATTATGTGTGGTTGAGCCGGAAGTCAATAGTATTGTTGACAGTTATATCAATGCAGCTGAAATATATATTCAACTCGAAAATTCAAATATGGCATTGAAGTGTATCAATGCGGCTGAAAATCCAATCAATTCATTTAATGAAGGGTTTTCAGTAAAACAGTTGACTGAGTTAGAAACAAAACCTGTAGTAAAACCGGGTCAACGAGAAATTGATATTGCTGTTGAAACTGTAAGACGCAAGTATGGTGAACAGAAAATTGAAAGATATGGCAGAGAAATGGCGGCAAAGGCAAGGCGTAACTCACCGGATCTTGAAAAAAATATGACACCGATAGCTCAAAATCATGAATCTGATTATAGCAAGTTAGATGTCGATGTGAATCCTGTTTATTCTCAGGAAAAAACAGAACATATTTATCGTTTATATGTGGCAGCTTATACAATTGTTAAAGATAATGAACACATTAAAGTGTATGCATCAAAACTCGCTAACAGTTCTGATCCTCAGAGTAAATATATCGGTAAATACAGCCTTATTAAAGCGTTAAAGGATGAAGGCTATCCTAAGGCTGATGAAGAATACAGAGATTTTCTTACATACTTAAGAAACGAAATGATTAAAGATCCTACGGACCTCTTAGTACTTACATTCCGCATACAATGTCATATAGATCTCGGAGAATTTGAAGAAGCTGAAAAGCTTGCAGACTTATTGTCCGATGAAATGCGTAAACCAATCTTAGAGCAGATAAAAACTGCGCAAAGTGGAGGTGAAGCATAGTGGCTACATATTTATCCAAAGACCTTGTGGTTGATGAAGAAAAATTCAATACTGCTGCACAAGATATGCGTGCATTAAAAGAACGCACCAATAAATTAAAAGAAAAACTCAGTACTATGTATGAGGAACTTGCAGGAGCAATGGATACCGAAGCAGGGCATGAGGCTCAGCTTGAGGCTAAAAATGTTTTATTAAAACCAATAGAAAATATGTCACTTGTAGTTAACCATATATCCGATACACTCGATACAGTTATTGGTAATGGTTATTACAAGGATGTATTTACAGGTTTTGAAAATTTAAGTCATTTATTTTAGGAGGTAAATATTTATGGCAAATATGGGTTCAACCGGTACGGTTAACATCACAAAGGCAATGATGGATGCTGCTATTAAAGCAGTGGACGATTATCAGAGTCAGGTAACAGGAATTAACAGTGAGCTTCAATCTGAAATTGACGGACTTATTCCAAGCAGTTTTTCGGGTGCAGCAGCTAATGGTTTTAAGGCTTTTTACGATACAAGTATTCTTCCAAATGTTACTGATAATCTTACAAAAATGCTTGACTCACTCAAAGAAATTTGTAACACAATAAAAATGCAAATTCCCGGTGATGATCAGGGTGTTGATGATCAGCTTGGTCAGGGTAACCAGAACTCTGGCAGTGCACAGGGTTAAGTAGTTATATTTAACGGAGGTATTATATTATGGCAGATTGTAGAATTGTTAATCAGAATGTAGCCTCATCGGTAACAAATATTGATAATTTGGCTACTAAATATGCTAACGCAGGAACTGAATTTGAAACAGCTTTTAAGGCAGCTATCGCCGAAATGGAAGGCGATTCCAAAGATGCTTTGATTGAGCTTTTTGATAAAAGTTATAAAGAATTTGTAACAAGTTTGGAAGCAGGTCTTCCGGCAATGATTAAAGGAATGTCAAGTCTTCTCGAAGGAAATCGTGACAATTTTGAAAAAGTTGACGCACAGATTGCTGAAAGTATTAGAGGCGGCGGACAGGGCTGAGTATTCGGCTTATATGTGGCTCTGTTTGTTAAATTACAAATAGAGCCGCATTTGTTATGTAAGGGATGTGATTTTGGTGGCATTTAAAATTTTATCGCAGGACGAAATTCAGAAATTAACTTCAGCAGAAAGAAAAAATTACGAACAGTTGTATGCTGAATATCAAGAACGTGAAGCTTTTGTCAACCGTCTTGAAAGACAGAGAAAAGTGAAAGTACCACGTTTCAAAATCAAAAAAAGATATATGAAAAACTTTTTGATTCCTCAAAATTATAACAAGAGGTTTGGAGTATTTGAAACTGATATTTCTGAGTTTAGCAGTAATATTTTAAATGCAACTAATTGTGTGAATAAAACACTTTCCAAATATAAAAAGTTGATTTTGTAAACAAGCATAGTGTTACATTACCTGATATACCAAATGTCGGATTAAAATTTACTAATAAAAAAATCAATAGATTTTATGTTTCAATGCCCAATAAAGTAGTTAGCATTAATCCAAAGAACATAAACTGTGAATTTTCAGATGTACAGTTGAATTTAAAAAAAATCTTATGTAGCTACTCCATCTTTGAAAAATGTTCAGATTGGTAAATTAGAGTTAATTAAAACAAATGGTGTTTCCGTAGCAACGGCACAGATACCATCAGTAAAAATTCAAAATAATATAACTAAGAAATTACCTTTGGTTGTTACAAATGTACCGGATGAAATTAACACTGATTTTGTTCCAATGAAATTACAAGTATTACCATATATCCATGTTAGTAAATCTTATCTTACTAAAAAAGTATTAAAACTTATAAGATGACTGATTTACCAAAAAGTGGGGTAAACTTTCCCAAAGTATCTTTAAATAGAAAACCTATTAATATTGAGATAAATTCGTCGGAGGTAATTATACCTACATCTAAAGTGTAAAATTATAAATTAAAACCGGTTAATATAACTAAGCCAAAAACTACTTATATTGAGAATAATGTTAATGAATTTGAAAAGACTGAAATGTCAAAAGTTATATTAAGTAGTGTAGTTATACCAAAAACAGCGAAAATTGTTGGAAAATGTACCACTTCTGAAAAATTAAATCAAGTTAAGGTTAAAAGTATTGACTCACCTACAATAAGTTTTAGTATTAGTGAGCCAAAAATAGAACTTTCGCATGGTGTAGTAGTTAATCCTCCTAAAATAAATTTTGAATATAAAAATTCTATTCACAGGGCATAGGGTAAATGATATGAAAAACAATGAAATTTTAGTTTCTGTAAAATTTAATATAAAAAATAGAGTGCGAACATTGTCTTTTCTTGTAGTAAAAGATATTACTTTAAAAAGAATTTATTCAAGGCGTATATTACGGCCTTAAAAATTTTAATCCGGATGAAAGTATAGACGCCGATACAACTCTTAGCATACAGGATTGTTTTCAGGCATTTGAACAATATATCAAAACTCATTGTGAGTTGTTGATTCTTTACACTATCATGGGGGAATACTCTAAAGTCGATATTACAGAACAATCAATGGATGTACTTGATCAACAAAAGAAGGTCAAAAACAATTACGATTTGTCATTGAGTAGCCTTGGAATTGTTACATCAAGTGAGTTTTTTATTACTGATAATGATATGGTTACAAATGTACCACAGCTGTTTGATAAGGGCGACAGAGAGAAAACATATATACTCCGTGATAATAATACTTTGGAATATAACATAAGTACCAGAAGGCTTAATGTAATTGAACCTACAGTAATAGATATTCTTCCGGCAGGTGACATGCCTACAAAGGCTAAGGGTAGTTTATTAGATACTATTGCTCCGCCATTAATTACCGGTTTAGGAATGGTTGGCATACGCTTTTTTATCAGTCAGTTTTCAAGCAATTCAGGGCTTAATGATTCTATGTTGGCAATGACTATTGCAATGCCGTTTATGTCAGCGGTGACTTCTCTTTATAATCGAAGAAAACAATCAAAAGATTATAAACAGTCTGTTAGTGAATGGAAAGAAAAATATGAAAATTATATTAATGAAACTATAATTAAAAAGAAAATTGTAAAATGGCAAAAGGATGAAATTGTTTATCTGAATAAAGCTTATCCCAGAATGTGTACATTATTTAATCAAACAGGCGAGATTTCTACTGCAATTTTTGCACGTTCACAAAATGACAATGACTTTATGAGAGTAACGCTTGGTGAATCGGATGAAATAAAGCCATCATTTCAAATTAAAGCAGAGCAAAAAGATGACATATTTTATGATGTGCGTTATAAGCTCCATCCTCCCAAGAAAGGTAAAGATGAGTGTCCATATATTACGATCGAAATACCACCGAAACATAAAAATAAAAAAGGATATCAACAAACAACAGAAGAAATGAAAAATCAATTTCTCCTTACAGAGTTACCTTATATATTTTCAAACACACAGGAAACTATAGGAGAAAATGGAGAAAAAAAGAAATTACAGGATTTAAATTTTTAAGAGATTCATCGGCAAAAGCAGAAAAACCACCTTTACTTGTCGATCTCAAAAATATCGGTACATTGGGCGTAATTTCTAAAAATGATGATGTGTCGTTGAATTTCATCAGACATTTAGCTTTTGAACTTTCTTTTTACCATTCTCCCGAGGATGTTCAGTTGGTATTTTTTTTAATAAAGAAAAAGATATCGAGAAACAGAGTGACATAATAAACGACTATATGTTTCTTCCGCACGCTAATGAATTATTTGATGGTTTATCTCAATTTGTGTTCGATGAAAAAAGTGCAGGCGAAGTGTATAGCCAGTTACAAAGTATAATTTCGGAACGAGTAAAATCCAATAGTTCAGATGAGCCGGACAGTAATTCTTTGTCTGAAAAAGTAACACAGATTATTTGTTTTGTGTTAGATGATTATGATATTAAGGAAAAAGCTTTTTTCAAAATATATTCCTGAAGCACCTAAAGAAGGAGAAAACTATGAAAATTCTTTAGGCTTAACATTTGTGTTTATTCAAAAGAAAAAGGTATGTTGCCCAAATATTGCGGCAGTATTGTTGAACTTGATGAAACTATTCATCGTATAAGCAACAGGTATAATCTTTTAAGCCACGAAACTCTTAGTAAATTAGCTCGTGGTAAAGATTCATCAACCACAACGGATGACATAATTGAATATACAAATTTTACAAATGATTACATATTTAATAACGGAACAAAGGAACATCCAAATTCAGAATTTGACATTGCTTTCAGACGATTAAGTTCTATTTACTATACTAGAATAGCTGAAAACGGTAAAGTTCCTTCATTAGTAACTCTTTTTGAATTATTTGAAGATATTTATAAATTAAATAATGAGCAAATACAGACAGATGAATTAACAAATATAATATGTAAAAACTGGTCTGATGTTCAAAATAATGATGTTACTCGTAATATGAAGGTTGCTGTCGGTAAAAATGAACATGGGATAACTTATCTGGATCTTCATGAAAATGCTGATGGTCCACATATGCTTGTCGCCGGTACGACAGGTTCCGGTAAATCTGAAACAATAATTACATATCTTATCGGACTTTGTGTAAAGTATTCTCCATCCGATCTCAATCTAATGCTTGTTGATATGAAGGGTGGAGGATTTTCTGAACGCTTGGGTAAATTACCTCATTGTGTGGGCACGGTTACGAATACTGCAGGCGAAAGCCAAGGAATTTCTGCAGTGTATATGCTTAAACGATTTCTGGAATCGCTTAATGCCGAAGTGAAAAATCGTCAAATAATACTTTCAGATCTTGATGTTGATAATGCGGACGCATATATCCGTACTTATAGAAAAATAAAGAAAATTCATGAATTGAAATCCAATCCAAACGAAAGATCAAAGTATGAAGAATTGATACAAGAAATTCGTGATGGTAAAAAAGAAAAGCAAATCAGATATATTGACGGTGACATAAGCAAACTAAAACCACTTTCACATCTTATACTGGTTGTCGATGAATTTACCGAATTGAAAAGATTTTCAAGTGAATCTAATGATATAGATTTTATTGCCGAAATTACTACTATTGCACGAATTGGCAGAACACTTGGATTACATATTATATTGGTGTCACAGAACATTGAGGGTGCTATAAATGATGATATTCGTGTAAACACAAAATCAAAGATATGTCTAAAAGTAGCAACTAAGCAGGCATCAAAAGAAATGTTGGGTACTACAGATGCAGCGGCTGCAACTATGCCTGGGCATGGTAGGGCATATATTTTAGTTGGAACCGGTAGCAGATATGAGTATTTCCAGTCTGCTTATACGGGTGCAAATAAAAATACAGACATAAAACCGGCTACAAAGATGACTTATGTAACAAATACAGGTGAATTTATTAGTGACTTTTATGATTCAACAAAACATAATGATGTGCTTAAAGCAAAAAATAAAAAACTTAGCTTTGGTATTACGCAATTAGAGTATGTTGTTGAGAAAATCATTGAAATAACAAGTCAAAAGACATCGAATGGTACGAATAAATACGATGTACCGGAAAAAATATTTCTTGAACCATTACCTGTTTTACTTTCGGATGACAACGATGAATTTAATGAATGGAATGAGGTGTGATAGACTTTGAATAATGGATTTGAAATGTGCTCTTTGGGCAGATATGATATACCAAATAAGCAAAAGCAATCGAATTTTAAAGTTGATCTCGTTAATTCAAATATTGCAGTTTTTGGTTCGGCTATGTCAGGTAAAACCAATTTTTTAAAGTTGTTAATCAACTGTCTTCATAAAAGAAGTAATATATATAATGAGCAAATATTTATTCTTGATTTTGGAGGAGCATTAAGAGATTACAAAGATATGCCATTGGTTTCAGCTTATTTTGATAATACCAGTGAAGAATATGTAAAGCGTGTTTTTGTTATTTTAGAATCAATTTTAAAGCAAAACATTAAAGATCTTGGCAGCTATAATTTTAGTGTCGGAAGAAAAAATAATTTACCACATACAACATTTATTATTGATAATTTAAATGCTTTTATAGGTGAAAACAGATACTCTGCATATCACGAGAAATTTGGCAGAATTTGTCGTGATGGTAGATCTCGTGGTATTTCAGTAGTTTTTACTGCTTCAGATACGAAAGGAATTTCAAACTATTTGCTTTCATTTGAACAGAAAATAGCATTAAATTTTGCTCCTGATAAATGTTCAGAAATATTTGGTTCTAAAGTTGAAAGCCTTGGTAACATACAAGGAAGAGGATATGCGAATGTAACTGAAAGACCTGATGATATTATAGGTACTTTTAATCTAAATGCACCTTATGAAGTTCAGATATTAAAGTGTTCTGACATAAATGATGAAGATTCGGTTTTTATGAGAAAGTTAAAAGAAAAAATTTGCTTATGATGAATCTTCATTTGAATATAGAAAACAGGTTCAAAAATACAAAACATTTCCACAGGAACTTCTTTTTTGAGGATTTTGTTAATTTAAGACAACCTCTGGATGCTACAGATAGGGTTTTGTCATCTAATAATGTTGAAGTTGGGTTGGACTATGTAGAGTTTCAACCAATAAATGTTGATTTTTCAGATTCAAGAGTGGTTGCAATTTATGGTAAAAAAGAATTTGGTAAAACAAATCTTCTTAGATTGTTGTTGCAAAATCTGAAAAACAATAAGAAAAATTCAAGGTTTGTCTTTTTTTTGATGACGGCAGAAAGCAATTAAAAGTTTTTTATGATGAGTTTTCTGAAACATTTGACTGTGATTATATTTCTGAGTATGAGCAAATTCCTATAAACTTTGTTAATGGCAGAATGAAAAAGAGAAAGCTTTCGCCTATGCAACAGTTTTATAAAATATTGCATGAAAAAAATATATGAGTCTGTACAACGATTATGATAATGATTTACTTTATCAGATTTATGGAATTGATGATATTGATTTTACGGTAGAGGATTTACCTAGAGGTGCAGATAAAGCAGACGGAACACCAACTGTGTTTGTAATACAAAGTAAATCAATTTATCTTAATACAAAGATGAATTCTGATTTTATACATTATTTTTTGCAGGAATTAATAGACGTTGCAGATGAAAATGATTATATTTTTATTTTTACAGATGTAAAGAAAATAACAGATGCAGAGGTAAATGCATTGTTTAACAGTACCTTAAAAACAGTTTTCCTGCTTGACAATATCGCAGAATTTGCAAGCGAGCGTGGATCTAAAACTGTATTTGGTGATATGGATCAAAAGAATCTAAAAGAAGAATATGCAAAATGTGAAATTGGTGACGGCTATTTCTATAATGTCGAAGCTGATTTATTAAAAAAAGCAAAGTTTATAAAAACTGAGTAAGGAGATTATTATGTCTGACAATAATTCAAGCGGTAAATTTGTTTCAGCAGATACTACGAAAATTGCAAACTTTGAAAAGCAAAGTGCTGAGGTTATTACAGAATTTGCCACTATAAAAAACGAGTTTAACAGGATAAATAAGGAATTACTTGCTTCTTGGAAAGGTGTAGGAGCAGATGCTTATAGTACTGAAATAGCTCATATTTTAGAAAAAATCGGCAGTGTTGAAGATGTTCTTAAAGCAATAAATGAAAGTGCCGTAAAAGATATTAGAGATTCATATAGTCAGGTCGATGATGAATTGGGAGAATTTAATAGAAATCCTAATTCCGGAACGGAGGAGTAAAATGGTTGATCTTACAGATGCTCAGTTTGCCTGTAACCAAACGAATTCAACATCAAATAATGTCTTTCTTAAAAAATTAAATTCAAATGACCCTGATACTATATTTAACAAAGTAATAATGGAATTTAATGAGGAAGAAAATGATGACTAAAGGTATTATTAAAGGTTCTGAATTTAATTACATAATAGATACATCATACGGGCTGTCATCTGATGGTTATATTGCTACAGGTACTGAAAGTATTGTTTACAAAGGACTTAAAATTTCACATTCCGGAGATATAGTGTTGTCTTGTGTGCTTAAATTTAAGTATAAATCCCTCCTGATTGGAGCTGAGGGTGGTGTAAGTAGGGTTGTTAATGTGTATGACCGATTTAGAACACATGATTTAAAAATTTTTGATGAACTCCAGGATTGCCGTTCGTTGTTAGAATTTTCGATGTCATAGAAGACTTAGGCGATTTTTCACTAACGGATACACATGTCGAAGAAGGCAGGAAGTCTATTTCTATTAACCGTGAAAAGTTTTTTTGTGTTGTTGAAGAGTATGTTGACGGTTGGTCGCTGGAAGAATACTGTCGAGATTATTATTGGAAACTTACTGAAACAGTTGATGTTGGTAATAATTTAAAAAAGAAAATTTCTTTTCATCAGTTTTCAAATGACAAGAAGCTTAGAATGCTCAAAAGTTACAGCAACGATTACGAAGAATTGATTCGTTATCAAAGTGATATGTTTGACTTTATGTTAAATCTTTGTGATATCTTGGAATATATTACGGATCAAAAGCATATTTTACACCTTGATATTAAACCGGATAATATTATGGTTACGCGTTATGGCAAGGAACTTGTTTTAATTGATTTTGGTCGTTCTGAACATATTGATATAGAAACAAAGTCGGTCAAAAGTAATCTTGGTGGCTGATTATAATAAAGAGCAAAGTATAACCCGTATGTATCAGTATGGTACATTGGGATATGCTGCTCCTGAATGTTATGTGAACGCATCAAACGGTTCTGTGTTTCCTTTTAATGATGATAATTTTGAAAAGGGCAGAATGAGTATAGAAAGTGATATTTTTTCTTTTGGAGCTACTTTTTGGGAATGCTTGAATGTATTTGAGTTATATACAGGTAATACGGAATTTGCTAAAGATAAAAGTTTAGGAGGTTCTTACGATTATTACCGACATAATATTATGAATGATGATGCTTATTGTGATAGAGATTTATCATTAACATCTGCTCATTATCACGAAAAATTAGAAAATATAATTAAGAAATGTACCCGCAGAAGAGAAAAAGGTTTTCTTGAGAGCCCATTGTATTACCATGATTATAAAACTCTGCATGATGATATTATAAACGCAAAAGAATCTGCTCCATCTATAATGAAATCAGAAAATATAAAGGTTAGAAATTCATTTGGTGTAGTTGGTGTTATGGCAGGTTTGTTTTGCGTTATTCTGCTTGTTTGTGGATTTTTAAAGATGACAGGCAGTTATTTTGCAGAGCGTAAAATGGATAATATTATTGAAAATTACAACCCAACCAAGATTGAGTGGCTTGAAAATGCTGCTGCTGAACAGATGAAATCTTCAATTGAATCGGAAAAACAAAATATTTATAACAAAGTATTTGAATTTTTGAGTAAGGAAGGCGATACGCTAAATTATTCGGAAACTGTTGTTTTGGTTAATTTACTTACACAAATGAATAATACCAAATTTATAAATGATTCTGTAGATCAGATGTTATTGTCAGTTGACCAAAAGGAGTTGAGCTCTTGTATTGAAAATACAGTTACAGGGCTTCCAAATTGTAGTAGCGACGGATATAAAATAGCTGTTCAAATTTATAATGCACAGAAAAGGCAAAACTTGTTGGAATGTTATAATATGCTTGTCGATAATACTGATAATAAAAACTTAAACAGACTGGTCAGTAGATTAGCACAGGATTTAAATCATGATGAACAAATAAACAGTATTGCCGAGCAAGAACTTAAATCGGATTCAAATTACACATTATTGACAGAATATGAAACTGATATGAAACTATCTGAATTAAAAAATACAATTAAACAAACACTTAATAATATAAGTGCTTTTGGAAATGTGAATGGAGTGTTGAGTAATGAATCTAATTAATAGAATCAAAGTGGGATGGAAAAACGAAGAATTTAGTAAGATTAGAAAATACATAAGAAAACCTGCTTATATTACTTTTTGCGATTGCAGGTTCGATAATGACTCTTGCTATTATATTTTTGTTTGCAATTGGTAAATTAGAAGATATCATTGTTTCAATGGATATTAGATATAATTCTCCCATCTTTATTACTCTTGCTGTGATAGTTTTGTCAGTTCAGGTAGGTGCGGCTTTTTACGGAGTTTTTTTAAGTCTTAGAAAATACAGACGCCCCGGAGGCAAAGGAATAGTAAATGTTTCATATAATAAAGGGAACTTCGTTTAATGCCCTATCTAAAACTTTGGATAATAAATAGGAATACATATTGGTTTGGAGGAGATTTTTATTGACTACAAAAGTATATAAAATATTTTTAGCAATAAGTATTGCTTGTTTTGCGTTGTCTTCAGTATCTGTTATGCTTATTTTAGCAGACAATATTAAAGAATCTTTAAAGCCACTGATTATAAGTACAATTTTTTGGGGTGGTTTAATTATAGGATTAATTTTTACTTTTTTAATAGGGAAATATAGAAAAAATGAAAAATATAAAATACATAAATATCCCGGAATCTTTTGCTTTATGAAAAATAAGAATGCAACTATTTGTGACATTGTATGGCTACTAAGTATAGTTTTATTCTTATTGTTTAGTGCAATATTAGGACAGCATAATGTATTTTCGATAATGATGCTTGCGTTAGCATTACTATTGAGTTATCTTCATTCAGTTTTCAACGGCAATAATTATGCTTTTATAGTAAAGAGAGGTAAAAAGAAAATGAGTGTATTAAAGAAATCTACGGCATTATTTTTGTCAATTGTAATTGTTATATGTTCAATGTTGATGAACATAGGCACGGTTTTGGCAGCAGAAAGAAATGAATCATCATCAGTTTTAGATAATGATGAAATTAATGATTTCTCTGTACCTGAACTTAATGTTACGGTGGATGACGAAAATAAATGGACTAATGATATAAATAAACTTAAGATTACTGCTCCTGTCAGTACTGAAATATATTATAAGACAAGTACGGATAAGCTTGACGATTGGGGTAATTATACAGATTCTGATGCGTTTGTGTGGGATGGGGATGAATCGGAAAATTTGCCTCAAGGCTCTTATTATATAAAGTTTTGGGCAAAATATCCTGGTGAATCAAATCCTGTCAATGACAGTGTTGAAGCTGTGCATTTTATGTATGATACTGAGGGCCCTTCAGCTTTTAAAATTAAAGAAACAAAAATAGGTAATGATTATTGTCTTGTTGCCGACGAAGATATAACTGATCTTTCAGGTGTTCAAGATATTCATTATTTTATAGATAATAACAGCGAGGGTGTCTATGTAGAGAAGATTAAGCTTGATGGGGATAAAAAAGTTAATTTTAAAATTCCTTTAAATTCAGAAATGCAGAGTCACAGTATTAAAATTGAGTTAAGCGACAATTTAGGAAATAAAACAACTGTATCATCTGGAAAGATTGAAGATGCTGATATTCCCAAAATAAATGGTTTTCAGGTTGTAAATATTTCTGATAAAACAGAAACAAAGCTTGAAAGCAGGGAGTTTTATGTAAAAACTAATGATGACGGTGAAGAAGAAAAGAGTGAATATACTTATATTGGTAATAAATCGTATTTAAAACTCAATATTATTGAAAAGAATCTTAAAAATGTAAAACTTAGCATTAAGATAAATAATAATCAATATGAATTAAATGTTGAAAACAATAAACTTACTCCACCGGCTGGTATAAAAAAAAGAAGAATATTGGTATTATATTTCATTTGATGAATTATATAGCCGGTTAAAAAATGAAAAACAATTAACTGAATTAACCGATTTTGCTATACAATCAATATCAGTAACAGCTTCTGATAAAGTAAACCATCAAAGTGATACCCTTATTCTTGAGGAGAATGGAAAAATTAAAACCTTTTTCTATGATTCTTTTGACAGCGGGGATTTTAATATCAAACCGGTTATAACTGAAACGCCGGTTATAACTGAAAAGGATGAATATTATTTTTCTAAGTTACACATCAAATTTAATTTAAGTGATGATATAGGCATTGCAAGCTATATTATTACTGTAAAAAGAAAATGATGATGCCAAAATTGATACCAAAGCAGAGAAAGAAAATATTGTTAAAAAAGATGGTAGTCATATTCTTCCGTCAACGGAGGAAACAACCGAAGAATTGGTGTTTACTAAAGATGGTAAGTATGAGATTAATGTAACTGTTACTGACCTTAGCGGAAATAAAAAAACTTTTCGTAAAGTCTACTATGTTGATACTACTGCACCTAATATTGTTGAAATGAAGTACGAAGTTAAGAATGGCTTACTTAACTATGTTACTTTTGGAATCTTTTTGGTGTACCTCGTGTGGAAATTTCAATTAATGTTAATGATAAAGGTTGCGGTGTTGACCCAAATGAAGTTAAGCTCTATTGGAATAATAAATCTTATGATGCAACAGTAGATAAAAATACATACACATTTTGTCTCGATAGTTCCGGAAAGGGAACACCATACATTACAATAAAAGATTTCTTGGGAAATGAAAGAAAATATAACTTTAAAACTATAAATGATTATAGTGAAAATCTACCAGATGAATTTTTAGATGAAATTAATGCAGATGATAGTAGTGGTGCTACACTTGTATTAGAAAATGATGCTCCTTCGTATTCAATAACAGCTGAAGGAAATTATAAACTGACCTTAGTCAAAATGACGAAAATAATCAGAGTGAAAAAGGTCTTTATTTTGGCTTGCAAGATGACAAAATAGGCAATAATAAACTTCATTTTACCATTTCAGACCAAGAAAATGATAATAAGTTCGGTTTAGCTTCTTACTATATTTGTATCAAAAAGATTAGTGAAGACGGTACTGAAAACGAAGTGAAAAATAAAAAACTTAAGAAAAATCTTACGGATCAAAATAAACCGGTATTATCTACGGAAACAGACTTAGATGTTGGCGATTTAGAAAGCGGTACTTATCGTATATGTGTTGAAGCAAAGGATATTGCAGGTAACGATGCAATCCTAGACAAAGATAATACTAATTTTAATTCTAATAACGGTGTATTCTATGTTGATAATGAAGCACCATCAATAAGTGAATCGAAATATACAGTGGAACCGTCTGTTCTTAATTATTTGTCATTTGGTATATTTGGCAATAAAGAGATTAATGTTTCAATAAATAATGATGATGGTAAAAGCGAAAATTCTTTTTCTTCAAAAGTTAAGGATGTTACTCTTAATTGGGGCGATGTCTATAAACCTAAATCAGTAGTTGGTAATACATATACATTTGTTATAACCCCTAATTATTCAGACACCCCATATTTTACAGTAACTGACCGAATTGGTAATACGAATATTTATTATTTTTCTACTGAAAGTATAAAAACATTAAAACAGGAGGGCGTACTTAACAACGAAAGCGGAATTAATTTAATGCTTGAAAATAACCCGCCTGAAATTAAGGTTGATGTTTTAACAGACTATGAGAAATACATAATTAACGGCAAAGTATGGTATGGTAACGATATAAAATATCAGGTGGCAGCAAGTGATATAGCTTCTGAGAATAAGTACAATTCAGGTCTTGAGAGTGTCAAAACAGATGTCCTCAACAATTCAAAAGCGTTTTCTAATCATACGGAAACACAATTTAATAATATTGATTTCGGCAAGGAGTCATTTAATAAACAAGAAGCAAAATATATCTATGATATAAATAAAGAGGGATTGTACAAAATTACAGCTGATACTACCGACAATGCTCAAAATTCAAATTCGGATGTAATAGAATTCAACATTGATAAAAATAATCCTGAGATTACTATGTTTAAATTTGGAAATCAGGATGATAATAAACCCTTTTATAAACATTATTATGGATATTTCTTTAAAAAAGCCACACCATTGAAAGTATATGTTAATGACCCTGGAGTTTCATCCGGAATTAAAAATGTTGAAATTTATCTTAATAGTAATGATAAAAACGGCACAAGTAAAACAGAAATTACAGATGGAACATCACTAAAAACCGATTCAACAGGAACATATGCTGAAATCCTTATTCCAAATAATTTTAAAGGTACTGTAGCCGCCAAAGTTACAGATAATGTTGAACATACAACAGGTCTGATTAGTGCAGACGGTAGCGTGATTGAGGACGATTCATTACATAAATCAGTATCTTCTATTGATATTAAGGCAACTAATGATACTGATAAAGAAGATGCAAATGGTGTGCCTCTTTATAAAACCAGTATTCCATTGGTTGTTAGTGTTAGTGATACTCGCTCAGGTATTTCAAAAATTGAATGGTCTGTTTCTAATGATAATAAGAACGGCATTATTTCAGTTGATTCTGACGGTAAATATATTAGCAATTCTTCTGATATTGTAATTAACAATAAATCAATCAAGACAGATCATAATCTTTTGACATCTATTGATTTTAATTTAGTAGTTGAGAGTAATACAAACGGTAATGAAGTAACAGTTAAATTAACTGACAATGCCGGTAATTCAGAGGTAAAAAAGGTTAAATACAGTATAGACACTACCGTTCCCAAAATTACTGCAGTGAAAAGTAATGTGAATTCTTCTAATGGAAATTACTATAATACAGCACAGACTGTAACTGTTACAATTACTGAACGAAATTTTAATCCTAAAGATGTGGAAGTTAATGTAAACGGCAATGTTCAAACTATAGATTGGGGACAAGATAATTTGCCCTCAGTAACTTCAGATAATCAAACACACATTGGTACATTTACACTTTCTGAAGATAATAGGTATGAATTTTCGATTAGATATGCTGATATGGCAGGTAATAGCGGCGATTCCTTTAGTGAACCTGAATTTGTAATTGACAGAACAAGCCCTTCAATTAATGACAACTTTGCTGATTTCGGATCTTTTGACGATAAAAATGTATTTTTTAACATAAAGGAAAAAGATAAGGCAACAGCAACAATCAATGTAGTAGAAACTAATTTTGTTGAAGAAGATATGCAGCTTAAAGTTTACTATAAGGAACCGGGAAGCAGTCATGAAGACAGCGGATGGTCTGAATATCCGTTAATGGCCTCTTGGAATAATTCAGGTGATAATCATTCCATAACTATTCCTTTTACAGAAGATGGTGTATATAAAATTGATATGAATCCTGTCGATCGTGCTAATAATAAGGGCGGTTTTGATGCGAATTCTTCATCACATACGGCGATATTTGAAGTGGATTTTACTGCCCCTATTGTGTATGAGAGAAATAATGATATGGTAGAATCTGATAGTACTAAGTTTAGTGATATTTATGACTTTAATCGCAGAAAAGATGAAAATCCAAATATTGTATTTATGGATACCAATATCGACAGAATTGAGTATAGTTTGAAAAAATATGTACCTAGCTATACTAATAAAAAAGAAATCGGTACTATAAAATATGAGGAATCAAAAGACACTATTCGAGAATTTGTCGATAATTCCGATGCTACGCATATGATTTACAAGTTGCAGGACTTTGACAAAGACGGAGTCTATTCAGTAAAAATGATTGCTTATGATAAAGCAGGAAACCCAAGTGTACTTAATGAAAATACATATACACGAATGGTAAATACAGATGTTCTTGCTTATATTGAAAACAGCGATAGCAAAAATAAAACGGGTTGGTATTCTTTTGAAGATGAAAACGGTCCTATAAGTAAACAACCAAGTAGTTTTTCTGATTTGAGCATAGTTGTTTTTTCAAGCAATTCTCAAAAAAACAGCGTGTGTTTGGTCGATAAGGACACTAATGAATCAACGGATACAAATATAACATCTGATTCAAAGAGTCTTTTTGATAAAGAAATGTATGGCACGAGTGTTTACCGATATACATTACCAGGTAGTTATTTTGCCAACAACTATACCGCTGATGCGGATACAAGTTTATACTTGAGAGTTGTTAATGGCGAGAATATTTTAGATCTTGGTGAGATGTATATTGATAATACTAAACCAACCTGTACTGTTCCGGAAAACTTCTCAGATTGGGGATGGTTTAGTGGTTCAGGAAATCAAACTATTTCATTTAATGATATAAGTGAAGTGCTTGATGAAGAAAAGACAGTAGCGTATGTAGATGGCAAAACATACAAAGTAAGTGATGTCAAAAATAATGATGTTCCGGGTCTGCACTATTCAAAATCGAAAAATCAGATCAAGTTGATTTTAAATGAAGGCAGTCATACGGTAGGTCTTTCATTGTTTGACAGAGCAGGTAATAATACTGTGATCAAAGAAGTGCATCACCTTGCTATAGGCAATTATAGATTATGGATTATAATTGGAATAGTGGCAGGCGTTGCGGTAATTACAGCAATTGTAATTTTTACATTCCTTGTATTTAAGCGTAGAAAAAACAATAAGAAGTAAAACTACACCTAATAGTCTTTAAAATTACTCCACAAATAAGCCTCCTATGGTAGTTGTTAAAAACTTTCATAGGAGGCTTTGCTATGTCGGAAAATATAGCTTTATACAACAATATGATAGTACAAAATAATTATCATATCAATGAATCAGCACAATTTACACCGTCTTAAACATATTCTGTTTTAGTGGTTGTGTGCCGAGAGTTTTTTCAACTTTCTTTTCTTGCTTGTTCCAGTTCTTCGAGCCTTATCATTTCGTCCTTGGCATCATCAAGTCCAAGATGGGTATATGTGTTCATCGTGACACCGATATCGGAATGCCCCATAAGGTACTGCAATGTTTTCGGATTCATTCTTGCCTTTGCCATATTTGAACAATAGGTATGTCTGCAAATGTGAGGGGTGATATTAGGTAGTTGCTCTCTGAAAATATCATTGTATCTCTTGACCGAGTGATTAAACCTATGCTCCCAATGCATTGCAACTTCAGGCATTCCCTTTGAATCTCTGAACAGAAAACCGCAATGACCTGCAACCATAATTTCAGGAAGATTTGTAGGTCTGTTCTCAAGTATTCTTTTGAAGGCCTGGTAAACATCTTCCGTCATAGGTAGTTTTCTTGTGCCGGCATTTGTTTTTGTTGATTCAATTACATACTCCATTTTTGAGGTTCTCTGCAACTGGTGGTCAATATTGATGATTCTGTTGTTCATATCGAGGTCATTTATCGTCAACCCACAAAATTCTGAAATTCTCAAACCAGTGTGAAAGAGAATGTAGAAGACATCATAGTATTTGTAGTAAACATTATCGTAACGAACAAATTTCAAAAACTTGTTCATTTGCTCTTTTGTCAGAGCCTGTCGAGTGTGTTCAGTGTTTATGATAATGCCGAGTAATTGGAAACCGAAAGGGTTCTTCATTAGAATATCATCATCAACTGCCATTTGAAATGCCGGTCTTAAAACACCTCGCACCGTTTTTATTGTACTCGAGCCTCTTCCGTCTTCCTGTAATTTAATGAGAAACAGCTTTGCATCGGAAGTTTTGATTTCACCGATTTTGCGACTTCCAAATTCCTCTTTGCTCATAATGTTTTGCACAAAGTTGTAATTTGAAAGTGTGTTGTGTCTTACACCTGTCCTTGTTTTGAGATAACGGGAGATTAACTCGTTGACGGTGATATTTCTGCCGGTTATGTCAAGTCTTGAGTCAACGTCTTTACCGACCAGCTTTTCTAATTCTCTTAGTGACAGGCAAGGCTGTTTGCCTATTGGTTGTGGATCTGTCGGAACAAGTCGCCAGCTGTATACAAATTTTGGCTTGCCGTCAACTAAATACTTGAATTGATATTTTCCGTTTGCCCTTATTGATTCTCCGTTGTGCAAAAGTCTATGCTTTGAATCTCGTCTTTGTCCTCGGCTCGCCATTTTTGAGTTCTCCCTTCATTCCTGATTTATTAAGATATTTTATAAATTCATCTTTGATGATTAACTTTCGTGTTCCGTATTTAGCCATAAAGGGAAGACCGCTTTGGCTTGTAAGACGGAACATTTTTCTTCTGCTGAGTCCAAATAATTCGGCTGTTTCAATTACCGTCAAAAAATCTTTGTCCTGCAATGATGGCTTATCCATATTTTTTACCTCCTCGTTTGGTACTCATATATTGCCGTAAAACTCTCAGAATAGCAACTACTTTCAGCAGATAAAAGGAAACTATATCGTAGAATTATTGCACAGATATTCCTCAAATTTTGTTCGTATAATCAAATAGCGATTACCGCTCAAAACTGAAAAAATTCCGAGATTATCCTCGGCAAGTTTTCTCATTTTTTTAATGCCAATGTTAAAATATAATCCGGCTTCTTTGACAGTTAGGGTGTAACGCTCTGCGTATGTAGGCTTATCCATTTTGTTTTCCTCCGTATCTGTATTTGACATAACAACTATGACTGCAAAATTTTCTTTTTGCATTGCCGTAAACTGTAAATGATTTTTTACAATAAGGACATGTTAGTTCATAAATTGCTTTTCTGTTAACTAAATCAAGATGATTGTTCCACCACTTGTTTCTGCAAGCGTCTGAACAAAATCTCTTGCGTTTGCGGTGTTCGTTTTGCTCAACCGGTTTTCCGCATTGTTCGCAATAAAGAGTGTGATTATCATTGCTTTGCAAATCAGCACTCATTAGCTTGTTCCTTTTACAGTATGATTTTATTGTATTAACGGATAGGTTTGTGAGATTTGAAATCTGTTTGTATCCGTAACCGTTCTTTCGGTAGCTTTCAATTTGCTTTTTCTCATTGTCTGTCATAAAAAGCACCTCCTACCATATAGCCATAGCAGAAGGTGAAAAAGGACGCTTTTTAATCTTTCATATAAAATTGACATTCATAACCGTCCGCACGGAGTAAAAGACCTTTTGCCCAAGGCGGAGTTCTGCTCATTTGTTCGCAGATAGTGTTTACGGAAACATCTTTTTGGCATTCAATAATAACCTCGTCATGAACATGAGCGATTATGCGGTAATTTTTTAGTGTTTGCATTGCGTATAATAATATATCTCTTGCAATGGCTTGAATGATATTTTCACAGAACTTAGGGCCGTAGCTTTCAAGCCGTTCCCATTTCTTCGTACTGCCAATGCCCTCATAGGTAACTGATTCACCGCCAAATTTATTTATTCCGATTCTCGGCTTAACATATGCAAGTCTTCTGCCGGAGGGGAGAGTGATGAACAGAAATCCGCTTTCGTAGGTAAAGATATGCCGTTGGTTTCAGTCGGTATCCTTTTGGTAACAGTTTCTTTAACACATTTATCAATGTCCCACCAGAGTTTAGTAATTGACGGATTAGAGTTTCTCCACGCACACACTAGAGGTTGAAGTTCATCCTCTGAAAGTCCCATCTGAATAGCACCCATAGCTTTCAATGCCCCGACAGAACCGCCGTATCCGAGTGCAAGCTCGGCGATTTTGCCTTTTTGTCGCAGATGCCCGTTTATTCCATGCTTTTCAACAGGAACACCAAACATCTGTGATGCACTACTGCAATAAATATCTTTGCCCTCACTAAAAACTTTGTTTCTCCATTTCTCACCTGCAAGCCACGCAAGAACCCTTGCCTCAATAGCAGAAAAATCGGCTACTATGAATTTGCAACTGTGCTGTGGAATAAAAGCGGTGCGGATAAGTTGTGAAAGTGTGTCCGGAATATCATCATAAAGAATACTGAGTGCATCATAATTTCCGCATTTTACAAGACCTCTTGCCTGTGTAAGATCTGGCATATGGTTCTGAGGCAGGTTCTGGAGCTGCACCAGTCTTCCGGCAAATCTGCCAGTTCTGTTTGCACCGTAAAACTGAAACATTCCTCTTGCACGGCTGTCTTTACAAACGGCATTTTTCATTGCCGTGTATTTCTTAACACTGCTTTTTGCTAGTTGCTGTCTGAGTGATAACACTTTGTGTACTTGATAGGGTGCAGTTTTCAGCATTTCTGAAACTGATGATTTGCTAAGACTTTCGGTTTCAAATCCGTTTTCAGAGAGCCAGTTTTTCATTTGCTGAACGGAATTTGGATTATCAAGATTGGTAAGGGATTGTATATCATTGATAAGCGACTTTTTAACCATTTCATCAATAACTATTGCGTTTTCAACTAAAATCATATCTACCCCTATGCCACGGTCATTTATATTTTGGTCAAGGTGGTATTCGTTCCATATTGAATCACTTACAGGAAATCTTGATAATTTCTTTTGAATACTAATCTCAGTTTCAACATCACGAATATTGTATGCCTTGAAATTATTCCACTTTTCTATATTGTGATATGGCATATTTCTTGTTCTGCCATTATTGATTTTTGTAGGGGAACAGGGGATACAAAAATATCGTATGAGATTTTTACCCTCTGACAGCTTTTTGCTTTTCAAGGCCTAATACAGCACCCACACCCTCAAGAGAAAGGGGAAGACCAAGTGTTGCCGACCAGACAAGAGTACAATTCCAAGATGACGGGTTAAGATATTTGCCGTCAAAATCTATACCTAAATCTTTAAGATACCTTGATAAGCATACCCTCTCAAATTGTGCGTTGAATGCCCATTTGATAACCGAAGTATCGGTCAGTGCATCAAGAATATCCTCGGGTATCTTTTCTCCCATACACAAGTCAATGACTTTGACATCACTGCCGTCAACAGAATAGCCAAACAGCAGAATTTCAAAATCATCACTTTCCGCATAACGGTAAACACCGGATTTCTGAAGATTAGTACTTGAATATGTTTCTATGTCAATACTGATTGATTTCATATTTCTACTTCCTTTATATAAAAAACGGACGGCAGAGAGTATCCCTCCACCGTCCGAATTTGTTAATTATCTAAGTTGTTTTTCTTAGCCCTTCTCGCTATTCTGTGCTTTCTAAAAGTCTTGTGAATAAGGAAAATTAAATCCGTTACGGTGCTTATGATGCCGTACATACCTATTCCCAAGAAAAAACAGAAGATAACAACTACATCAAATAATTTTGCAAGTTCATAAAATTCGTTCATATCATTTACCTCGTATTATGTTAGGATAAGAAATCATCATCTGTTTCTGTTCTGAAATCATCAGTAGCCGAACTTCTGCCACCAAGCGGTTCGCCGTCCTTTATTTTCTGAATGTTGCCAAGACCACAGGCAATACCTTTGTTGCCATTTGAATTGAATGCGTAAAAATTCAGAGACACTCTTGCATAACAACCGCTGTACACCTCATCTCTGTCAAGAATAGGTTTTACAGCCTTATCAACAATCTGCGGAGCGGTTCTGCTGTTTGCATTGATAAACCAGTGACCTGCATAAGCCTCATCATTACGCTCGGTATCACCGTCACGAAGAGGAAGTTTAAGTGATGCTTTGTTTGGCTTTTTACCGCCAAATTTACCGATACCTTCTTCAATTGCAGTGTTTACAGCGTTGTTAATCGCATTAACGGTTTCAGTATCATCTTTTGGAATAAGTACGGATACGCTGTATCTTTCAGGACTGCTGTTGATTGAAACAGGTTCCCAACCGTGAAAATATGAAAGTCTTGTGTTTTTGCCTGTGATAACTTTTGTTCTGTTTGAATTAGCCATAATAATTAGTCCTCCGTTATAAATTCGTTTTTAACATCTGTGATTGTCATAGCCTCTCTTTTGTCAGTTTCGGGAACAAGAGTAGGCTTGCCTTTTGGTTTAATGATAAGATTTCCAAGTATCTCGTTAAAATTTTGTTTTCCTAAAAGCTTTTGCATTTCTGTAAGTGTGATAAGACTCTTGCGATAAATGTCTTTGTAGCCGGCATCTTCCAATGCTTTAGCCACTGCGGTTTCATCTTTATACTTTCGTACAGACCGTCCTTCAATAATTTTAAAACCGTTCCAATGCTTGCCGTGATTGACAGCTGATTCGGTAGCATATGCCATTATTTCATTTGCCCACTTCGTGAGATTTGGGATAACAGATAAAATGTTTTCAATTTCAGAATCAGTAAGAAGTGGGGGAAGTCTGAATTCTTCCTGTGCAAGCTTCAGATTGTTTTCGGCTCTTGCTCTGCATCTTACTGATGCTTTGCAGAATGTACACCAATCACCGACACAGTAATCACCTTCACCTTTAACAGCTAATTCTGCTTTTGGCTTTAGTACATTTTCTGCCCAGCCTTTGAGCTCATCAGCAGAAACAGTCCAAGTGCTGACATTATCTCTGCGTGGCTGAAAAATTGACATTGACACATCTTTGATGTCATATAGGCGGTCAAAGATTTTTAAAGCACCGAGAGCATAACATTTCATCTGCGGGTTATCAAAGGCATCAACCAATACTCCCATTCCATATTTGAAATCAATGATATGTATTTTGCTTTCAGAAACAATAATGCAGTCGGCTGTTCCAAAACCATTTGGTACATATTCTGAAAAATCAACCTTTTGTTCAATAAGAATCAAAGGATCTTTACATTTCTGTTTTGCAAGATTGAATTGTTCAAGTACAAAATCAACATATAAGTCGGTGTACTCTTGCATTTCATTGTTTGTGTAATGGGAGATAGGCTCGTCACTTCTTCTGCGTAATATGGTTTTGAGTTTATGCTCGCACCACGCATGGGCGACTGTGCCTTCTTCAGATGCTTTGGTTGATTTGTTCTCAAACTTTGATTCAAGCACGGCGCTTGGTGTGCAATTGAGCCATCTGTGAGAACTTGAAGGGGAGAGGAAAGCATGATTACTCATTCTGAAGTGCCTCCGCATCTTTGATGATTTCTTCGTAATGGCAGGGGTCAATTTCTGACAGTTTGTTTCCACCATACTTTACAATGATTTCTCTAACCTCAGAAGTGAGTCCGCTTTGACTTTTTTTAGCAAGAACACTCCTTACATCTTCAAGGGAATACACCTTCGATTTTACAGTTTCTGATTTTACCGAGCTTTCAGAAGTATGTACGGTTGACTTCTTCGAAATCTCAGTATTCTTTATCTCATTCAAGAGATTTGAAACAGTCTGCAGACTTTCTGTAAGTGTGCCAATGTTTTTGATTACCTCGGTAATCGCGTCAAGTAATGCTGTTATTTTGTTCATAACTGTCTCCTTTTTTAACCTTGGTAATGGCGAGTTCCTCAATAGAATCACTTGGAACAAGGACTGTGATTTTCTGCTTTCTGCCGAACAGCATTCGCAAAAATCGTTCTCGCAAGGTGATGTTTTTGCAGGATACCATACTGTTTCTTTGTGGTTTGTCCGAAACACTGATTTGAAGATTGTGTTTCATATATTGCACCTCCGTTTCCGAGAGCATTGTTGCCCTCTGTCTGTTAGCCACGGGAGAGTGCTTAAAAGGACGCTTTTTGAAAAATTTTATTTTTATTATTTATTCGTAAGCAAAAAATCCCCATCAAGGAATAAAACTTCCTTGATGGGGATTTGGCTTTGTTAAAATACTGTTCTATTGTCTGTTAAGATAAAATCTCATTTACTCTTTTCTGTACGGCGTTGTAGTCATAGCCGGCTTTGGTGAGACGGTTTTTGCGGTCGGCGCCGTTGCCCCATTTGCCCTGAATTACTTCTTTTGCAATGGCATCAACTGACTTTTTGCCCGATGACTTTGGCGTGTACACAACTTTTCCGCTTTCATCAAAGACAGAGTAACCGTTGTTTTTGTCGGCACATTTCTTGGCATTTGAAAGGTCATAGAAAGCACCCTTCTGCGACTTTGCGTCCTTCCAACTTTTGCGTACACGATAGAGAGTTTTCTTTGATGTCACAGGTTTTGAACTGCCTAAGTCAAGCTGAGCGTTTACCTCCTTTGCAATCTGTCCGTGAAGATTGTAGAGATAATCGCCCGGACAGGACTTGTTTGCATAATCCCTATGAACCGTCATATTGCAACCGTTAAGATGATTCATTCTCTCTGACTTATTTGTTGACCACACAAGCCTTTTGATACCGTTTCTCTTGCAGATATCAACAAGCAGTTTAATCAAAGACTTGTACGCAACATCATTTACTCTGTATGGGTGGTAGGTATCGGACGCAACCTCAATGGTAATCGCCCTGTTGTCATTTGATGCAGATGAGGTGCACCAGCTACGGTCCTTTTCCTCAACATACATTCCGATTCTGCCGTCATATCCGATACCATAGTTTGAGCTTGCCTCCTTGCCCCTTGACGCAAAGATTGAACCGAGAGTTTCAACAGAACACTGTCCGACAACGCAGTGAATTGAAACTGTATCAATCTTGTGATTGCGATTGATGTTTCTGTTTGGTGAAATTTTTGTGTAGCTAACTAATTTGCTGTTTGTGTATGACATTCAGTCGTCCTCCTTTTCACTTCTGTGGTGTAATTGTGCAAGCACATTTTTAATCTTTTCAGGAATGGGAAGTCCCAGATGTGCTCCGTTTTCAAGCAGTGACAAGCCCTCATTTGAGAGATAGAAGAAAATCACTGCCGTTCTCAGCACACTGCCCGTGCCGATAATGTACACATCAAGGAGATTCGCCACTCCCACAAGCAGAAAGATAATCACCTTCCTGCAAATGCCTTTAAAACCAATCTTGCTCGAAAGCTCTCTGTCGGCAAAGGCACACATCATTCCTGTAATGTAGTCGATAACTACAAATGCAATGAGTGCATACAGAAAGCCGTCTGCACCTCCGAGAAACCACCCGAGTGTTCCTCCAAGTGCGATGAATGCAGTCTGAATGCTGTTCCAAATCTGTTTCATAAATACCTCCTGTGTCTATTTTTTAACCCACTTACTCCAGCTTGAATTCACCTTTGAACGGATATATACATCAAACGGAGTGTCCCTTGCCGTATATCTCTGTATCACAAGATTTGTACTGCAAGAAAATACTTCAAGCATACCGAATACAAGTGCCGGATAGTTCATATTCTCCTGCGGTACTCTTCGTCTGAAATAAATACCCTGCGTTGTAAGACTGTTAAGGCTGACATCGTCCTCAACAGAGGTCTGTATAATGCCCATAACAGGAAAGCCGTTCATATGTATTTCACCCGTCACATCAAGTGCGGATTGTGGGTTTGGATTGTTAATGCCTACCTTCTGCTTGCGTAATGCAACAAGCGGAGTGCCTTGTGGAATGGTAAAGTACAGGTCCGTAACAACAGACTTTTCCATCACATCCCGAATTTCAATATGAAAGCTGTATGACATATTCACATCAAGCTTCATAAGCTGAAGATTTGAGTATGAATAGCTTGTGCCGTTCATTTTAAGGTTGCTTAAAATGTCAACAAAATTTCCGTAGTTTGCATCACTTGTCCTCTTGTATTGGTAGCGAAAGGATAAAAGCTGATTGTGATTTACCCCGTCAATTGTAATTGGTGAGTATGAGCCGTTGAAAATAAGCTGAATTTCCGACTCAATCTCATTTGTTCGTCTTAGTGTAATCGTACTGAGATTCGGACTGCTGTACGGAATAACGGTAATCGTCTTTTTAATGCTCGTTGTGTAACCTCTTGAGTCCGTGACCGTGACCATAACCACCACATCACCGCTTTTGGTGATTGTACCAAGATTCAATTCCTTTGCAGTTGTACTTGATTTGCTCACACCGTTACAGCTTACCGTGTAGCCTGTAATCTTCGATTCATTTCTCGGCTTTGCAGTGAGCGGTGTAACCTTGAGAATTGAGTAGTTCTGAATAAAAAGCTTTGTATTGCCTGTTACGGCGGTTGTCTTGATGTTTGAATCAAGATAGATAAAGCCTTCAATAACAGGTCTTGAATTGTGCGAGGTGGTTGCAATCTGACAATTCCTTTCAGAAATGCCTACATAGGTTGAACCCTTGTATGTGGTGACCGTTAGCTTTGCCGTAACGCTCTTGTCTTCATACATAGCCTTTAAAATGCCCGTTCTGCTGTCCGTAGGAATGGGAATAATCCTGTTTGCCGTCCCCTTGTTCCACGCAAGTCCCGATATGCCAGTTATCGGAATACCTCGTATGGTAATCGTAATGCTGTGTTTAAGACCTGCGTCATTTACCGTTGTGTTTACTGATACGGTCGGATTTTCCGTATCTATGTAAATCGTGTCAATTCTATTGACAACCGTTGTCTTTGCCATATTGCCTCCTAATCAAGAATTACAATGTTGAGTCCCTGTGAGCTGTCCGTCATCGGAATCAGCTTTGTTCTGCCGATTGTAAGCTCACCGTCAACTGTGGTTTTCTTCGTCTGAGTTTCGTCCTTGTTTAGGGTGAATATCTTTTCATCGTTGTAGTAGCCTGAAAATTCAGTGTTTGTAATTACTGTTTTCTGCGAGGACTTGCTGTTTGAAACCTCAATGCCTTTGCGGTCAATCTTTACCTCGTTTGTGTATATCTCATTTGGTGCAGGTGACCAGTGCTGAACGATACTTCCGTCAGTAAGCATAAGGTCGCTTACCTTAAGGGAAAAACCACGGCTGTAAATAAATACTGTAATCTCACCGTCTGATACATCTGGAAGTACAACCGAAAAATCCGTCCAGTCAAAGCTGTCCTTTGTATTAAAAAGATATTCTCTTTTAACTCCGTTGTACTGAACATACATATATGCACTAAGCTGTGAATAGCTTTTCTTTGCTCTGAGTGACAGCACAAAGGATCTGTCGGCAACCGAGTTATACACACTTTGCGACAAGGTGCTTTCCGCACCGAGTACAAAAGCAGAACCCGAAGAGGTATGACTGATTACATCTGTATCGGAAAGTACAGTGACCAATCCCGAATACTCCCAATCATCCGAAAGTCCGTTGAGAGCCGATGAGTTTAAAAGATAGTTCTTTCCGCCCGTGGACTGCTCGTTGATTTTAAAGGAAATGTCCTCTGCGGTCTGTTCAAGTGTTGATGTCCTTTCCGTAATTTCAGCAATACTGTCGCTGAGTTTGTCGGTATCCTCTGTTTTTGTATATGCACTGAGGTGAACCTCACCGCTCTCCAAATCCCACCACGAGGATTTATCAGCCGAACTGATTACTCCCGCCTTGATGATGTTTGCCATAAGCGTTCCGCTTGTGATAAAGTTTGCCACGATTTTTCCGTCAGCCGTAATCGCAGTTTCATACGGGCCGTTGTATCCACTCTTTGAAAAACCTAAGCCACCGACATTCCACCGCCACACATTCCTTGCATCGTACAGATTTTCGTTGTCAAGAATCAAAAGTTCATACGGCTTGCCTGTAACAGAATCCGTGTGCATAACAACAAAGCCACCTTGCTGACCTGAAATCAGCGAAGTGGCATTTTTAATAGCAGTATTCATAAGTAACGGAAAGCTGTCGGTTTCCTTTTTGATTTTATCGGTTGTACTTTTGATTTCTGCAACCGTATTCACAAAGTTTGATTTTGCAGTTCCGAGTGTGATTGATGAATATTTCTCGGCCAGTGCGTCATATACGGTTTCAATAACCTTCGTCTTTACCTCAATATTCATATCTGCGTGTCTGACGGTCACTGTGTCGCAGAGGTTCACCTTTTCGAGGAACTGCGAATATTCGGGCTGTTGCCATAGCGGTTCAAACGACACCTTCACCGTGGGAGTTTCGTCACCGAACGGATTCTGTTTGATGTATGACTTCGCCTTTGCTCGAAGTGTGTCCTCGGTAACGGTTTCTCCGTCCTTAAAGAAGGACGAAAAATCCTTGATGAGTGTTTTCTCTCTCGCATATTTTTCGACAACAGGAAGTACGGCTTCCGAAAGAGTAACCACATTTTCGGTATCACCGTTCTTTACAACCGCATAGGGCAAAAGGTGTGTATATACCGATGAAAAATCATTGTCTTGCTCAAGTGATGTGAGGTTCTTGCCGTATTCAATCACCACACCGTTGTCCTTACCACGCTTTGAGTGAAGAATGACATCAAACATATTCCATTCATACTCACCGCCCCATACATCAAGTACAGAACCCTCCGTACCGCCAAGACAGGCTCTGATACTCATAGGTTTACTGACTGAAAATGCCCTCGGTGCTGAAAGGTCTGTCCTGCATTTAAAGCCGTGCTTTGATGAAGTATTCGCAAAAATTCTTTCAAGTGCAAGCTGTGGCGAAACCGATTTGCTCTCAAAGCATAGCACACCGATTCCCGACAGGTCATATGAAATGTGCTGAGCATATACCGTGATGATGCCGTTCATCGGAGTGGTTATTCTGTATATGCGAAACGGCTGTGACCTTGATGTGTCATTCGGCTTAACGAGTATAACCCTGTCGTTTTTAATCTCATCAAACAATGCACCGTGCAGAGGATATTTCATCACACATTCAAACGCACCGTTTCTCTCCTCTGTAACTTCGCAAAAGGTGCAGTCCGACAGCACACCGATTCCGTAGGTGTCAAACTCAGTTTCATCTGCTCTGTATAAAATCGGCATCATAACGAACACCACCTTGGAAATACTGAACCGTCTGTTATGCCACCGCCGAGAATAAACCTGTTTTCGCCCCTTACAAGCAAAGGAAAACCCGTGCCTGTAACCGTATCATTTTTCAGCGTGTTGTCCTTGTAAAAGCACATCTTTTCGCTGTCAATCTCAATGAACTCGTCAATATCGTTGAATGTCCATTCGTGTCTGCCGTTTTCGTTATCAATGGTAAGCGTACCCGTACCGTTGCCGTTAAGATGAATAAGCGGTCTGCTCTCAAAGCTGTACGGATTCACAAGTACGGTTTCACCCTTTGACGGCAAGGTCACTCTGTAAATATCCTCGCTGACCTTCTCGAGAGAATACCATGCGGTTTCGTCACTGATAAATGTATATAGGGCAAACCTTGCATTCTCCTTTTTCCAGTTTTCGTTTACCTTAAGATATATTCTGCTCTTGTCAGCATCTGAATAGTAGTCCCAGTAGCCGTCTGTCCACGAATTTGTATTCAGCACAAACATATTTTTATCACTCGGCACAACAAGGTCTGCCGTCTGATTCCAACGGTTGCTCCAGTCGTTTTCCGGCTTTGAACCGTCCATTCTGCAAAAAATCATATACGGAAAATTCAGCACCACATCAATGCTGTGCGGTAGCTCACCGTCAATGTCATATCTAAACGGCTTGCAGTTAAAGCTTACGGTAAACACACCGATTTTGTTAAGCTCATCTTCAATGTCAAGCGAGGAGTTAAAGAGAGCGTATCTGAAAAATCTTTTGTCGTAGCTGTCCTTTAGTATGTGATACCTGTCGGGCTGTGCGTACAGCCAAGCCTTGATTTTTGTAATGCTGTCTGCAAGCTGTTGACTGTTCTTTGCAGACAGATATACAGAATAACTCACCTGTGTGTTTTCGTACCTGCGATTCGGTACAATCAAATCACCATTGCAACCGGGGATTGATACAAAGGAAGAGTCATACTTTGGCGAGGAGTACACATTCTTTCTCTGTATATGAAGCCCCATATCAGATGACCTGATGCCGTTGTATTCAAAATAGTTCAAGCAAACACCAGTCCTTTCCTTTTGGCAAACTGACCTGCAGTTTCCATAATTTCATTTGTAAGCTGAGAAATATCGTCATTTGAGTAGTTGTTGAAATTTGCAATATTAAGAACAAGCGAAAGTCCGCCGACACCGCTGTTTAAGCCTTGTGTGTTGACGGAGTTTTTTACATTTCCGTCAATGCTGAAATCAGTCGGCAAGGCAGTTTTCATATCATCAGCAAGTGAGTTCATAACACTTGAAACATCACTGCTCATACCCTCGGCGGCACGAACAGCCATATCACCGTTCTTGTCAATAGAGCCGGCAAGACCCTTGACGAGCATTTCGCCAACCCATGCCATTTCCTTTGACGGTGAGTGAATGCCAAAAAAGTCGCAGATGCCGTCCCAGATACCCGAAATCCAACCGCTGACTGAATCCCAGAGCCACGATGCAAGACCGCAGATACCGTCCCACAAGCCTTTTACAATGTTACCGCCAATCTCAACAATCTTGTACATAAGTGAACCAAAGGCCTTTACAATGCCTTCAATAATCTTAGGTACTGCCTTTACAATTTCCTTAATGATAGTCGGAAGATTCTTAACAAGTGAAATCAGCAGATCAATACCCGCCTGAATTATTGCCGGAATATTGTCAATGAGAGCATTAACAATGCCCGAAATGATGTCGGGTATTGCATTAACGATTGTGACGATAATAGTAGGCAGAGCCTTGATAAGTGAAATGAGCAAGTCAATGCCTGCCTGAACAATCTGCGGAATTGAATTTATTACCGCATTTATAATTCCGTTGATAATCTGCGGAATTGCCTTGACTATTGATGTGATAATATCGGGCAAAGCACTCACAAGAGAGGTCAACAGCTTAATGCCCGTCTGTATGATTTGCGGTATTGAATTTAAAAGAAATGTAACTATGCCCATAATAATCTGAGGCAGTTTAGATATGAGGTCGGGAAGTGCATCAAGAATACCCTGTGCAAGTGCTGACACAAGTTCAAGTCCTGCGTCAAGAATTGACGGCAAGCTGTCCAGAAGTCCCTGTACAATCGTCATAACCGCATTGACCGCAGTAGGAATTAAAGTAGGCAGTGCATCTGCAAGGCCTTGTACGAGAGTTGCTACGAGCAAGGTTGCCGACTCAATCAACAAGGGCAGATTTTCAACAATTGCATTTGTAATTGTTAATAAGGCTGACACCGCAACGGGAATCAGCTGTGGCAAAAGCTGAAGCAATCCCTCAAGCACTTGTGCAAACAATTCTGCAAGAGTTTCCAGAACCGTGGGGAGCATTTCACCTGCCGATTCAAGCAGTGTGGTAATGACTGTCGGCAAAACAGAGATGAGATTTTCCACAATAGGCGAAATATTTTCAAGCACGGTCTGAAATGCCGTTACAACATTTTCACACAACTCACCGAGGTCAGCGTTTGCGTCACCAAATCCTACCACAAGGTTTGTGACCGATGACTTCAACGCATTAACCGAACCCGAAATTGTACCCTCCGCCTCTTTTGCAGTAGTGCCGGCAATATCCATACTCTCCTGCATAACATGGATTGCATCGACCACATCGGCATATGACGAAATGTCATACTTCACACCCGATATTTTCTCTGCGTCAGAGAGAAGTCTTTGCATTTCCTCTTTAGTACCGCCGTAGCCGAGTTTAAGGTTATCGAGCATGGTGTAATTCTGCTTGGCAAAGCCCTGATACGCATTCTGAATGAGTGACATATCCGTACCCATCTTGTTTGCGTTATCCGCCATATCCGTGATTGCCATATCTGCATACTTTACCGACTTGTCCGTATCACCGCCAAGCGACTGAATGAGGCTTGCGGAAAAGCCTGTAACAGTTTCCATGTAGTCATTTGCAGAAAGGCCTGCCGTTTTATAGGCATTAGATGCGTAGTTTTGCAGCTTCTGTGATGAACCCTTGAAAAGCGTATCAACACCGCCGACAAGCTGTTCATAGTCGGCATAGGCATTAACTACCTCCTTGCCGAGCTTAACGGCAGTTGCGGCAGCCACAGTAACAACCGCACCCATCGCAACACCCACACCCTTGAGTACCGAACCAAGCTTTGAAAACCTCTCCTTTGACTTATCCGCCTTGTCGCCTGCGTCCTTGATTTCATCGCCCATATCATCGGCACTCTCGGCAGTATCGTCAAGCTGACTGTCAACCTTTTCGAGAAATTTTTCCGTACACTCAATATCCGCCTTTGCCTGTTCAAGTGCAGAATTATTGCTGTTCAGTTCACGCTCCATACCGTTGAGTGATGCCTCAGCATTGTTAAGCTGAATTTGCCAGCTTTGTGTTCTGCGGTCGGTTTCACCAAATGACTCTGATGCATTTGCAAGAGCCTGTCTGAGAGTTTCAATCTTCTGCTTTTGTGCGTCCATCTCCTTGTTGAGAACCGTATTTCTTGCCGATAAAGCCTGAACGGAATTGTCGTTCTTATCAAACTGCGAGGACACAAGTTTCATCTCAGAGCCAAGCACCTTAAAGCTCTGATTGATTTCAGCAAGCGACTTTTTAAATTCCTTTTCACCCTCAACACCTAGCTTTATTCCCATATTATCAGCCATATATTCACCTCCTTATGGCATAAAAAAAGAGCCTATTGGCTCAAAAGTGTATTAAAAAAGGAGCAACCTTTTGGTTACTCCTTGAAATTATTTTATAGATATATTAAAACTTGCCATATCATATATATGTATATTACTCGTTCTGAAAAGTTTTTAGTTTACTATCAGTAGCAAAACTCATACCTATCTGCGATTTCTCTTAATTTTAGAATAATGCCTATCATTCTTTCGATATATTCATCCCATTTATCTATATTTTCAACCTGTGCTGGTATTTTAACTCTAATCTGGGAATATGTACTATATTGATTCAAACTAATCTCATAATATTTTCCTAAACAAAGTTCCTCAACAATAGAATCAAAATCTGCATCAATTGCATCATAGAAAATAGTTTTAAACTTCTTAAAATTCACTTCAATATTTATGTTATTTTTTCTAAATGGAACATTCATTTCATAGGATTTTCCCCATCGTAAATTAATACAATCTTTACGCCCTTGTCGTGAAAGGGAAAATCCATATTTCCAAACTACACTTTCAAACCTGTTCCAAAATTCAATATATAATTCTGCATTTATTGGTAGCTTAACATTTGAATCTCTTTTTATACAATCATCCTTTGTCGCCACTTTTAAAATCACCTTTGGGTCATTAAGTAAATCTGAATTTTCATCTGGAGACATTAACAGTATCCAAAATTCAAGCTTTCTATCTGAAGATTGAGCTAATTCTTTTATGTATTCTACCGCACGAAAGTGTTCCTCGTCTATATCTTCTGTAATCCATACAATTGTTGAAACTGAATTCCAAGCTGAATAGGTAAGTATTTCACCTAAATGAATATGATTACTTAAAAAATATTGATTCTCAACAACAATTTTTTCATCATTTTCGTCAATCGCAAGAATATCAACTGGGTATTTCCCTTTGCCATATTCACTCGATTCTTTCACTTCAGTACACGCACTTACAATGTTTCTTCCAATAGTATTTCCTACGCAATCTATATTATCAGCAAGCCATTTTGTAAAATTTCTCTCCTCCTGCCAACAAGGAACTTCATTCATTCTTATTCTCTTTGCCATAATTAAGACTCCTAACAATTTCAGTTTTTAATGAGCTAATTATATCATACTGCTTAATAAATCTCAATCCTTTTCAGAATAATCAAACCCCATAAGGAATAACATCATCAATGCAATCAACTCGTTTTGGCTTTGCAATGCCGTTATACTGCTTATGGCACTCCCACAAATCAAGCAAAAGTCCAAATGGCATGAGCCACACTTCTTCCTGCGAAAGATTTAGGTGAGCAAGTCCGTAATAAAGAAGTCGGGTGAACAGCTCAGCGTCTGTTACCCGACTTTCGTGTTTTTTGAGGTTTGCTCACTTTCAATGTTTCGCTTTGTGCCTTTCTGCATTGAGTCCATAATTGCATTCTTGTATTCTGCAAGGTCAAACGGTGAGGTCAAAAGTTCAACCTCGTTCTCACAAAGCAAAGGCTTTTTGCTGTTTGGATTTTTTAGATTGTAAATCATAACGCCCTGATTTGCAAGCAAGGTGATAAGCCAGATGATTTCATCAAGTGCCATTTCAAAATTTTCACTTTTCATCAGCCTGTCACCGAGGTTTTCAAGTCCGCCGTATCTTTTGGCAATTTCCTTTGTTGCTCTTGTGGTGAGAATAAGCTCATATTCGTTTTCACCGATTTTAATAATATTTCCTCTGTCAGTCATAACGCACCTCCGTATTTATTCAGCATAGGTCGGCTCGTACACCTGAGTGTACCAACCGCTGATTGTGTCACTTGCAACACCTGTATCGTCCTCTGAAATTTCAGCCTTCCACGGGTGCTTGCCGAGCTTGTCAGCCTTGTTTCTGCGGATAACCGTACCCTCAATCGACGGAGTGGAAAACTCGATGCTTTCGCCCTTTGTGGTAAGATTAGTTGCAGGAATGCCAAACTTCACTCTGTAAAGCCAGAAGTAACGATACTTGCCGTTCGCTTTCTTTGCACGAAAACCGATTGCAACGGGCGGTGCTCCGTCCTCAGATGCGGAAACCAACACCTTGTTTTTGTCGATTGTCGCACCGGTCAAATCCTCTGCAACAGCAGTTCCGATGTCATCAATGCCGAGTGTCAGCGTACCGCTCTGAAATTCCTTTACAACCTCTGACGCACCGTCATCGGCATAAAGTGTTGCCTCGGCAAGCTCTACCGAAAGTTCCGCACTCATCGCCTTTGCAAGCGGAACAGGTGTATCGTAGGTTTCGTTTCCGTCAGAGTCCTCCGTGATTTTTGCGTAATACAGCTTATCAAGTCCAATTGTTGCCATAATCTATCTCCTCCAGTTCATAAGTTTTTAATGCGTCAATAGCATAGTGATGATAGCCCGTGTCGCTCTCATAACCGATATACAGTCTGTCGGTAATTGAAATATCACTCTGAAAAAGAGCGGTCACAAGCTTGTATTTAAGTGCAGAGTAATTACCCTTTGAAAATATAGAAATTCTCACTTCCTGTCTGTCAAAGGTCGGCATATTGTCGCAGTGCATATCAAAACCATCCGAAAGCGGTGTGAGAACAATGTATTCGTCAGGTGCTTTGCCTGAAAAAACACCTGTTTCAACCTTGATGTTCAATCCCTCTGCAATACTCTTGATTTCAGCAAGCAAACTCATATGCTTCTTACCTCCTCATCAAGCGTGTTAATCATAACTGTCATACACTCCTTGCGTGACGCTGATTTTGCGGGTTTCATAAACGGCTTTGGTGGCTGACCGCTTTTGCCGTATTCAATTATGCTCGCAATTTTTGCATTGCGCTCACCATTTGTTCTCGGCTCTGAAAAGCCTATCTTGATATTCAAATTGCCGTTCTTGTCCGATAAAACAGGGGACACGCCGAGCGAGTGTTCAAGCTCACCCGTGGAGCGTGACTGCGTTTTTGTGTCCTTACCGATGACATTTCTGAGATTTGTCCTCACCTTTTTAAGAACAACCTCAGCACCGGCATTGAGTACCCTTTCACACACTTCATCTGTTTTGTCACCTAGTCTTGAAATCTTGAGTAAAAACTCCTCCGGCATTTTCATTGTGCATCTAGCCACTTGCTTCAACCTCCTTTGCGAGAATTTCAAGATACATTCCTCTGCCTTTTACATTCTCAACAGAGGTGATTTCAAACCGCTTTCCGTCACGAAGGATGAGCATATCGGTTGTAACCTCAATGTGCGGAATACACCTTAGGCGAAACAGGTCAGTCGCAACGGAAAATGTCGCCATATTTGCCCACCGTTCACTGCCGTGTCTGGCCTCACGATATGCTCTCACTCTTGCAACCGTTTTCAGCCTTTCATTTTTAAAGCCCTCATCATCGGTTTCAATCACCTTTTTCATAATTTCAACAGGTGTGTTCATCTTTCCACAACTCATATCTACACCTTCCAGTTCCTGTCAAGCCTTAAAAGCAAATTGACCGTGTTCCACACCTGCGCCGATGCATTTGTGCTGTCAGCAAAGAATCCCCCCGTTGAGCCATCTCTGCTTTCGTAGAAATGGCTCGCAAGCATAATAACTGCCTGCTCGGTAGTTGCAGGCATTGCGTGTGTGGAGTAGTAACCCTCATCAATGTGTTGATAGCTTTCGGCATAGGAAACCGATGCAGTGATGTACTGCTCAAGAAGTGCATCGTCCTCAGAATGTTCAAGTATGAGATTCTGCTTTACTTTTTCTAAAAGCCTGTCAGTCATAAAAGCACTCCTTAACCGCCTGTAGAAACTGTACCCTTCATTTTGAGAATCTTAACTGCCTCCGGAACAATAAGTCTTGCATCAACTCTTTTTGTCGTAAGGAAACCTACCTGTCCGTTTGCTGCATATAACTCATTGAGTCGTCTAAAGGTAACACCCTGTCTGTCACCAATCCAGTAGTAGGAAAGGTCACCGAATGCAATCGGCTTTGTACCCGATGCAGCATTTGCGATTGATGAAGATGTGTAAACAGGCTTACCGAGAATTGTGTCGGTTTCACCATCCTTAATAGATGGTTGCCATAAATACTGACCGTTGCTGTCCTTGAGCTTTCTGATAATATTTACAGTGCTGTCATTTAAAAGCCATACACCATTCTTACGGTACGGTGCTTTAAGGCTGTAATAGAGGTCGATAATCTCATCAGCCGTAACATTAACAGTTGAGCCGGCCGTTACACCGACTTCGCCACCCTCAGTATCATTGAAAATACCATAAGGCTTTGAGCTGCCGTCACCGATAACAAAGGCTTCCTCTTCAGCTTCACCGATTCGTCTTGCAAACTCCTGATTAAAGTAGCTTTCAAGGTCGAATGCAGAGTCGTTTAAAAGCTCTTCAGATACCTTGATTAAAGCACACAGCTTATGCGCACCGATTGTTTTCTGACCGAATGATGCATTGCTGTCGGTGATTGCAGCGTTCTCCTCAGTCCACATCGCCTTACCTCTTGTGGCAACAACAGGGATTTTGTGTGCGTTTGACGCTGTTGTAAATGTATGTGCAAGCTGACGAATTACAAGCTCTTCATCAAGTGCCTGAACAAGTGTGTTTTCAAAGGTTTCCGGTACAAGAAAACCGCCCTCGCTGTCAACACCCTCGCTGAGAATGTTTCTGACCTCCTGCGTTGAGCGGTTTCTCATCTGATTCCAGAATGCTTTGTTGTACTTTTCAGAAGCTGTGCCTGTTTTACTCTCACGATTGACGTTATCGGGTTTTGAAACAAGCGGTGTGCTTGTCGGGAGATTTAACTCTCTTTCAAGGTCGTCTACTCTTTGCTGACGCTCAATCTCGTGACCGAGGTCAACAATATCCTTTTCCATCTTTTCATAAGCTACGGTATCTTCAGCCGAAAGAATACCGGTTTCGTTTCTGTGGGAATCAAGAAATGCTTTTGCCTGTTCCCAGATTTTTGCTCGTTTCTCACGAAGTTCGTTAATTTTAGCCATAGTAAAATTCCTCCTTAAGGTTTTAATAAATTAAGTCTTTTTTCAAGGTCTGTGATGTCTGTTCTTGTGTTAGCACCGGCATTTGCTAAATAGTGTGATTTAAGTTTATTTTGAAGAGCCACACTCACTGCTCTGCGTGAAAACAGGATAGAATCCGATGCTTTGTTTTTCTCCTTTTCATCTTCATTAATTTTCTTGTCGGGTTCTATAATGCTGTCTGCAAATCCGAGTTCAACGGCTTTCTTTGCATTCATCCATGTTTCTTCCTCCATAAGACGGGCAAGCTTTGCTCTGCTCATTCCTGTTTTGATTTCATAAGCATTTATAATGCTCTCCTTGACCTCCTCAAGCATTTCAATAGCCTTCTGCATTTCGTTGTGGTCACCCATTGCAACCGTAGCCGGATTATGAATCATAAGCATTGAAACAGGGGACATCATCACATTGTTTCCAGCCATAGCAATTACAGATGCAGCACTTGCGGCAATACCGTCAATCTTAACGGTTACATTGCCTTTGTAATCCATCAGCATATTGTAAATCTGAGCCGCAGCCACACAATCACCGCCCGGAGAGTTAATCCAAACTGTAATATTACCCGAGCAGCTGTTTAACTCGCTTTTAAAAAGCTGAGGAGTGATATCATCATCAAACCAGCTTTCTTCCGCTATTGTTCCGTTAAGAGTCAAAATTCTCTCTGTCGGATTACTTTCCGTCAGGTTCGTCCATTTCCAGAATTTCTTCATTTTCTTCCTCCTTGTTATTGATATTTGCAAATGCTCCTGCGTTGTTAAGAGGGAGCATATTTCCGTTTACAAGATATAAATCGCCACCTTTTTCCGTTGGAATACGGTCAAGATTTTCAAGCTCTCGTATATCGTTTGCCGACATCCATCCGTTCTGCCTTGCCGTAGCATAGCCACTCATTCTGCTTGCGTAGTCACCACGCAGAAGTCCGTCAACATTAAACTTCACAAAGTACGAACTTTTTTCATTTCTTGAAAGCAAGGAGCGGAAAATTGACTGCTCCCAACGCACTATCCACGGCTCAAGTGTGTACTTCACAAATTCAAGTGACTGCTGTTCAATATTAGAAAAGCTCGATTTTTCAAGGTCACCCACCATATGCGGAGGCACTCTGAAAATTCGAGCTATCTCATCTATCTGAAATTTTCTGGTTTCGAGGAACTGTGCCTCGTTCGGCGAAATTGAAATCGGTGTGTACTTCAGTCCCTCCTCAAGCACGGCAACTCTATGACTGTTGCCACTTCCCGCAAAGGCGGCATTCCACGAATCACGAACCTTTGACGGGTCTTTAAGCGTACCCGGATGTTCAAGTACACCGCTGGGTGACGCACCGTTTGCATAAAACTTACTACCGTATTCCTCGGCGGCAATGGCAAGACCGATTGCGTTCTTTGCCATTGCAATAGGCGAGTATCCGACAAGTCCGTCAAATCCAAGTCCGGCAATATGCAAAACCTCATACGGTGAAAGCCTTACCGTTGCACCTTTCATTGTTCTTGCGTCATCGGAGCTTGTGTTGTACTGATAGTAAAGATTACCGTTTTTATCTCTGTCAACTGCCATTCTGTTCGGCATAAGAGGATAGAGGGCAACAACATCGCCCTTGCCATTTCTTATGATTTGTGCATAGGCATTGCCCCACAAAAGCAGATGAGTCATCAAGGTTTCTCTAAAAGCAAATGAAGTCATTTCGGGATTAGGCTCATCGTGCAAAAGAAAATACAACGGATGTTCAAGTGCCTTTTCTTTGCTCCCGCCAGAATTGTATCTGTAAAGGTGGAGAGGAAGTCCTGCAACCGCCTCGGACAAAATTCTTACGCAGGCATATACTGCCGTCATTTGCATTGCACTTCTTTCTGTTACACATTTGCCTGCACTGCTCTGACCGTAGAAAAAGCGGTAGCTGCTGCCCACCGTGCTGTTTTTTGGCTTATCCCGTGAACGAAATAAACCGCTTAAAATACCCATAAAACCACCACTCTTTCGTAAAATGGGCAAAAGAAAAACACCTCTTTTGAGATGCTTAAAAAATATATTTACTTTTTATGCTCATATATATCTGCATAAAAATTGACTGATGTCATATAAACAACAATCCTCTATTATCATAAACCGATGCACAGTTATTGTTTCCACAGCGAATTGCTCTGTCAAGTGCCATAATTGTAGCAATCGCACCGTCAATTTTCTCCGTGGATTTTTCTTTGTCTGCCTTTATGTTGCCGGCAGGGTCAGTTCTGACAAAGATATTGTCCATATTCCATCGAAGTACAGGGTGACCGCCGTGTGCAATTCGCTGTTCAAGCGTCAGTTTCATAAGTTCCTTGGTCGGAGGAGACATATCCTTGAATCCCTGCCCAAATGGAACAACGGTAAATCCCATACCCTCAAGGTTCTGTACCATCTGAACCGCACCCCAACGGTCAAATGCAATCTCTCGAATGTTAAATCTCTCACCGAGCTTTTCAATAAATTTTTCTATGTAGCCGTAATGAATAACATTGCCCTCGGTAGTCTGCAAATATCCCTGTCGCTTCCACACATCATACGGAACATGGTCACGCTTTACACGCAAATCAAGCGTATCCTCGGGTATCCAAAAATACGGAAGAATAACATACTTATCCTCTTCATCAAGCGGAGGAAATACAAGCACAAATGCGGTAATATCCGTTGTGCTTGAAAGGTCAAGTCCACCGTAACAAACCCGTCCGCAGAGGTTATTTTCATCGACTGCAAAGGAACATTTATCCCATTTGTCCATCGGCATCCAACGAACAGCCTGCTTAACCCACTGATTAAGTCTTAGCTGTCGAAACGAGTTCTCTTCACTCGGATTTTGCTTTGCTGATTCGCAAGCGGTTTTAACTTTATCCATTCCGATAGTTTCACCCAGAGATGGATTGCATTTTTTCCAGACCTTCGGACTTGTCCAGTCCTCGTTATCATCAGCACCGAAAATGACAGGATAGAATGTAGGGTCGATTTTTCGCCCGTCAATGATATCCTGCGCCTTTTGATGAACCTCATAGCAGATTGAATGTGTATCTGTGCCGGCAGTTGTGATCAGAAAAAAGAGCGGCTGCATTCTCGCATCACCGCTACCCTTTGTAAGGACATCATAAAGTTTTCTGTTCGGCTGACTGTGCAGCTCATCAAACACAACACCGTGAACATTAAAGCCGTGCTTGCTGTATGCCTCGGCGGATAGCACCTGATAAAAGCTGTTTGTAGGTTCGTAAATCAGCCTTTTCTGTGATGCAAGTATCTTTACTCTTTTGTTCAGAGCCGGACACATTCGCACCATATCGGCGGCAACATCAAAAACGATTGACGCCTGTTGTCTGTCAGCAGCCGCACCGTAAACCTCGGCTCGCTGTTCACCGTCACCGCAGGTGAGCAGAAGTGCAACAGCCGCAGCTAATTCAGACTTGCCGTTCTTTTTCGGAATCTCAATATATGCAGTGTTGAACTGCCTATATCCGTTAGGCTTTAAAATGCCGAAAAGGTCACGAATAATCTGCTCCTGCCAGTCCATAAGCTCAAACCGTTTACCCGCCCAAGTGCCTTTGGTGTGGCACAGACTTTCGATAAAGGCAACGGCAAAGTCAGCGTATTCCTTATCGTAATAGCTGTCCTTTGCTTTAAATTTTGTCGGCTTATAATTTTTAAGTTTTCTCAAAATCTCACCTCCGATAGGGCATAAGAAAAGCACCGATTATTTCTAACCGATGCTTGATAATTATTATTTTTTTGTTTGATAAGTCAACAAGAGATTGCTTATTGATTTTCTATTTTATGTATTAGAGTGAGAGTAGCCGTAATTATAGTAACAACATATGTGGCTTCAGATTTATTCAATACATTGTTATCATGTGCGTAACTTTGAGAATTTCTAATTTTATTATATTTTTCAAATGTAGATATGCTCATTTTTAATGTTTGAACAACAAAATCAGATTGAAACACATTATTCTCTTCATAATACTTTGAAAGTGCCCCAGCTAAATTATGAAGAGGGTAATTATTTCCCTTCTCGTCAGCAACAGGGATATTATGTCTATTACAAATATTCCTTAAAAATCTCGTTGAATATGTATGTAGTCTATCAAGAACCAAGGTTGGTTCATCCTTACTAAGTGCATCATAAATATCTCTGGATAGTATTTCGAATGTTTCACCCTGTTCTTCGGGGAGATTTATTTTAAAATCATCATCGGAAATAATATAGTATACCTCTTTAACAAGATATCCTGACACACTTGGCTTAAGTGCTTTATTAATAATCTTTTTTAAAAATTCGTTTCTTGATTTAAGTAAACTAATATCTTTTTCTGAACCCTCAAAAGTAAAGTCAACCGCTTTTTTGTCCCAAGTATCTCCTCTTAGCCCTGCATAATATGCTAAGCCTAAATCCTGATATTCATATTTACATCGTTGAAACGCTTGTGCCACATCAGTACTTCTGTTTTGTTGTAAAAACTGAATCAAACTACTATTAAAATTATTTGGCAATTCATAAGTGAAATCAAACTGTCCCATATTTTACCTCTATCGACTAAATTGTATAATAACGAACCTAAATAAAATACGATTTATCTTTCATCCTCATATGAATAATTCTATCAGTTATATTTTTAAAGTCAATACACAACAAAAAGAAAACTCAGATCAATTCACCTCTCACACCTGTGAATAGTATCAAGAATTTTCTCCTGCTCCTTTTCATCAACACCAATGCTTTCGAGGGCCTCTCGTGTGCCACAGTCGGGACAGATAACGGTTAAATTGTCTGCCCTTGAAACTGCACCGTGTCCGGAATAAACCCCGCCACAACGGGGACAGGTGCGTAACTGAACAAGGTTATCGGTCATTTTCGTACAGCTCCTTTGACTTGTGATAGGCATTGAGAAGTATCTGCTTGTCAAAATAAAAGGTATCGTAACCGTCAAGGCAGGTGTTGAGGTAGAAAAGGCTTGGTACACCGATTTGCCTTTCCTCGTGCATAATGTAGGCGAAGGCGGTAACCGTTCTGCGATTGCCTGTTCTGATGCCCTTGTATTGCACCTTGATATCCTTCTTGTAGTAGAAGGTCGGATATCCCTCATAACGGTCAAGTGCTTTTTCATCGGTCTTATCGACCTCCCAAATTACCACAGGCACAATGGCATTTTCTTTTTTCTCAATGGTAAGGTACGAACCCGACTTGCTCCCTTTGAAAAGCAACTCCCAGCCTTTCAGCTTTGCCGTACCTAGAATTTTTGCGTTCGGACATCTCGTTTTCATCTGCCTTACATTTAGGTTACTTCCGTAGGCTATGTATAACCTTTTCATAAAATCAATCCTTTCCGAAGATATGTTCTTCTACCACCTTAAGACCGCCAAAGCGGTCAGTGGGGCATTTAACCTAATCACTTCAAGCAACTCTGCCGTTCCTAAAAGCCGTGTCGCCCGAAAGTCTGTTTGTGAACACATCTCTCGCTGTCTTGAACTCGTCACCGATAAAGCCAAGTCGCAAAAGCCAAGTTCTCATTGCGTATTTTGGATTTTCTGTTTGCTGAGGTTTTGCACTTGCCGACTTAACTTCCTTTGCCATTTGGCTGAGTGCCAAGCAAAGCTGAATGTAGCTTTTAAGCTGTCCGGCGTGAAGTCCATTCTGCTTGCCGTTTGCGGGCTTGTCAAATTGGAAAAGTCTGAATGCAACCGTTCCCTTTGTAAAGGTTGCGTGGAGGTTGAGCATATGGTATCTACTTCCATTGTAATGGTGACTTCTGCCGTAGTTTTCATCATGGCTCTTGTACCATACATCGGCAAGTTGTGACATCGTTTCAGGCCTAGTTCTGTTGACCTGTTCCAAAAAGCGTGGATCTACCGTTTTGCAGTATCTTCTTATTCTCACCTCGTCAAGGTTTAAGGCGTCAATCAAAAGCTGTTCGTGGCTTGCCATAATGTTTGCAAGGTTTCTGAGTGTCTTTGCCGTGTGGCCTTTTGCACCGATGTGAATGTGTACTCCGCAACCTCTTGTTGAGTCGCTCTTTGCACCCGCTTTTCTTAATATCCTTACAAGCTCCTGCAAGGTTTCAATGTCTGAATAGTTTAAAATTGGTGTGACCATTTCGCATTTCTCACTGTCAATTCCTGCAATGCTGACATCTTTTTGGAATTTCCACTCTCTGCCTTGCTCGTCATATGCTGACCAAGTGCAGTAGCTGTTTCTGTCGGCTGTGTTTTTGTATCGACCTGTTCCGAAAAATTGTGAGGCAAGCTTTGCAGCCTTGCTCCTTGAAATGCTGTTCATTTCAATCTCAACACCGATTGTCTGCTTTTTCATTTCCTCAATCTGTCTTGCTGTCTTTGTATTCATAATGTCCTCCGTTGCTTTAGGCTTTTCTTTGCCTTTTGTTGACTGTATATTACCGTCATTACGGAGTAATAGCAATACGATTACTACACAAAGATACACTCAATATATTGTGTATTTGTGAGATGAATATTCTATATATAGAAATGACGAGTATAAAAAATCTCACTGACAATCTTATCATCAGTGAGATATGTATTTATTTTTCATTATCACAGATAGTTTTTGTCGTGTGCAGTTTGCGTACTTTGTCAATTCCATAAATTACACTAAGACCGCTTCCGTTATCCCAGTTAACAAGCAGACTGCCTGTATCATCAACACCTTTTACAATACCTTTTGTACCTAGGGGTGGTGCTTGAAAGTCATCCATGCTTACAAGCTCAACTCTTGTGCCGACAGGATATACTTTCCTTAATTTTTCAACCGTTCCTTTGTTTGGAAATTTCATAAATATTACCTCCTCGATTTAGTAATATATATATCACTCTGAAATGGAGAAAAATCAAGATACGAAAATCGAGAACAATTAGGAGTTTTTTCATCTTCTTGTGTAGAACTGACAATGCGTGAAAGTACAAAAACAACACAGGGGAGAGCTACACCGTTGCCCCACATTTTGTATTCAGCAGAATCAGTATGAGGATTTTTAAGCCACTTGATTATCTGCTTGTCAGTTTTAGGCTTTTTGCCGTTGATTTCAGCGTATGTGTTAAAAACGTTTCTCCAGAAATCAATTTCCTCATCGGTAGTTTTTTCAGTTTCAAGACCACTGCACCACCAATCTGGAAAGCCTTGAAGTCTTGCACATTCTGTCGGCGTTAATCTTCGTACTATGTAAAGGGGTTCTTCACTTACAGTCGGCGGATCTTTGAAATCTGATGCAACAAGAGTATTCGCTATGTTTTTCTCTGCAATTGTGTGATATGAGTTTTTACTGGTTGAATACGCCAAGTGTGCAACAGCACCCGGACCTCTTGCAACCATTGTGGGTTGTAGTTCGGATTCAACCACAAAATTATATTTTGCGTTTACACCTTGATTGAAAGCTGACCTGTCGATACCGTAAGATACAGCATGTCTGTCCGTGGCATTGAGCGTAAAACTGACATCTTCGTTTACACCGTTTCCCTGTGGCCCATTTTCGTCTTTTCTGCCAATCATTGAACCTTGAATACTTACTACTGCGACTCCGCCTTGATTTGAATCGGGCGAGTTTCCGCCTGTATCAATCGTTCTAGCTGTTGTTGTAGGATAGCAATTATGTCTTGCATTTTTTGTCCCTTCAGAAGTGAATCTGACATCAAAACATTTTGAACTTTCAATTACGAAAGGTTGGTTGTTTCCGCCTGTGCCATATGTAGAAAGAACGGTGGGTGCTTTTTCAATTGGCCCTGTATATCGTGTGTCTTGACTATGATTTTCAAACATCACTGCTCCGGGTACTGTGCCGGCACGAAGTGTAGGGGAGATTTCCTTTTCATAGCCTATACTTCGACTTTTAGCTGAATGTTCTGCGCAGAAACCGGCTGAATCAATAACGCAAGGCGGGTGATGTGCCTCAGCACGAAGTGTGCAAGTCACATCTTCGGTAATATCCATTCTGTTACCGCCTTGGTCATTCAAAACTACTCCGTTTCTGCCTGTAGATATTCCGCAGTTTGCACCGATTGTAGAAGATACATTGCCCGTCAGTTTTGCATTGTATCCGTCAAAGCCTGTTGCTCCAATGCAATTCTTAACATCTGTGGTAACTGTTTTCCTCTGGCTGACGCTCTGCGTAAGATTCCCAGACAAGCTTTCTGACTCAAATAGTATTTTGTCGGCACATTCGCCTGCAAAATCTGCGACAAGGTAGATTCTCTTTCTTCGTTGGGGCACTCCCCAGTATTGAGCATCAAGGACTCTCCAACAAACGGAGAATGCATCTCCCATGATTTCCCCTGAGTTAGTCCATTTTCCACTTTTAGGTTTAGAAACAGATAGTCTTTCATCTTTGATTTTGCAGATTTCTTCGAGGACTGTCCTAAAGTCCTCACCTTTGTTTGACGAGAATGCTCCGGGGACATTTTCCCACACAATGAATCTGGGATATTTTCCATTTGTTTTACACCTCATTTTCTTGATTATTCGTATAGCCTCGTAAAAGAGGTTGCTTCTTGTACCGCATAATCCTTCTCGTTTACCCGCAATGCTCATATCCTGACAGGGACTTCCAAAGGTGATGATGTCAACAGGGGAGAGAGTTGCTCCGCTTAATTTTGATACATCACCAAAATGTTTCATTTCAGGTATTCGCTTGGTTGTTACACGAACAGGAAAAGGCTCAATTTCCGATGCCCACAAAGGAGTAACACCGCAAATCAAGCCTCCGAGCGGAAACCCGCCACTGCCGTCAAACAGACTGCCGAGGGTCAGCTTTCTATTCATTTTCAACCTCTGCTTTCTTAACGAGTTCAGAGTATGAAACCTTTTTGCCGTTACGGACAACAAATACATTTTCAGAAGTACCAACCTGTTCAATGTAACGCTTTACAATTACATCACAATATTTCTCATCAAGTTCAATGGTATGGCAAATACGATTTGTCTGTTCACAGGCGATAAGGGTACTGCCACTTCCACCGAATGGGTCAAGTACGATACAATTGCTCATACTTGAATTTTTAATTGGATATGCGATGAGGGGGACAGGTTTCATTGTCGGATGGTCACCGTTTTTCTTCGGCTTATCAAACTCCCATATTGTGGTCTGTTTTCTGTCTGAATACCACCGGTGCTTTCCGTTTTTCTTCCAACCAAACAAACAGGGCTCATGCTGCCACTGATACGGACTTCTTCCGAGAACAAGGCTCTGCTTTTTCCAAATACAAGTACCTGAAAGATAAAAGCCTGCGTCAGCAAATGCCTTTCTGAAATTTAAACCTTCTGTATCTGCGTGGAAAACATAGATACTTGCATCATCAGCCATAGCATTTTTCATACAAGAGAATGCATCGAAAAGAAACTGATAGAACTTATCACTTTCAAGATTATCATTCTTAATTTTCCCCGCACTGCCTTCGTAGTTTACATTGTACGGCGGGTCTGTAACAACGAGATTTGCTTTCTTGTCATTCATTAGAATCGTGTAGGACTCTTCTTTAGTACTGTCACCGCAAAGTAGTCTGTGATTTCCAAGTAACCAGAGGTCACCGTTTTTTGTGATTGTAGGATTTTTGAGTTCTTCTTCAACATCAAAATCATCTTCTTTTGCGTCATCGGCAGTATCAAAAAATCCCGCAAGCTCGGTTTCGTCAAATCCGGTCAGGTTCAAATCAAAATCAGCACCTTGCAGTGATTCAATTTCTACCTTCAAAAGTTCCTCGTCCCAGTCGGCATCAAGGGCCATTCTGTTGTCGGCAAGTATGTATGCTTTCTTTTGTGCATCGGTAAGGTAGTCTACAAATACACAAGGTACTTTATCAATGCCCTCTTCTTTTGATGCCATAATTCTGCCGTGACCGGCAATGACATTATAATCTCTGTCAATTATTACGGGGTTGATAAAGCCAAATTCTCTGATTGATGCTCTCAGCTTGTTGATTTGCTCCTTTGAATGTGTCCTTGCGTTATTCACATACGGAATCAGCTTGTCTATGTCAACAAGGTTCATCTCCGATACTCTATTCATATTGCATTTTCCTTTCCTCCATCAAAGCACAAAAGCCTTTCTTTGCTCCTGCTATGTCACCGTGAAGTGCCTGTCCTCTCAAGGTTAAAAGTTCCTGCCTTTTCAGCCTGTGTTTATATCTTTTAAGTGTTTTTAAAAATTGTGCCAATTCGTTCTGTTTGTTCATCATTTTATCTTCCTTCTGAGCAAAAGCTCCATAGTATCGTTCGGGTTATCCTCAAACGGAACCGTGCAGTTTTGCTTTACAATATCGTAAATCTCATACCAGATAAGGTTTGCATTTTTCTGATACTGCTGACTCATCTGTACGAACGGCGACGAGATTACTCCACCCGTGGTCGGGTGCTTTCCAAGCAAACCGTAGGTGCTCGTTGCCTCCTCACACTGAATGTATCTTGCAAATGCCTGAGCATACGCTTCAATCAATCTCGGATTGACAAGCCGTTCGCAACCACGCTCTTTGAGCCATAGCCAAGTTTCCTTGTATATCTCATCTGCTCCGAGAGGCACTCCGTTCTTCTGTTTTGCCGAAAGATAGTCTGCCGGTTTTGGCATATCCGCACCTTCAACAACCGCACCTTCGGGCAGGTCAACCGCCTCCAGTTCCGCACTCGTAAGCACGGGTATATCGTTTTCCATTAGCCGAACAGCCTGACCTTTTTGCAATTTTTCCGCAATGGGCATTGGCTTGTCACCGGCTCGAACTCGTCTGCCACCTCTGTTTGTACCGTCCTTTGCCATATAAAATCACCTTCTTTCACAATTTTTAATACCCCGTTTGAACTGCCGTTTTTGTGCGTGACACCCCACGCCGTTGTCCGCCATACGCCTCTCAGAGATTTTGATACCCCCTCCATTTGCTGAAAATTGACAAATAAAAACTCAAACGGTAGAATAAATAAAAAAGTTGGTATACACTTTTGCTTTATTTCTTATGTTCGGATTTCCAATTGATGAAATAACACTCCTTTTAACATTTGTTCAAACAGCTATATCTGTTCTTGCTTATTTTGAAAGTGGTGAAAAGATTATGGAAAACAGAAACAACACGGTTTGGTGCGGTACACGCGGAGTGATCAAGTATGTCTGCGAAATTCGCTGGGATAAACAAAAGTGTTACAAGCGTGCTGCGATAGGTTCGAATCCTGTCCGCTCCGCCATATTTTAGGACTACCTTCACGCGGGTAGTCCTTTTTTTATCTGTCTCCAAGGTCGTGGTGGATTTTGTTGTGGCAGGACTGGCAAAGGCTCATCAGATTATCTGTACTATGTGTACCGCCTCTCGAGAGCGGGATAATGTGGTGAACCTCCTCGGTAGGTGTTGTTCTGCCCTGTTTAAGGCACTGCTCACACAACGGGTGTGCCTGCACATAGCGGTCACGAATTCTTTTCCACGCTCTGCCGTACTTCTTGTTGACATCAACCGCTCGTGTGAATCGGTTGTACTGCTTTGCATTAAGCCTTTGATGCTCCTCACAATACCGCCCGTTTGTAAGTTTTGGACAGTTTGGATATGCACAACCCTGCTTTGGTTTATGTGGCATAAGTTCCTCCTTTCAGGCATAAGAAAAGCCCTGCAAATTTCTCTGCAAGGCTTTAGTTGAATATATGCTTTTAAATAATACCGCATTTTTCAAGAATGGTTTTTATAGGTTCATAAATTGCAAGTGATAGATTATCCTCATAATAAGTAAATCCAAACTTACTGACAGGTTTCAATCCGTTTTCTTTATTATTCTACATTATTTTTTCACTACTTTTTGCACACAAACATTATCTTTATCATAACAAAATTCCTCCCGATTTGCCGTAATATGCCTTGATTTGCAAGGGTGAATTGAGTATAACAGGAATGAGTATCACTTTTAAAATTTCCTCAAAACACGCAAATCAAGGCAAAATGTGGCGTATTAGATTTTCCAAAAGTAGTCAAATAGTAGTCAGTTAGGGGGTGCAGACCACTTCCAAAATCAACCGTATAACGATAGCTTTTGAGTAGGGGGGTGCAAAATGGATTTTTGCTTGTTATAATTATTTGTAAGAACTATTATTGAAAATTCAAGCTATCGTTAATGGGGTTGAAAGATGATTTTATTATAGCATAATAATCAATTTGCTACAACTACAAAAAGGAATTGTGAAAAAACAGCCCCTCTGATTCTTTCACAGTATATTTTAATTGCAGAGATTTTACTTGAAATCAAGGTAATATAGGTTCTATTCTAAATGTTTGGGCAACAATAATACGAACCTATGTCAATACCTTGGATACAAAAAGTTGAACATTTTTCTCTGTATATGTTACATATGGAGAGAATTGTTCAGCAATATCAGGTTTATACCTTTTGACTTTGCCGTTATACAAATACACCGTTCCGCTCTTTACTTCTTTATTTATTGTATTGTATGGGCGATGAAGTTCTTTGGCTATTTTGTAAATCGACCAATGGTCTATATTAAGCCTGATTGATATATAGTATCGTTCTTCTCTTGTTAAGTGTTGACCTTTCTTGTGGTTTGGTGTAAAATTAAGCATATCCATAGTGACGGTTTCCTTTCGGATTTTTGTGTGGTAACTTAATTCTACTACGAAATCGTTTCTATGGATATTCTTTTTTTATTCTTTTATCTTCATTTTACAATCTGCGTTTAAAATTCAATTATCTACTTTAGGTAGTCTTTTTTTGTACTGTCCATACAAATTTAGAAAGTGTATTTTTTCTTACATATTTTTCCTAGGCAAAACCTTTATCACATAAAATACATCAGATAGAAACAGCACTCACACCGTAATGATGTGAGTGCTGTTTTTATTGTACTCGAGCTTCTTCCTGTAATTTGATGAGAAACAGCTTTGCATTGGAAGTTTTGAATTCACCGATTTTGCGACTACTTTCAACTAACTACTCGAATTAATATTTTTTCTTTGTATTTGCTATAGGCTGGTGAGATTTGAAATCTGTTCATATCCGTAATCATTATTGTGATAGATTTCGATTTGCTTTCTTGTATTTATAATCCAACACCACTTGAAATTACAATCTGAATTTGAGTCATATCGTTTACATTAATCTTACCGTCGCAATTTATATCCGCCGCTTGTTTCTGAGTTTCTGAAAGTACCACATCACCGGTAAGGTGTCTTTGACCTAATGTAACATCAAGAATAGAAAGCGTTCCGTTACCGTCAATGTCACCAAGGAGAACATCGCTTGGTTTATCAAATGTATAGCTAATATAATATTTCTTATTTTTTCCGCCGCCTTCTTTTTATGAATTTAGCATTATTGCCGTTTACCTTTGCCGTAACTGTTTCAATATCGCCCCACCCATAAATAGGAGTAACCTCAATTTTTACTGTATAGGATTTATTGCTTATAAATTTACTGTCAGTCGGTTACCATTCAATTTTGTTGATATTTACATTGCCGGCAACGCAACTTGCCGTTTTGGCAGGTGCAGCACCAACTGTTGGAGCTTTAATATTAACCTCAATGTTCTGGGTTTTGTATTTGTCCGGCACGCTAACATTGATGTCAAATATCATATACCTTTTTCCGTTTGCTCTTTTTAATGTGCCTACGCTGTCTATGCCATTTACTCTTCCGTAAATGTTGTTGTTCAGTTCATAACCGCTTTTTGGAATAATCTCAAGTGCAAGACTCAGTTTTTCGCCTATAGAAATTTTGTAGCTGTCATCAAGACGCTTTCCGTACTTTGCCCACTCTACTTCACCAATCGTGTATAGGGCATTTTCGGAGGTTTTAGGCTTTTTGTAATCACCGATTGTTTTGTTATTACACATCTCATCAAAATTGTCAAAGTAAATATCGTTCATATATTTGAGCTTTTTGTCGATTTTGATATTTACTATATTTGAATGTACGGTATTATTGCCACTTATAGCATCGCAGTATATCTGTTTGCCGTTAAGCCAGTCGCTGACATTGGTAATAAATAATTTTTTGCCTCCGGATGATGTGGAAAGCTCACCGTATCCGTTGGTTAATATATAGAGCCAGTCAATTTCTTTGCCATTTTCATCAATAATATGCCATTTATATGTGTCTGCATTTGTTGCATTAATATCAAAGGTAACAGCGTCACCAAGGTTTGGAGAATACCCGTCTGTGGGCTGAGTTGTAATAACCGGATTTGGAGCTATTATTTGAAGATATTTTTTACCTAATGAGTTTGATACAATATTTATGTCAACTTTTTTTTCGTCATCATATACTTTGCACTTTGAAGATATTACATTTGAAAAATCAACCCTTCTTGCTAACCATTGGTCAGTTATTTTGGGCTTTTGTAAGAAAGTAATTCCGTAAGAGCCTACATATGTGCCACCTGAGATAACGGGGAGATAATCATAATCTAATGTTGTTTTTATGCACACAGCACCTTCAAAATTATAATTATTTTCATCAAATAGTTTGAAATACCCGCCGTTAATGTTAAATGATTGCATATTTGTTGCTTCAACAGCAGCTTTTGTGGCATAGTAGTTTCCGCCGTTGATTGTGAGTTTACCGCCGTTTGCTACAACGCCAAATGCCTGTTTACGTTCATAATAGTCATCATATTCAAAGTTACCTTGGTTAATTGTAGCGGTTGTATTTCATCAAATACAATCGCATTATACAGTCCGCCAAAATGACCGTTATTAATAGTTATATTTTTATAGTCATTCTCGTAAGCGTTTTTAACTAAAGTACCGATTACAGGGCCTTTTGATGTTGCTTCAAATTCACCGCCGTTAATGGTGACATTGCCTCCCGTAATGTTTATAGCCGGTTTTTCGGTATATGTTGTATATATGCCACCGTCTATTTGCAGATTTCCTTTTGAAATAACGCAAGGAAAATCATAGTAAAACTCTGTGCTTCTTGCTACACCCTTTATATTGCTCAATCTTAGGCTTGCACCCTTTGCAACATTAAATATACATCTGTTATTGTTTCCTGAGAAAAAACTGAATGTAGTGTTGTTATCGTTTAAACTTGAAGTATCAAACTGAAGTATTCTAAGACTACCACGTCTAATGTTAAAAAGACAATCATCATAAAGGGTTTCCCTTGAAATTTTAAAGTTATTCATATTAATAGTAATTTCAGCTTTTGGATCATCTAAGCATAACTCATTATTTCGTTTTGAGTCTTCTATAACTTCATAGCCATTGTAACTATTGGTAAAATTTATAGTAATCCATTGCTTTCCGCCTTTTGCAAGTGCGGCTTTAAGCTCGTCATAGCTTTTAACAATAATCTGATTGCTTTTTTTGGGAATTGTAAGTGAATCAAATTCATAATTGCAGCCGCCACATTTTTTATACCATCTGCCATCTGTTGTATTGGTAGGCTGCTTGTCAACATACCAATGCTCTCTTCCTTTATAAGATGATTCGCTATGAGTATAAACCGTATCAAGCATTTTTTTACCGCAGGTTTTGCATAACTCATAATGCTCAAAAATGTCATATGCCTTTGCTCCGCTTGTGTGGATATGGTCTTTAGGAGAACAAATAATTCTTTTTGTCGCACATAATAAAACAGTATCGTTATCGGAAAGATAATTGGGATCAATATAAGTATCACCCGGAAGCTGACTTTTCAATGTGGATACAGGCATAAACATTCTTTCTTCCGATCCTTCAAGCAAATTGTTATCTGTATCATAAAATTCAACATCTGCTTGCATTCCATATGGTATTGTTTGATTTCTTACAACAAACATAGAATAAAAATAATAACTTTCTGTATCAACAAACTTTGGAAGGTCATTCATTTCTTCAGTCAGTTGTTCACTCGTTGAACCGAAAAGAGTTTTATAGAAATTTTCAAATTCTTTTGGTTCAATTGAAGCACTAATACTGTCGTTGTCTGAACTCCAAACTGTACCAAGTAATTCATACTTTAAATTACCGCTGTATTTAATATTATGATCAGGTTTTGCGTCAGGTCGTGGGTAGGTAATATTGCTGATTTTTATGTTACAGGTTACTGCATTTGTTGATATAAGCGACAATGGCAATACAGAAACAGCCATAAGTACCGAAAGCCCAATGCTGAGCAGCTTTTTTGAGAGTTTTGCTTTCATATTTTTTCCTCCTTTATTTTGAATTGCAATATTTTTTTGCTAATAAATATAAATAGTTTTGAATATCAGTATCAAAGCTATAATCCGATACTGTAAGTTCTTGCTGATTTTCCCACTTTGTCGTGATTGAGTATGTAGTTATGTCGCAAGCATCGTATGGTATATTTTTATGATTGCTATATATTTTATGATTGCTATATATTTTATGATTGCTATATAAATTATAAAGATTATTTTTTTTTGCGAAATTTTGAATTTTTAAAAACTCATTATAAGCTATTTTTTTATTTTCAAATTCTATATGCTTACCGCTTAATTCAAAATTCTCAACGTTACAATCTGCTGAAAAGTAAGCCTTACTGTCTTTTGTGTATGCTGTAAAGCTATAACAATAATTATAGTTTGAATGGTTACAACTTATGCTTATATATTCAAGCTGAGGTGAAAAAGTTGATTTGTTTTTATTTTTGCAACTGTTAAATAAAAATATATTGAGCATACACAATAAAATCACATCCGATTTTTTCATTTTCAAAATAATAATATTCTATAAAACAAATAAAGGCAGATGAGTAAAAAAACACATCTGCCTTGTAATTTTCTATCAGTTAGACTTCTTATTCATTACCGCACCAACAATAAAGAGTACAGGTAATACAAGGCCTATTATGAGTGACACGAAATTAAAGCCACTACCGCCAACCGCACCAATAATAATGCCGAGTAAATTAAATATTGCAACAATAATACCGAACACTAAGCACGAGGTTGCTTTTTCGGGCTTTTTACAATTTTTACACCAATGATACCTGCAATAAGCTCAGCAACCGAACCCAGAATCATAACAACACATGAAGTATAAATTATTGTCGGATTAAGTTGAACAGAGGAAAGGTCGCCGTCTGTGAAGTAAGTTAAAGTACCTACACTTGCAATGGCAATAATGCTCATGATAATAGAAATTGCACCGCCGATAATCATTAAAATACCAACGACTTTAAGTAATCCTTTTCCTTTCATTAAAAAAACCACCTTTTCAATATATTTGTACAGGAGATATATCCTTGATACAATTATATTGTACAGTAACTTATAATATTTTGCCCTACCCATTTGGGTAGTTTTGGCAAAATTACTGTAAATAAAAGGTGGTAAAGTTATATTTTGTTATATTTTAATATAGAGGGTTGATGTAACCGCTTGAAATCATAATAATTGCAAGCTGAGCAACACTTGAGCATCCGGTTTTTGAAAGCAGATTACCAATGTGATATTTTACTGTGTTTTCCGAGATATAAAGCTCCGAGGCAATCTCTCCTCTTGATTTATGCTTGCAAATTAATCTGAGAATTTGCATTTCTCTTTCAGTAAAAGGAGTTTCACCCTTTGGTAAAGGAATTGTTTTGGGTTCAGGAAAATATTTTTCTCCATTGAGCACTTTTCGTATTGTATCAATAAAAAATGTCATACTTTTGCTTTTATATACAAATGCGTCTGCACCTGCCTCTTTAGCACGAGGAGAATAAGATATTTCATCAAAGCCGCTCATAACCACTACCTTAATATCTTTAAAATTCTGTTTGATATTTTCCGTAGCAACAAGTCCGGAGGAGTAGCCCTCTGTGCATACATCTAACAGTACAATATCCGGACTTAGTCTTTTCACATAAAAGCACACAATCGTTCGCATTTGCACTTTCACCAACAACGCAAAAATCATCTTTTTTCTCAAACATTGCTTTAAAGGCTTCTCTGACAGAAGTGTGGTCGTCAACAATCAATACTTTAATCATAGTTTTCACCCTCCTTTACGGTTAACTCAACTGCGAAATGCGGATATGGTGTAACACTGAGGGTCCCACCGAGCATTTCTGCTTTATTTTTAAGTCCTGAAAGTCCTGTGCCAAGTTGGATTGTAGTACAGGTATTTGTTCCGTTATCTGTGATTTTAAGAGAATTAATACCATCCTTGCTCTTGATTTCTGCACGCACTTTTGTGGCAAGTGAATGTCTGACCGCATTTGTACTGCATTCTCGTATTGTTTCTACAAAAAGTGCGGCTATATCATTATCATACGGCATTTCTCCGATTATTGCAAGCTCAACTCCTATTGATGACATTACTTCTTGCAGGAGAATCAGACTTTTATCAGATGCATTTTTTTCATCCGATAATATATCTTTCATTATACTGTTACAGAATTTTTCAATAGCGTCAGCATCTATATTATCATCTTTATTCTGTAATTTTCGCAAAAGTACAGAAAGCTTTTGTCCCAGTAAATCGTGTACTCTTGTGCGTATTTGTAACAGAGCACCCTCTTTGCATGAGGTTTCAAGATTATTTAGCTGAAAATTCAGTTCATTACCTTTTTGAACAAGTCTTGCTTTCAGTCTCAATAGCTCCTGCATTGCTTTCATCTGTTCTGTAACATTTGTGGAGGTAATCAGAAAGTATGGATTTTTCTTTATATACATTTTCGGTTTGTTTAATCATATAATAAGAATTTTTAACTTTGCAAACTGTTTGCTGATTTTGTATGTTGGAAATATTACGGATTTCGTTTATAAACTTTATTCCGCTTGTAAATTCTTTATTAAAAATCTCCGTCATCAAATTACTTATGCAATGATTTGCAAGCAGAATCTGCCCGTCATTTCTGCAAAATAAAATTCCTGTATTGAGTGCGTCTATTGATTCCTTTACAGAAAGCGGAGTTATAGTGTTTGCTTTTAATTTACTTACTTTTAATATTAAATGTACACTTCTTATAATAAACATTATCAGTGCAGTAAAAAGAACAACTGTAAATGTACCGTTTGCAAGATGATTTGCAAATGGCAGCAATGGCAGAGCAAAGCATATTGATAATGTTATGTGTGCTTGCTTTAAATAAACAGCAGTTGCAATAAACATAATTAAAAACAAAATGGATGCTATGTACCCAACAGCTAAATATTGTTCGGGATAATAAATTGATATATTAGTTTGGTAATAAATGCAGGAATATATATAACCATAAATAAATTGCAGCAGTATTACGGAAAATTCAAATGATAGTTCGCAAACATATTTAAAACCTTTTGCTCCACTGTTAAATTTGTATATAAATGCAAAGCATTGCATACAAATGCCTGCAATTATCAAGATACAAACTAAAATTCGCACAAATTCAGGATAAAAATAAATGTAATTCATTGCTTTTCACCACCCTTAAGCAAAAGCCAAATGCCAAGGTTATCGTCATCATTTTGCTCGATGATTTTACCACCCGATTTTTCAAGTGAAATCATAAATTTTTTATCAAAAAATATTACTGTTGATTTTCGTTGAGCTAATCACCTTTATAGAAATTTCCTTATCGGATATTTCTGTGTGAGCAAATATGTATTCGCATTTTGTTTGTGTTGCTTCGTCAAGAATGTTGTACATAAACTCATACATAAGATTTGCGTGTTCAATGTCAAGCTTTTTATTGCCGTTATTGGTGCAGAGCAGCTTTACTTTGGAATATTCTGCAAAGCTTCCGAGTTCGTCTATATACATACTTAGCTCATCAGAGGAAAAATATTTTTCCTCAAGAGCAATAAAAAACATATTACACCTGCGTTTTATGTAGCACAAAAGTAATGCGGCTTTGACAGTAAGCAGGGAATTATTGCTTTGATTTTTCATCTTTTCAGGTAAAAGAGAAAGCAACTTGAGTTTATCGGAAATTTCACTCTCAAGACTGTTGCAAATGTCTATTTTTTCCTCGTTTTGTAAGTATTTTCGCCTTGCTTTTTTCTTCTTTTCTGATTAAGGCATTGGTTGCCCTTAGCTTTTCTACAGTAGTTTTAGTATTTGAATACATTTTGTTCAGCTGAGAAATATCGTCCTGCCAAACAACATATCCGCCGGAAATTTTCTCGCTGAAAAGCAGTGTGTTCTCATCAAGTTTTATTGGATTTTTACCGTTAATAATGCTGTCTTTTTGTTTATCGGTAAGGCAGTAGTCGAAATTTGCGGTAATTTCTTTTTCAAAATAATTGTTGAGAATTTCCATTTTAAGCGGTGAATTTTTAAAAAGATTTTTGTATTTTGTGTTGGTGGGAATAAGACTGCTGCGCAAGCATACTTCCATAAATGCGAGGATAATAAATGTGATAACTACCGTCATATCACTCTCAAAGGCAAACGGCAGACGCATTACATAGGCAACAGTATATAAAAAAATCAAAAGGAAAAAGGTAACAGGGTAAAAAATATTTAGCTTATTCGGACTTTTTATACTGCGTACTATAAGCCACAACAATACAATGAAAGTTTGTAATCCAATGCACAGCATAGATAAATAATATACAATGCCGTAGGTGTATTCAGAGGAACCGTTTTCAATTCCGTTATAAAACGAAAAAGCAAGCTGATGGTAGTCATTTGTGTATATCAGGCATAGCAGAAATAGTTCAACCACTATAAAAGGCAGAATCCGCAGCGGTATGATTTTGTTGCTGCTTGGTTTGTCTGTTACGCTTGTTAAATATAACAGACCTGTTGCTATACCGAATTGAAAAAGATAGTAGCTGTACCAAAGCTGTCTTTCAATCATCGGAGAATTAATTTGCCACTTAATGCACCTTGCTGTAAGCCATAGAATAAGCATTGAACCGATAATAATAAAAGATAATTTAACCCTTTTGTTAATTACTCTCAAGCCAAGCACAGCTATCCACAGCACTGTTAATGTAATGAAAAATACTGCTGACAAAATATGCTCTTGTCCGTCTGCTGTTGAATATCTGCGTTGCTCAAAAACTGTTCTCCTCATCTTTTTAATAACATTTGTTGATTGCTCGTTAAAGTGCCGGTAATCGGTATAAATAACAGCGTTAGAATATTTTTCTTGGGTAGGATACAGGGGAGATGCGTTGTTATATGTTCGCAAGTCATTTTGATTTATATTATTGCAGAGATTGTTTTCAAAACATAGTGGGTATGGTGAAAGTATTCCTTGCACAAAAGAAAGCGTACCATCATTTGGAATAATAATGTCTATATTTTTGTTACCTCGTTTTAGTTTAACAGCCTGTGTATCGGTGCAGATCCATATTGGAAGTTCAGTATTGCTGTTGCTGAGTCTGCCGTTTCTTTCCATTTCTTTCAGGTAATTAATGGCATCGTCAAGACGGTAATTTTCTTTTTTAAGCGAATAGCCGATTGATGCGGTAATGTAATTATAATAATCTGAATCTATATAGATTTTTTCTTCAACACCTGCAAGAGAATTAAAGCTGTTTATGTTTTCTTTTACTTTGCCTGTGTCAACTGCTATTACTATCGTTGTGATATAATGTGGATACCAATAATAATGCCCGCCACTATCCATAAGGCTTTTTGCAAGCAGTTCATCAGCTTGAGCAGCATAACCGTTATTGAGATTATCTACTGCCGACCTTTCGGATATAACTAAATTATATTCATCATTATCGCATTTTAATGCATTAAAGTAATCCTTGTTATTGACTGAAATGGTCTTTATATGGTTCATACAACCGTTAAAAAGAGTACAAAGCAAAATTAAGAGCATAACCAAAATTGAAATTTTAATCTTTTTGTGCATTACTTCACCGCCTTTTAGCTTTAAATTAATTTTATTGCATGCAAAATTTGAAAGTTACATTATTATGAATATTCTAAAATTGTAACATAAAATTTCGTATAAGACAAATTTTAAAAAATAAAAACCTTAGCAAGCGGTGGCAAAAAACCACCGCTTGTTTATTGTTTATATAAAAATAATTCATATTTTGCTTTGCAATTGCATAATATTGAGATGTAAAAGATTTGCGATAAACAGATGCGAAAAAGTATTAAAAAGAATATATCAATTTACCGAATTAAGTAATATAAAATTTGTCAATTTAACGAAATTAGTGTTGAATTATTTTAAATTTATTAAACTTATTGACTTTTTAATATAAAAGTAGTAAACTAATAATCAGTTAGCGAGCGCTAACTTTTTTGTACTGTCAAAGTTAGTTAGCACTAATGTTGTATAGCGAGGATGGTGAGCTTATGCCTTTAACATTTGCCGATCCGGGCGTTGAAAACATTATTAAAAAAATCGGAGGTAACTCTGAGGTTCGTGCACATCTTGAAAACTTGGGTTTTGTTGTTGGCGGCACAGTTACTGTTGTTTCTTCAATGGCGGGTAACCTTATTGTTAATGTAAAAGGAGCACGAGTTGCAATCAGCCGTGAAATGGCAAGCAAAATTATGATTTAATGGAGGTACAATATGAGAACTCTGAGAGAAGCAAAAATCGGAGAAACCGTAAAAGTTGCAAAACTTAACGGTGCGGGCGCTATTAAGCGCAGAATTATGGATATGGGTATTACAAAGGGCGTTGAAATTTATATCCGTAAAGTTGCGCCGCTCGGTGATCCTATTGAAGTTACAGTAAGAGGTTATGAACTTTCTTTGCGTAAAGCCGATGCTGAAATGATTGAACTTGTTTAAGTTAAATACGGGGTTTATCCCCGATATTTTTAAATTTTAAGTTAGTCTAAAATAACTAAGTTAGTCTAAAATAACTAAATTTATGAGAGGAAGACACTAATGGGTATTAAAATTGCACTTGCAGGTAATCCTAACTGCGGTAAAACAACCCTTTTTAACGCTCTTACAGGTTCAAACCAGTTTGTTGGTAACTGGCCGGGCGTAACTGTTGAGAAAAAAGAGGGTAAGCTCAAAAAGCACAACGATGTTGTAATTATGGACTTGCCGGGTATCTACTCACTTTCTCCTTATACACTTGAAGAAGTAGTTGCTCGTAACTACCTTATCGAGCAAAGACCTGACGCAATCCTTAACATTGTTGACGGTACTAACCTTGAGCGTAACCTTTACCTTACAACACAGCTTACAGAGCTCGGTATCCCGGTTGTTGTTGCCATTAATATGATGGATGTTGTAAAGAAGAGCGGAGATAAGATTGACACTTCGGCACTTGCTAAAGAGCTTGGCTGTAAGGTTGTTGAAATTTCTGCTTTGAAGGGCACAGGTATTATGGAAGCGGCAGAGGCTGCAATTGATGCTGCCGAGAACACAAAAACTGTTCCAATGCACACATTCAACGGTGTTGTTGAGCACGCTATTGCTCATATTGAAGAGGCAGTAGTTCACGAAATGCCCGAAGAACAGCAGAGATGGTACGCTATCAAGGTATTTGAGCGTGATGATAAGGTTATGGAAAAGCTTAACCTTAGCGATGAAATTAAAAAGCATGTTGAAACTGACATTGAAAATGCCGAAAAAGAGCTTGACGATGACAGCGAAAGCATTATTACAAACGAAAGATATATTTACATAGCTACTATTATTAAGACTTGCTATAAAAAGAAGAGCAAGGGCAACCTTTCAACATCAGATAAGATTGATAAGGTTGTTACAAACCGTTGGCTTGGCCTTCCGATTTTTGCCGTAATTATGTTCCTTGTTTACTTCATTTCAATGCAGACTGTAGGTTCAATGGCAACAGACTGGGCAAATGACGGATTGTTCGGTGACGGTTGGCATTTGTTCGGTATAGGTACTTCACAGGCAGAAGAGGCAGAAGAAACTTACGGCGATTCAGATGCAATCATTGAAGCTTTCAATGAAGAATACGGTAATGACGATATTGCAGCTGCAATTGATCTTGAAGATGAAAATTATTCTGAAGATGCTGCTAAAGCTGCTCTTTCACAGCTCGTTACTTTAACTCCTGCAGATGCAAGCGTTACTTATTCTGTAGAAGACGAAGAAACACTTGAAGTAACAGAAACTCCTGATACAACTAAGGCTCAGTTACAGGAAGCTGTTGACAATTATCTTGATACAAATTATAAGGAAGGCTATGGCGCTCCTGATGCAAGCACATACGGTGTATGGGTTCCCGGTATTCCTGTTCTTATCGGTGACGGCCTTGATGCAATCAACTGTGCAGATTGGCTTAACGGACTTATTCTTGACGGTATCGTAGCCGGTGTTGGTGCGGTTCTTGGCTTCGTTCCACAGATGCTTGTACTTTTCTTACTCCTTGCTTTCCTTGAAAGCTGCGGTTATATGGCTCGTATCGCTTTCGTACTTGACCGTGTATTCCGTAAGTTCGGCCTTTCAGGTAAATCATTTATTCCAATGCTTGTCGGTACAGGCTGCGGCGTTCCGGGTATCATGGCTTCTCGTACAATCGAGAACGAGCGTGACCGTCGTATGACAATTATGACAACAACATTTATTCCTTGTGGTGCTAAAATGCCATTTATCTCTATGATCGCAGGTGCTATTTTCGGTGGTTCACCGTGGATTGCTACATCAGCTTACTTCATCGGTATGGCTGCAATCGTAGTTTCGGGTATTATGCTTAAGAAGACAAAGATGTTCTCAGGCGATCCCGCTCCGTTCGTTATGGAACTTCCCGCTTACCATCTCCCGACAGTAAGCAACCTTCTCCGTTCAATGTGGGAGCGTGGCTGGTCATTTATCAAAAAGGCCGGTACAATCATTCTTCTTTCAACAATCATTGTTTGGTTTACAACATACTTCGGATTTGTTGACGGTCAGTTCCAGATGCTTTCAGAGGATCAGATCAGCAATTCAATTCTTGCCGCTATCGGTAACTGCATTGCTTGGATCTTTACTCCGCTTGGTTGGGGCAATTGGCAGGCAGCCGTTGCATCGGTTACAGGCCTTGTTGCTAAAGAGAATATCGTTGGTACAATGGGTATTCTTTATCCGGGCGGATGGTCAGAAATCGGCGGTGCTTTCACAGCAATCAGCGGTTTCTCATTCCTCGTATTCAACCTCCTTTGTGCTCCTTGCTTCGCAGCTATCGGTGCTATGAAGAGAGAAATGAATAATGCTAAGTGGACCTGTTTTGCAGTAGCTTACCAGTGTGTATTTGCTTATGCAATCGCTCTTATGATTAATCAGTTTGGCGGACTCTTTACAGGTAATGTAAATGTTATCGGTCTTATTTTCGCTGTATTGGTACTTGCATTTATGATTTATATGCTCGTAAGACCATACAAAGAGGCTAATACATTAAAAACTTCTGTAAAGGTAAAATAATTTAGATTTTGATAGAGGAGGATGTATATGCTTACTTTTTTTACTTGATAATATTGGTACAATAGTTGTTTTGCTTATAGTTGTTGCTGTAGTTGCTGCAATTATTATCAGCCATTTCAGAGCAAAGAAAAAGGGCAAATCTTCTTGTGGCAGCTGTGGCTGCGGATGTGCATCCTGTGCAATGGCAGGTAAATGCCACTCTAACAACCATAAATAATTATTGCTGACAAAAGCGACCGAGCATTTTAAGTGTTCGGTCGCTTGTTTTGTTTTTTTGATTATTTTTCAATAGTTGGGGGTAAATTATGGTTTAGCGGAATGATTTATCAAGCAATTTGCTGAATCATAATTAAATATTACAACAAATATTTGGATAACTCCTTATAAATAAAACAAGGCTATCGCATTTTAACCTTGCGATAGCCTTTCTTGTATTAATTGTTTTTTGGTTGTTGTTTGAAATATAAATCTGCAATGCGGACAGGCGCTTAATGTAACAAAGCAGACTATCAGTAATTGGGAAAACGACAATATTCAGCCGTCTGTGGAAATGCTTATTAAAATAGTAAATACCTATTCAGTGAGTGCGAACATAACTGCCGTTCCTGAATGGAAAATGATTTAAAAAATGCTTTCTATAAAAACAAATTGATTGGATATGTCGGTTTATGGGGGAGAGTGTCAAAAAAGAAAAGCAAAACAAGCGACAGTTTAAATGCTGCCGCTTGTAATTATCAATTATTTAATTTGTATAGTTTATATACGACCGTTGAACTAAAGGGTTTATTTTCTTCATAAGCAATACTGTAGTGCTCTTTTAGTATATCATCAATCCAAAGTTCTGTACCATTATCTTCAACTAATATCCATTTTGCTTTACAAGAAGAATAGGCTTCTGTAACCAAAGTACCTAATGAATTATTACAACTGATTGCCCAATCCTGCATAGTAAAATACGGATAACAAGGTTTAATATCCATTTGTAAATAAATACCGTTATTAGTATTATATGCAATAAAACTATCTCGTTCTGATTCGGGTATCATTTTAATTATATTGGTTTCAACTTTATTATATTCACTAACTTCATGAATATTGCTATTGTTATAGATACTGATTAAAGTATTTTTCCCTGTATATAAAACTCCAAAAGCACATTGTAAAATACAAACTGACATAAGCAAAATTTTGATAATTTTTGATTTTTTGTTTTTTTGTATGAATTCTTTATAAACAGCAGATATTATTAAACCGTAATATGGTATCGTAATTATAGCATAATGTAAATATCCGTTACTCTTTATAAACCAAATAAAAGGTAATAATCCTATAAATATATACATAAAACCTTTTAATAAACTTTTTTTAAATAGACATATAATGCCGATTACTGCAACTATTGGACCGCTCATAAAACTGAATATTGAAGCTAATACTGCTAAAATACCGTTTCCGTATATTTTAAAGTGTGAATTACCGGCATATTCTAAGTTATAAGTAAATGTTCCGTATAGAAAATCATTAAAAGCATGGTTAAAATAAAAATAAAGCAAAAAAGGCAATGTTAAAATTAAGAAACCTGCAATAAACATAATTGCATTCTGAAATAAATTTTTGAAATTTTTGCTAATGATTAACATACATACAATTACAAATACACCACCACAGATGCCTAACGCGTTAGTCAGTCGTGTTAAAAAACAAGCAGCAAATGTAATTCCATATAGTAACGACCAAAGTGGGTTGTGCACATAATTGTTTTTACGAGCATTTTCAATATATACAGTGAAACCGTAAAGTGAAGCTGTTAAAAGCGGTAAAATATACTCTTCGGTACAATTATTTGCATAAACAAGGCTATATGCACCAAGAAAAAGTAATGAAAATAAAAGTACTTTTTTACCTGTAATGTATTGAGAAATAATTCTATCTATCATGATTAATGTAATAAATAAACATATTACTTGGATAATCATAATTCCCCAACGCTGTCCGGTAAGCAAGTAACCTAACGCATTAACAGCAAAAATTAGTGGTCCTTTTGAGTCCCATAAATCTACATACGGCAATGATCCTTCAGCCCAATATTTTCCTATAGTTTGAAACATTGCTGTATCGCCGGCATAAGGAATATTGTATAGAGGAGATGTTGAAGTTGATAAACACAACATAAAAAGAATAGATATTACAAAGTAAATCAGTAAATACTTTTTTTGTATAGTATTAGTTGCTGAAATATTTGTATTTTTAAATTTCATTTTACTTATTCTCCTCATTATACTTGAGCTGATTGTAAATCATATTGGCACACATATAAACATTGCCGCCGCCCATTGTGAGAATGAGGTCGCCCTCTTTTGCGTTTTTGCATACATAGTCTGTAATTTCTTCAAAAGTGTCAAGGCAAACCGAGTTCGGTACTTTTGCACCGAGGTCGGTTGAGTAAATATTATATGTGTTTGTTTCTCTTACAGGGAGAATTTCAGAAATAATCGCAACATCCGGAATCTTAAGAGCCTCTGCAAAATCATCAAGAAGAAGTGCTGTTCTTGAGAAAGTATGCGGCTGGAAAATCGCCCATACTTTTTTAAAGCCCATATTCATTGCGGCATTGAGTGTTGCGGTAAGCTCTGTCGGGTGGTGAGCAAAATCGTCTGCCACTGTAATTCCCTCGGGTGTACCGAGAATTTCAAAACGGCGGTGAACACCTCCGAATTTATGGAGATTTTCGGCGATTTCCTTAGGTGTTGCACCAAGGTAATGTGCGGTAGCCGCTGCGGCAAGTGCATTATAAATGTTATGCTTGCCAGGAACAATCAACTTAATATTTGTAAGGAGTTCGCCCTTGTAATAGATGTCAAATTGCTCGTGAACGCCCTTGTCTGCAGAAATATTTTCTGCTCTGTAGTCGCAGTTTTCGCCAAAGCCGTAGGTGATTTTTTCAATGTCAACATCGTTTACTGCATCAAGTGTGTTTTGGTCGTCACCGTTGATTACAAGCAAACCTGTAGTCTGTTTTGCAAATTTATTAAATGACTTTTTAATGTTGTCAAGATTTTTAAAGTAGTCGAGGTGGTCGGCATCAATGTTAAGTATAATAGAAATAAACGGATTAAGCTGTAAGAATGTATCAACATACTCGCAAGCCTCGCAAACGATAATGTCGCTCTGACCTACATAACTGTTGCCGCCGATAAACGGAAGTTTGCCGCCGATAATTGCCGATGGGTCAAAACCGCTGCCGATAAGTACCTGTGAAAGCATGGCTGTGGTTGTGGTTTTGCCGTGTGTACCCGAAACCGCAATACTTCTTCTGTATCTTCTTGTAACAATGCCGAGCATTACGCTTCTTTCAATGCAAGGAATACCCTGTTCAACGGCTGCTTTTCTTTCCGGGTTATCTTCTTTGATAGCGGCAGAATATACAACAAGCTCTGCACCGTCAATGTTCTCTGCACGATGTCCCATATATACGGGAATGCCGTAGCCTTTGATTCTGTCGAGTGTCTCGCCCTCATTCATATCCGAGCCTGAAAGCTGATAGCCCTCGCTGTTTAAAATCTCTGCAAGCGGACACATACCGCTGCCGCCAATGCCGATAAAATGTATCCTTTTTATATTATCAAGTAAAATGTCGTAATTCAAAACACTCATTCTCCATTCACAAAAATTCTCTCTTATATTATAAAGCTATAGTCAAAAAAAATAAATACCTTTTTTCAATTTGTAATATATTTTTTCGTATTTTAGTTTTTATATTGCCAATTTATATTAAAAATGTTACAATATAATCGGTGATAATCAGTGAATTTAGTTAAGAATGATATTATAAAATTAAACATAACTTCGGCTACCGCAGAGGGCAGCGGTGTAGGAAAAACAGAGGACGGTATCGCCGTATTTGTTCCGCTTTCCGCAGTAGGCGATGAACTTGAAGTAAGAATATTAAAAACAAAGAAAACTTATGCTTTCGGTAAAATTGAAAATATAATTACTCCGTCTTCCGCAAGAATCGAGGCGGACTGCCCGCAGTTCTCAAAATGCGGTGGCTGTACTTGGCGGCATATTTCTTATGAAGAAGAATTAAAAATAAAATCAATGCGTGTTTACGATGCGGTAACACGAATAGGCGGAATTAAAGATTTTGAATTTAAAGATATTATCAGCTGCGAAAGACCTGACAGATACAGAAATAAGGCGCAATTTCCTATAGGTAGGGCAAAAGACGGAAGTGCGGTGTTCGGATTTTATTCATTTCATACGCACAGAATTATTCCGTGTGATGACTGTTTATTGCAACCTGAAGTTTTTAATTCTGTAATAGAAATTACAAAAAGATTTATAGATAAAACAAATGCTGATATTTATGACGAAACAACAGGCAAAGGCAGATTAAGACATTTATATATGCGTCTTGGTGAGATTACTGACGAACTTATGGTTTGTTATGTTGTCAACGGCAACGGCTTAAAACAGGAAGACGAACTTGTCAGAATGTTAAAAGACGGCTTGCCTAACCTAAAAAGCGTAATTATTAATTCTAACAGAGAAAAAACAAATGTGGTTTTAGGCAAGAAAAATCGTGTTGCATACGGCAGTGACCACATTACCGATGTTTTATGCGGACTTAAATTTAAAATATCACCGTTTTCATTTTGGCAGGTAAACCGTGCCCAAGCAGAGAAACTGTACGGTAAAGCAAAAGAATACGCAAACCTGCAAAACGACGAAATTCTGCTTGATTTATACTGCGGAACAGGTACAATAGGACTTACAATGGCAGAAAACTGCAAAACACTTGTCGGTGCGGAAATTGTCGAGGATGCTATAAAGAATGCAAACGAAAACGCAAAAGCAAACGGCATAGAGAATGCAAGATTTATTTGTGCCGACGCATCAAAGGCAGCGGCTCAACTTAAAGCAGAGGGACTTCAACCTGATGTCGTAGTGCTTGACCCGCCAAGAAAAGGCTGCGGCGAAGATGTAATTTTGACCGTAGCACAAATGTCACCGAAACGAGTTGTGTATGTGTCTTGTGATCCCGCAACCCTTGCAAGAGATTTAGAAATTTTCGAGTCAAACGGCTATAAAACCAAAGAAGTAACACCTTGCGATATGTTCCCAAGAACAGCGCATGTTGAGACGGTAGTTCTTTTGTCCCACAAAAAAGCCGACAGTTATATCCACATTGATGTGGAGTTTGGAGAGGGCGAGGGCAAGATTCCGGTAGATAGTATTGCTAAAAGAGCCGAAGCGTACAAGCCCAAAGAAAAAGTGACCTACAAAATGATTAAGGAGTACATAGAAGCGAAATACGGCTTCAAGGTACATACCGCATATATCGCAGAGGTAAAGCGAAATTTGGGATTGCCGATGTATGATGCTCCTAACGCAGTAGAGGAATTGAAACAGCCGAGGAAGCATCCGACACCAGAAAAGGTAGAAGCAATCAAAGATGCACTTCGTTATTTTGCAGTGATATAAAACTTTACTTACAATCGAATATTTCTTACATAGCCGTTTATTCATTTATTTGAGTAAGCGGCTTTTTTCATCCCTATTTTTCGGAATAGGGATATTTTTTGTAGAAGGAGGAGGTTTATTTGAACACGCAAATCATCGCCATCGCCAACCAGAAAGGCGGTGTTGGCAAAACAACAACCTGTGCCAACTTGGGAATCGGGCTGGCGCAGGCCGGAAAGAAAGTCCTTCTGATCGACGGAGACCCGCAAGGCAGCCTGACAATCAGCCTGGGAAATCCGCAACCGGACAAGTTGCCATTTACATTGTCCGATGCAATGGGCAAAATTCTGATGGATCAGCCTATACGCACTGGAGAAGGTATTCTGCATCATGCGGAAGGCGTAGACCTGATGCCTGCGGACATCCAGTTATCCGGTATGGAGGTATCCCTGGTAAATGCCATGAGCCGTGAGACTATCTTGCGGCAATATCTGGACACGCTGAAGGGGCAATACTCCCATATCCTCATCGACTGCCAGCCCTCCCTGGGGATGCTCACAGTCAATGCGCTGGCCGCTGCGAACAGGATCATCATTCCCGTTCAGGCGGAGTACCTGCCCGCCAAAGGACTGGAACAGCTGCTCTCTACGGTAAACAAGGTAAAGCGGCAGATCAACCCCAAGCTCCAGATAGACGGTATCCTGCTGACGATGGTGGACAGCCGAACCAACTTTGCCAAAGAGATCTCCGCACTCCTGCGGGAGACCTATGGCAGCAAGATCAAGGTATTCGGCACAGAGATCCCCCATTCTGTCCGGGCAAAGGAAATCAGCGCCGAGGGAAAAAGCATTTTTGCCCATGATCCCGGCGGCAAGGTGGCTGAAGGCTACAAAAATCTGACGAAGGAGGTGTTGAAACTTGAAAAGCAGCGCGAAAAAAATAGAGCTGGCCTCGGTAGATGATCTGTTTTCCACCGAAGAAGGCCGTCAGGATGCAAAGCTGGAAAAGATACAGGAAATTCCGCTGTCTGAGCTGCATCCGTTCAAGAACCACCCCTTCAAAGTCAAGGATGACGAGGCCATGATGGAGACCGCCGACAGTATCAAGCAGTATGGTGTTCTGGTTCCGGCGATTGCCCGCCCGGACCCGGAGGGCGGCTATGAGCTGGTGGCCGGACACAGGCGGCACAGAGCCAGTGAGCTGGCGGAAAAGAGACCATGCCGGTCATTGTTCGGGATTTGGATGATGATGCCGCTACGATCATTATGGTTGACAGCAACTTACAGCGAGAAAGCCTACTTCCCAGCGAAAGAGCCTTTGCCTACAAAATGAAGCTGGAGGCTATGAAACATCAGGGAGAGCGAGTTGATTTAACTTCGTCCCAAGTTGGGACGAAGTTGAGAGCCGATGAAATATTGGCTCAGCAGGCTGGTTCGAGCAGAAATCAAATTCAGCGCTATATCCGTCTGACAGAGCTGATTCCTGAATTGATGGATATGGTGGATGAAAAGAAGATTGCCCTGAACCCTGCCTATGAGTTGTCCTTTCTCAAAAAGGAAGAACAGGTAGACCTGCTGGACGCGATGGACAGCGAACAGGCTACCCCTTCTCTTTCCCAAGCCCAGCGGCTCAAGAAATACAGTCAGGAGGGGCATCTGACCCTCGATATGATGCGTGTCATCATGGGAGAGGAAAAGAAAAGTGATCTGGACCGAGTGACATTTACCTCTGACACCTTGCGGAAGTATTTCCCTAAAAGTTATACGCCACAGCGGATGCAGGAAACCATCATCAAGCTGCTGGAGGCATGGCAGAAAAAGCGTCAGAGAGACCAGGAACGATGAAAGGAGCCGCCTATGAGGGATATTTCAGCCCGTGAGCTGAAAGGACACAACATTCTCGCCGTAGAGAGGTTTTGGGATAACACCCGCTGGATGATTGAGTTTTCTGTCCTGCGTCCCAGCACTGCTTATGGCAGCCCCGGAGATGAAATGCGGCTGTTTTTGACTGAGGACGGGTATCAGACAGCCCTGCAAAGCCAGCAGCGCAAGGAGATTAAGATTAAGCGTTACGCTCGTGTGATTGAGGGACATATCCTCGATTTCAAACCGGGAAAACGCCGCCGCTCATAAACCCATACAACGAAAGGAAAGGAATGACTATGTGTACAGTAAAGGAAATTCAGGAAGCAATCCGGGAAGATTGCAGATCCCAACATGACATGGATTCAACGGATATTGACCGCGTGATGCAAACACTTCCTTTCGCTCAGGAGGAACCATTTACAGGGGCGCGTCCCCAAAAGCCGCTGTTTTGGTTTTATGCGAGAAAATTTGAAAAGCGTTGAACACCGCAATTCTTTGAAATGAGGATTGCGGTTTTTTTGTACCCAAAATTCGGAAGGAGTGAGGTCGATGGCCGTTTTTCGCATTGAACGGACCCGTGATTATACCGTGATGAGCAATCATCATTTACGAAATGCAAACTTGTCGTTAAAAGCCAAAGGGCTGTTATCCATGATGCTGTCTTTGCCGGAGGACTGGAATTACACCACCCGTGGCCTTGCAAAGATCTGTAAGGAGGGCGTAGATGCCATCGGTGCTGCCCTGCGTGAACTGGAAGGAGCCGGATATATCGTGCGCCATCAGAGACGCGATAAAAGTGGGCGGATCACAGATACCGAGTATGTCATCTATGAACAGCCCCAGCCGGATCTGTCTCAGCCGGATACGGCTTCACCAGATACGGAAAACCCGGATATGGAAAAACCGGATACGGAAAAGCCCGCAGAATTAAATATAGAGAAATCAAATACCCAAAAATCAATTACTCATGGATCAAGTACCGATTCCATTCCCTTCCGGGAGCCAGCGGCAGCAAAGCTGCCGGAACGGAAAGGAAGGGATGCGATGTCTGTCTCAGAGATGGAAAGTTATCGGGATTTGATTCTGGAGAACATCGAGTATGACCACCTGTGCCGGGAGTTTACCACCTATCGGGAGGACCTGGACGAGATCGTGGAGCTGATGGTGGAGACCGTCTGCGCCAAACGCAAAACCACCCGTATCGCTGGCAGCGACTTTCCCCATGAGGTGGTGCGCTCCCGTTTTTTGAAGCTGGACAGCGAACATATCCGGTTTGTCATGGACAGCTTGCAGAAAAACACCACCGAGGTCCGCAACATGAAGCAGTACCTACTGACAGTGCTGTTTAACGCACCCACCACCATCAGCAACCACTACACTTCACAGGTCAATCACGATATGAACGCAGACGGCTGGTAAGGCCGCCTTTTATCATGCCAAAGGAGGCACGACATGAACCAGATGGAAATTTTCAAAAACCCGGAGTTTGGTAGTATCCGTGTCATTGAGGAAAATGGCAAATATTTGTTCAGCGGAACGGATGTGGCCGCTGCGCTGGGGTACAGCAATCCCCGCGATGCAATTATCCGCCATTGTAGGTATGTCGTGAAACGCGACGCACCTCACCCACAAAGCCCCGACCGCAAAATCAGTATGACGTTTATCCCAGAAGGCGATTTGTACCGCCTGATCGTTCACAGCAAATTGCCATCGGCAGAGCAGTTTGAACGGTGGGTATTCGATGAGGTCCTGCCTACCATTCGTAAGCACGGGGCCTATCTCACAAAAGAGAAGCTGTGGGAGATTGCCACTTCCCCGGAAGCACTGATGAAGCTCTGCTCAGACCTGTTGGCTGAGCGTGAAGCAAATATTTCTCTGCGTAAGGAAAATGCACAGCTGGAGGGCAAAGCCGCTTTCTATGACCTGTTCATCGACTTAAAGCACAGCACCAATCTCAGGACTACCGCCAAAGAGTTGGATGTCCCGGAGCGCCGGTTTGTCCGGTTTCTGATAGAACGGCGGTTTGTGTACCGCACGGCATCCGGCAATGTGCTGCCTTATGCCAATGTGAAAAATGCAGGGCTGTTTTGCGTCAAAGACTACTGCAACCACGGTCATACCGGTTCCTACACGCTGGTCACGCCCCAAGGCAAGCTCTATTTTGCCCAGCTGCGGGAAATGATCTTGCTGGTCTCATAAGAAAGGAAGTGGGTTTTATGCAGGAAGGCAAAACAATCGGTCAGCTGATGGAGGAAATGCGCCAGAAAGCCGGGGCGCAGAACTACCACGGCCATGACTACATGGATCTCCAGCGATTTGCCGAGAACACCCGGCACATGATTATTTTTGATGTGCTGACGCATGATTCCCCGGTGGGCTGGAAAGGAGAACGCACCCGCCTGTTTTTGTCAGATATAGGCTATGAAAAAGCTCTGGACAGTCAAGCGAAAGGGCAGATTAAGATTTTGAGCCACGCAAAGGTGTGTCAGGGCAATCTGCACTATGACCGTACTGACCAGTTACGCTAAGGAGGGCGTTATGAAGCGTTATCTTCTGCGGCGGCTGGTGGTTCCGCCTTAGCAAAAAATGAGATTCCCTGCAAACTTCGTGGAAAGGAGGAGAGAAAATGCAGGAAGAAGTGGAAAACAGAACTTTGACGCTGGTTGTCAGTGGAACAAAGTTTACCGGCAGAATGTTTAAGGCTGCCATAAGCAAGTACATGGCACATCGCAAGGAAAAGAAACTGCAAAAGCAGAGAAGCCGTGATGCGCCGGTTATTCCGCACGGAAAACAGACTGTGAAGCAGCTTGTCGGGCAGAATCAGGGAATATCCAATATTGAGATCACAGACCCCTCTATCAAGGAGTTTGAGAAAATCGCCCGGAAATATGGTGTGGATTATGCGGTGAAAAAGATCGTAGCAGTTCTCCACCAAAGTACCTGATTTTCTTCAAGGGTCGCGATGCGGATGCGCTGACAGCAGCCTTTACAGAGTACACCAGCAAAAAGGTCAAGAAGGCCGAGAAAACGGAGCGCCCGTCTGTGCTGGCAAAACTCAGTCAGTTCAAAGAGATGGTCAAAAAATGCCGTGGTGGACCGCACCAAGCGAAAGGAGCTGGAACGATGAAAAAGCAGTTTGACATCAAAAAGCTCGTTTTGCTGAACCTGCCCTATCTCCTGATGGGGCTGTTTGCTACCAACTTCGGGGAGGCATGGCGACTGGCTCAGGGGGCAAATGCTTCGGAGAAATTCCTTTCCCTGTTTGCTGTCCTGCCTGGGGCGCTGCAAAGTTTCTGGCCCAGCCTGCACCCGTTGGATCTGCTGGTGGGGCTGTGCTGCGGTGCTGGCCTGCGTCTGGCGGTGTATCTCAAAAGTAAAAACGCCAAGAAGTACCGTCACGGCATGGAGTATGGCTCTGCCCGTTGGAGTGCATAATCTTAAGTGTAAAGGAACTCTACATGGACGCACAGGAGGATATGCACATGAATGATTACAACAAAATCACAGCCCTTTACTCCCGTCTTTCCGTAGGGGACGAGGACAGGGACGGCGGCGAGAGCAACAGCATACAGAACCAGAAAATCTTTTTGGAGAACTACGCCAGAGGGCAGCGGTTGACGAATATCCGGCACTACATCGACGACGATGAAAGCGGCAGATTTTTTGACCGTTCTGCCTACTCCCGCATGATGGAGGACGTTGAAAACGGGAAAATCGGCGTTTGCATTATGAAAGACCTTACCCGCTGGGGGCGCGACTATCTCCAAGTCGGCAACGCTATGGAGATATTCAGACGGAACAACGTGCGCTTTATCGCGGTCAACAACGGCATTGACAGCGAGAAGCCCGACACATTGGAGTTTGCGCCCTTTATCAACATCATGTCGGAGTGGTACGCAAAGGACATCAGCAAGAAAGTGAAAACGGGCATTAAGACCAAAGGCATGAGCGGAAAGCCGATTGCCACCGAAGCCCCCTACGGCTATATCAAAGACCCGGACAACAAGGATTTTTGGATAATCGACGAGGAAGCCGCCGAGGTTGTGCGCCTTATTTTCCGTCTGTTTATCGGCGGGAAGAACCGCAACCAAATCGCCGTGTATCTGAAAAACGAGCAAATCCCTACCCCCACTTTCTACATGAAAGACCGGGGACGGGGGACGTGTAAAAACAAGGCGCTCAATGAGGATAACCGCTACAAGTGGAACAAAGCCACCTTGACCCATATCCTTACGCGGCAGGAGTATTGCGGCGATGTAGTCAACTTCAAGACTACAAAGCATTTCCGGGACAAGCGGAACCACTATGTAGACCGGAGCCAATGGCAGATAACCGAAAATGTGCATGAGCCGATTATTGACCGCGCCGACTTTGAAACCGCACAGCGGATTTTGGAAAACGCGCCCGTCAGACGCCCCAACGGGGACGGGGAAATCCACCCTTTGTCGGGCTTGCTTTTCTGTAAGGATTGCGGCGCAAAAATGCACATCCGCATAGATTACAGAAACGGCGGCAAGCGGCACGTTGCCTATTGCAGCGAGTACCACAAGGGGAAAGCCAAAAACCCCAAGTGCCATTCCCCACACATCATTGACGCTGACTTGCTTATGCAGACCGTCGCGGAAGTGCTGAAGAAAATCGAGGACTACTCTATCAGCAACCGGGCGGAGTTTGAAGCCTTAGTGAAAAAGAGCCTTGCCATGCAGCAGACCGACCAGACCAAGAAACAGCAGAAACGTATCCCGCAAATCACGACACGCCTTGAACAGATTGACAAGGTGCTGAATAAGCTCTATGAGGACAACGCCCTCGGCACTATCCCGCAAGACCGCTATGAGCAAATGTCGCAGAAGTATTCAGAAGAATACTATGCGCTGAAAGCGGAGCTTGCCGAGCTGCAAGAGCAGCTATCCGCTTTTGAGAACGCGGGCGGACGGGCGCAGAAGTTTTTGAAGCTGACGGAACGCTACGCTGCCTTTACCGACCTGACCCCCGCCATTCTCAACGAGTTTATCAGCCGGATTGAAGTGCATGAGCGCGACAAGAAAAGGGCAAAACAAGCCATTCAGCACATCGGGATATATTTCAACTATATCGGCAAATTTGAGAACGAAGTGACACAGCTTACAGAGCCAACGGAGCAGGAAATCCGGCAAATGCGGGAGAAAATCGAGGAAGCCCAAAAGGAAAAGAGCCGCGCCTACCACCGGCAGTATTCAAGGGAGTACCGGGCGCGTAACCTTGAAAAGCGACGGGAGTATGACCGCATGAAAGCACGGGAATACCGGGCAAAGAAAAAGGCACAGGAAGCCGCCGCAGCACCCGCACAGTAAAACCGAATACTGACAACCAAGAGGGATTTTCCGGGCTACGGGAAATCCCTCTTTTGCACCCAGAGAAAGGAGCCGCCTATGGCAGAACAGAACGGGACACCTCAATCCCCCGACAGTGTTATCACGACACAGAGGGACGGACAGACCATCGTTGCGGAGTTGTTTTTCAACCACAGCGGCACAGAAACATTCCGCGACAAGCTGCTCAAAGTGATACTTGCCGACAGCTTGCAGGACGGTCAAGAGCCGGAAAAAACGAAAATCACGCGATAGGAACCGCCCGGACGAAGAATGGTTCGCCGGGGCGGTTTCTATTTGAAAATCCCCATTTTCCCCAAGTCAAGAGCCGGGAAAATTCCCTCAAAAATGCCCCTCTCTCCAAACGAGGGCGCAGAAAGGAGAGTTTATGCGAACAGGGCTTCCCAAGCAAAAAAAGGTCACAGACATCTGGTTTGATGAGAAAGACCCGTTGATCCATATCCGTACCCACAACACCGACTTGAAGAAGCGGCTTGCCGCCTATGCCGAGCAGCACCCCGATGTGTGCCGCCAGACCGACGCAGACCCGGAAACGGGCTGCATGGAGTTTGACATTGAGAAAGGCCGCTTCTCTTTCCGTCTGACCGCCCCATACAGCGAGGAACGGCGGGAAGCGGCGCGGCGGTATGCCAGAGAGAGCAACGCCGCCGACAGGCTGAAATAGAGTTGAAATGTTCATAGTTTTGTGCTATACTTTTTCTAAAAGCAGAGTAATACTGCGGAATTGATTGGAGGACAACACAATGGTTACATTTATGAGATTAAGATAAAACCGCGAGTTATGTTGCGGTTATCCGTATTGCATAACTCGCTTATTGAAGCAGAGATGTAATTACGGAGGAAAAACAAATGAATAATAATTTATCACGCTTTGCAGACAGCAAGGTTTATTTTCAATGCCCAATTTGCACAAAATCAATGGATATACAAGGCAATAGCCTAATTTGTAGACATGGACATTGCTTTGATATTTCAAGATATGGGTATGTAAATTTGTTGTTAAAATCATCGCCCAAAACCAACTACAGCAAGCGGTCTTTTGACAACCGGCACCAAATTTTGGAGTATGGCATGTATGATGTTGTGTTGGAGAAAATCATACAGTTTATTTCTGATACGCCATCTATAAGAAACATTTTAGATGTTGGTTGCGGCGAGGGTTTCTATGCAAGGCAGATACAGCAAAGAACAGAACGAAACATCTTTGCCTTTGACTTGTCAAGGGAGGCAATACAGATTGCATCAAAAAAAGACAAGCGCAAAGCAGTGAAGTGGTTTGTTACTGACTTATCAAAAATCCCTTTGAAAGACGGAAGTATGGATTGTATTTTAGACATATTTTCGCCTGCACACTACAAAGAATTTCAGCGATTGCTATCTCCTAACGGATATGTTGTGAAAGTAATTCCTACGAAAAATCATTTGAGGGAAATCAGGACTAAAGTGCAAGCACACTTGAAAAATCCAGATTATTCAAATGAGTCTGTCGTTGAATATTTTGAGAAATATCTTAAAACCATTTCAAGAGAAACGGTTTCAGCCACCGTACAGTTGTCATCAGAACAAAGAATGTCGTTTATTGAAATGACGCCGCTTCTCTTTTGCGTTGAAAAAGATTGCGTTGATTGGCGTACTCTCACACATTTGACAATCGAAGCTGATGTTTTAATAGGAATGTATTAAAGGGCGTATTGATATTTAATATTCCCATTTATTGAGCAGAACGGAGTAAACCAAACACCCTAATCAAAAGGACAGCCGAGGAAATCGACTGTCCTTTTTCTATGCCGACAGGTAGAAAGGAGTGACCACCCATGACGAAACCGAGAGAAAAAAACGCGAGGAATTGCAAGCCGAGATTGAGGACGGGAAGAAGAAAATCCGGCAGCTTGAAAATCGGGAAAAGGTGTTGCGGCAAAAGTTATCCCAAGAGGAACGCAGGACGCGCAGCCATCGGCTGATCGTCCGGGGTGCGGTCTTTGAGAGCATTGTGCCAGAAGCAAAGACCATGACCGACGAAGAAGCCGCCGCCTTTCTCCGGCTTGCCCTGACGAGCGAGGAAGCGCGGGGCTATCTGAAAAAACGCACCGAGGGCGGGAAAAGCGAATAATCCCTTTGGAACAAAGGGCGCACTTATACACCCTTACGGGTGCGTGCGCTCTGCCGAGGGCTTGTCGGCACAGAGAGAAAGCCGCTTGCTTCCCTCTCTGACCGACATTGGCGGCTTTGCCGCAACAAGGGGCTGCACCCCTTGCGCCGCTTACGCGGCTATCCCTGCACACCCACAAAAACAGTATACCCGCCTTTGGCGTCTGTACCATTTTTGCGGGTTTTCATTTTATCCGGGAGGTGATACCCATAGCCATCTATCATTGTAATATCAGCATTGTCAGCCGGGGCAAGGGCAAATCAGCCGTTGCCGCAGCCGCCTACCGAAGCGGCGAAAAGCTGACAAATGAGTGGGACGGAATGACACACGACTACACCCGCAAAGGCGGTGTTGTCCATACGGAAATTATGCTGCCACCCCACGCCCCGCCCTCTTTCTCTGACCGTTCAACCTTGTGGAACAGCGTGGAGCTTTACGAGAAAGCCGGGAACGCCCAGCTTGCCAGAGAGATTGACGCGGCGCTCCCCATAGAGTTATCCAGAGAGGAACAGATCCGGCTTGTCCGGGAATACTGTTCCTCTCAATTTGTTTCCAGAGGAATGTGCGTTGATTTTGCCATTCACGACACCGGCAAGGGCAATCCCCATTGTCATATCATGCTTACCATGCGCCCCCTTGACGAGCGCGGCGCATGGGCGGCGAAGTCCAAAAGGAATATGACCTTGACGAAAACGGCGAGCGCATACGCTTACCAAGCGGCAGATACAAGACACACAAAGTTGACCTCACAGGCTGGAACGACAAGGGCAACGCGCTTTTGTGGCGCAAGGCATGGGCGGATATTTCAAATGCCTACCTTGAACACGCCGGACGCCCGGAGCGTATCGACCACCGCAGTAACGCCGAGCGCGGCATTGACGAGCTGCCTACCGTCCACATGGGCGTAGCGGCTTGTCAAATGGAGAAGAAAGGCATAGCCACCGAGAAAGGCGAGCTGAACCGGAATATCCAAAAGGCAAACCGCCTTATCCGGGAAATCCGGGCGCAGATTGGAAAGCTCAAAGAATGGATTGGCGAGCTGTTCAAGGCGCGGGAAAACGCCCCGGAGCAGCCCCCGCAATCCCCCGGCCTTGCAAATCTGCTGATGAAGTATTTAAGCGTTCAGAGAGAAAAGAGCCGGAAGTATTCGCAGAGTTGGCAAAGGCAGCACGCCGCCGATGAACTGAAAACCGTTGCAAAGGCGGTAGGCTATCTTTCCGAGCATGGCATTTCCACCCTTGCGGAGCTGGACGCTACCCTTTCCTCTGTCAGTGACCAAGCCGACGCTATCCGGGAGGGCATGAAAACCGCCGAGAAGCGCATGAAAGAATTGCAAAAGCTGATTGAATACGGGAAGAACTACACCGAGTACAAGCCCATTCACGACGAGCTGAAAAAGCTGAAAAACGGCTGGACGAACAAGCGCGACAAGTACGAGGAAGCCCACCGCGCCGAGCTTACCCTATGGAACGCTGCGAGCCGCTATCTCCATGCAAATCTGCCGAAAGGGACAAAGAGCTTGCCTATCTCTGAATGGGAAAAAGAGTACGCCACTCTCAGCGGGCAGAGAACAGCGGAATATACCAAGCTGAAAGAAACCCGCGCCGAGGTTGCCGAGCTGCACAATATCCGCAAGTGCGTTGATATTGCCTTGAAAGCCGACCAGCCGGAGCAGACCCGCGCCAAGCAGCACGACTTAGAACGATGAAAGGAGTTGAGATTTTTGTACTACACCCAAGAACAGATAGACCGGGCGAACCAAGCCGACCTTGTTTCTTTCCTGCAATCACAGGGCGAGCAGCTTACCCGCGCCGGGAATGAATACCGCTGGAAACGGCACGACAGCTTGACCGTCCGGGGAAACAAATGGTATCGCCACAGCCAGAGCAAGGGCGGCGGCCCCGTTGATTTTGTCATGGAGTTTTTCGGCAAGAGCTTCACCGAAGCCGTTGAACTTCTCACAGGAGAAAAGGGAGCCGCACCGCCGCCGGACAGACCTTGCCACGCGTCCCTTTCCGACTTCCGGCTACCGCCCCCAAACAACGACAACCGAATAGCGAGGAACTACCTCACAGCAGCCCGCCGCATTGATGATGATGTGACGGGCTTTTTCTTTGCCCGCGGCGATATTTACGAGGACGCAGCCCACCACAACGCCGTATTTGTGGGGCGGGACGAGGACGGAATACCGCGCTACGCCCACAGCAAGGAACGGCGGGAAACTTCCGGCTTGATGTGAAAGGCAGCGACAAAGCCTTTAATTTCTGCTACCGAGGCGAGGGTGACAGGCTTTTTGTCTTTGAAGCCCCCGTTGACCTGCTATCTTTCCTCTGCCTGTTCAAAAAGGCATGGCAGAAGCAGAGCTATTTGTCATTGGGCGGCGTGGGAGAAAAAGCCCTGTTGCGTTTCCTCTCTGACCGTCCGAACATCAAGACCGTTTACCTCTGCCTTGACAGCGACCAAGCCGGAAACGACGCTTGCAGCCGCCTTGCGGAGCTTGTGCCGGAGGGCTTGACCGTCCACCGCCTTGTGCCGCTGTTATAAGGACTGGAACGAGGTATTGCAGCACCGGGCAGAAATCACAGACGGGAAGTATATCCGGGAAGCTGTTTACGGCTTGAAAGAGCCGCCGCAGGAAGAAACCGTCGAGATTATCCGCATGAGCGAGGTTGACACACAGACCGTTGAATGGCTATGGGAGCCGTATATCCCTTTTGGGAAAGTAACCATTGTGCAAGGCAATCCCGGCGAGGGCAAGACCACCTTTGCCCTACGCCTTGCCGCCGCCTGCACCACCGGGGGAACGCTGCCGGGAATGAAGCCCTTGCCGCCATTCCAAGTAATTTACCAGACCGCCGAGGACGGGCTGGGCGATACCGTCAAGCCCCGCTTGATAGAAGCCGAAGCCGACCTTGACCGCGTGCTTGTGATTGATGAAGCCAAACGGGAGCTTACCCTCTCCGACGAGCGCATAGAAAAGGCAATCACGCAGAACGGGGCGCGGCTGATTATCCTTGACCCCATACAGGCGTACATGGGCGAAAAGACCGACATGAACAGGGCAAACGAAGTGCGCCCCATGTTCCGCCGCCTTGCCGATGTTGCCGAGCGTACCGGGTGCGCCGTTATCCTTATCGGACACTTGAACAAAGCCGCCGGAGGACAGAGCGCATACCGGGGATTAGGCTCCATCGACTTCCGCGCCGCAGCAAGGAGCGTCCTGCTGATCGGGCGCGTGAAACGGGAGCCGAATGTGCGCGTTATCGTCCATGACAAATCTTCTCTTGCACCGGAGGGTAAGCCCATAGCCTTTTGCCTTGACCCGGAAACGGGCTTTTCGTGGATAGGCGAGTACGACATTACCGCCGACGAGCTGCTGTCCGGCGCGGGCGGGAACACCGCCACCAAGACCGAACAGGCGGAACGGCTGATACTTGACCTGCTTGCAGACGGGAAAGAGCTTGCCAGCGAGGACCTTGTAAAGGCCGCAGCCGAAGCCGGAATATCCGAGAGGACGGTACAGAACGCCAAGCGCAACATGGGCGGCATTTTAGGCGCAAGGCGTGTCGGCGGTCAATGCCTGTTCATGTGCGCTGTCTGCTTGACGAGTTTGCAAATATCGGGCAGATACCGAAGTTTGAAAAACTCATTGCCACGATAAGGAGCCGCGAAATCTCCGCGTCCATCATCTTGCAGAGCCAGTCGCAGCTAAAGGCAATCTACAAGGACAACGCCGATACCATTGTCGGCAACTGCGATACGACCCTGTTCTTAGGCGGCAAGGAGAAAACGACCCTTAAAGAAATGTCGGAAATCTTGGGGAAAGAAACCATTGACAGCTTCAACACTTCCGAAACAAGAGGACGGGAGCTTTCCCACGGGCTGAACTATCAGAAGTTAGGCAAGCAGCTTATGAGCGAAGATGAAATTGCGGTCATGGACGGCGGGAAATGTATCTTGCAGCTACGCGGGGTGCGCCCGTTCTTCTCCGAAAAATACGATATTACCAAACACCCGAAGTACAAGTACCTTTCCGACTTTGACAAGAAAAACGCCTTTGACATGGAAAAGCACTTGCATTTGTGATTACACAAGATTGGTGTTATAATAAGAGAAAAGTTCCTGCCGGGGCAACCGCCCCGGTGGTATGGATAGGAAGGCAGGAAAGCAATATGCACATCAGCTATAAACCACTCTGGCATACACTGTTAGAGCGTGATATGAGAAAAGAAGATTTAAGGCTTGCCGCCGGTATGACAACGAATATGATTGCCAACATGAGCAAAGAGGGAAAGCACATCAGCATGGACACATTAGCCCGTATCTGCGAAACGCTGAATTGTGAGATTACCGATGTGATTGAGTTAGTACCAGACGAGCCTGCTTCCACAGGAGGTAAGGAACATGAGCGAATTGAAACCAAGAATAACAGAAAACGGAATTGATTATATCCTTGTTGGGGATTACTACATCCCAGATTTGAAGCTGCCGGAAGAACACCGCCCCATTGGAAAGTATGGACGGCTACACCGGGAATATTTAAGAGAAGTCCACCCAGCCAGATTGAACACATTGACCTTGACCGGGGAGCTATGGACATACCTTACAGACCTGAACGAACAGGCACAGGAACGGTTAGACACCATCATGGAACAGATGAAAGCTGCCGAGGGCGTGACCGAAGAATTAAAGCGTACCCATCAAATGGAATGGGTGCGGCGTTGCAATAACATTCACAACCGGGCAGAAGAAATTATTTTACAAGAGATGATTTATTCATAACGGTATGGTAGAATGATTATGACAAATTGTGAAAGAGCGATTCTTGCGTCATTTTACGCTTTTTGATAAGGTGAAATCGTCGAAAAGACAAACCAATATAGAAAAAGGACGTATAATGATGAAAAAGAATGGAAAACAAGTTTTATTTTTAGGAGGTATATTTATTATAGCGTTTGCAATATGGACATGCTTTGATCCAGATGGTAGACGTGCAGCCACTGGGGCAGAATGCAACGAATATTGGATTTGCAACATTCAATTGCTGGTTTCATCGTTTAACAAATGTTAATATGACAATTTATACGATTACCGATTGGATGGGTCTGATTCCTTTAGTTGTATGCCTGATTTTTGCAGGTATTGGACTGGTTCAGTTAATAAAGAAGAAGTCTCTTCAAAGTGGATCCCGATATCATTATCCTGGGAGTTTATTATGTTATAGTGATACTGGCATACTTCATTTTTGAGATCATCCCAATCAATTACAGACCAATTTTAATCAATGGAATTATGGAGGCTTCTTATCCTATGGAAGCCAACAAGCCATGCAACAGCGGTTTTTTCTTTACCGTTTTTTCCTCTGGCTGATAGGCGTTCCCATTTTCTTTGACTTTTTGAGAATACGAATGAGCCAGCGAAATTCTTCGTCTGACAGATTTTTGTAGTTGATACCAAGCTGCTTGCAGTAAAGTACAACGAGCTTTTCATCCCGGCTGCCCTTGAAATTTTCGACCGCTTCCAGATTTTCTTTCAGTTCATTGGCAACAGTGGTCTGGGGTGCACTCTCGCTGTCCTTTTTGTGGGCTTCCCGAATATCCCGGATAATGAGGTTGAGGTCATCCAGCACCATGTGGCTGAAATATTCATCATCGCTGATATGGGCGGCTTGCAACACTTTCAAATGCGGGTCATCTTCGCCGGGGCGATACCGTTCAATGATTTCATGCCGGACGGTATCGACAAGGGCGTTGAGGTTCTGAATCTGCATGGTGGCAATCCCATCCACATAAATCTCAATGTCCGCAAGAAACTTGATAAAGTCCTTATGGGTGGCAAGTTCGCAGAGCAGACGGTTGTTAATCCGACCGCTTTTCAGAAGTGCTACCATCTCATCACTCAAATGCAGCTCCCTTAATGGCGTGTTGATCTCCGCCCGGTTCTCTGTCCGGCAAAAGAGATAATCGAGGGACACCCCATAAAAATCTGCCAGCAGGATAAGGTTGCCATGATTGATTTCCTTATAGTCGTCTTTTTCATAACTGCCAAGAGCCGATTTTGAAATACCCGTTTGCTCAGCCAGTTCTTCCAGTTTTAATCCTTTGTTTAATCGTAAATCTTTTAGCCGTTCCTGTATTGTAGTAGCTCCGTTCATTGAAGCAGTTCCCCCTTCTGACAACATTTATAACCGTTGAATTGATTATACCATATCAATTCCGCAATCGTGGAAATTTCTGATTTTTACCCCGAATTCCTACTTTGTGGACATACGGCATAGGGCACAAAAAATGTTCTATGATACAGGTAGTTCATCGATGGATTATTCCAATCGAATGACCAGCCTGTGTGGGATATGCTTCCCCGGCGATGTAGTGCCATGACTTTTGGCAGGGGATGTGGAGGAATCCTGACCAAAACGAGCGTACCAAAGGGAGCGATACGCCGCTGTGAGATTCAGGGGAGGAACGACACCGGGGAGAACGAACTGACACCGAAATGATACCGAAACACGACAATCTGATAGGGGGATAGTCTACCCTATCGCTGATACTTCGGGAGATTTTAAGGCGGTTCTATGGCTGTAATTTTTCCAAAAATCGCCCCGAAACCATACACAAAAACGGGAGGAAGCGCAATATGCCGAGAATGAGCAAAAAGAGGAAACATGAGCTTTTTTTTTTACCTCAATGACCGGGGGCGTGTCACTTACAACGAATTATGACGGAAATGCCAGCATGGGTGCAAGCAGAGCTTCCGGGCGGTTGTGATTGACTGTCCCCGTTATTTATCCAAACGAGCAAAGAAAAAAGGAGGAACACACCGAATGAATTTTGAATTTATGACGATAGACACACCATTGCCGCCCTGTATGCCTTTCCCAGAGCGTTAACAGGATTTCCAGTCAGCAGCACCGCAAAGGTCATGTACTGCCGGATGTTGGACGCTATGCTCTCCAAAGGGCAGGAGGACGAGAACGGAATCCTGTTTGTCTGCTTCCCTGTCACAGCCATTGCCGCAGTCCTGTCCCGCAGCTCTATGACGGTCAAGCGTTCTCTGAATGAACTGGAAAACGCCGGACTTATCATGCGGGTGCGTCAGGGCGTGGGAGAACCGAACAGGATTTATGTGCTGATACCGGGAAAGGAGGGCGCTACCCTTGCCTGATACCTCAAAGCTGGGAAAGCTCAATCGGGAGTTGGAGAAAAGCGAAAAGAAACTGCGGAAAGCCATCAATGATGAAAAGGCATTGCAGCACCAGTTGAAGCAGCTTACCCGAAAGGAACGGACGCACCGGCTCTGTACTCGTGGCGGTATGCTGGAAAGTTTTCTGCAAGAGCCGGAACGCCTGACAGATGATGATGTCATGCTGTTGTTGAAACTCATTTTTCACAGGCAGGACACGCAGGAACTATTGAAAAAACTGCTGGAACGGGAGAAGCCGGAAACCCCTTAGTTTACTAAGGGCGCAATTATACACCACCCAGAGGTTGGTGCATTGCGTTCTCCGAAGGCTCCTCGCCGGAGGGCTGTGATTTTCCGCAGTCAAGGTCTGCTCCAAATCATACAGGGGACGCTACGCTTCCCCTGCGCTGGCTGCCGCCAGCTACCCTTTTGTGGACTTGCCATCTGGGGACACCTTGCGTTGCAAGCTGTTCCCAGCCGACAAGTTTCATAAAATACGCTATCTTTTCGATAGCCAATGAAGTATAATGAAGATGACAACAAATCGGAATTTGTAAAGGAGATATACAACATGAAAAAGTCTGCTTAGCGGTTTTGCCAGCTTTAACAATAGTGTTTAAATTATTACCCTTGGAGCAGTTTGCAATTTTTGCAACATCTCCAACAGACCAAAGAAAAAGAAACATTCTCATACTTTAGCCTTATATCCGTTTGGCTATGCAAATTTTTTCCCTTATTTAAAGCCGTATTGAAATCTTCTTATTTACTGCGGATTGCCATTGAAGAAAATCGTTTGGATGGATGAAAAAATTTTTTTACAGCTACAGCGGCATTAAGTTTGTTACCTTAGAAAATTCCGTTAGAATTTCAAATCCATTGATGTATGGAAAAAAGATTACTGATGGTAGTAAAATAACAGTAACACTTGATGAATATGAAAGTATTTTGGCTAAGATACAACAAAAAAATTATGCAAAGCAAGATAACTTCCAGTTTGTTTGTCAGCTTCACATCGGGTCAACTTGTCCCGAACTTTTACAACTAAATACCCGCCGCCCACATAGCGGCACACCGAGCAGGAAATCTGAAAAAGGTCTCCTGCTTTTTTTCTGCCCAAAATGAGGTGGTAAAACGCCACCCCGTCCACCAATTAGCGAAAGGAGGGACACGAAATGCCCTGCCCACACAACGAAATCACGATTGTTCAGCGCAGCCAGCGACAGTCTGCGGTTGCCGCCGCTGCTTACCAAAGTGGCGAAAAGCTGTTCTGTGAATACGACCAGCAAGTGAAGCACTACCCGGAAAAGCGTGGTATCGTCCACAATGAAATCCTGCTCCCGGCAAATGCCCCGCCGGAGTATGCAGACCGCAATACCTTATGGAACGCCGCCGAAGCTGTGGAGAAGCAATGGAACTCCCAGCTTGCAAGGCGGTGGGTGCTTACCATCCCCAGAGAGATACCGCCCGACCAGTATGCTGTCCTTGTCCGGGAGTTTTGCCAACAGCAGTTTGTTTCCAAAGGCATGATTGCTGACTTTGCCATCCATGACCCCCATCCGCCGGGACACAATCCCCACGCCCATGTCATGCTCACTATGCGGGCAATGGATGAACATGGAAATGGCTTCCCAAGAGCCGCAAGGTTTATGACCTTGACGAGAACGGGGAACGGATAAAACTTCCGTCCGGCAGATGGAAAAGTCACAAGGAAGATACGGTTGATTGGAACGACCGCAAGTATTGCGAAATCTGGCGGCATGAATGGGAGGTCATCCAGAACCGCTATCTGGAAGCCAATGACCGCCCGGAGCGTGTGGACTTGCGTTCCTATGCCAGACAGGGGCTTGATATGTCCCCACTGTCCATGAGGGAGCTGCTGTCCGGCAGATGGAAAAGCGGGGTATCCAGACGAATATCGGAAACCTGAACCGGGAAATCAGAGCCGCCAACAGTCTGATGAAGTCCATCCGGCAGCTTATCCAAAACCTCAAAGGCTGGATTACCGAGCTGGGTGAAAAACGGAAAGAGCTGCTTGCACAAAAAGCGGCGGAGGAAGCAACGCTTCTTCCCAATCTGCTGATGAAGTACATGGAGATACGAAAGGAAGAACGGAAGGACTGGACGAGGGCTGGACAGAACCGGGGGACTTCACAGGACTTAAAGGCAGTCAGCGAAGCCCTGTCCTATCTCCGGCAAAAGGGGCTTTCCACTGTGGAGGACTTAGAAGCGTTTCTGGAATCTTCCGGGAAATCAGCCGCCGATTACCGCAATCAGATGAAGCCAAAGGAAGCCCGCAGCAAAGTGATTGACGGGATTCTTGCCAGCCGGACAGACTGCAAGGAATGTAAGCCTGTCTATGAGAAGTACCAGAAGATATTTTTCAAGAAAACAAAGGAGAAATTCAAACAGGAACACCCGGAGGTTGCCCGGTATGCGAAAGCCGCCGCCTACCTTGCCAAGCACCCGGACGATAAGGACAGCACCCAAAAGGAGCTGCAACAGGAGCAGGAAAAACTTCTCACGAAATCGCAGAGCTGAAAGTACCTCTGACCGAGGTACAGGAGGATTTGAAGAAGCTGCGGGACATCCGCTACTGGGTACGGAAAGCCACCCCCGGCACAGAAGAAAGCAAAGAGCCGCCCAAGAAACAGCCTATCAAGAAGTCTTGCAGGATAAGGCGGACGAGAAAAAAGCACAAAGAACTGCCCCGGCACAGGCGAAACACAGACAACAGGATATGGAAATGTATTTGAAGCTGTGAAGCAGTCCGTTACAACAAGACAGGCTGCGGAGCATTATGGAATCCATGTAGGGCGGAACGGGATGGCTTGCTGTCCGTTCCATCATGATAAAACCCCAAGCATGAAGCTGGATCGGCGTTACCACTGCTTCGGCTGCGGTGCGGATGGGGATGTGATTGATTTTGCCGCCGCCCTGTATGGGCTGGGAAAGAAAGAAGCCGCCGTACAACTGGCACAGGACTTTGGGCTTTCCTATGAGGACTGGAAACC
>VOFC01001815.1_pt1 | contig 208198 bp, 316 predicted proteins | sample 5384161 | NCBI WGS metagenome assembly VOFC01 (sample SAMN12384722, study PRJNA508395) | human gut metagenome | isolation source: healthy gut B | host: Homo sapiens
AGTTCCAATTTTACTTCTTCTCTCAATTCCTTCTTGTTCTTCTTTTTTTCACGCATTTTAAGATCATAAAGTCTAGTTTTTAAAATTTTAATAGCTTTTTCCTTATTTTTAATTTGAGAACGTTCCGTTTGAGAATATACAACAAGTCCTGTTGGAATGTGAGTTAAACGAACAGCACTATCAGTTGTATTAACTCCCTGTCCACCACATCCACTAGCACGTGTAATATCAATACGAACATCATTCATATCAAGATCAAAATCAATATCTTCAGCTTCTGGCATAACAAGTACAGTTGCTGTCGAAGTGTGAACACGACCCTGTGTTTCAGTTGCAGGAACCCTTTGTACTCTATGAGCACCACTTTCATATTTTAGCTTAGAATATACATTATCCCCTTTAACCGTAAAACTAATTAATGAATATCCGCCAGCTTCACTTGGATACTCTTCATTTATTTCAACAGTCCATCCTTCACTCTCAGCATAATGCTTATACATATCATATAAATCCCCTGCAAAAATATTACCTTCGTCTCCTCCAGCAGCACCACGTATCTCAACAATAACATTCTTACCATCATTAGGATCTTTTGAAGTAAAATAATTTCTAATTCACCTTTTAATTTTTCAAAAGCCTCTTCAGAAATTTTAAGTTCTTCACGTGCCATTTCACCAAGTTCTGGATCTTTAATCATCTCTTTCGCATCAGCTATATTACTTTCTAATTTTTATATTGTTGATATGCATCATACGCTTCTCTTAATGAAGCTTGCTCTTTTGTAAGTTCAAGTGTTTTTTTTTTACATTTGAAATAATATCAGGATTCATAAGTTCTGCATTAATTTCATTATAACGACTTTCTATGTTTTTACTGCTTCACTAGAACTACATTTAGTATTTGTCTCTGGATTATAATAAATAGCTGTTCCATTAGAATACTTTGTATATACTGGTGCTTTTGCACTATAAGCTATATCATATCCACTTACTTTTAACTCTGCCCTTTTAACGATTGCATCCTTAATTACAACACTTCCGCTTGTTGGATATGTTCCCTTTATATTTATTTTTAGCTCTTTTCTTCATTTACTATTTTCTTTCCATTATCACTTACTGTAAATGTTTGTTCAGGGTTATAATTATAGTTTGAATTCATCATATCACTAACTATAGCTGTTTCTATGGCACTTACATATGAATTAGCACTCTCTTCTGCAGCACCTTTCTTCGCCTTATCTATTGTATTTAATACTAGTGGCATTGATATTAGTGCAATAACTGCTAAAATAACTATTACGGCAAGTAATTCTATAAGCGTAATGAATGATTTGTTTTATATGTTTCATTTACTAAATATAATCTTGTTGAACCTATATGCGCAAAACTAATCTTTTTTATAAGAATATACTGGTTCTGATATAAGTTTATAACGATTAGGTCTTTTATTAAATGTACGTATTTGAATTGTAAATGGACATGTACAAACATATTTATTGCCATTATGTTCTACTTCAAATAAAACTACACAAGGTCGTTTTTTCTTTTTGATCTAAAACTTTATTACCAAAAATAACTTGTTTATGATAAACAATATCTCCTTTATTAAACATAAATCCCCCTTATATAAATCATTTAATTTTTATTCCTAAATCATCAAGTTGCTTTATATCTACTACATTTGGACATTCACTCATAAGGTCTGTTGCACTTGCTGTTTTAGGGAATGCTATAACATCTCTTATATTTTCTGTTTTAGTAAGAAGCATTGTCATACGATCTAGTCCAAAAGCAAGTCCACCATGTGGAGGGCATCCATATTTAAAGGCTTCAAGGAAAAAGCCAAATTTATTTTGTGCCTCTTCTAATGTAAATCCTAATGCTTCAAACATTTTTGCTTGTACTTTACTATCATGAATACGAATTGAACCGCCACCAGCTTCATAACCATTAATAACAATATCATATGCTTTAGAATAACAATGGGCCTTATCTGTTAATAATTTATCTATATCACTATCTTTTGGTGCTGTAAAAGGATGATGACATGCCATATATCTATTTTCTTCATCACTCCATTCAAATGAAGGGAAATCAACAACCCATAACATTTTGTAAATATCATTATTAATTAATCCAAGATCATGACCAAGTTTTAAGCGAAGAGCTCCAAGACTTTGTTTAACTATGTTATATTTATCAGCAACAATCAAAATTAAATCGTTATTACTAATCTAATTTACTAACTAGTTCTTTACTTTGACTATCTGTTAATATTTTTGCAATGCTTCCAGTAAAAGCATCATCATATTTAGCCATGCAAGTCCACTTTTACTTTTATATGTTTTTACAAAGTCAGTTAACTTATCAATATCCTTTCTTGAATAGTTGCTAGCAGCATTTTTAACCACTAAACAATTAATAACACCATTATTATCGATAACATTTCTAAATACTGTAAAATCAGTATCTTTGAATATATCAGTTATATCATTTATTTTCATATCAAAACGTAAATCAGGTTTATCAGAACCATAATATTTTATAGCATCATCATATTTCATACGCATAAGTGGTAATTCTACATCAATATGCGCAACTTCTTTGAAAATGTGGGCAACAAGTTTTTCTGCAAATGACATAACATCATCTTCATCAACAAAACTCATTTCCATATCAACTTGAGTAAATTCAGGTTGTCTATCAGCACGTAAATCCTCATCACGAAAACATTTAGCAATTTGAAAATATTTTTCCATTCCACCTATCATAAGTAATTGTTTAAACAATTGTGGAGATTGTGGTAAAGCATAAAATTTACCATGATTAACACGAGATGGGACTAAATAATCTCTAGCTCCTTCTGGCGTTGATTTACATAAAACTGGTGTTTCTACTTCAATAAATCCATCATTTGATAAAAAATTACGAATAGCCATCATAATTTTATGACGTGTAATTAATTTTGATTTAATTTCATCACGTCTAATATCTAGATATCTATATTTAAGACGTGTATCTTCAAGGGCACTACCCTTATTTAAATCAAATGGAAGATCAGCACTTTCATTTAAAATTTTTAAGTTTGTTACTTCAACTTCTACTTCTCCTGTTTTTAAATTAGGATTTTTATTTTCACGTTCTAAAATGTTTCCTTCTGCTTCAATTACATATTCACTTTTTAATGAATTAGCTATATCATAACATTCTGAATCTGGTCTTATCATAAGTTGAATAATACCACTTCTATCACGCAAATCAATAAAAATTAATCCACCTAAATCACGTTTTTTTAGAAACCCATCCATCTAAAGTTACAACGTCTCCAACATTTTTTATACTAAAATCACTATTATTAAACTTCTTCATTTTCATCCCCACATTCTTCACAGTGGCATCCTTCTTCTAATTTTTCATCTAAAAAATCTATAATATCAGAACTTGCCACTTTATATTCTTCTTTTGTGTGATTATTTTTTACTGTTAAAATGTTATTTTTTATTTCATCTTCTCCAATAATTATTACATATTTAGCTTTTTAGTCTATCAGCTTGTTTAAAATTACCTTTCATATTTCTAGATAAATAGTCTTCCTCTACAATAAACCCACTCATACGAAGTGATTGTGTTAAACCAATACTATATGCTTTAGCTAAATCCCCAACTGGAATAACATAAATATCTACAAAATTATCATCAACAACATCAATATGTTCAAATTGAAGTGCTGCGTAATCTCTCAAGCCCAAGAGCAAATCCAACACCTGGAACATTTGGTCCTGATAAAGTTTCTACTAAGTGATCATATCTTCCCCCAGCGCATAAAACATTTTGACTTCCAAATCCTTCTACAGATGCTTCTACTTCAAAAAACTGTATGTGTATAATAATCAAGTCCACGAACAATATTTGTATTTACAACATAATCAATATTAAGTGCATCTAAATATTTTAAAAAACAGCATCGAAATGTTTTTTTACTACTTTCATTTAAGTAATCTGTTATCTTAGGTGCATTTTGCATAATAGGAAGATCATGATCAACTTTACAATCTAAAATACGAAGTGGATTTTTAGAAAATCTTGTCTTACAATCTTCACATAATTCATCTAAATGAGGTTTAAAGTACTCTAAAAGAGCCTGTCTATACGCTAATCTAGATTCAGAATCACCAAGCGTATTAATATTAACCTTAATTCCTTTTAAACCAAGCAATTTATAAAAATTAACTGGTATACTAATTACTTCAGCATCCACCATAGGATCATTTGAACCAAATACCTCAACCCCAAATTGATAAAATTCACGAAATCTACCAGACTGTGGTCTTTCATATCTATACATAGGTCCAAAATACCAAGTTTTAACTGGTTGTTCATTTAAAGCATACATCTTATTTTCAATGAAACTACGAACAACACCAGCTGTACCTTCTGGACGAAGAGTCATATTTCTATTTCCTCTATCTATAAAATCATAAGTTTCTTTTGAAACAATATCACTAGTTTCACCAACACCTCTATGAAATAATTCACTTGCTTCAAATAAAGGTGTTTTAATATAATTATAATTATATTTTTCCATTAAACTTCCAAGCAAATTTTCAAGTGCTTTTACACGTCTTGCATCATTACCATATAAGTCATATGTTCCTTTTTGGTTTTTGTATCATAAAATTCTCCTATCTTTTTACTAAAACTTTTTTATCATCTTTTCGTTCTTAATTATATCATTTAAATTTATATAATTTCCATAATTATCAATTAAAATACAATTATTATTGTAAACAGCCTCAGCCGTTAAAAATATACCACGATATTTATCCCTATTGTATAATACTTCCCATTTAGCATCTCTTATACATTCATAAAGACTAGCTTTTAAACTTCTAGCACCAGTTTTACGACTCAAAGCTTTATTTGCTAAAGCATCTAAAAATTCTTCATTCCAACTTAGATTTATATTAATATCACTAAGAATTTCTTTTTCAATTAAAAAGAGGACTATTTTTTGATTTTGTAAGTATCTCTTTTAAACTGTCAATTGTATGTCCTGATAACTGTGTTATACATGTAAATCTACCTAAAAGTTCTATTGGAAGATATCCATATTTAGATAAATCTTCAATAGATAATCGTTCATACTTTATATCTTCACTTTTTGATTCTTTTACACTATTAAAACCTATAGAACCAGAAGCATAATTTTTTTCATTCTTCACACGAGCAACATCCGTAAATGCTCCTGTTGCAAAAACAGTTAAATTAGATGTATTAAAGTGAACTATTCTATTTTTATACTTAATATCATAAGTTGTTCCTTGAATAAATGGAAGCAAAGTATTTAAAACACCTTTTCCTGAAACATCATTGTTATTTTCACTACCTTTTTTTATCAATTTCATCGAAAACAACGATTGCATTTTTGTGCTGATTCAATATCACCATTTGTTTTATCTAAAAGTCTAATTAAAAAGTCCTCAATATCTTTTCCAATATATCCTGGCATCGTCAACTGAGTTGTATCAATAATCTCCATTGGTTTATTTAAATATTTGCTCAAAACTTCTAAAATAAATGTTTTACCACTTCCAGTAGGTCCAACTAAAAGACATGAATTATTACTATTTTTAGATAACTCATTCATAACAACTGTTTCAATAACATCCCTCTTAGCTTGTTCTTGACCAATTACCATGTCATCAATAAATTTTTTTCATTTCTTTTATATCTATAGTTAGCCTACTCTCTCTTTTTTAGAATCTATCGCTTCATTATTTTCAGGTATACTTTTCTCATGATTAAGAGCATCTTCCATACACGCTTTACATTCACTATCTAGACGTTTTTGAACAAACTTAGCAACTGATATAAGATTATTTTTTTTCTTGTTTCTTAAGTTCTGTCAAAATAGCCTTAATTGCATCAACATCATTAATTGTTAAAACTTCATTGATACGGTCCACTAACTTATATAAAAAGTCTTGAATATCACTTGCATTTCCAAAACGTTTAGTATCATCAAGATCTACTGTACAGTTTATATAAAATTCTACTAATAAATTAATTTTACTTTTAATAGTATCTATTTCATTTAAATCCATGATATCTTCATAGCAAGCAAGAGAAACATTAATAATATCATTTCCATTTATAGGTGTTATAAAAGCTTTATTTACTATATCATCAAAATTTTTATTTGCTAAATCAATAACTTGATATATTTCTTCTAATTTTTTTTCATCTCATCATATGTCTTAGAATTAATTATTTCTTCAAGTTTACTTGTTGGAATAACAAAAGCATCTTCACTACTATCTAAATTAGAAACTAATTCATCGTTAACTAAAACATTATCAGTACCTTCTTCTAAATTTGGAGCATACGGAATATTAAAATTAATTTTTCCATGTTCAACCTCATTTGCAAGTTTTATAAAATCAAAAGATATTAATCGAATTGTATCATTGGCAAAATCAAGAAATCCAATACATGAGTATTTACAAATATAATCATAATAAAGCCTTTTTGCCTCTTCAATACTCATATCAGAATATTTATTTTTTAAATCAGATTCACTTATCTCAAAAGATACAAAAAGATCATTATCAATGTCATCAATAGCATCAACATCTTCCGCAAATGGATATGAACTACCAATACTATCAACAAAAAAAATTTTTGAATTGGAACATCTGATAATTCTAAGTCACTTATTCCAAATTCTTGTGGTTCAAACTATTTTCTAAGATATTTCCCTCAATTAAATTAACCGTTTTAAACAAATAAATACCAGAATCAATATTGATTCTTCTCATTAATATTCCATAATATTTTTCATTTTCCACCATAAAAACCTCCTGATAATAAAAAAAAAGCCATAAATGTAAGGACGAGATTACCCGTGGTACCACCTTACTTTATAGCTTTGCTATACACTTTAATCTTTAACGCAGATATACGATTATTCTTAAGTTTAATGTCTTCTTATTACAAAACCAAATGCTTTCACCACACGCATTCTCTCTAAAGAAATTTATAATAATACTCCTTTAAACAAATATTATCTATAGTATATGCTTATTTTTTTTATTTCGTCAAGAAATTATATTTATTTTTTACAATACATGGTATAATTAATTTATCATAATAAGGAGGATAATATGAAACAAAAAGTAGTAATTATTGGATGTGGAAATGTTGGAATGAGCCTTGCTTATGCTCTTTTAAATCAAAAAACAGCAGTTAATGAACTAGTTCTTATTGATTTAGATTTAGAACGTATTGAAGGAGAAGTAATGGATTTAAATCATTGCCTATCTTTCGCGCCATCTAAAATCGATATAAAGGTTGGAAAATATAGTGACTGTAGTGACGCTAAAATAGTATGTATAGCCGTTGGAGCAAACCAAAATAAAGGTGAAACTCGAATGGACCTAATAAATAAAAATAGTAAAATATTTGAAAATATTATTGGTAATGTTATGGCTTCTGGATTTAATGGCATTTTTCTTGTTGCAACTAACCCTTTAGATGTTATGACTTACTTAACTTGGAAATATTCTAATCTACCAGCTAGAAAAATTATTGGCTCAGGAACTAGTTTAGATACATCACGCCTACGCTACTTATTAAGTGAAAAAATTGGCGTTAATCCTAAAAATGTTCATGCTTATGTTATTGGAGAGCATGGCGATTCTGAATTTGTTCCATGGAGTAACGCCAACATAGGATTACAAAATGTAAAAAGATTATATACAAGAAGAAGATATGAATAAAATTGAAAATGAAGTTAAAAATGCAGCATATGAAATAATCAATAAAAAAGGAGCAACATATTATGGCATTGGTATGTGTCTAGTTCGAATCATTAACGCTATTTTAGGAAATGAAAACACAATTATTACAGTATCAACATATGATGATAATAATGATGTATTTATTGGTATGCCAGCAATTATTAATAATGATGGTGTTAAGAAAAAAAATATATGTTGAATTAAATGATAAAGAAACAGAAAAACTCCAAAAATCAATTGATATAATTAAATCCGCTATTAATTCACTAGATGAATAAAAGGCTCACTTTCCATGTGAACCTTTTATTTTTATATTCCTAACAATATATTAGAGTCTGTAAATTTCTTCATTTTTATCTTATATATTTATATTTCCACTTATGATGTCTTTTAAGTAGCGTAAATATAATTCAAATAAATTAGCTTTTTCTACATTTTTATTAACCGTAACAGGAACTTCTAAAATAACATTGCCATCATTTAAGACAAGAAGTTTTCCAACATTATCATTCTTTTTTACAGGAGCTTTAATGGAATTTAATTTTAAATTATAAGTTATATTACCTAGTTTAGTTGTTTTTTTATTAAAAATTTTAATATCTTCCATAGGTACAATTTCAACGATTTCATCACGTGCTTTTTTCTACATTGATTTTAGCAAATATTTGACTTTTATTAGCTACTGTATCCATTTTGTATTTAGCATAACCATAGTCAAGCATAGCCATAACTTCTGTATTTCTAGTAGCACTAGATTCTTCTCCCATTGCAACAGCAATTAATCTCATATCATTTTTTAAGGCTGTTGCAGTAAGACAGTAACCTGCTGTTTTAGTATAACCTGTTTTCAAACCATCAGCTCCAGGATAAAAAACGTACTAATTTATTTGTATTAACAAGCCATAATTCTCTATCTGTTCCTTTTCTTAAATAATCTTCATATATTTTAGTAAATTCAAGAACTTTTTTATGTTTTACAAGTTCTCTAGCTAGAATAGACATATCATAAGCACTTGTATAATGATTAGCGTCATCAAGTCCATGTGGATTTTTAAAATTAGTATCATTCATTCCTAGTTCTTTGGCTCTTTCATTCATACGCTTTACAAATTCATCAACGCTTCCACTAACAGCCTCAGCTAAAGCAACAACTGCGTCATTACCACTCATAACAGCAACACCTTTAAATAAATCTTCTACGGTAACTTGATCACCTGTTTCAAGTAAAATTTGACTTCCGCCCATTCCTGATGCATTAGCTGATATTGTTACAACATCATCCCATTTAAGAACATCATTTTCAATACTTTCAATAACAAGTAGCATACTCATCATTTTAGTCATTGACGCGGGAGGTAACTTTTCATGACTATTTTTTTCATAAATAACTTCTCCTGTTGATGCTTCTATCAAAATAGCGCTTTTAGCACCTGTTGCTATATCACTTTCATCCTCTGCAAATGCAACTACAGGAATAAATAAATAAAAACATATACACACAACTAAAAAATTCTTCATAACTCACCTCTAGTAAAATGTATGAAAAAATAAAAAAGATATTATTTAAAATATCCATTTTGAACAAACTTTGTTTCATTTACAACTATAAATGCTTTTTTATCAAGTGATTTAATTAACCTTTTTAAATCATTAAAGCGCTTTTTATCAATTTCAATAAAAAGCATATATTTACTATTATCATCATTCATTCCTTCTACTGGTAAAACGGTAAGTGCATAACCATTTTTCCTTAAAATATTTATTATGTTATCATCACTATCACTAGTTACAACTTGAACACCCAAAGTTCCACTGATAAAAATATCAGATAAAATACTACCAATATAAGTCCCAGTTGCAAATCCAAGTGAATAAGAAACAGCAATCCATATACTAACTTCATCTGTATTTAAAGCTTCTCTAACGATTAAAAACAAACAAAAACTTCAACAAACCCAACCATACTTGCAACAACTCTTCTACCTTTAACTGTAATAATAGTTCTAACCGTACCAAGTGAAACATCAATAATTCTTACGAAAAATATTTTTAAACACAAAATTAAAATATTCATAAAATCACCCTATCTATCTTTAGCATTCGCAAATTATCACAAAATATGTTGTAATTTAAAACAAATCTGATTTATAATAAGTATAGGGTGATAATATGAAATATAAGACTGTAAGGAAAAAAAAAGAAACCTATAATAATTCTTTCTATTATTGTTATTTTTATAATAGCTTTCATATCTTTAATATTATACATAAATCATATTAACAAAGATAGCTATAAATTAGAAAAAATCGGTTATAACAAAGATGAAATTACACTTATTTTAAAAAGAAACAAGACTGAAATAAACGATATTTTAAAAAGAAATATGACAAAAATATTCCATTGTTATTAAAAAGAAAAATATTTTATATAAAAATTTAGATAGTTATTTAAATTATATAAAAAGATAATAAATCAGATAAATTAACTCATGTTGTAAGTATCGTAAATGTTAAAGCAAATTATGATCATTATGATGAAGATATTGTAAAAGAAAACTGATACATCTAAAGGAATTCTAATGCTTGTTAATAAATTTAATTATCTAGATAATACATATGTTCCAAATGATATTACAAATATTCCTCTAACATATGCCTTTAGTGATAATCAAGCAACAAAAGAAGTTTTAAGCGCTTTCAAAAATATGTGGCAAAAAGCTAAAAGTGAAAATTTAAATCTTATTGTCAACTCATCTTATCGTGATTATGAATCACAAGAAAATGTATGGAATAATTATGAAGCTAGAAATGGTGAAGAATATGCTGATAGTATCGCAGCTCGTCCTGGATACTCAGAACATCAAACAGGTCTTGCCCTTGACATTATTACATATGGTGCTAATAAAAATACTTTTGAAGATACTGGAATTCAAATGGTTACAAAAAAAATGCTCATAAATATGGATTTATTTTAAGATATCCTAAAGATAAAGAAGATATAACAGGATATGAATATGAATCATGGCACTATCGCTATGTTGGGGTTGAGGCTGCAACCGAGATACATAATAAAAAAATTACTTATGATGAATATTATGCATATTATGTAGGAGAATAACTATGAAAAAGAAGAAGAAAAAATAAAAAAATTTATTGATTTTAGCTATAGTTCTTATAATTATTATAAGCATTATATTAATATTTAAACTACGTCCAGACACTTCTTCATTCGCACGTCTTGGATATACAAAAAAAAGGAAGAAAATGCAATAAATAAGCTATCAAATAAAAACATTACATATATAGAAAATCATGAATATATAAACAATATATATGAACTTATTACAAATAAGGATTTTAAAGAACAAAATTTAGAAAAATATATTGAATTAATGAATATATCTTCACTTGATATAGACGATATTATATTTGTAATAAATGGTAATTATAATACAAATATCTCTTATAATAAAGATGTTATAGATGTTATGAAAGCTGATTATTTTATTAAAGACAATCTTGAAAGATATATTTCATATATGGAAAAAAATCCTAAACTCGATAAAAATGAAATCATAAAAGATGTTAATAGTAATATTGATTATGAATTTTATACAAATGTTAAGGATGCCGATGTAACCAAAGGAAATTTAATTCTTGTTAATAAATATCATAAACTAAGCAGTAACTATACCCCCAAAAATTTAGTTACTGTCGATAAAAAAAATATGGAAAAACACTTCAAATGAATAAAGAAGCTTATGAAGCATTTAAAGAAATGTTTGAAGCAGCAAAAAATGACGGAATGCATATTTGGGTTAGATCACCATATCGTAGTTATCAAACACAAAATATATTATATGAATCATATGCTAGTGAAGATGGGTATGATAAAGCAGATACATATTCAGCTCGTCCTGGATACTCAGAACATCAAACCGGTCTTGCTGTTGATGTTGTTGCAGATGATAATAGTCTTGCAAACTTTGAAAATACAAAAGAATTTACTTGGATTAAAAATAATGCCTATAAGTATGGATTCATCATGCGCTATCAAAAGATAAAGAATATATTACAGGTTACATGTATGAATCATGGCATTACCGTTATGTTGGAAAAGAAATAGCTAAAGAAATATATGATAAAGGACTAACTTTTGAAGAATATTATGCATATTATGTAGAAAAAAGGACTTAATTAGTCCTTTTTGCATATAATGTAATGGTGAAGAATATGCGTTTTTACAATTATCTTTTGTTAATAATATGTAGTATTTTAATTATTTTAAAATACATTATCCACTTTAATACACCAAGATTTTATAAAAACATAAAAAAAATTAAAAATCCAAATGATATTCTAGTATTAGTAAATAAAAATAACAAATTAGATTATGATTTTGTACCAGATAACTTAGAACTAATATCTACAATGTACGCTAATGAAGAAAAATATCTACAAAAACCGGCTAGAATTGCTTTTGAAAATCTGAGCAAAGACGCTAAAATGGAAGGTTATAGTATTATTGCTGTATCAACATATAGAAGCTATGAATATCAAGTTCAACTATATAACTATTATGTTGATACTAAAGGCTTAAAATATGCTGATCTATGTTCTGCACGTCCAGGACATTCTGAGCATCAAACCGGTCTTGCTGTTGATGTTATGGGTTCAAATCTAGATTACGATCATTTTGAAGAAAGTATAGAATTTAATTGGATGAGGGAAAATGCCCACAAATATGGATTTATTATGCGTTATAAAAAGGCAGTGAATTAATTACGGGGTTCAAATATGAACCTTGGCATTACAGATATGTTGGATTAGAAGCTGCTAAAATATATATGAAAATGATCTAACACTAGAAGAATATTACAAAGCTTTAAAATAAATAGTCACCGATAAATCTATTATAAATAAAATCATCATAATCCACGTTATAAAACGTGGTATTTTTTTTTCTCTATATAATAAAAAAATGGTCTAAGAAAAACTATTAGAAGTGACGCTACTCCCCATACTAAAGCCATTTCAATAGAAATATAATCGCCTATATTAAATGGTAAATTTTCATAAGACCAAAAAATAACACCAAATATTTTTTCAATAAGTACTCCACCCAGCCACTCAATTCCAGTTAAACTAATAGCACTAAATAAAAAAAAAGATATAAATATTTTTTAAAACCATTATATTTTTTATTCAAAAACAAATTATAAAATAACAAAATTATAGCAGCACCAATCCCATATACAGGTGTCCAATAGCCATATAAAATGCCACTTTCTCCACTACCAATTGTATAAAAAAGAGTTTCTATAATATGTCCTAGAATAGAATATAAGAAAAATATATTAATGTAATAATACATAAATATCACCATTTTTATTATTTTTATATCAAATAATTTTATACAAAAAAGTGTTAAATAACACTTTTATTCTTCTTCTAAGTCGTCTTCATCAACAATTTCTAAATCATCTAAATCATCATCTTCATCATCTAAGACATCTTCATCATCTAAAGGAACTTCCATATCATCAGTATTTTCAACTTCTTCAGACCCCTCTAATGAATCATCTTCCATCTCTTCATCCGCCTCATCAGCTTCATCATCATCCATAACTATAGAAATAGAATGATTATCACTCACATCCCACTCATTATTATCCAAAAGAACAAAACGTTTATCTAAAGTTAATGAAGTATAATAGTCACCTATCTTAGATGCATATTGTGAATCAGAGTATTCTAATAAATCACAAATTTCACGAAAAAAGAGATGCTGTACTCATAGATTTTTTATGTTCTTTAAGTAAAGCATATGTTAAGTCAGTATATGACATTAACTCAAGTTCTTCTATACTAATATCTTTTAATTTCATAATATCCTCTCCTACATAAATGATGGTGTTTCAATAATTATTAAATTCAACATTTCTTTTTAGTATCTTATTCGTTAAACTTAAAATAAATAACCAATCATTTTTTTCATTATATCATCTAAACCATTAATATGATTTGATTGGTAAAAATTATTCGCTAAAACAGCAATATTATAAATATAATCTGCAATATAACTTGGCATTCTATTTACAAATGCACTTTGTAAAGATAAATCAAGTTCTATTAATTTAAGTCTTAAATTTCTATCTGATTCATTATATACATAATCACTTAATGTGTGATTATTTTTATATTCAGAAATAATTTTATTAATTCTAACATAAGTATATAAAATATATGGTCCTGTTTTTCCAATAACATTAGAAAATTTTTCAATATCAAAGATATAATCACGGTCACGATTATTTTGTAAATCAGCAAATTTCAAAATTGAATTTACAACCTTATCAACATCTTCTTCTGGCATATCACTATTACTATCTTTCATATTACAGAAGATTTCTTTTATTTCATTGAATAAGCTATCAAGTTTAGGAGCATCACCATTTCTTGTTTTAAAAGGCTTTCCATCAATACCATTTACAGTACCATAACCTAAAAATTCAAGCTTAGCATCTGTAATATCAGCTTTTTTAACTGCTCTAAACACTTGTTCAAAATGTAATTTTGCCTATTATCAACAACATACAAAATATGATCAGGATGATACTTCATTTCACGTTCATAAATTGTTGCTATATCAGTTGTGGCATATAAATAAGCTCCATTACTTTTCTTAAAGATAACTGGTGGAATTTCTTTTGAATCATCACTTTTGCTAACATCAATAACTTTAGCGCCTTCACTGTCTAAAAGTAAATTTTTATCATTTAATATCTCTTCTACGGCACCAATATAATTATAAGCATCACTTTCTCCCTGCCAAATATCAAAGTGAACACCTAAATATTTATATAATCTACGTATATCATCACTAGAAATCTTTAAAATAATTTTCCATAATCTTTGATATAGGGGATTACCATCTTGTAACTCTCTTGTTATTGTCGCACATTTTTTTCTTTTTACTAAAGCATCTTCTTTAGACAAAGCACTAATACGTGGATATACTTCTTCTAAATATTCTAGCGTAATATCCTCATCTTTTACTTTATCTTCAAGTATTCCATATATAACCTGTCCAATTTGAAGTCCATAGTCTCCTAAATGAACATCACTAATAGTTTTATGTCCCATATATGAAATTATTCTTCTAATTGATTCACCAACAATAGCAGTTCTCATATGCCCAACATGAAGTGGCTTAGCAACATTAGGTCCACCATAATCAAGAACATAAGTATCTGCTTTATCAGGCATTTTTATACCAAACTTATCAGCACCCATCATATTCCTTAATGTTTTACATAAAAGTTTATCAGCAATAGTTATATTAATAAACCCTGGCTTTACAACTTCAATTTTTTTAAAATAATCATCAAAGTCTTCATTATTACAAATACATTCAACTATTTCTTCTCCAATACTAATAGGTGAAGTATGAAGACTTTTAGCTAATCTAAAACAATCATCTATTTGATAATCACATAAATCTCTACGATTAGAAATAATTACATGAATACGAGCTTCAATATTATTTTTTCCAAACTATTATTTATATAATTACTTAATACCTCTAATATCATTAAACCACCTCATAATCGATGTCATAAATAAATTTGCCATTACTAACACCACCAAGCTCTAATTCATATTCTACATGTATAGTATTATCTAAAATTTTTAAAACACTAGTGCTTGTTTTAATTGGTATTTGTATACTGTCACATTTTATATCATAGTTTCCCTCTTTTGTCAATGAATTTTCAAACTGTAATAAAATAGTATATTCATCACTTACTCTATTTACAGTAAGATTATTACTATCAAAAGCAATAATTACTTTTATATTATTCTCAAAAATATAATTTTTTTATCTTTTAAAATACCAATACCTTCAAATTTAGTAATTCCATCATTAACAGAATTTAATACAGTCGATACTCTTATCTTAGTCATAAATTCACTTCCATTAAACTGCTACATTATAACATAATTATTTTAAAAATACAGTATTTTTTACAAAAAAAGAATCGCAATGATTCTTTAAGACAAATATAATTAAATTAAACGGTTAACATGTGTCCCATCCACCTCATAAATTTCGTCTGACAATACACTAATATCTTCACGAATATGTGTTGCTATTAAAATAATTTTCCCCTAGACTTTTTTCTTCTAACAAAATTTCTCTTAATTTTTTTACACTTTCATTTTCGATTCCATTAAAAGGTTCATCAAGAATCATAACTTCTGGATCTTCCATCAATACTTGAGCCAAACCTAATTTTTTGTTTCATACCAAGAGAATATTTATAATAAAGTTTATCCTTATCCTCAAATAAATTTACCTTCTCTAAAGCATCATATATTTCGTTCTTTCTAATTTTTTGTTAACATCCGAAAGTAATTTTAAATTTTGATAACCAGCCGTATTCCCAAGTGATGCAAATGTTGAAGTTCCATTTACTACAGTTGTTATCCAATTTGAAAATCTTTCATCTTCACCTAATGCTATTCTAGCCTGAGCTACATATAATTGACTTTTAGTATACAATACTGGATTAGCAATAGTTCCATTAACTCCAGATAAAACTGGCTTAGCACTAGATGAAAAACTAGCATAAATAGATGATGAACTAGCACTTACAGCACTAATTCCACTTATACCAAATACTACAAACAATATAAATAATCTTGTTATTTTCTTTTTCAAAAAACACCCATCTTTAATATAGTTCTCACTTCAACCAAATTCTAACATATTACAACATTTTTAGTCAATAAATTTAAACTAATAGCTAACCTTTTTTATATTTAATTGGAAATATTTTGATATTTCAAAATTCTTACTAATAATTAATAAAAATAAGTTAATAATAAAGATAGTAAACATAGAAATAAGGTGATAAAATCAAAAACTTTATTCAGAGACTAGTTAAAATAATAAGTATTATTACAATCACTTTAATGATTTTATATGCATTTGTTCTAGCATATGCTTACTTATCACCAAAACTTCCCATTGATACTGCAAATGGATATTACTTATATGATAATACTAAAGCAGAAATAAAAGAAGGAACAAATTGGATTTCTATTAAAGATATGAGTCCATATATAATAGATGCTACTATTGCAATTGAGGATAAAAATTTTTATAATCATCAAGGATTTGATTATTTAAGAATAATAAAAGCATTATTTATAAATGCTAAAAACAGAAAAAATTTACAAGGAGCATCTACAATAACACAACAATATGCCAAAAACTTGTTTTTAAATTTTGACAAAACATGGTCAAGAAAAATCGAAGAAGCCTTTTTAACTATGCGTCTTGAAGCTCACTATTCTAAAGATGAAATACTAGAGGGATACCTAAATACTATTAATTATGGTGGAATATTTGGAATAGAAAATGCTAGTAACTATTATTTTAATAAAAGTTCTAAGGATCTAACACTAGCAGAAGCAAGTATTTTAGCAGGAATTCCAAAATCACCATCAAACTACTCTCCTACTCAAAATCCAGAAGCAGCTAAAAAAAAGACAACAACTTATTCTTGAAGCTATGGAAAAAAATGGATACATAGAAGAAAGTGAAAAAGAAAACGCTATAAACACTGAACTCATATATACTAAAACAACTGAGCGAAAAAATCTATCTACTATTATGTATTACCAAGATGCTGTAATATCAGAACTAAAAACTATAAAAAGTATTCTAATTCATTTTTTAGAAACAGGTGGACTAAAAAATATATACAAATCTTGATATGAATGCTCAATCTATATTAGAAGACCAAATTAAGGATAAAATGAAAAAAAATGATGAAGAACTACAAATAGCAAGTGTTATTATGGATCCAAACAATGGAAATATTTTAGCTATTGCTGGAGGAAGAGATTATAGTACTAGCCAATTTAATCGTGTTACAAATTCTAAAAGACAAGTTGGATCAACCATGAAACCACTTCTATACTATACAGCTCTTGAAAATGGCTTCACAGCATCAACTACATTCACAAGTGAAAAAACAACATTTACATTCTCAGAGAATAAAACATACAGTCCAAGTAACTACAATGAAACATATGGTAATAAACCCATTAGTATGGCAGCTGCTATCGCATACTCTGATAATATATATGCTGTTAAAACGCATCTTTTTTTTTAGGAGAAGAAAACCTTGTTAATTTTGCTAAAAGACTTGGTATAAAAAGAAAATCTAAGTTCTATTCCATCACTTGCTCTTGGAACAAATGAAATTGGTATTTTAGACATGATGAGAGCATATGCTAGCTTTGCTAATGAAGGATATAAAATAACACCACATTTTATAACAAAAGTAGAAGATATTGAAGGCAATGTATTATATGAATTTAAAGAAGAAAAAGAAGCAATTTTAAATAAAAGTACTGTCTATATCTTAAATGAGTTATTAGCAAACTCCTATTCAAAAGAATTAATTGATTATAATTACCCAACATGTATTGCAATCGCACCTAAAATTAGTAAAAAATACGCTATTAAAACAGGAACTACTAACACTGATCACTTGATATTTGGTTATAATAAAGATGTATTAATAGGTGTATGGATGGGATATGATGATAATAGAGAAACAGATGTAAGTACTGGAAATGTTATGAAAAATTTATGGGTTGACACAATAGAAGCCTATCTAAAAGATAAAGAATCAAATTGGTATAAAACACCAGACAATGTTGTTGGTGTATTAGTAGATCCAATAACCGGTCTTCCTGCAACCGAAACAAGTACTCATAAACAAATATTTTACTATATAAAAGGAACCCAACCATATTCAACAGATCAGGATTTAGAAAAATCAATAGAAACATTTAAAGAAACAAATTAAAAAGTGCTATAGCACTTTTTTATGTTAAAAAATTAATTACTAATTGCTACAAGAGTAATTCTTGCATAACCATTACCTTCTTTAGCACAATTTTCAACAGGAGACTCATTCATACAAGTAGTAGAAATTGTTTTAGTAGAAGTATCATTAGACTCTTCGCATTCATAGCAATACATTACTTTATTTGTTAAAGAAGTATTTCCAATATACCCAGAACCTCCTCCAGCACCTTGGACATGATTTGATGAACCACCACCATAAAATCCTCCTCCACCTCCAGAGGATGGAAGGATTGAGTTTATTCCTCCATACCCAAAACCAGCAATACCATATTTATCTCGTGGCCAACTATTATTACTACAAGTCGTATCATCACATAATGCATATCCACCAGACGTTTGTGTACCGCCATATCCATACGATCCCCAACCTTGATATGACATTACACCATTAGTACCTATATATCCACCACCAGAGCCTCCTTTACTATTAATTAAATCTAATTTTATGTCAGGATTATATTCTTGATAATATCCTCCACCTCCACCTCCGGATACAATTAAAATAGAAGAAATAGAATTAGATAATGTAGAAAGTAATCCTGATTTAGTTGCAATATGAGTAGCTCCACCACCTGACGAAAAATATCTAACAAAGCCACTTTGATATTCAGATGTTCCTCCTCCATTAAATGTACCATCAAGAGATTTTTGATAAGATGACTTCCCACTTTCGCCTGATGAAATATATAATATACTTTTGGTATTTAATTCTACATTCCCAACAGAATATCCACCATATCCACCAGAGCCACTATATCCTCCACCTTGTGCTCCCCAAGTTTCTAATTTATAAACACCTTTACAAGGAACAGTAAATAATTGTTCACTTCCTGTATAATCAAAATTCCAAGTTTCTCCTATTTCACAGCGATTAGCTATTTCATAATTTATATTATAACCATTTATTTTAACCAAGCCTCTTATAACTATACCGTCTTTTTATAACAACATACCCATCACTTGGATATATCCCATTTATATTTATTTCTAGTTCTTTATCATTATTTTTTATTATTTTTCCTTTATTTATTATATTAAATGTTTTTTGTCCATCATAGGTGTAATTTGAATTTATCATATCACTTACTATAGCTGTTTCTACTGCACTTACATATGAGTTAACACTCTCATTAGCTGCACTTCTCCTTGACTCATCTATTGTATTTAATACTAGTGGCATTGATATAAGCGCAATTACTGCTAAAATAACTATTACAGCAAGTAATTCTATTAATGTAAATCCTTTCTTTTTTTCATAAAAAAAAAATACACCTCTATTCTAAAGTGTATTTTAGCATACACCCCCCCACTTGTCAAGTGGCGTGTTGGCGTATTTAGACTATTAGTCTATAATTGTAGTGGTAAACTTAAAGTAGACAACGGAGGGTATTAAGTAGAAATGTTTCGCCATATAACCTTGCACTTCCATTTATAGGAATTGAAACTATCAATAAATAATCAATTATAAAAGGCTAAGATACAAACTATAAACACTTAAATTTCCTGGGCAGTTACCATTTTACAAAAATTTTTTTATTAACTGCACGTCCTTTTGAATGCACTTTTTTCTTTGAAACTTAACGTATTACAGTGACTGTTCACCTTTATTTTTAAATTGTAATACTATAGGTGTTCCTTCAAAATTAAAGGCCTCTCTTAACTTGTTTTCTAAATATCTTTCATATGAAAAATGAATAAGCCCTTTACTATTTACTTGAATATTAAATGTAGGTGGTGCTGATTTTACTTGAACACTAAAATAAATTTTAAGACGTCTTCCTTTATATGATGGAGGAAGATTTAACTCATATGCTTCACTTATAACATCATTTAAAAAGACTAGTTTTTATCTCACGTTTACTATTTTCATATACTTTTAATATTTCTGGCATTAAAGTATGAATTCTCTTCTTTGTAAGAGCGGATAAAAATACTACTGGAGACAAAAGAAATAAATGCAAATTCACTTTGTATTAAAGTTTTCCATTTTTTCATCGCTACATCTTTATCTTCTACTGTATCCCATTTATTTACTACAATAACAATTGCTTTACCTGCTTCAAGTGCATAACCAGCAATATGCTTATCATGTTCAATTATACCTTCTGAAGCATTAATAACAAGAACACATACATCTGATCTATCAATAGCTTTCATAGAACGAAGAAGACTATACTTTTCTACATTTTCATAAACCTTTCCGCGTTTACGCATACCAGCTGTATCTATTACAACATAATCTTTGTTATGATAAACAAATGGCATATCAATAGCATCTCTAGTTGTTCCTGCTACATTAGATACAATTACTCTATCTTCATTTAAAAGAGCATTAACTAAACTACTTTTTTCCCAACATTTGGTCTTCCTATAATAGAAAATTTAACAGTATCACTTTCATATTCTTCTTCATTATTAATATCAAATTCACTGCATACTTCATCAAGTAAACTAGAAATTCCAATATTTTGCTCTCCACTTACTTCAATATAATTATCAAATCCAAGTTCATAAAAATCATATATATTTTTTCTTTTGCTTCTTTACTATCTATCTTATTAATAGCAACAATTACTTTTTACTTGCCTTTATTAAAATATCACGCACAAGTAAATCATTTGATGTTAAGCCACTTTTTCCATCAACAACAAAAATAACGATATCTGCCTCATCAATAGCAAGTTCAGCTTGAACTTTAATAATATCATTAAAGTCATTAACACTAGCGTCTATTCCACCTGTATCAATCAAATGAAACTTATAATTATCATATGTTGCATTTCCATAAATACGATCGCGCGTTACTCCAGGTGTATCTTCAATTATAGAAATTTTTCTTCCAATAATACGATTAAAAATTGTTGATTTCCCAACATTTGGTCTTCCTACTAAAGCTACAACAGGTACTTTCATAAAACACCTCCAATTTGTTTTATTATAACAAAAAATAAAAGAAACAAAAGTATAATCTATTGTTTCATACAATTAACATCTTTTACTATTTGTTTAGTTGAATCTCCATATGAAATAGAAATACTATGTTCATACAAAAAGCCTAGTTCAATATCAGATAAAAATTCCTTTATTTTTAGATAAAATTTTTCACCATATACATAAATATCAGCCTTAAACTTTGAAAAAATACTAAAGTCATCTGGTATTTCATACAATATATAACTATTCTCATGAATGTTTATACGCATATCAATTTCTTCATCAAAAAAATATCAAAATATTCCAAATTATCTTTTTTATAGTAACTATAGCTCCAAGATACATAGAGATATAAATATCAATACTATAATATCCAGTAATATTTATATCATATAAATCTTTTAATTTTAAAAATATTTTTCGGAATTTATCTTCCAAAATAATTTTATTATTTAAATCATCATTATCCATATCCATAATAAGTAATTCAATATACTCACTATCAATAGAAAGTACCTTCATATAATCACCTAATATATAATATGGATTTTTTTTTAAACTGGGACTATCAACTAAATGATTCTTCCAATTTTCTCATAAACTTCTGATTTACCCATTTTTGTAACATTAGAGAACATTACAAAATCATCTCCAACAACAAGATCAAGTTCATTTAAAATTAAACTTCTTTGATTTTGTTGTTTTGTAATACCTACTTTATCTACTTTTGTAGCAATAATTGTTACAGGAATTTTATAATATTTGAGAAAATCATACATAAGTTTATCATCACTACTTGGTTTATGTCTAAAATCAATTAACATAAATACTTGCTTTTAAATTAGGTCTGTTTGTAAGATAATCTTCCATCATAAGACCAAATTTTTTCTTTTTACTCTTACCTAAATTAGCAAAGCCATATCCAGGAGCATCAACAAGGTAAAAAGCATCATTTACAAGATAAAAATTAATTGTTTGTGTTTTTCCAGGATTAGCAGAAGTACGAGCAAAATTTTTTCTATTAATAAGTGTATTAATAAAACTACTCTTTCCAACATTAGAACGACCAACAAGTAAAAACTCTGGTTTATTGTCAGTAGGATACTGACTTCTTCTAACAGCACTAATAGTCATAGAAACAGAATTAATTTTCAAAATACCACCACATTTCTATATATAAATCTAATAAAGTATAACATGATATACCTAATTTGTCAAAAACCGTAAAATAAAATAAGTTAAGAATAACTTATTTTGCGGAAACAATAAATGATTTAATTTTACTCCAAGCAACTCTTGATTCATGAATTTTTGGAGATCCTATGTAAAATACATGCCACATTCCTTCATATATATTAAGCTCAAATTTTATTCCTGCTTCTTTAGCTTTTCCCTCAATCATTTTGCTATCACTAAGAAGCATCTCATCACTTCCAGTTTGAATTAATATTGGTGGCATACCATGATAATCACCATATACAGGAGAAACATAAGGAGAAAACAATTCTTCTTTAGTAGCATATAAAGTAGGAAGTTTACCTTCATTGGAATTTCAAAATAAACGTCCACATTAGATTTACTTATATAACTAAAACCACTTTGCGTTAAATTAGCCCAAGGTGATGATAAAATCAAACAACAACGTAAATTCTTTCCATTATCTTTAAGCTTAAGGGCAAGTGCTAACGCAAGTCCGCCACCAGAAGAATCACCAGCTATAACAATATCACTAGCTTTATACCCTTGTTCTAAAAGCCATTCATATCCTTCTTGTGCAACATCTAGTGCTGCTGGATACATGTCCTCACTTGCAACACGATTATCAAGTGAAAAAACATCAGCATCATCGTAACTAAGTGAATAGTTAATAGCAACTTCATTATAGTTAGCTGAAAAAGGTGTTATATATGCTCCACCATGAAGTTGATAAACTACTCTCTTATGATCACTATTATCTTTTTCAAGTAAATATCCTCTACTCTTACTAAGTGTAATTTCGGTATTTTTATAACCTTTTTTAGGTGTCCATGATTTAAAATTATAAGCAGAATATTCATAATCATATAAAGAATCAGTCACAGGATAATTAGGGGACACTATTTTTAAACTTTTTATAGCTAAAGTTACACTTCGGTTACTAACGCCTATTAAATCAAAACTTTTGCCTTGATATAAACACACAAATAAAACAGAAAAAAAAACAAATTATAAAATATAATATAACTTTTAAATCAAAACCGTTGCATAATTCTTTTAAAACATTAAAATTTAATTTTGTACTTCTCATAAATGTTCCCTCTTCCTATTATGCAAACACACAAACGAAAGTGTACCATAATTTTAAAAATAAAGCAATTATCTTATAGTTCTTTTTTAAAGCGGCATTGACATTATATGAATCTCTTTTTAAAATCTTTTTTTCTCTTTTGATAACACTTATTTTTTTACATTTATACTGTTATCACTACAATCAAATTCATCATTTATATCTAAAAATTTATCATAATAATTACAAGCAAGCATAAAAATTTGCTTTTTTTATTAGTATTTATATCAAGGATTCTAACAATTTTATTGAGAAAATGAATCTCGTTATCAACTCTTACATAAGAAATTTCTCTCATACATAATTCTCGCTCTAGCAAATCAATACTAATTTAACATCATTAGTAATATAATAACTTATTTTCATATGTCACTTCCTAAGATTTATACCTTGTCTTTCATATCTTTTTCTACACGCAACTATCTAATACATTCTGCTAATTTCTTAATTGTTATAATATAAATTCTCTCATTAACTCTTGTGTACTTACATATGTCTATTAGGAGACACTTCATTATTTCTTTTATAATAATTTTCTATATCACTTTTTAATTGAGATGCTTCCATTAAGGAGACTTCTTTTCTTACAACTTTTTCTCTAAGAGCAGCTAATGCAACTTGTCTATCTATTTCTAATTCTTCAGCTGTTTTATCTCTACCTGTTAAATACGATTCATTAGCGTTAGAAGATAAAATTCCACCAGTTATAACCATTTTCCCAGTATCAACGCTTAATTGATATCTTAGTCTCATCTCAGTAGACTTTAAAGACTCAATATTCTCTTGTTTTAATTGTTCCTCTTTAGAAATTCTCTCAAACTCTAATTTATACTTTTCTGCCTCAGTTCTCATTTGAGAAATTTGATCATTTACTCTTGTTATAGTTTGTTCAAGTGTATCAGAAGACAGTACACTCTCTCCAGATAACCATTTTTGTACATAAGCTTCTAATTTAGCTTCTTTTTCATTAGCTTGCTGTATAAGATCACAATATTTATCTATATATTCAAATTTATTCATAAATTAAATCCCTCCTCATGTAAATCAATCTATATAAATTATAACAAATCATAATAGTATGAGCAATAATTCTATTTTAATTAATTAAAACCGTTATATTTCTATACCTTCTTTATTTTTTTATTTGGAAGTAGTTTTTTAACTGGTCCTTCTTCAACTCTTGCATTTGATTCTTCTTTTAAATAACTAGCATCTTGTATGATTAATTTATTTGTTGCCTTTTCAATAACTTCAGATTCGAGCAGTTTTTGATATGATTCTAATTGTTTTATAATATATTCTTCAGTTAATTCTGAATCTACTTCAACTTGAGGACATGTTTCTATTTTTAATTCACCATTTTTTAATTTTTCAATAAATTTATTCATAAATGTGGGAGCACTAACAATACCAATATGATAATTATTCTTTTTACAAATATTTCCATCTTTTTTTGTAATCCTAAACAATTCAATGCATTTTCCTCTTGTGTTGCAACTAAAACTTGTGTCGATAGACAACCAATATATTTTGACTTTGCTCTATCTATATCGAAATTAGAATATAAAACATAATACACTTCTCCATTTTTACCTTCACTAGAATAGTAAATACATGGATCATCATCATACCACACAGTAGCATATAAATCCATTGCATCTGTATTTTCTAAATTCTTCTCAATAGTTTTATAATACTCATCCAAATCATTTTTTAATACCATTTTTTTTTTACCCGCAAATAAATATGAATACAGTAATCCTAAACAATATGCATCTTCACTAAATATTTTTGCCATAGTTAAACCTCCTATTTCTTATTTGAAACTAGTTTTTTACTAGTCATTGTTCTTCTTTAGTTAAATTTACCAATTCAAATTCAATTGAATCATGCTTTAATTTATGTGAAGCAGATTCCATTAAACATTCATGACATTTATAATCAAAATATTGGCATCTACTTTTAGAGAAAATTGATTTACTTCCTTCAACACATAAATCAAAAGATTCCCATATTTGAACGACTTATAAAGGAGTAAGTTTCCCTTTAGTATAAATTTCATCTATCTTTTCTTGTGTTATTGAACTATAAAAATCATTTATTTTTTTTCTTAACAACAATATGTTCCAATAATCCTTTTTAAGGCAATTATTGCCATTTATTTCCTCTAATATAAATTGCTAAATCTATAACATTTCTTCTTTTAGAATTTTTTAGTTCTATAATATTTCCATCATCTATATCAATGTATATCTTCCAACCTCTAGTATTTGCAAAAGCAATTATTTCTTTTTTTATATCTTTCATTAATTCAATTTTTAATTTTGTATATTTATCTTCAACATATACTTTATCACATCAATTATAGCATATACAAAATTAAAATTATTATCAATAAATTCGGTCACTTTTCGGTCACTAAAAATGTAAAACTTAAATATTTTCTTATATTGTTCTATTAAACATTTTTTTATTAACTTTATTAGTTATTAGATACATAATAATAATAAACACTAATAGTCCAAACGCTAGATACTTAAAACATTCAATTCCTTGTATTACAAAATATCTACATACAAATATTGAAATGAACGATGTAATTGCTCTAACAATAAAATAAATATTGTTTATTAATGCATATTTTCTTCTATCATTTTCTGAATAACTGCTTATTAATACACCCCATACTGGATCTCCTATAGTAGATGATATACCAGATAAGAACATAACAATTGCTATACTTATTTCATTAGGAATAATAGAAACTATAAGTAAATATGCAATATCACATATGGCGCATATAGTTTCCCAAAATAATAATTTGCCATTATTTTTAAACCAGTTAATTATTTTAGCATTAATAACGAACAACGCTATTATTTCAACTATTGTATAAATTGCATTTAAATATCCAACCTTTGTTGAAATAAGAGGAAGTAACTCATTAAAAGCAGATAGTCCAACACACCAAGCACCTACTTCTATTCCATATAAAATTGTTATTATATAAATTTTTTTGCTTTTCTTTTTTTTAGATAATGGTTTATCATTGTTTATTGGCTGCATACAATCTTCTTTTTGATTCTATATTAGGAATATTAGAATTTAAAACAAAAACCGCTATACCGAATATAATAAATCCCAATATATAGATTATTGGATTTAAATCATATAGAATTTGACTTACTACTAATCCTATAGTTGCACCTATTACACTTGATCTTTCTTCTTCAATCAAACAATAAGATTCATATTTTTCATTAGATGTATTTATTCTTGTAACACATGAATCATTAATACCAGATAAAAATCCTAATATAGTTGTAAATAAATAAATTATTATAATGTTATGACTTTGAGATATAATAAAAAATATTAAACTCATAATTAATAAATAAGTTAGATGATATTTCTTATAATTTGTATTTATTGCTAAATTTATAATTTTTTTAAAACCACGTGAAAACATTTTTGAAAATTCAAACACAACCGGTATTGACACAGCAACCCAAGTAATTACATTATTTGCAAGCATATAGACTACTACAATTTTTAAAAAATATTGTAATAGAAATGAATTTCCAATAACTGTTCTTCTTATCAGATTTATATAACTATTTAAATGCTTATCCATCTCTTTCATTTTAACACCTACATTTGAATTGATTTTAAAACTTTTTATTTATCATAATAATTAATACATATTTTATTAACAAAAACAAACGTCTCTGTTAGTAATCTATTACTTAAACTCTAGTATTGTCCGAATTTCCTATCATAATGATGCAAATACTGTAGATATCTACAACTATATTCTACCTTTTCAAAGTTTCAAACAAATTTTCAAATATAGAATTTGCATTTAAGTAGTTAACAAATTTTATTTTATGATTATTATCTTCAAAAATAAAAGTATTATCACTTTTAGTCAACTTATTTCCATTGTATTAAACCATTTATCATTTATCATTTATGCAATTACCGATATATCACATAATGGCCATCTTTTTGTCGGTCCATATGGTCTATTATAAAATTTCTCACATAAATAATCACACAACTCACTTTTACCACCGATTTCTGCTTTAAGCTCATACATAAATACCATCAAATTCGATGTTATTGGTGAGCATGGCATTATTGTTAATTTGACCCTCGATTTAAATACTATGTTTACTACTTCAACATCTTGAATAAAATTAAAATTTGAATTAGGACCAAACAAAAAATTTGTTTCTAACCATATAACCTCTATACGATTAATAATTTCGGGTGCTTTTTTTTATAGCTAATGCAACATTAGTTAAACATCCTATACTCAATATATATGCTTTATCATTTTCTTTAGCTATTTCTATTATCTTCTTAACAGCATCACTTTCTTCATCATAGCACCCGCAATTATAATCAATTACACATATTATATCATACTAAATTCATTTTTTATATTATTTTGTTATTAACAAAATATTTAACCTTCCTAGATATTTTGACGCAAACATCAAAATTACCAGTGAAACTTTTAAATAAATCAAAAAATCAGTCATAGTGTAGACTGAAAATGTATTTAAAGTTTGAATAGTTCAAACAGATTCGTCACTGGTGCCGAAAATAGGACTTGAACCTACGACCTACTGATTACGAGACAGTTGCTCTACCAACTGAGCTATTTCGGCATAATACAATTAAATTATACTATTTTGTATGTAAAAATGCAAGTAATTTATTTGACATTAATTATGACAAATACTATAATATGTATTATGATTGTGTATCAATACTAATTAATAAACATATATATTATTAAAAGCACAAAGGAGGATTCTATGTTAGATAAAATAAATATACTAAACCATATTGATGAAATATTATACAGATTAACAGATGAAAATGGGAATATATTATATCCAACAGTTGAATTCGAAAAAGAAAAAGTTTAATAATATAGCTTCACTTACAATTAATGATAACGTCATTTATAATGATAAATATAATAAATGGTATGAATTTCATAAAAAAAGTTTTAGTGAAAATGGAAAAAAATATGTAATAGAATATTTAATTGATATTACTTTATTAAAAGAAAAAGAAAAGTATTATCAAACTGATAGCTTAACGAATGTACTTACAAGAGCTACCATTTTAAATAAAGTTCAAAATGAACTCTTTAATTGTTTTAAAGATAATATTCCTTTTTCTATAATAATTGGGGATATTGACTTATTTAAAGAAGTAAATGATACATATGGACATATAGCTGGTGATAAAGTATTAAAAGAAGTAGGTAAAATATTTTTACAACATACTACTAAAAAAAAAATGAATATGTTGGAAGATATGGTGGAGAGGAGTTTTTATTTTTTATAAAAAATTGTACGCTTGAAGAATCAGTTAATAAAATCAAAGAAATTAATAAATTACTTAAAAATTTATCTATCAGTTCTAAAGATAAAACAGTATCAGATATTACTATGAGTTTTGGAATATATCACACTAATGTTAAATGTGATAAAAACATTACAAATGACGACATTATGGATACTATGTCAGAATTAATTTATAATGCAGACATGGCATTATACAAAAGTAAAAAATCAGGACGAAATCAAACCCATATTTATAGTTGCGATGGAAACATCTATAAAATCAATGACATTTAAAAAATCTATTATCATTTTGATAATAGATTTTCTTTTATTTATTCTTAATTTAGCCCCTATTTTATTTTCTACTTCTGTAATAATATTTTCAAATACTTTTGTAACTTCTTCATCTGTAAGAGTTCTATCATTCATTTGAAAAGTTAAATTATAAGCAATCGATTTCTCATCACTTCCAATATTGTCACCTGTATAGACATCAAATACAGAAATATCACTCAAGATTCTTCCCCTGTTTTTTAATAACTGCTGTAATATCACTAGAACAAACACTCTTATCTACTACAAAAGCCATATCTTTTTCTATTCTTGGATATTTTGAAGCTTCTTTATACTTAAGTGGTTTAATTTTTTTAGAAAAGGCATTCATAGAAAATTCCGCTACATAAATATCATCTTTATTAACACTTGGATGAATCTTTCCTATTACGCCAATACATTCTCTATCTAAAAGTATTTTAGCACTCACTCCAGGATGTAATTCCTTACATCCATTTACTTCAAAACTATAACGGTTTTTATATCCCATATAATCGAAAATTTTCAACAATACCTTTTATTAAATAGAAATCAACTTTATTTGAAATACTCCATCCATTTGCTAAATATTCTCCACTCATTAAAATAGAAACTTTTGTATCTTCATTATAATTTTTATCATATGTTTTACTTATTTCATAAAGTAGGATATCTTTTACTTTACGTGCTTTATTATATTCATACACATTAACAAGTGATGGAATTAATGATGTACGTACAACCGATTTATCAACACTCATTGGATTTGGTAAAATAACATGTTCCTTGTTATCATAATTAAATATTGAAGCCATTTCAGGTGACACTAAAGTATAAGTTTTAGCTTCATTTAATCCTAGGCTTCTTAAACGTTTAGAAACTATTTTACGTATTTTTTACATCACCTATATATTTTCCTTCTTTAATTTCTACTTTAGGTAAAGTTGAAACCAAATTATGATATCCATAAAGTCTTCCTATTTCCTCTGCTATATCATTTACATTAGGATCAATATCAAGTCTTCTTTTTGGAATTGTCACAATAAACTTGCCGTCATGAATTTCATAAGGAAAATCAAGTCGATTAAGTTCAAATTCCATATCTTTTTCATCAATAGTAATTCCAAGCATTTTATTAATATCATTTGGAACAAATTCTACTTTTTTCATCTGTTTTATCAATATTATCAAAACAAACTGTACCAGACAATATTTTAGCATTTGCGTACTTTTCAAGTAAATGACAAGCTCTATCCATAGCTTTATTCGTATATTCATAGCTTAAACCTTTACCATAACGAATAGAAGCTTCACTTCTTAAATCTAACGATGAAGCAGTATATCTGATACTTGTAGCATCAAAAATTGCACTTTCAATTAATATGTTTTTAGTATTTTCTGTAACCTCAGTATTTTCTCCACCCATTACACCGGCAATACATACTGGTTTTGTAGAATCAGTAATTACAATATCACTTGCTTTTTAAAATTCTTTTTTTAGAATCAAGTGTTACAATTTCTTCATTTTCAAATGCGTCTCTAACAACAATATGACTTCCTAGTTTATCTTTATCAAAGAAATGAAGAGGTTGACCATATTCAAGCATTACATAATTTGAAATATCAACGACATTATTAATTGGTCTCATTCCTGATGCTGTTAATCTTCTTTTAATAAATTCTGGTGATTCTTTAATTTCAATATTACGCACCATACGTGCTAAATAATATGGACATTTTTTAGTTTCAACATCTAGACTAACCTGATCTAAAACAGACTCATCAATTGTTGTAAATGAATCATCTGGAAGTGTTACTTTTTTATTTAATATAGCTGCAATTTCATAAGCAAAACCAATATGATAATAGCAATCATTATTACGGTGTTTATGAATATCTAACTCATATAAAGTATCATCTAATCCTAAGTAAACAAATGGATCCTTACCAACAGGTGCTTCATCATCAAGAATAAATATTCCTTTTTGATAATTCTCTTCTGTCTTTTCTTCTAGCCCTATTTCACTTAAAGCACAAATCATACCATTTGATTCAACACCACGGATTTTACTCTTCTTTATTTCGAAATTTCCTGGTAATACAGCTCCTGGTAAAGCAACAATTACTTTTATTCCTGCTTTAACATTAGAAGCTCCACAAACAATTTGTTCTACTTTATTATCTCCTACTTCAACCTTACAAACATGTAAATGATCACTATCAGGATGATTTACACATTCTAAAAACATAACCAATTACTAAATTAGGAATATTTTTTAGTTATAACGCTTTCAATATTTATTCCAGCTTTTGTTATTTTAACAGCAAGTTCATTTAAATCTTCATCACTAATATCAATATAATCTTTAACCCATTCTAAACTAATCATTATATTCTGCCTCCCTTCTATCAAATACACCATTTTCTCTTAAATCAGTATTATAAAATACACGACAATCATTAATTCCATATTTTAACATAGCTAATCTCTCAGCTCCAAAACCAAAAGCAAATCCAGACCATTCTTTTGGATCATATCCACTCATTTTCAAAACATTAGGATGAACCATTCCAGCTCCTGCAACAGTAATCCATCCAGTATGTTTACAAATATTGCAACCATCACCTTTACAATTAAAGCAACTAATGTCAACTTCTACTGATGGTTCAGTAAATTGATAGTAACTAGGTCTAAAACGAGTTACAATATCATTTCCAAATAAATTTTTACAATAATATCAATCGTTCCTTTTTAAATCAGATAAACTTATATCTTTATCCACTAAAAGACCTTCTATTTGCATAAATTGATGTGAATGAGTAGCATCATCATCATCCCTACGATAAGTCTTTCCAGGACAAATTACACGAATTGGGGTTTTACCTTCTCCTTTTAACATAGTACGAACTTGAACTGGTGAAGTTTGACTACGAAGTAAAATCTCCTCCCCTTCAATATAGAATGTATCCTGAGCATCACGTGCTGGATGCCCCTTTGGAATATTAAGCATTTCAAAATTAAATTTATCTTCTTCTATTTCAGGACCATCAACAACATCATATCCCATTGACATACATACTTCTTCAACATTCTCAACTAGTTTTTCTAGTATATTAGGTGCTCCTATATTAACTTTAGTTGAAGGTAAACTAATATCAATTACTTCACTCATTAATTTTTCATTTAAAGCTTTTTCTTCTAAAATTGTTTTTTAGATTCATAAATTGAATTAAATTCATTACGTAATTCATTAACCATCATTCCAAATCCTTTTTTCTCTTCATTTGGAATATTTTTAATTTCACTATTTAATTCTGTAATTAAACCTTTTTTCCTAAATATTTTACTCTAAAATCATTTAAATCATTTAATGAAGTTATATTATCTTTATCAATATTTAATAATTCACGAATTTCTTTTTTTCTTTAATATTTTCCATATTATCCTCCCAATAAAAAAATCACATCCATATAAGGACGTGATTACGCGGTACCACCTTATTTTATAGAATAACTCTATACACTTGAAACTTTAACGCGTTACCGTTATACCTTTTCTGATATAATGCCTAGAAGACGAATTCATAAAAAACCATTACTCATTCACACCATCCATGAGCTCTCTTTTTAATAGTTTATTTATTACTACTTCTTCATCACAGCTTTTAATATATTACTAGTATATCATAATTTATGATTTTTTCAACAATTTTATTATAATTATTAATTAAATGCAACCTCAGTATCTATATTATCATCTAAAATAACAATAACAAGAAAAATAATCCCACTAATTAATATAAGTGTAGAACCAATAAAAGAAGCATAAACAAGATATTTTTTTCTTACTAGTATCACTACTGTTTAAGGATTTAACGTCATCAAAACTATCTTTTTGTAAAATAATAGTAAATAAAAAAAGTAATATCGTAAAAATTATAATCATTAAATTTTGATATTCTTCCTTACTCTTTAAATCATCATATAATATAAATTTTTTTCTTTACTATTCGCATACCAGCTTAAAAAAATAATTCCAATATATATTATCCAAACATAGTTTTCAATATTAATTTCTCTTAAGCGTTCACTCTTATCACTCATATTATAGAATATTTAATAAATATATATTTTATAACTTATCAATTTTAATTAAATCTTGTTTTTCTAAATAATTAAAAAACTCTAAAACAGACATATGATATGTAGGTTTAGGATAACAATATATCTTAATTTTATCTAAAATAGGATTTTCTATATCATTAATAAATTTTTTCACTTACGTCACATAATAAATCTTTTAGTGAATTATATTCATGAATACCTCTATAATCAGCAAAAGCATGTTCAAACCAATAATACTTTCCATTATTCGTATAAGTTAAAAAAGTGTGTGAATCTTTAATACCAACATCATGCACTATAAAATAAGTTTTAACATCAAAACATGTATTTTTAAAATAATATCTTTCTAGCTCAACCTGATCAAAACACACCCCAACTCTATTTTTTTATAACCTCTTCAGGAGAAGATAAAACATAAAGAGAAGAAAAATTCTGATAATCATCAGTATATTTATTTCCTTTATTATCTACATATCCATATTCAATATTATCCATTAAAGATAAAATTTCTTCTTCACTGTAATAATTCCAAATTCCAAGTTGACCTTTAGCCTTTATAGGATTAACCTCTTCAATATCATCAAGTATCCAAGCATATCTTCCCTCTTTATATTCCCCACATATATATTCTTGATAATGGTTTTCCATCATATCACTTACAAATTCTTTTTGTCATATAAATACAATCAACTAATTTACATTTACAGATAATATATCCATATTTAAATTCTGTATTTTCAAGTAAATTAAGTAAATCTTGACTATTAAATATATTTTTCTTTGTTAAACTAACATGAATATATAAATAACCTCTATAGTTTGTTTTAAAACTACGTGTTTCTACTCTCTTTTTTCCTTCTTTTATTAAACTAGCAAATGGTTCAATAATACTAAGTACTTTCATATTTAATCATCTAACCTCCTTTGTAAGGATAATCCATATTTTAAAGTATAAGCAACTAAATACATAGTAAATACTACAATAACATCTAAAAATGATGAAAATAATTGTCCTACCTTATCATTATTTTTTACTATTAAACAATCTTTTTATCAATGATTTAGGTTTATCTTTTTTAAAACAGACTCTTGAAAATCTATATTTATCTTAATTTGAGAATTAAAAAATATATTTATAATTTTCTATTTGATTTTTTCTTTTATCATGTTCTATATTTAACCACTCTCTTAATGCTTCTACTTCTTCATTAGTCATCAACATCTCTTTTTTTGTACTTTTCCATATTTATCAACTACATCTTTATGTTCTAAATAATAATCATATAATTTCATTTTTCTAAAATTTTCAAAATGTTCTGGAGTCGCATTTGGTAGCGAATTATTATTTCCAGTTAAGTTATATACAATAATATTATATTGGTTACAAAATGATATCCATATCATTCTTTCTAACCAATCTAAATCTTTTTTCAATTCCTTCTTCTATAACATCTTTATCCATATTAATCGCTAATAACGTATCAACAATACCTTTTCTAAATATGTAGTCACAATTAGGGCTAAATAAATAAAATTCATTTTCACAAAGCCAATTTTCACCATCGTTTTTCATCCAATTAATTTGCCATTCTACAATTTTTAATTCGTATTCATGTCTTAATTTATTAAATTTTTCTGAATTAATGATATATTCTAATATAGTATCTTTTTCCTAGTGAATATAAATCATATTTTTTCATTATTAAATCTGCTAACCATTTATCATCTCTTAAATTACATGGTAAATTCTCCTCAGAAACAATTTTTGATTTTCTAAAACAATTACTACGCCAATTTCCATTTTGTGGAAAAAAGTTTTCTACTTTCTCATCTAACAATTCACTTATATTCATCTATATATCCTCCTGATCTAAATGTACCATATTTTTAGAATAAATACTATATTTAACTACTAAAACTAATATACTGAGTTACAAATGTGTTATTAAATATCAACAAATAAAACTACTTTCAATTTAATTTAAGAGTAGTTTTTATATTATTTCGAAAAGATTCTAATATCAATTAATTTTAACATTGATATTATCACATTCTATATTTATTTAATATATCAGACATCCACTTTTTAACTTGAAAGCAGGTTTTATGTTATTTTTGAAAAAATTCATTTTTTATATCAATCTAGTACATGAGTAAGATATATTTTAAAGTAAAAGAAAAAAAGAACTATATAAGTTCGAATAATTCTTTAATGATGCCTGTGAAGAAGAAGTTGAATAACTTTTTTTTCTTACAACCAAATAGTAGGCAGTAATAACTTACCAACTAATATAGTTATATTATAAATTAAACATTATAGTATATTTTATTTTGATTTTTTAATATTATTTTCACTAGAATCACATTTATTTTCCTCATTTTTTCGTCTTTCTTTCATCTCTAAATGCTTGAGTAACTTTTCTACCTTCAAAAGAAGAAAATTCTACAAATTTAGTTAATTAAATATATTGTTCCTTAGTAATTTTCAGATTTTTTGTCCAATCAATACAATAGTTTTACCATCATGTTCATATTCTATAACAGAGTGTAAAACTTTTTTATTTCCAATAGTAGTATAGCCAGTTACAATTCTTGAACCTTCAATACTTGGTGAAATACTCATTGCTCTACTATGACATTCACCATATCTTTTTATTTGATGTTAATTCTTTTTATTAAATATAATTTGAATTCTGAACTTATCCAACTAGCAAATTCAAAAGCAATATCAAGATGGGCAAATGTTCCAACACTATATTTTCCTGATTTAGATATAATTCCTATTGCATTAGTTTTTTTAATCCATTTTGTGAGGACATTTTAAATTTATTACTGCCTGCTTCGTTTTTTAAAAGTAGCGAATTTGCCCCTTTAAAATTTTTGTTATTCATACTTTCACATAGCTCTAAATAAGAAATAACTTTTTATTTCTCAGCTAATCTCTAATTGAAAGTCTTGGCTCTTCTGCATCAGCATATCTCGCCAAATCAGTAAGCGATATATAATTATCACTCATTCTTTCGTTTTAAGCAGAAAAAAACTAACTATTTCTAGTTAGTAATCTATTAGTTAAACTCAGAGATTGTCCGAGTATCAATCATTCTGGTGCCAGTAAGGAGCAGGTCTAACAACTCCTAGACTAAAAGATGATAGTAAGTAATAAACCTACTAACTATTTAAATTATATCAAATATAGTATTTTTTGCAACAATTTATGATTTATTAATAGAGTTTATAGCATTGATAATCTCATTAGAAAATTTGTCATTTCTATTTTCATCAACTAAACCATTAATTTCTTGTTGAACGTCAGTTAACTGAGTATAACAATATCCACAAATATATTTTGTATTTTTTATTACTTTAGTTAGTTTTGCAAATCTGTCTAGATATTCATTTTCATCTATTACTTGCTTTCCATATCCCCAACCTTTGTCGGAACTTAATGCTATACCCCCATATTCACTCATTATTATTGGTTGTCCATTATACTTGTAATCACCACTAAATAATTTATGAATAGTATTATATGCTTTTTGATTATTTAATACTGCTAATTCTTTGTCATTATATTCATTGTATAACAAATCTGCATCTTGCTTATAATCATGAATTGTTATAATATCTGATATTGTATGTTCCCAGCCGTCATTTGATATAACAGGTCTAGTTTTATCAATTGCTTTTGTTATATAGTATAAACTATTGGCAAAATCTTGTTCTTGTATGTTTTCTGAAACTTCACGAATTCCCCAAGACTCATTAATAGGTACCCACGTAATTATTGATGGATGATTATAATTTTGTTTAACCACCTTAATCCATTCATCAGTGATGTATTCTATGGACTTATCATTAAATTCATAACAATTAGCCATTTCACTCCAAACTAATATCCCATTAATGTCACAATAATATAAAAATCTTTCATCTTCTATTTTTTTGATGTTTTCTTATTCCATTATATCCATACTTTTTTACAATTTCTATGTCTTTTATTATTGCATCTTCAGTTGGAGGTGTTAAATGAGAATCTGCCCAATATCCTTGGTCTAAAATCATTTTCAAATATAGTTCTTGATTATTTAATAATATTTTTGAATTTTCTATAGATATCTTTCTAACACCAAAATATGATGATACTTTATCTATAAGATTTCCATTATAATATAATTTATAATTTATATCATATAAATTAGGACTTTCTGGTGACCAATATTTAATCTCATTTTGAGTACAAATATCTAGATTATACTTAAATATTTTATCTTCAATAATTTGTCTTTGAACTTTAATTGTTTTATTATCAAATAAGATTTCAGTCTCTATTTCAAAATTATTAATATCATCTTTTGAAATATTAGTTTCCAATTCAATTTCAATATTTTTATAATCATAGTTTGGTGTATTCTTTGCAGATACAATATAATTTTTTAGGAACGCTTTCTATCCATATTGTTTTCCAAATTCCAGTTGTTTGAATATACCAACATTTAAAACTATCTTTCTTATATCTTTGTTTACCTCTTGGTTGATTCTTTGACAACGAATCTTCAACTTTTATAGTAAAATTATTCATTCCATCTACAATAAAATTAGTAATATCAAAAGAAAATCTATGATACCCACCAACATTCGAACCAACATACTTACCGTTTACCCATAGTTTTGTAATGAAATCACTACCTTCAAAGTGTAAAAAAATATTTTTATTTTTTTCTACATTAATATTTATATCATTTGAATACCAAATATTTTGATGAACTGTTTCATCATTAATACCGCTCATTTTTGTTTCGTATGTAAATGGAACAAGAATTTCACTAGAGTTTGGAAAACTATTAAAAAATTGTTTTTTCTCGCCTATGTTTTCATCATCAAACACAAAATTCCATTTACCATTCAAATTTAACCAACTATCTCTTACAAATTGTGGTCTAGGATAATTATTAATTTTTTTTTCATCTGTTATTTGCTCCTTTATTATTAGATATTTATAATATACATCGTACCAACTATAAGCTCTATAAATGTTATTTCCCTTTAAATTCTTGTTGTGATTTGCATTAAAACAAATAACTGGTATTTTAGTTGAAATGCTATTAATATTTTCTGTTTTATCTTCAATCATAATATCAATTTTGTAATTTTTACATATTTCTAATTTTTCTTTACTAACTATTAATTTATCATATTTTATATTATTGTTATTAAGCCAAGAAATTAAAATATTATTCATCTCTCCGTTTACATCATCCCATTTACTTGCACTTCTTGCCGTTATAATATAAATTTCGTTATTTTCGTTTTTTATTTTATCTATTATTTCTGCAGCAAAAGGTCTAGCAGATTCATTAATTGCATAATTATCAACAATTTTTAGCCAACATTCTTTATCTTCTTCATCACTTACATTAAACATATCTTTCAACGACCATGAATCTATATTAATATCCAATTTACCATACTTATCAAAAAAAAAATATTTGCTTCCATAATCACATGCATATCTTATAACATCAGTAAGAACACCATCTATATCTATTCCTATTCTCATACTATCACCTCTAAATTAAATAATTTTATCAATAAAAAATATCATCATAATTTATCATATCCATTTTATCATAAAATAAGAAATTATTTCCACTTCCTTGTTAACTATTTATAATTCAATATCATCATCTTTTTTTTCTGTTTCAAACATAATTATATTCAACATTCAATTTAAGCAGAAAAAAAACTAACTATTTTGATAGTTAGTAATCTATTACTCTCTGGACGAAAGCGTCCGAGTATCAATCATTCTGGTGGAGCTGAGGAGAGTTGAACTCCTGTCCAAAAATACATAAATATAAGCATCTACAAGTTTAGTTAGTTAAAGCTTTTCCTAAATTAAATAAGTAACTAACAACTAATAATTTAGTTAGCCTATAAAATTCATAAATATCACTAGGCAAGATATTTATATACCCTATTAAATCGAGCCTTCTTAAATTCCCAGAGGGAAAGAATTAAAGAAAGCGCATGCCTTTATTCTATTAGGCGAATGCTACAGTGTTCTTAGTGAACATTGAAGCAAATGCATTTTTAATTTATTTCCGTTTATTTTTTGTTTGTACGTAACGTGTACCTTCGACTTGCAACTTATACCTCAGTATCCCTGTCGAAACCAAGACAGCCCCATATGCAATGATTATAGCATTTTATTATATTTTATGCAATAATCGCTTTTTGTTTTTTTCTCTTGTTTTTAGATCATACATTAAATTATTTTTTGAAAAAAAGAATATAATTATCTTTTTATCAGATTTTTCATATAATTCGTTATCTAGACATGCTTTATAACCACATTTTTGTATAGCCATAATTTTTCTTATGTCATTAACATTAACCCATAAATATATGTTTTCATATTCAGAAAATTCAGTACTAACTAAATTAGTAATAACATCAACTATATCATGTTGATATTTTTCCACATTATAATTTTTATATAAATTATATTTAAGAATAAGTTTATTAGATAATAATTGTGTCATATAAAATCCTACATTAATACCATTCAAAGATACTATCTTTAATTCACAATTCTTTTCATTCATCATGTTTATCTCTCCTTTAGTTGCTTTTTTATCTCTCTATCCATATCCCTTTTTTTTATAGCTTCTCTTTTATCATAACTTTTTTACCCTTAGCAAGACCTATTAAAACTTTAACTTTATTAGAACTAAAATAAACCTTTAAAGGTACAAGTGAAAATCCTTGTACCTCAAGTTTATCACGTAATCTAAGTATTTCATTTTTATGTAATAAAAGTTTTCTAGTTCTATCTTCATCATGATTAAAAATATTTCCTTGTTCATAATGACTAATATGCATATTTAAAATAAATGCCTCACTATTTCTTATAATTGCATAACTATCTTTTAACTGGGCCTTACCAGCACGAATTGATTTTACTTCTGTTCCTGTTAAAACAATTCCAGCTTCATATGTATCTATTATTTCATAATCAAATTTTGCTTTTCTATTTTGTATTTCAATCATATTATCATCCCCAGTTATATGTAACTAAAATATTAAAATTATCTTTTATCCTCTATATATTATATATTATACTGTGCATAAATCAAGTTTCATCATACATTTTAAATATTGATTTATTTTTTTTTAAATTAAATTGTGGATAACTAAAAAGCTTTTTACTTTTTTCCACATATTATCGCATTTTAATTAATAACATCAATATATAATCCACAGTATGTGATAGCATTTTTTATTGTAGATATAATTATTATATAACTATATTTATACTTTAATTTAATAAAGTAATGATGTTCAAATGAACACCATTATTTTTATCTTATAATCTATTTAGTTAACTTTTTTACTTTTTGATCTATTACGAAATCAATTGTTCTAAGATCTTTATTAGCAGCCTTTACAATAATATCTACTTCATCACCCAAACGGTAACCTCTTTTATTTTTCTTTCCTATTAAAGCCATTGTAGATTCATCAAAAGTATAATAATCCCCAACTAAATCTTCAACTCTAACAAGACCTTCAATTAAATTTGGAAGTTCTACAAACATACCAAAGCTCATAACAGTATTAACCATTCCCGTATATTTTTCACCAATATGATCCATCATATATTCTGCTTTCTTCATATCATCTACTTCTCGTTCACATTCAATTGAATCACGTTCCTTTTTAGATGAATGCTCTGCAATATATGGAAGTTTCCTATTCTCCATATCTATTGAAGTATTTGATAAATCATGTTTAAATAAATATTTACGAAGCAAACGATGTACTGTTGTATCTGGAAAACGGCGAATTGGTGATGTAAAATGAGTATAATATTCACTTGCAAGACCAAAGTGCCCAATATTATTCATATCATATACAGCTTTTTGCATACTACGTAACATTAAAGAAGATAAGATATGGAATTCTTTTTTTTATCACTTAATTGACTTAATATATTTTGCATAGTTCTAGGTGTAATTTCTTTTAATTTTACCTGTTACTGTATAACCTAAGCTAGATACAAATGATAAGAATTTTTGAATTTTCTCTTCACTAGGTTCACCATGAACACGATAAATAAAAGGTAAATCCATAAAGTAAATTGTTGTAGCAACAGCTTCATTGGCTGCAATCATAAAGTCTTCTATCATCTTTTCACCAAGACCGCGATTACGTAGGACAACATCAATTGCTTTTCCATTTTCATCTACAATTATTTTCGATTCATCAATATTGAAATCAATATACCCACGTTTTTCTTTATATTTTCTTAAAATAGAAGCTAAATCTTTCATTGCAAGTAAAGTATCACTAAATTCTTCATATCCTTCTGGTACAACACCATCTTCTATAATCTTATTAACGTTCTTATAAGTCATTTGTTTACGAGATCTAATTACGCTTTCAAAAATATCAGATGATAAAGTTTTTTCCCGTTTTATCAATTTCCATTACACATGAAATAGCTAAACGGTCAACTCCTGGATTTAGAGAACATATACCATTTGATAATTGATGAGGAAGCATAGGAATAACACGATCAGCTAAATATACACTAGTTCCACGATCTTGTGCTTCATTATATAAAGGTGTACCTTCCTTAACATAATAACTAACATCAGCAATATGTACACCAAGTTCATAATTACCATTAGGTAATTTTTTTTATAGAAATAGCATCATCTATATCTTTAGTATCATCACCATCAATAGTAAAAATCATATCATCTCTTAAATCTCGTCTACCTTCATATTCATTTTCAAGAACTTTATCTGGAATATGCTTAAGTTCTTCTTTTACTTCCTCACTAAATACATCATTAATTCCATACTTATAGATTACTGATTTAATATCGACACCAGGATCATTTTTATGACCAATAACATCTAAAACATCAGCATTATATGCATTATTTTTTTAATTTATTTGTAATTTTAATATAAACTTTACTACCTTCAACAGCTCCATTCATATGATCTGGCTCAAGATAAATAGTTAACTTTACTTTTTTGTTCATCAAGGATAACCATATACTTTCCGTCTTTTAAGACAACTTCACCAACCATATTATTAAGATTACGCTCAACAATACGAACAATTCTACCTTCTAATGATGTCCCTTTTTTAGATGTAATTTCAACAACTACCTTATCACCATGAATAGCGTGATTCATTGCTTCTTCTTTAATATACACATCTTCATTTCCCTCAATATCAACAAAGCCATAACCCTTTTTTTGTTGCAAGCATTTTACCTACTTTTAAATTACTATTTTGAAACTTCATATATTTATTTTTATTTGTTCTATAAACTAACAATTCATCTTCTAGTGAGTTTATTTCTTTCGCTAAATTCTTATAATCATCTACCGTTTTTAATTTCATCAAATCATATATTTCTTGAAAAGAAAGAGCTATATCACTATTATTTATTATTTTTAAGATATCTTCCCTCATGCTATCACCTCATTTTAATTATAGCGGAAAAAAAAAAAAATATAGTCTTATACTATAAATATTCACTATATTTCTTTATAATTGATGGATAATTATTACTAATCACAAGTTCATATCCATTTTCTGTTAAATTCATAACCCTATTTTCTAATATTTTAGAAAACTTTAAATATAAACTATCATTATTCTTAAATAAGTAAGCATTTTTTTACTATTAACAATAAAATCTCGATACCATAATATATCTTCTACTAAAAGAGAACGTTTTAAAAGTAATGGAATATATGTATAATTCTTAGATTTTATAAATGATTCATAATAAATAACATAATTAGAAACTTTACATACATCACTAAAAATAGTTTCATCAACATATTTTACAAAAGTTACATTACTACCTATCATTTTATAAAAAATTTTTATATCTGAAAGAAAGATTGTAATATGTATTATATCCAATATAAACAAAATGATATTTAGGATATTTTTCACTTAAATAAAATAATACATCTACATGTTTATATAACAAATCAAAAATAGTAATAACCTTTTTTTTTTTTTTTTTATACTATATTTTTCATATATATCCTTATTATTTCCACTAAAAGAAATAGTAGGAAGAACACTCGGAATATAAAAAACATTCTTATATTTATCTATTAATTCTTTTTTTATGTACATAGAACTTGTAATAACTTTATAACATTTATTAAGAAATTTATACATATTAGAACAATATAATTTACTTTTTTTTTAGTATTTGAAATCATATTTTGATACATTCTAGCTTCTTCTATTTCAGTTAAAAATATAATCTTTTTTTAAAGGATTATTTTTGATAAAATTAAATGTTGACTTAGACATATCTGCAACTAAAACATAATCAAAATTATCATTCATATCAGTTGTATAGGAAACTTTAGCATCCCTAAATACTGAACTATTTTTGTTAAAAATTCATAATCTTTAATATATACAAGTATCATTTTATCACCATTATTATTCTAGGTTATATATGTAAAGTTATACAAAAAAAATTAGATAAAAATTTATCTAATTTATAAAGATCTATGTATTCTAAGAGAATTTACACCCATTTTAAAATAAGATACAGTATCATCATCTTCAATTAATCTATAATGATAAATACGCATATAATTATCATTTGAGATAACTCTAAAAGAATTAGAATACGAATCTTTTAAATAATTATCTCCTTCCCTGCACCCAAAATATGCAGGTAAATTAAACTTACTAATCATTACTTCAGGATAAGAAGATATAATAACTTCAACATTTGGATGAACATTATATCTTTTAAAATAACTATCAATAATATCTTTAATTTGCTCTTTAGTAAGCTCATAAGATAATGTAACTTTATCCACGTTAATACTATGTAAAAAAAGCAAGTGTATAAGAATTTACAACATTAAATGAAAAAATCAGTTGTAAGGCGATTTTCTCTATATTTATATAAACTTCCAATCTCTCCAACTAATAAAGGCATATTATATTCATAATAATAATTATTTACACGAGGTAATCGAAATACTAATTTACTACTTGGAATAACCTCACATAAATCAGGATTTTCTGTATATATAGTTTGATAATTCTTATTTTCTACTTCACTATATTCACTTTTTGTACTAATTAAAATACTCATATTTTCTTCATGACTATAATTTGAAACAGAAATTTTATATTCCCTTTTTTCATATGGAATTTGATACAAACGTTTAGAATTAAGTTTAGAAGTAATATTTCTTCTTAATTCATTTAATACAACAATTGGAATAAAAACATTATCACAATTCATATTAATATCTAATTTATCCATTTCATAAATAGTACCACCAAATTTAGATAACTGTTCTTTAATTCTATCTCTACTAATAGGTTGATTTAAAGCTTCAAGTGCAACATCAGTACTTATAGCTTCTAATGTATCAGAGCCATCATGAACAACAAACCTAATTGGTTTTGATATTTCTATAAAAACTTCTCCTGTTATTTTAAATTTCTTCTCATCATTTAATTTTTCTTTTACAAAATTAAGTTGTTTTATATCAGTTGTTTTAACTACCTCACTTAAAATTGCAACTTTATTTTCACATGGGATTTTTACTATATCACCAGATTTAGCTTCTAAAACTTCCTTACATCCGATAAACATCTTTTGAATAGTAAAACCAACATCCTCTTTATCACCTAAAATACGAATTCCGTCTAAAACAGATAAATCACGAGATAATTTTACAAAAAAATATACTTATCTTTAATATCAACTACTTTACCTAATTCTACTCCCATATGATTAGGTCTAAAGCTATTAGTAAATTTAGTTATACTCTCATTAAATAAAAAACCTTTTGTAAATTTTCTATTAAAAAATAAGTTCTAAAGCATCTAAATCACTTTTTGTAATCCTAGAATCATGATACAAAAGATAATTATCAATTGCCTTTCTATAAATACTTACAACAATATAAACATATTCCTTACGTTTCATTCTTCCTTCAATCTTTAAACTATCAATACCAGCATCAATTAATTCTCCAATATGTTCAATTGTATTTAAATCCTTTGTACTAAGTAAATATTCATTTTTATTTTTCTTTATACCATCACTATAAAAATTATACTTCATCCTACAACATTGACTACAAGTTCCTAAATTTCCACTTCGGCCACCTATCATACTACTCATTAAGCATTGTCCAGAATAACATACACACAAAGCTCCATGAACAAATACCTCAAGTTCTATATCATTAATTTTCTTTATCTCACGTATATCATCAATAGATGTTTCACGAGCTATTACAGCTCTTTTAAAGCCAAAATCACGTGCAAATAAAACACCTTCTTTATTATGAATATGCATTTGTGTTGAAGCATGAATTTCCATATTTTGATACACTTTTCTTATATAATCAGCAAGTCCCAAATCTTGAACAATTAAAGCATCAACATTATTTCGGTGCAAAAAATCAACATATGAAATACACATATCAAATTTATCCTCATAAATAAGTGTATTTACTGTAACATATACTTTAACTTTACGTAAATGACAATAATTTACAGCTTCTATTATTTCTTCATTAGAAAAATTAGTAGCATAACTTCTAGCTCCAAATGTATAACCACCTAAATATACAGCATCACATCCAGCTAATACAGCTGCACGTAAACACTCCATATTCCCAGCAGGTGCAAGTAACTCTGGTTTTTTCATAACATCACCAATCATATTATACAAAAAATAAAAGAATCTTTAAAGACCCTTCTATTTAATTCATCATTAATTTAATATTTCACCAGTTACATCAATAGACGATATATTATTATCACTAACACTAACATTTACTTTATAAAGTCTAGGTGTATCAGTATCAAATGAATTATTTTTTATTAGTTGACCTGATGCATATAATTCAGCTGCTTCGACTATTCCATAAACACTATTTTTATTACTTCCTTCTTTTGCTTTATTTATAGTATTTAATACTAGTGGCATTGATATTAATGCGACAATAGCTAAAATAACTATTACAGCAAGTAATTCTATTAATGTAAAACCTTTCTTTTTCATAAAAAAATACACCTCTATTCTAAAGTGTATTTTAGCATACACCCCCCCCCACTTGTCAAGTGGAAGTGTGGGTGTATTTGGACTACTAGTCTATATATTTTTTTATTGTACGTAAATTAAATACTTAATTTCTCATTTTAATTTCTGTTTAATATCACTTATTAATTAGTAAGAGCTAAACGGAAGCCACCCCAATCGTTAACACCACCAGTGTCTCTACCGAAGGTCGACTGACCCGCAAGAACGCCGTGGAGGTAAGCACCTCCGCGGACGAACCAAGGGTAAGAAGTATCAACAAAGCAAGAATTGTAACCAAACCAAGAGTTATGTATTCTAGTACCACCATCTTTATCTTTGTAATAATAGAATGGTCCCATCTCTCCTGTTGCGTCTCCTAAAATTCGTTTATTATAACTTATCCTACTACTATCACTTGGATGGATATCAAAGTATTTTAAATCATACTTAGATATTGAATCTGCATCAAAACCGCTATCTTTATATGTATCTTTTACATATGAAGCCATGTATTCCCATGCTCCTCCACTCATATCATATACTCCACTTATATTTCCGGTTGTACTTGCCTTATATCCTGTTTCTGTATTATATGCAAGTGTTATATTTGATGCTGTTCCATATGTTCCAGGATAACTACTTTGGTCTGTTCCTTCTACGGCACTATATCCTGTTACAAAGTTGCTATTATTATTTATATTTACTTCATCATTTATTCCATATACTGAATACGATAAGTATGTAGCTGCTCCCCACTCAGTATTTTTTAACATATGACTATCTAAATTTCTATTATAATTGTAAGCTAGCTCAAACATTGATTTTACATTTATATTTCGAAGTGATGTATTATTTGGTTTTACTGTTATATTACTTGTACTTCCCGTCACTTCAAATTTTCCCATCCAAAATCCATTACTTTCAAAACTTGTAAACGCTGGATGTGTTAAGTATTCTCCTACCTTTGAACCATTTGATACACTTGTATCTTTATTTTCAAATACTATTTCTATTGTATCTGGTTTACTTGAACTTTCTGGTTTTCCTTCTATATAGTTTGTATAATTTCCTTCATTAAAGATTCTATATTTATATCTTGGTATCCATACAAAATATGATTCAATATTACTTTCTGGTATTACTTCACTATCTTCATAGTTTATTGTTTTATCTTTTAGAATAATCGCATTGGCCCATACTTTATTTTTATAGTTATACCATTCTTTTTTGATATCGGCTTTTTTTACTGTTCCATCATTTTCTATTGTTACTGCTACTAAGTCACTATTTATAACAGGGTCTGCTCCATTTAAAACAGAATCTTTATATTTTTCTGCTTCCAAAAGCTCACTATCACTTATTGTACATGGACTTTTTTCTACTACTTTTGGTGATGACTCGCTAAATGTCTTTTCTATGCAGTATCCATTTATCTCTAAAGTAGCACTTATATTACCATTCTTATCAACGACAACTGTTCCACTTGTTGGTCTTGTTCCTTTAATTGATAATTTGGTATCACTTGGAAAATCAAATCTTGTATCTTTATCTCCTGTTATCATACTACTCATGTATTTATTCTCAGCTGCTGATATAACACCATTAGCTGATTCTATAGCTGCACCTTTCTTTGCCTTATCTATTGTATTTAATACTAGTGGCATTGATATAAGCGCGACAACTGCTAAGACAACTATTACAGCAAGTAATTCTATAAGCGTAAAGCCTTTCTCTTTCATAATCTTTTAACTCCTATTCTAAAGTTTATTTAAACTGTTTTTTATTTGGCAATTAGTCCAATTAAATTCATAAATTATTTATTTAACTTTTTATTTTTTCTATACATATACGACACACTTATTAATTAGTAAGAGCAAGGCGGAAACTAGCCCAATCGACCGCAACACCAGTGCTCCTATCAAAGCCTGACTGACCAGCAAGAACGCCGACGGCGTAAGTACCCCCGCGACCAAACCAAGGAAAAGAAGCGTCAACAAAGTAAGTGTGGTCCCCAAACCAAGAGTTATGGGTTCTAGCACCACCATTCTTATCTTGATAATAATAGAATGGACCTATCTCTCCTGTTGCGTCTCCTAAAATTCGTTTATTATAACTAGTTACATTGCTGTCACTTGGATAGATATCAAAATACTTTTGGTCATATGAAGATATTGAGTCTGCATCAAAACCGCTATCTTTATATGTATCTTTTACATATGAAGCCATGTATTCCCATGCTCCTCCACTCATATCATATACTCCACTTATATTTCCAGTTGTACTTGACTTATATCCTGTTTCTGTATTATAGGCAAGTGTTATATTTGATGCGGTTCCATATGTTCCAGGATAACTACTTTGATCTGTTCCTTCTACCGCACTATATCCTGTTACAAAACTACTATTATTATTTATATTTACTTCATCATTTATTCCATATACTGAATATGATAAGTATGTAGCAGCTCCCCACTCAGTATTTTTTAACATATGACTATCTAAATTTCTATTATAATTGTAAGCTAGCTCAAACATTGTCTTTACATTTATATTTCGAAGTGATGTATTATTTGGTTTTACTGTTATATTACTTGTACTTCCTGTTACTTCAAATTTTCCCATCCAAAATCCATTACTTTCAAAACTTGTAAAGGCTGGATGTGTTAAGTATTCTCCTACTTTTGAACCATTTGATACACTTGTATCTTTATTTTCAAATACTATTTCTATTGTATCTGGTTTACTTGAACTTTCTGGTTTTCCTTCTATATAGTTTATAATTTCCTTCATTAAAGATTCTATATTTATATCTTGGTATCCATACAAAATATGATTCAATATTACTTTCTGGTATTACTTCACTATCTTCATAGTTTATTGTTTTATCTTTTAGAATAATCGCATTGGCCCATACTTTATTTTTATAGTTATACCATTCTTTTTTTGATATCGGCTTTTTTTTACTGTTCCATCATTTTCGATTGTTACTGCTACTAAGTCACTATTTATAACAGGGTCTGCTCCATTTAAAACAGAATCTTTATATTTTTCTGCTTCTAAAAGCTCACTATCACTAATTGTACACGGACTTTTTTTCTATTACTTTTGGTGATGTTTCAAGAAACGTCTTTTCTATACAATATCCATTTATTTCTAAAGTAGCACTTACATTACCATTTTTATCAACAACAACTGTTCCACTTGTTGGTTTTGTTCCTTTAATTGATAATTTGGTATCACTTGGAAAATCAAATCTTGTATCTTTATCTCCTGTTATCATACTACTCATGTATTTATTCTCAGCTGCTGATATAACACCATTAGCTGATTCTATAGCTGCACCTTTTCTTTGACTTATCTATTGTATTTAATACTAGTGGCATTGATATTAATGCGACTACTGCTAGTATTACTATTACTGCTAATAGTTCTATTAATGTAAAACCTTTCTTTTTCATATTCTCACCTACTATATTTTGTTTTTCTTTATTATGTTTATACATTTTTATTATAGTTAAATTATAACTATAAATCAATAGTCATAATTTAACTTTTATATAATAACTGTATTATATAAGAGGAGAATACTATGAATAGATTAAAAGATTTAAGAGAAGATGCTGACCTATTACAAAAGGATATAGCTAAAATATTTGGTTTAACGCAAACTAATTACAGTAAATATGAACGTGATAAAATTAATATTCCGATTGATTTATTAAAAAAATTTGCTCAATTTTACAATACAAGTACTGATTATATACTTGCTCTAACAAATGAAAAAAAACCATATAAAAAAACTACAGTTAAAATGTAGTTTCATTCTTCTTTTAAATGCTGTGTTAAATTAGAAATTTCATAACCTTTTGATTCAATAAAAGATATTATTACAGGAAGTTCATCTACAACTATTTGTGTCACAGGTAAACTAATTAAATTTCCAGCTTGTAAACATCCTTTTATTTCTTTTTAAAGGATAATTTTTTATAATAAGGTTAGGTTTAATCGTAAAATTAGAACTTGTTTGACATATATTTAAAACTGTTTTATCTGAATTATCACTATAACAATATCCATTTTTTTGTTTGCTGACTTGTTTAATTTTTGTATCAAGCCAAGCATATGAATGATGTAGATAATTTCTAGAATAGCTTAAGTTTCCAATATCATGACCCTTATTTACAATTTGTATTAAGCTCTCAGAATTTTTTTTCTACAAAATTACCATCCAAGAAAAAAAGTAGCTGTTATTTTTTTTTGTTTCTAATATTTTTAGTATTTTATCTATCTTGTCATTTTCTTCTACTAAAAACATTAAACTTACCATATTTTTTTCCTTTATTACCACTAATAATATATTTATTCATATTATGATAAATACTATCTTTAGGTTTCACTTTAGTATATGTAAGTAATTTATCATTATATCTACCATATCTTTTCATTTTACTATAACTGTTATTTGTATCTATCTCATATCCAGAAATACCTGGGATAATGGTATCATTATCAATAACAGCTTCTATTGTTTGCTTATTATTTTTTTTACTTTGTTCTTTTATTTCTACCATTATATCATCAAATTCTTTTACTACGGTTACTGTCTTTTCAGTATATATAAAACTAATACATAAAAGCGAAAAAAATACCAAGTGTCTCGAATAACTTCTTCACTTAAATCACCTATTTAATAATATGAAGAAGATTGGCTTTCTTTCCTATTTTAAATCATAATTAAGAGGTAAAAGTTCATTCAAAACAAATTTTCCATCTTTTCTAATTAAAACATGATCAAAATAAATTTCTCCTCCTCCATATTCTTCTCTTTGAATTAAGACAAGATCCCAATGAATATTACTTTTATTACCATTAAAAGCATCCATATATGCAGCTCCTGGTGTAAAATGAATACTACCAATGATTTTTTCATCATATAAAATGTCTCCCATTGGATTCTTAATAAGGGATTTAATCCAAAAGAAAATTCACCAACATATCTAGCACCTTCATCTGTATTAAATATTTTCTCAAGTTCATTATTATCTTCATCACAAGTACACGATATTATTTTTCCATTTTTAAATTCAAGTGATATATGATTAAACACTTTACCATTATAAGGACTTTTAGTATTATAAGTTATTTTACCATTTACACTATCTAAAATTGGTGCTGTATAAATTTCACCATCTGGGATATTACATTCACCAAAGCATGGTATAGCTGGCATACCTTCAATACTAAAAAGTAATATCAGTTTCTGGAGCTACAATTCTTACCATTTTAGTTTTCTCCATTAACGCTTTAAGTGGTAAAACATCAATACTCATTTTTTTATAATCTAATGTCATTGCATTCATTGCATAATCAAAAAATTCTCTATTAGACATTTTAGCTTTATAAGCATCTAAAGCTGATGGATAATTTAAAAGTACCCATCTTCTTTCATTTACTCTAATAAAATTAGCGTCTTTTTTCGCATTTTTACGAGTTTCATTATCTCATCATCAACATTAGATTCTTCATAATCATTATTTACATATCTAATATTAATAAAGCAATCAAAATTATCAACATCAAACATTGCTTGTTTTTCAATTAACTCTAATTTATTATTTAGTGTCCTCTTTAAAAGATATACTTCAACATCACTATCAAGAATCCGAACAACAGGAATTCCTTTAACACTTATAATTTTATCTATCAAAGAAAAAATAAGAGGTTTTGTATGATTAGAATAACTAGTAATCAAAACTCTATCATTTTCTTTTTACTTTAAGAGAATATGATACTACAGTATCACTTAACTTTTCTATTTTATTATCCATTAAATCACTCTTTCTATATTAATACATACTATACTTATGAAAGGGGAAGTAATATGTATAATTATCAAAATATGCCTATACAAAACTCATATCAACCTAACCAAATGGGAGGAAATCGTTTTGCTGGTGGTTTTTAGGACCATTTATATTAGGTGGAATAACAGGTGGTCTTGCAGCACCTCTATTCTATGGTCCAAATTATGGAGGAAGACCATACTATAATAATTATTACTACTATCCATATCCATATTATGGTCCATACTATAGATAATATGCAAAAAGAAATGCTTAAGCATTTCTTTTATTATTACTTTCATATATTAAAGCTTCATATAATAAATCAACAATGTAATTTGATGGTTCTAAATTATATTTTTCAATAATATCATCAATTATTTCATCATTATAAGTCATATCAAAATATGAGCTTATATCTTTTCATTTGGAAAATCATCTAAATAAGCTCTAGTATATGAATTATCTAAAATTAACAATTGAAAATCTTCTATCCATTCCTTAAATTCATGCATGATTTCAGATGTAGAGCTTCTATATTCAAACTTATCTTTATCATAACTAACCATTTCTCTCATCTCACTAAATGGAATATTATCTTCAACAAGACGATAATCAAAACGATCAATAAGTTTTAAATTATCAATTTTAAGAGCTGATAATTGAACAACATCACCAAATTTTGGATTACTTGATGTTGGAATGATTTCTAAAATAATATATTTTTTGTTCATAATTCCTCCAATTAAAATAAAAGACTTTCGTCTTTTTTACTTTGCTTCTTCAACCGCACGTGTTTCTCTGATAACAGTAATTTTTATTGTACCAGGATATTGCATTTCACTTTCAATTTTATTCTTTATATCACGAGCTATTTTATAACTTGTTACATCATCAACTTCTTCTGGTTTTACAATAACACGTAATTCTCTTCCTGCTTGTACTGCAAAAGTTTTTTCAACTCCTGCTATATCATTAGCGACACTCTCTAAGTCTTGTAAACGTTTAATATAATTTTCAAGTGAATCATTACGAGCACCAGGTCTAGAAGCAGATAAAGCATCTGCAACAGCAACTAAAACAGCAATAACACTTGTAGCGTCATGATCACCATGATGTGATTCAATAGCGTTAATAACGACATCATGCTCTTTAAATCTTCTAGCTATATCCGCACCAATTGTAACATGACTACCTTCTACTTCATGATCAATGGCTTTTCCAATGTCATGTAAAAGTCCTGCTCTTCTTGCTAAGATGACATTTTCACCAAGTTCAGCTGCTAATAATCCAGTTAAAGCTGCAACTTCAATTGAATGTTTTAAAACATTTTGACCATAACTAGTCCTAAAATGTAGTTTACCAATTAACTCAACTAATTCAGGATCAACTTTAGTGATGCCTAAATCAAAAATAGCAGCTTCACCATACTCTCTAATTTGAATATTCATGTCAGACGATACTTTATCATAAAGTTCCTCAATACGAGTAGGATGAATACGACCATCTTTAATAAGTGTTTCTATTGTTACTTTTGCAATTTCACGTCTTAAAGGATCAAACGAAGATAAAACTATGGCTTCAGGTGTATCGTCAATAATTAAATCAACACCTGTTAGAGTTTCTAATGCTCTGATATTTCTACCTTCACGTCCAATAATACGACCTTTCATCTCATCATTAGGTAAATTAACAACAGTAACCGTTTGTTCACTTGCAACATCAGCAGCATAACGTTGCATACAAGATACAACCAAAGATTTAGCTTTTTATCAGCTTCTAGTTTAGCTTCAGCTTCTCTATCTTTAATATAAGCATTAATTTCAACATCCATCATATCTTGAACACGACTCAAAACAGCATCCTTTGCTTCTTCACGTGAAAAACCTGATATAGACTCAAGTTCTTCCATTTGTTTTCTTTAAATCCTCTCTACTTTTACTTGTTCTTCTTGAATTTCTTTTTTTTGCTTTAAAAGAATATTATTTTCTTTATCATCTAGTAATTGCTCTCTATTTTGTAACATCAAATCACGTCTATCAATGTTACTTTCTCTAGTAAGCAATCTATCTTCAGATACTTTTATTTCGGCTTTTGATTCTCTAAGCAACTTCTCTGCATCAGCTTTTATTTTATAAGCTTCTTCTTTTGCTTCAAGAACACTATCCCTTTTTATTTTTTCGGCTTCATCTTTTGCATTATTAATAATATCATCAGCCTTTTTAGTTGCATTATTTTTCTTAATATGACTTGCAACAAATATTATAACAATCCCAATAAAGATTCCAATTAAAACTAGTAAAATGGAGAAAATAATGTCTAGCATAAACAACCTCCATTCTATATAAAATAGGAAAATATCTATAATTATCCTAATACCATTGTAAGGTTAATTAAAGTATAAGTCAAGCAATTTTATTCAAAGAAAAAAACTTACCAAAGTAAGTTTTAATATTATTCAGAAGCTTTTTTACTTATACCAATATCATAAAATTCACGAACTTTTTGTTCTAATTCTTCTGTTAAAGCTTTATTATTTTTTAACATTTCTTTTACATTTTCTTTTCCTTGACCAAGTTTTTTTCACCATTATAAGCATACCAAGAACCTGATTTTTCTAAAATACCAGCATCACTTGCAAGATCAACAAGCTCACCTTCTCTAGATACACCTTCACCATACATAATATCAACTACACAATTTTTAAAAGGTGGAGCCATTTTATTTTTAACAACTTTGATATTTGTTTTATTACCAACTATATCAGTTCCCATTTTAATTTTGCTCAGAACGTCTAATCTCTAAACGAACTGATGAATAAAACTTAAGTGCTCTACCACCTGGTGTTGTTTCAGGATTACCAAACATAACCCCAACTTTTTCACGTAATTGATTAATAAAAATAGCAATTGTATTAGTCTTACTAATTACACCAGAAAGTTTACGAAGAGCTTGGCTCATAAGTCTTGCTTGAAGACCAACATGAGAATCTCCCATTTCACCTTCAATTTCAGCTTGTGGTACCAAAGCTGCAACTGAATCTATTACAATTACACTAATAGCCCCACTACGAACAAGTGCTTCACAAATTTCAAGTGCTTGTTCACCATTATCTGGTTGTGATAATAATAATTCATCAATATTAACACCTAATTTTGAAGCATATTGAGGATCAAGTGAATGTTCAGCATCAATAAAAGCTACCCTTCCACCTAATTTTTGTGCTTCCGCAATCGCATGCAACGCAAATGTTGTTTTACCACTTGATTCAGGACCATATATTTCTACAATTCTTCCTTTTGGATATCCACCTATTCCAAGCGCTATATCAAGTGACAAAGAACCACTTGGTATAACATCTATTTCTTTATGCTCATGATCACCAAGTTTCATAACAGAACCTTTACCAAATTGTTTTTCAATATCTGCTAAAACTTGATCTAATGTTTTATCTGATGATGACTTCACCATTTTATTCCTCCTAACATATTACATATTAAATTATATACTACTTAATTTTTCTTGTCAATATAAAAATCAAACATTTGTTCGTTTTAATAAATTTAATATGTTGACATATATATTACACCCTAAATAAATAATTCTTCCTTATATATATTAAAAAAATGAGCTAAACTCATTTCTAATTATTTTGATTATCAAGAATCAAATCTTTATTCATATCAAAATATTGTATAGCTGATACAACTGATAATACAGCTGCAATAATTAATAATGCATCTGAAACACGAATATTCCATAATTCAAATGGTAAATTATAAAATAATGTTAAAGTAATTCCAACCATCATACAAGCTGTTTTGATTTTACCAGTATATATCGCAGCAACAACTCTACCCTTATTTCCAGCAACCATTTTAATAGTATCAACAACAATATCACGTACAACTATAATAACAGGTATAATAGCTGAAATAAATCCAGTAGACGCTAAAATAATTAAAATAGCATTTACTAAAACTTTATCTGCTATTGCATCAAGCATCTTTCCAAAATCAGTAACCATATTATATTTACGTGCAATATGTCCATCAACAAAATCAGTTAGTGATGCTACAACAAATAGAACACCAGCAACAATATATTTAATATCAATTACAATTGATTCATTAACAAATATTTTAGGTAAACTAACACCTGTTGCATCAAATGGAAATAATAAAAATATTATTATAATTAAAGATAGTACAATGCGACTCATTGTAATTTTATTTGGTAAATTCATAATTCCTCCTAATCAATAGTAAAGTAAGCTACTGCATCTTCTCTATTAGAATCTTTATCCATAGATGAAAAAATAAAATAACTTATAACAAAAACAATAATTGCTATAATAAGATAAAAAATAATCGGTGTTAACCTACTTTTTAGAATGTCTATCTAAAGTATAAGGAGATGCTATACGTTTTTTTTCTTCTGTTTTTTTTCTTTTTTTTGTTTAACTTTTTCTTTGCTTTACGAATATCATCAATTGATATTTTTGAAGTATAGTCAAATAAATACTCATTAAATTCATCTATCATGTCATCATAATTTAATCCTAAATATTTAGCATAGTCACGAATGAAATATTTAAGATAAAATACATCTTTAAATGCATCTAAGTTACCTGCTTCAATATTTTCAAGTTGTGTAACACGAAGTTTTAAATCGGCGGCTGCTTCTTCAAGTGAAACACCCATATCTTCACGAGCTTCCTTAAGTGCTGCTCCAATTTCTTTCATATTGCCTCCTCTTAATATATAAAAAAAATAATACTTTATAAGCCATGTTCTGTACCTAAAAATAGGTGGCAAACATTTATCTACCTGAATTATCAAGTCCCATAAGAAGTTATCTTTCCCTCTTATTAGGTTCCCCTACCAAAATTTGGGTTTCTCACTCGTGGGGTTTACCCGTTCCATTTCCTCCGTTTCCAGATTCATCGTCACTATGGCACTTTTATACCTACTATAACCATATCAAAGACTTAGGTTACATCGGAGCCGTTAAGTAAAACTTACCATAGGTTATTTATTCCCTATGCACGAACACTATAATCATCACAGATTATGTGAGCATGGACTTTCCTCTACATTACAAAGAATGCAGCGTTTGCCCAAGTATTATTCTTTTCCATATATAATTTTTTCTAAATTTGAAAGTCTGCGAAGTAAATCAGCATTTGATACACCTGAATTACCAGATTCATCTTGTAACACAGAAAGTTTTGTTCTTAAGTTTCTAATTTCTTGTTTAAGTTTAATATTGTCTTCAATTAAATCTTTTTTTTTTCATTTTCAATTTCTTTAATAATCGTATAAAATTCTTCATAATCACGAATAACAATATCCAAAAACTTATCAACTTCTTGTGGTCTATAACCTCTAGTATCTACTTTAAATTCTTTCTCAAGTATCTTTACCTGTAAGTAAAATTCGATCCTGATACATAAAGCCTCACCTCTCATACCACATATATTTTCTCAAATAAATAGAATTTTGTCAATGTGTATCAAAAAAAAAGAACTACCCTTTTAATTTATTTATAAAAGTAGTTCTTTTTATATATTTTACATCTTCCATCATTTCATCAAATATAAAATTTATATGATTATAAAGTTCCACTCTATCACCTCACAAGATGACTTTAACACAATTAATAACAAGATATAACAATATCGACAAAACTAGAAAAAAATAGAATTATATAAATGAAAAATGACAATTTATTCATTTATATACTTTATAGTGGAAAAAATATACAAAAAATATAGTATAATACCCTTGGTGAAGCAAATGAAATATCCATCTGGAATAGCAAAATGTAAAAGTAAAACAATAAACTATGGAAATCGTGGAATGTTATTTGAAAATGAAATAAATGAAACAAATTCATATTATTTAAATAACGATATTGCCATAATTTATAAAAAGCCAACTCCAATAACAGTTACTAAAGTAGACTTTCATTCAAGAAGAGACGCTATTATAAAAGAGGCATATTTCAAAAACCCCATCAACAACTGATTATAATGGTATATATAAAGGAAAGTATATCGACTTTGAAGCAAAAGAAACAAAGCTTGAATATTTTCCACTTAGAAACATTCATGAACATCAAATAGACCATTTAAAGAGAATAGTTTATCATGGAGGAATTGGATTTTTACTAGTATATTTCAGTAAATTTGATAAAATATTCTTTTTATCAGCCGAAAAACTGTTTTTTCTTTCTAGATAATTATGTAAAGAAAACTATTCCTCTTGAATATTTTGAAAAAGAAGGATATTTGATTAAGTTTAAAATAAATCCACGTATCGATTACTTAAATATTATCGATAAAATATATTTTAAAGGAGATTAATATGAAAGAATTTATAAAGGGAAATAAAGAAAGTATAACAATTATATTTGTAAGTATAATAGCGTTTATTGTAGGTTGTTTTGGAATTGGTTTTATAAAATCATTTCTCATCATTGGATTACTTGACGCTATTGTATTTTTTATATCCAGTCTTAGTAAATAAATTTAAAGGAAAGGAGAAACCTACTATGGAACATATCAAAAAAGAAGTACAAAATAAAATAAATAATGAATTAATAAAGAAAAAAGCAACCAAAAGAAAAAATACTAATAAAAAAGAAAAAACAATAAAAAATAATTATAACAGTTCTTTTTATCACTTTTTATTGCAGGTATTGTTTTATTTGGAATATTCTGGGGATATGTTGTAGCTAACTCACCTCACTTTAATCCTAAAGCATTATATCAGCAAGAATCAACTGTTTTATATGATAAAAATGGAAAAGTATTTAAAAAATTAGGTGTTGAAAAAGAGAAAATATCACTTATGATGAGCTTCCTGAAGTATTAGTTAACGCTATTATTGCAACAGAAGATTCAAGATTCTTCCAACATAATGGATTTGACTTACCTCGTTTCATGAAAGCAAGTTTTCAAGCCTTATTAGGACATGATGGTGGTGGTGCCTCAACACTTACAATGCAACTTTCAAAAAATGCATACACATCAAAAAAAAATAAGTATCGTAAGAAAATTCACAGATATTTATATGGCAATATTCCAGATTGAAAAAGAATATACAAAAAACAAGAAATCCTTGAATTTTATGTGAATTACCCATATCTAGGTGGTGGTGCTTGGGGAGTTGAACAAGCATGTCAAACATATTTTGGAAAATCAGCTAAAGATATTAATCTTGCTGAGGCAGCTATGATAGCTGGTTTATTCCAATCACCTGGAGGATATGATCCAACAATGTATCCTGAAAAAGCAGAAAAAAGACGTAACACTGTTTTATATCTAATGGAAAGACATGGATACATAACAAAAGAACAAAGAGAAGAAGCAAGTAAACTTACTGTTGATAAATTGCTTGTAAAAATACAAATACTGATTCAAGCTCTTCAACAAATAAATATGACGACTTTGTAGACACTGTTGTCCGTGAAGTTCGTCTAAATACAGAAAAAGATCCATACACAGTGCCAATGGAAATCTATACAACAATGGATCCTGATGCACAAGAATATGTTTCTAAAGTTATGTCAGGAGAATTATTTACATGGGAAAATGATGATGTTGACGCAGGAATTGCAGTTGTTGATGTCAAAACAGGTGGAGTTATGGCCATTGGAGGAATAAGACCTAATCATAGAACTGGTGAAGGATCATACAATTTTGCCGTTCAAACAAATAAACAAATTGGTTCTACATCAAAGCCAATCTATGATTATGCGACTGGTATTGAATATGAAAATTGGTCCACTGGTAAACTATTTGTTGATGAACCATATACATATTCAGATGGAACATCAATTAGTAACTGGGACGGGCAATATAAAGGTAATATGACAATGCGTGAAGCATTAGCACAATCAAGAAATATACCTGCACTAAAAGCTTTCCAACAAAATAAAAAACGCTAATATTAAAACGATGGCACTAAATCTAGGATTACATCCAGAAGTAGCATCTAATGGTATTTTACATGAAGCACATGCAATTGGAGGATATACTGGAGAATCTCCATTAAATATGGCAGCTGCTTATGCAGCATTCGCAAATGAAGGAGTTTACACTTCTCCATATAGTTATACTAAAATCGTTTATAGAGATTCAGGAGAAACAGTTGAAACAACTATCAATAAAACAAAAGCAATGAGTACTGAAACAGCATACATGATGACAAGTTTATTACAAGATTCAGCTAAATATGGTCTTGGAAATCAATATAACATTGGTGGAGCTATATATGGAGCTAAAACAGGTACATCAAACTTTGATACAGCAACTAAAACTGCTAAAAACTTACGTAGTGATGCTGTTAATGATTTATGGGTTAATGGTACATCACCAGACTATGCAATATCTGTATGGTATGGATATAAAGAAGTAAAGAAGAATCCAGAACATATTAGTACAGTTAATACAATTCAACACAGAAAATTATTCCAAGCAGTTGCTAGAGGAATATTTAAACAAGGTAGTAATTTTAACAAACCTGATGGCGTTGTTGAAGTTGAAATTGAAAAAATACACAGACCCAATTAAATTAGCAAGTGACCAAACACCAAGCTATTTACGTTCAACAGAATTATTTAAAAAAGGATATGAGCCTACAGAAGTATCTACAAAATATATTCAACTTGAAAATGTTACAAATCTAAAAGGAACATTATCTGGTAAGACTGCTAACTTATCATGGACAGCAGTTTCTAAACAAAATGATGCTGATAACAGTTGGGGGAGATATTGTTTATAAGATATATGAAAATACAAGTGGACAATTGAAACTTATAAATACAGTATCTACTAATAGTGCTAAAATAGATATAGCAACTGGTGGAAAACATAAATATGTAATTAAAACTGCATATCAAAATTATGAAGGAAATATGAGTAGTGGTAATGAAGTAACAGTAGAACTTCCAGAAGATGCCACATTCACTCTTAATGGTGGCAATAGTATTACAGTTGAAGTTGGTAGCTCATTTACCGATCCTGGATACAAAGTAATGTCTGGATCTACAGATGTTACTAGTAAAGCCAAACTAAAAAGTAAAGTTATAACAGATTCTATAGCTGGAAAAGAAGTTTCGACAATTGATACTTCAAGTGTTAAAACATATACTATAAACTATACAATTGAATACGATGGTAATGTTAAAGTATTAACACGTTCTGTAATTGTAACAGCTACTAAAAAGTACAATAAAAAGTCAAGCAAATGCTTGACTTTATTTTTTTATTTTCTTTTTATACATATATCACTAAATGGACATGTATCACAAATAGGATTTCTAGCTTTACAATAATATCTACCAAAAAGAAGAAGTTGATGGTGCAACCTATTTAAACGACTTCTATCCAACTTTTTCATAAGTTTTTTTTCAATTGTTAAAACATCATCACCCTCTTTAGCAAGTCCAAGTCTAATACTTACCCTAGCTACATGCGTATCAACAGCAATACAAGGAACATCATATAAAATACTCAAAACAACATTTGTCGTTTTTCTTCCAACCCCAGGAAGGCTTTCCAAATAAGTCCTATTATTAGGAACAACACCATTATAATTATTTAATAGACATTTAGCTATTGAAAGAACATTTGAAGCTTTTTTTAGAATATGTACCTAAAGGTCGAATAATATTCTTTATATCATCAGTATCAGCAGAAGCAAGTGCTGAAATAGTAGGATATTTAGAAAAAAGTATAGCTGTTACCTCATTAACCCTTTTATCTGTTGTTTGTGCACTCAACATTACTGCAATAAGGAGTTCATAATCAGAAGAATAATTAAGCTCACACACAGGATTTGGAATTAAATTATCTAATTTACTATAAAAATTATTCAGAATCATTTAACCAATCATAATCAAGTTCTTTACGAGGTTGTTTTTTTTATTTCAGGTTCTCTTTTACTTTGTAAAACAGCTTCTTTACTATTTAATCCTTTCTTCTTCCATTCATATAAAATTTTATCAATATATCTAAGATTAGTTACACCATTAAAAACGGCTTTTCTTTTAATGCAAGAATAATAACCTCTGCCTTAAATTCAGCATCAAGCCATCCATTTATAAGCTCATATTCAATTGGAGATAATGGTCTTCCAAATTCTTGTTCAAAATTATCATATATATTAGAACTCTTCTCTTCCTTTGCTTCAGACTCTTCATTAACAACAAAATAAGCAAGTTTAGTATATAAGTTATCTAAATTTATAAATTCCTCTCTTATATCACCTATTTTTTTTAATTCAATTGCTATAAGTCCATTAGTACTTAAAGTATCAACAATAGAAAGTACCTCTGGCATTGATAAAGACAAGTCAGAGCTAATTTGTTTTGGATTAAACTTTTAAAGTTTTATCATTCATTATATATATTAAAACAACCAAAGCCTTTTCATCAATATTAAGTTTTTTATATGTACATAAAAGTAACTTAGGAACTAAGAAGTTATCTTTCATTACTTGTATTAATTTATCCATCATGTCAATCACCGCCCTTATTATACATTTTTTTAAATAAAAAGTATATCTTTTATTACATAAAACATTAGTTATTCTCTTTTATTTTTGATGCTAACAAACACATATCAAGTGAATATTTATCTAAATATTCTAAAGGATTATCTTTAGTAAGTAAAAATCTTATAGCATTAATACTTTTAGTTTCAGCTCGTGTAAAAGGAAAATCAAAATTTATAAGAACTTGAGCCCATATACCAAGATAATTTTCACAATATTTAACATGACTTAAATTCAAATTTAAAACCTTATCTAAGTTATAATGTTTAAGTAAATTAATACCATGCATAACATTTTTTGATTTAAAAATCTTGTCAAGTTCAACTTTTTTTTCTAAAATTAGAAAGATTTTTAACTTTATAACTATTATCATATATTGCTTTATCTAAATCTAAAGAAATTTTAAAATTAAGAATTGTTGCAAACCTAATAGCTCTAAGAATTCGTAAATAGTCTTCATTTAATTTAAGAAAACTATCCCCTATACATCTAATAATTTTACTATCAATATCTTTCTTTGCACCATATAAATCAACATAATTACCATCTTTATCAATCGCAAGTGTATTCATTATAAAATCTCTTCTAATTAAATCTTCAGAAAGTGTATCTACATAATCAAAGTGAATCAAAGAGCGATTACATAAATACTCATATTCACGCCTAAAAGTAGTTACACTAAACTTATAACCTTTAAAATTTACAATTACACACCCATATTTAATATTAGATATATCTGAGTTTGAAAATATTTTGATAACTTCCATAGGCCTAGCATTTGTACATATATCAACATCAGTTGAAAATATACCCAAATATTTATCCCTTGGATAACCACCAATAATATAAGCACTGTAAAAATTATTTTCTAACATACATAAAATTTCAATCGCAACTTCATACATAAAATTACTCCTTAAAGAAAAAAAAGGCAAACGCCTTTTAGTTTAATTCTTCTTTTAATTTTGAACCTGGTTTAACTGTAACAACTACTCTTGCAGGGATAGTAACAGCTTCTCCAGTTCTTGGATTACGTCCAGTAGAAGCATCTTTGTGTTTAGCTGTAAAAGTACAGAATCCAGTAATAGTTACTTTTTCAGATTCTTTTAATCCTTTTACGATACCTTTCATCATTGCATCTAATGCTCTAGTAGCATCTGCCTTTGTTAATCCAGCTTCTTCAGCCATAAAACTTACTAAATCGCTTTTTGACATGTAATTTACCTCCTATAATGTTAAGCTACGTTGCTTACACTTAAAGAATACCATATTTCCTATGTTAAATCAATACTTTATAACATTATTAACCAATTTTTCATAGATAAATTACACACATTACTAGCTTTTCAACTTCAAAATATATTACTTAGTATCTTCTAAGTCTTCTATATATAACTTTTCACCTTTTTTTTAATTTAATATAATAAGTATCATCACCAGGACATGTAAAAATTAATTTAAACCTATCATCTTCTGTTACATCATTATTATTATCAGGATATTTCAAACTATATAATTCTACCCAGTTAGAATTATGCTTTGAAGCTACATAACCTTGAAGTCCAAGAGATGTTTCAATATGATACCAAGTATAAATACCATCATCAGTACTATCTAATACCGTATAAACTTCGTTAAAATAAACATCTCCAATATCATCAGATAAAACCGTTGCTTTTTGCTCTTATGTTTATTTTATCTACTAAAATATGAATTTGTTCTTTTGTATTATCAATTATATTACTTTGTTCTAAATAGGTAGTAAGAACTTCCCCAGAAGCATACTTTCTAGGATCAATATAATTTCCATTTCTATCTAAAATTTCTAAATGAACATGACTACCATAAGTCGTATCACTTGTATTTTTACTAGAAAGAACAAGTCCTGTATTTCCTTGACGACCAATTACTACATTAGCGTCAACTATATCACCTACTTTAACTAAAATAGAATCAAGGTGAGCAAAACAAAATTGAAGCTTTTTATCACCATCATATGTTTCTATAAAAACTTGATTTCCACCTAATTCATCATATTTCATTCTAACACTTTTACCAGTAATTGAAATACAATTATAATAATTTCCATCTCTCCATGCTGATTCATTTTTTTAAAAAAGTATTATAATTTATACTATCCTCATGTGATACAAATTTATCAATTATCCTAACGACCTTACCCTTACCATACATAACAACATTAGATAAATGATTCCCCTGCATAATCTTCTGCTGTTTTATGACTAGAGAAACTATTTGTAACAACCCTATTACTGCCTAAATACATCATTTTATATCCCTCACAATTTCCTTATCTTTATCAAGAATAACTTTGTCAGATAAAGATGTAGGTGTATAATTAATTAAATTTTGTTTCTTTAAAGTTTGATAAATAGAAGATGCACCAATAAAACTAAATAAACCTACCCAAATTCCATCCTTTATGGTAAGATTATAAAATGTTGTGCCAAAAGGAATTCCGATTACAAAAGAACATATTAAATTTAATACCCATACTTGCCAAGATTTTTTTTCACAAATGATGATGTTTTTAATCTTTTGAATTAAAGCCATTAAAATAACACTATATACCATACTTACTAAAAGAAGCTTAATAAGTAAATCTGAAAAAAAATTATCCAACTAATCACCTCCCACAGAATTAGAAACAGGAAACTCTCTAAGTTCATCACACAACTTTTTTACTATACCATTCCCTCCTAAATTGGCATATTCAGTATATAATTCTTCAATAACTTGCTTTTCATAAATTGAAATAGTTCCTGTTTGTTTATATTCATAATACTTTCTAATAATTTCACCCTTAAGTAAACTCCTAACACCATTATGAACAGACGCTATTACTTTTTTATATCTAACTAAAATCTTGTATAAATATGTAATAAAACTTACAATAATTCCAAAACCTATTCCAATCCAATATGTAACAATAAAATTTAAAATACTACTCATTCTTACCACCTACTTTGTTATATGAAAATAAAAAAATACATCACTACTAAAAGAAACTATAAATTATTATTTTTATAAAATTGAATATATTTATATAGGTGATTAAATTGAAAAAAAATAATAAAATATCTACTTATTTTATTATTAACTGTTGGATGTACAAAAAAAGATACAGTTAAAGATAAAATTAATACAATTATTGAAGAAAACAAAAATTTTGTCATTGGTATAAACTACCCCATAACAGGATATAAAAATTTAGATAATAAGCTAAAAAGAAGATATAAATGAAATACATCATAAATTCATAAAAGAATATGAAACAGATGAAGATGACTCATCAGAATTAAATATAGACTATACTTATGATATTGTAAATGAACGATATATAAATATTTGTATTCATATATTTATAAATAATTCTAATCTAGCTCACCCTATAAATGAACTAAAAACATATGTATATGATATAAAAAAAAAAAAAATATTATAACTATTAAAAATATAATTGATGAAAATGAAATGGAAAAATTCGCATCTCTTGTAACAAATGAAATAATAAAAAATTACAATAAATGTATTTTATTAGATGAAATTAAAGGCAAAATAACTTCATCATATGAATCCTACCCACTATACACATTTGACGATACTAATATATCTATATACTTTAATCCCGCATACGTTACTTCTTCATACTGCAATATAATTGAAGTTACTATTCCCTTATCAAAAATAAAAAACAAAAATTAATATTAAAAAGATACAAATGAAGTGAGCAAACAAAACGTTGAAACAAAAAAAATATGTTATCGATCCAAAAGAAAAAGTTATTGCCATAACATTTGATGATGGACCAAGTACATACACAAATGACATAATAGAATATTTGAATAAAGAAAATGCAAGAGCAACCTTCTTTATACTTGGAAATAAAGTATCAATTTATAAAGATACTATAAATAAGGCTCTAAAATATGGTAATGAAATCGGAAACCATTCCTATAATCATAAATGGTTAACAAAACTAAGTATTGAAGAAATGCTACTGCAGATAGAAAAAAAAACACAAGCTATTATCGAAGAAAACACTGGTTATACACCTGTATCATTTAGACCTACATACGGTTCTATTAATAATACAATGCGAAAAAATGTTAACTTAAATATAGTACTATGGACCGTAGATACCATGGATTGGAAATATAAATCAGTTGATAAAATTGTATCTAGAGCAACATCTAAAGTTAAAGATGGAGATATTATTTTAATGCATGATACACATGAGAGAACATATAATGCCCTACTTAAAATAGTTCCTGAACTAAAACATCAAGGTTTTACCTTTGTAACCATAAGTGAATTAAAAGAAATTGAACTTTTAAGAAAAGAAATAAAAAAAAGACAAATAAATATATAGTAGGTGATTTATGGATAAAGAAAAAGAAGTAAAATTATTAGACATACAACTTATTGCTACTATACTTTATATTGTAAGCTTAATAATATCCATATCACTTACCATTAATGACAAACAAATAACACAAAAAAAAGAAAAGCATATTTACTAATAATCAAGCTAAAAACTTATCTATTTTCAATAGAATATTCATCGTTGTATTAACTTTTAACATTTCTCTATATAAGTTACCAAAATAGAGATATAGCAAAAAAAAAAGAAAAAAAAAAATATGGCCTTTTGACCTTCAAATGTATGCATCAGAATTATCACTTCTTGCTACAATAATCGTTTTATATGTAGTAATAGAAACATCAGGAGAACAGTACAGCATTATCTCAGGTATTGAAAATCCATCACTATAATTACTTTATTTTTTAAAGTCAATTAGTGTATGATACATATAGGTGATAATATGATAGTAAAAGAAGATAGTACCCTTTTTAGAATACATTTTAAAAATACATAGAACCAAATAGAAAAAAGCAAAAACATATTTAACAAATAAACTAATCTACATAAACAATAAAAATATAAGTAAATATAACTATACACTACATAAAGGAGATAGTATTGAATTAAGAAAATACGCCCACAAAAAAATAAATAATAACATTCAAATTATATATGAAGATAAAGACATTATTGTTGTAAATAAAAGTTCTGGCATTCTAACTATTTCAACAGAAAAAGAAAAAAGAGAATACTCTATATGCATATATGAGTAATTATGTAAAACATATAAATCCTAAAAACAAAATCTTTATTATTCATAGACTAGATAGAGATACATCAGGTATTATTATGTTTGCAAGAAGCGAAAAAAGTAAAAAAACTATATCAAGAAAACTGGAATAACATCGTAAAATATCGCGGATATACTGCTATTATAGAAGGAAACTTAGATAAAAAAAGAACAAACAATTAAACTCAACCTAAAAGAAAATAAAAATCTAAAAACATACGTTGCAAAAGATGGAATAGAAGCAATTACAAAATACAAAGTTATAAAAGAAAATAATAAATACAGCCTACTAGATATAGAAATAAAAACAGGAAGAAAAAACCAAATAAGAGCAACAATGGAATACCTACATCATCCAATTATCGGTGATAAAAAATATTCATCAACAATAAATCCAATTGGCAGACTTGCCCTACACGCCAATAAATTAGTCATTATAAATCCTATTACTAATAAAGAAATGATATTTAAAACTAACAATCCAACATCATTTAAAAAATAATATAAAAAAAATCAAGGAAATCCTTGATTTTTTTTTACTTATTTCTTTACAGAATACTCGATTGAAGAAGCATTTGATAGATCAATATCTATTGAACTATTAATTGTTCTTGTTTCACCATTCTTAATTACATCTCCAACATACCCTGGAATAGTTGTAATCACTTCTCCATCTTTATTTTTTATTGTAATTGTAAATTCTTCTAATGTATAATCTGACCCTGTTGAATTACTTACTTCTGTAATTAATGTTGATACACCATTTGTTGTTGTTAATGATGTATTTGTAAATGTTAATCCTTCGAATGTTTGATCTTTTATTACATTCTCTTCTGTATTTACTTTTACATCATCTTTTGCATTATTTTTTTGTTATCTTTCTTTGTACACCCGCATCCTGTTACTAGTGTAACCACTAGTAACAATGCAAGTAAACTTTTTATTTGTTTCTTCATATTTTATTTCCTTTCTTTAACTTAACTTAATAATATAGTTTAAAACTTCTGAATCCACTTACACCTCCGTTTGCATCATCAGCGTATGCCTGATAATACAATGAACAAGTTTTCGTACCAGACGATGTAAATTGGAAAGTGTATGTATCATCATCACCGGGATCAGCACTTATAGAATCTTCCCCACAATCCAAATCAAATGAAACATATCTTAATTTATTAATATAATCAACATCCATATAATATATAGAAGCTCCTTTATCTGGAATAGTAAATTTAAAATAATCCGTGTATTTATAACCCCATCCACTAGTACTATCATCTGGATATACTAACGAAAAGCCACGTGAAAGACCACTATCTGCTAATTGCCATCCACTATCATGCGCTCTATTTGAATAGCTAGGTTCAAAATAAAATGCACTAGTACTTGATGATGGACCGTAATATTTAAAATCACTAAGTGAATTATAAATTATAGTATATGCTGAGGCTGTTTTTGCATTTCCTGTTACACAGTTAGAAGCCGACGAAACTTTATTATATGCACATATTTTATAATAATATGTCGTATCAGAATCTAAGCCTGTCATAGTACATCCATTAGCACTAACACTTGTAGCAGATAAATTATATTTACCATTAGTAGTTGAGTAGTTACATGTTACACTGCCAACACCACTATAGTCTTGAGTAATATAAGTTTGAAGTCTAATGCTATTTGTATCAGGATTTATATCTGATACTACTACATCAGGACGAGTACTATCTAATTTTGATATAGTAGCAGTTGTTGAAGCTGAAGTTTCCCCATCGCTTGCAACGACATACAAATTTGAAGTAGTTGTTTTAGTAACACCATATATATATATACCATTAGGATTTGATGTAAATCTATACCATACATTAGCCGTTAACTCGTCTGTTCTAGTACTTGTACATGTACCTGGTGAATTACCACTTCCACATGTTGCATCAGCAAAGCCATATGTTGCTGACCCACCAGATACTGTGGACTTTACATAATAATATTTGACAGTACCAGTAGACGTGAAATAAACAGTTGTAGAATCACACCATCCATTAGAACAATTCCCATTAGAAATTTTACTAATACTTACTGATATTGGATTTTGTGTTCTAATTGTCGTAACTGCTGATTCAGTATATCCATTACCAGCATTATCTTTAGCTCTTGTCTTAACATAGTATGTTGTTCCACTAGAAAGATTTGAGAATACATTGCTATTTTGCCATGTATATGATGAATTATTTGTACTTATTCCATATTGTAATGACGCTATTCCACTTAATGCATCTGTTTGTTTATTTGTTACTGTTATACCATTTGTTGTTGATGTAGCTCCAGGCGCTGTTGTTGTTGGCGATACTGTATCTACTTTGAAATAATATGCACTACTCCATTTACTAACATTTCCTGTATTATCTACTGCTCTTATACAGAATTTATAATTTGTTCCTGAACCATATGTATATCCATTTGTTGATAATGTTCCACTTACACTTCCTGTACAATTTGTTGAAAATTCATATCTATTAATACCAGATGCCTTATTAACCGAACTTGGATCAGTTGCACTAAAACTTCCCCACCACATTACTGTGTTATGCCACTTATTTGTTTGAGCATCACTTATTACTGCTCCTGATGAGTTATTTTGTCTTACTGTTGATGTGGGTACATTTGGTATTGTTTTATCAACTTTTACTACAAAAGCATCACTATTATCACTTACATTTCCTGCATTATCTATAGCTCGTACATTAAATGTCCAAATTCCATCCCAAACAATACTATATGATAATTGATTTTTTTCCGTTTGAATAACTTGAAGTCCATCCTGAAAGTGTTGATATATCCTGACTCCATGTTTTTCCGCCATCTGTTGAATATTGATAATAGGATACTCCACTCGCTGAGTCACTGGAATTAACTATATGCCATACATCATAATTTGTCCATGTACCAGGTGTATAATCACTTCCTGATACACTTTGAAGTTTTAATTTTACAGTTGGTTTTGCCGGTTTTGTTCTATCTATTGTTGTTATTCTTTTTGTTGTTCCCGTATATGTATTTTTTCCATCTGTTAATCTACAATAGATATCTGTTGGCGTACTTGCATTTGCTTCCCAGTTAATTGTTGCTGCGTTTGTATAATTTGTCCATCCTACTTTTTCTGTTGTTCCAGACACGATTCTATATTGTAGCGTTCCATTTCCTGACTTTGTTATTGTTGCTGTTTTACTTGTTGTCCATTTACCATCATTTGTTACACTTATACTACATGTTCCTAGTGATTGTGTTATTGATGTTGCTACTGCTGATTCAGTATATCCATTACCAGCATTATCTTTAGCCCTCGTTTTAACATAGTATGTTGTTCCACTAGAAAGATTTGAGAATACATTGCTATTTTGCCATGTATACGTTGATTTATTTGTACTTATTCCATATTGTACTGACGCTATTCCACTTAATGCATCTGTTTGTTTATTTGTTACTGTTATACTATTTGTTGTTGATGTTGCCGTTGGAACAGTTGTTGTTGGGGCAACTGCATCTACCTTTAAAGTAATATGGTCCACTCCATGAACTTGCATTTCCAGTGTTATCAACAGCCCTTATATACCATACAAAATTTGTACCTGTTACATAAGTATAACTTGCTTCACCGACAAAAGCATGTTCATCTTTTCCATTATCTGAAAATTGGTAATTTGCTATTCCTGATTCATTATCTTTCGAACTAAAGTTTCCCCACCACATAGTCATATTATGCCACTTATTTGATTGAGCATCACTTATTACTGTTCCTGATGAGTTATTTTGTCTTACTGTCGTTGTTGGTACAGTTGGGGCCGTTTTATCTATTTTTACTGTAAACACATCACTATTATCACTTATGTTTCCAGCAGAATCTACTGCTCTTATATAGAAATTCCATTGACCTCCCCAATTTATTCGATATGATAATTGATTCTTTCCATTAGTATAGCTTGATCCCCATCCGAGAGTACTTATATCATTACTCCATCCTGTCTTTCCATCATGTGAATATTGATAATATGATACTCCACTCGCTGAGTCACTAGATTTAACTATATGCCATACATCTTGATTTGTCCATGTTCCACTTGTATAACTACTTCCAGATGTACTTCCTAGTTTTAAACTTATTGTTGGTTTTGCCGGTTTTGTTCTATCTATTGTTGTTATTGTCTGTGTATTACTTCCTGCTTTTACATTTGTTCCATCTGTTAACCTGCAATATACATATGTTGGCGTTGTTGTATTTGCTTCCCAGTTAATTGTCACCGCATTTGAATAATTTGTCCATCCTACTTTTTCTGTTGTTCCAGACACGATTCTATATTGTAGCGTTCCATTTCCTGACTTTGTTATTGTTGCTGTTTTACTTTGTGCCCATCCACTTGGACTTGGTGAGGCAACACTACATGTTCCTAGTGACACTAATGTTACGTTTGTTGCTGCACTATTTTTATATCCTGTTGTTGATCCATTTCCATACGTTCCATTTCCGACTGATACCATGATTGGATATGTTCCACTTGATAATCCACTAAATGTATATGTATTACTTGTTTGTGCTGCTGTCCATGTTTTTCCACTATCCTTACTGAACCAGTATTTACTTATTCCTGACTCACTATCTGTTCCACTTGCTTTTACTGTTATACTATTTGTTGTTGTACTATATGTGAAACTTGCTGCGGTTGGAGCTGTTGTGTCTATTGTTGTTATTCTTTTGTCGTTCCTGTATATGTATTTTTTCCATCTGTTACTCTACAATAAATATCTGTTGGAGTTGTTGCGTTTGCCGCCCAATTTATTGTTGTGGCACTTGAATAATTTGTCCATCCTACTTTTTCTGTTGTTCCTGACACTATTCTATATTGTAGTGTTCCATTTCCTGTCTTTGTTATCGTTGCTGTCTTACTTATTGTCCATTTACCATCATCTGTTACACTTATACTACATGTTCCTAATGATTGTGTTATTGCCGTTGTTGCAGCTGACTCTGTAAGTCCATTACCTGCTATATCATTTACTCTTGTCTTAACATAATATGTTGTTCCACTAGAAAGATTTGAGAATACATTACTACTTTGCCATGTATATGTTCCATTTACACTTGTACTTATTCCATATTGTAGCGTTCCTGTATTTAATCCACAATTATCTGTTTGCTTATTTGTTACTGTTATACTCTTTGTTGTTGATGTCGCACTTGGTGCTATAGTTGTTGGTGCTGTTGTATCTATTGTTGTTATAGTAAACGATTCTTCACTACTTTGGTTTATTCCATCATACAGTCTTGCATACACTGTTGTATTACTTGTTACTGTTATAGTATCTCCATTGGATATGTTTGTCCAAGTTCCATTATTACCTATACTATATTGTAAATTAGTTCCACTTGGTATACTTGCAGCACTAATTTTTAGCGCCTTTGTTTTTGAACATGTCGCTGCCGCTTCAGTAATTGAAAGCTTTATACTATCAATATCTAATATATCAGCAACTGTTACTTCTGTAGTTGATGCTCCAGCATTATTTGTAGTAGTAATTCTTATTATATACGTTTCATCAGCATCATGTAAGTTATCAATTACACATGTATTTCCAGATATTGTTGCATTTGTATATTCATTTGCTTCTTCTTTTTCTATATTTGCATGTAGTACTTTTTTATTCCTGATTCATTATCTGTTGCAGTAAATGGTATTGTGATTTTTCTTGTTGTGCTTACGGCACCTCCCAATGTCAATGTTGGTGCGGTTGGATCATTTGTTGTAATATTTAAAGTTGCTTCAGCACTTGTATTATATCCATCATTAAACCTTGCAGTAATTGTTGTTGGGTATTTGCTTGTTGCTATCCAATTTACTGTTATAGCATTTGCGTAATCTGACCATCCACTTACTTCATAACTATTTGTTGTAAAGTTATACTTCCTTATACGATACTCTAACTTTGCTCCAGCTGTTGTTCCACTTACTGATATTGTTTTACTAGAAGACCAATTAGCTGTATTTGGTGTTATTGTTATTCCATTAAATGTCCCTGATGCTGAATCTCCTATTTTTATTGTAGATGTTCCTGCATTATTTATTGTTGTAATTTTATAATAATATGTTGTTCCTGCTTTTTATATTATTTATTATACAACTATTATTACTTATCGTTCCTTTTGCTCCATAACTAGTACTTGTTCCATATTCACATGTTGTTGTCTTTATTCCTGATTCACTATCACTTGCTGTATATGGTACTGTTATACTCTTTTTGTTGTTTTTGTTGGTATTGCAACCGTTAAATTTGGTGCTGTTGTATCTATTGTTGTTACATTAAGTGTTACTTCTGCACTTGTGTTTACTCCATCATTAAATCTTGCATACACTGTCGTTGGGTATTTACTTGTTGCCATTGAGTTTAATGTCAATGCACTACTATAATCTGTCCAACTACTTACTTCATAACTATTTGTTGTAAAGTTATATTTTCTTATACGATACTCTAACTTAGCTCCTGCTGTTGTTCCACTTATTGTAACTGTTTTACTTGCCTGCCAACTTGTTGTATTTGGTGTTATTGTTATCCCATTAAATGTTCCTGATACTGAATTTCCAGTTTTAACTGTCTGCATTCCTGCATTATTCGTTGTTACAATTTTATAATAATATGTTGTTCCTGCCTTTATATTATTTATTATACAACTATTATTACTTATCGTTCCTTTTGCTCCATAACTAGTACTTGTTCCATATTCACATGTTGTTGTCTTTATTCCTGATTCACTATCACTTGCTGTATACGGTACTGTTATACTCTTTGTTGTTTTTGTTATATTTCCTAATGTTAATGTTGGAGCTGTTGTATCTATTGTTGTAATATTAAGAGTTGCCTCATTACTTGTATTTACTCCATCATTAAATCTGGCATACACAGTTATTGGAGAAGTAGAAGTTGCCATATTTGTTATCGTTAATGCATTTGTATAATTTGTCCATGTTTTTCTATCATAACTATACTGTAGTACTGCTCCTGCTGTACTTCCATTTATTGTAACTGTTTTACTTGTTGACCATCCACTTGGACTTGGTAACATAGTTATTCCGTTAAATGAACCTGATGTTGTATTTCCAATTTTTGTAACATTAAGACCGGCATTATTTATTGTTGTAACTTTATAATAATATTTTACACCTGCTTTTACATTATTCATAACGCATTTATTGTTACTTATTGTTCCTTTTGTTCCATAACTAGTACTTGTTCCATATTCACATGTTGTTGTCTTTATTCCTGATTCATTATCACTTGCTTCATATGGCACTGTTATACTCTTTGTTGTTACAGATACTGTTCCTAAATTTAAAGTTGGAACCGTTGTATCTATTGTTGTGATGTTAAGGGTTACTTCGGCACTTGTATTTACTCCATCATTAAATCTTGCATATACCGTTGTTGGGTATGTTACTGTTGCCATAGAGTTTAGTGTTAATGCACTATTATAATCAGCCCAGTTACTTACTTCATAACTATTTGTTGTAAAATTATATTTTCTTATGCGATATTCTAACTTAGCTCCTGCTGTTGTTCCACTTATTGTAACTGTTTTACTTGCCTGCCAACTTGTTGTATTTGGTGTTATTGTTATTCCATTAAATGTTCCTGATACTGAATTTCCAGTTTTAACTGTCTGCACTCCTGCATTATTCGTTGTTACAATTTTATAATAATATGTTGTTCCTGCTTTTTATATTATTCATAACACAACTATTATTACTTATTGTTCCTGTTGCTCCATAACTAGTACTTGTTCCATATTCACATGTTGTTGTCTTTATTCCTGACTCACCATCACTTGCTGTAAATGGTACTGTTATACTCTTTGTTGTTTTTGTTATATTTCCTAACGTTAAGTTTGAAGCAGTCACATCGACTTTTACTTCTGTGTAAGTTGTCTCTTTACTTGTATTATATCCATCATTGAATCTTGCTTGTATATAGGTTGGCGTATTTGTGTTTGCTTCCCAATTTATTGTTATCGCTCCACTATACTCTGTCCAATCTTTCTTTATTGTACTTCCACTTACTATTTTATATTCTAGTACTGCTCCTGCTGTTGTTCCACTTATTGTAATTGTCTTGCTTTTGTCCAATTACTTGTACTTGGTGTTATTGTTATTCCATTAAATGTACCTGTTTCTGAATTTCCTATTTTTGTTGTTACAAGTCCTGCATTATTTGTCGTTGTTATTCTATAGTAATATTTTGTTCCTGCCTTTATATTACTTATTACACAACCATTACCTTCTACTGTTCCTCTTGAACCATATGCTTCACTTGTTCCATATTCACATGTTGTTGCCTTTATTCCTGATTCACTATCTTTTTGCTGTAAATGGTATTACTATACTTCTTGTTGTTGTAACAAGTGTTCCTACTGTTAATGTTGGATATGTTAAATCTATTGTTGCTACACTATATGTTACTTCAGCACTTGTATTATATCCATCATTAAATCTTGCATATACCGTTATTGGATGTTCACTTGTTGCCATATCTTTTAGAGTTATATCTCCTGCATAACTTGCCCATTCACTTACTTCATAACTATTTGTTGTAAAGTTATACTTTCTTATACGATACTCTAACTTTGCTCCACTTGTTTCTCCTGTTATTGTTATTACTTTACTTGTTGTCCAATTTGCTGTATTTGCTTTGATTGTTATTCCATTAAATGCTTCTGTTTTGGTATTTCCTGTCTTTGTTGTTACAAGTCCTGCATTATTTGTTGCAACAATTTTATAGTAATATGTTGTATTTGCTTTAACATTATTTATAACACATGTATTTCCACTTATTACACCTTTAGTTCCATAAGTTTCACTCGTTCCATACTCACATGCAATACTCTTTATTCCTGACTCATTATCACTTGCTCCGTATGGCACTGTTATATTCTTTGTTGTCTTTGTTACATTTCCTAGTGTTAATGTTGGTAATGTTGTATCTATTGTTGTTACATTAAGCGTTGCTTCATTACTTGTATTTATTCCATCATTAAATCTTGCATATACTATCGTTGGATATTCACTTGTTGCCATAGAGTTTAATGTCAATGCACTACTATAATCTGTCCAATTACTTACTTCATAACTATTTGTTGTAAAGTTATATTTTCTTATACGATACTCTAACTTAGCTCCTGCTGTTGTTCCACTTATTGTAACTGTTTTACTTGCCTGCCAACTTGTTGTATTCGGTGTTATTGTTATCGCATTAAATGAATTTGTTTTTGTATTTCCTGTCTTTTCTACTGTAAGTCCTGCATTATTTGTTGTAACAATTTTGTAATAATGAGTTGTTCCTGCCTTTATATTATTTATAACACATCTATTATTACTTATTGTTCCTGTTTGTCCATAACTAGTACTTGCTCCGTATACACAAATAGTATTTTTTATTTCTGATTCAGTATCACTTGCTTCATATGGCACTGTTATACTTCTTGTTGTTGTATTTATCTTTCCTAGTGTTAATGTTGGAGCTGTTGTATCTATTTTAGTTATTGTAAGTGTTGCCTCTCTACTTGTATTTACACCATCATTAAACCTTGCATATACAGTTGTTGGATATTCAATTGTTGCCGTAGAGTCTAGTGTTATTTCACCTTTATAACTTCCCCAATTACTTACTTCATAGCTTTTTGTATCAAAATTATATTTTCTTACACGATATTCTAATGTTGATCCTGATGTTTCTCCTGTTACTTTTATCTTTTTTACTTGTGCTCCATTCAGCTATATTTGATTCTAATGTTATTACTCCAAAATCTCCTGTTGTTATTTTTGACGATGCTGACTCTACTACACCATTTCTTGCTATATCATTCGCTCTTGTCTTTATATAATATATTGTATTATTTTTTAATCCCTCAAATACGTTATTCTTTCCATATTTATATGGTCCTTCTTCTTTATCACTTATTCCATATTCAATCGTATTTGCATCTAAGCTACAATTATCTGTTTGTCTTATATTAGCTTCTATTACACTTGTTGGTTTTGTATTTGATAATTTTACACTTGGACTTGTTTTACTTACTTGTTCATTATCTGCTTTACTTATGATTATACTTGATGTTACTCCTGCACTTTCACCATCATATACTCGTGCATATATTGTTGTATTTTTTCTTACAGATATTTCTCCCTCATATGTATACCAGGTTTCTTTATCAAAACTATATTGTTTTTTCTACTCTATCTATATTTGGGTATTCTATTACTACTACTTTTTTTCTTTCTCACATAAGTTTGCATTACCCTTTATACTCATTTTTACAGTTTCTTTTGATATATCACATGTTATATTTAAGGCTTTTGTTCCTACTTCTATTTCTTGCTCTCCTGTTATATTACTTACTACATAACTTCCTATAACAACTGAATACTTATCTACATTACCATTATCATCTACACAGATTGTTCCTTCACTTGGTAATTCCCCTTTTACCTGTAGTGTTTTTACTTCTTCTCCTACTTTATATTTACCATCTTTTAAAACTTCGTATTTCCCACTACCTATTTCTTCTTCTGGGTGTAATACTTGTTGTTTTACTAACTCATCTTCTAGAATTGTTACATAATTAGTTGCTCCTGTTTTTGCTGCTCCTAATCTTGTACTTTCTATTGTATTTAATACTAATGGTGTTGTTATGAGTGCTAGTATTCCTAATATTACTATTACTGCAAGTAATTCTACTAGTGTAAATCCCTTTTTTTCTTTATTATACATATATATGACACCGCCTTATTTTTACTATGAATGTATTTTCGTTTATTATACCTATTTTAAATTATAGCCTATTTTAGTCTTTAAGACAACAAATCTTGATGTTTTTGTAAAATTTGTATTGACAATTATTTTCCCAAGTAATATCAACAAATTTTGATACTTGTAAAATAAAGGATATTTAGTTAAATTGTAAAAATGTAAAAAAAAAGACCAAATTATTAAATAATTTAGTCAATATATATATGCTCTTTTTTCATGTTATTTGTGATTCATTATCATGCTCTTTAGTTTTTTAATCATCTTCAAGTATTATTTGACCATCTATTATTGGTATATTAGGAAAACTTGCATCCATTAACGTAAAGTTTCTAACTGGTGCTGGTGGATTTGTTATTTGTACTGTTTCAGATGCTTCAGTCATAGTAATTGATTTAACATCATCATCAAATGTATGACCTCCATCGCCTGATATTTGCTTATAATATATTGCTGTACTTCCTGTTAAAGCAAATGGAACATTATTAAATACAGCATCTCCATTTTCATTTGTTGTTATTTCATTTCCAACTATTGTACCAGTACTATTAGTTCTTATAAATTTGGCCCCAACAATTTGTATTCCGGTATTTGGATCACCTGTATCAGTTACATGAAGCGTTAAAGTTCCTTTTGCACTTATTGTAAATGCATATGTATCAGTTCCATCTATAACTGTTACACTTTTTGGATTTAATGTAGATGCATCATATCCACCAGCTACCGCTTGTGCATTATATGTCCCTGTAACAAGTTCAATACTTCCTTTACCATTTGTTATTGGGATTGTATGTCTTGCCATAATATCATCTTACCTCCTTCTATTTTTTATATTTGGATAATATTTATCCTTTAGTAAAACCGTAACAAGATGTTCTTTTCTTTTATTATTGCTAATGTTTATACAATAAACTTTATCTTTTATTGCAATTAAAGATATTTTAACGATTGATAAATTAGAATATATAACTAATTTATATACCTCATTATCACATATTGGTAGTTTCACTCTTCCAAAATTATCTGTTATTCCATCAAAAACAATCTTATTACATTTATTTATTAAAGTAACTTTTAAATTACTTAAATTCAAACTATCATTACTACAAAGTTTAATATAAATATAATCTTTCGTCATAATTCACCTCATCACAATATATTTTATGAATCAATTTACGCTTTTTTGTAAAGGCATTATTCCTCAATGCTCCAAACTATTATGGTAGAATAATCTTCCCCATCAAGTAAATCTTTACTTGGTTTAAGCAGTAGCCCTTTATCAACTGAAAATGTAATATTGCTAACATTTACAACTCCACCGTTATCATTTGATTCATATATCAACTTTTTAGTTGTCTTTAAGAAAATTTCTTCATTATTAAATTTCTTAAAAAAATAATGAGTCTATTAATACCTTACCTGTACTTTCCACCATTGGATTTATATAATTTAAATATAAATTCCAATTGGTACTATTTTACCCTACTATCAACCACAGTTATCACTGTTTTTTTATTTTTTTTAGGCAATATAATTGGATCAGTTGAAGACGGTATCATACTAAATGGAATATTTTCTGTTACTTTTTAAAAGAGTTAACTCTCCCATAAAAGGAGTTTGTACTTTTCTTTCGGTATAACAACTATTTAAACAAGATGTTATTTTAACTATTTTATTATCAAGAATAACAGAGTCTACACTTACTTCAAACAAACCATTTTCGTCTGAAACTGCTGTTAAACTTTTATTATCATACTCCACCTTAACATTTGCGTATGGCATGGTATGACCTGAAATAACATTTACAGAATCTGTAATTGGATGAACATTTATTTTAGGCATACCTATTGTTAGTATTTTTTTATCTTGAAATGAAAAATTATTTATATCTGATAGAAAATCTAGCTCACTATTTGTAAAATTATGCGATGTAACCGCAGTACTATCTTTATTTAATACACCCGCTATTTTGGCTGTGGTATTTTCTTTATACCAATAGAATGCTGGGGTATCATCAAGTGTACAAGCAGAAATATAATCAAGAGCATATATCCACATATTAATTCTACTAAAACTAAACGAAAAATCAACAGGATTATTGGTGTAGACCACATTTGCATTTTTTGTATAAATATTTACATATTTTGGATTATCTAATATAAACTTTTGATTTGTACCTTTAAAATAAATATTATAATTATCAGATGGTGTATTCATATATGTATTTATTACTGATATGCTCGCACCTTCTTTAACCATAAAATCGCCAAATACATTCCACATAGGAATCCTTTGATGACTTTTTTTTTCAATAAATGTAAAATTTGCCATTTCTTCTATTAAAACATTTCTGGCACCATGTGTTGTCGTTATTGCAAAACCATTTCCTGTTGTTAAAAGGAATTCTGAACCATGTCCTACTATCAAATCTAACCTATTAGTACCATTCATAAGTTCTTTATTAGTTGTGATATTTACATTGCTATTAGGGACTATTTTAATATAGGATGGTATAACATCATTAAAAAAGAAAACTGTATTTGTATTTGAATTACTTGTAATTGTCGTATTTCCTCCAATTATAATTCTGTTTGAATCACATACCTTTTGTACCGAAACACCATTAGTGTCTTTGGCATCTATAAGAGAATTAATAATTTTAGTTGTTCCATAATAATTACATGAAAGTTCTATTCCACTAAAATTTATATTATTATATTCTACTATCACATCAGAATAATTTGGATGAGATGGAACATATATTACTCCATAACCATGAGAAGATATGATATTCATATTTTTTAATATAACTTTTTTATTAGTTTTACTTACCTTTATAACCTCTTCTTCTAAACTTAAATTATTTGTGTATGTATATTTAACATTATTATAAGTTCCATCAATAATAACATTGTTTTTATTACTGTTTATAACAAAACCATTTGTTGCAGTAATATCATTTCCTAAATAAACATAATTATAATTATTTTCTTCACTCAATACTTGTTTTAATTCTTCACTATTATTTATTACAACAGTATTATCATTTATTATTTGCATATCATCACTTTCCTTTATAATAATTTATGTTAAAAATAAAAAATGAAGTAATTAAAAAAGAATAGAGTTTTTCTATTCTTAATGTATTTTAATAACGCTTAACATTGCATTAGTACTACCATTGAATTTCAAATTAACAGCTTTAGATGTTTTAACATTTAATGTTATAAGATCACCTGACTGTAATGAAACAATAGTTGTTCCGCTTATACTATTAATTATTTGAGCATTAAATTCACTAGGTGCACTTGTAGCTGGTTGTAATATCGTTTGCTCTAACAGACATAGTTATAGAACATTCCTCATTTGTTGCCCCACATAGTAAATATGATATTAAATATACTCCATTTTCCTTTATCTTAATAGAGTTACCATCTGGATATTCTGTAAGAAAAGCTGTCCCTTTTTCAGGTAATGGAATTACAGTATCAGTTCCTTGTGGTAAAGTAAGTTGTGTATCAATCATTGAATACCTAATTCCATAAGAAGATATAAATTCTGTTCCTGGAGGTCCTGCTGGACCTTGTTGTCCTCTATCTCCAGTATCTCCTTTTTCTCCTTTTGGAATTAAAAAAGCTAAATGATGTACCCAATTTTCAAAAGTATCCATAACTTGTGCTGGCTCTCCTGGTTCTAAAGTTTCAGTTTCATCTATGGTAATATGCTCTGTTCTTCCTATTTCTCCAGGCAATCCCCTTGGTCCAATATCTCCCTTTTCACCTTTTGGTATTTTAAAATCTAAAACTACGTCTACTGGTGTTCCAACATTTATAACCTCAGCTTCTTCAGAAGGTTCTATTGTTTCAATATTCCCAATTTGAATAGTAGATGGACCTTGATCACCTTTTTCTCCTTTTATTCCTTGTGGACCAATATCACCTTTTTCACCCTTAGGACCTGGAATACCTTGTGGACCAATTTTTCCTTCTATTCCTTGTTCTCCTCTAGGTATTCTAAAATTCAAAACAACATCTTCATTTGTTCCAACATTTTCTACTATAGCTTTTTCAAAAGGTTCTACCGTTTCTGTAATTCCAACATCAATACTTGAAGGACCTGGAATACCTCTATCTCCTTTTTCACCTTTTGGTCCAGTTGGTCCTTGCAAATAACAAAACTTATATTTTTTTCTTTCACACTCTAATTTATTTTTAATTCTATCATAATCATCACACATACTATCCCCCCATTATCATAAATTATCACTATTACATACATTACAATATATGATAAAAATATAAAGCTGAATAATTAATAAATACATATTTCAACTTTATTACTTTCACATTTAAATACAAATTTAAATGACAATCCTCTATTTATCACTATAGCAAAAATTTATATGGGATTTTTACGTTGTATTTTCTAGAACCTATTCATTATTATCTTATATTAATTTAATGTGTCAGATGCATAATAAAAACTCTAACCTAAAGTATATGATAAAAATATATCATTTGAGTGTAACAATTTAACTTAAATCAAGAATTATCTTAACATGTTTCCTAATTAGTAAGAACAAGGCGGAAGCTAGGCCAACCGTAAGCACCACCAGAGGACCTAAGAAAGTACGACTGACCTGCAAGAACGCCGTGGGTGCAACTTCCTCCGCGCCCGAACCAAGGATAAGAAGCGTCAACGAAGTCAGAGAGGTCACCAAACCAAGAATTATGTATTCTGTTATTTCCATCTTTATCTTTGTAATAATAGAATGGTCCCATCTCTCCTGTTGCGTCTCCTAAAATTCGTTTATTATAACTTGTCCCACTACTGTCACTTGGATAAACATCAAAATATTTTGAATCATACTTAGATATTGAGGATGTATCAAAACCGCTATCTTTATATGTATCTTTCATATAAGCTGCTACAAATTCCCATGCTCCTCCACTCATATCATATACTCCACTTATATTTCCAGTTGTACTTGCCTTATATCCTGTTTCTGTATTATATGCAAGTGTTATATTTGATTCTGTTCCATATGTTCCAGGATAATTACTTTGATCTGTTCCTTCTACTGCACTATATCCTGTTACAAAGTTGCTATTATTATTTATATTTACTTCATCATTTATTCCATATACTGAATATGATAAGTATGTAGCTGCTCCCCACTCAGTATTTTTTAACATATGACTATCTAAATTACGATTGTAATTGTAAGCTAGCTCAAACATTGATTTTACATTTATATTTCGAAGTGATGTATTATTTGGTTTTACTGTTATATTACTTGTACTTCCAGTTGTTTCAAATTTTCCCATCCAAAATCGATTACTTTCAAAACTTGTAAAGGCTGGATGTGTTAAGTATTCTCCTACTTTACTTCCTTTTGATACACTTGTGTTTTTATCTTCAAATACTATTTCTATTGTATCTGGTTTACTTGAACTTTCTGGTTTTCCTTCTATATAGTTTGTATAATTTCCTTCATTAAATATTCTATATTTATATCTTGGTATCCATACAAAATATGATTCAATATTACTTTCTGGTATTACTTCATTGTCTTCATAGTTTATTGTTTTATCTTTTAGAATAATCGCATTGGCCCATACTTTATTTTTATAGTTATACCATTCTTTTTTGATATCGGCTTTTTTTACTGTTCCATCATTTTCGATTGTTACTGCTACTAAGTCACTATTTATAACAGGGTCTGCTCCATTTAAAACAGAATCTTTATATTTTTCTGCTTCCAAAAGCTCACTATCACTAATTGTACATGGACTTTTTTCTATTACTTTTGGTGATGTTTCAAGAAACGTCTTTTTTATGCAGTATCCATTTATTTCTAAAGTGGCACTTACATTACCATTTTTATCAACAACAACTGTTCCACTTGTTGGTTTTGTTCCTTTAATTGATAACTTAGTATCACTTGGAAAATCAAATCTTGTATCTTTATCTCCTGTTATCATACTACTCATGTATTTATTCTCAGCTGCTGATATAACACCATTAGCTGACTCTATAGCTGCACCCCTTTTTTTGCCTTATCTATTGTATTTAATACTAATGGCATTGATATTAGTGCGACTACTGCTAGAACAACTATTACAGCAAGTAATTCTATTAATGTAAATCCCTTCTTTTTCATAAAAAAATACACCTCTATTCTAAAGTGTATTTTAGCATACACCCCCCCACTTGTCAAGTGGCGTGTTGGTGTATTTAGACTATTAGTCTATATAATTTGTATATGTGTTTTTAACGTATATTTTAAAATATACGCCAATTTTCGTTTTATTTTTGTTTATAATTCTTACAATCATTATCTAGAGCTTCTACAAGTTTATCAGCAAGATCAAAATTATCTAATTTAACACCACTAGCATATATATGACCTCCACCACCAAATTTAGAAGCAGTTTCATTAATTATAGGTCCACGCGAACGAATTGATACCCGTACATTATTATTATTTTTATCTTCAGAAAATATAGCCCACGCTATTATATCTTCTATATAATTAAAATTATTAACCATATTACCAGCTGTTGCGGCATCAACATTATATTCAGCTAAAACGTCTGATTTAATATATGCATAACCAAACCCATTTTCTGTTATTTTCAAGTTACTTGCAATATAACTTTGAAAACGAATTTCTCTCATAGGACGCATATATAGGGAATCATATAACTTTGTAAAATCTAATTTAGTATCTTCAATTAACTTAGATACTAACATAAATGTTTTTGGGGTAGTGTAATAAAATAAGAAACGATTAGTATCAGCTACTAAACCAATATATAATTTTTCGGCAGCACATACCGGAATTGTTAATTTTAGTTTATATGATAGTTCAATAATCATTTGTGAAGCACTTGATGCAGTATCATCTATCCACTCTATTCCACCAAAGTCTTCAATAAAAGGGTGATGATCAATTTTAATAACAGATTTAAATTTATCTACAGCTACTGAATCGACTCTTTTTTTATCAGGTGTATCAGTAACTATTAACAATGAATTTTCTGTTAACTCATCGCTAAAGCGGTCAAGAACTCCCATATAACGAAATTTACTTGCAGGACACCCTACAACATAAACTTTTTTGTTTGGAAAATTATAATTAATAATTTCCTTTAAACCAATTGAACTACCTAGTGCATCTGGATCAGGCCCAACATGTCTTGCAATAACAATTGTATTATATTTTTTATTTCCTTAATTATTTTCCTATAAATATTCATCCCCACAATATCACAGCTTTCTATTAAATAAAATGATATGTATCTCGTGCTATCATAACTTCTTCATCTGTTGGAATAACATAAGCTTTAATTTTTGAAGATTCCTTTGTAATTAATGCTTCACCACAAGCATTATTATTAGCGTCTTCATCAACTTCTATACCAAGAACTTTTAGCTTGTCTAGTATATCTTTTCTAATAGCAGCATTGTTTTCTCCAACACCAGCTGTAAATACAATTACATCACAACCAGATAGTTCAACATAATATCTAGCAATATAATCAACTATGCGATCAACATACATATTTCTAGCTAAAAGGGCTTGACTATCTCCTTCGGAAATAGCTTTAATTATATCTCTAAAATCACTGCTTATCATACTAATACCAAGTAATCCGCTTTTTTTTTTATTTAAAGCTGTTTCAACTTCATCAATACTCATATTAGTATTTTTCATAACATATGGAATTAAAGTGGCATCAATATCACCAGAACGACTTCCCATCATAATTCCAGCATTTGGTGTAAATCCCATTGATGTATCAATACATTTTAAACCATCAATAGCACTAATACTTCCACCATTTCCAATATGACAATTAATAATTTTTAAATCGTCTCTTTTCATAATTTCACTAATACGATTAGCTATATATTTATGACTTGTTCCATGAGCACCATACTTACGAACACCATATTCAGTATACCATTCATATGGTACTGAATATAAATATCTATCTTTTTCAATTGTTTGATGGAATGCTGTATCAAAAACGGCAACCTCTAAAGCATCTGGAATAATTTTTCTAAATGCATTAATTCCAATTAAATTAGCAGGATTATGAAGAGGAGCCAAACTAGATAATCTATCTATTTCTTTTAATACATCCTCATCTATTATAACAGAACTAGAAAAAAACATCACCACCATGAACAACTCTATGTCCTACACCTTTTATTTCATTTAATTCAGTTACAACATGATAATTTAAAAGTTCTTCAGTTAAAATACGAACAGCATCTGTATGATCTTTAAGTTCTACTTCTTTTTTATTTTTTCACCATTTATTTTTATTGTATAAAAACTAGCATCTATTCCAATACGTTCAAATGTTCCTGAAATCAAAACTTTCTCTTCTGGCATTTCATATGCCTGAAACTTTAGGGAAGAACTCCCTGCATTTACTGATAATACTTTCATTTATTCTCCTCTTTTCTTAACATATCTTTTTTTTTTCTCTTATCCTGAGCTGATAAAACTGTTTCTCTCAATAATTCTAAACCTGTCTCTGACATATTTAAAAAAACCAAATTATTATTCTTAATATCAAAGTTATCTAAAAGTAATAATTTACCTATTGAATTATTAAAAAAAGCATTATTAACAAATTTTATATCTTTAAAATCTAAAACAATTTTATTTGCTTCATTAAGATATTCAGATACCACCAAAAAATAAAGTATGACCTAAATCAGGATCATGTAAAATATCTGTATTTAAAATATCTTTAACTTTTAAAATAATTTTTTCTTTCACTTTTTCACCTAATACTTTTTCTATTCTTTAACATATAGCGTTTTTGATACTTATCTAAAGCATACTTATTTGAGATAATATCTCTTTTTTATATCTACTTCATTATCCTCTTCTAGAATAATAATTTTTTAATGACTTTCAAAATATTACTTTTCACTTTATACCTCATATATATAAAAGCATGACAATTAGGAACATCAAATGATAAAAAATCTGTATTACTATCATAACCAGTTATAGTATAGTGAAGAGCTCTTACAACAGCACCATGTGCTACTAATAAAACTGTTTTATCAGCATATTTATTTTTTATTTCTTCATAAATAACTTTAACACGCGATAAAAGTTCTAAAACACACTCAACACCATTACTATTAGAATTAAGAGATAAGTTCCAATAAAGTTTTCCATCATATAAAGATGCACTTTTACCTTCAAGATTGCCTAAATTTCTTTCAACCAATTTATCACTAACTAATATATCAGTTTTATCTCCACAAATAATACTTGCAGTTTCATAAGCTCGCTTTAGGGGACTAGCAATACAAACATCAATATGCTCGTTTTCTAATTTACTTTTAAGAAGCATAGCTTGTTTTTACCAACTTCATTAAGTGGTATATCTGAACTTCCTTGTAAGATATTCTTCTTATTCCAATCAGTTTGGCCATGTCTTACAATAATTAATTTCATTCTTTATCCTTTCCGATTGGTTTCATAGTAGGAAATAGTGTAACATCTCTTACAGATGGTTGATCAAAAGCAATCATCATCAATCTTTCAATACCAAAACCAAGTCCTGATATTGGAGGCATTCCTTGCTCCATAGCAAGTAGATAATCTTCATCTAAATCCATAGTTTCATCGTCACCTTGCTCTTTTGCCTTTAATTGTTCTTCGAATGTCTTTCTTTGAATTTCAGGATCTACTAATTCAGAATAAGCATTACACATTTCACTTCCACAAACAACAACTTGGAAACAATCAACAGCATCTTTGTTTGTATCACTTCTTCTAGCAAGTGGTTTCAAAAAAAAGCTGGATAATTATACATTACAACAGGGCCAACAATATTTGCTCTAAGTAATTTCTTGTATAAGAAATCCGTTAATTGTGGTACAGACTTATATTCTTCCATATCTTCTGCTTTAAAGAAACCTTTTTCAATAACTTTACTTTTATATGAATCAACATCAGTTTCATTTAAAAAGTCAAATCCTAATATTTCTGTTAATCTTTCAATATAATTTTTTTTCCCATTCTCCACCAAAATCTAGTTCATTACCTTGATAATTTACAACTGTACTACCAGTTAAAAACTTCATTGATTCACTCATTAACTCTTGGAATAATTTAATATTATCTTCAAAATTCCAATAAGAAGCATACCATTCAACCTGTGAAAATTCAGGGTTATGATCAGCATCCATACCTTCATTTCTAAAACATTTAGCAAATTCATATACTTTATCAAATCCAGCTGCAATACACTCTTTTAAATAACATTCAGGTGCAATACGTAAATTACAATCTAAATCTAAAGCATTATAATGTGTAAAAAATGGTTTAGCAGTTGCTCCACTAACAGCAGTTTGAATAACAGGTGTCTCTACCTCTAAAAATCCTTTACTGCTTAAAAAGTTTCTAATAAATAAATAATATTTACTTTTAGCAAGAAATACTTTTCTAGATTCTTCATTAGTTATTAAATCAACATATCTTTGTCGATATTTTAATTCAATATCTGCAAGTCCGTGAAACTTCTCTGGAAGAGGTCTTAAAGCTTTTCCTAAAAATTCATAAGTATGAACTCTCAATGTTTTTTCACCAGTTTGAGTAGTAAAAATCTCTCCTCTTACACCAATAAAATCTCCTGTATCAATTTTTTTTTTAAAAAAACTATATTTTTCTTCTCCAAGCATATCAACTTTGAATTCTAGTTGCATATCGCCTTCTAAATCTCTAATTCTAACAAAACTCAATTTTTCCCATTTTACGCATAAAAAATAATACGACCTGCAATGGCAACATTTACTTCACCATCACTTAAATTTCTAGCGTCTTTTAGGGAATGTGTTCTTAAAAATCTGTCTGGGTATGGATTGCATACCTCTTTAATATCTTTTATTTTATCCCTTCTAACAATTTCTTGTTCTGTTAATTCTCTCATACTCCACCTAACTTTCTAAAACAATATTACTATTACTTATTATATCCGCAAAACTGCGTTTATCGCGTCTATATTTTATCATAAAAGCACTTATAATTACTACTAAAATTTGAATAATTGCCAAAAATGTAACCCAAATTAAATAAATATTTGATTTAAATAAATACATTCCTAAAACAAACAAAATAAAATACCCAATTCCATTTACAACTAAGTTTCTTTTTAATAATGTGGAAAACGTAACTTTATTGTGTTTTTTATCTTTGATTTTTTTATGTGGAAAAGCATACATCCAATAGTTTTACCTATAAAAAATGGTATTATTTGATAATAAATAAAAATTATAACCCCTTCACATAAATAAAAAAGCATATTATTTTTATCAAAATCATATGACAAAATAGAATAATTATTTATATATGTAAAAAAGCCTATTTTATTCGAAAGAAAATCCTCACTCAACTTAGCCATTTTTAATTGAAGACTGTGTTCTACGGTAGTGCTCTTAAAAAACAATGACAAAATAGTTGCTAACAAAAAACAACAATAAATAAATCAAGCATATAAGTAAGTATTCGCATTTTAAGATTAGCTTTCATAATTTTCTCCTATAAAATCATCTATTAATTTATAAAATTCATTAGCTGTTTTAACTTTAAAAATACTATTTTTAAGTTCACTAGCATTCTTTACTCCCTTTAAGTACCAAGCAGCTTGACTTCTAATTTCTAATGTAGCAATATGTTCATTTCTATTTTTTAATAAGATAGAAAAATGATATTTCATCATATTTAATTTATCAAAAAAACTAGCATCATCTAATATAACACCATTATCTAAATACTCTATACAATTTTTAATTAACCATGGATTTCCTAAAGCAGCTCTTCCTATCATAACAGCAGTGCAACCTGTTAAATCCATCATTTTTTAGCATCATAAATAGTTTTAATGTCACCATTTCCAATAACTGGAATAGGAACACTTTCTACAACTTCTTTAATAATATTCCAGTCGGCATTTCCACTATATCCTTGACTACGAGTTCTAGGGTGAATTGCAATAGCACTAGCACCTGCTTTATAAGCCGCACGTGCTACTAGACTTGCATTAATATGATTACTATCCCAACCACTTCTAATTTTAACAGTAACAGGAACATTTACACTACTTACAACTTTAGATACAATTTCACTAACTTTATCTACATCACGCAAAAGAGCACTCCCAGCATGAGCTCTAACAGATACTTTAGGAACTGGGCATCCCATATTAATATCAATAATATCTACTTTATATTTTTTGGTTATAATTAAAGCAGCATGCGCTATTACATCGGCATCTGAACAAATAGTTGGACAGCAACATGTAACTTTAAATCATCTATACCATTTAACATATCAAATGTTTTAGCATTTCCTCTAACAATTGCCTCAGCACTTATAAGCTCAGTATAAGCTAAACTACATCCCATCTCTTCTAATATTTTCATATAAGAAGGATTAGATATTCCTGCCATAGGAGCTAAAATAACAGGCGAAGACACTTCTACATTACCTATTTTAAACATCAAATCACCACAACAATTATATAATATTTATGCTTTAAATTCAATTAAAAAGAACCATCATACGATGATTCAATCTATAAAATATTATAAACAAAAATTATATAAAGCCTATTAATGAACTTATATTTTAATATTTTTATTTATAACTTTTATATCTACTTCAATTTTATTGATATAGTTTTCTCCATTTTATTTAGTATTTACATATTTTTTTACCATTTTATAATAGAATATTCCTAATAACACTATCCCAATAAATAAAAATACTGAAAACATAAATTTACAAATACAGCAACAATTAATAAAACAGATCCTGCAAGTATACTATACATAGGAATGAATAATTTTGAAAATTCTTTAAAAGTATCCTTTGTATATGTTGCTTTTTTTTTACTTCATCCACACTGCTTTTTACATTTTCAGTAAACTCTTTAATTATATCTTTTGCTTCTTCCTTTGAGTCAATTGTAACATCTTTTCCCTGCTTTTTTAATTCTTTTTGCATGTTCATCAATATCTTTATTACCACGAATAATTCCAAATAAAGATACACCAATAAATAAAATAGACATAATCCAATCTTTACATAACAATAAAACCATTCCCACTATAAAAAATAAACCACATATTCCATAAAGAAAAGGTCGTGTTATTCTTGGATCATCAATAATATACGAAACATTAGTCCTAGTTCCTTTATGATATGTCCTATATGCATCTGGATTTGCTGGTTCCATTATAGTATCTGATACAAATCCATCTTCAGATTTTTGATGCATGTTTCCTTTTTAATATAAATATCCCTTACTTTTTTTTTCTATTATCTTGTTCTCTTTCCATCATTTAACTCCTTATTTTAATTTATCAAACATCTTATTAATTAATTTATATCTTCACATTGTATTTATGAATTAGAAATAATATATGGGCTATTCTTTGTACCATCTCCACTAAAAGATAGTTTATTAGAAATATAAATACTTGGTCTTACTACATATTCATATTGAACATCGACATCACTAATATTATTAGATTTATTAATGTAAATATGATCATTTGAAGTTGGTGTTAATAAATAAGTGTCAAACACATTCATATCACTAATTTTTTAAAAGGCCAACATGAGCAATTACACTATCATTATAAACACTCATATAATCATAATCATTACTACTACTATATTCACCTGTATACCAAGTAGATTCTAAAATATAAGTTTTATCAAGTGTATCATAAAAATCATGATTCAAATAGTGTGCTAGTGTATTATCTAGAGTGAGCGAATTTATTATAATCAGGAGCAAAACTAAATAAATTTTTATCATCTACATTTAATTCATTATCTAAAATAAGTTCTATCCCCTTATCACTTACTGATATAACTCTCCAAAGTAAATCACTGTAAGAAACATAATCAAAAGTATGTATAGAATTTGATTCACCTATGACATATGGATTATCAAAGCTACCATCACCAGTAAAAAGAAATATCACTGGATAAAGTTACAACCGGTCTAACACCTAAAATAGATGATGGACTACTACTATCTAGGTTACCTTCATCAGTTACTATTGCTACATTATTATCTGTTTTATCCATTGTAAAATAAGATTTATCTGTTTTTAAATAAGTACCATTGTCATTAGAAGCATTATACTCATTTACTGATAAAAGACGAATATTTTTAATACTTTTTTGATTGTTTTTAGAAAAACTAGTTTCAAAAATTCCACTATAAACATCACTTGTTTTATTAAGCCATTTTTTTATATATGAATCATCATAATCATTGCTACTACCAAAAGCTAAATTAGTAATATTATCATTTAAAATAAGATTCATATTAAATTCTTCATCAATTGATATAATTCTAAACATATACCCATTGTATAAAAAGATATTTATTTACATTTTCTCCTTTATAAATATAATTTCCATTAGAATAGTATAAACCATCACTATCTTTTTTTTTTTCTTTTAAATGATGAAATAATGTATTTACATTTTCTAAAGTATTCGACTTATCATCAACACTATTATCTTTCTTTTTTTATCTAAAAGCTTGTAAGTTACACCAAAGACTAAAACAAGCAATATTGAAAGTGTTACAAATAATCTTTCTAAAAAATTACTTTCCTGTCACTCCTGAGCTTTACAAGAACATCACCTGACATTTCACTTGGAATTTCCTCTCCCATTAATGTTAAAATCGTAGGAGCTATATCAGCTAATTTACCATTTTAAGTTCATATTTGTCATTTGTTATGATAAATGGAACATTATACATAGAATGTGATGTTATAACATGATTTTCATCATCTAGCATGTAATCACTGTTACCATGATCTGCTGTAACTATTAAAGTACCATTAAGCTCTTTAACCTTTTTCATATATTTTACCAATACACTCATCTACAACTTCAACAGCCTTAATAGTAGCATCCATATTACCAGTGTGTCCTACCATATCACCATTAGCAAAATTAAGTACAACTAAACTATAGTCATCACTATCAAGTTCTTTTAATAAAGCATCTGTAATAAGATATGCACTCATTTCTGGTTTTAAATCATAAGTTGCTACTTTAGGTGAAGGAATTAAAACTCTCTTACAATAAGGAAGTTCTTTATCTACACCTCCATCAAAGAAATAAGTAACATGAGCATACTTTTCTGTTTCGGCAATACGTAATTGTTTTTTACCAAGATCAGCTAGATAAAATCCAAGTGTATTTTCCATAACTTGATTACTAAAAAGCATTCTTACAAATTACCTCGTCACTAAGCGGCATCATTGTAACAAGTGGAACATTTTTAAAATTTTCATGAGGAAATGAATCAAATTCACTATTAGTAAATGCCTTAAAAAGTTCACGAATACGGTCTGGTCTATAATTAAATAAAATAATACCATCATTTTTCTTTTACCATTCCATCTTTATCAAGAACAGCTGGAATAATAAATTCGTCCATATTACCATTCTTATAGTTATTATCAATAGCTTCTTTATAAGTCTTATAATTATCTCCTCTACCATATACAATAGCGTCATATGCCATTTTTACTCTATCCCAATTGTTATCTCTATCCATAGCATAATATCTACCAGAAAGAGTAGCAATAGAGCCAAAACCAACTTCTTTTTATTTTATCATTTAGCATATCTAAATATTTAATAGAAGCATCAGGTAGTGTATCTCTACCATCTAAAAACATGTGAAAATAAACTTTATCAATATGTTCCTTTTTTACATAAATCAATAATAGCCATTAAATGATCTATATGAGAATGTATTCCACCATCACTAAGTAATCCCATAATATGAAGAGAAGAATTATTTTCACTAACATGATTCATAACTTCTATCAAATTAGCATTACTAAAAAATGTCCCATCCTCTATTGCTTTATCAATTCTGACAAGAGGCTGATAAACAATTCTACCAGCACCTATATTCATATGCCCTACTTCACTATTTCCCATCTGACCTTTTGGAAGACCAACTTCTAAGCCACTTGCCTCAAGTAAGGAATGAGGAAAACGTGAAACTAAATTATCAAAATTAGGCTTATTTGCTTTTTAAAAAAGCATTACCATGTGCCTCTGTTCTAATCGCACAACCATCCATAATACATAATACTATTGGTTCCATAAATACCATCTCCGCTATTATTTTATCATACACACAAAAAAAAATACAGTTTAGATTAAAAAAGATATATCTTTAAATATATCTTTCATCTACACATTATATTAAATATTATAAATATATAAAACTTTAAATTCCAAGTTTACTAGCTTCAAGTTTTAATTTATCTGCAATTGTCACAATAAATTCTGAATTAGTTGGTTTTGCCTTATCAATATCAACACTATGACCAAATATTTCTTCCATCAAATCCCAACTACCACGATTCCAACTTACTTCAATAGCGTGTCTAATAGCTCTCTCTACTCTTGAAACTGTTGTATCAAATTTAGTTGCAAGTTCAGGATACAACTCTTTTGTTATACCGCCTATTGTCTCAGGCCTCTCATAAATAATTCCTATGCCTTCACGAATATATTGATAACCTTTAATATGTGATGGAATACCAAGTTCATGTAATATCTTTGTTATAGATATTTGTAAATTATTATATCCAAAATCAATATTTTTAGATGAAGAATTGCTAACGCTTCCAGCCTCTAATATACGCTTCTCTAAATCAGCTAAATCAAAAGGCTTCAAAATAAAATAACTAACTCCATATTCAGAAACTTTACGAATAATATCACTCGCATTATAACTAGTAGCAACAATTACTTTTTTATCAATACCTCTATTTTTCATCTCTTCTAAAACATACATTCCATCTTTATTTGGCATTATTAAATCTAAAATAATTAAATCATATAAATCTTTCTTTTCTTCAATTACTTTAATTCCCTCAGCTCCATCATGTGCTGTAAGAGAAACTTCTATTTTATTATGGCCTTTGAAATACTCTTCAACCATTTCAATCAAACTTACGTTATCATCTATCATTAATAATCTAATCTTTTCCATATTCTTCTCCTTTTCAAATAACGTACTGCTTATATTTGATATTATACATACTTCGATATTTTTTTTGCTAGAGTGAAAAAATTCTAATTTTGTCGAATAGAAAAAGAAGTTATTCTCCTAAAACAACTTCTATAATCTTTAAAAATTCATCTGCATTACAACTTGCACTACCAACAAGAACACCATCTAAATTAGGCACACTTGCTATAGATTTTATATTTTTCGTATCAACACTTCCACCGTACAAAACTTTCATATCAGTATAATCATATTCTTTCTCTATAATATCTTTTTTATGTAACGAATTGAAGCCTCTATTGAATCAGGTTTTGGAAATTTTTTCGTTCCAATTGCCCATACAGGTTCATAAGCTATCATAATACGGCTTAAATCTTTAACATACCTAAGAGCATAAGTTATCTGCTTTTTTAGTACACGATCCGTCTTCAATAACTCATGTTCTTCTAAGGTCTCACCAATACATAAAATAACAGAAAGTCCTGCATCAAGAGATGTTAATATTTTCTTATTAACAACAGTATCAGTTTCCTTAAAATTAATACGTCTATCACTATGTCCAACAAGAGTACAACTAATACCTAAGCTTTTAGCTTGAAAAGGAGATACTTCTCCTGTATACGCACCACTATCAAAATAAACATTTTGAAGTCCTACTTTATAATATTGTTTTAAAAAATAAGGCGTATATATACTAGTTGGACACAAAATAACATGATCACTAATAATAGATGAATTTATCTTCTTTAAATATCCAACTAAATCTGATGAATTCATCATCATCTTCATATTTCCAACCACATATTTATTCTTTTCCATTTAATCCTCCCTTTATAAAACCAACTATTTTATCTATAAATTTATTGTTATTCTTACTACCTTCAATCGCACTTAGATATACATCTTGTACTTTTAGTGCAAAATATTTAAGTGAATAAGCTTCACTTGAAATCAAAGCTTGTTTAGATAAACTTTTTAATTTTTGAGGATTTTTATAAATACCAACAATACTATCAATATACTCTTCACTATTATGGAACAAATAACCATTTAAATCATTCACAACAAAATTATTAAAACTTGAGTCATCAATACAAACAACAGGTATACTTGAAGCCATTGCTTCAATTAAAGTAAGGCCCTGTGTCTCAGTTGTTGATGCCGTTACAAATACATCTGCTAACTGATAATATTTTGGAATATCATAAGGTATTGCATTTGTAAAAATAACATTTTCATTATCTTCAACTTTTCACTGTAATGGATAAAATAACACTTTTCATTATCTTAATCAGGTCCACTCCCAACAATCATAAGTTTAATTTTAGGATGACGTTTCACTAATAAAGCGTGATTTTCAAGTAAAAATTCAACATTCTTTTTCTTCAGCAAGTCTTCCAACATATAAAAAGAATAAAGTCATCTTTTCCTATTTTTAAATCTCGTTTAAGTTGTTCCAACTCTTTTTTATCCATCACACTAGAGTCAAACCTTTTTGTATCTATTCCGTTGGAATAATATGAATATTTTTATCAACCTTATATTTTTTCTTTAAATAGATTATAAGTTTTTTTACTTGGGACAATAAGCTCACGCGCTGTTTTATCACAATAAAACTTAGTCAAATATTCTACAATTTTTTTACTTGATTTATCAAAATAACCATGAGTTATATAATGAACATAATCTTCATACATTGTATGATACGTATGAACTAAAGGTATATCAAATTGTTTAGCCACAATACGCGCAAATGTTCCAATTCCAAATTCAGTATGAGAATGAATAACATCTAATTTCCATGATTTAATCTTATTAATCGTTTTAATCGGATAAATACCTGTAAGTCTATAATCATATATTCCAATTGGAATTCCAGGTATACGAACAATTCTATCATCGTCTTCATATTTATATGACATATTATCAGGATTTACAGTAACAATATAAACTTCATGTCCTAAAGCCCTAAGACCCGCTTCAAGCATTGAGATACTAGTTGATACACCATTAATAAATGGAGGATAAGTATCTGTAAAAATTCCAACTCTCATAAGTCACTTCCTTTTTCTAAATGTTAAAATAATACCACCTAAAATCATTCCAAAATAATATGTGACAAAACGCCAAACAAGCATAACTGCTGTTACTAAATTATTTGGAAAAAAATTAGAATAAAAAGTTACAAAGCCATACTCTAACCCGCCAGTTCCACCAGGAATTGGTACAAATGAACCAATTAACATAACATAAGCACTAGTAATAATCGCATAAAAAAGCATTACATTCATGAGTATTACCTGTAGCTTTAAATAAGAAAAAAAAGGTATAAGATAAAGAGAACATAAAGACGCAAATTGAAGACAGACTAATTTAACAAAATTAAGTTTATCACGAAATAATGTTTTAGCACCAGAATGAAAATCAGATAAATACTTTGATGTACTATTTAATACCTCATCAGTATTCTTAATAATATGTATTTTTCCTAAAAAGCGAATCAAAGAATTCAATATCTTTTGATTAACACGACTACCCATTGATATCAAAAAAAGAAAAACAGTTACTAATGTATTAATTAAAAATCCAAGTGTTACTAACTTTTTGTAATAAAGAGTTAGATGGGAACAAATGCAAAAGTTGATTTGAAAAAATTGCTATAACACCTAAAATAACTAAAGCAAGCTGATACACTATAAAATTTTGAATAGATACATTAGTCGCATCCGTTAATTTTATATCAGATTTAGTAAGAGAATAAATTTCATAAGGTTGTCCACCTGAAGAAAAATGGTGTTACAGCATGAAAGAAAGTTGTTTCAAGAACTAAATATACTGCATTTTTAAAAGAATAATTTGAATTAAAGTGAAGAGCTAAATTATGAACTGTTATAATTCTAAATAACCAGTATAAGAATAATAGACAAAATGAAATTAAAATAAAGAAAATATTCATCGAAGTTATTTGTTTAATAATCATTTCATAATTATCTTTTAATGAAAAATAAAGAACAATAGCTGTAAATGTAAATAAAAGTAAAAAATTTAAAACTGAACGAATCTTACTATTTTTCATCAATAACCTCTATTCCAGGAAGAATACGACCCTCCAACAACTCAAGTGTAGCTCCTCCACCTGTAGATATATGAGTAAAAAGCATCATGATATCCAAATTTTTCAATTGCAGAAGTTGTATCACCACCACCTGATACTTTAAGAGCATCTATATCTTTTAATGCATCAAGTATACCTATAGTACCTTTATTAAAACTATCAACTTCAAAAATACCAACCGGTCCGTTCCACAAAATGGTTTTACTTAAATTTAGATATTGTTTAAATAATTTAACTGTATTATATCCAATATCAACACCTATCTCATCACTTTTAATTTCATTGATGAAGCATGTATGACTATCCATTTTACCATCAATACTTTTAGACACGACAGAATCAATTGGTAAAATTATTTTATTTTGATATTTCTTCAAAATATCACGACAAAAAGGAACATGTTCTAAATCAAGAAGAGAAGAACCAACATTAATACCGCTAGCATAAAGAAATGTATAAGCCATTCCTCCGCCTATTAAAATATAATCAGCTTTTAAAACTAAAGAATTAATTACTTCAATCTTATCACTAACTTTACTTCCACCCAAAATAACTGTAAATGGGCGAGCTTCTGATGTCATTAATTTATTAAAAGTATTAATTTCATCTTCAACTAAAAAATCCAATTCCATTTGGAATATTAGATGCTACTCCGACATTAGAAGCATGTCTTCTATGACTTGTTCCAAAAGTATCATTAATAAAAAATATCTCCTAAACTAGCCCAATATTTTCCTAAATCTTCATCACAACCACTCTCAAGATTATTAGGTACATCTTCATATCTTGTATTCTGAACTAATAATACATCTCCATCATGCATTCCAAAAACCATCTCTTCAAGTTCATTTCCTCTTGTTTGTTCTGAAAATAAGACACTTTTACCTAAATTTTTTTCAAGTGAACTAACAACGTATTTAAGATTATACTTAGTTTTGTCACATTCATTTTTAACTCTTCCTAAATGAGAAAGTAAAATTACTTTAGCCCCATTTTCTATCGCATAAGAAATTGTTTTAATACTAGCTTTTATTCTAGAATCATCAAGGACTTTATCACCATCAAGAGGTACATTAAAGTCAACTCTTATTAAAACTCGTTTACCAGCTAAATCATAGTCACGTATTGTTTTTTTTTTCATTTTATCCCTCACTTACACTATATGTAATATTACCACTTGAATCCTTAGAAACAACTATAAAAGCATTAGGCGTTTCGCTAACAGTTTTTTCGTTTTAGGGTTCATAACATTTGTACTTAAAAAGCCGCTGCTCATAAGATCAGAAATTTTAATTTTCAATGTCTCTCCACTATTTGGCATTGATAAACTACTATTTGAATTAATATATGCCTCACTTGCTAAGGAAACCGTTTTTTCAAATTCAACATAATCTTGTTTCTTACCTTTATCTAACATTTCCATTGCATTTGGATATGCTAGCGCAAAAATAATTGCTAAAAGCGTTATTACTCAAGCATTTCGATAAGTGTAAACCCCTTATTTTTCATATAATCACCTATCTAACATTGTATACTGAATTAAAACTTTTTTCAAGAGGTCAAAAAACATCAATAAGAAAAAAAATTATAACCATAAGTTATAATTTAAAACAATAATATTTTCAAATTTTATTTAGTTAAATAAGTATAGTCCCAATAATGTCATCTATAAATATTCAATCTTTCTAATTCTTATATTTTATTTTTCTAAAAAATTTACCTAAATATAAAGCTGTTCTAACCATCTGAGCACTATAACTCATTTCATTATCATACCAAGCAACTACTTTAACAAGTTGTTTTCCATCTACTTCTAATACAGATGTTAAAAGACCGTCTACAAGTCCTCCTAAGTGTGACCCTATAATATCACTCGAAACAATTGGATCTTCAGTATAACCAAGTGTTTCACTTACATGATTTTTAAAAGCATTATTAATTTCAGTAGCACTTACATTTTTAGAAAGTTCAAGTGATAAATCAATAAGTGAACCTGTCGTAGTTGGAACACGCATAGCACTTCCACTCATCTTATTAGCTAAAGCTGGTATTACAAGTCCAATAGCGCTAGCTGCTCCTGTACTTGATGGTACAATATTACTTGCAGCAGCTCTACCTCTACGTGCTAAAATACCTTTTTTATGAGCAACATCAAGTGTTGCTTGATCATTTGTATATGCATGAATTGTTGTCATATATCCTTTTACAATTCCAAATTCATCATTCAAAACCTTACATACTGGAGCTAGGCAATTAGTTGTACAAGAAGCAGCACTAATAACTGTCTCAGTACCATCTAATATACCATGATTTACGTTATAAACAATAGTTTTTAAGTCTCCCTTAGCAGGAGCTGAAATAATAACTTTTTAGCACCTGCTTCTATATGAGCATAGGCACTTTCTTTTGATGTGAACTTACCAGTGCACTCAAATACCTCATCTATATCAAGCTTACCCCAAGGTAAATTCTTAGGATCAAGTTCAGCATACACCCTAACTTTTCGCCCACCAATAATTATATTTTCATCATCAAAACTAATCTCATCAACACGATAATTACGATGAGATGTATCATATTTTAATAAATAAGCAAGTTGTTCTGCATTAGTTAAATCATTAATTGCTACAACTTCAATATTAGGATTTTCTTCCATTATACGAAATACTAATCTTCCAATTCTTCCAAATCCATTAATTGCTACTTTTATCATTTATAATCCTCCTATTATTTAAAAAACAACTTCCACCTATAAACTCACGAAGAACAGAATCTTCAGGCACATGATCACTAGGCATTGGCAAGAAATTTCTAAGAAAGTTGATAAGCCTCAAAGCCTCTGGATATACGCTAGATGATTCAGGTACAGAGAATAATAAAGGCTCTGCATAAGTTTTTAATACGGCAATCTCATACATAAGTGACGAATTAATCATTATGTCTGCATCATCTTGATATGGGAATATATATTTTTCTTCACCCTCACGAATGTTTTTCCACATAGTAAGAGTATGTTCTGCATTATAAGAGCGATATCTATTATCTCTTACTATTCGTCTTAATTTTCTAGTATCGCTAGTATGAATACGATTATGATTATCAATATTAAGTTGTGTAAGTGGACTTATATAAATCTTAAACTTATTCTTTCTTTCAATTGACATCGTAAGATCATCATTCATTCCATGAAGACCTTCAATAATAATAATATCATTATCATGAAGTTCTAACACTTTACCATTATACTCTCTTTTTACCAATTAAAAAATTATATTCAGGAAGTTCTACTTTCTTACCTTCTAATAATCTAGTTAAATGCTTATTAAAAAAGTGTAACATCAACAGCATTCAAAGACTCAGTATCAAGTTCACCACTTTCTAAAACAGGTGTTTTATCTCTATCAAAGAAATAATCATCTATTGATATTTGATGTGTTTTAAATCCTTTAGCTTGTAAGCATACAGAAAGTTTTTTTGCTGTTGTTGTCTTACCAGACGATGATGGACCAGCTATTAAAACAATCTTTACACTACCTTTTCTCTCATAAATTTGATCAGCGGCCATAGATAATTGATTATTATAATATGCCTCTGATAAACGAATAAATTCATCATACTTACCAGTTGAAATTACTTCATTTAAATCAGCAGCATTACTAACACCTAATAGTTTCCCCATTTAGTATAATCAAGAAAAGCATCAAATAACAATTCATGATGAACATAATCAAGCGTGCACTCTGGATTATAAACACTTGGATAACTCAAAACAAAACCATTATTCTTTATATATGTAAGTTTAAAGTCTGTAATTAATCCTGTACTATATGAAAGCTCACCATAGAAATAATCATACACATCATCAATACGATATAAATTAATATAACTATTACTGATATACTTTAAAACCTTAACCTTATCAATTTGTTTTTACCCTTAAAGTATTTAATTGCGTCATATCTAGATACACTTACCTTATTAATAATTAAATCCAATTTAACAAGTTTTTTTATTTCATTTTCTAAATCATTAAGAAGTGGCTTATCAAACTTTACACCTTCTATTTCACAATAAAATCCTTTATCAATTGAATATTCTATAACAAGGTTGGCATCATCTCCAAATAATTTTTTACAGCAACAACAAGTAAAAAATTGACATGTTCTGCCATATACTTCATTACCTAGACCTGTACTTAAATCATACAAATCTATTTTAGCGCTCCTTGTTATAATCTCATTTAAAGAAGTAATGTGATTATCAACTTTTCCAACTAAAATAGGATAATTAAAATAATGTTTAAAGTGTTTAGCTATTTCTTGCAAAGTTGTACCTGCATCTACTTCTATTGTTTCTAAATCTCTAAAATTTATACTAATCTTTCTAGCCATTTTATCCCTCTATTCTATGCTATATACATAATACCAAAAAATACATATTTTGTCACATCTTTTATTGAATAATATTTGAAAAAAAAACTATCATAATCTTAGAAAGGGTGATTTTATGAGTTTAGTTCCAACTGTTATCGAAAAAAACAATAACGGAGAGAGAGTTTACGATATTTATTCAAGATTACTCAAAGATCGTATTATTATTTTATGCGGAGAAATTGATGATATGAATTCAAATACCATTGTAGCAGAATTATTATACCTAGATTCACTTAACCATGATGATATAAGTATATATATTAATTCACCTGGCGGAAGCGTAACGGCCGGAATGGCAATATATGATACTATGAATTTTATAAAATCAGATGTTTCAACAATATGCGTTGGAATGGCTGCTAGTATGGGAGCATTTCTACTATCAAGTGGAAAAAAAGGAAAAAGATACTGCCTACCAAATAGCGAGGTTATGATACACCAACCACTAGGTGGTGCGCAGGGACAGGCAACAGAAATAAAAATAGCTGCTGAAAGAATTTTAAAATTAAAAGATAAACTAAATAACATGCTAGCAAAAAATACAGGAAAAGATATAAAAATAGTAGAAAAAGATACTGAAAGAGATTATTTTCTAAGTGCAAAAGAAGCCTTAGATTATGGACTAATAGATAAAATTTTAGAAAACACATAAGTGTTTTTTTTATAAAAAAATATAGGTTTAACCTATATTAACTTAAAGATACAAATGTAATTTTTGCATAACCATTGCCCTTTTTAGCACAATTAGATGTTGGTGTACTATTAGTACACGTAGTTGAAACAGTTTTAGTAGAAACACTACTTGACTCTGTACAATTATAACAATACATTGCTTTATTTGTTAAAAGAGAGTTTCCAATATAAGATGAACCACCAGCTCCAGAACCACCCCAAGAAGCTCCTCCACCATAATATCCACCTCCACCAGCTCCAGAAACATTCTGTGTTGCGGTTACACTAGTACCGCCACCAATTCCAAAAATTCCATTTAGCCATTTGTCAGCAGAAGCGCCATCTAAATTTCCGCCCCCAAGTCCACCTTGTGATTGTGTTCCACCTGTTGGATTATTAGTGACACCGGCATTGGGAAAATTATTAGTCGTAGTAGAACCTATAATTCCACCGCCAGAGCCTCCATTATCTCCTTTATTCCACCAAGCAGATGCACCTCCGCCACCAGCAGAAACAATTAAAATAGAATCTTTTGATGAAGATAGCTCTGCTATAAGACCACTTTTAGAAGATATATGAGTTGAAGCACCGCCAGAACTAAAGTTTATATCATATGAAGAATTACCGCCTGAATAAACAGATCCTCCGTTAGGATATGATAGGGCTATCCCAGACTCCCTCACTGTATTTATATTTTTACCTTTTTCACCAACATAAATATATCTTTTTTTCACCTGATTTAAATGCAATCTGTCCATTCGCATATGCTCCATATCCACCATGATAAGTTGAAGAATCAGTTGCTCCCTCTGCCCCCCAAGTTTCTAGTTTATAAGTACCATTACATGGTACAGTAAATGTTTGTTCATTTCCTGTATAATCAAAATTCCATACTGTTCCTACCAGATTAGAACATGTATTACCATTTATTATTTCATTTTTTACATTTTTTTTGATAGTATCTAAAAGACTATTTCTACTATATAACATAGTCAATATTCCCATCATAAGTAAAATAAATAAAACTAATATTGTATATAAAATACCTGTAGCGGCAAACCCTTTTTTTATTCATAGTATCATATCCTATCTTTATATAATTTTATAATAAAGATTTAAGTTAGTCAATTAGAAAAAGTAATATGAAATCATATTACGTCTTCTTTTATTTTTTATTCAATTGTTCTTCACCAAGTTTAACTAACCTTTTTGTCATTTCTCCACCTACAATACCATTTAATCTGGCTGTTGTTAAAGCTCCAAGTTTAATTCCCATTTCTCTAGCTATTTCATACTTCATATTTTCTAGAACTTCTTTTTGATCCTGGTACAATAAGCTTGTTATATGACCTACTCATAAAATCCACCACCTTACATTATTATTTTGCGTAAGTTTTTTTTATTTTAATGTTAAGCAATATTTACCTGTATAAATATTAAAAAAAGACAGCGGAAGTCTGTCATTTTTTTATTATAGTATCAGGGAATAATTATTTTGATTGATAATTCATTCCACTCATGTGTTGTTCACCCATTTGAACTAATCTACGAGTGATTTCTCCACCTACAGATCCGTTAGCTCTACTAGTAGCATCTGGTCCCATAGTAACACCTAATTCATTAGCTATTTCATATTTCATTTTTTCGATAGCTTGCTTAGCTCCTGGTACTACCATTTTATTAGTATTTGAACCTTTCATTTTATTCACCTCCTGTACACTAATAGAATGTGCTAGAGTGTGAATTTCATACTATTTTTTTTATGGTAATTTTTGGTTATAAAAGAGAATTATAGTTATCTTCTTTTAAATTAGAAATTGTCTCTATATTTGATACACATTCTTCTATTAAAGACTCAAAATCAAATCTAGATTCATATTCTATACATCTTTTTAAATCTGGATGAATAATTGGATGTTTTGGTAAAAAGATAGTACAACAATCTTCATATGGAAGAATGCTTGTTTCATATGTTCCAATATTTTGGGCAATATCAATTATTTCTAATTTATCCATGCATGCGACTGGACGAATTACAGGCGTATTTGTAACATCATTAATAACAACCATACTATCAAGCGTTTGACTTGCTACTTGTCCAATACTCTCTCCATTTATAATAACTTTGCATTTATGTTGTTTTGCTACTTTAGAAGCAATACGATACATCATTCTTCTCATAATGGTAATAATATAATTATCTGGAACATTTTTTATAAATAGCTTCCTGAAGATTTGTAAATGGTACAACATTAACACATATTTTGCCAGAATATTCATTAATAATAGACGCTAATTTAATAACTTTTGTTTTTGGCTTCAACACTTGTATGTGGAGGTGATTCAAAGTAAAGGCATTCTAAATCCACTCCTCTTTTTAAAGAAAGATATCCTGCTACTGGAGAATCTATTCCTCCACTTAACATAAGCAACCCTTTTCCTTGAATACCAACTGGATATCCACCACTACCATTAATTAAATCAGTATAAACAAATGTTCCTTCCTTTCTAATTTCTATATAGACCATTACATCTGGAGAATGAACATCTACTTTTAAATTTTATTTTTTAAAACAAAACCACCAACTATACGATTAAACTCCATACTTGGAATTTCAAATGATTTGTCTGCTCTTTTAGTACAAATCTTAAAAGTTTTATAATTAAAATTATTAATAAGCTCTAATACTTTATTTTCTATATCACTAATATTAGTATCAACTTTATGACATACAACTATACTATGAATTCCAAATACTTTTTTTAACTCACATAAAATATTATCTAAATCTACTCCATTACATGATATATACATACGAACTCTATCATGTATCATTTTAAATTCATAATTTTTAAAACGGTATTAATACGGTTAGCAAGTATTCCTATAAAAGCTTTCCTGTTAGCTTTTTTTTTGTTGTTAACTCTCCATACTTAATTAAAATTAGTTTATCCACAAACATCACCTTTCGTGATTATAACATAAATTGTGTAAAATTACTATGAAGTTCGATTATATATGTGGATAAATTTAAATAATATTAAATTTTTTTATAATTCTGTGGATAAATATATATTTAACAAAAAAAAACACTTAAATCTAAGTGCTATTTTATGTTTTTATCATATTCAATATCTGATATTTCATCTTTTTTATGAGTTTTAATAAATTCTAATGTCTTTGTTGCAGCATATCCAAATCCAGATAAAATAAAGAAGTATACAATGCCCCAAATATCAACTGTAGATATAGAGGCATGGAATATAATTCAGTGTATCTCTAAGTGTTTCATATCTATAACTAGATATTGCTAAAAACTCTATTATAATATTTTATTTAAATGAATTAACGACATTTTTAAATTCTTGACCACGTATTTCAAAACTATCATATTGATCCCATGAAGCACATGCAGGAGACAATAATACAACATCTCCAGCCTCTGCATGTTCATATGCACATTTAGTTGCAGCAACTAAATTATCATTAACAATAACATTTAAACCAATATCATGTGCCCATTTAGCAATTCTATCCTTTGTTTCACCATATGTAACAACAAGTTTTACATTATTAACATAACTATTAAGTGGTTCAAACGAATGACCTCTATCAAGTCCACCTAATAAAATTATTGTTGGATTTTCAAATGAAGATAATGCAATAATAGTTGATTCTGTATTAGTAGCTTTACTATCATTATAAAACTTAATACCATTAAGTTCTCTTACATATTCAATTCTATGTTCAACACCACCAAAAGAACTTAAATAATCACATATAATATCATTAGAAACATTATATTGTTTTACAATTGACACCATTGCCATAATATTCTCATAATTATGCATTCCTTTAATTTTTATTTGTGATAAAGGTACGACTCTTTCATTTTTATAACAAATATAATTATCTTCAATATAGCAATCACTTTTACGTTTACTAGAAAAATATAACTTTGTACTTAAAATATCATCAGTTAAGTTCATAACATCCTCTGATTCAAGATTCAAAATAGCTATATCTTCACTTGTTTGATTTTTAAATATTTTCTTTTTACAGGCCTTATACACATCATAAGTACCGTGAAAATCAAGATGAACTTCAGATAAATTAAGAAGTGCTGCAACATGAGGATGGAATGAATCTGTATCAACTAATTGATGATCAGATATTTCAAGAACAAGTTTATCACCACTTTTAGCCTTTTTTTACAAGCGAGCTTACAGGATAACCAATATTACCACCTAAATGAACAGAAAGTCCAGCTTTTTTCATTACTTCATAAGTCATTGTAGTCGTTGTAGTTTTACCATTAGAACCAGTTATAGCAATAATATCTATATTAGGTTCAAATAAATTATAAGCTACCTCAACTTCATTAATAACAGGTATAGACATTTCTTTTTGCTTTTTTTATGACACAAGGATGATCTTTTCTAATTCCAGGGTTTTTAACTAAATAATCAAAACTTTCATCTAATAAAGAATCTGGTTTATCAGTAAGAACAAATGTTACATTTAAATCTTTAAGTTCATCAAGATGATTTTTATCTTGTTCTTTAGCATCCGTAACAATTATTTCATTATCATAATTACTTAAAAGTTTAGCAACTTCATATCCACTACGTGCCATCCCTAAAACCAATATTTTTTATGTTCAAACATATTTACCCCCATTATATAATATAAAAATCTAATCATTATATACAAAGAAAAAGCCATTTAGGCTTCTTATTTTTATCTGGTGATCTGTACGGGATTCGGACCCGTGAATGCTGCCTTGAGAGGGCAGTGTGTTAAGCCACTTCACCAACAGACCATATAAAGCCTAACAACTTAGACTCTATAATTTTATCATATAATATATATTTTAGCAATAAAATTTTGAAAAACGCTTAATAGCTCTTTCTTTTCAATTAATTTTAAAAGTTCATATAAATCAGGTGTCATACTACGCGTTGTAAGAGCTACGCGAATTACAGTAGTCTGTTATATTTCCTTTATAATCATCTGGATTTTGTTTATAAGCTTTCATATCAGATGCATAACCAAGTTTTTCACATAAAAGCTTAATCTTAGAAAACCATGTATCTTTATCATCTGATTCATCAAAATAATTATTCATATAAGTATTAAGAATACATGAAATTTCATTTTTTGTCAGTTATTTTCTGAAATTCATATTCATGACTTTCATCAAACATAGAATCATACATATACCAAATATTATCTAATATAGTACTATAAGTTTCATAATCCTTACGTGGTTTTTTTTTGCTCTCTTTCAATATTAATAATTGCTTTATAATAATCAGGATTTTCTTCGATTACTTCTTTAAGTTTATCAGAATACAATTTACTCCATTCATATGAATTTTCAAACAATGTATCCTTATCCATTTTAGAAATAACATTTTTAGAAATATTATTTAATTTCTCTAAATCAAAAAGGGCACCAGAAGAAGACATTTTCTTAGGACTAAAATCAAAATCTAAGAAAATTTTTAGAGGATTATTTGTATGCCATTCTTCATAATTAGAATTAGCAATTGTCATAAGGGCTTCAATTACAGCTTCAACAGGATATCCTTTTTTCTATATAATAAGTCATTGAAGCTTCAGGATCCTTACGTTTACTAATCTTTCTTTTAATACCACCATCTTGTTTAAGAATTAAAGGAGTGTGAACATATTTAGGTGGTTTAAATCCAAATGCTTTAAATAATTCAACATGAAGCGGAACACTAGATAACCACTCTTCACCACGAACAACATGAGTTGTATGCATTAAATAGTCATCAACAACATGTGCGAAATGATATGTTGGAAGAAGATTATCAGATTTCATAATTATAACATCTTGATCATTTTCATTTAAATATAATTTACCTTTAGCTAAATCATCAAACCAAAATTTTCTTTCAAAATCACCTTCAGATTTAAAACGCATTACATATGCTTCACCAGCTTTTATTCTGCGAATTGCCTCATCTGGAGTAATATTTCTACAAGTTGCATATCTTCCATAATAACCTGTTCGTTCTAACTTCTTTTCTTGATTTTCACGAATATTATTAAGTGTTTCAGTATTACAAAAACAAGGATAAGCTCTACCTAATTCTATCAAACGTTTAATAAAAGCATGATATATTTCTTTTCTTTCACTTTGAACATATGGTCCATAATTACCATATACTTCACCATCAGCTTCATACTCATCTGGAATAATATTATAATGTTTCAATGTTTTTAAAATTAAAGTTGTTGCTTCTTTTACCTCTCTTTTTTTTGATCAGTATCTTCAATTCTAAGGTAAAATACTCCACCTGATTTTTTTGCCATTACATAATCTATAATAGCTTGATAAAATCCCCTAGATGAATATATCCAGTTGGAGATGGGGCAAAACGAGTTACCTTAGCTCCTTCTTTTAAGTTACGCACTGGATACATCGTTTCATAATCTTCTACTGTTTTAGTAATATTTGGAAATATCAACTCTGCTAAATCTTTATTAGTCACAAAATCACCTCTCTATATAGATAATCACTGGAAATAATTATACTATGATTTAATATCTTTTTCAATAAATATAAAATAAAACCATTGAAAATCAATGGTAACATCATATTGGCTGCCCCAGTTCGATTCGAACGAACGAAATGCTTGAGTCAGAGTCAAGTGCCTTACCGCTTGGCTATGGGGCAATAACAACTGAATTATAACACATCTTAAAGTTGTTTTCAATATTATAAATGTTTTCTTTGAACAAATGAAGAAGTATCATCATATCCTAATTTTTTATAAAGAGAACTATTTACTACTTTATTTTCTAACATGCTTACTTTAAACTTTTGATTAAAATAATCTTCAATAACCATCCTATTACATAAAACATATTTAAGTAAATTTGTTCCAATATGATATCTTGAATTTTGTAAAGCTTTTAAAACAAATAACTGTTCTATAAATAAAGAATTATAAAGATTTGAAACATAGCATGCCCCCACTAATTTGTTATCCAAATATGCTCCAAAAACAACATACTTTCCAGCACCTAAATTTTTAGCAAAAAAGTTTCTGTTATAGGCGTATCACCTAAATCAAATTGATAAGCATCTATTCTTAATTTTTCAAGTTCAACTATATTAAAATCATTTAATTCTACCAAGGAATAATCTAACATAAAAACACCTCTCATACTAACAACATACTATATTTTATATAAAATTTAGGTAATAAATATAATCAAAAATTAAAAAGTTGAATATAATTCAATATTTCATAAATTAATCAACTTTTTTTTAATGATTTTACATATACCTTATCTAAAGAATCACTAGCTATTAATTTGTCATTTAATTTAATTTCTAAAAAAGATTCTACTCTACTTATTTTACTAATTGAAATTGAATCTATTAAATCAAAATTAATTAAACCTATTAATTGATCATAATAAAATTCTATACTTTGTTGGTCTTTATTTAATTCCTGTACTTTTAGTAATCTTTCTATTTCTTTTAATTTTTCTTTTCTCTTAGTTATATCTTTTGAATCAATTTTAATAAATTCCTTATTTACTAAAGCTATTTTATCATCTATAGATAATTCGTGAGAAATATCATAATTTAATATTTCCTCTATAGCACTTGAATCATCTTTTAAGAGTCTATTTATTAATTCAACTGAATATGGTGGATTATATTCATCATATTGATAAAAATAAACATCTCTTACTTCTTCAAAATATTCTTTTTTACCAATTAAATTACACATAAAATTTTTAACAGTATTTACATCAATAGATATATAAGAATCACTTTCATATTCTTTATGTTCTATAAAACTACACTTGTTTACAATTTCATTTTTTAATTTTTCAATTCGTTCTTTATCAAAGTCAACTTTATATTTTTCCGCCACATCATTATTTCTTTTTAAATAAACCATATCTAGACCTCCCTAATATATTAGTATTATATCATAACTTTTGTTTTTTAATATGAATAATATATGCTCTTATTTAACAAACTTATGTAAAAGTTATATAATAAAAAATTGATTTTTTAATTAAATTTGTTATCATATACCATGATATATTAAAGTTCAAATAAGGAGATATATATGAATATAGAAAAAAACAAATTAATAGCAATTAAAAAAGATTATTAACATTAGGAGTAGCTAGTGTAATAATTGGAACAGCTGGCTGTTCTACTAATAAAGGTGAAAACAAAGTTCCTAAACATGCTCCTATTTCTTCAGAATACTCAAATGTAGATGATTACTACAAATATATAATACAAAATGGTGAAGCAGTAAAAGTTTATAATAGTCAAAATGTATATTTGCTTTTCAACAAAGAAACATATGAAGTATCAGAATACATATATTATGAAAGGGATGTTTTATTTGGTCTAGGAAATCATGTAGAATTATACGATTTACCAAGCGAAAATATGATTACTTATAATGATGGCATAAGCACAACATACAATAAAGAATATTATAATTATCTAATAGAAAATAATTATCAAGTTTGTCTTAATGAATTAAGTAGTTATGTTGAAGGTCATATTAGTAAAGACTATTATTCACTTGATGAAATAAGAGAATTAGAGCCTCAAATTGCTAGTAGTTTAAAAATTATTAATGCTGCTAAAGTTAAAACAAAATAATATATATTACATCTACAAATAATCAATCATATATGAAAAACTTTTATTAATTATTTTATATATAACTAAATTAAAAAGTCTCTTAATTCAAGAGACTTTTTTGATATATTTATCAATCCAATATTGATTAATTACATACATACTATTTTTAATAACATAAAAACTAATTCATTTCTGAACAGTTTTTCATCAAACTCGAAAATTCGAATATAATCTCTTTTGGTACCGGTCAAGGGACTTGAACCCTCACAGTATTGCTACCAACGGATTTTGAGTCCGTCGCGTCTGCCATTCCGCCAGACCGGTATGACACGAACTAATTATATCACAAAGAATATAAAAAGTTAAGTGCTTATTTAATTTTCTTCTTTATATTTCGTTTCAAATAAATTTTCTTCTTCATCCAAAGTTTCATTTATTTCTATTTTTGGAAGTTCTTCTAAGCTTGCAAGACCAAAATAATCCATAAAATCATCTGTTACACCATACAAATATGGTCTACCTGGTAAATCAGATTTTCCAAGCTCTTTAATCAAATTTTTAGAAATCAATTTTCTAACCAAATGACCACTATTAATACCCCTTATCTCATCCACTTGAATACGTGTAATAGGTTGATTATAAGCAATAATTGCTAACACCTCAAGAGCAGCTTGACTTAAAAGTGATGTATCATTTTCTACCATTTTAGTAAAATAGTCTTTATGTTCTTTTTTTGTTGTTAGTTTAACTTTCTTTCCTAAAATATCAAGTCTTAATCCTCTTTTATCATTGTTATATTCATTTTCTAATTCTTTAAGTAATTTCATTAATGTATTATTATCAACATCTAAAATTGACATTGCATCATCTAAAGATAATCCATCCTCTCCAGATACAAAAAAGTAATCCCTCTAAAACGCCAACTAAGTTCATTTAATCACTTCCCTCTAGAAATATTTTTGAAAAATTATTATCTTGTGTAATTTTTGCTTCACCTTTTCTAGCTAAATCAAGAATAGACAAAAATGTTACTACAACATACTCTTTTGTTAAAACATCAAATAAATCTTCAAAGCATAATTTCTTCTGTCTTTTTTAATAGATGTCTTATTTCATCACTTCGTTTTCCAACAGAATATTCTTTTTTTGTTATTTTTGTATTAAGCGGTTTTTCTAAATCTTTTCTTTCTAAAAATTTCTTTAAAGCAAGTGTCAAATCATCTAATGAAATATCAAGGCAAGAAAGATTATCTTCTTCTTTAGCATACTCTCTCATATCACTTACTTCTTTAGTATAATACTGTTTTCTCTCTTCCTCTAAGTTTCTAAAACTACTTGTCACTTCTTTATATCTTTTATATTCAATTAATCTCTTTATAAGTCTTTCCCTAGGATCTTCTTCAAACTCATCTTCATCACTCTTATCAACTGGAAGTAACTGTGATGATTTCATTTCGATTAATTCAGCTGCCATTATTAAATATTCACTAGCAATATCTAAGTCAAGTTCCTTCATAGCATGTAAATAAGAAAGATATTGATTTGTTATTTCCTCAATTTTTATATCAAAAATATCAATATCATCTTTTTTTATTAGATGTAATAGTAAATCCATAGGACCTTCAAATTCATTTATCATTACTTTATATTCCATACGTTCACTCCAGAATTATTATACCAAAAATATCACAATTTAGAAACATTTCTTTTTTACATAGTCTAGTGCGAATTCAGAAACAGTAACATTTTGATTGCAACATTTTTTTAATGATTCACTTATATAAAGATCATTTATACAAAAATCATTTCTAAATGAATTTAAGAATTTAGCATATATTTCATCACTTTCTTCTTCTAGTAACTCAGTACATCTACTCTCAATAATTCTTCTTAAAAATGTATCCATAACATCAATATTATAATCATATAAATCACTTACATTTAATTTATTACATATAATATAACTTCCAGGATCAATAATATTTATTTTTCCGTTAAAAATATAATTTTGAACATCAACATCTGATATCTTTACAAATTTATCTGAAAGAGTCTTAACATCATCTTTTAGAATTTTACTTTCATTTATAAAATCACAACATTTCATTTCATATATATCAGACTTTCTTTCAATAAGTGGTGATATATATCCAACAAATTTATGATGACGGTTTAAAACTTCTTTTGTTGGAAACACAAATCTTTTAACTTTTAAATTTTTTAAATATTTAAAGCCATCAAAATCTAAAGTTCTTTTACCAACATATTTATAATATGGACTATTATGATAAAGTTTTAATGCACTAGATTTATAGTTATAAACAACACCTTCTAATCCTTCACCTAAAATTTCAAGCTTACTAGTATTAATTCTTACCTTCTTATTATCTATAATACAAAGCATCTAATCATCTCCACAAATTAAGAGATATAATACCACAAATAATATTTTACTTCAATACTAAGCCATGTTATAATAAAAATGGTGGTTTAAATGAAACAATTTACAATGCGAGATGAAAGTTTTACCTGTGAATATTGTGGAAAAAAAAAGTCGAAAAGGCCAATTATACAGCTAGAGATCATTGTCCATATTGTCTTGTATCTAAACATGTAGATATTAACCCAGGTGATAGAAAAATACATGTCAAGGGCTTCTTATTCCCATTGGAATTGAAAAGTTTAAAGATACATTCAAAATAATATATAAATGCGACAAATGTCATGAATATCATAAAAATATTGTCTTAAATGATGATTCAATGGAAAAAATAATAGATTTATCCATACAAAAATAACCTTACGGTTATTTTTATTTATATCCAGAAATATATGGTAGTAAAAAAACCATTACAAGTAAAATCACACCTAATATTAATATAAAAGTCAAATTATTTTTTAACTGTATCATCAATAACTTTATTATTATTTATATCAGAATTATTAGATAAATTATCACTATCGTTTAATGAATTCATATTACTTGATAAAATACTACCATCACTATTTGAATTATTATCTATACTACTTTCATTATAATCTGGTTCTACTGGTACTGGATTTACAACTGTATTGTAGTCAGTTGAAACTACATTAGTACTATCTTGATTATAATTTTGTTCTCCTACCATATCTGTTTCATTATAATCTGGCTCTACTGGTACTGGATTTACAACCGTATTGTAATCAGTTGAAACTACATTAGTACTATCTTGATTATAATTTTGTTCTCCTACCATATCTGTTTCAGTATAGTCTGGCTCTACTGGTACTGGATTTACAACCGTATTATAATCACTTGAAACTACATTAGTACTATCTTGATTATAATTTTGTTCTCCTACCATATCTGTTTCAGTATAGTCTGGCTCTACTGGTACTGGATTTACAACCGTATTATAATCACTTGAAACTACATTAGTACTATCTTGATTATAATTTTGTTCTCCTACCATATCTGTTTCAGTATAGTCTGGCTCTACTGGTACTGGATTTACAACCGTATTATAATCACTTGAAACTACATTAGTATTATCTTGATTATAGTTATTTTGATATAAATTAGAATTTGTAACAGGTTCATCAATATTATGTGATTCTTCATTCATATCATATGACTGTCCTGAAAAGACAGGTTCTTTTTTTCTATATTTTCTTCTATATTTTGTGAACTATCATCATCTAGAGAAAAAACTTCTGTATCATCATCCAAAGTCATTATTTCATCATCATTTTTCATATTGCACCTCACCTATTATATGTATTATAACAAATATTAAATAAAAAAGACAAAATATTTTTAAAAAAATTAAAGAAGCATTTAATTTTATTTATGCTTCTTTTTTTTGTTGAATATAAGTTAAGTAATTTATCATATATACCTGTTTCTACTTTGTTTAAAGAATTAATACTTATTTCTAATGATTTTTGATAATCACCTTGATAAAATAATTTTTCAGCATAAGTTAAAAATTTATCTAAATCATCAACTGAACTTCTATAACGATTTCCATATACTATTGCCATTTCAGCAAACATAGCAGTTTTCATCATTTCTTTAGTTGTATTATATAATTTAAAAACTAAATCACGTGCTGTATCAACTCTTGTATTTAAAATGTCAACTGTAAGAGGCTTTTTCTCAAGTTCTTTAATAATTTCTTTAATAGCAACTTGCGCCTCATTAAGTTCAACAAAATAGTTTTGTGGTATAACTGGTAAATTATACTCACGAATTTTATCTTTTGAGTCCTTTAAAATTAATTTAATTTCTTCAAGTTGTTGACGAGCTCTAACCTCATCATCTTTCATACTATCAATAGAATTTAAAACATTATCTACAGTTTCATCTATTTTAGAAAGTCTAACACTAAGTCCTTCTATTTCTTTTGTTAATTTAGAATAAGCAAATGTTTGATTGCCAATATGTTCAAGTAATATTTTATAATCATTATTCAATGCTTCTAAATCATCAAAAACATGTGTTAAAGCCCCAAGTTCATCTTCTGATAAATTATAAAGTGATTTTATTTTATCAAAACTATCTAAAATATCATGCATTAATGTATTAGATTTTTCTAATTTTTTACTAAATAATTGATTAGCATCTTCATATTCAGAACGATTAATTTTTTTCTTTATCAAAATCAGTAAATAAAGCATCAAAATAATCAGATAAAACTTTAAGTTCAAACAAGCTATCCTCTAAGTTCAATACTTTACTACGGTCTAATATGTCACTTATTTTTTTATTAGCCTCACTAATATTATATTCGACATTTAAATAGTCAAGTGGATAACCATCTTTAACTAATTTATTATATTCTTCCTCTGCTTCCTTTATTTTACGTGGAAGAACACTTGTAGCCATTAAATATATACTTGGCATCTCATCAATAACAATAGTCATATGTTTAAGCATCTCATCAATTGATTTAATAATATTAGTAACCTCAACATAATCATTATTTTCCATATTTACTTCAAATTCTTCAAATCTTTTTGGCAATATTTTCAAATTGTAATTCAACAGAATCAGCTATATCACCATAATCATTTCTGGAAGAATTAAATTTTTCAAATAACTCACGATACGTTGCCTTAAACTTAGTAATAATAGCTCTATTTCTTTCTTCACTACTAGTAATTTCCTTTATTTCATTTAATAAAAATTCTGAATTTGTTTTTACTTTATATAATTCCATTTCTAGTCGTGCAATTTTATATACTGTACTCTTATAATCCATTTTTGAAAGTGAATAATCAGCTTCAAGTAACATATCAGTAATTTTTGGTATTTGGTTTGTACGAATAACATCTAATCTATCTTTCCAATTATTATACATTGCCTCTAATTTTTCATTTTTTAAATATGATTCAACTTTAGAAAGCTCTGGAACAATCGGTGTACTGTTAATCTTATTTTTTCGACTTCTAGTTTTTCAAGTTGTGACTTAATTTTTTTGTTTTTAGCATTTTGCATAAAAAAAACAAAACTAAAGAAATAACAATAACTGCAATTATGAAAAACGTTGCAAGAATAAGTATTGTTGTATCCATATTGTCACCTCACTATTATAATTCTACCACAAATAAGCAATTTTTTACATATTTTTTTACACTTTTTAAAACTACCTTATTATATTAATACTATTCAATTAATATGTATTGACTTTTAATGTAAAACATAATATAATCATAGATGCATTATTCATTTAGCAGCGCTAACTTGAAGATTGTAATGTGTTTATTACCAAGGGTTATTGTGTAACTTTGGCTGCAAAGCGAAGATATTAAAATAAACACCCTACAATTTGGCAATTAGCCTCGATGTTTAAGCAATATCGAAGGAGGATTTTATGGCAAGATACACAGGATCTACATATAGAAAATCAAGACGTTTAGGATTTTCTGTATTAGAAAACGGAAAAGAATTAGCAAAAAGACCTTATGCACCAGGACAACACGGAAATTCTAGAGGAAAGAAATTATCTGATTATGGAACTCAATTACAAGAAAAACAAAAAGTTAGATTCATGTATGGAGTTAACGAAAAACAATTCAGAAGAATTTTTGAAGATGCTGGAAAATTAAAAGGTGTTCATGGTGAAAACTTCTTACGTTTACTAGAAAGTCGTTTAGATAACCTAGTTTATCGTTTAGGGCTTGCTAAAACAAGAAAAGGAGCTAGACAATTAGTTAATCATGGTCATATTACTGTTGATGGGCACAAAGTTGATATTCCATCATACAGAGTTAAACCAGGATCTGTTATTGCAGTAAAAAGAACAATCAAAGACTCATCCTGCAATTAAGGAATCTTTAGAAGCTCATAACCGTGTAGAATTTGTTACATTTGATGATGCTAAAATGGAAGGTGTATATGTAAGATACCCTGAAAGAAGCGAATTAAATGCTGATATCAATGAATCATTAATCGTTGAATTCTACAACAGATAAGAGTTTATAACTCTTATTTTATTTTTTTTATAAAAAAAGTTTATACTACTATAAACTCAACCTTTTTAACATATGATAAATTCCCAGCAACAGATGTATGAAAACTAGATTTTTCTTTTTACTCCAAGCTCTTTATCAACATAAAAATATGTATCTATTATCTGGTCATTATCCTTATTGTAAAGTTTAACTTGAATATATTTAATATACTTTACTGTATCTAAAGTATTTTCAACATCACTTGATATAAACCAACCATCTTCATCATATCCAACATTAAAGTTTTCAATTGATATACCATCAACAATTTGATTATCAAAGAAAGTTGCACTATTCTTTGTTTTATTATCACTATTATTTTTATTACCACATCCAGTAAAAATAACAAGTGTAAGTATACATAAACATATCTTTTTTATCATATTATCACCAATTTTATTATAACATAGCACATATTTATAAGCAATTAAAAAAGCATATAAATGCTTTTATACTGTACCAACAAAGTATTTTTTTCTTACCTTTTCTAATAATTACATATTTACTATATAAAGTATCATCTACCATAAGAATTTTGGAAGCATCCATTACTTTTTTTCACCATTAATAGAAATCGATCCTGCACTTAAAAAATTCTCTAGCTTCACGTTTACTTGATGCAATATTATTTTGAACAAGAATATCTATAATTGGTGTATCTATTACTGCCCTAAAAGTTGGAACTCCTTTAAATGCATCTTTAATTTCATTTTCAGCAAGAGATTTAATTTCACCCTTAAATAAAACTTCACTAATATGCTTAGCCTTATTGTATTCATCTTCTCCATGTAAAAATGTAATAATACCTTTAGCAAGTTCATTTTGTGCAAGACGAAGTTCTGGATTCTCCTTATGCTTAGATTCTATTTTCTCTATTTCTTCCTTTGTTAAAAATGTATATATTTTTAAATAATCTATTACTTTTTCATCTTCTGCATTAATCAAAAATTGATAAATTTCATAGCTAGATGTTTTATTCTTATCAAGCCATAAAGCATTTCCTTCTGATTTACCAAATTTTTTTCCTGTTGAATCAGTAACAAGTGGCATAGTAAATGCATATGCTTCTTTACCAGTTTTTTTACGTATCAAATCAACACCAGCTGTTATATTACCCCATTGATCGGATCCAGCTACTTGAAGAGTACAACCTTTTTGTTTCATATAAATGTAAAAAATCAAGTGCTTGCATAATCATATAAGAAAACTCAGTATAAGTTATTCCTGTTTCAAGTCTTCTTCTAATTATATCCTTATCTAACATATAATTAATATTAAAATATTTTCCATAATCTCTTAAAAAATCTATAAAATTTATATCTTTTGACCAGTCATAATTATTAACCACTTCAAATCCAAATAATTCCTTTGCTTGCTTAGTTAATCCCTCTATATTATGCTCAATCTCTTCAATAGATTTCATTTCTCTTTCTGTTGTAGGGCGTGGATCACCAATTCTACCAGTAGCACCACCAATTAAAAGAATAGGATGATGTCCCGCCTTAGCAAGACGTTTTGAAATTAAAAAACTTGATAAATGTCCTATATGCATAGAATCGGCAGTTGGATCTGTTCCTATATAAAAAGTAAGACCTCCCTGATTTAATTTTTTTTTCTTCTAATTCAGGAGAAGTTACATCTTTTATAAGTCCTCTCCATTTTAATTCATCATATAATTTCATTTACTATCTCCTTTCATTATCTCAACACCATGACTTGTTCCAATACGAGTTGCCCCTGCTTCAATCATATCAATCATTTGTTTCTTTGTTTTTATACCACCACTAGCTTTAATTTCTAAAACTTCATTTTTGTGACTGTTTATAATAGAAATATCATCAACACTTGCTCCTCTAGTTCCAAAACCTGTTGAAGTTTTAATAAAGTTAACAAATGTATCATTACATATTTCAGTTAATTTTATTATTTCATCCTCATTTAAATAACATGTTTCAATTATAACTTTTAAAACATGACCTCCAATTGAATCACGTACTGTTTCAATTTCTTTTTTTTTATATAATCATAATCCTTATTTTTTAGTGCGGCTAAATTAATTACCATATCAATTTCTGCAGAACCATTATTAATAGCGTCAATAGCTTCATATTCTTTAACTGACATAGTATTACATCCAAGTGGAAACCCAACAACTGTACAAACAGCAATACTACTATTTTTCAATAATTTACTAGCTAATGGAACATAATATGGATGAACACAAACAGAAGCAAATCCATATTCTAAAGCTTCATTACATAATTTCTCAATATCTTTTAATGTAGCATCTAATTTTAAATTTGTATGATCAATATATCTACTTAATTCCATAATAACATCTCCTTTATTTGATAATACAAAAAGTCACTACAAATATAAGGACGAGTTTTCCCGTGGTACCACCTTATTTCATAATGACTTATGCTCTTTAATTCTTAACGCGAATAACGATTTAACTAAAAAAGTGTAACTAATAATTAAACTCAGGATAATTTACACCGCCATTATCTCTCTTATTTCCATTTAATTATATTAAAATCTTTTTTATAAGTTAACAAATATATTTTTATTATAACCTATCAATTATAACAAAGCAAGTTACTTTTTAAAATTTTTTTTGCTTTTCAGATTCAAAAATACTATCAAAATTATTTTTTTTCTTCGAATTATCCTTTTTTTCATCTGATTTTGCATCTAGTTTTTTCTTTTTATTTATTGCATACACACTTTCTACACCAGGAACCATATATGTAATATTAATCTTCATTGTTATGAATATCCTCTATTATTTCTTCTATTTTCTGTCCATATTCAATTGATTCATCATACACAAATGTAAGCTCAGGAATATGACGGATATCAACCCTATCTGCAAGTAATCTTCTAATATAAGATGCAGCATCATTTAATGCTTTTAAAGTAACATCACGCTTTTGTTCATCTAAAACAGTTACATATACTTTTGCAAAACTAAGATCATTTGTAACATGACAATCTGTAACAGTTACAAAACGTATATCTTGATCTCTAACTTCATTAGCCAAAATATAACTAATTTCTTTTACAAAAAAGAACTTGCAATTCGATCTATCTTAAAACCCATATTATCACCTCATCATTTATATTATATAATACTAGTTTACTTTTTACAACACATTATCATACAGAAAAAAGTGAACAACCAACATTCACTTTATCTTTTTTGTTTCAACCATCTCATATGCTTCAATTACATCTCCAACTTTAATATCACTAAAGTTTTCAACTGTAATTCCACATTCAAGACCTTTCTTTACTTCACGAACAGCATCTTTTTTCTCTTTGAATAGAATTAATATTACCATCATAAATTACAACACTATCACGAATAATTCTAGCTTTAGCATCTCTTTTAATTACACCATCTACAACATAAGAACCAGCAATTATACCAACTTTAGAAAATTTAAATAATTGTCTAACTTCTGCGCTTCCAATAATTTGTTCTTCATATACTGGATCAAGCATTCCCTTCATAGCGGCTTCTACATCTTCAACTAATTTATAAATTATATCATAAAGACGAATTTCAACGCCTTGTTCTTTGGCATAATCTCTAATACTATTAGTTGGTCTAATATTAAATCCAACTATAATTGCATTTGTTGCTTTAGCTAAAAACAATATCACTTTCTGTAATAGCGCCAACACTACTACGTACAACTTTAACACGAACATCTTCTACTTCTATTTTCTCTAATGAGTTTTTAACAGCTTCACTAGAACCATTAACATCAGCTTTTACAATAATATTAATTTCTTTTTTAAACCACTCTCAATTTTAGAAAACAAATCATCTAGTGAAACCGAAGTAGATGCTTGATTATCTTTTTAATTTACTAGCTATCTTTCTTTGTTCTCCAATACTACGAGCTTGTTTTTCTGATTCAAAAGCCATAAATTTATCTCCAGCAATAGGAGTCTCATTAAGTCCTGTAATTTCAACTGGCATTGAAGGGTAAGCTTCCATAATCTCCTCACCCTTATCATTTCTTAAAGTTCTAACTTTACCATAAGTCGTTCCAACTACAATAGGATCCCCTAAACGTAAAGTTCCATTTTGAATAAGAATTGTAACAATTGGTCCAACATGTTTATCAAGTCTAGATTCAATAACTGTTCCCATTGCATAACGATTTGGATTTGCTTTATATTCTTGCATTTCTGCTACAAGTAAAATATTTTCTAACAACTCATCTATTCCAATAGCTTCTTTTGCTGATATTTCATTATAAAGAGTATCTCCACCCCAAGCTTCTGGTGTAAGTCCACATTCAGTAAGCTCAGTCATAACACGTTCTACATTAGCACCTGGTTTATCAATTTTATTGATAGCAACCATTATCGGAACACCTGCTGCTTTAGCGTGATCAATAGCTTCCCTTGTTTGTGGCATTACACCATCATCAGCTGCAACAATAATAATAACAATATCAGTAATACTAGCACCCCTAGCACGCATTTCTGTAAATGCTGCATGTCCTGGAGTATCAATAAAAGTAATTGGTTTATTTTTATATACAATTTGATAAGCACTTATAGCCTGTGTTATTCCACCAGCTTCTAATTGTGCAACATCAGTTTTTCTAATTGTATCAAGAAGTGTTGTTTTTCCATGGTCAACATGACCCATTATTGTTACAACAGCAGGCCTTTCAATTAAATCTTCTTCTTTATCATGAACTTCAAATTCCTCAAAATGAGTAACATCAGCTGTTTCTTCTCTTTTTAAACTCTTTTGATAATCCATTACAATTATTTCAGCATTTTCAAAACTAATACTATTATTTACATTAGCCATTACTCCAAGCATAAATAATTTTTTTACAACTTCTGCTCCAGATACACCAAGCTCATTTGCTAAAGCTCCAACTGTCATATTTTCAGTATATAAAACAACATTATCATCTAAAACAGGAGCATTAGAAATTAACTTTTCCTTATTTTTATACATTTCTTTTTTTTCTTCGATGCTAAATCTTTTTTATTAGTTTTTATTTGATTATTTTTCTTATTAAGTTTTTGTTTTTTTACAGTGTTATCTATATCTATATTCTCACTTGCGGCTGCTTCTAGAGCTAATTCATCAATTTCTTCATCATCAAGAATTTCATCAACAACACTATCAAGTTCTGTAATTTCCTCTTCATTCAACATATAATCTTTATCATCAGCCATTATTCCAAGTTCCTTACACTTGATTAAAATATCACCAATTGACTTATTAACATCTAATGCATATTCTTCAACAGACATCATATTAAATCACCTCTCTCTTTTTTATATTAATTTATCTAAATCATCAAAAACAGAATCTGGAATTTCAACCTCTAAAATACGATTTAAAGTTTTGCTTTTTTTAGCTTTAGCAAAAACTTCCTTATCACATTTTAAATAAGCTCCTCTTCCATTACATTTACCAGTTTTATCTATTACAACCGTTCCTTCAGGAGTCCTAACAACGCGTATAAGTTCTTGTTTAGGTAACTTCTCTTTAGTTACAACACAAGTTCTCATAGGAATTTTCTTTATTTTCATATTGTCACTTCCTATCCAATAATATTGATACCTTCTTCTCTAGCTTGCCCATAAGTTTTTATATCTAACTTATAATGAGTAAGACGAGCAGCTAAACGAACATTAAGTCCTTTTTACCAATGGCAAGAGATAAATTTTCATCGTCAACAACAACCATTGCCTCCTTCTTCTTCTCATCAGTTACAAATACATGTAAATTCTTAGCTGGACTTAATGCGTTAGCAATAAATGTTGCAGGATCTTTACTATACTCTATAATATCAATTTTCTCACCATTTAATTCATCAATAATACGATTAATTCGTGAACCTTTTTCTCCAATACATGCTCCAACAGCATCCACTCTCTCATTTTCAGAATAAACAGCTATCTTTGTACGATTAGCAGCTTCACGTGCTACGCTATATACTAAGATAATTCCTTCATTTATTTCAGGAATTTCTAACTCAAATAAACGTTTTACAAATCCATAATGACTTCTTGAAAGTAATATGATTGGTCCTTTAGAATTATTATCAACTTTTGTAATATAAACCTTAATTGATGATCCCATTTTAATTACTTCTCCTGGAATAATTTCTGTTTTTGGTAAAATACCTTGTGTTTTTCCAAGATCAATATAATAGTTTCTAACATCTTCCATCTCAACAGTTCCAACAACCATTTCATCTTGTTTATCACTGAATTCGTCAATAATAACATTTCTTTCAGCTTCTCTTATTTTTTGTACTAATACTTGTTTTGCAGTTGCAGCAGCAACACGTCCAAAATCATGTGGAGTTACTTCTTCTTCAATTGTATCTCCAATATTAATATCTGGAACTATTTTTCTAGCCTCTTCTAAAGTTAAATGAATTTTAGGGTCATAAACAAATGGAAGAACTTCTCCACCATCTTCTGCTTCCTCATCAATATCATCGAAATCTATATCAGAAAATTTCTTATATTTATCTTCAATAGAACGATCAACAACTGTTTTATATGAAAATACTTTAATATCGCCAGTTTCACGATCAATATCAACACGTACATTTGATAGAGAATTATAATTCTTTTTATATGCTGAAGTAAGCGCTAATTCCATAGCACTATAAATAACATCCTCATCAATGCCTTTTTCTTTTACTAAAACTTCTAGAGCTTTTTTAAATTCTTTATTATCCATTTGCTTCACAACCTTCCTCTTTTGAACAAACATCTAAAATATAATTATCCTCAATTGGATCTTCTTCATCTAAAATAGGATTAATAAGTTTACTAACTGTTACACAGTCTTCAACACTAATTCCATCTTTTGAATCAATGACTACTCTAAGAAAATATAAACTACCTTCTTTTTCGTAATTCACACTAGACAAAGTATAACCAGCTTCTTCAATTGCTGAATGAATCATATTAAAAACTTTCTTTTCTAACTCCATTAAATACCTCCACATTACATGAAAGAGTGGGGTTGCCCACTCTTCCTGCTTAATCTTTTACTAGTATATCATAAAACTTATAAAAAATAATACAATTTTTCTAATTTTATTTAAATTAACATATAAAATTTAAATGTTATGCTATAATAAAGTAGGAGATGATTACATGACAAAAACAACTATTGAAAAAATACAAAATTATTTAAAAAACTTATTAATAAGTATTTTAGCTTTTTTCTATTTATTTTATACTACCACAATTAGAAGGTATATTATTTGAAATACTAAATATAAATACAGAAACATTATCAATTAATATTAAAATTATTTATTCCACTATTTTTGATATTTTAACAATGTCATTAATTATATTACTTTTCTATAAAACACTTAAAAAGATATTCAAGATATCAAAATTAACCATAAAAAAATACTTTTCAAAATGCCTTAGATACTGGATAATTGGTTTATTTATAATGATGATATCAAATTTAATTATCTCAATAATATCAGGTGGTAAAATAGCAGGTAACCAAGAAGCTATTAACAACCTTTTCGATATTAGTCCACTATACATATATTTTGCATCTGTAATATATGCTCCTATCGTGGAGGAACTTATTTTTTTAGAAAGGCTATTCGTAATATTATTCCAAATAAATACTTATTTATTGCTATATCAGGATTATTATTTGGTTCACTTCATGTTATTGGAAATATAAATGCTTGGTATGATATTTTATATATAATCCCTTATTCAGCTCCAGGAATTATATTCGCATATATGCTATATAAAACAGATAATATTTTAGTTTCAATGGGATTTCACTTTATGCATAATGGAATTTTAATTGCGCTACAATTCTTTATGCTAATATTTGGATAAAAGACTGTCGTTTTTTTTTTAAATATGATAGAATAATATTGGTGATAATATGAGTACCAATGATATAAGTAAAGACACAAAGGAAAAAAGTAAGGCTAAAACAATTATTATATCTATAACAATTTTAATACTTTTAGCTTGTAGTTTACTTTTTGTATAGCAGATACGTTGAAACAAGCGGTTTAAATATCAAAGAATATAAAGTAACAAGTGAAAAAAATAACCGATAATTTTCACGGCTTAAAAATTGTTCATTTAAGTGATATTCATTATGGAACAACTATAGATGAAAAAAGCTTAAAAAATATTGTTGATAAAATTAATACCCTAAAACCAGATATAGTTGTTTTAACTGGAGATTTACTTGATACTGAAACAAATATTAATGATTCATATGATATAATCGTAAAACAACTGTCTAATATTAAAACAACAATTGGAAAATATGCTATCAAAGGAGATCAAGATTATAACTTTAATGAATGGGATTCAATCATAGAAAATAGTGGTTTTATTAATCTTAATAATACTTATACTAAAATATATAAAAATAAAAACAACTATCTATTACTAAGTGGTGTTGATTCTAATATATACGATAACGACATAAATAAAAAATTACAAACTACTAAAGATTTATTGAACAATCTAAATGAAGATGAAAGAAATGCAACATATAAAATACTATTATTACATGAACCAGACTATATTGATTATATAAATGATGTCGACTTTGATTTAATTCTTGCGGGACATAGTCTTGGTGGACAAATTAGGATACCATTCATTGGTTGTATTAAATCTCCTAATGGAGCATTAAAGTATCATAAAGATTATTATAAAATAAATAATAGTAATATATATATATCTACTGGTCTAGGTACAACAAAATATAAATTCAGATTATTTAATAAACCTTCTATTAATTTCTATCGCATCATGAAAAAATAACCTAATGGTTATTTTTTTGTTCTTCTATAATTTTCTTATTATTTAAAAGATGTACATTTTTAGGATCCATTGATAATGCCTTTTTAACACATTCCAAAGATTTATCTATATAACCAGTATAATAATAAGCAAGTGAAAGTAAATCATATACCGTGTAATCAAAACTAAAAGGTTCATTAATATAACTCTTTTCATGATTCTTTATTTCAAGGGCTTTAAGACAACATTCTATAACAGAATCCCACTTTTCGTAATTGTATTCAAGTAACGCTTTTTCTATATAACCATCTCTAAGGTATGGAGCCTCTAATATTGCTTTATCAAGCCACATTATGGCTTCATCATATCTATTAAGAGCCTGATATGAACGTGCTATAAATCGCATTGAAGCAGCTCTTTCATCTTTCCATGTAGCACTTTTTAGATTTAAATGTTTAATTAATGTATCAATACAATCATTCCATCTATGATAATACATATACTCTCTTCCAAGATAATGCATACCTCGATCATCCAAAGGCGATTCCTTTACAGAGAGTTCTAAAAGTTCTAAATATTGGCTACGCGATTTAGATTTATCAGGATAATGTTTTAACGTTATTTCATCAGTTGTAAAAATAACTTCATCTAGATCATAGACTAAAATCTCATGCACAGGATGATCCCATTTATACCCATTTCGTATATGAATTTTATCAGTATAAAAATTAACAGCTGGTTCATTATTTTCATTAAAACTCCATATATAATTATAATGAAGTCTTGTTAATCCATTAATCCATATTTTTTCTAAATTATCTCTCCACCCTTTTTCAAAAACTTCATCTAAATCTGTACAAACACATATATCTGTATCTTTTGGAACCATGTCTAAAGATAAATTTCGTGCTACATCAAACCTCCATGGTTTAATATTTTTAACTTTTACATGAACACCTCTTTTTTTTAACATTTTAACAGATTTATCATTTGAACCTGTATCAAGAACATATATTTCATCAGCCTCATTCATTGAATCAACCCAACGATTAATAAACTTTTGTTCATTCTTACAAATTGCATATACACATACTTTATATTTACCCACACTATCACCCTAAAATAATTTATGCATATAAATAAAATTTGCTAGTACTATAAATATTTAATTATTTACTATTAAAAGACAATAAAAAACTCAAACATATAGTTTGAGTTAAATATCAATCTGGTGGAGGATAAAGGGATTCGAACCCTTGACCTCCACGGTGCAAACGTGGCGCTCTAGCCAACTGAGCTAATCCCCCAGACAACAGATAAATTATAACATATAAAGATTTATACTGTCAATACAATTATATCATTTTTAATTATAAAAATGATAATTATTATATAAATATAAATCCATATGCTTAATTTTATTATTCTCAACTATTCCTGATACTGTTGCATTAGTTCTAAAGATCGGACACATTTTATCATTATCATAAAATACATTTATTAAAAATTTATCAATATCTGAATTTGATTTTAAATAATTTTTTACAACTTTCGAATCAAAAGCAACATCAACATTTGCATTAAACTTTTTTCTATACTTTTTAGCGTCTAATAACATTGTAAGCGCTAAATCTAATACATACAATTTATTCATATATAAAAATTCTATCCAACTGTGTTCATAATTCTCGTTATTTAAATTAATATAACCTCTACATACTTTATCATTATCATTAAATAAAATAGATATCAATGATGATATTTGATAACACCAACCTTCAAATTCATGATTTAAAGTCATTTTTAATATTGGCGATGTATCTATGGATTCAATACCAACATTAACTTTTGAAAGTATGTCCCTAACATATAAATATGCATCAGAATATATAAAATTTGATTGGTATATATCAACTAAATTGTTTGTTTGTAAATTAATCATATTTAACACAAAATCATCTCCAAAGTTAAGTACCATAATAACATTTTATTAAAATACTGTCAATAATGAACCAAAACTAATTTTAAGAATATACTATCTTTGAAATGGAGAGGTGAAATTTTTGAAAAAAATTAATAATTTCAATAATAAGTGTATGTCTACTTTGTTTATGTATAGCACTTCCTTTCATGAACAAAAAAGATAACAATTTAAAGAAAATAAAAGTTGCAGAGGTTACACATTCAATATTCTATGCACCACAATATCTTGCAGATGCACTTGGATATTTTGAGGATGAAGGCATCGATGTTGAATTTATTTTAACTTCTGGAGCTAATAATGTTACAGCAGCTGTTTTAAGTGGTGATGTTGAAATTGGATTTTGTGGAAGTGAAGCCACAATATATGTATACAATCAAGGAGAAAAAGATTATCTTATTAACTTTGCTGGATTAACAAAAAAAGATGGAAGTTTTCTAGTAGCACGTGAAAAAATGATAATTTTAAAGTAGAAGATTTAAAAAGGAAAACATATTATTGCTGGAAGAAAAGGTGGAATGCCAGCCATGACACTAGAATGGGCATTAAATCAAAATGGATTAAAAACTGAAGATGTAAATTTTGATACATCTATTGATTTTGCATCTACTACTGGAGCATTCATTGGTGGAATTGGTGATTATGTATCCGTATTTGAACCAACTGCACTTCAATTAGAAAAACAAAAAGTAGGATATGTAGTTGCTTCTGTTGGTGAACTTGGAGGTAATGTTCCATACACAACATATAATGCTAGAAAAAGTTATATTGAAGAAAATGAAGACGTTATTGAAGGATATACAAAGGCAATAAATAAAGCTTTAGAATATACAAGAACACATGAAGCCAGTGATATTGCCGAAAAAATTCTAACATTTTTCCCAGATAATACTTTAAATGATGTTACAAAAGTAGTTGAAAGATATAAAACTATCGATGCATGGTTTGATAACACCTATATATCTGAAGAAGATTTTAACCATGTTCAAGAAATTGTAAAAAATGCTGGTGAATTAGATAAAAATGCCCCATATGAAAATTAGTTAACAATAAATTTTCGAAATAAAGAGCGTTGTCCCTTTTTCTTTTATCCGTTACAAATAACATAACCAAAAAAAGTATATGTGCATAATATAGATTAGAGTGGAGCGATTTATGGTGGAAAATGATATTTTAAAAATTAAGAATCTCAAAAAAATTTATCACACAACGCAAAATGAAATTTTAGCTGTGGAAAATTTTACATATTCTCTAAAAAACGGTGAATTTGTTTCAATAGTTGGTCCTAGTGGATGTGGAAAATCAACAATTTTATCAATCCTTTGTGGATTAATTCCTAAATCGGGTGGAACTATAGAAATAAATGAAAATATAAACTTAGGATACATGCTTCAAAATGATAGTTTATTTGATTTTAGAACAATATTAGAAAATTGCCTACTTGGTCTTGAAGTAAAACATGAATTAAATGAAGAAAATAAAAATTATGTTATACATTTACTTGAAACATATGGTTTAAAAGACTTTATAAACAGTTATCCTGAAAATTTATCTGGTGGAATGAGACAGCGAGTTGCTCTAATACGTACTCTTGCGACAAAGCCTGATATATTGTTTTTAGATGAACCATTCAGTGCCTTAGATTATCAATCAAGACTAGCTGTTTCTGATGATGTATATAATATTATTAAAAAAGAAAAGAAAAGCGCTATCATGGTTACACATGACTTAGCTGAGGCTATTAGTATGTCTGACAAAGTTATAGTTTTATCTGAAAGACCAAGTAAGATTAAAAATATTTATGATATAAAATTAAGTAATAAATCAACGCCAATTGAAAATAGAAAGTGCAAAAGAATTTTCAGAATATTATGATATGATATGGAAGGATATTGATTTTCATGTATAGTATAGAGCATAAGGAATTTCTGTTAAACATAAAAAGACGTAAATACATCATTAGAACAATACAAGTTGCAATATTAATAGGCTTTATTTTTTTCTTTGGCAAATATTATCTGATAAAAATATTATCAACTCATTTATAGCTTCAAGTCCCAAAAAAAATTATTCAAACAATTACTGAATTATATAAAAATAAAAATTTATTTCATCATATTTTTATAACAGTATACGAAACAGGTATTAGTTTTTTACTTGGAACTTTTATAGGATGTTTAATGGCAACTATTCTATGGTGGAATCCATTTATAGCTAGAATATTGGATCCATATTTAACTGTATTGAATAGTCTACCAAAAGTATCATTAGGTCCAATTATAATCATATGGGCAGGCGCTGGTATAAAATCAATTGTTCTTATGGCATTACTTATTTCAGTGATTATAACTATTATCAACGTAACTCAAAGTTTTAATGATACAGATTCAAATAAAATTAAATTAATGAAATCATTTGGAGCAAGCAAAACTCAAATATTTTTTAAATTAATACTTCCAAGTAATAAAAAATACCATCGTTAGTGCTGCTAAAATTAATATTAGTATGACTTTAATTGGCGTAATCATGGGAGAATTTCTTGTATCAAAACAAGGTATAGGTTACTTAATTATGTATGGTTCACAAGTATTTAATTTAAATTTAGTTATGAGTGGCATAATTTTATTATGTATTATGTCTACACTTATGTATTATGGAATTGTTTATTTAGAGAAAAAAAATAAAAAAATTACACTAGAAATTAAAACTCAAGGATTTTTAACCTTGAGTTTTTTTTTATTTGTACTTTGAAATAATAAATTTAATTGATTTACTATATAAATAGAACATTCTTCAATATAAAATATTGTTTTATCAAAGTCGTAAATATCAACCGAATTTTTCCATTTATGAAAATACATGCTATTTATATATTGTATTGAATATTCAAAATTATTCAAACTAATTTCAGAAATAGGTTCACTAATAACCTTATTATATTCTAATTTTTTTTTTATGCGATAATACTTTGATAAATTATAAAACAACTGATGTTCATCATCATAAAAATCATCTCTTGAATAATTATTAAACTTGTCTTTTTTTTTCTAAAATTATAGGAAGTCTAGCATTTTTTATAATAGAAGAATAAACATTTGAAACATTTTTCTCCAATATGTATCAGTTAATAAATGAATAAAATAACCTACAACAAAAAGGATTATCAAAGTAATCTTTATATTTAGTGAAGAAGTTATCAATACCTTCTTCATTTTTTTATAGAAAAATCGCTATTAAAAGTCGTAAAATGAGTTATACTCCTGCTGAAATTTTTAGCATTATTTCGCCAAGAATCAGGCGCTATTGCACCAAGCAGTAACTCATACTCATTCATACGTAAGTTTTTATTAACAACTTTTCCAACGCATAAATGTACTATTGAAGATGGCATATATTTTTATTAATGAAGTGGATCAGAAGCCTTAGCATTTAAATCTAACCCTGCCCTTCTACCTAGTTTATATGCATAATATCCAGCAGCCCCTATCATAGCTGCATTATCTGTACAATGTTCAAGTGATGGTATGGATAAAAAATGTTATTTTCTCTACAAAGTTGTTCAAAACTATCGCGAATACCACGATTGGCTGATACTCCACCTGCTATAATTAAGTTTTCCACATGATATTCCTTTAATGCTTTCATTGTCTTTTTTTGTAAGTATGTGGATAACTCTATCTTGAAATGTTGCTGCTAAATCAGCCTTCCTAATTTGATTTCCCCTTTGTTCTTCATTATGAACTAAATTTATAACTGCACTTTTAAGTCCACTAAAACTAAAATCATAACTATTATTATCAAGGGGAAGTGGAAGATCATAAGTAACATTTCCTTCATGAGCTAAGGCATCAACTTTAGGTCCTCCAGGATAAGCAAGTCCAATAACACGGGCTACTTTATCATAAGCTTCACCAACAGCATCATCTAAAGTTCCACCAATTCGTTCAAATGAATAATCTTCTTTCATATAAACAAGTTCAGTATGACCACCACTCACAACTAATGCTATTAAAGGAAACCGCATTCCTTTTGTAAGATTATTGGCGTAAATATGACCTGCTATATGATGAACTGGAACTAATGGTTTATTGTAAACATAAGCTAGCGTTTTTGCTGCCTGTACTCCTATTAAAAGAGAACCTATTAAACCAGGACCATATGTAACGGCAATCGCAGTTATATCATCCATACTCATAGAAGCTTTCTTTAAACACTCATCAATTACCAAAGTTATTTTTTCTATATGTTGTCTACTAGCTATTTCGGGTACAACACCACCATATAACATATGAGTATCAATTTGTGAAAGTACCACTGTTTCAATTTCAATAGAACCATTTTTAACAATTGAAACACTGGTTTCATCACAACTTGATTCAAACGCTAAAAATATATACATCATGCATATCTATCATCTACTTCCTAATCATTAAATAACCATCTTGGCCATTATAATATCCTTTTCTTAAAGCACAAATCTCAAATTTATATTTTTTATAAAGTGAAATTGCAGCACTGTTATTTACATTTACTTCTAACGTAATATTACTAAGATTACAATCAGAACATTCTTTTATCATAGCATCCATCATTTTACTTGCAATTCCATGATTTCTATATGAATCATCAACATATATATAATTAAGTTCTGCTCTATCATAAATTAAATCATATAAAATAAAACCAATAGGAGCATTATTTTCTAAAAAATATATATCCTTTAGTAAAAATATTCATTTTAAATGAAACGTCAAAATTATCTCTAAGTACTTTTTTTATAAAATCAAAATATAGATTATTTAAATTTACTAACATGTTTGTTTTAATTTTTCTTCAGCTTCTGTCTTTTTTAAATAATTAGGATTGACTAAATGACAAAGAATACCATTATCGTTGTCAACTGCATTAATTATTTTTAAAATATCAATTGCAGGAACAACTGTATTCACTTGTGAAAAATCTTCATAACTAACATAAGTAATATCATTTTGATTAGAAATTTCACTAACTTTTTTTATCAAATCATCTAATGAAATATAATTATCTTCTATTACACTTTCTAAATTTTGATTATATATACCACTATATACAAATCCTCTTCTTGCATCAATAAGTGGAACTATATATTTAGTTTTATATTCTCCAGTTGCCATAATTTTTAATTCTGAAACAGTATGGATACTACATTTTAGAGCATAAGCTAACGTTTTGGCCACAGTAACACCAATTCTAACACCAGTAAATGATCCAGGTCCATTTGCAACAACAATATTATCAATATCACTTATATTAATATTAGAAGTATCAATGGCTTTTTTTATTAATGGTAATAAGCGTTCTGAAAGATGATTATCATTATTTTCCCTATAAAATACTAATTGTTCTTTATTTTTATAAACTCCAACAATTAAATTATAATGACACGTATCAATAAATAAAGTTATCATAAAACAGCCTCACATAAATCATCATATTTTTGACCATGAGGTGTTAAAATCAAAACACGTTTATTTTCATCAACAACTTTAAATTTTATATGCAAATACTCATCTGGAAGAATATCTTTAATTGTATCAGACCACTCAATAACAACAACTCCACCTTTTGTAAAATACTCTTCAATCCCATATCCGTCGGTATTACCATCTAATCTATAAACGTCCATATGGTATAAAGGTAATTCACCATCATATTCCTTAATTATATTAAATGTAGGAGAGGTTATACTTTCTTTAATTCCAAGTGCATTTGCAATCCCTTTTGTAAAAACAGTTTTTCCACTACCAAGCTCCCCATCTAAACATATAATCATATTAGGAAATTTTTCAGACTCAAAGTTTTGAGCTAATTCAATTGTTTCCTTTTCACTTTTAGTTGTAATCTTATATTCCATTTTTATCACCTATCTTAGTATAACAAAAAATAATTAATAAATTCAATATTTAAATAAGAAATAAAAAAAAAGAGCAAAAAAAAATTGGCAACTACCTATTTTCGCGATTAACTATCGTCGGCGTAAAAGTGCTTAACTTCTGTGTTCGGCATGGGAACAGGTGTATCCACTTTGCTATCGTCACCAATTTAATATATTTGAGAAATAATTCTCTGAAAACAAGATAATGTGTAATCTAATCAAATTAAACTTATTAATAGGATTAAATCTTCGTTCTATTAGTACTAGTCAGCTCAACATGTCGCCATGCTTCCACCTCTAGCCTATCAACCAGTTAGTCTTACTGGAAACTTATTTCATAAAGAAGGGAAAACTCATCTTGAAGTTGGCTTCCCGCTTAGATGCTTTCAGCGGTTATCCATTCCATACATAGCTACTCTGCACTGCAACTGGCGTTACAACAGATACACCAGAGGTATGTCCATTCCGGTCCTCTCGTACTAGGAACAGCTCTCCTCAATTTTCCTACGCCCACGACGGATAGGGACCGAACTGTCTCACGACGTTCTGAACCCAGCTCGCGTGCCACTTTAATGGGCGAACAGCCCAACCCTTGGAAGCGACTTCACCTCCAGGATGTGACGAGCCGACATCGAGGTGCCAAACACCACCGTCTATGTGAACTATTGGGTGGTATCAGCCTGTTATCCCCAGGGTAACTTTTATCCGTTAAGCGACGACCATTCCATACTGAATCGCCTGATCACTAAGCCCTGCTTTCGCATCTGTTTGACTTGTTGGTCTCACAGTTAAGCTCCCTTATACCTTTTACACTCTACGAATGATTTCCAACCATTCTGAGGGAACCTTTGGGCGCCTCCGTTACTCTTTAGGAGGCGACCGCCCCAGTCAAACTACCCACCAGACACTGTCCCTATACCGGATTCACGGTACCAGGTTAGAAATTCAGCTTATTAAGGGTGGTATTCCAAAGGTGACTCCTCTTAGACTGGCGTCTAAGTCTCATAGTCTCCCACCTATTCTCTACATAATAAACCGAATCCCAATATCAAGCTGTAGTAAAGCTCCATGGGGTCTTTCCGTCCTGTCGCGGGTAACCTGCATTTTCACAGGTATTAAAATTTCACCGAGTCTATGGTCGAGACAGTGCCCAGATCGTTACACCTTTCGTGCGGGTCAGAACTTACCTGACAAGGAATTTCGCTACCTTAGGACCGTTATAGTTACGGCCGCCGTTCACTGGGGCTTCAATTTTGACCTTCGCAAATCGACATGCGTCGCTAAGCCATCCTCTTAACCTTCCAGCACTGGGCAGGCGTCAGCCCCTATACTTCAGCTTTCGCTTTTGCAGAGACCTGTGTTTTTGGTAAACAGTCGCCTGGGCCTATTCACTGCGGATCAATTGCTTGATCACTCCTTCTCCCGAAGTTACGGAGTCATTTTGCCGAGTTCCTTAACCATAGTTCTCTCGCTCACCTTAGGATACTCTCCTTGCCCACCTGTGTCGGTTCTCGGTACAGGTACCTATATGATTAACCCTAGAAACTTTTCTTGGAAGCTTAGCGTCAGAAGACTTCAGTATCATCACTGATACCTTCGCCATCACACTTCAGCCCAGTCGTATTACGGATTTTCCTGCATACGAGCCTTTGTGCTTAGACCAGAATCCAATAACTGGCCCTTCCTAGCTTTCTCCGTCATTCCATCAGTCATATAGGTAGTACAGGAATATAAACCTGTTGTCCATCGGCTACGCCTTTCGGCCTCGTCTTAGGTCCTGACTTACCCTGGGAGGACGAACCTTCCCCAGGAACCCTTAGGCAAACGGTGGGGAGGATTCTCACCTCCCTTGCGCTACTCATACCGGCATTCTCACTTCCAAGCGCTCCAGCAGTCCTCACGATCTGCCTTCACCGCCCTTGGAACGCTCCCCTACCATCTTATACATAGTATAAAATTCGCAGCTTCGGTATTATGCTTAGCCCCGGTACATCTTCGGCGCAGTGTCACTCGACTAGTGAGCTATTACGCACTCTTTAAAGGATGGCTGCTTCTAAGCCAACCTTCTAGCTGTTTTGACAACTCCACAACCTTTCCCACTTAGCATAAATTTTGGGACCTTAGCTGGCGATCTGGATTCTTTTCCTTTTGCGCACGGACGTTATCACCCGTACACTGACTGCTGAACATGCTTTCACTGGCATTCGGAGTTTGATTACACTCAGTACAGCTAGGTGCCGCCATTGTATATTAAGTGCTCTACCTCCAGTGGGCTTTAGTTCAACGCTAGGCCTAAACCTATTTCGGGGAGAACCAGCTATTTCCGAGTTCGATTGGAATTTCACCGCTAACCACAAGTCATCCGCTCACGTTTCCTAGTAATTCGGTTCGGTCCTCCATTTGGTTTTACCCAAACTTCAACCTGCTCATGGCTAGATCACTCGGTTTCGGGTCTATTGCATCATACTTAAGCGCCCTATTCAGACTCGCTTTCGCTTCGGCTCCGTCTCTTCAACTTAACCTCGCATGGTACAATAACTCGCCGGTTCATTCTGCAAAAGGCACGCCATCACCCATTAACGGGCTTTGACTTTTTGTAAGCACATGGTTTCAGTTTTCTATTTCACTCCCCTCCCGGGGTTCTTTTCACCTTTCCCTCACGGTACTTGTTCACTATCGGTCACTAGAGAGTATTTAGCCTTGCGGGATGGTCCCCGCGGATTCCGACAGAATTCCTCGTGTTCCGCCGTACTCAGGATTCCTTACAGAGTTCACAGTATTTCGTTTACAGGACTCTCACCTTCTTCGGTTTAGTTTCCCACCTAATTCAACTATACTATGAATTTCTTACTCTTAATGTATGGTCCTACAACCCCGATCTAGTCGGTTTGGGCTATTCCCTTTTCGCTCGCCACTACTAAGAGAATCGATTTTTCTTTCTTTTCCTCCAGTTACTAAGATGTTTCAGTTCACTGGGTTGCTCTCGCATACCTATGTATTCAGTATACGATACCTACGCATTACCATAGGTGAGTTCCCTCATTCGGACATCTCCGGATCAAAGCTTACTTACAGCTCCCCGAAGCATTTCGTAGTTTGTCACGTCCTTCTTCAGCTTCTAGTGCCAAGGCATCCACCATGTGCCCTTACTAATTTAATCACCATTTGTTTCCTAATTTGATTGAGATATTTTAATGTGATATATCGCGACATTTTTCCAATATTTCTATTGGGGCTCTTTTGATATATCACTACCACATTATCCAGTTTTCAAAGAACTATTTTTTTTTTGAGAGATAAATCTCTCAAAACTAAGCAAAAATTCGCATCAATTCACAAAGCCTTTTTGTATCTTTCTCCATAGAAAGGAGGTGATCCATCCCCACCTTCCGGTAGGGATACCTTGTTACGACTTCACTCCAGTCACCTGTCCTACCTTCGTCGGCCCCCCTCCTAAAAAGGTTAGGCTACCAACTTCGGGCATTACAGACTCCCATAGCGTGACGGGCGGTGTGTACAACACCCGGGAACGTATTCACCCTGACATTCTGATTCAGGATTACTAGCGATTCCAGCTTCATGGAGTCGAGTTGCAGACTCCAATCCGAACTGAGACCGATTTTAGAGATTTGCTCCACCTCACGGTTTCGCGTCTTTTTGTATCGGCCATTGTAGCACGCCTGTAGCCCTAGACGTAAGGGGCATGATGATTTGACGTCATCCCCACCTTCCTCCGGTTTATCACCGGCAGTCTCGTTAGAGTTCTCAACTTAATGTTAGCAACTAACGACGAGGGTTGCGCTCGTTATCGGACTTAACCGAACATCTCACGACACGAGCTGACGACAACCATGCACCACCTGTCACCTGGATAACCTCTACTATATTTCTATAGCTTTGCCAGGGATGTCAAGTCTAGGTAAGGTTCTTCGCGTATCTTCGAATTAAACAGCATGCTCCACCGCTTGTGCGGGTGCCCGTCAATTCCTTTGAGTTTCAGCCTTGCGACCGTACTACTCAGGCGGAGTACTTAATGTGTTAACTTCAGCACCGGTTTCCCGACACTTAGTACTCATCGTTTACGGCGTGGACTACTAGGGTATCTAATCCTATTTGCTCCCCACGCTTTCGTGTCTCAGCGTCAGTAATGGCCCAGCAAGCCGCCTTCGCCACTGGTGTTCCTTCTAATATCTACGCATTTAACCGCTACACTAGAAATTCCACTTGCCTCTACCACACTCAAGTCTACCAGTTTCTAAGACGAACTGGGGTTGAGCCCCAGGCTTTGATCTTAGACTTAATAAACCGCCTACACACGCTTTACGCCCAATAAATCCGGATAACGCTCGCCCCCTACGTATTACCGCGGCTGCTGGCACGTAGTTAGCCGGGGCTCTCTGGTGAAGTACCGTCAGCTTACCATCATTCCCTATGGTAAGGTTTCTTTCTTCACAACAGAGTTTTACAATCTGTAAGACCTTCATCACTCACGCGGCATTGCTCGTTCAGGGTTTCCCCATTGACGAATATTCTAACTGCTGTCTCCCGTAGGAGTCTGGGCCGTGTCTCAGTCCCAGTGTGTCCGATCAGCCTCTCAGCTCGGATATGCATCGTTGCCTTGGTAGGCCATTACCCCACCAACTAGCTAATACAACGCAAGCCCATCTCGAAGTGAAGCCGTAGCTCCTTTTTAGCATAGTTACTTTTGTATCTATGAATCATCCGGTATTAGCTATCGTTTCCAATAGTTATCCCAGTCTCCGAGGCAGGTTACCCACGCGTTACTCACCCGTCTGCCACTAAGTGGTAATCTATATCCAACTTTGTGCAAGCACTCCATTTTCAATAGGCCACTTCGTTCGACTTGCATGTCTTAGGCATGCCGCCAGCGTTCATCCTGAGCCAGGATCAAACTCTCCAAAAAAAATTATTTTTGTTTCGTTTTATTTTATTCTAGCTTTGGAATTGACTTATTTTTGCTCAGTTTTCAAAGATCTATTTCTGCTCTCTTCCGTGAAAGCACTACTAATATACCAAATCAATCAACCCTTGTCAACATCTTTTTTTACTTTTTTTTTTTTTTTTATTTTTTCTTAAAAAATTTGACAAAATATGGAGAAAAAATGTTTTTTGTAATGATTATTTAATAATTTTTTCATTTGCGCGTCTTATTATATCAGTTTGCCATGTGTCATCGTATGGTCGCGCATAAAACAATGTATTATTATACATTTTTGTAAGTTCATAATATTGTCTTGCAATTTCACCTGAAGAAATATTCTTGGTATACCCAAGATCACCGCTTGATAAATAAGTATCATGATTTTCTACATATTTAACAAGATGATTTTTATCTGTACCATCATAATTTGTCAAAACATTAATATATTTTGAATATTTATCAATTAAAGTACAATCAGCAAAAAGAACTTCTCCATATATAAATAATCCATATTTTTTTAAACAATAGATAACTCTTTCAAAAAAATCATTTTCCTTCACTCGGTAAAGCAATGCTTTTTTGCAGCATCAAACCTAAACCCCATTACACCACAATCAATTAAATCATTCAAAAATTCAATAATAATATCTTGTAAACAATGATTAGAAGTTTTAAGGCCTGGTAAATTCATACAATAATTTATAACTTGATATCTACTCTGCCAATCATTAATATTGATGCGTTCTTTAAAAAAATCAGAGTTTTCTCTAAGTCTTTTAGCAACTTTCTCATGCGGAATCAAATTTTCATTATTATTTTCAGCAACATGATTACAAATTACATCAGCTATTATATTCAAATTATATTTTTTAGCACTTTCACATAAATTAATTAAGTCTTCTCTATTACCGTATATATTACCTATTGAAAAAAAATCACATGGTTGATATGACATCCACCATTCTCTATAGCCATCTTCCTTAAGAGGCTGAATTGGATTTATCTGAATTGCATTAAACTTTTGTGAAGAAACTTTATCTAATACATATTCAACGTCTTTAAGCGGCCAATTTAACAAATGAAGTATCCTCATATTATCACACCCTACTACTATATATTCAATATCATTATATCATGATGTGTTAAATCATTAAATAGTAGAATATTTAAATAAGAAATAAAAAAAAAGAGCAAAAAAAAATTGGCAACTACCTATTTTCGCGATTAACTATCGTCGGCGTAAAAGTGCTTAACTTCTGTGTTCGGGATGGGAACAGGTGTATCCACTTTGCTATCGTCACCAATTTAATATATTTGAGAAATAATTCTCTGAAAACAAGATAATGTGTAATCTAATCAAATTAAACTTATTAATAGGATTAAATCTTCGTTCTATTAGTACTAGTCAGCTCAACATGTCGCCATGCTTCCACCTCTAGCCTATCAACCAGTTAGTCTTACTGGAAACTTATTTCATAAAGAAGGAAAACTCATCTTGAAGTTGGCTTCCCGCTTAGATGCTTTCAGCGGTTATCCATTCCATACATAGCTACTCTGCACTGCAACTGGCGTTACAACAGATACACCAGAGGTATGTCCATTCCGGTCCTCTCGTACTAGGAACAGCTCTCCTCAATTTTCCTACGCCCACGACGGATAGGGACCGAACTGTCTCACGACGTTCTGAACCCAGCTCGCGTGCCACTTTAATGGGCGAACAGCCCAACCCTTGGAAGCGACTTCACCTCCAGGATGTGACGAGCCGACATCGAGGTGCCAAACACCACCGTCTATGTGAACTATTGGGTGGTATCAGCCTGTTATCCCCAGGGTAACTTTTTATCCGTTAAGCGACGACCATTCCATACTGAATCGCCTGATCACTAAGCCCTGCTTTCGCATCTGTTTGACTTGTTGGTCTCACAGTTAAGCTCCCTTATACCTTTACACTCTACGAATGATTTCCAACCATTCTGAGGGAACCTTTGGGCGCCTCCGTTACTCTTTAGGAGGCGACCGCCCCAGTCAAACTACCCACCAGACACTGTCCCTATACCGGATTCACGGTACCAGGTTAGAAATTCAGCTTATTAAGGGTGGTATTCCAAAGGTGACTCCTCTTAGACTGGCGTCTAAGTCTCATAGTCTCCCACCTATTCTCTACATAATAAACCGAATCCCAATATCAAGCTGTAGTAAAGCTCCATGGGGTCTTTCCGTCCTGTCGCGGGTAACCTGCATTTTCACAGGTATTAAAATTTCACCGAGTCTATGGTCGAGACAGTGCCCAGATCGTTACACCTTTCGTGCGGGTCAGAACTTACCTGACAAGGAATTTCGCTACCTTAGGACCGTTATAGTTACGGCCGCCGTTCACTGGGGCTTCAATTTTGACCTTCGCAAATCGACATGCGTCGCTAAGCCATCCTCTTAACCTTCCAGCACTGGGCAGGCGTCAGCCCCTATACTTCAGCTTTCGCTTTTGCAGAGACCTGTGTTTTTGGTAAACAGTCGCCTGGGACTATTCACTGCGGATCAATTGCTTGATCACTCCTTCTCCCGAAGTTACGGAGTCATTTTGCCGAGTTCCTTAACCATAGTTCTCTCGCTCACCTTAGGATACTCTCCTTGCCCACCTGTGTCGGTTCTCGGTACAGGTACCTATATGATTAACCCTAGAAACTTTTCTTGAAGCTTAGCGTCAGAAGACTTCAGTATCATCACTGATACCTTCGCCATCACACTTCAGCCCAGTCGTATTACGGATTTTCCTGCATACGAGCCTTTGTGCTTAGACCAGAATCCAATAACTGGCCCTTCCTAGCTTTCTCCGTCATTCCATCAGTCATATAGGTAGTACAGGAATATAAACCTGTTGTCCATCGGCTACGCCTTTCGGCCTCGTCTTAGGTCCTGACTTACCCTGGGAGGACGAACCTTCCCCAGGAACCCTTAGGCAAACGGTGGGGAGGATTCTCACCTCCCTTGCGCTACTCATACCGGCATTCTCACTTCCAAGCGCTCCAGCAGTCCTCACGATCTGCCTTCACCGCCCTTGGAACGCTCCCCTACCATCTTATACATAGTATAAAATTCGCAGCTTCGGTATTATGCTTAGCCCCGGTACATCTTCGGCGCAGTGTCACTCGACTAGTGAGCTATTACGCACTCTTTGAAGGATGGCTGCTTCTAAGCCAACCTTCTAGCTGTTTTGACAACTCCACAACCTTTCCCACTTAGCATAAATTTTGGGACCTTAGCTGGCGATCTGGATTCTTTTCCTTTTGCGCACGGACGTTATCACCCGTACACTGACTGCTGAACATGCTTTCACTGGCATTCGGAGTTTGATTACACTCAGTACAGCTAGGTGCCGCCATTGTATATTCAGTGCTCTACCTCCAGTGGGCTTTAGTTCAACGCTAGGCCTAAACCTATTTCGGGGAGAACCAGCTATTTCCGAGTTCGATTGGAATTTCACCGCTAGCCACAAGTCATCCGCTCACGTTTCCTAGTAAGTCGGTTCGGTCCTCCATTTGGTTTTACCCAACCTTCAACCTGATCATGGCTAGATCACTCGGTTTCGGGTCTATTGCAACATACTTAAGCGCCCTATTAAGACTCGCTTTCGCTTCGGCTCCGTCTCTTCAACTTAACCTCGCATGGTACAATAACTCGCCGGTTCATTCTGCAAAAGGCACGCCATCACCCATTAACGGGCTTTGACTTCTTGTAAGCACATGGTTTCAGTATTCTATTTCACTCCCCTCCCCGGGGTGCTTTTCACCTTTCCCTCACGGTACTTGTTCACTATCGGTCACTAGAGAGTATTTAGCCTTGCGGGATGGTCCCTGCGGATTCCGACAGAATTCCTCGTGTTCCGCCGTACTCAGGATTCCTTACAGAGTTCACAGTATTTCGCTTACAGGACTCTCACCTTCTTCGGTTTAGCTTCCCACCTAATTCAACTATACTATGAATTTCTTACTCTTAATGTATGGTCCTACAACCCCGATCTAGTCGGTTTGGGCTATTCCCTTTTCGCTCGCCACTACTAAGAGAATCGATTTTTCTTTCTTTTCCTCCGGTTACTAAGATGTTTCAGTTCAGCGGGTTGCTCTCGCATACCTATGTATTCAGTATACGATACCTACGCATTACCATAGGTGAGTTCCCTCATTCGGACATCTCCGGATCAACAGCTCCCCGAAGCATTTCGTAGTTTGTCACGTCCTTCTTCAGCTTCTAGTGCCAAGGCATCCACCATGTGCCCTTACTAATTTAATCACCATTTGTTTCCTAATTTGATTGAGATATTTTAATGTGATATATCGCGACATTTTTCCAATATTTCTATTGGGGCTCTTTTGATATATCACTACCACATTATCCAGTTTTCAAAGAACTATTTTTTTTTTGAGAGATAAATCTCTCAAAACTAAGCAAAAATTCGCATCAATTCACAAAGCCTTTTTTGTATCTTTCTCCATAGAAAGGAGGTGATCCATCCCCACCTTCCGGTAGGGATACCTTGTTACGACTTCACTCCAGTCACCTGTCCTACCTTCGTCGGCCCCCTCCTAAAAGGTTAGGCTACCAACTTCGGGCATTACAGACTCCCATAGCGTGACGGGCGGTGTGTACAACACCCGGGAACGTATTCACCCTGACATTCTGATTCAGGATTACTAGCGATTCCAGCTTCATGGAGTCGAGTTGCAGACTCCAATCCGAACTGAGAGCGATTTTAGAGATTTGCTCCACCTCACGGTTTCGCGTCTTTTTGTATCGGCCATTGTAGCACGCCTGTAGCCCTAGACGTAAGGGGCATGATGATTTGACGGCATCCCCACCTTCCTCCGGTTTATCACCGGCAGTCTCGTTAGAGTTCTCAACTTAATGTTAGCAACTAACGACGAGGGTTGCGCTCGTTATCGGACTTAACCGAACATCTCACGACACGAGCTGACGACAACCATGCACCACCTGTCACCTGGATAACCTCTACTATATTTCTATAGCTTTGCCAGGGATGTCAAGTCTAGGTAAGGTTCTTCGCGTATCTTCGAATTAAACAGCATGCTCCACCGCTTGTGCGGGTGCCCGTCAATTCCTTTGAGTTTCAGCCTTGCGACCGTACTACTCAGGCGGAGTACTTAATGTGTTAACTTCAGCACCGGTTTCCCGACACTTAGTACTCATCGTTTACGGCGTGGACTACTAGGGTATCTAATCCTATTTGCTCCCCACGCTTTCGTGTCTCAGCGTCAGTAATGGCCCAGCAAGCCGCCTTCGCCACTGGTGTTCCTTCTAATATCTACGCATTTAACCGCTACACTAGAAATTCCACTTGCCTCTACCACACTCAAGTCTACCAGTTTCTAAGACGAACTGGGGTTGAGCCCCAGGCTTTGATCTTAGACTTAATAAACCGCCTACACACGCTTTACGCCCAATAAATCCGGATAACGCTCGCCCCCCCTACGTATTACCGCGGCTGCTGGCACGTAGTTAGCCGGGGCTTTCTGGTGAAGTACCGTCAGCTTACCATCATTCCCTATGGTAAGGTTTCTTTCTTCACAACAGAGTTTTACAATCTGTAAGACCTTCATCACTCACGCGGCATTGCTCGTTCAGGGTTTCCCCCATTGACGAATATTCCTAACTGCTGTCTCCCGTAGGAGTCTGGGCCGTGTCTCAGTCCCAGTGTGTCCGATCAGCCTCTCAGCTCGGATATGCATCGTTGCCTTGGTAGGCCATTACCCCACCAACTAGCTAATACAACGCAAGCCCATCTCGAAGTGAAGCCGTAGCTCCTTTTAGCATAGTTACTTTTGTATCTATGAATCATCCGGTATTAGCTATCGTTTCCAATAGTTATCCCAGTCTCCGAGGCAGGTTACCCACGCGTTACTCACCCGTCTGCCACTAAGTGGTAATCTATATCCAACTTTGTGCAAGCACTCCATTTTCAATAGGCCACTTCGTTCGACTTGCATGTCTTAGGCATGCCGCCAGCGTTCATCCTGAGCCAGGATCAAACTCTCCAAAAAAATTATTTTTGTTTCGTTTTATTTTATTCCTAGCTTTGGAATTGACTTATTTTTGCTCAGTTTTCAAAGATCTATTTCTGCTCTCTTCCGTGAAAGCACTACTAATATACCAAATCAATCAACCCTTGTCAACATCTTTTTTACTTTTTTTTATTTTTTTGTTGTTTTTGTCGATTAGACATTAAATTAATGTAAAATGTAATTTTTTAGCAGCAAATATCATAAAAAAAAAGATAAATTTAGTAAAATTTGTGCTTTCTTTATATTATATTAATAATCACACTTTTTATTACTAATTTTTATCTTTTTGTTTTAAAAATTCATATTGTTTATTATATCTGATATTTTCATCAGCATTAAATACATTTGAACCGCTTTTATAAAATTTAATTAAATCATCTAATCCGTTTTTTATTGCTTTATCTAGTTCATTAGAATAGTTCATAATCTTCTTATGATATTTATATTCTAGCCTATCAAGTATTTTATAATCACCAGTTGGAAATATTCTAAGATCTAAATCATAATCTATATATTTAATTGTACCTTCCTCTATTATATAAGGAGTTGCTATATTGCAATAATATGATACACCTGTACTTTTTAACTGAGCAATTACATTAAACCATCTATCCTTAAAAATACATAATTGCAGGTTCCTTCGTTTTCCACACATTTCCTTCTGCTTCGGTAACCAAAGTTCTTTTGTTTCCACATACTATATAATCTTTCTTTATATCCAAAACAACAGCTTCATTCCAACAACGGTGCACTTGTTTATTATGTTTGTAGCATTGAATCTGTAAATTATCTCCAACAGAAATATTATCCATTTTGCACCTTCTTCCAATGTACATTATAACTTGTTTTTAAAAAAAGAAAGTTTTTTTATCAGTAACTAAAAAACACCATATAAATTATGGTGCTAAATAATTAAGTGCAGCTTGTAATTGAGTATCATTTTCATCAATAGGATTATCAGAATAAGAATCTCCTTGTTCAACTTCTATATCAGGTTTAACACCAGTCTCATTAATCCAATTACCTTTTGGGCTTAACCATTTTTTAGTTGTAAATTTATATTCAGCAGAATTGCTGTTAACAAGTTCTTGAACCGTTCCCTTACCATAGCTTACATTTCCTATAACTGTTGCGCCATACTCTTCTTTAAGCGCTATGCTAAGAAGTTCAGAAGCCGATGCACTTGCATTATTTTGTAATACAACAATAGGATATGTTTTAGTCTGTTTTCCATTTGAATAAAATTTTTCTGTTTTATTTTTCGTTTCCGTTTGATATATAACATGTGTTTTATCAAGCAAATTTGATAATATCGAAACAGCTGTAGTTAAATGTCCTCCAGAATTATTTCTGACATCTATAATTAAAGAATCAATTTGTTCATCTTCTAATTCTTTTAATTTTGTTTCAAATTGCTTTGTTGTTGCATTTGCAAATATACCTATATATATATATCCTATTTTTTTACCATTTTTTTTCATATACTTGACTAGATACCGAAGGAATTGTTACTTCTGATCTTTTTAATGTAACTGATTTAGTTTCTTCATCTCTAATAATTTCTAATTCAAATGAATTTTTATCACTATTTCTTATATATGATGATAAGTCAGATGTTTCAGTATAATTTTTACCATCAACAGATAAAATAATATCACCAGATTTAAGCCCCGCTTTTTTCAGCAGGTGAATCACTAAATACTCTTAATATAATTATTTTATTATCATATTTATATATTTCAACACCTACCCCATCATAATTTCCGTCTAACTGGATATTGAAGTTATCTGCCGATGTCCCATCAAATAATGTAGAATAGTCATCTCCTAAAACAGATAGCATTCCACTTAAAGCACCTTTCATTAATGTTTCTTCATCAATATCACCATAGTAGTTTTCTAAAATATATTGATAATTATTAATAAAATTTTGAATGTATTTATCATTTGAATTATAATTATTTTTATAATTTAAACGATTTGTAACCATACTACCGACAAATAGACTAATTATACATGTCAACAATACAAGTGTTAACACTTCACCAGTGTGAAATACAGCTCTATTAGAATCAACTTTTATTTTTTTTCTCATTCTCATAGCATCACCTTTTATAATATAGCACACTAAAATATTTGTGTCCATTTCTAAATATAATTTATTATTAAGTTTACAAAAAAGAGTCAAGTGACTCTTATGAATTTGTAATCAAACTTTTCAAATATGATTCGATAACCTCGTCGTTATCATATATATCTAATATGTTTCCATCATTCATATGTAATAGTGTTGTATCATTAAATACTAAATTATTAACATCAAATGAATTATTTTCTCCATAATATTTTTGATTTAATGCATCTAAAATATCAACATAATATACATCACTATGTTTATCAAGTGCTACATATTTAGATATATATGATTTAAACAACGTTAAATACTGATCACTATTTTTATAAACAAGAACGTAATAGTCCCCATTTTTTCTGGTAATATCTGATGCTAAAATTGTATCATAAGATATTTCTGATACAGAATCATTCTTTGAGTATTTTAAATTACCATTATTCTTTGTTACAAAAACAGTTATAATGTAAAAAATACATACAACGCCTATAACTATTGTTAAAATTGTTACCAATTTTTTTTACTTCATCTGTTGCACTATCAATTACAACAGGCTCTTTATTTACTTTTTTTTATTTTTTGCCATTTTATCACCTTTTATAATTATAACACAAAAAAGAAAAAATAGATATAAAATCTCTTTCCCAACAGGCATAACCCTTATTGAATTAGCAACTTCTAATAATTCTGAACTTGATAAAACTTCAGATACAGCATAATATTCAATACCATTACTTATCCAACTAACCGTATTATCAGTCATAGTTCCAATTGTATCACCAGTCCATTCTAACTCTCCATACACAGGAATAGTTGTAATAGTATCATCAACACTTACTGTTTCCTGAACTATCATAAAAGGACTATCACCAGAAAATGTTAAAATAATTCTCTCACCATCATCAAGTTCAACTACATCTTCACTTGTTAAATAAGTATTATCAGGCATATACATTGGATATATAACATTATCTATTTCATTTAATGTTTTTTCAGTACTAGTATTTGTATTTAAATTAGCATCTAATGAAAAATAATCTTTATCATAACTTGTCTTTATAATCTATATCAGAAAATGTCATTTTAATTTTAGCTACACCATCTTTATTTAAAACTTCAACTTTTTTTTAAATTGCCTTTTTTGTCAAAATAAATTTTTTTGATTTACAAGTTTTTTGTTGTTAGAATAATTAACTTTTGTAGTTACTATTATATCATTTTCTGATACATCAACCATTTTGTTATTATCTGAATCCATGTCTTTAACTAAAGTTTGTAATAAATAACTTTGTGAATTATTGTATGGCCATTCACTTTGAAATTTAAAACTTTTATTTAATGATGGAGTTAAAACTATAACACACATAAGTTTTAAATTTTTATAGTATCTTATATATATTATTAAATTTATTTATTTTCTATTTTATCTTGCGATTCAATATATTTATAGTTTAAGTTGTTATTTTTTGTTATTACTGATTCTCCTAGTTTCTTTTTTTCAAGGTCGTCTCTCGCAACTTTTGCAGTATTACCACCCATTCTTGCTATTTTTTGTTTTGTTCTAAACCATAAGGCTTATGTTTTTTAGCAAGTTCTCTTGTTGCAGTTTCTCCTAGGTCTGTCAAAAGGACTTCTATATCGGACATGTTATCTCTTAAAGATTCTTTACGAAGTCCTTTAAATGCTTTATATTCGCTTGCTTTCATTCCAGACCATTCTTGATAAATTTCATTTGTTAGTATCCCATATTCATAATTTTTAGTGATACCGCCATCTTTCCAAACATCAGTTAACCTTTTTCTATCAACAATTCCATCTAGTCTATCTTTTATCCACTTATCACTATATCCTCGTTTTCTATAATAATCTACTGCCCTATTAATAGCAATTTCAGGATCAAATACCTCATCTATTCTTTCACTACCTAAATTGGCAAGCCAAAGTTTAAAAGGTTCAGCTTTAGGACTGGGAACAGATTCAATTAATCTCAATATTCCTTTAGTATCTAAAGTGTCAGTTAAATAATTTTTTCCATCTTTTTTTTGATTTCATTTTCAGTTGGTTAGTAATACTAACCAACTCACTTCCTTCATTATGTAATTTACCTTTTAACCATTTCCAATAATTTCTAGATTTTTCGTAATCATTATTTGTTAATGCACTAATAACATCAACAACACTGAAATAGTATTCTTCTTTTTCATTATTCCAAATACTTCTTATTTCATTACCCTCAAAAAGATTTGATATTGTTTCTAATTTATCTTTACTCATTTATTACCTCCTTTAAATCAACTTAAACTTATAATATATATCAATATTTTTTTTCTTCATCTATCTCTATTCTATCAATTAGTGAACTAATTAATGCACGAGATGGATTTTTCATCTCTAAAAATTCTTTAATTTTATCTAGATAAAAATTATCGTTAGTTTCCCCATTGTTTTCTAAATTATATAGTGTTCTTTCGTATTCTAGTTTCTTTTTTCTTTGATTCATTAATCTCTAGGGTCAAGTTATTGTAAGTTCTCTTATACATTTCTAAAGTTATATTTCCCTCTAATTTATCATTGTAGCAAATATCTATTTTTTTTATTAGCATTTTCGATTGCTGTTTCTAATCTAAATATTTCTCCTTTAATACTATCTTTTTTCTTTTTTATTCTATCATTAGTTTTTAATATACTTTCAAGAGTTTTTTCATCTAGGTATTTTCTTTGCCATTTTTCGTAAATTATCTAAAACTATATTTTCTATAATTTGATATTTAATAGAATGTGGCGTGCATACATCTTGTTTTTTTTTCTTTTAGCCCAATAATTACAATTACCATAAATTCGGCTAACCTCTCCATATTTTTTAGTTTGTTGTTTATGTTCTCTAAATCCGATTGTATGCTTACAATCTTTACAATATATTAAACCACGAAGTAAAAGTTTATCGGTTACACCATTACCTTTGCCACGATTTTTATTACTTTTAAACATTTCTTCGGCAAGTTCAAATGTTTCTTTATCAATTATGGGTTCTACTGCACCAACTGATATAATCCAATCATTTTCTTTATTATGAACTCTTTTTTTAGATTTGTAATTAACTTTCCTTTGACGACATTGTGTTAAATTTCCAATATAAGTTGGATTTTTTAGAATATCATTAACTGTCCTTGTTGCCCAAACACCATAATGAATATTGTCTTGCCCTAACTTCATATTTTTTTGCATACTTGGTGTTGGTATATGTTCACTTGTTAAAGTGTCACATATTTTGCTTAAACTATCGCCACTTGTAAACATATCAAATATTCTTCTAACTACATTAGCAGATTCTTCATCAATTTCAAGTTTGTGCTTATCTTCCTCATTCTTTTTTATAACCATAAGGAGCGTATGCTCCCACAAATAAACCATTTCGTTTTTTAGTATATAAAGAACTTCGGAGTTTATTTGATATATCTTTAACATACATATCATTAAAAGCACTTTTAAATACTAACATATCATTTGCTGAACTATCTCTTTTAAAAGTATCTACCCCATCATTAACTGCTACATATCTAATGTTATGTTCTGGAAAATATCTTTCTACATAATAACCAAACTCAATATGATCTCTACCTAATCTTGATGTATCTTTAGTTATAATCATATTTATTTTTCTTTTCTTCGCAGTCTTTAATCATACGATTAAATCCTACTCTATCAAAAGTTGTTCCAGATACACCATCATCTATATATTCATCTACAAATAATAAATCATTATCTCTAATATAATTTAAAAGCAAATCTCTTTGTGTAGAGATACTACCACTCTCACCTAACCTTTCATCTTCTCTAGATAATCTTAAATATATTCCTACCTTGTAGGTTGTGTCTGTTACCATTTCTACTCCAATCTATAAGTTCGAGATTATATCGCTATTTATTATACCATTATTTTCGTATAAATTAAATTCTTTATCTAGAAAAGATGCTAAAAAATTACTTATTAATTCATTAAGTGTTATTCCATTTTCATTAAAAATATTATTTACTTTATATTCTTTTTTCCATAGGGCACCTCTATAAATGTATATGCACCTAAATTAATATTATTTTGTATAAGTTTGTCTATCTTCATTAAATACCTCCTTTGTCTTAATTTTCTGTTTTTTCTAACATATTACATTCAATCCTTTCTTCTTTTTTATTCAAACTCTTTTAGTAGTTCTTTCATTTCTTTTAATTCTTCTTTGGTTGGTGGAATAGATTCTTCTCTTTTACCATTCCAAACAGGAACGCCATCTGGATCAATTCGTGTATGAGGTCCACTTTTTTTCCATTAAATAGTTCTTTTTGATTATCAGCAATATCTATTACAGTAATAAAACTTTGTATATTATTGTTTGTAATATAAGAGTTAAGATAACCTTTAATAAATACTTTAGTTCATTTAACAAAAAAAATCTTTATAGATTGTATAAAGATTTCGATTAATATTTAAACTTGAATATACTTTTCTTTTATCATACTTTAAAGTAGTTAAACCAAATTTAATATAGTCTTTATTATTATCTGTTACATTATTTATAGTTCCAGATATTATTATCTCATTTAAATCAATTTCCATTTTTTGCTCCTTTCATTTTAATTTATTTAGTTATTTAAATTATTAAAATAATTTTAAATTTATATTATTTATTATAATTATTTATTAATATTATTTATTCTGTTAGAAGATTCTTGCTGTTACATGTAGCAAGATACTGCTACTAACTATAGAAGATATTTGCTAAATATATTCTTCGTATATTAGGTTCATTTTCTACTTTAATATATTTTTTTCTTTTTAATGAAGTTATGCAACTTGTAATAGTTCTTTTTGATACTTTCATATGATTACTTAAATATCTATTATTCGCATAACAAAATCCCTCTTGCATAGTTAAAGTAGTGATTAATCCCATTAATAGTTTAGCAGTAGAAGATAATTCTTCATCTAATAGAACTATCATTGGTACTTGTACATATTTTAAATTACTTATATCTGTCATATTATCGTCCTCCTTTCCTTATTTTTTAACAAAAAAACTTGTAAAATTTTTACAAGTCATACCGATATAAACTACAAAAGGCAATACTAACCCAGAGACCTTATTTTAAATCCTGTCTCTAGGATTGAGTGTTTTAGTCTTATAGACTAGGTTCTAATATAAATCTACGAACATTTACTGAACCTTTATTTGTTAGCGATTTAATCTTTTCTAACAAAACTCGTATGTGTATAATCCTCTGCTATATTCAATGAACTTTATATATTTATTATCTTCTAATATCTGTAAGTTCTTTTTGAATCCAACATTTGTTATACTTAAATGATTTTGAACTCTACCTATACTTATACTTGTGAACTTACTTCTATGTGATTGTTCTGCACAAAGTATTTTGTATATAAGTTTAGTTTCAAAATTTATATTCTTGTCTTTCCATATCTTTGGATTAATTAATTCTAGTTGTTTGTTCTTCGACATACATTTGATTTCCTCCCTTCCTGTATTCAATAATCGTTTTATTGTGTACATCTGTACTGCTGACAAATTAATCTTAACATAGTAAATACTAACCTGTCAATACTTTTTTATTCATATTTTGCATTTTTGTTGACTTTTGTACTCATTTAGTGTATGATTAATGTGTGAGGTGAAAAAAAATGTCTAGTGATAAAACTATTGGTGAAGTAATTGCCGAAGCTAGAGAAGAAAAAAATCTATCTCAAAGACAACTTGCAAAACTTGCTGGAATTAATAGTTCTGGTTTATCTAAAATAGAAGCAGGAGAAAGAGATCCTAGTCCTAAAATATTAAGAAAGATAAGTAAATATATTGATGTTAATTATAATGATTTAATGTATAAAATGGGATTAGGTATTTAAGTTAGTCCATTAAATCCTTTTATTAAAGACTATTATTCTAACTTAAAAGGAAATGAATTAAATGAGGCAGAAATTAATGTTTTAGGTAATAAGCAAAATTTAGAAAAATTAGTTTTATCTTGCGAAGAAAAATTAAAAGATAAAAACATATTAGATAGTGAAAAGGATTTATTACTACACACTATTGAAGATACAAATTATCAAATTAATACACAACAAGAAATAATAAACTTAATTCAAAGTTTAAAAGTAAAGGAGAGAAATAGAAATGCGAAATAGAAAAATATTAAATATTTTAGTTATACTATTATGTATATTTGTTATAGTAAGTTTTGTATTAACACAAACTATTGCAACTGATTATTTTAAGAATATGTTTTGGGTTGCTAGTATGTTTCTTATGTGTGGTGTATTGTTAGATCTTAATGCTTGGAGCAAATTAGGATTAGATGTTGATAAAAACAAATCAAAAACTATTAGGAGAGGTTTTGATGATAGTACAACATTGTTAGTTGTTTTCTATGGCAGTTTACTTTTTAATAATTGTATTTTTTAATCAATTTAATAATGAAGTAATGAAAATAACTATGTCATAATAGGATATTTTATTATGACAATAGAATTTGTATTATTTAATTATCTATCAATATGGAATGCTAAAAAAGATACTATTAAATTATTAAAAGATAATAAATAATACAAAAAATAGCCTTTTACCTTTTCGTTAGATTAGGTATTAGGCTATTTTTCATATAAGAATGCGTGGCAAGTTTTGTTGCTTTAGCAATGAAATTGGCGATAGTATTCTTCTTTTTATTTAAACTTGATTTAAATAAAAAGGCAACAATACCACTTACGATTAGTTTGTGGTATGTTGCTTAAATGGGGTTTCAAAAGGGTTCTCCCTTTGCACACTATTCCTAGATGGCTTGTCCATCTTGGTAGTGTGTTACTATCTTGTCTTAAAGATAGTTTTTTATGGAATTTTAATTAGATATAGAGATTATTTTATATTTCATAAATTGTCTATCTTGTTTTTTCCCTTTGATTTTATATTCATTTCATATGAATATAGTCTGTCTAATTGTTCAGGTGTAATGTGAATCACTTTCCCACCTTTCGGATTAATTCTTTCTCCACCAAATACTATCCATATTGCATCAAGTGGCATATCTGGCATTGAAGCTTCTCCATCAGTAAATATTATTTTATTTTCTACTCTTCTTGAAAAAGCACCTACAGCAACATCAAAATCAGTTCCTCCACCACCTTCAAATCGCATATTTTCTATATCTTCTTCTGTTCTAATTTCATGAAATCCATAAAATTCTGTATCAAAACATCCTACTTTTAATTTAGTATGTTGTAATATATTCTTACATTCTCTTAAAAAGTTTTTTTTAATAATACTTCATTTATTGAACCACTTGTATCAAGAACAATTTCAGTTTCTGGCATTGGTTGCTCTTCTAAATTAGCAGTAACAACTCCATCTTCTAATGTAGCATTTTTATATGACCAATCTACATCATATTTAATTGCTTCTCTCAAAACATATCGCCAATCAACTATTGGTTTTGCAGTACCAATATCATTAACTATTCTAACATCTCTATTTGTTGAAGTTCCTGCTTGTGATGCTTGTTTAGAAATTGCTTCTTTTAATTCTTCAAGTTGCTTTTTCTTATCTTCAAGGATTTTTCTTAAAAGCATCTTTTTTCTCCCATGCTCTCAAGTTCTTCTTGTTTCTTTTCTAGTTCACTCTTTTCTTTTTCTTTTGCATCTTTTCCTAAAAGTTTATCTAATAAGTTCTCTTTTTTATCAGATTTTTCTTGCTGCTCTTTGTGCTTTTTAACTGCTTTCTCCCACATACTATGAGTATCATGTCCAACATCTTGCTTTGATTTATCTTCTTCTTGTAAATCTTTTCCAGAGTCACCACCGCTTTGTTCTTGGGATTGCTTATCTTGTTCTTGTGAGTTTCCACTATTAGAACTATTTTGTTGTTGAGATTGTTGCTGTTCATCTCCACTTTGTCCTGCATCACTATCTTGTTTCTGGTCTTCTTGATTTTGTGAATCGCCAGTTTGTTGTTGTGATTGAGATTGTTGTTGACCATTTTCGCCTTGACTACTACCACTGCTTTGTTGTTGATTTTGTTGCTGATTACCTTGTTCACTTTGATTATTACCTTGTCCATTTTGTTGTTGTCTTTGTTGTTTTTCTTGTAATAGTTTGTCATATAACTGTTCAGCATCGTAATTAATAGCTTCTGCCATATCAACACCCCCCCAGAGCCATTTTTAATCCGTCTCGTTTTAAAAACTGATTAATAACACCATCTGTAGCAATATTCCATAACTCTGGATCTTTGCCTTCACTTCTTAAGATATGATTAAATGCAATATGACATACTTCATGAGCAAATATAAAAGTTTGTTCTTCAACACTTAAACTTTCTAAATATTTAGGATTATAGTAAATTGTTTCTCCATCTGTACCTGCGGTTGGTATATCTTTGTTTTCTTTATAATCTACACTTGCTACTACACTCCCAAAAAAGGGATATTTAACAGCATTTTTCTTTTTAATGCTGCAATATCATATTTCATAACTTATACCTCAAATTCGTGCAACTAATGAGAATATTTCTTCATTTATCTTATCTTTATTTATTTCGTTTGCTGTTACAATTATCACACAACTTTTTGGTAATTCAAATGTAGATATTTTTCTATGTTCTAACAATTCACAGAATTTTAATTGTTCTTCTTTTGAAATTGCATCAATTTTATCAATCACTAAAATTTTACTTGCATTTGTACTTAATATTTCACTAAGCCATTTTGGTGGCATAAAATCAGTTCCATCATAATGACCATTTAACTCTTTAACATCAACATTGGCAGGTAATACAACTGCACCATTTATATCTTTACCAAATATAAAATCAACTAAAATTGGTGCAACATTTGCTCTTATATATGATAGTAATATTTCTTTCTTATCTCCCATTATCTTCTTATACCTCCTTCTGACATTTCAGCAAGTTTTACTTCTGCAAGTCTTTCTAATTTACTTTCATCGCCATGTGTCCATAAAGCATCAAAAATCGCCCCAAATTCTGCTCCTAATCTTGTAACGAAACCTCTAACTTTTTTCCAAGTTGTTATCATCAACTTGTGATAATCCCATAGTTGTTGCATATCTTTCTGCTGTATTTAATGCTTGTATGTCTCTTTGGGTATAATTTTCATTTATTACATCATCTAGTGTTATAACTTGTTGATTACAAAATTGTACAAATTCTCTTGTTATATCCTCTCCTACTAATGCTCTTAACATTTCTGGACTTCCTGTTGCGTATAACATTTTAGAAGCCATTTCCCATTTTCTTGGATCTGCATTAGGTTTTTCACCATCATATTTACTTCTTAATGTTTCGCCTTTTTTTATAAGCAATATATGAATAAATAGCAGGGTGTATATTATGTTCACTTGCCCATTTTAACCAACTTTCAGCAGTTGTTTTAATATAAACATGAGCAAATCTATTAAATAATGGTTCTGCTAATTGATTTGCCGCTAATGAATCTTTCATATCATTTCCTGCTGCTACAATTCTAGCATTTTCTGGTAATTTCCAAATACCATTTACTTCTCTATCTAAAACTATATTAAATGCTATACCTTGAATACTTGGTAGTGCATTTGTTATTTCATCAAAGAATACAATATGAAATCTATCTGGCTCTTTTTCGCATTTTTCTTCTAATTTTTTTAACCAACTTGGCTTAACATCAATCATCTCACCTGTTGCTTGATTGTAAACACTTTTACCATTTAAACTTTCTGGTGTCGCATTTCTTAGATAAATAATTACACAATCAGAATCTATTTGTTTTACCCTTGCAGATTTACCTTCTGATGAAGGTCCATGCAAAAATACTGCTATACCACTTTCTATTGCACCCTTAATAATTTCTTCTTCACTAACTTGTCCAAATTTTAAACCATAAGGATTTCTTCTTTTTTCAGCTTGTTTTCTTTCTTCTTCAAACTGAGTTTTTTCTTCTGGTGTCATATCTTGAATACGAGTAAATGTTGCTGTTTGAGTCAAATCGCGTATCATATATCTATCAAGATATTTCTTCATTTCTGTTCTACTAAAATCACCTTTATAATTATGATTTCTATCAAGAAATCTTATTCAGAAACTAACCCTAATTTTGAAACTAATATTCCTGTTCTATCATCAATTAACCATTTTACAGGCGATACTTCTAGCCAAACACAATCGCCATCTCTATATTCAACACCATTTGAAAGTTTAAATTCATTTCCATCAAAATCAGAATTTGCTCTTATACGAATATATCTCTTTCCTTGATATTCATATTCTTCATAAGTTACTGGTTTGAATCCTGTATCATAATCATCATATTTTACTGAATCAAATGTATAACTTCTTCCAGTTTTATTCATTCCCCTATTATATTCTGATTCTAATATACTTTGCATTCTTGAGTCAGCAGCATTTTGAGGATATTCTCCATATTCTACTTCTTCTGTTCCATTGTATCCCCTCACTCTGTTCGGGGAGATTTGAGAAAAGATTACAGAAGATTGCAAAACTGGGCGAACAACACCATAGCGAACGTACCTAGATCCGAAGCACCTAGTACCATAACTACGGACCGCGCGGACATCATTATCGTTATCATCAGATCTAGTCCAAAACCAACTAGTTCTGCCTTTTAAAGAACTATCTTCATCAATATTATAATCTGTATCTTCGCATAAATAGCTACCTGTCAAAACACATAAATCTGTAATTGCAGCTTTTGTTCCATATTTTCTAATTACTTCTAATTGAGATTCTTTATCATTACCCCAAATTTGTCCTTCCGACAATAAAGTTAAATCTTGATTATTCATTTTTATCATCACCACATCTATATTTTACCATATGAAATCATTTTTTCTTACTATTTTTGCGAATTTTATATTTTTTTATCTAAATTGGATAATAATTTGTCCATACTCTTTTCATTAGAATATTTTAAATGTGCTTTAAAAGCTTAATTCTCATACCAACATATTCTTCATCAATTACGGATTTATCTTTAAGTTTTCTTATGATTTTAATATGTTTTCTCATTCTCTGCTTAGATGAAAACCTAAGTTTTCTAATAACCTTACCACTATTTGTTAAAATATGATTAAAACCTAAAAAATCAATTCCATTATATGCAAGTCCTATTTGTGTTTTTTGATTAAGTTCCAAATCTAATTTTTCAATACAAACTTTATTTATTTTTTCTAAACAATATTGTAAGTACCTTTTATCACGATGAAGTAGAATAAAATCATCCATATATCTTACGTAACTTTTAATTTGCAATTCTTCTTTGATCAATCTATCAATTTTATCAAGATAGTATAAAGCAAACCATTGACTTGATTGATTACCTAATGCTAACCCTCTTTCTAAATTATCAGGTTGTTCATTTATAATTTTTTTTTTATAAACCAAAATTCATCACCTGTAAAGTCAATCCTTTTTAGATTATTTATTAAAATATTATGGTTAATGCTGGGAAAATATTTGCGAATATCACATTTCAAATAATAGACTTTATTATCATTATTCTTAAAATATTCTTTTTTGCAAAAAATATTTCAATCTATCCATTCCATATTTTGTTCCTTTGCCTTTTCTACAAGCAACATTATCATTTATTAGTTTTTTTTCAATCTTTGGAATTAAAACATTATCGCAAAAAACATCTTAATACAATTCTATCTCTATATGGAAGAGCTTGTATTAATCTTTCTTTTTGGTTCATATATTATAAATTCCTTATATTTTCCTACTTTATATTTCCTTGATATTATTTCTTTTTGTAATTTATAAATATTCTCTGAAATGTTTACTTCAAATCTTATAATTTCACCTTTATGTTGTTTTGATCTTCTACATTTTTTATGTGCATCATATAAGTTTTCAAAGCTAAATATATTTTCTAAATTCATATAATCACCACCAAAAAAGTGCCCCTTTTTAACCTTCAAAAATACATACATATCGTTGTTGGTGTGAGCACTAAAATCTATCCACCGCACTATTATAGCGGTTAGAAAAGTAAATAATTCCTTTGCTTTAAAGTACTGATATATTTTACTTAAAATATATTTCTCTGACCTGTTTTTTAGATTTTATAATCTCTTCAAAAGCAAATCTGGGCGAACAACACCATTGCGTTTGTATCTATATTTGTTGTTCCTATTACCATTCTTATTGACCGCGCGGACAAAGACAAAGCCCTGCGCCAAAGGCGCAAAACTAGCAATGCCGCTAGAATAAATTATTTACTTAATTAAAAACCTTTCGGTTTAAAATCCTTTAATTATTTGTACGACTGTTCCATCTAGAATCGTCGCTTTTCTTCCATGCAGCTATTAAGTTAATAGATTCACCAATTTGAATAGAGATTTGTTTAAATTGCCTAGATAAAATACAATTTGAATTTTCTGCTACCATTGAAATATATCCTAGCATTTTTAACTTTACTATTGCATCCTTTTGATATTCTTCTCTCTTTTTTTTATTATCTAAGCAATCTATTCTTACAAAATTTGCTTGTAAAAGCAACTCTAATATTTCTAATGATAAATTTTGCATGCGATTAACAAACACCCCTCTATATTTAGCTGGAGATTTTTCAGTAACTGCAATTATATAAGCTCCTAATTTTTTTTACAACTGTAATAACTATTAAATCATTTGCATTAAATGGAATCTTTTCAACTCTTTCTAATTCACCATCTTTTTCAATATTTTCTTTTTACTTTATTCTTATTAAATTTTTGATTATTTGCTGTTGCCAGAGCTTGTTTTACTGCAACTTTGTCATCAACACTATTTAAATTATCAATAGTATTTTCTAATGTTTTTGGAACTTTAAGATTGTTGGTTCTACTAACTTGTAACATCAAATCACGACCTCTTCTATATAAATATAACTTAATTACAATATAAAACACTTCCATAGTATTAGAAGTGTCTTAAAAAGGTAGATTTAGATACTGCTAACTACTACTTATATTTTTTATTTTTAATTGTTTAAAAAATAACTTACAACTGATAGTTCTAAAACTATCCACAATAATGTTTTTCTGATATTTTTTTCCTCAACCAAATTACTTATACAATATTCTTTTACATATGAAATTTTTTACAGGTAATTTAATCTTTCTACCATTTATACCAATTACTTTTAAAATCAAATCAGACGCTATACAACTGCCTTCTTCAAAAATAGCCCCATTTTCTTCTTTATTATCATAAAAAAATTCAGTTACATCATCAACTAATCTATTATTTTCTCTAAATTTATCTACCTTACTACTTTTCTGTATTTCTTCTAATTTTGCATTAATTAATTGTTCTAATACATTTTCTACTTCTTCATTAGATAAGTTATTTAATGAAGAAGTAAGTTCTTCTAAATCATAATAATATTTGATTGAGGTAATAATTTTAATTTTGTCATCTAAAATTTCTGATATTTTTTACATATTCATTTAAATTTTCTTTTTTCATATCTAGCTCCTTTTTCTTTACTTTATTATTATAACACATTTTTAACGAATAGTATTCGGCTTTTTAGTTAAATTAATATTTAATGGGAAAATATTATTGGTGATAACTATGTTTGATAATAATATAAGATATTGCAGAGAAGAATTAGAGATGACACAAGCTGAACTTGGTTATATATTTGGAGTATCAGATTCAGCTGTTCGCTCTTGGGAAACTGCCCATGACTCTATACCATTACCAAAACTTATTAAATTTTGTAATATGTATGATTATTCATTGGATTTCGTATGTGGTTTAATAAGAAATAATATTAAATATGGGAAATTTACAACTGACAAAATTAAAATAAGTAAAAAACTAAAAGAATTAAGAAACAAATTAGGAATTTCCCAACAAAAATTATCTGATGATTGCAAAATTTCACAAACTACTTATAGTGGTTATGAAACAGGTAACTATTTAATTAACACAACGAATTTATACTATATATGTAAAACCTATAATGTATCAATGGATTGGGTAGTTGGCAGAACGAATAATTCTAAAATTAATAGATAAAAAGCGAGAGTATGCTATAAAAATGACATATTCTCGCTTTTATATTATATTTAATGAATAATAATAGTCATATACATTTAATTGATTATTAACTTTAATATTAATTTCATTATTATTAAAATCATATTGAAAAATATTAAATAACATTTCAACAGAAAACTTTTGTTTTTCCAATAATGATAATTCCATATACTTTGCTGAAATAAATAGTAGATTATTATATTTAGCAGAGTTGGTGATTAACTTTTTAGAGTTAGGATCAAGTATTAATAATACTTCTTGAAATAACTTAATAAAATTATCAATATTATAGTTTGGTACAAATCCTAAATTTTCAAATAAATTTATTGCTAATCTAACTTTATCAATACCACTTAACTTATCTACCATATTAACTAATGTTATAACATTTTCAGTATTATTACTTAATAACATAATATCATCCTTTCTTTTTTTGTCATTTAAGGCAATTTATTTTAAGATACAGATAAGATATTAAGCCTTACATTAAAACTCCAATATAGGCGATTTAATAGGGTTAAATATCATTTTTCTGTACTTATATTTATCACTCTAAAAAGTAAAAAAAATCAATACTATTTTTTATCTTTTTTATCTACTTAAATCAAAATTATCAGATTTATCATAATCCTTTTCTAATTCATCTATATCCTTAACTCTTGTTTTTAAATAATCTGGTGCCTCTACATATTCAAATAACTCATCTTGTTTAGTTGTTCCTCTTGATATTTTAATTACATCATTCATATCAAAATCATTATTATCATAATAATCTTTAACTTCGATAGTTGTTTCATCTTTCGTCTTTTCATTACCAAATTGTAATATTTTTCTAAAAAATTTCTTAATTGCTTCTAATATTGCTTCAATATAGTTTCTTAATTTGTTATTTTCTTCAGTCAAGTTTTGATTTCTAGTAGTAAGAGATTTAACTTCTTTTTTTAAGGTTTGTATTTTTTTTCTTTTTCTAGTATTTGATGGCTTTTAGTAAATGTTTTTACTTAATTAAATAATTGTTCTATTTTAGGTTGAAATTCTAATACTTTTTTAGTTTCTTTAATAACATTATTCATAGATTCAAAGGTTTCATTTTTAACCTTAATATATTCATTACCAAAAATAGTATTTTTACTAGATTTCATTTTATCATTTAAATCACTTATGGCTTGTTCTAAATTTTTATTAATAGTTTCAACTTTATTTTCATAATATCTAGTTGTTTTTCTTTAATTCTTTTGTTTTTAAATGTTCTCTACTACTTCCTTTTAATACCTCTTTCTAAATCAAAACCTTTTTCAGTTAATCTTTCGTGATATTTATCTTGCAGTTGTGATAAGTGTATTTTATCTTTTATAAATTGCTTTTTAGATATTGTCCATCTTTCAGTATTAGTTCTTTTATCTAATTTTTTAACAAGTGGTACTACTACACAATGAATATGTGGTGATTTTTCATCTAAATGAATAGTTGCATGAAGTATTTGTTCTTTTTTATAACCTAAATCATTATAAACAAACTCCATACAAGTATTTGCCCAATTCATTAAATCATCATTACTCATATTTTCAAAGAATTTAGGTGAAGCAGTAAATAATAATTCATCTGCTACACAATTTCTTGATTGATTAAGCATTTGTGTATAACTTCTTTGTCTTTCTTTTCTTTCAGTTTTTTGTTTTTCATTATGTTGTTTTTCATACTCTTTTTGTTATCTCTTTAAATCTTTTAACATATTTATAATTTAATGGTACTAATTCTAAATTTTTATAGCTATCTTCAATCCTTATATCAGGATTAGAATTATATGCTTTCTTTTCTCTTTGATTATGAGAACCAATTTGTGCTAAATCGTGCGTAGTCATAATAGGTTCACTTCTAAATATTGCATAATTCATTATATCAATCTCCTCTCTTAAAAAAAATAAATAAAAAGAATATGCATTCAACATATTCTAGTGTTTATAAGATACTAACTAAATTGATATAACCTCAAACTTATTCATTTATAAAAGTTGTGTACTTTTTTGTGTGTCATAACATATACACCAGTTTCATTTTTTAAAATAATTTGTTCGTGATTGTTAGTTTTATTTTTCAAGCTTACTCTAAAATAGTCATCATCTTTATATGACGCTTCAACAGCATATAAATAACTTTCTTCATTATTTACAATTTCAAGTTCACCTGTTAAATGATAAGCCTTTGATTTATCAACTGTTTTTTAAAATCCGATGCTACATCACTTTTTTTACTGCCAAAACATCCTGTCATAAAACAGCAGCTAAATAATAGCAAAAAAAACATAATTGCAATTTTCTTCATTCTTTCACCTCATATTTTAATTTCATCTAATTATATGGAAGATATTGTAAAAATATGTTTTTTTAACGTATAAATTTAAAATTATGTGAAAAAATATAAATATAAGTGATTAGAAAGGAATGAATTTATGGAAACTTTACAAAAAATAGCTTTAGTATTTACAATTATTGGCGCTATTGTTTGGGGAATTGTTGGTATATTTGATATTAATATTATCGACTCAATTTTTGCAAATATGTATATAATTGCGCGCATAATATATATTATTGTAGGTATATGTGGAATTATCAATATAGGGCTTTTATTTAACCATATTGAAAAATAAAAAGAGCTACGCTCTTTTTTTATTGTTCAACAATCCTAATTTTTACTTTTTTAGTTTTAGATGCATATTGAACACGAACATCATTTCCTTCTACATTTACTTCAACTTCATATGTTCCCGCTGTATATCCATCCAAATCAATATAAGCAACCAAATCATCAGATGTTATACTATCGACAACAGAAGCAACACCTTTAAGCGTTACAGAAACAGTAGATGATGATGCATCAACAGCTTGAACTTTTAATCCATCTCCAAGATTTCTTGTCTCAATACCTACATTATCCAATGTTTTATTTGTAACTGTATCAAGTTCAACATTTACAGTAACATTATTAACAGACATAGAACGAACACCTACTGGTTTTTTTTTCAATTCTAACTTATATTGCCTATTCTCTTTTAAATCACTTACATTTACTTCAACTGGAATATACTTCAAATTAGCTAAAGTTTCCTCATCTCCATATACAGTTACTCTTGGTTCACTTACATTAATTGCACTTATAGCACGTCCAAAACTAACCTCTCCTGTTGGAATTGCTTTAATAGGAACTTCTTTACTTGGTGATGCAAGTTCTATATCAGCATCTATTTTTGATGGAACAACCTCTACATCAACAACATTCCCTTCGCTATCATATGCTTTAAGTGGAATATCTTTCATTGTTACTGTTCCTTCTGTTTGATTAACTAAATTATTAATATCAACCAAAGCTTTTACAGAAGCTACTTCTTTTAATTGATGTTCAGCACCCTTGATAACAACTTTATCAGTACTATAATTAATTCCTTTAATTACATATTTAGAATCAAGAGAATCTTGGTGTAAAATATCATAAGTAAGACTTCTTGATTCTGAAACCTTTTGATAAATTATAACCGTTGCGACACTTGGGTTAACCATATAATCAATATTACCTACATTTTGATTATATGTAATATTTACTTTGTGAGTTCCTGGCTTTAAACCACTTAAATCAACCATTACATCATGTGATGATGATTGCTTTGCAATATATAAATCTGTCTTACTACCTATCAAAGTAATATCAACAGTTTCTGGTAATCCTTCAACAACATAAGCTTCTTCATTATAAACTGCTGTTACTGGTTGATTCTTTAAAACCTCAGCCGCATTATCATTAAAAACAATTATTTTTTGATCTATAATAATAAATATTACCACAGCTAAAACTAATGATATAAACAATAAAGTATTAGTTCTAGATAATAAATTTTCTAACTTTCTTCCATTTTTATCAAATTTAGAAGATATAAATAAGACAAGTTTAGTAATTGGAACTACAATTTTTTTATCTATGAAGGAAGAAATTTTTAGGAAGAAATTTTTAATCATTTTTAGTATTTTCATCTAAGTTTTCATCTCCTTCCTCTTCATCTAATAAAATTGACTTTTTAGGGCGTAATTCCTCTAATAATATTAATTTTACCTCATCAACTGTTAAATTGTAGTTTAATTCCCCATTCATAGCAATAGAAAGTCTTCCTGTTTCTTCAGAAACAATAAGTGCTATACAGTCTCCAGTTTCAGAAATACCAAGAGCAGCTCTATGTCGTGTACCAAGTCTTTTACTTATTTTTTAAATTGTCACTAGTTGGAAAAACTGCACCTGCACTAGTAATTTTATTACCTTGAATTATAACACCACCATCATGTAATGGATTATTTGGCCAGAATATTGAAATTAATAAATCAGTTGATATATCAGCATATACTTTTTTAGATTTTTCAATATACTCACTTAAACTATTATCTCTTTCAATAACCATAAGAGCTCCAATACGAGCTTTTTTCATATATTCCATTGCATTTGCAATTTCATATACCATCTTTTCTCGCTCATCAACTGTAAGAACTTTGTGCCTTCCAAGCAACTGACTTCTTCCTAAATGTTCCAAAACATTTCTAATTTCAGGTTGGAATATAACAATTAAAGCTAATGGTCCCCAAGTTAAAACATAATCAAGTAAATAACCAATTGTAACTAAGTTTAACCAGTCGCTAATTATTTTTATAACGATAATTATAAGAATTCCTTTAAATAAAAGAACCATTTTTACATTTTTCCTTAAATTCTTCAAAATAAAATATAATGCACACCAAACAAGTAAAACATCAATTAATTTTGTAAATGTGCTTGCAATACTATCAAAAGTCATATTATACCTCCATATCCTCACGTATTATAAATTATATCACATCATCTATTTAAATTAAATAGTGAGAGAAAAATTTCACAAAAAAAAAAGATGTTAGAATTTCCAAACATCTTCATCAGCATTTGTACTAACATCCTCTAAATCAGGAAGAGGGAGATTTTCTTCTTCTGTTTCTTTCTTATCATCAAGTTTCCATACATCATCATCCTGTGATGGTTCTTCTTCTGTTTCTGAGGTTTCAGCTTCAGCAGAATTTTTATCTTTATCAAAAGAAATATTTCCCATTGGTTGATATAAATCCTCATCATTCGAAACAGTCAATTCTGGATTTAAATTATCAGGAACATCATCAGTACTATCATCTTGATTCAAATAGATTTCTCCATTTTCCTCTCCTAAATTCATATTTAATTCATCAGAAGTACTAGAATTATCACTATTATCAACACTGTCAGCATCAATTACTGAATTATCACCAAAACTATTTTCCGTTAAATTACTGTCATCTGATAAATATAAGTCTTGATTTATAGAATTATCAGATAATGCTTCATTTGAAGTTAACGTATCAATCATAGGCATACCCAAACTATCACTTTCAGCATTCTCTATTGATGATTGATTTTCAACCACATCATCTTGTTTTTCTTTTACTTCCTTTTTTGACTTTTTCTCTTTTTTTCTATCACTACTTGGTACTTTTCCAAAAGTTTTTTCTTGCTAACCCAGTTTTATCTGCTACAAATCCTATAATCACAAATAGTAAAAAACACCTAATACTATAAGCCATATATAGTCTTCTATATAAAATCCTTCCATACTAGCACCCTCCTATTCTCTAATATCATAACATTAAATTAAATTTTTACAACTTTTATTTTTCTAAATAATCTGCTCCTTTAAATGGTTCTTCAAATAAAAGATTAGGATAATTTTGTTGTCTTAAAACTTCGTAAAGTACAATTGCAACAGAATTAGATAAGTTTAGAGCTCTAATATTATCATTCATAGGTATTCTTAAACAATGATCTAAATCATTTGCTAAAATTTTCTTAGGAATACCTGTACTTTCTTTTCCAAAAACCAAATAAATATTACTGTTAGTATCACTATAATCAAAAGTAGTATGTGGTTTTCTTCCATATCTTGTCAAATAATAGAAAACTCCATGATTCTTTTCTAAAAATTCATCATAATTTTCATATACAGTATAATTACAATGTTCAATATAATTAACACCTGATCGCTTGATATACTTATCTTCAAGAGAAAATCCAAGTGGTTTAATTAAATGAAGATGGGCTCCTGTTCCTGCACATGTTCTCATAATATTACCTGTATTACCTGGTATTTCAGGTTCATATAATACAATATTTATCATGCTTCCACCTGATTATCAGAAATAAAAGATTTTACGTCATCAATTGTTATTGATTTTTTTTTCAGAATACATTATATTTTCAATTTTTCCATTTCTAACAAAAAATACGTTAGCACACTCAGGTATAATTAAAACTCTACGTTTAAGTTCATCACTAAAGTTATTTGTAATATTACTATACATTCATTACTAAAATTGCTGCTATCCAAATAAACAAAATTTCGTTCAAGTTCATTTTCGGTGATATATTTTTTAATTTCATTTCAAACTTGCCTAAAGTTTCATCTACGCTTGGAGCCATATAAATATATCCATCATGATTTTCAGTTAAATAACTCGATAACTCATCAATTTTAACATTTAAAAGAAAGCTATTTATATGTTCATTTTCAAGCTGATAAGCTCTCTTATTTTTATAATTATTTGCCACTACTATACATAACAAAGAAGTAAAAACAACTAAAAGCGTAACTTTAACATAATTAATTATAGGTATTTTTTTCATATACTCATCTCCTTTAAGAAATTTCATACAATGGCTCTATGTCATTAATCGTTACAATTGGTAGTTCAATTCCTTCTTCAGTACAAAAGTCTTTAAATTTTTCACGAAAAGCACTGAGTTCTTTTACAATACTATCTGGATAAATTCTTTTTACTTGTTCTAATAGCGTTATACACATCTAAAACATCAACTGCTTTTTTATTGTCAAAAAGTGCATTAGAAAATGCTCCTGATAAAACAGAAAAAGCAATATCAGGATACATCGCTGATAACCCATAAACTCTTTTAAATTCTGATGTTGTTCTTTAACAATTGATTCCAAAAGCAAACGATTTACATAATCATTATATTTCATACGAATTCCAGTTTGTTTTTCCATTCTAGGTAACGAACCAAATAAAATATCAACCGTCGTCGCTTCACTAGGTTCCAAAATATCAATTCTCTCAAAACGTCTCAAAAACGCTCTATCACGAATTACATATGTATTGTACTCATCTGTCGTTGTAGCACCAATTACCTTTATATCCCCTCTATCTAGAGCAGGCTTTAACATATTGGCTAAATCCATCGGGCTTCCACCATTTCCACCCATTAATGTATGAATTTCATCTATAAAAAGAATTATTTTAGATTTCTTTTTTAATTCCTGAACTAATAGTTCAATTACAAATCTATCCTTAGTACCATCAGATATTGTACCAATCAAAGATGTTGATGGCATTTTAATAATATGATATCCTCCTAAAACATTAGGAATTTGATGATGCTGAATACGATAAGCCAATCCTTCTACAATCGCAGTTTTACCAATTCCTGGTTTTCCTATTAACAATCCAGATTTATCTGGAGTAAGTAAAACAAGAATTAATTTTTTTATCTCTTCATCACGAGCAATAGCGGGATTAGTAACATATTCTTTTTCCGTTAAATCATCCCCATATAAATCAATAATACTAACTTCATTATCTAAATTTAATGTTTCCATATTATCATCCATAAATTCACCTATTTAATATATCCACTTTCTTTTAAAAGAATTTAAAGCTGTATTATATCCAACTTCTCCAACGATTTTAGGACTCGTTTTAACAACTCCATCTTCTATAAATACAATTGTAGGAGTTCCTTGCAATTTAGTGTCATTTTGAACTACTGCATATTCTTTTTCTGTTAATGTTGATATATCGATATATGATATATCTAATTGATAATCCTTAATAATACTCTCTAAAACAGGCTTAAAATTTTGACAATGACTACAACTACTAGAACCTAAATACAAAATATAACTTTCTTTAGCATTTTTTTTAAACTAGTATAAGTATTATAAGCAATTTGTTTATATGTTGTTACTTTATTACCACAACCTGTAGCAAACATTAGAGCAATTGCTACAAATAAAATTTTTATATATTTCATAATTACCTCCATATCATATAAATATTATATACTAGAAATGAACAAAAAAAAAGATTTGAAAAACCTTTTTTATTATTCTTGAATTATTTGGTCAGATGCTAGATAAATACCTTGATTTCTATTTAAAAAATCTTCCCAATTATTTCTATACCTTTCATATAAGCTTTGAATAGTTTCATTGCCAGTAGTCATATACATATTAGAATTTTGTTTTGGAATTAAAAGTTGTTGATTTGGATAAATATATTCTTGTTCATTTAAACCATTAATTTTAAGTAATGTTTCATATGGAATTCAAAAGATTGTGCAATTGCATAAACATTATCACCTGGTTTTACAATATAAGTGTTATATGAATCATTTTCTGTAATTGTCTCTTTTCTTGGCACAAGTAAATAAGAACCCGGATAAATAGTTGTTGAATTTGTTATTCCATTTAACTGTTTTAATGTATTCTCATCAATACCAAATTTAGAAGCAATTGAAGAAATACTTTTCGCCATTTTCAACTTTATATATACTATACATTAATTTCACCCCAATATAATATATGAAACTAAAACCTATAAGTGCTTACTTTTCATATACATAAACATTAAGAGACGAATTAAATTTCCATTCATTATTTTTAATTAAATTAGATTTGCCATACATTGGATTATAATAATAAAGAATGTCATCATCAATATAATATAGGCCACTTTTAGTATAAAAAATTCTGTCACAATTAGCTAAATTAAAAGCATTAAGCTCTACTTTTTGATTTTGAACATGCATACTAGATACATTATAGTTACCATCTTCAAGCGAATTATACTTATATATATATCCAGAATACTTATTACCAACTTGAACTAACAACTCATTATCAGTTTTATCTTCCTTATATATTTTAAACATAATATCTTTTTGTAAGGCTTGATAAGCACTCATATTAGAAAATTTACCATTTTCATAATATAAAATTCCTTTTTTAGTATTACCAGATAAAGTTACACTTTTATTAAAAACATCAATTTTATACTGTTTTTTAGCATCTCTATCAAATAAATAGATATTTCCATCAACAACACCTTCAATATAAGAATCAAGTGATATAGCATCGTCAGATATAATTTTAGAGATACGATTGTTAGTAACATCAACACGATAGAAAATATGAAAATCATAATCTTCATTATAATCAGCAACTACATAATATTTTCCAACTTGAGCTTTTAAATTTTGAGTATATACATCATTTTCAAATAATGAAACCGATTTTAATTTGTTTGAGTTAATAATATCAATTCCATGATAATTTGTAACAATCATATATTTATTTTTATCAAGATTATTCGTATATAACTCTAGATTATTAATTTTTAATGTTTTACTTTGAATATTAGTTAAATAAGATGATGCAAACTTATCAAGCTCTAGGCTTTCATTTTTCAAATCACTATAATGATATAACATATTATTCTTAATACATAATATATCACTAAGTATTTTATTACCATTAAAAATAGGTAAAACACACTCATATGTATCATTTTTAAAATACTTAATATCATCTATAATATAACTTACTCCTTTAAAACTATTCGAAACTTCAAAATTAAATAATCCTGTCTTACTTTGTATTTCAATATAATAATTAGAATAATCATTTTTATAGTTTTTAGTATATACTTCCTTTACTTTAAAAGTACCACTAGAACCTTTTATATCATATAATACTTCTCTCCCTTTTGATAACCATACATATGCGAAATGAAAAAGAACAAAAATAATTATAACACTAAATACTAAATACCTTTTTTCATATTACCACCATTAACTATGAATACTATATAAATATAATGCACCTAAAAAAGCTCTAGGATAAATTAAAATTAAATTATATATTGTATCAACGTCACCTTCTAGTAAAACACGATACATGTATAAAAGAGCAACATTTTCTTTAAATAGAAGCTTAAGCTTATGTTTGGATAAATTATCTTCAAGAGATTTAACGGAATCATCTCTTATACTCTCCAAAGAAAGAAAATAACTCATAATGAAACTTAGACATAGAATAAATTCTAATAGAATTAATTTCTAATATATCAGCCGTTTTCTCTAACATTTCATTCCATTTATTCTCTTTTATATCATCATCTTTTAAGATTTTGTTACAAACAGATATTTGAAGTAATTTGGCTACGAAGCCTTCATCTTTTTGTCTAAATATCTTATTAAAATTACTTAAATATACATCTTTATATTTCAGAATTACTATGAAGGCAGCCCTTTTTAAAGGTATAAACATTCCCATCTAACTTGCCAAATGTTTTCATAGTATCATTATACCCAAAGGGCAATACTAGCTCGAGCTGATATACGATTAAAAACTAAAAAAGACCCCGTATCTCCGCGAGGAGATATTGTTGTTATTTTAACATCTTTATTTTTGACTTTTTGCTTTCTTCCAATAGCTTCAAGATCAACAGCAATTACTTCATCAGCTCCAAGACTAATTGCCAAATTAATAGGTAAATTATCATGAAAACCACCATCAATATATTTATCTCCATCAATATCTTTTTTTTGAAACGCTGGAAAACAAGACGCAGAAGCCAGCAAATAATCTTTAAATTTAGAAATTGGGATATCTTCCTTGCGTAATTCTAAAGCTTTTAAACTAGGATATTTAACCGTTACTATCCCAAAATTTATAGGTGAAGAATAAACTTTTTTCACATTAACATACTTATCAATGGTATGTGAAAGGCTATCAACTTTCATACCACCATCTTTGATAATATCTTTAGCATACTTAACAAAATCTTTATTTTCATTTATTTCTACATCATTACCATAAACCATTGACGAATTGAGATTATACCAAAGCATCATTGCTTTTTTTTACATAATCTCTTTGTACCATAAGCGTTGCATTAAGTGCCCCAACAGAAGTACCAGTTACAATATCATACTTTATATGAAGTTTACGAATAGCTTTCCAAACACCTATTTGATAAGCACCCTTAGATCCACCGCCTGATAAAACAATAGCTCTCATATAATCCCTCCATATATATTATAACGCATAATAATACAATTCTCATTAAAATAATTAATAAAACCTATTTTTTAGGTGTTTTATTCACACAATTATATAAAAATAGAATATGTTATAGTGAAAATAAAAGAAGGGGTGGATTATATGTGCAACAATAATAACGATTGCAAATGTATTGCAGAAATACTAACTGTAATATGTATCCTTCAACAAAATGCCGTTTGCGGTGATGCTTGCCTAGAAACATGTGACAGAGGATTCTTAGGAAACACAGCAACTAATTTCGTATTTAATACACGTCCAATCATGTTATACACATCAGCTGGAAATGGTACTCCTTGGAGTATGCCTACAACAAGAGAAAATGTAACTTGTGGAGATGAAAACGTTGTTTGTTCAAATGTATTTAGAATCGAAAAAATAGATGGAAACTGTGCAACATTTAGAGTACTTGCTGACAATCCTGACGTAGCAACAAATGCAACTATACCATACGTAGCTACTAACGCATTCTTTACAATGAATCTAAGCTGTGTATGCTGCATTCGCTGTTTAAACGATACATACGTTGAATGCATCTAAAAAAAAAAACGATTAATTCGTTTTTTTATGAACTAAAATCAATATCTATAACATCAGAGATAGGTATAAGCTCATTGTCAATTGTAATTAAATGAGTCATATTTTTTCCAATAATTCTTTTTTTACAATTCCACTTTTTAATGTAATATCAACATCTGCCTTATATACATATTTAGGAGAAGAAAAAATACTATTAATCTTTTGAGTAACATTATCTCCTTGAACTTTAAAATCATACTTTTTATCATTTTTATTAATATCTTTATCAATATTTACTTCATTATTACTTCTACTTGCCGAATAAAAATAATTTTCATTATTTTCTAAATTTTTATTTATCTTATTAGCAAACACTTTAGGTAATTTTTTATCCATATTTTCACCTCAATAAAACATATGTTATAATTTATTACTTATTCAAAATAAATGAAAAAACAAAACCAACAATAACAAATATCAAAGATAATAAAATTTGACTTAAAGAATTAATACTAGTATAAAGTGACATAAAAAGCATAAAAATAGATGACATGGCAAAAAAATGATAAGTAAATATGTTTTCTTATAATAATGATCTAAAACAAATGACATTACTTTAGAAATTCCTATAGAACCACATAATAATCCGAGAAAAAATATTATAAAAGGAAGCAAATATATAGAAAATACACTTACATTTAAAATAGAAGAAAAAAGATTCAAAACAAACTTATAACATCCTATCAACATAAAAATTGCTGTCCCACTAATACCTGGAATAATCATTGTTGCTGCATCAATTACACCAAAGAAAAAAATACCATAAAATATGTTTTGATAGTACCATCAAAAATAAAATTATCTTGCCCATTTAAATTTGTTATAAATAATAGAATAATGAAACCTGAAAAAATCAAAAAATAATCTTTGTATGAATTAACGTTTACTTCTTTAAACAATGATGGAAAGGTTCCCATAATAAATCCTATAAATAAAAGTGTTGTATATAGAGGATATAATTTCAAAAAAATAACCAATTATCCCACTTCCAAAACCAATTGCTAAAACAACACCTAAAGAAAGATAAAAAATAAAATTAAAATCATTCTTTATAGCTTTTATAGGATTTGATAAAACTTTAATTCCCCTATTATAAACACCCAAACTAACAGCAAATAAGCTACCACTAACTCCGGGAATAACTTTAGCAAATCCAATCAAAATTCCTTTAAAAAAAAGGACCACATTACTCATGTTACCACCACTTAAATATATGTTAAAAAAAAGAAGTTTTCCAAACTCCTTAAATTACTTTTTTTCTTTTCTTAGTAAAGTTTTTGTTAATGCTTGAACATTAGGAAATGCTAATATAAGTCTTTTTGTAAAAATTGACCTAGAAGACAAAACTTTTTTAACCATTTTATTAATCTCATTTGAACTATCTTTTCTAACATCATTTGTTATTGTTTTAAAACTGTAAATAATCTTAAAAGAAACTAGCAAATCAGCAACGAATATTATTGCTAAAACAATGGCAGCTATATTTAAGAATAAAGGATTAAAAAATAATATGATACTATCTAAAATAGGTTGAATTATATATATGATGATACATCCACCTATTCCAAATAAGCTTGCAGTTTCAAGACATATTCTACCATTAATATTAAATTTATTTGAACTGTAATCCCACCATCTAGCATGAAATAACTTTTCCATAATAAAACTAGTAATATACTCTAATGTTGCACAAATTATTGTACTCATACAAAACAAAGTAATCAAATCACTCTTGTACTTTGATAAAAAGGTAATTATAAACAAAGCCCCAAACCCATATATTGGAAGATATGGTCCAATTAAAAAACCTCTATCAACAATTTTGTGTTCTATAATAAAAACATTAATTAATTCAACAATCCACCCAATAAAAGAATATATTATAAATAGTAAAAAATAATTTCTGATAATCTCTATCATAAGTTACCTCTCTTACATATCTTCAGATAACGAACATTATACACTATTTTTATTAAAGTTAAAAGCATTTAATTATCTTTACTTAAAATCATCCTCTTTAAAAAGAATTTCTTAATCTTTTTTTGAACCTTCATTTTATGAATATCTATTCCACTTTCTTTTCTATCATATATGTAGTCAACAATAAAATCATTATGACAAACAAATGATAATTTATTCATTAAAGATGCATATTTTATTCCATTTTTATTTTTAGAATTTAAACAAGTTAAATATAAATATGCCTTTGACAATTTTTCTGAACCAACTAATATATATTCCATAAAATGTTCTTTTTGCTTCCTCATAATTTCTATTTTTTTATATAACATCTTAGCCATATAATAAATAAAAACTGGCATTTTTGTTACATAATAACCCCACATATATACATCATAAGCATCAAATAAATCACCACTAACATAATAATTATGACCAATATATATAGCTTTATTATAAACTTCCATAGAATCCTTGTTTAAATCATTCAATTTCTTTTCATTATTAATCGTATTTTTTAAAGAACTTTTCAATGTCACTATCTCTTTTATTAAAATTAATTTTTTCAATTAAACTTGTGCATTCATTGCAGTATCCATTTTTTATTAAAGTATATAAAGAATAATAAATAAGGTTATAATTTTTTATATTATATTTTAAAATAGTTGTAAGATAATTTAAAACAACATCATAATCTTTATGATTAATGGCAAGTTCTAAACTATGATACAAATTATTTAAATTAGATTTTGCTAGTACATCATCTTTTTTCTTTGATTTTTTCAAGCAAATGAGATAACGTTTTAAATTCTAAACAAATGTTTTTTTTCTTTTACTAAAGAAGAACACTCTTTTAATAAACATAAAGCCTTACTATAATTGCGTGTTTCGTAACTATCTATAAATTCAGAGTATTTTAATTTAAGCTCTCCTGAAAATTGTTCACGCATATATCTTTCTTTATTTATCGTAATATTACCTTTATTAAATGTAAGTTTATCAAGCATAGATAAAATTATATCACAATTAATTTTAGAATTATTTCCAATATATGTATTTATAGCTTCTAAGGCACTTATATAATCATCCATCATGACGTAGCATTTATATAATCCTAAATATGAATACTTAACTAAAGGATTTTTTTATACCTAGCCAAAGAAAAATATTTAAATGAATTTTTATAATCATCTTGTTCAAAATAAAGTCTTCCTAATAACAAAGAAACATTATTTTTATTATCAGCTTCAAATTGCACTTTTAAAAGTAAATCTTTTTCATATTTTCTTATTCGATTTGAATTAATATCATCATAAATAGCATGTTTTATTTTATTTAAATAACTTTTCTCATCCATAATATCCCACCCAAGTATAAATATGTACAATATCATAACATAAAAAATATATATTTGTCATCAAAATTAGGTACAAAAAAATCCACGTATACAACGCAGAAATAAAAACTATAAATCTAATAAATAAAACAATAAATGGCAGGGGTGGCAGGAGTTGAACCCACATGAACGGTTTTGGAGACCGTCATTCTACCATTGAATTACACCCCTATGTCGATAATTATAACATATAATTATTCAAAAGACAATATTTAAATTTTAAAACATATACTATATTGGGTGATTTTATGGCTATTATAAAATATAATACAAAAGAAAGAGAACTGCTTGCTCGGATTATGCGTTCAGAAGCTGTAGGAGAAGGAAACTTAGGAATGCTTATGGTTGGTAATGTTGTTGTAAATAGAGGACTTGCCGACTGCTTAACATTTAAAAATGTCACAACAATTAGTGATGTAATTTATCAAAAAAATCAATTTTCAGGAACAGAAAGTCCTCTTTTCTTCAGTAATCCTACAACACAGGAATTAAATCTTGCTGATAGAATCTTAAAAGGAGAATACTATTTCCCAGCAACCAACGCATTATGGTTTTATGCCCTAAAAGTGGAGAAAATTGTAAATCAACATGGTATGACCAATCTCTAGCAGGAAGATATAAATCACATTGTTTTTATAATCCTGATATTGGAGTATGCAAACAAATACACTAAAGACCACAAAAGTGGTCTTTTATATTGTAAGAATTTGACCTATTTTTTAATGTTGTACTCTTTAGATTATTTTTTCTAATAAGACTATCTACTGTAGTTCCGTATGCTCTAGCGATCGAATATAAATTATCTCCTGCCTTTACTGTATAAGTTACTTGACCATTTGTCGGTATTCTAAGCGTTTGACCAATACTTAATAAGTTACTACTCAAATTATTTAAATTCATTATTTCTTGCTGTGTAGTTCCATATGATCTAGCAATTCTATATAAGTTATCACCTTTTTTACAGTATACATTATATAATTTGTTATAGAGTCCTCACTATCAGTCATAGGTATTTTTAACTTTTGACCAATCTGTAAAAGTATTTGTCGTCAAATTATTTAAACTTTTTAAAGCATCAACTGTTGTATTATATTTTCGAGCTATAGCATATAAACTGTCACCTGCTTTTACCGTGTATGTAGATGTTTCTACTTCATCTGTTTCAGTCTTAGGAATTTTCAATTTTTGACCAATAGATAATGTATTTGATGTTAAGTTGTTAGCACTTTTAATTCATTAACTGTTACCCCATACCTTTTAGCAATGTTCCATAAACTATCTCCACTCTTTACTGTATAGACAGATTCGTCAGTAGTTGTTGAAAAACCAATGTAATCAGCTACAGCATCCACAACTGCATTTGCTAACTCTTCCCAATTATTTTTTAATTGATTAACATCATCACCACTACTGTCAAGAAACCCATATTCAACTATAATTGGTTGTGTTTGACCAGTATTTCTGTGAATAAAATAGTAATCTTTAGAAGTATCACTTGGTAATCTTCTTTGATATGCCTTACGCATATTTTGTCCTGCTTTTCCTAATGATTCTAATACAGCATTAGCAAGCTTGTTATTATTTCTAAGGGCATAGATTACTTCAGCACCATCGGCACCTGGTGATAGTCAATGTGTAACATTTTTAATTTTTATTTATCATAATTTTCTATTATTATATTCGTTGAATTACAAATTGGGCATTTTTTAACATTATGTGTAACCACATCAAAATCTCTATTTAGGCAATTATAACAATACATATATGGCTTAGAATATATAGACATTCTTTTTATTATCAACCATACAAGAAATATATTTTTTAACTGGATTTTTACCTAAAATAAAATCAGGCTCTATAAAAATTGATGATTTTAATTAAAAAAATTTTGATCTGTAAAATCTGTCTCATTATATTCATAATTATCATACATGAAAAGAACATATCTCCTTTCTTTTTCATATGACCATACGGGATCTTTAACTGATAACATCCAATACTGCATAATTTCCTCTAAGAAAAGTTGCTTTTTGGTTATTATCGATATTAAATAAGTTAATTATTTTACAAAGAAAATTAAGTTCACTTTTTGCCTTTTTTAATATCATATAAAACGTCAAATGCAATTACTTGAGTAAACATTGGTATACCTTTATTATTTTTATAGTTCATACTAGGAGATAAGACCTCAGCCATCCTATCATCCTTATATCCATATATGCACTCTCCATATTTTTTTGCATTTCTTTATTGTTTAAATTTTTACAAAATGAAGAAACATAATATATTCTTGTCGGAGATAAGTCCATTTCTTTAATCCATGAATATTTACACCATTCTACGTTTTTTAATAATTCAGGAATAATTTTTGTTCCCTTGAATCATTTAATTTTTCAATTGGAGAAATCCATATTTCATGATTTTTTATACTCTCCTTTGCAACATTAGAACTTACGTATTTACAAATATAGTCTTCATTATAATTGTTTCTTGACTTTAATATATAATTACTTATGCTTGTCATAAGCACACCTTTTAGCGGTCTTTTTAATGGATTATCATTGCACTGTTTTATTAATTTTGCAGCCAATCTATATAAACTATAAATTTCAGAACGTGTAAAAGCCCAAATTCTTGTTTTTTTTGCATCTAAAATAACTTATATCATTAATTAAGGAAATATATGCATGTGTTACATTATCTACAATTTCTTCATATTCTGTATCATCATATTTTAAGGATATAATTGATTCAACAACTTCAATTAATTGTTCTGAAAAACTTTTATTTTTTTCTACAGTAAATTTTTGATATGATAGATAATATAATTTTAAAGAATGAAATAAAGAACTAAATTGTTTTTACATCTAATGTTTCTCTTACATTTGGTATCCAAGATAGCATTTTTTGCATTCTCGTTTTAAATCCAACTAACTCATATAAATAAGTTTTTAATGAATTTAATTGCAAAAAATTAGCTTCTATAAATAAAGAATTAATAATTGCAACCTCATAATTAGTAGTTCTACAAAGTCCTATAGTCGATTGCTGATTTAAATCATAATTACAAATTAATGATATTAAAACTTCTTTATTTTTGTAATTTGGATTAAGTTTAAATTTTTTACTTGATATTGAATATTCTCTAATTGACACTCTATTGCATTTGCTGGCCAACCTTCTGGCTTTTGTTTTTCTGATATTTCTTCTATCATAATATCTCCTCCGTACTTATATTACCTTCATTAAGTAGTTTATCTATTTTTATGTTTACTTTGTTCACATGTGAACAAAGTTTTTAAATACTATTTAATATACTGAATTTGTAAATAATTTCAATATTTTTATCTTTGTCTATAACTATTTTATCAATAATTGTTTGCATTAGTTCTCTTGTTGGTTTTTCTATATCAATTAGAGACTTTATTTTATCTTCATATTCTTTTAAATTATCAGTCTTGTTTTTTATTATTTTAGTATCAGCTTTTAACTTATTTACTTCAGTTCTTAATTTACTTAATAAAACTTCTGTATCATTAGCGATTCTTTTATACATTTCATCTGATACTATGCCTTTAAACTTATCTTCATAAAGCATATCCAATTTACTTAGATATTCTTTTTTCTTAATTCTGTAACTCGTTTATTTTTTTCTTTAGCTTAGAATCATTTCTTTTCTTATTATTAATCTCACTTGCTATATCGAATACATTAATAGCGGCTATATATTTTTTACAAGTACCCTTAATAACATCTAATAATGCTTGTTCTAGCTTATCATAAGGCATAAAATGTGGATAACACATTTTTCTTTTTGGATCTCTCGAATATCTATTACAATTAATAGTCCAATAGTCATGATTTTTCCTATAAATAATAGTTAATGTATTACCACATTCCTTACAATATAACAAATTTTCAAATAGTCTTTTTTTCTTTTTGTATTATTAGTAACATTAGTCCTTTTAACATTATTTTGAACCTGTTCAAATATAATTCTATCTACAATTGCTTCATGGGTATTTTTCACAATATTCCAATTTGCTCTAGGTAATGCCTTTTTTTCTTTTTTGATTTATAAGACACTTTAGTTTGAACACTTTGAACCATATCGCCAACATACATTTGATTTTTAAGTATTTCTTTACAGAAGATATAGTCCACATAGGATTATATTTATTGTTAGCGTGAGCATTTCTTTCTTTTAAGACTGCTTGGTGTTTTAATTTTATTATCATTTAGATAAGTTGTTATCTCGGATAAGCCTACTCCTTTATATGCCATATCAAATATTTTCTTAACTACCGGTGCATATTCAGGATCTGGTATTAAATGCCCTTTATCTTCCGGATCTCTTAAAAAGCCATAACTTGGAGCACTACCAATAAACTTACCGTTTCTTCTTTTATCATTTAAAACATTTCTAATTTTGACTGAGTTTTGTTTACTGTAATAATCATTACAAGCTATTATAAAGGTTGAAGAATCATTACTTGCTTGATTTAAAGCATTATCATAACCTTCTTGCATAGAAATGAATCTTATTCCATTTTCAGGAAAGAAAGTTTCCACATAATATCCAGTCATTACATGATCTCTTCCAAGTCTCGATAAGTCTTTTACTATTACAAGATTGATAACTTTATTTTTGATATCTTCCATCATCTTGTTAAATCCTGGTCTATCAAAATCAGTACCAGAAAAACCATCATCAACATATTCTCCTACAAAAATAAAACCTTTTTCTTTTTTTACAAAATTCATTAGCATATTTCTTTGATTAAGGACACTTTCACTATCAGTTTCGTAAGTCTTTTCCTTCATCTGCTTCAGATAATCTTATGTATATTCCTGCTTTGTAAAACTTTGGTGTTTCTATTAAAGTGTTATACAAGTTTTTTCTGCTCCTTTCCCTTTGTATAACAGATTAAAGCCAATTATATTGTACCATAAAGAACAATATATCGCCATTGTTCTACACATTATTCATCACACTTTTTTATATATTCAGTTATCAACAAGATTAAATCAGGAGAATCTTTTTTTAAATGTTTCTTTTATATTAAACATAAGTCACCTCTTTATAATGTATGACTTTGTTAAACAATTAATTATTCATCTCCTTTTGTTATTTAATTTATTAATGCTTCTAATTCTTTTTATTTCTTCTTTACTCATAGGTTCTGATACAGTAGGTTTACCATTCCAAGATATGATATTACCTTCATTATCATATTCTATAACAGGGCCTATATTTTTTTCTTATATTATTATTTTTATTATATTGTTTAAAGTTTTCTTGATTACTTGTATTAAGATTTTTTTGAATATCTGATATTCTTTTTTGAATACTTCTGATATTACAATTTTTCTTTTGGAATTATTTTTTTTTTTTTTATCGTACTCTAAAACAATATAACCATAATTAGATAAACTACTTATACTCTTTGATATTGTTTGCTTACTAACATTAAAACTATTACTAAAAAATTCATTAGTAGCCCAACAATATCCATATTTTTTTGCAAAGTGACAAAATGTAAATTAATAGTAATCTTTCAAGTGGTGTTAAATTATAATCTCCTAATATACTTGTTGGAAAAACTAATTTAATAAAAGGTTCAATATCTCTTTCCATATTTATTGATATAAGATTACCTTAATAATTTATTCTTATCAGTCTTTTAAAGCATAAGAAAAAGAACTGAACAAAGAATAACACAGCAATTCTAGAAATACTCTAGTACTTCCATTTAATTTTGGCACTTCATTCTTGTTAAGTTCTTTATAAGAACATTGCATAAACTTCCTTAAGTAAAAGTCGACTTTTCTCGAGTACACTCGTCGTACCCTAATTTAATTATAGCAAATTTTTACAAAAATTTCTAGTCTATCAAAATAATTATGACTCAATAATCTTATTTGCAATCTCAAAATAATTATATTCTTTTACTTGTTGATTAAATTTTTTTTATAGTTTTTTTTAAAGTAATTTCAATATCTTTTTTATATATTTTATAATCTTTAAAGGTATCTAGTAATTCATTTTGACATTTATTTAAGTAGTTTTGATTTTTCTCACCATAAAAATAACTATTTAATATAATACTTTCTTTTTCAGTATTTGCAATATAATATAGTACATTTATTTGATTAATGTGATTTGCTATGATTATTGAATTATATATAAACTCATCATTTATTTCATTCGTTTGTTTATTTAAAAATTCTAAATACATATATTCTATTATTAGCAATAGGCCTTTAATTTCATTTGAAATATAGTTTTGATATTTTTTCTTACTTAACAAATAACTTACTGCTTCTTTTAAATTTGTAACATGTGTTAATTTAGATAAATGATTATATATATCACTTATATCATTTGGTTCAAAATTGTCAGTTAATATGTTATTACAATTATCTTTAACCACATCTCTAAAATCAGATGGATTAGTTTTTATATCAACTATCAAATCACTATTATAACTTGTTGCCATAACATATAACATGTTCTCATAAACATTTCTTAATATATTTATTGAAAGCAAAATCCTTCCTTTATTTAAAAATTCCATTACAACATCAAAATCATATACTATTTCTTGCATAATATATTTTGATTTTTCATAATTACTTTTATAATTTATCTTTTTTATACTATCTAAAAATATATAATTTATCACATCAAATAATTTCATCGTTTTAGCATAAGAAAACTTTTTATTTTATTTTCCCAATCTTTTATATAACCTTTCAATTTGCTTTTTTTTTCATTTATATCACCAACTTCCAAAAATAGAGCATATTCCATCTTTAAATGAAATATTGCTCTACTATATATCTTTATTATATCACATTTATTTTATTTTTTATATACTGCTGCAATTTTATATCAACACAATATACATAGCATCCTTTCATACCTCTAGTCATTAATGTTCTATATGTATTTTTAATAATTGAATCAGCTATTTTATTTGCTTCTTCTTGTCCTTGTTCTTTAACTATTTTATTTATACCTTTTAATGATTGATCAGTTTTAGCTCTTTTTTGTATAATCAGTAATTATATGATCATTTTCATATCTCATGTCACCACCAATAATAACACCGACATAATCAAACTCTAATCCTTGACAAGTATGGATACATCCTGCTTCATTGACAGAATTAGTATCAATAGCCCATGTTTGAGAATTACCTAAATTCCAACTTATTTCAAAGTCATGCTCAGGAATAACTATATCATGAATACTAGAATTATTTTTTGCATTTCCATCTTTTATCCAATCCCAGCAATATCCAGCTACAATTCTTGACTTATTATTCATTTTATTTTTTTCTTCAATAGCTTTTCTCATTTCATTTGGATTATCAAACACTTTAAATTCATAATCAAATCCATCTATATTAAAGTTAGCTGTTTCTTTTATTTCTAATAAATTATTTAACCAAGCAATATATCCATCTGAACCATTACATCTAAATTGACTATCTAACTCATATGTATATATACCAGCACCTAATTCGTTAGCATACTTCTTAATCATATCTTCACTCCCAATATCTTTAAGAGTCACTTTTTGATTTTCATCTATAAAGAATATTGAAAATTTAGAAGCATTAATAATTTCTTTAATTTGATTTTCACCTTTATTTTGAAACATTCCAGATTTAGCATTTAATCTATGTGCTTCATCTACTACTAATACATCTAATTTATTGCTGTCTTCATCAACAAAATTTCCAGATCCTTGAAATAAGTGATTAATATATGTTTGAGTATAATTACCCCTTAACTTAGCAGAGAACACACTTCTTGGAGCTGCATTCTTGGTTACATAAAAGCAAGTCATATTTCTGTTATTAAACTCAACCAACAAATTAATAGCAAGTACAGATTTACCAGTACCTGGTCCACCTCTAACTATCATTACATTCTTTTTTATTACTAGATACTGTATCAATAGCATTGCTTAAAAGCATATTCATATATAATCTTTTTGCTCATCAATCATATAAAATTCTTTATTACCTTTAAGCATTTGTGTTAAAGAATCTTGTAACATTTTAGATGGTCTAATTCTTCCATGATCTATTTCATATAGAATACTTCCATCATCACCATTTTCAATATATTTTTTAATAAAGTCTCTTAATTTGATTACATCATTATGTCCAAATAATGGTGCTTTAGATGTATACTCTTTATAATTATCAGATAATAGCGTATCATCATTTTCAAAATAATAATTATGTAAATATGCACATGGTACTACATTAATATCCTTTAATTGGACCGATTCATTATAATCTTTGATTAAATTTGCATAAGTCATAGCCTGATATGATGGATGATTAACATCTCTTAATCCACCACCAGTGTAGGTATTAACTTTATATACACCATCAAGTTTACCAACTTCAGTCGCTTTATCCCATTGTTTTAATTCGACAATAACAACATTAGATTTACTATTATTAAATCCCGATATCATAAAATCTATTCTACAACCAGTTGGTGGAATATTATATTCAATAGCAATACCAGTATTATTTGGTATTTCATTATCACTTAATACGCCTCTCATATATTGCATAGAATTCTTCCATGAATTAAATTCCGGTGCACTTGGTTTTCTTTTTAATTTTTTCAATATACTTATTTCTTATTTTGTCAGCGATTATCCCTAAATCCACATCGTTGATAAATCCTGATTTAATTCCTTCATATACTAACGTACTACCTCTCCACCATTTCTTCTAATTTTTCTTGTTCTATAGCAAGATTAGTAATATCAAGCCTAGTGCTTTTACTGTTATCTTTTATAGTTTTAAAATTAGCATTTATTTTTTGAACATATCTATTGTTTATTAAATCGTCATAATAGACTTCTATAACTATTTTTCTATTATTCTCATTATTAACATCAAGGCGAAAAATTAAGTCAATCCAAACAAACTCTTCTTTCCTTATAAAAGATTGATATCCATTAAGTGAGAAATCTCTATCAACTTCATCATCAACTTTTATTAAAATATTTATATTTCTTCCATGATTCAAACCGATATTTTCAATTTTAAAAAATACGTGATGTAAGTCGCCATCTTCTTTTAGTTTTATTTCATGGTTATATTTGCAATTAACTGTTATTTGATTACTTAAAACATAATCAAATATAGGAGCATTTTGTATTCTCTTATCATCATTGTTATTTTCTATTTGTATCCTAATTTGCTTAAGAGTAATTAAAACAAGTATGACACCACTTATAATTGCACCTACAATACCAACAATATATGAACTAACAAAGTCAAACCACCGACTAGTATCAATGCCATTTGTATAGCCTAATTTAGTAGGTATATCATATTTATCCAAATAATAAATAATAATGGGAATAAAGTACACAATCAAAAACAATATATATAAAGTTCGTTCAACAGGACTTCTTGATTGTTTATACATTTTAATACACTCATATATTGAAACAACAGTAATAACTATGATAATAATGTAACTTAGGACTTTAATCATGTTCTCACCTACAACCTACTATATTTTGTACTCTTTCCTTTAGCCTTTTCAACAGGATATTTTTTTGCTGTTTTTTCCATTTTATCTAAAACTATTTGTTTAGGATCTACTCCCTAATTTATCCGCCATTAATAAACAATAGTTAATTACATCTGCCAGTTCTTCCTTTACTTCATCCAGATTGTATTCATTATTCCATTGAAAGCACTCCAACAATTCACTTGCTTCGATAGAAATACTTTTAGCTAAATTTTCTGGTGAATGAAATTGATCCCAGTCTCTCTCTTTTGTAAACTCAACTATTTTTTTGTTAATTCCTGCATACTACTACCTCACTTACTAATCAAACAACTCTTTAACAATCAAATCTTGTGAATGTAAATTATTATTTTTTTTCCTAATAATAAGTTTTCATAAAATCTAACTAAATATCTACTATCTTCTTTTATATTTAAATAGTTATTAAAATAATTACTTCTAACTAGCGCATTTCTAAAATAAACAGATTTTTCTTTTAAATAAAGTATTATTCACATTATAGCCTAGACTAATTAAGTATTTTTCAATAAATAGAGCTGTTGTTCTAGTATTTCCTTCTCTAAAAGGATGTACTTGCCATATACTAGATGAAAACTTAGTAATATTATTTATTACTTCTACAACACTCATATCTTTATAATTCTTTTCTTTTTCTAAAGATATATCATATTCTAATGATTCTTTTAATGTCTTACAATCACCATAAGCAACTGAATCATTATTAAGTATTTTTTCATGTTTAGAAAAATCTATTTTTCTAAATTCTCCTGCAAATTCATAAACATCTTTAAATAAATATTTATGAATATATTTTAAATAATCTACAGACAACTCAAAATTATCAATTTGTAATAATTCAACAATTCTTGTAGATACAAAATCACACTCTAATTCATTATGATTTAATTCTTGTTTTTTATCTTTTTCAATGTAGTATTCTCTTAATTCTTCTTCTACTTGTTTAATGGTTAAATTACCACTAACATTTTCTCCTAACAATTTTTTCTAAATATTTAGAAGGTTTTAAATTATCTACTTCTTGAAGGCCTATAGCCATATCCCACTCAAGTTGTTTTACATAGTCTTTTGATTTAGCTTCTTCTATATATTCAACATTACTTGAATCAAATTCTTTTTCACTCATTTATCCTATCTCACTGCATAATCTACCAAAGTTCTAACTTTTTTCATATATATTAAATACTTTAGAATACTCTAGTAATTTATCTATATCTTTATCACTGCTATTAAAATAATCGTGTAATATATTATTTTGTAATTCTAAATCAAAATCATCACTTTTCAACATATCACAAATACATCTTTCAGCATTATATATTTTAATTAGATTATTAAACATATTGTTAATTTCAATAATTCCAATATCATAATATTTATCTGATACATAATGCACTTTATAATTGCTTAATACTCTTTTCTTACTATTAACAGTTATTTCTATTTCTCCTGGTAATTCTTTAATTAAACCTAACATACTTAATGCTGTCTTATATGAATATATAGCATCAGGATATCTTTTTTGAAAAACATATTCATCATCAACTAATGTATTACTATCAATATATAAACCATGTGAAACTTTATTAATTAAACCTTTATCAACATATTTTTTTATTAATGGTTTACTAATATTTAGTTTTAAAAAATCTGATGTAGATATATATCCATGATTAGCATCTAAAAAAACTGTTTAATTTTATCTTCATTAGTCATAGAATCACCATTTACTTTCATAACAATATTATATCATTTTATTATATTTGAGTAAACTAATTTTGCATAATAAAAATAATAAATTTTTACTAACTGTCAGCGACTATTTTTATCGGTTTTAGGGATACTTCCTAACAAGCATTAACGGGTGTGTCAACACCATGCTTGATTTATTGTACAAGACTAGTAAGTAATCTCTGGTAAGGAGGTAAATTTTTTCGATATTTTCCACAAAAATAGCACTAATTTTTAATTAAATTAGTGCTTAAACATTATTTTTGTTCATCATTTATATTAAATTTTATTGCTTTTTAGAATACTTGATTTTACAAAACTTAAAAGCTAAAAACAATCTTAATCTACATTGTTGTTTTAGATATTCTTGTTGCTCATCAATACTTCCTTTTTCTGATAACAACTAGATTTTTCTATTATTTCAGCTCTTAATTTTTCATCTTTCGAGCAATCATTTAACTCATAATATAAGCTATTTTGTATATTTTTTTTATTAAAGTCATCGTCAAAATTGCAATATTGAAGCTTTGGTAAATATCTTTTTTTCTATTAAATATATATTCTTAATTTGTGGAAATTTCATAATTTTAAGCTTTTTATTATTAACTAAAATGAAATCACTATAGCCATCATAATTATTTATATTATCACAATTCAAATAACTTGTTATTAATAAATAATCTTCTATATTATTTGTTTTACTTATTACTTCATTTACATCATTTTGAGTCAATTTTGAAATGCTATCTATTATATTAATAAACTCTTTTTTCTTTTGCAGGCTCAAAAACCTCACCAAATTGCTCAGCAATACTTTCATATCCACCACAATCTTTAAAGAAAATATCTCTTGGAATCAATTGATTAATGCCACATACTCTTTTAATTTTAAAATCAATTTTTTTCTTTTTTATTTAGATTGTTTAAGTAATCTTCTAACTCATTACTTTTCAAAGCTTTTTCTTTTATAATTTTTTCAAAATCTTTCAATTTATCTTTTTCTAATTGATTATTCTTTATATACTCTTTTTCTTTCTTTTCAGCATCACTAATAACCAGCTCTAATAATTCAACAAGATTGCCATAGTTAATATTAAGATTTAACTCTTGTTCAAATTTTTGTTTTCTCAGTTGAAGAAATTATTTCTAATAAGTTTTTAAAATAATATTTATCATCTTTTGTGATTTCATCATAATTTATACTATCTTTAAATATGGTTCTAATTTTAAATGCACACAATAATTCTTTTAATATAAGTTTATCGTCAATATGCCAACCACTCCAACTGCTTAAATATTCATGATCAATAAAATCAAATTCCAAATGATCATATACGTCTTGTATTGAAGTCTTTTTATTACAATATTTTTTAAAATTCATCACTATTTGCCATGCATCATAAGTATTTATAAAATATTGTTTACTCCAATTTATAATATTAATAATTTCTTTCTTGTCTTCATTAGAAACATCATTCTTATCAATTAACATCATTAAGCATTGAATAATACCTGTTGCAAATTGAAGATTCAAAACATCTTTTTCATCAAAATCATCACTGATATGTCTATCATGATCTAGTAATATATTTTTAAATAAAATTGGTATTGCTTCAAACTTTTTTTCTCTAATCAAATCACATATAAACCTTAATAAATTTGACATTAATTCATCATAAAATCTAATATCACTATTTTTCTTAATAGAAAAATAATCATATTTAAAATAATTGTTAGCAAAATTATAAGCCACTTTCTTCGTATCATTACCATCAATTTTTAACTGTTGGTAATACAAGAAAAAAAAATTAATCTACTTATTTGTTGATATTCATCATAATTATCATTAATATATGCTAGCGATGAAATCCTATTTAAGAAGATTGCATATTTATTATTTTTATATTTATCTTTATAAACAAGCCTTGCTGTTTCTTCTAATTGATATACAGAAAACTTTCTAATTCCATTTAAATCATTTTGATATAAATGGTTAAAATAATTGAATAATCTATTATTGCCATCAAAATCATCTGGTTCAGAAAAACTATTAGCAAGTTCTAAAAGATTTTCGTTAATAAGTTTAATTTCGTCACCTATATACATACTATTTTCATCATATACTATACAATTAGAAAAGTCTTTAAAATATTTTTTATAGTCAATCAAACAATATCCAACAACGCTATTTTTTTTTCTACTTTATCACCTATTTGTCTTGCAAATACAAAAATAGGTTCATTATTTTGGTGATAATCCTTTGTTTCTTCATTTGAAATGTTATCAACACTTTCAATTATTGAATCAATTTTTTTATAATTATAATTTTTAATTGTTCCTTCTTTTATTTGTATATATTGGCGTATATAAATTTTCACTAAAGTCAACACTTAATGAATCATTGATAAACTATTTTTATCTTTTAAATAATTTTCAAAATCTTGTTTTAATTTTTTTATATTTTTTAAGCTTTTTTCACTTGCTTCTTTCTCAATATCCATACTTCTTTTATAAACGTAATTATCAAGTTCTTTATTAAAATATTCTTTATCTATATTTAATTTTACCGATATTTTAAAGATATTAAATGTTTTATACATGAATATCAATATTAAAACATTTATTGTCAACTGTAAAATTATATATAAAACATCGCATTGCATATAAGCAAATTTAGTTGAAGAATCATACGAGCATTTAATTATTGAAGATATAAACATTATAAAATATATAAATATACAAAATTTCATACTATTTATAATATTTGTTTTACTCAATATAACTCTTTTTTTCCACCTCATATTTTTTTATTTGATATTACTTCAGCTATAAAGATTACTATTGCTACCATCAAACCAGTAATGCCAATAAAGATGTCTCTTCTAATATCAGAATTTAATATATATGAAATTTTTAAAAGAATTTTATATAACTTTAAAATTGAGTCAACGATAAAATCTATTATTTTATAGAAACTAATAAATTTAAGAATCATACTGATTACCTCCCAAAATATATAATATATTATATCATACAAAAGCACTATCAATATTGATAGTGCCAGCTTTAATAATATTTTTTCTAATTTCAATGGATTTCTATCAGTAATTTTTAGATTATATTTTATGTTTAATATCATTTCTATAGATGGTAAGATCACATCAATATTGCATTTACAATTAAAAATATCTATTGCAGAATTAATATGATTATATAACTTACTGTCATCTAAACATCCTCTTGAATAACTATTTGCAATATAAAATGCTACTGCATCTGGTATTACATATTTAATCATATACTCTTTAAAATTATCATAGAAAGGTAAATATTTTTCTTGAAATTCCTTATCAGATATATTCCCTTCATACATTAATTCTTTTTCTTTTGTGTACCTCATATTATGACTAATCTCCATGTCTTACTTTATTTTGGCTTTAATCGTTATACATATTTGTTACACATTGACTTTCTCCTCCTCCTGCATTTATGTGATTACTAATGACAATTACATCACTGCTATTACCATAAGCATTTAAAATACGGTTGACTCTTTCTGTTGAATCAACAGTTTCATCTGTTGTTCTTGTCATTGTAACAGGAATTCCTAATTCTCTAAGTCTATGATACATATATTGTGATATTTTTTTAAAGTTAAATCGTTTTCTATTATTCCATTTCCGCTGGCTCCTGGATCACTTCCACCATGACCAGCATCAATAACAATTTTATAGTTATTCATACATATTCCTCCTAAAAATATTTTATGAAAAAAGACGTAAATGTGTTATTAATTATCATAAATCTAATATATTGTTAATTAATAATATATTTTAAATAAAAAAAAGTAATGAAACATGTTCATTACTAACTATATTATGGTCGTGGTACATATGTAAATGGACTTATGATATTTTTTACATAATTAACATAGCTTCCATTATATCCCCAACCAATATTTTGTGACATTTCTAAATGTAAATGACATCCAAATGATAATCCAGTATTACCCATATATCCAATAATAGTATTAATATCAACATCTTCATTTACAGATACATTATATGAACTTAAATGGGCATATTGTGAAAATACCAACTTTCCATTTACATTATGAGCAATCAATACCATTTTAGCACCATATTTATCTAGGTCACTACCAACATAGTATACTTTTCCTGCGGCAACAGCATATATTGGTGCACCACAACTTTTTCCAATATCAACACCTTTATGTCCTGCATTACCATAAGCTTGCGTTATTCTACCACCATCTACTGGAAATCTAAATCCATTTGCACCTATAATTGTTGTTTTACTTGGTACATCACAAGTAACACCAATTACATCATTTGATTTACAACCTTTTGATTTATAATAATCAACTCTTTTTTGATAAAAGGCAATCTGTCCTGTTGTAGAAGGTAATGTTCCCTCTATTTGACCTGTATCAGATTCTATTTTGCTTTGTTCTTCATACAATGATGCATTTAAATTACCGAGTTCTATTTGTTTCTTACTTAAATCTTCTTTCTTTTTTTTTTTCATTATTTTCAATCAATTGATTTAATTCTTTTATTGTTCTATCATTATATGATGTAAGTTGTTCAGAAATAGCTAAACGATATATCATATCTGTAATACTCTCTGCACCAAAAATATATTCTATATATGAATTTCCACTACTAGATATTTGATAATAGTTAACTATTTTTTTATTTCTTCTTTTTTTTGCTGCTTTATTTGTTCATTACTCTTCACAATTTCATCTTCTAATGATTCAATTTGTGAACCAGCATCATTAATTTGTTTCTTGATACTATTTATTTTTTTCTTTTATTTGCGCAGCCTCTTCTTCATTCTTGGCAATTTGATTTTGTTTTTTCTTGTAATTCAGCTGTATACTTTGCAACTTGATCTTCATATTCTTTTAATGTTATAGCATGAATAGATAAAGGACAAACTATAAGTGACAAACAAAAAAAATTTAATACTTCTCTTTTATATATTTTTTCATATGCACCTCTATTATTTTTATATTCACGTATATTATAACATTTTTTTATTATTATTTATATATTTTATTAAAAAAAAAGAAACTCAATATATTGAGCTTCTTTCGTATTTTTAAAATTATCCTTCAATTTGGACGTATTTCTTTTCAGGCAATTCTTTCTTCTCTTCTTTTTTTGGAATTTCAAGAGTTAATATACCATTTTTAAATGTAGCCTTAACATCATCGGTTTCAACAGCCTCTCCAACATAGAAACTACGAGAACATTCTCCGAAATATCTCTCTTTACGAACAAATTTACCTTCCTCTTTTTCCTCTGTTTCATTATTTGTTGCAGCATGAACAGTTAAATAACCATCTTCTACCTCAATTTTAATATTATCTTTATCATATCCAGGCAAATCTACAACAATTGCATAACTATCTTTGTTTTCTTTTATATCTGTTTTCATAATTCCATTATTATTACGTGTAAAAAATGGATCTCTAAAAATATCATCCAACACATCAAAATCATTTCTTCTTGGTATCATTAACATATATATCCACTTCCTTTCATTTTCTATGTGTTGACACCATTTAGGTAGCACATAAATATATTCAATCATACCTGTAAGCTATCTCTCACTTACAGATTAATAATATCACAATACACTGGCACTGTCAAGTGTTGAGTGCTAATATATTTAAATTTATTCGATTCCGACTGACAACTTAATTGAAGTTTCCTTTTTCTTTATCATTACGAATATATTTAACTTTTATCGTATCACCGACATTATATTTATACAATATATATTTAAAGTGAGCTGAATCAGTTATTTTTACACCATCTACTTCTGTTATAACATCTCCTGCTTCTAATCCTGATTTCTCTGCAGGATAATTAGAAACTGTTGATATTATAACTACTCCAGCAGTAATATCAGAATTAATTTTTTATTTTCGAACGTGCACGTAAATACTTACTATCAACATCAACAACTTCTACTCCAATTTGTGGTCTAACAATCTTTTTCGCCTCTTTCCAAACTATCAATGGTAGACATAGCAAGTTCAATTGGAATTGCAAATCCCATTCCTTCTATTTCATCTTCTACAAGTTTAAGTGAATTAACACCTATTACCTCACCATTGATGTTAACAAGTGGTCCTCCACTATTTCCAGGATTAATAGCAGCATCTATTTGTAAAACCTCCATTATGAAACTTCCATTTGTAAGGCTTACTGTAACTTGCCTATCTTTTTCCAGAAATTATTCCTTTCGTAACCGTTCCTTGATACTTACTACCAAGTGGAGATCCTACTGTAAACACAGTATCGCCAAGTTCTGATTTTGTACTATCGCCAATTGTTGCAACACCTATTACAAAGTCATCATTCACTGACAAACAGCAATATCTGAATATTCATCACTTCCGAGTAATGTTGCTTCTTCTTTGACACCTTCACTATTTGTTACATATATAGTATCAGCACCTTCTATAACATGATGATTAGTGATTATATATCCTTTTCCATTTTCTTTTTTATATACAAATCCACTTCCTGTTCCACTAGAAGTTCTGCTACTTACTTCAACAACAACAACAGAATCATATATCTTGTCAATTGCACTTTTTATTGTATTTGTTTCTGTAATTGTTACATTTTGTAAATTTTTAGAAACAACTTCTACATTTTTATTATTGTAATTAAAGTACAATAAAGTTCCTAATATTCCAATTATAAGAGCTAAAAGAACATTAGACATATATAATATCTTTTTTTTTCATAACTCCTCCTAATCTAAATCGTCTATATCACGCCAATTATTAGGAAAACCAATTTTATTCAAAATTAAATTCAATGGTACTGTATCAACTTTTCCATCTAATACATCAATTTCATACCCAATTTCATAGATAAGATCATGAAACTCAGTTGGTTGTAACATAAATTTCATAATAATAATTACGGCAAACAAATCATTTTTACCATAATTATATTCCTCATCTGTTGCTTCAATATCAAGTAAATAATGATATTTAGTATCAGGTATAGATCTTTGTGTCCTATGATCATATAAAATATCTTCATGAGCACATACATTTCTATAATTAGATAAAATTGCTAAATAAATAGAAAGAGAATCAGGCTGTAAATTATAATATTCTGCAATACTATATGCATCTTCTGCTTTTAGAATATTATATAATTCAGAAATAATACCAAAAGATAAAACTTTTACTAAAATCCACATAGGAATATAACCATAATTACTTAAATAATGTAGTGTTGCTGTATGTTGCTTTCCGTTAACACGAATTTGTCTTTTCATTTTTGCTATTACATCATTTACTTGTCTTGATTTTATTCCATCTTGTATAAAATTTTTAGGATTTAAGTAATCTCTTTCTTTAATACCATATTTTTTGATAATTGATAACTAATGATTGATTTCATATTATTTTCAATTATTAAAATATACTTAAACATGATATTACGAATTCTTCTATCAAAAACAAATGTTGCATACAACTCATCAAATGTAGTTCCTTTAATAAAAAATATTTTCTTTAGAAGAGCGCATAAATAAATGTCTATAACCACTAACAAAGAAATAGTTTTCACGAAATAATATTTGTTTAGCATTATCTATATCATTAATAATTAAACCTTTATTTTGTAATATTTCTATTTGTTCATCTAAAGTTTTAAATATATTTTTTTACCCATATGATATCCTCTCCTATTATAACTATAAAGATTATATCATAAAAATGCTACTGGGTAAAATGAATTGTATAATTATACACTATCAATATAATGTGTGAATTTTGTGATATTAAACTATTTTTGTAAAAAATATTCAACTATACTATCAGTTACAACTACTGCAACTTTATTTTGATAACTTGCTTGTTTAAGAAGATATCTATCACTTGCATTACTTAAAAAGCCAACTTCAATTAATACTCCTGGCCTATCAATTCTTTTTTGGAGATATAAATCATTAGCTAATTTATACTCTCTATTACTATTAAGTCTTTTATTAAAATTCTTTTTGCAATAATTTAGCAAGTACCTCATTTTCTTTATTTTCATTATTATAAAATACTTGGGCACCTCTCCATATTCCTGTTTCTTCAGCATTCAAATGTATGGATAAAAATATATCGCAATTTGATCAACTATAATTTTTTTCTAGCACATCACATCTTATTGAAGCATTATTATTACACTTATGATTAGCAAGTCTTACACCTTTACATTTTAAATATGGTGTTTTTACCCTCTGATGTTTTTATATAAATTTCTAAGTGAATATTTGATGACATTCTTTACAATATACTTTTCTGCTTAACATATAAACTTTGCCCGTACTAGTTACTCTAGTCCTCGTCTTAAATTTACATTGAACAGCATTCCAAGTATCAACATCAATAATTGGTTCATGAGTACCATAACTATATGTCCATTCATCTTTAGGTTTATTTATCTGTTTATGATTCTTATAACTAACATATGTCTTTTTACCTTGAACTAAGTTTCCCATATAAACTTCATTTCTTAATATTCCATAAATAGTATCTTGACACCATTGTGTTCTCATTCCATATTTAGCACTTCTACAAACATATTTACTTCCATTTTCTTTTTTATAATTACTTGGTGTTAATATTCCTCTATCATTTAAATTCTTTGCAATTTTATAATATCCCATACCACTTTTATACATTGAAAAAATTTCTTTTACAATCTCAGCAGCAATTGGATCAATTAATAGTTTATTTTTATTATTAGGGTCTTTTTTATACCCATATGGTGCAAATGAACCTAAAAACAAGCCATCTTTCTTTTATTTTGTAATGATCTTCTAACATTATCAGATAAGTCTTCTAAATACCATTCATTAACTAAGCCATTAATTTGTCTTGACTTTTTATTACCTGCAACATCTGTATCTGCATTATCAACAATGCTTACAAATCTAACTCCCCACTCAATAAACTTATTATGAATATATCTTTCAATAACTTCCATATCTCTTGAAAATCTTGATTGAGTTTTACATAATACAATATCCACTTCTCCTTTTCACATTCTTCAATCATTTTGTTAAAACCTGGTCTGTTATTATCAGTACCAGAATAATCATCATCACTATATATAGCGACTACTTCCCAGCCTTGTTCAAGTGCATGTTTTAGTAACATACTCTTTTTGATTTGCAATTGATTCACTATCATCATTTTTATTTTTTTCTTATATCTATCCTCGTCAGATAATCTAACATATATTATTACTCTCTTCGGTCCAATTCTTTTTAACTCTTGTTATTGACATGAGAAGCACCTCCTTTCAGCGATAATTCTATAGTATTTTTATAATTTAATTAAATGTGTAAATATTAAATTTGTAGGCTTGACTTTTTAGCTTGTAGATTCTTTTTTTCCTGTAAAATAATAATTCTTAATAATTTCTCATTAAAAATTTTTATCAATTCTTCTTTTGTATTATTATTAGTTTTTATAATTGACTTAACATTATATTTAATTTCTTCTTTCAAAACAATCACCTTTTTAAAATATATGCTTATAACCCTTAAATATTTTTTCTAATCATAATTAGACATATTATTTATTAATTCAATTCCGTATTTAAAGGTTGGTTTTTTATCAAATGTCTTTTTTAAGTCAATATTATTATCTACACTATCATTTAAAACTTTTGCTACTTTAATCAAAGCAAGTTTCATACTCTTTTCACTTACCATCATTTCTGTTTCATAAATCATTTTTATTTTTACATTATATGTTTTAATTTTCATATATTAATTCTCCTTACCATTTATTCCAAAAGTATTTAAAAGTGCTTTTATTTACTGCCTTTTGTTCCTTATAACTAATACTTGCAAGATACTGTCCTAATCTTTCTTTACTAATCGACCTAATATGCTCTATTAATGCTACTGAATCATATTTTAAATATCTTCTAGATTTAATAGAAACATGACTACACATATAAAACTTTTTATTAATAAGTTTTGTTATAGGTGCAACTATAACTGTTGGACAATTTCTTGTACCCTTATTACTTTGAATAATCAAAACAGGTCTTCTACCACCTTGTTCATTACCAATAATCGGATCAAGAGTTGCATAATATATTTCTCCTCTTAACACTTGTTTCATTAAATACCTCCATTTTAGGCAAAATAAAAAAGACCTTTAAGGTCTTACTAAAAAATATCTTTGCTAATTTATTTACAAATAATGTAGTCGCTATAATCAAAATTTAAAGGTAAAGATTCATCATAATCAAAATTCTCATTTGCCATTACCTCCATATGAAATGTTAATACTATTCTTATAATACAACTATTAACAAATGGTATAACACCACATCTAGATCTTTGCATAACTTTTAGACAGTTGATATTCTGTTTTCTCATTTATAAACTTTTTCAGTAAAGCATTTCTTTTCATCTGCATTCATAATCTTCATCATAGCAGTTATTTTTTTCATTCATAAAACGATATTCAGCCACTTCATCTATTTTCCTATCAATACTATCCATTTGATGATTCTCTCTAGGTAAAAGAGCATGAATATATAGGTTCATACCTTGAAGTTATTCTTATTGTAGGTTCATTTGGATATTTATTCTTTAACCTCACAAAATGGTGCATTATCTTTTAATGCAATTTGAGTACACATTTCTAAATTATACTCACTTATAAATGCTTTACTTAGAATATCATTATCTAGATATTCATAATTTTTGTTATCTTCATCAGTCATTTTGATCTTATCCCCCTATAGCAAAGAAAAAGGAAAAATCATTTTTTAGGGCAAGAAACCCCATTTTTGATTTTCCTTTAAAAATTAATTGAAAATATTTATTGTTAGATTTAACAAAATTACTATCATCACATGCAAGTTTTAAGTATATATTACTCTTAAAAGCGATATGTCCTCTCGCATAACATCACCTCTTTATCAAAAAAGAAGAAGCCAAACCGATACTACTAATAATAATAGAAATTGGTACTGCTTCTTCTATTTAACAACTAAAAACTAAATTTTCCTAAAAACTTGCTTACTATTCTAACACTATTTTTTTCAATGTCAATATTTTCTAGCAAATTTTGCCAAACAAAAATGAACTAATATATGGGATACTTTCCTCCTCCCACAATTAATTCATTTTACTACATTTTACCACTTGACACAGAATAATCAATAAAATCATTGTCCAAAAGGATATAAATACAAAAAACTTTCATCTAATTTCGTCTATTTTTGTTTAAATTTGAATATCTCTATTTTTAGGACATATTTTTATCAAAATCCTCATTCATTATTTCTAGTATTTCCTTTTTTTTTTTTCGGATATTATTTTATATAATTCATTATACTTACTCTCTACCTTATGAAAATTACTATCTTGATACAATAAAATATTATCTAAAACTCTACTACCATCTTTACTATTATTTATACCCATTATACATGTCCTATATAAATATTCAGAACTTATTTCATTATTATTATTTTCTTTAATACTAGGTACTCTTATCATATATACACAATAATTTGTATCCTCAAAAGTCCTGTTATAAATATGAACTATAGTATTACCTTTTTATCATATTTTATTCTACCAAGTTGTTTTAAATATTCAACTTGTTCTTCTTCAGACATTTTATATTTGCAATATAAATTATCATTCATATCATTAGTTGCTTTACATTTAAGTGATTTTTCATACAACATTTTAAAAGATATATCTTGCATAGCATCACCTCATTAACTTATTTACTACTATTATAACACCCTAAAAAAGATATAATGCTATAATTTTTCCATTAACCATTCATTAAGATTACTTAAAGACTCATGAATCTTTTTGGTAATAATATTGCTTCTATAATAATTAGAACAGACAATAATAAAAACATTACATCAGAAGCAATACCTCCACTCATCACACTTATTTGAAAATTAGGATCAATTCCTATAATCCTAGCCAATTCAATTCCTAAGTTTTGACCTATTATTATAGTTTCAAAATTTAACATAAATAAAAAATAAATTAAAACAGAATATAGCATACATATTATAAATTCTCTTAAATTCATAGTTCTCCTCCTCTTACAAATTACTGCAAATATAGTATATCACTAATTATCGTTATTGTGGGGCATTTACTAATATTTTCTCTTTGTTTGAGAAAATTATAATTAGGTGATACTTATGAATTGTGAACATCTTATATTTATGAGAGATAATCTAGACTTAAGTCAAAGAGAAATGGCAGAAAAACTTAATGTTTCAAAATCTACTTACGCTAGATGGGAAACTTGTGAAAACATTATTCCGCTCAAGCATTTAATTAATTTTTGCAACTTAACCAATAATACATTAGACTATGCCATTGGTCTTACCGATAAAAAGGAATCCTTAAATAATAAAATCAAAATCAATAAATATTTAATTGGAATCAATATAAAAATTTAAGACTTAAACAAAATTTATCACAAAAAAGAGTTTGCTAAGTCAATAAATACAACACAATCTGTTATATCTGCATATGAAAATGGTCATACCTTAATTCAAACTTCATTCCTATATGACATATGTAATAGATACAAAATTTCTTCTGATAAAATTATATATTAAAAAGATTAAAGCTTTTAGTTTTAATTTTTTTATGTGGACTTAGTTAAGTCCTTTTTTATTTAATAATAATCGCTTACCATACTATATTTGTTAAAACCACATTCAATAAAATCCATTATTCAATTTTTTTATTACATAAAAAGAGCAATTATGATTTGCTCTTTAAATAAGTTTCTACAACATTTGATATTCTAAAAAATTCCAATTCTAGTTCATGAAAATTATTAAGCACATATTCTTGATCATTTTTCTTTACTTTTCATTTCGTGATTGTAAGATAATTCAGCAAGTTTATCAAATCCAAAATATTTTGAATCGCTTTTTAATGCATGAACTGCTATTGCATAGTTTGGCATATCATGTCTTAATTTAAACAATTTTAATTGTTCAAATTTATTTTGAGATTCTTCAAACCAATCAGATAACATATCATTATACGTTTCTAAATCACCCAAAAGTTCTATACCCTTTTTATAATTGACATCATTTTCTAACAAATAATTTTCATCAATTATTTTATTTGATGTTTCATCAGAAATAACTTCAATTTCTTCTTGATCTATAATTGAATTATTCACTTGAGATTTTTCTTTTTTCACCTTTGGTCAACATATCACTATTATTAAACACAATATCTAATTTTTGTTTTATTTGTTCTTTATTAAATGGTTTTGCTATATAATCAACAAATCCTTCACTTATATACTTCTCTTTGGCACCTGCTACTGCATCAGCTGTAAGAGCTATTACTGGAATTTTAAAATTAGAATTTTCTTTTTAATTTTTTTATTGCTGTTTTCACCACTCATTTTTGGCATCATTATATCCATTAAAATCAAATCATATTCATTTCCAACAACAACTTTATTCAAACATTCAAGTCCATCATAACATTCATCAATTTCAAAATCAAAATCTGAAATTGCTCTTCTTGCTACTTTAATATTTAATTTATTATCATCTACTATTAATATTTTTCTATGTCCATAATCAATATTAGATGTTTTACTTTCTTCAACTTTATTATTTAATAATTTTGATGCTGTATCCATCATTTCTTTTTCAGTCATTGGTCGTTGAAATTTGCTAACTTTTTGTGGAAGATTTATTACAAAAATTGAGCCTTTTCCAAATTGACTACTTACATTAATTGTTCCACCCATCATTTCAGTTAATGCTTTAGTTATTGCAAGTCCTAGTCCGGTTCCTTCAGTAGTAGTTTTTTTTCAATATCTAATCTTTCAAATTTTGTGAATAATTTTGATATATACTCCTTTTTATCCCTCTTCCTGTATCTTGACACGTAATTATTAAATTAGATAATCTCTTATTATAATCATTAACACATTTAACATTTAAATTAATTTCACCTTGTTCTGTATATTTAATTGCATTTGTTAAAATATTATTAACAATTTCTTTTACGTGAACTTTATCACCTATTAATTCATAAGGCAAATCATCTGCTATGTTTAAATTAAATTTAATATTCTTCTCACCAATTCGAGTTGTAGTAACTTTACACATACTTGTTATACTTTCTCTAAAATCATAAGGGTTTTCTACAATTTCTAGTTTTTCAGATTCTATCTTATTTATATCAAGTATGTTTCCAACTATCTCTAGTAAAGTTTGTGATGCATTAATAATATCATGTGAATTTTCTATTACTTCAGGAGGGCATTTATCTTCATAAGATAAATTGTCTTCTGACAAACCAACAATAGCATTTAAGGGTGTTCTTATTTCATGAGACATACTAGATAAGAAATCACTTTTAGCACGATTAGCTTTTTTTCTGCCTGATCTTTTGCTAATGACATTTGTGCTAATAATTTTAAATCTGGATTTTCTATTGTAAAATACATTATCAAACAAGTTATAACCATGGATGGATTGATTATAAAATTAGCACTTGGAATATAGAATTGAATTATAGTAATTGCAATTCCTTCTAATATTAATAAAATAATCGGAATATACTTTTTATTTTTTAAACGTTTAAAATCAATTAAACAAAAAATTATAAGCATTGTATAAATTATACCAAATAACAAAGATGTATAATCCATAGCTAATCCTTTTGTCATCAAACCAGTATCAGCCATAAACGTGTCTAATGGTAATAATGATATGACTATAATATTGAAAACAATAAAAATTAAATATACAAGCATATTTCTACTTCTTTTTTCTTCTTTATAAAATCTTGATATATTATATGTATAAAAAACAAACATAGACAACGTAGTAATTAATCCCATCAAATATAATTTATTAAATATTATTATCATCAACTTCTGATTAACTATATTAGCATCTAACAAAAACCTAATGTAATACCAGTAACAATAGTAAAAAGACACTATCAATAACCATCCGTATGTATTATCTTCAATACTATGTAATCTTTTTTACTAAAAAATATGACCATAAGTATTGTCAAAATTATTAAAGCAAAAATATTTAACATACTATAAGCAACGTTCATTATATCATCTCCAATTATATACATTATACCACAAAGTTGAATTGATTATATTGTTTTATTAATAAATAATGTTTTTTTCATCAATGTGTAGTTTTAAAACTATAATCATAATAATACAAAAAAATCTACAAACTAAGCCTAATTTGTAGATTCTTTATTATTTTTCTTTATCATTTTTTTTATTTTTGGTGGGAGTATTTGAATATTACCTATTGAAATATTTGTTTCTTCTAAAACAACTTCTACTTCATCTCCCGTAATTCCTTCATTAATTATTGCATTATAATCTATTTTTGCCATCTTTGTTTGTGGTAATTCTTCTTTAAATTTAAACATTGTTGGAATTTGTCTTGATGAAACATTAGAGTTTTTTAATAAAATACTTATTTAAAATGTCATTAACAAATTCACATTTTTCACTATCACCAAGTTCTTCTTTTGAATTTAAAACTATTGTAGCCATACTCATGTTTCCCATTTTTTTTCTTCATCAAAATATGGAGATACTACACAATATTTAATTCTTGAATCTTGTTTTAACATATTTTCCAACTCATGTGGCTTAACTTTGAAACCATCAAATCTTGTAAACGATCTATCTTTTTCTCTCCAAAAACTCCATTACTCCATCACGATTCATTTTTGCTATATCTCTTGTCAATATAAAATCCATACCATCATATTCATAATGAGGTACAATTATCTTTCCATCTAAAACACCAGATGTTACTGTAGGACCAGAAATTATTAGCTCACCTTCAATTTCATCTTGTCCGTCTTCAAATTTAATTAATTTTTTGTTTCTGGATCAACAATTCCATAGGTCATACTCGGCATTGGAATACCCATAGTACGTGGAATATTATACTCATCAATAGAAAATGATGCACAACCACATGTTTCTGACATTCCGTGTCCCTTTGTAATTTTACTCTTACAATTATGAGCTTTTAAAAAATTCATTTACAGCAACTTCATCTTGATATTCCATAGTATCTCCACCATAGGTAATCATTTTTAAAAATTCTAAATCTACATTTTTATATTTTTATCTTTCATTAAATTTAAAAACCAAGTAGGAGTTCCAATTATTATTTGAGGTTTATATTTTTTTATTAATTTTCCTAAATTTGATGGAGAAAACTCAGGTATCTGTATTAAATTATTACCATGACACAATCCTGCATGTGTAACATCAACTACTCCATAAGCTGCAAAATAAGGTAACATGTGTAATGCCTTATCGCCTTCATTCATAACCATATTAGCACCAAATGTTTGATGCACATATGAATTTAAATTATCATTGGTTAAAGGAATTGCCTTTGGTTTAGGACTACTTGTTCCGGATGTATGTACTATTAAATCTAATTTATTTGGTTCATATCCCATTTTTTCAAACCTAACGTATTTGGAATCTCGTACAAGATTTCTATAATCTATAACTTTAATAATGGAATCTTTCCTTGCTTCTTTAATTAATTCGTCCATTTTCTTCATATTTGCTAATTTATTTCTTAGACCTTTTAAACCTTCAAAATTAGCTGTCTCTAACATATAATTTGCTGTTGCCTTTAAATCCATAGAATCAGATGCTGAAACCACAACTATATTTTCAATTCCTAATTCTTTTTAATTCTTTTTCAATTGGTTTTATCATAGCAAGATAGCATTGGTCTAAAAGCAATTATATAATTTGCTTTTTTCCTCAATAAATAGATCTAAATTATTTTTTTTGCACTAATTTTTAAATCTACACTATCTGGTCTAGGATCTACATAATCTGCTACTGCTCCTATTTGTGTTGTTCCATACATTAAATATGCTGTTTCTGGAATATTTGGCATTAAATACATTATTCTATCATTCTTTTTTATGCCTAAAGATGTTAATGTCTTAGAAGCAAAATCAATATTCTCATATAATTCACCATATAACACTTTTTTACCAAAATAACTTAATGCAGTATAATCTTGAATATTCTTTGTTTTTTCTTTCATATAATCATATATTCCGGCATTAGGATTTTTTCTTTTTTAAAAATTCACTATCATAATATTTTAACCACATTTTATCTTTATGTGGATATCCAGTTTTTAATTCTTCCTTCATATAATTATCACCCCTTAAATTTAAGGCATATAATAGCACAAAACGTTAATCTTGTCAAAATCTTACTTTATTATATATATACATATAACTATAGTATAAACTAAAAGCAAAATTTTTTCAAAATTTATAATTTTAACATTTCAAAAAGATACCAGTAATAACCAGTATCTAATATCGTTTATCAAAAAATATATAACAATTATGATAGCAAGTATACTACTTAATCAAAACAAATAATATTAAATTTTGAAGTCATACCTAATTTTATTGATACCATTAAATTCAGTATCCCATTGGTACGAATATGGGCTAATATTTTGAAACATTAGCTTATCACCTTTTTTTTAATCTTCTTGCTTTAGTTTCTAAATAAATATCTGTTTCACAACATGAGCAACCATAAAAAACAGTATCTACAAGTTCATTTTTTGTTTCTTCATGATAAACGGGATAAGCCCATCTTTGATTTGCCATTTTAGAAAAATTCAAAGTAACAGTTTGGCTCATTTTATTATCTCTTACGTCTATTACTTCACAAAATAATTTTCCACAATCTTTAAAAAAGAAAATCACCTGCTTCAACAATAATATCAATATGTGTTGGTATGATGCTACGCATTTCT